>MTLE01000265.1_pt3 | contig 542258 bp, 466 predicted proteins | sample 1982461 | NCBI WGS metagenome assembly MTLE01 (sample SAMN05712605, study PRJNA340218) | biofilm metagenome | isolation source: sample SPL anode biofilm adapted to -200 mV | place: USA | collected 2012-02-03 | reverse complement strand
GTTGTGAATTGCTTTCAGATTGTATCTTTGACATACCTATCACAACATTTACCCATTGGATAACGTTTGCCAAATAGTTGTGAATTGCTTTCAGATTGTATCTTTGACATACCTATCACAACCGGACAGTATGCTAAGCGTAACGTCGTAGTGTTGTGAATTGCTTTCAGATTGTATCTTTGACATACCTATCACAACATACCTAGGGCTTAAATATTAGTTATGTGGTAGTTAAAGAGGTTTGCTCAAAGAAAAAAACAGGCATCCATAGGTATAAAGTCGGCCACAGTGCCGGCTTTTTTTGTCTGAACAGTCAGGGGGTGACTATAAATCGGAGATAAAAGTCACCCCCTGACTTGCCACCAATGAGTCACACCCTGACTTTGCAAGGAATAGGAAACCTTAGAAAAGTTCCAACTGCTGTGGCCCAGGTTGCGCCTCCATGGGTTTGGCAGAGTAGAACAACTCCATGGTGCCAAACTGCTTGTCGGTTATGCACAGTATGCCCACGTAACCATCGGTTGGCAGCGCCAACTTCGCTCTTTTTATATGCACATCAGCATTTTCCCTACTGGGGCAGCAGCGGGTGTAAATAGAAAACTGAAACATGGTGAATCCGTCCTGCACCAATTCCTTCCGAAACTGAGCAGCCTGCTTTCGCTGCTTCTTGGTTTCGGTTGGAAGATCGAATAGCACCAGCACCCACATAACTCTATACTCCGATAAACGATTAACGCTACTCAAGAATTGGATATAATATGCGGCGGATTGAACCGGCAAAGCAGCCAGCGAGGGATGCAGTGGTGCGCTGCATAGCAACCATTAACGGGCTGCTTTTCCCTTCAATATTTACGTCGAGCGCTGGTATAACCAACAACTTGGCCTTAAGCTCACGGGTAAGTTCGGCATAACTCTCGCCCGACCTAACAATCTCCACCACCACTCTATCCACAAAGGGACGGTATGGTTCCATAATATCGTCAGCAAGGCAAAAGGCGTTGTACCGGTTGGCATGGTGTATACCCAACGTCGGAAGCAATCCGGAGGCTACCAAACTACGAGCCACCACAGCACGTAAAACGGCGTAGCCATAGTTAAGTAGGTTGTTGGGTTCATCCTCATATCGACCTCGGACAAAGGCATCCACGTTGTCGCGTGAAAAAAGCGTTTTCCAGTAGTAGGCAGCAGCACGTCCCTCCATATTATCGGGATCGCCACTCTTTACGCTGCGGATCCAATGGTTCATGGGTTCGGTATCGAAGCCTTGGCTGTCAAGAAGCCGCTTTTGATTAGATATTTTAGCGACTACCGTTTGCTGCCATAGCTGCTTTTTTAGGGGCAAGGTCGCTGCCAACTGGTCGTCGAACCGCTCCTGCTGCAGGGTGTTGCCCTCAAGTGGCAGGAGCAGCCCATGGGGCATGTGATTACTACCACAGGTAATTACTGCCGCATTATTTTCGAGCAAAGCCTCCAGCAACGGCTGCGTTACGGTGAGCTGCGGTGAGTCGAGAATCACCACCCCCACATCTTCTACCGCAACGGTTACCGTCCGTCGCTCCTGATCGATCTCATGTACCTCAGCCAGCAGCTGTCGGTTGTGCAAGCTTAACTTGGCAGGATTTCTAAAATAAAGGGTTCGTTTAATCATTAGGCTTTAGTTTTAGTTTAGTGTCGGGGGACTTGGAGTCACCCCGACACTAATTTACAGGGTTAACCCAAACTCCTTGATTCTTTCTCTACTTATCAGTAGCCCATCCCGTTGGCCAACTACATCGGCATAGGAGGAGAACTCCCAGTCGACCGCCGACTTCGCCAAACCAGCCTTCATGGGATTTGACAGAATGTATCGAAAGCATTGATTAGGGTATTGGAATTCAGGGGAATCAACATTCAGGTTGGTAATACCCAATGAGGTGAACCATGCTGCCGATAGCTTGTCGTTCTTGGTAAGGCAGATGGCCTTGGTCTCTTCTCTAAACAGTGATCCGCTTCGATTATACCTTTTATTGATAGCACGAGTATAGGAGCGCAGCATAATGCCAATGGATTCGTTTAAGGTTCTCTCTTTACTGCCGGGGTGAATCGGAGCCACCCCGGCAGTATTGGGCACCGAAAGGCTCACATGGTTTACATGCGCCATAATATGGAAGTGATTGGGCATAAGGCACCACGCCAGTATATCAGCATATGGTAAAAGGTGGTGCTTGATTTTCCTGAGAAAAAAGAGATAGTTGCTGCGCACAAAGAACACCTTCCGGCGGTTGTTACCCTGGTTGTAGATGTGGTATAAATGGCCTACTTCAAATTCCATGGCATTTATCTTTTGGTAGTCACGGGGTGACTTGGAGTCACCCCGTGACTACTAGTTACGTATTACAAAATCTTTCAGAGGCTGCTTCTCAAGTTGTAGATATTATTATATATATGACCTATTTCAAATTCTATTGAAAACTTTAAAACTTAAAACGAATACTCCCGTCTGGCTTCATTTCAAAATCACGACCTTCTACAACAAAATCAAAATTACGAAGACTTAATAGTAATCTTGGACATACAAAATCCCAACTAAACGTCGAAAAACCATTTTTCCCTGCTTTCCCATAAATATTATCAGGGAAAGCTTCTTGCAATTGCTTGTCATTGCGAGCCTCAAGATGATGCTGAAACTTTATTCGACCAATCTCTTTATCGAATAGTACAAGAATTGAATAAAGCCTTTTAGATAATTCAGTAATTGATAATCCTTTAAGTTCACTTTGATCTTCCTTATAAAAGAGAACCTTCAGCCCAGGTTGCAAAACAGAATATAATGGGACTATCGCTCTATTTTTCCCTTTACCTACCTCTTTATTTGGAGCAAAAAAATCATAGACGTTCTCAACAGTATTTAATCTTCTTATCTGTGATATTTGCATTAAATTAAGCAGTTCAAATCCTCTTTTTGTTTTATCATCAGTCTGATAAAAACCATAAAGTGCATTTTCACCATTTTTCGCCCAATAATACTGTTTGTGTTCATTATTATCAAAATTTACCGGAATTCTTTTAGAAATATATGTTTGGCGTTTTATCTGCAAAGGATCAGCAATGTCATTGGCAAAGCATCTTATATGCCTTATTCTATGAACCCGTTCTCCTTTATGATTAAGCATCCAAATACCTTCATTAACTGCCTGGGATAACGATCTCCCATTCAACTGCATTTCTATCAACCTGCGTAAATTTGGATCAACAACTTCATCCAGTTTTGTCAAGTCTTGAATTAATTTACGCTTAACAAATCTAAAGCCATTATTTTTCTCCTCAAACACATACTTGCCACCATCCAGAATGGGCTTTCCACTTTCATCACGTTTCGCAACTTTAATTTTCCCATAGAATGAATCAAGATGCAGTTGCCCCCTTACACTATCTCCTTGAGCAATCATTGGTTTTGGGGTTCCATCATTATCTTTTAGAATCAGACCATTGTTATCGCGCAGATATACAATTCGTCCCCTTTTTTTTACAATCTTTCTTTGTTGATCAAATATTTTCGTTTTTGAAACAGCATCTACTAGAACCTTTTCTTTTATATCATTTACATGATTATAATGGAATGAAGGATATGGTTTTTCATAGTATTGCTTACCATAATTCTCTTTATAACGATAAGCCTCTTCAAGAATTCTATCACGTTTTACAGCCGAGGGAATAAGCGTAAGCACAGCTGCATCAATAGCATGATGTGAATGCATGCTTCTATCTTTAACTTCATCACTAGGTTGAATCTGATATATCTTTCTAAATTCAGAAGTAGTACTTCCTTTTTGAACATCAACTCTATTAAAGAATGATTTAAGATAATGAAATGCATATTTAGAAATAAGCTGCGTATCTACAAGTTGACTATTCTTAAAACCAGAAGTTATTTCATTAATCTTAAATCTATCAACCTTTCTTGACCAATAATCTAGTTCAAATTGCCAAAGATGTCGCTGTCTTATTGCAGCATCCTTTTCGGTTTTATCTTTTGCAACCTTTGATTTTCTCTTAGCATTTTCAACATTTTTTGTGAGCTGAATGACTCTATCTTCCCAAATTTTGAGCCTTGGCAGTATGGCTGTACCATGCTCCGTATCAAAATGATAATTTGGCAGTTCAGAAGGAATTTTATTTCTTTTAACATCTCTATTATAAAAAGCATAACAAACGGTCATATTCTCTAATGAGTTATCAAAAGATTTGCTTCGGGGAATTGTATGCTCAAAATCGATTGTATTCTCATCGAATAAGTCAGTGAGCTTTATCATGCGTCCTGTATAAAAACATTGGCAATTTTGTTCCTTCCAAAGCCTATACTTTTCAATATCAGACTTTAATTTCTTTACTTCATCAAAAACCGCACTACCATTTACCAACTGCTCATACCATAATCTGAACCTATCTATGTTTTCTGGATTTTCAGGGCTTATACTAGTGTATCCATCTTTATTTAACTCAACTAAAACTTTTGCAAACTCCTGATTTTCAAACTGCCTATTTCTTTGAAACATTTCAATAGCCCATCTTTTATTAGCATCATTTAATTGACGTGCAACTTCAACTACAACGTTAGTGCTTTCATCAATTTGATCTGTCGAAATAAGGTGGTTCAATAAAATCCTCAACTCATGCATTGTGCGCATTGCCATTGGATTTTTAAACGAACCTATTTGAGGATTTCCCAAAAGCACGATGCCTTTAGCATTCGGTTTAACAGCAGGATAAATATCAATTTGTGATGGATGATATAATTTCTCACAATCTTTTTTACTACAATATGAATGTTGCATCAAGTAGTCTGCAATTTTCTCTTTTAATGTAATTATCTTATAATGCTTGCCTGTAGTAGATTGAAAAAAATTTTGATATAGGCTGATAACTCTTTCAATAATTTCCGCTCTCTTATTAATTGATTCAAGTTCCCAACTTTTTTTTCCAAATGTTTTAACAATAGCCTCTTCAACTTGTCTTTTATCTATATCGTCTAACTTGTATTCATTATTTTTATATCCGAATTTTTCTTCTTCAGCCAATGCATAATACTGGCTTATAAGGTTATTTGCAATATTAATAATGGTCTTTTCTTTTCGGCTTTCTTCAATAATAGAATTGATGTCTTTTATAATTGATTCTTTCTCTTTTGTCCAATTTGTGTTACCGATGATAGAAGGAATATTAGCAAGCATAACAGCTTCTGTATAGCCCAAACCATCTCTTAAAAAAGGTAATATTTTTTGAATTGCATTTAAACTAAGCATAGAATATCCATCAGGTAAATTCCTCCAAGCAGCAACAAAAGCTTTGCTTTTGGTATCATCTAATTGGAGGTTGACTAAAGCAAATTCCAAGACAAACTCTTCGTCCTCAAATGATAGTAAAGCATGCCAAATATCATTTATTGAGTATGTTTTATTTTTCCAAGGAATAATTATGTGAAGCCAATCGTTACCAAATATGTTTTTAAATCTTGCTGAAACTGGACTACCAGTAACAGCAGTATAATCTTTGTAGTTCAGTTTAGAATTTAAACCTTTCTTTTCTAAAAAGCGCCCTATTTCATCAAATGTAAAATCGGGCTTTTGTCGCAAAAACTTCTCTTCTATAATTTCTTCTATATAATTTTGCGCCAGCCTGTGCCATTTTTGATTTACTTCATCGAAATACTTTATGTTATTTAAGAATGCTCTTGCACGGAACTCTTCAAAAGCAGGATGGCTTATTGGGCATCTCGATTTTTTAGGTTCCAAAGTACATTTGCCTACTAAACCTTTCTGAGAACGAAGTGGCCTTTGATAGAAAATAGCTTTGTCGATACTTAGATAAAAGTCACCACGAATATCTATACCCTGAGCCTCGCATATTTTATGAGCCTCTTCTTTATAGTGCTTGCGCAAAGTATATCGATTACGAATACGTTCACCATCCTGTTCTATCTTTGCTAAAGCGGCACCTAATGTTCCTTGCTTTTCTATTAATTCCAATATTTCATTCACCCCTCTAGCTCCAGATTCTTTGCTTCCATCATATACTGCAGTCCTTTCATTGTCTCCAAGTTTCCTACTACTTTTAAATCCGCGTCGTTGAGCAATATGATAAAGAGCCCTACCTACTTCCAACCGTGATAGTTGCTTTACAAGGGATAGTTTGCGCAATTGATAAGGACTCTGATAATCAGGTCTTCCATCACCATTAAAATCCAGTCTAATCCATTGTTCAAAAACCTTAGAATGCGGATATTGTCTTTTAGCTTCCTTACTATACTTTCTCCAACCATTAAGTTCGTCAATTGTCAAAGGGCAATATCCATTTTGAATAAGAACTTCAAGAGTTGCCCATATCCGGTATCTTCTTGCCTGATAAAGTCTTCTTTTACTTCGATGTTTTGTTCGTTCAGCAGCATAGGAAAACTCCCCTGTTTTTCCCTCTCCGACTCCTTTCGAGAATATTCTTACACCAAACTTTTCTATTTGACTTTGGTCATTTCCATTAATCGATGTATTTCTTATCGCCCATCCAATAGAGTTTGTTCCAAGGTCTAGTCCAAGAATTTTTTCCATGATATTTGCTATTATAACTAATTTACTTACATTTGTCACAATCTGAAAGACTTTTCACAACAAGGCTATAAGCCGAAAGATTTAGTCCTGCGTCTTTATAAGCTCCGTAGGACTTTTTTTTTAAAAACTTATTTTACCCACTCACTTTCTTTACTTTTTCGTAAAATATTCAGTTAATAAAGTTTATACTTTTTTTCTAAAGCACAAACTATTAATTGATTTTTTCATCAGTTCAGGGTGACTATTTGCGTTTCCTCATAGGTCAGCCCGGAACTCGCCTATACCCTTCTTTGAAATCTGCGCAGAATAGCCTACCTTCGTTTAACAACAAACCCAATGTTATGAAACAGGTAGCTAAAGTTCTACTCTTTGTCGCGTTTGGCGCGCTCCTATCCTTCTGCGGTAGAGATATTAAAGTAAAATATCTGCCCGACGGAAGTAAGGAACTGCTCGAAGGTACCGTGATCGATGGTATAAAACGGGTGTATGGCCCAGAGGACAACCTCACCATGGTAATTCCGCTGAAGGATAGCTTACCCAATGGACTGGTGATCAGCTACTACTCCAACGGCAAGGTAAAGGAGATTACCAAGGCGGTTAATGGGGTTAAGGATAGCACCAGTGTTTCATACTACATTACGGGGGAGAAATCGGGTGAAGTAAACTACTTCATGGGAAAAAAGGATGGTGCCGAAAAGCAGTTCTACCCCTCAGGTAAGCTCAAGTCCATTCAGACGTTCAAAATGAACATGAGTAATGGCGACTTGAAGGAGTATACGGAGCAAGGTGAAATAATTCCAACGGCACAGCTGGTAGTAACGGTTGCAAATAAGCTCTCAACGCAAGGCGAATTTATTATTACCGCTAAACTCAACCCCGAGAATAAACAGTTTAGGCTTTACAGAAAATACCCTATAATTTCTGAAACACAGCCCTACACAAAGGTTATGGTTAAGGATGGCGTTGGCGTTACCGAAATCTTTGGCACCCAGCTGGAAGAGTCGCGTAAAGTGGAAATTGTAGCAATCTATAAAACGCCGTTTGGCAACAGCTGCAAGCTCATAAAATATGTTATGCTGCGATAGCCACCATCTCGCATAAAAAACAGCAAAGCCCTCGCATGAGGGCTTTGTTCGTTATAGGGGGAAAAAGGTCTACACTATTTATAGATCCCTTTTTTGGCTGCTAACAGCGTATTTTTCATTAGGGAAACAATGGTCATTGGACCTACACCTCCTGGAACAGGGGTAATAAAGCTGCACTTAGGGGCAACTTCATCGAACTTAACGTCGCCCAGCAACTTCCACCCACTCTTAGTTTTTTCGGACTTAATACGGGTAATACCCACATCAATAATGGCAGCACCATCCTTAACCATATCGGCGGTAAGAAACTCTGGTTTACCAAGAGCTGCAATCACAATGTCGGCTTCGAGACATATCTCCTTTAAGTTCTGTGTTCGGCTATGGCAAATGGTAACGGTGCAGTCACCAGGATATCCCTTATGCGAAAGCAGGTTGGCCATGGGACGGCCCACAATATTGCTGCGACCAATAACCACGCATCGCTTGCCTGCGGTAGGAATATTATAGCGACGAATAAGCTCCATAATACCATCTGGAGTAGCGGAAATATAGGCTGGAAGCCCAATTACCATGCGGCCTACATTGATAGGATGAAACCCATCTACATCCTTTCGTGGGTCAATGGTCTCAATAACCTTCTGCTCATCAATATGCTTTGGCAACGGCAGCTGAACAATAAGGCCATCGATGTCCTCATCGTTGTTTATCTTCTGTATAAGGCTAAGCAAATCGGCTTCAGAAATGGTATCCTCAAAGCGCATCACGGTAGATTTAAACCCAACCTGTGCGCAAGCCTTCTCCTTGTGCCCCACGTAGGTTTCGCTGCCACCATCGTGACCAACCAATATGGCACAAAGGTGAGGTATCTTCCCCCCAGATTCCTTAATTGCCTTCACCTCAAGCGCAATCTCCTGCTTTACGGCATCCGAAATTTTTTTCCCGTCGATTAATTCCATGGTAAACTGATGTTATGGTCTCTATTTTTGTGGGAAATTCCCCATCATGCGGGCAATATTCTTTCCACCTCCAGTCATCATCTTCATCATCTTCCGGGTCTCCTCAAACTGCTTGAGCAAACGGTTTACATCGGGAACGGAGGTACCGCTGCCATCCGCAATGCGCTTGCGACGACTACCGTTCAACAGTTCGGGATTATCACGCTCGGCCGGTGTCATGGAGTGAATAATGGCCTCAATATTCTTAAATGCATTATCGTCGATATCGATATTCTTCATCATCTTGTTCATGCCGGGTATCATGCCCGCCAAATCCTTAAGGTTACCCATCTTCTTTATCTGGGCAATCTGGGAGAGAAAGTCGTTGAAGTTGAACTGATTCTTGGCAATCTTCTTGTGCAGCTTGCGCGCCTCCTCCGCATCGAACTGGTCCTGCGCACGCTCAACCAACGAAACAATGTCGCCCATGCCCAGAATCCGGTCGGCCATACGCTCGGGGTGAAATACATCGAGCGACTCCATTTTCTCACCGGAACTCACGAACTTAATTGGCTTATCAACAATGGATCGAATCGAGAGGGCGGCTCCACCACGGGTGTCCCCATCGAGCTTGGTAAGCACCACTCCGCTAAAGTTGAGCTTATCGTTAAACTCCTTAGCCGTATTCACTGCATCCTGACCAGTCATGGAGTCGACCACAAATAGGATTTCCTGTGGCTTAATGGCATCCTTGATATTGGCAACCTCCTTCATCATGGCCTCATCGATGGCCAAACGACCGGCAGTATCGACAATTACCACGTTATAGCTGTTGCTCTTGGCATGTGCAATGGCTGCCTTGGCTATGGCTACTGGATTGTTATTTCCCTCGTCGGAATATACTGGAACACCAATCTGGCTTCCCAGCACCTTCAGCTGCTCAATAGCGGCAGGACGGTAAACGTCGCAAGCAACGAGCAAGGGTTGACGTCCCTTTTTCGTCTTCAGGTGGTTAGCCAGCTTACCAGAAAAGGTGGTTTTACCAGAACCTTGAAGACCGGCTATAAGAATGACTGCAGGCGCCCCTTTTGTGTCGATGTCGGTCATTGAACCTCCCATGAGAGCCACCAGCTCCTCATGGACAATCTTAACCATCATCTGGCCGGGTTTAACGGCCGTAAGAACATTTGCACCTAAGGCTTTACGCTTTACCTCATCGGTAAAGCTCTTAGCAATTTTATAGTTAACGTCGGCATCCAAAAGGGCTTTACGTACCTCTTTCAGCGTTTCTGCCACATTAATTTCTGTAATCTTACCTTCGCCTTTCAGCAGCTTAAACGACCGCTCCAGCTTTTCGGATAAGTTCTCAAACATATGCTATTGTCTCTTAGATTGAAGGAACAAAATTATAAAAAATCCCGGGGAATAAAGCCTATCTACATCCGTTCTGGCACTTCAATACCAAGTAGTGCCATTCCAGAGGCAATTACCTTTGCAACCTGTGCAGAAAGAAGCAGACGCATATTGCGAATGTCTACGTTCTCCTCCTTCAATATGCTGAGGTCGTGGTAAAACTGGTTATACTCCTTTGAAATATCGTAGCAGTAATTGGCCACCACAGAGGGACTTAGCTCGGCAGCAGCAGCGGCAACCGTAGCCGGGAATTCATTCACCAACTTAATGAGCGAAACCTCCTTCTCGGCCAGCAGCAGGCTGAAGTTAGCGCAGCCGTGAAGTGAAATCCCCTGCTCCTCCGCCTTACGCAACACCGATTTTATGCGCGCATGGGTATACTGAATGAATGGCCCCGTATTGCCATTAAAATCGATGGACTCCCGAGGATCAAAGGTCATGGTTTTCCGTGGATCCACCTTTAATATGAAGTATTTTAACGCTCCTAGGCCAACCATACGCGCCACCTGCATGGCCTCTTCTGGTGTTCTACCATCGAGCTTGCCCAACTCCTGCGACATATCTCTAGCTGTAGTAACCATCTCCTCCACCAAATCATCAGCATCCACAACGGTTCCCTCACGTGACTTCATTTTCCCTTCGGGCAGCTCCACCATACCATAGGAAAGGTGAAAAATGTGCTGTGCCCACTCATAACCAAGCTTTTGCAGAACGAGCTTTAGCACCTGAAAATGGTAATTTTGCTCATTTCCAACCACATAAATGTGGTCATCGAGCTTCTCCTCGGTAAAGCGCTGTACAGCAGTTCCCAAATCTTGAGTCATATACACCGAAGTTCCATCGGCACGCAGGAGCAACTTTTCGTCGAGACCATCGGCAGTGAGATCTACCCAAACCGAGCCATCCTCCCTTTTGTAGAAGACACCCTTTTCCAAGCCTGCCTGAACTATGGCTTTGCCCTGAAGATAGGTTTGCGACTCGTAGTAAGTATTGTCGAACGATATTCCCAAATCTCGGTAGGTTTGTGCAAACCCTTCGTAAACCCAGCCATTCATTGTTTTCCAAAGTGCAATTGTATCTGGGTCGCCTGCTTCCCACTTGCGGAGCATATCCTGTGCTTCAAGCATAAGGGGAGCCTGTTTCTCCGCCTCCTCCTTGCTCTTGCCATTGGCAACAAGTTCCTGTATTTCGGCCTTATAGGCCTTATCGAAGGCAACGTAGTAGTCGCCCACAAGGTGGTCGCCCTTCTTCCCAAAGGTTTGTGGTGTTTCTCCCTTCCCGAAATGTTTCCAGGCAACCATCGATTTGCAGATATGGATACCGCGGTCGTTCACCAAGTTTACCTGAATTACCCTGTGTCCTGCAGCCTTTAACAATCGAGAAACTGAAGCACCAAGTAGATTATTCCGAATATGACCCAAATGCAATGGCTTATTGGTATTTGGGGAGGAATACTCTACCATTGCCGTCTTGCCATCGGGAGTAGCATTACCAAAATCGGATTGCTCGGCAACCAGATTCAGCTGCTCTATCCAAAAGCGATTGGAAAAAGAGATATTGAGAAAACCCTTTACAACATTATACTCCGCAACCTCACTGAAATGTTCAGTGAGATAGGCTCCCAACTCCTGAGCCGTTTGCTCTGGACTCTTTTTTGAGAGTTTGAGCAACGGAAAGGTAACCAACGTAATATCGCCCTTAAACTCCTTTCGCGTTTTCTGAAGCTGAACCATTTTTTCGTCCACAGAGCCATACTGCACCTTAATTGCTTCAGCAACCTTTCCAAAGAAGTAACTTTCGAGATTCATATTCAATTCTAAATTTTCAACAATAGAAACCACAACGATCCAGCAACTCGCTGGTCAAAACAGCAAAACGCTACTTTGCAGTCGGCCGCAAAGTTAATCCATTAAGCGCAAACTAAAGAACCTGAGCAGAAAAAAGCGCATCGATAAGGATGCGCTTTTGTATTAGTTTTCATTTACTCCGTGGCAGTTCTTATACTTTTTGCCACTTCCACAGGGGCACGGATCGTTTCGTCCAACCTTCTTTTCCACTCGCACAGGCTCTACACGCTGTGGTCCCTCATTACCGGAGGCAACCTGATCAGTTCTGGAAGTCTGATACTTACTCATATCGAGCTTCCGGCGTTGATCGGCTTCCCTTACTTGCGAAGGATCACGCAATGGAATGTGTGCCTTGAGTAGCAGAGATGATACCTCTCGGTTTACCTGTTCAATCAAGTTTCGGAAGAGGTTATAGGACTCAAACTTATATATCAACAACGGGTCTTTTTGCTCGTAGGAGGCGTTCTGCACGCTTTGCTTCAATTCGTCCATCTCACGAAGATGTTCCTTCCAGTTCTCATCAATGGATACCAAGATGCCCGCCTTGTTGAACGACTTCACCAGCTCGCGGCCATGACTTTCATATGCCTTTTTCAGGTTGGTAACAATCTGGAATATTTTCTGACCATCGGAAATGGGCACTACAATATTCTCATACTGGCCGCTTTGCTTTTCGAAAACATCCTTAATTACCGGATATGCTTGCTGTGCAATGGTTCCCATTTTACGGTTATACATCTCCAGCATGCTATCGAAAAGCTTCTCGGTGAGCTCTTCCGACTTTCGCTCGAGATAATCCTTCTCCGAGAATGGGGCCTCCATGGAGATTGCGCGGATAAGTTCCAAGTTAAAGTCTTCGTACTCTACATTTCCGTGATTTGCGTTGATAATGGTTTCGGAAAGGTCGTATAGCATGTTGGCCACATCGAGCTGAATACGCTCGCCATAAAGGGCGTGACGACGGCGAGTGTAGATAACCTCACGCTGTGAGTTCATCACGTCATCGTACTCCAGCAAACGCTTACGAATACCGAAATTGTTCTCCTCCACCTTTTTCTGAGCGCGTTCAATGGAGTTGGATATCATGGAGTGCTGAATAACCTCACCCTCTTTGAGTCCCATGCGGTCCATTAACCGAGCAATTCTATCGGAGCCAAATAGCCGCATTAGATCATCTTCCAAGGAGACAAAGAACTGTGATGTTCCGGGGTCACCCTGACGACCAGCACGACCACGCAGCTGACGGTCAACACGACGAGACTCGTGGCGCTCTGTACCAACAATAGCCAAACCACCAGCCTTGCGTGTTTCAGGCGTAAGCTTAATGTCGGTACCACGACCGGCCATGTTCGTTGCAATGGTTACCGTTTTGGGTCGACCTGCCTCAGCAACAATATCGGCCTCCTTCTGGTGAAGCTTAGCGTTGAGCACGTTGTGCTTAATTCCTCTAAGCTTTAACATACGGCTTAGCAACTCACTTACCTCCACCGAGGTTGTACCTACAAGCACGGGGCGGTCGAGCTCAACTAAGCGAACAACCTCATCGATAACAGCATTATACTTTTCACGCTTGGTTTTGTATACCAAGTCGTTCATATCCTTTCTAATAATTGGCACATTGGTGGGAACCACCACTACGTCCAGCTTATATATTTCCCAGAACTCACCAGCTTCGGTCTCTGCAGTACCAGTCATACCAGCCAGCTTATGATACATACGGAAGTAGTTCTGCAATGTAACGGTAGCAAATGTTTGGGTAGCCGCCTCAATCTTCACACGCTCCTTAGCCTCAATTGCCTGATGCAAACCGTCGGAGTAACGTCTTCCTTCTAAAATACGACCAGTTTGCTCATCTACAATCTTCACCTTGTTGTCCATTACCACATACTCCACATCACGCTCAAAAAGTGAGTATGCCTTGAGCAGCTGGTTCACGGTATGGATACGCTCCGATTTAACCGAGAAGTCGGCCAGCAGTGCGTCTTTTACTTCGAGCCGTTTCTGAGGATCGTCATAGTTCTTCTCTATTTCAGCAATCTCAGAGCCAATATCTGGTAGGATAAAAAACTTGGGATCATTAACAAAAGAGGTGATGTAGTCAATACCCTGATCGGTAAGCTCAATGGAGTTTTGCTTCTCGTCAATGATGAAGTAAAGAGGATCGGTTACCACATGCATATTCTTGCTATTATCCTGCATGTAGAAGTTCTCGCTTTTCATCATCAGCGCCTTATTGCCCGGCTCTGAAAGATATTTAATAAGCGGTTTATACTTGGGTAACCCTTTGTGTGCTCTAATTAGCAATAATCCACCCTCTTCTGTTTTTCCCTCCGAAACCAGCTTTCTAGCGTCGGTAAGTATCTGAGTTACGAGGTTTTTCTGAACATTGTATATTTTTTCCACATGGCCTCTAAACTCCTCGAAGAGCTGATCGTCCCCCTTGGGTATCGGCCCCGAAATAATCAAAGGCGTACGAGCATCGTCGATCAACACCGAGTCAACTTCGTCCACAATGGCGTAGTGGTGCTTACGCTGCACCAGGTCCTCCGGACTAAGCGCCATGTTATCGCGGAGATAGTCGAAGCCAAATTCGTTGTTGGTTCCAAAGGTAATGTCGCAGTTGTATGCTTGGCGGCGAGCCTCTGAATTGGGCTGGTGCTTGTCGATGCAATCCACCGAAAGCCCGTGGAACTGATATAGTGGCCCCATCCACTCGGAGTCACGACGTGCCAAGTAATCGTTCACGGTAACAATGTGAGTTCCCTTACCTGCCAGTGCATTCAGGAAGACAGGAAGTGTAGCAACCAACGTTTTACCTTCACCGGTAGCCATTTCAGCGATTTTTCCCTGATGAAGCACAATACCTCCAAGCAGCTGCACATCGTAGTGAACCATGTCCCAAGTTATCTTGGTTCCACCGGCAACCCACGAGTTGGAGTAAATGGCCTTATCGCCTTCCACCCTAACAAAATCCTTTGTTGCCGCAAGGTTTCTATCTACATCGGAAGCCGTAACAACTATCTCAGTGTTTTCCTTGAATCGTCGAGCGGTCTCCTTCACAATTGCAAATGCTTCAGGAAGAATCTCCAACAGCACAGCCTCAATGGTGTTATCGAGTTCCTTTTTTAACTTATCAATTTGATTATAAGCGGTCTCCTTCTCATGGATATCAATTTCATCATCCTCCATCCTCACCTGCAAATCGGCGATTTGAGCCTCAATTGGTGAAGTTCTATCGGCAATGGTCCGTCTTAGCTTAGCCGTGCGACCCCGTAGCTCATCATGGCTTAGGCCCTGAAGAGCGTTGTATGCCTCAATAATCTTTTCGAGATAGGGGGAGATCTCCTTTATATCTTTTTCGGACTTATCACCGAAGATACCTTTAAGAATTACGTTAAGAATGCTCATTTCCTATTATTTTAAAACTGCCAACAAAATTAGCTGAATATTTTGTCCTAAAAAATTTTGTTTTGCAGACCGTTGACAAAAAAACTTCCGACCACAACCAGTTTCCACCGGAAGGTCGGAAGAGTGCTATTCAAATAACGTTCCTTTTTTGTTAGGTGGCAGAAGCGGTAGCATCAACAAAAACTCGTTGACGCAACTCACGGTCGATCATAAACATTCCATTGCCGTTGCCCTGAACCATACGCAAAGAGTCTAAAATCTCCTTAACGTTGGCCTCCTCCTCTACCTGCTCATCGATAAACCATTTCAGCATGCTCTGGCAGGCAAAATCCTTCTCCTCCACTGCTACCTGCATCAAACCATTGATTAAGGAGGTAACCTTTTGCTCGTGCTTCAACACCTCCTCGAAAGCAGCAAGCGGACTTTCCCAACTTGCTGGAACTGCTGCAATAGGCTTAAGCACTACTTTTCCATCGCGTTCGAGCACATAATCGAAAAACTTGGCGGCATGGGTACCCTCCTCCTTTGCCTGAATCCTCATCCAGTTGGCAATGCCTGGAAATCCTACATTGGCAAAATGTGCCGACATTGAAAGGTATAGGTATGCCGACCAGTATTCTGCATTAATCTGCTCGCATAAAGCATCTTCCATCCGTTTCGTAAGCATAACGCTATTTTTATGTTGTGGTTATATTCAAATGTCACTCTATACAAATCTACTCAAAATCTAGGTTCATTTGCTGGCGTAGTAGAATTAGCGCCTCATTTTTTTGGCTCATGTGCCTAAACTTATCTTCCGGGGTGTATATCAACGACTTCTGCTCGGCCTCCGAAAGGTCAACAATCAGCTCAACTTGGCTATTTGACAGATTCTTGCGGAGGTAGTACTGTAGCTCCTTAAAAACATTCTCAACCTCCTCCTTTTGAAGGTTGTTGGCCACCAAAAACTCAACTTTATAGCCATCAAGCAGGTTGGGCTCAAAGGTCAGCATGGCGTTATAGAGCCTGAATTTATTTTGCTTAACCCGTTCGGCATAGCTCCTCCAAACCTGCTTCAAATCAGCCTCAGTAAAGGGCTTGTCCACAAGATCTTCGCCATCTGCATCCTGTTCATCTTCTGGCTCGACATCGTCCGATTTCTCTGTTATTTCAGTGCTTTTTGAGGGCGTTGAAATATTCGATACCGCATTTTTGATGGAAATAGAGGAGAAACCTGAAACACTTCCCGGTGTTTTACCAACAGGCTGTGCCGATCTGGCAGGTGGCGTGCTAGTGGCAGAAGGAACCGACTCGGTTTGCGCCATAACGGCAGGCTCAGACTTCGACGTATTTGCTGCGCTGGAAGCAGACGGCGTTGCATATGGAGTTGCTGGCGCACTCTCCGCTACCGAGCTACCAGATTTTTTTTTTTCAGCCAGTATATTACACAGCTCAACCAACGCCAACTCCACGTGTAGCCGCTGACTACTACTGTTTTTGTAGCCCACATCGCATCGGTTGGTTATTGCCATCGCCTCAAAAAGGAATTCAGGACTTGAGCTGGCAGCCTGCGCCTTATATCGTTCGGCAATAGATGCTCCCACCTCCAACAAGGAGACGGTTCGAGGATCCTTACATACCAGCAAATCGCGAAAATGGCCGCTTAGCCCCTTAATGAAGTTGTGAGCATCGAAGCCCTTGGACAACACCTCGTCGAACAGCAGCATGGCATCGGGATACTTGCCATGAAGAAAGTAATCGGTAAGTCGAAAGTAAAATTCGTAATCCAGAACATTCAGATTCTCTATTACCTTCTGGTAAGTAATGCTATCACCAGAAAAGGAGACCACTTGGTCGAAAATGGATAGAGCATCGCGCATTGCACCATCTGCTTTTTGGGCAATAATGTTGAATGCGTCAACCTCGTAAGTAACATCCTCAGCCTTAGAAATATATTCGAGATACTTTACCGTATCCTCAACCCGTATGCGGTTGAAGTCGAATATTTGGCACCGGGAGAGAATGGTTGGGATAATTTTATGCTTTTCGGTGGTAGCCAAAATAAAGATTGCATGGGCAGGCGGCTCTTCCAACGTTTTGAGAAATGCATTGAATGCTGCGTTGGAGAGCATATGAACCTCATCGATAATATATACGCTGTAGCGTCCAATTTGCGGGGGAATTCTCACCTTATCGATGAGCGTTCGGATATCCTCCACCGAGTTATTCGAGGCGGCGTCGAGCTCATGAATGTTGAGCGAACGATTCTCATTAAACGACTTGCACGATTCACACACATTACACGGTTCCGTTTCTGCCGTAAGATTCAAACAGTTTATGGTTTTGGCAAAAATACGGGCGCAGGTAGTCTTACCTACCCCTCGAGGACCACAAAATAGGTAGGCTTGAGCTAAATGCTTTCGCTGAATAGCATTCTTAAGGGTAGTAGTTATGGAAGCCTGCCCAATTACTGAAGCAAAAGTAGATGGGCGGTATTTTCTCGCCGAAACAATAAAGTGGTCCATCAGCAAAACGTTAATTGCAATACAAAGCAAAGGTAACGAAAAAGCCCCAGCCGATAAAATTTTCGATTGGGGCTTTAGCTCATTTTATCGTATCTCAAAAAAGGTCAACAGAAATGTTTTGGATAAAAGCCGTATAGGTGTATTCCTTCCCAACCCTTGCTTCGGAAAGCAGTATGAGCACGGGAATTTCATCCCCATCCTTATTCACAATGGTAATCTCCTTGCGCTGTCCTATTATCTTCAGCTTGTCGGGATCAACATAGGTGGCTATAAACTCATCACGCTTAGCAGCATCACCAGGGAAAAGAACACGGATATTCTTGCCCAGAACCTCGCTCCGGTCGTAGCCAAAGAGCTGCTCTGCGGCCTTATTGAAAAACTCTATAATTCCCTCCTGATCAATGGTAACAACAGAATCAAGAACTCCCTCCAAGGTCTTTTCATTTCTAATTTTGACCTTTTCAATCTCCTTAAACTGGTTTTTAACCTCTTCACGTGCCTCCCGAAGCTTTCGGTTGAGCTCTATCTCATTTTGTCGCAGCTGCTCTTCCTGCTGCCGGAGAATTTCAGTTTGTCGTTTCGTTTCCAGCTCCATCAACTTCTCACGGGTGATATCGTGCCCAATGAAAACAACCTTTGCAATTTCATCGTACATGTCGTTAACCGCAGTAAAGGTTCCCCTTATCCAGCGCTCCTCACCACTCTTTGTAAGCATTCGCATGGCACCCTCGTTTGGAATACCATGGGTTACATCGTCCCACACCTTTTCCAACGATTTCTTTTCCACCTCTGGAGGAAAGTCGAATACCGTTTTGTTTCTAACCTCGGTAGAGGTGTAGCCAAGTGCTACAAGGAACTTTTCGTTTGTATCGATAATATCGCCAGTAGGAGTAAATTCAGCCTTCATGCTGCTCCGGTTAAAGGCATTTATTTGTCCCTCATAATCAAGGCTTTGCTTCTTCTGTTCGGTGGTATCAATAGCTAGGAAAAGAATTTTTTCCACACCGCCCATTGCATTACGCACACAGGTATAGGTTGCAATTGTCCACAAATCCTTACCACTCTTGGTGAGCAATTTCATATCACCCTCAAAGTGCTTGCCACCCTTTGCCAAACTTTGCCACAGGTCATCGAACCAAACCCGATCTTTCTTATTAATAAAAAAGGAGATATGCTGGCCCTCAACCTCACTATTGCTGGTATACTCCAGCTTATTTAGGAATTGAGTATTAGCATAAAGAAGAATGGCGTTCACATCGTACTCGGCACGAATCAGGGTGTGATTTACCGAATTGGTAAAGCTGATAAACTTCTCGGCCTGGCGAGCAGCCTCCTCTTGGGTTGCCTGCAGCTCCTCCATGTTCTGCCGAAGCTGGGTCTCCTGCTCAATCATGGCTTCGGCACGCTCACGTGAGTCCCTCAAAAGTTGGGCAGTTCTGATATTTATTTTTACGCTTGAGATGGTTGTTGCACTACTTTCGGCAACCTTCTCAATAAACTCAACTTCAAACTTTTCAAATGGCTTGAACGAGGCCACCTCAATTACCCCATGTATTTCCTCATTCACCTTGAGTGGAACAATGAGCAGATTATTGGGGGTAGCCTGACCTAAGCCAGAGGTAATGGTTAAATAGTTATTGGGAACCTTCTTAAGATGAATGGTATCACCTTCCAATGCACAGGCACCCACCATACCTTCTCCCCACTCCAACCTCTTATCGGCATATTTTCGGCGCTCATAGGCAAAGGCAGCGGTCATTCGAAAGTGCTTATCATTTTCGTTCTCGTCGTCAAGGAGGTAAAAACCACCCTGAATAGCACCTACATACTTCACCAACTGGCTGATAATGCTGTAGGATAACTCCTCCATACTATCGTTATTGGCGCGTAAAATTTCGCCAAACAGGGCAAGCCCTTCAGCCATCCAAGCCCGTTGCTCATCCTCCTTCTTGCGAGCAGATTCCTCAATTTTGCTCGATTTTAAATTGTCGCGCAGATTCACAATGGCCTTACCCAATGCGTCTCCCTCATCAGCAACAAAATCTGCATCAATTTCTCCGTTTCGAATACGCTCCACAAAGCGGTATAGCCTACGCTTTCTTGACTCGTCATCTTCCAAAAACTGCTCAGCATTAGAAACTTTCATCACCATTTTTCCACCAAAGGTGTATGCAAGAATTCCAAAGAAGATAGGGATTGCATCTATAAAGTAGAAGATGGGATTGCTTCGATGGATGGCAATAAAACCGGAAAATGAAATGGCGTTGTCCGTCCTAAAAGCCTCTACAAAAAAGGCCAGCAACAGTGCTGCAAAACCAATAAGAACTCCGTTAATAGTTAACCTAATAACTTTTGATTTGGAAAGTTCGCCGCTCATATTTTGTGGAAGAAAAATTATCCCTTAAAAGTAAACATTTTTTTTGTGGTGCCAACTTTACGCAAGTATTCATGCTACTTTTCGGCACCATTTTTATGAATAAGCTCTATACCTCCTTCGGCATTGCTTTCCATAAGCACAACGGAGGCTGGATTAACCGTTTCTGAATCAGCAGCCGCTCCCATATCTTGCTCTGCATCAGCAACACTAGGTGAAGAGTTTTCAACTACTGATGGTGTAGCACTTTCGGCGGCATCAGTAACGGAAGGTGTTTCGTCTACACTGTCATTTTCGGCAATTTCAGTCTCCTCGGTAACCAGCTTTAAGTCACGAGCGGGCAGCTTGCCAGCCTCCTCAAAAGTTTTCAAGCGCCTTTTGAACAGCTCACGGCGTACCTCGGCCTCCTCAGAAATAAACTCTGACTGGAGCGATATCTCACTTTTGAACTTAATTCGGGCAACCTCCCTATCTACATCGATACTCTCCTCGTGCCCAAAGCGAATGTTTTCAATGATAATACTGGCTTCGGCCTCTTTCTGAAACTCCTCAGCCTCAAGCAAAAAATCGTAAGGACCCTTTTTGGAGAGAAGTTTAACAATTATGGGTGATGACTCAATAACAATGAAGAGCAGCGTAATAAACCAGCTCGCAATGCTAACCGCTGTATTTTTGGCGGAAATATTGGACATCGCCTCCAGCCTTGCTAAAAAGCCGTTGGCCTGGTCGCTGGTTTTGGTTGTTTGAGATAATCGCTCGTCCCGTTTTGCCGTTAGCTCCTCTATACGCTGATTGTTTTTCTCTATCTGCTTATTATTTGCGACACGAAGAGCTTGGAGCTCCCGTTCAGCCCTGTCAAACTCAGCCTTTTTTTCGGAATATACCGGCCCCTTCCCCACTCGTCCAGTTGGGCTCTTTCCTTCGGCCTCAGCCACAATCATGTCGAAAAGTTGATTGCGGCTCTGCTCCTTGGTGGCGATATCGGCCTTCAGCTGCTCATTCTCCTTGGTTAGCTGGTCTATATCCCCGAACTCTTTATCAACGAGATTGGATATTTCCAGATTCTTGGTGGACTTCATGGCCTCAATCTCCACATTTATCTCCCGCTCAAAAAGCTTCAACTCAATTGGCTTGGAGATTACAATGGCGATGAGAATTGCCAGCACAAAGCGAGGTATGGCAAAAGGCATCTCTTTTGAAACATGCTCCTGCTTTTTTAGGCTGGAAACAAGGAAAAAGTCAAGAAAGAAAATAAGCATTCCCCAGAGCATGCCAAACAAAACGGCAAGCAGTGGGCTTTGGAAAATGGTATAAATGGCATACCCCCCTGATAGCGAAGCCAGAATGCCTGTCATTAAAATCACTGCTCCAATCCCCAAAAACTTATTCAGGTCGGAAGGACATCGCTCCAGCAGGTAAAGTCTTGCACCCGAGCACCAGCAAAATACCCTGTAGAAGAAGGGAAGGGAAGACTTGCGAGAATATCCTCTGGTTGTCATGCTAATAGCTAATGTGGTTTAATAATATGGGAAGCGATGGCCTCAAGGGGAAGCACCTTATCGGCGGCACCTAGCCTTATGGCCTCCTTTGGCATACCAAAAACAACACACGATTTCTCATCCTGTGCAATGGTTTTAGCGCCGGCCTCCTTCATCTCCAATAATCCACGAGCACCATCATCACCCATTCCTGTCATGATAATGCCAATGGAGTTGGGTCCAGCATACTGGGCCGTGCTCCGAAAAAGGACATCAACAGAAGGACGATGTCTGTTTACAAGTGGGCCCTCCTTTACCTCCACGTAGTACCTTGCACCGCTTCTTTTAAGCAGCATGTGATAGTTGCCAGGGGCAATCAGCGCCTGACCTCGAATTACGGAGTCGCCGTTTTGCGCCTCCTTGACGGAAATCTGACAAATTTCGTTGAGCCGGTTGGCAAAGGAGGTGGTGAACTTCTCCGGCATATGTTGAACAATGATAATCCCGGGACAGTCTGGAGGTAGGGCCTGTAAAAAGGTGGCAATAGCTTCGGTTCCACCCGTTGAAGCGCCAACTGCAATCACTATCTCCGTGGTTTTTAGCATGCTATGCCCAGAAAACGATTTAGGAATAACCGCGTCAGCAGAAAGCTTTGGTTCAACCTGCATTAGGGTGGGTTCCACGTAACGATGGCGTTTTATCCTAGCACGAGCAGCAGCCTTAATCGCATCGCAAATCCTAATGCTCGACTCCTCAATAAACTGCTTGGTATTCATCTGAGGTTTGGTGATAATCTCTACGGCACCATACTCCAGCGCCCTCATACCCGTTTCCGTTCCCACATCGGTTAGGCTCGAGATAATAACCACGGGAATGGGATGCTGCGACATTATTTTCCTCAAAAACGTAAGCCCATCCATACGGGGCATTTCCACGTCAAGCGTAATTACATCGGGTAAGTGTTCCGTAATTTTTTTTGCGGCAAAAAAGGGATCTGCAGCCGTTGCCATAACCTCCAAATCGGGATCGCTGGAAATAATCTGGCTCAAGGTCTGCCGAACAACCGCCGAATCGTCAACAATCAAAACTTTTAACTTCTCCGACATAGCTTCAGGTTACTTATTGTTTGGCTTGGTTAACTGCTTTTCAATAAACTTCATTCTCACTTCACCGGTTTGCGTATCAAACTCCAACTTACGCCCCAACTTTCCGCCCACACTTGACCCAATAGTAGCAATTCCATGCTCACGAAGCAAATCTTGGGCAACCTTTATGTTTCGCTCTCCAATTTGGAACTGGTTATTAATGGTTTCGATAACCTCACCTCCACCAAAAACTTTCGCCTTTAGGTTGCTCTTAAGACAACCCAGGGAAACCATCTTTTCAACCAAGCGGTCTATTGCAATATTACCATATTTTGGCGAAGCAAGTCCCTGCCCGTTCCAGTATGGAAGCATATAGTGGTTTATCCCGCCAATTCGCAATACCGAGTCATACAAACAGACCGCAACACAGCTACCCAAAATGGTATGCACCTTATGGGGAGTTCTGTCGACAAAGAGGGCCGCTGGGTATAGGAAGTGAATGGGAAGTGGATCCATAGCTGCTAAAATACTTGCGATTCACCGCCAAAGAAGAATTCATTATCATCTGCGGCAGATCCTTCACTGGCATCAGTAGATTCGGGAATTGATATGGAGAATGTTGCACCATGCCCCTCCATACTTGAAACCTCAATGGTACCGTTGAGCACGTCCAGCAAGGCTTTGTTAATAGATAACCCAAGACCATGCCCACGGTTGATGGAATTAATACCGGAATCCACACGCCTAAACCTATCGAAAATTATGGCTTGATTAATTTCGGAAATGCCGGTACCGTGGTCAACAACCGAAATTTTGAGGTAGTTATCCTCTCTCCATATATTTAGCTCAATACTGCCATCCTCGAACGAGAAATTTACTGCATTGCTCATGAGGTTAGAAAGAATGAGCTTTAGCTTCTCGGGGTCGGTTTTAAAGGTATAGCTACCAACACCGGTATACCCCTCGATGTCGAAATTCCCAACAATGGATACCCTCTTTTTCTTGGCCACAAACTTATAAGCATCGATAATGCTATCGATCATGCTCTTAATGTCAACCATCATTACCTCTGGAGCAATTTCGCCTGCCTCAATCTTTGCGGCAACGAAAATATTCCTAAGCTGGAAGTCCAGATGGAAGGCTTCGGTATGTATTAGAGCAACCATGGAGATAACCTTCTTCCAATTTTCCTTATCTACCGAAAGAATGGCCCGAGATAAGCCGATGATAGAGGTAAAAGGATTGACTATTTCATTGGTAATATTGGAGATGAAGTGGCTCTTCAACGCCTCACTCTCCTCCAACTTTTGGTTAACAAGCCGAAGTTCCTTGTTAAGCTCCTGCAACTCGAGATAGGATCGTTTATTCTCTTCAAACCTCTTTGTCAGTTCATTAATTAACTCCTCGTCCGTTAACTTTTTCATGGTATGAGATTATTAGAAGTGAATAAGAGAGCGTTAGATACGTTTAAAAATAGTTGGCTTCACCTGAGTCAAAGGAACGTTCATGCTCATTATCGACTCACTGTGTCCAAGAAAAAAGTAACCACCAGGTTTCAGCTTCGAGCAAAGCTTATTTATTACCCGCTCCTGCGTTGCCCTATCAAAATATATCAACACATTTCTGCAGAAAATGACATCGAAAACATCAGAAATATCATAGCTGCTATCCATAAAGTTCAACCTTGCAAAGCGAACTCGCTTACGGATATGAGGCGCCAGCTTTACCGTGGGCCGTTCTCTATCTTTACTCCGTAAAAAATGGCGCTTTTTTATTTCCAGGGGAATAGCCTCCACCCGGTCCATGTTGTACACAGCATTTACGGCCTTCTGGAGAATCTGAGTCGAAAGGTCAGTACCAAGGATGGAAAAGTCAAAACCTGTATGGGTTTCCGCAAAGTCGGTCATCACAATGGAAATTGTGTATGGCTCCTCCCCACTGGAGCAACCGGCACTCCACACCTTAAATTGCCTATGGCCAGAGTTCTGATTGTAGAACTCAGGAAGCACAACATCCTCAAGGAAATCAAAATGAACCGCTTCACGGAAAAAGTCTGTTTTGTTGGTGCTTACCACATCAAGCATGTGAATAATCTCACCCAGCTGTCCGCTTTTGCTAAACACATAATCGCAGTACTCTTTAAAAGACACCATCTTAAGTTCACGAAGGCGTTTTTGAAGCCTGCTCTGAAGCATAATTCGCTTGATGGGCGGCATTTTTATGCCACTTTCACGATAAATAAAGTCGCTTAACTTACCGAACTCATCATCGCTCAGCTGTGCACTAAAAACCTTGTTTAATAATGGATCCATACTTCTTAAAAAAATACCATCGCAATTTAAACGTAGATAACTCGTAAGCTACGAACAACTCTTTTTCATATTCCAGCACTATCCGTAAGGACTAAGGTAGTGCTTTTATGGGATATTACACAGTATTTACCTATGCAATTGCATCCCCATTATTTGTGGCACTATGCTTTATTAATGCAACGGTTTAACTTTTTTGCAGTTACCACAATGCCACACTAACAGGTTTTAGCGTTAAGATGTTCTAAAAATTATACTGAGCCACAAAAAGCACCCTCGTATTTGATACTCGATACCGATCTATGAGCTTCCCTTTAGACGGAAATTCGAATGTGCCGTACTGAGCATTGGTATACTCAACTTCAGCAGCAAGCATTAGGTTCTTTATTGTCCATGAAATATTTGGTGCAATTCTTACAAGCGATGCAATGTTTAAGCTGCGGCCATATACATTTTTAGTGGTACCAACAATGGTTTTGTCCGTGCCAAGATTCTTCGCATACCCAATAAATATAGAAGGTTTCACAGAACTCCCATAACCAATGTTTAGAAAAGTGTAAAGATGATTAAATGGGGTATACTCCTCTGCCCCTGTTTGAGCATTTATGGAGGTGGTACCGTAACCGCCAAGCATAAGGAAGTGAGCTAGGTTTTGCCCTACCATTGCCTTTGCTGTTACAAACAACTTATTGCTGGTGTACTTGATGTAACCCTGGTAGGAAAATGAAGTAACCGTTGCCGTAGCCTCCTTGGTCAATGTTGGATTGAGCGGTGAAATGGTAGAAATACGGGGCCGAAGCACAAACAGATCGCCCAGTACACCCATCGAGAGCTTAGGAGACACAAATTTTAAATGCAGGGTAAAATCGGGAAGCGAGGTATTTCGTAAATATTTTGAGGAGTACCCATCGGGGCCGTCGCTGGTATAATCGCTTTCCCATGAGGCAGTTGCTGCAACCCAGAAGGCTTTAGAAACCTTGTAGTTAAAGGTGAGCTGCGGGCTACGGTTAAATGCTTGAAATGGGGCTCCTGTGCTTAAACCCAAAATTGAGGGGAAAGTTTCCGGAACAACCATTGGATGCCAATAGGATCCCATGAGTAGTGATGACCGCGGCCAAGCAAGGGTAATGGCAGCATGACGCAACCTTACGCGGCTACTTCCTGAAGAACCAGTAAAGTCGGCCTCCAGCAAGCTGGACAGATTTGCACCAAGTATTTGAGTTCCACCAATATTTAAACGTATCCGCGACGAAACAGCTAACCCATTGCCACTTGCATGAGCATTGAGATCGTTACCATAGCTGTCTAATAATTTTGGCGAAGGCACCAGTGAAAAAATACCCTCTATTGCATCGTCTGTCACCCGAGTATCGTTCCAGTAATCGAACCGGGTAAAGCCAGAAAAGGCAAATTTTAGAGAATCTTTCCCCTGGCCAAATAGCGCAGAAATGTTAAGCAGTAATACTGCGGTGGTAATTGTAAAAGTTTTCTTCATGAAACAAGTATTGCTGTTTATAAAAAAAGTTCGCACCAAGCAAAAATGTCTGATGCGAACAATAGTTAATTAAGTATGTACCAGTGCAACAAAAATTAGTAACTAACTGATTTCCTCAATCTCTGCACTATTTACAGTTTCAGTTGCAGTATCCTTCAAATTCGTTAGCTCATTGGAAGAAAAAACCATATCCATATTAAGTATCATTACAAAACGGTCATCAACGTTAGCAACTCCTTCAATAAACTCTGATTTATACTTACTTCCAATGCTTGGAGGAGGCAGAATACCTTCCGTATTCAACTCTAAAACAGCTTGCACCGAATCAACCAGCGCTCCAACATGAACCGATTCCCCATCCATGTCGATATCGAGCACGACAATACAGGTATTGGGCGTGTAAACAGCTGGTGTCATTCCAAACTTTACACGTGTATCGATTACCGGCAATACAGCACCGCGAAGGTTAATTACACCCTTCATATAGCTAGGGGCCTTTGGAACCTCGGTAATCTTGGTCATTTCCAAAATATTCAACACTTTGCCAACATGTGCGGCAAATTCCTCTTCACCTAGCTTAAACGAAAGGTAAGAGTTTACATTTGAGAAGTCGTTTTCGCTCATGTCCGTATCTCCTTTTGTTATATGATAATACCTACTTTACTAAGTTATTACTAAAAGGTTTCCTTCTTTCCATCAACAGCGGATCTGCTTACACCGAATCATGCGTAGCGCTCGTAGAAAGAAAAGTCTTAATCATCTTATTGGTATCCATTACCAGAGCCACGGTTCCGTCACCAAGAATGGTCGCTCCAGAGATAATATCGTGCGATTTGAAGTGTTTGCCAAGAGGTTTTAGCACTGCTTGATACTCGCCAATAACGGTATCTACAGCCAATCCCACCTTCTTCTCCTCATACTTAACAACAATTACCTCTTCAAACTGAACGGAATCATTTACCTCCATGTCAAACTCCCCACGAAGATAGAAAAATGGCACCTGAGCACCATCGAGGATAATCACATTATTGAACTTGTTCACCAGCTGTTGGTGCTCTATGGCAAAAATCTTATCAACAACGGAGAGCGGAATAACAAATGGTGTATCCTCTATTTTCACCAGTAACCCATCAATAATGGACAAGGTTAATGGTAGCTTGATGGTAATGGTAGTTCCAACACCTAGTTCAGAATCAACCTCTACTTCTCCTCTAATCTCCGCTATTTTTCGCTTTACAACATCCATTCCAACCCCACGGCCCGAAACTTCGGTAACCCTCGTTGCTGTTGAGAAGCCTGGAAGAAAAACAATATCGAATATTTCTTTGTTTGTTAACTTCCTATCGGGTGCAACCAAACCTTGAGCAATGGCCTTTTGGCGTATTTTTTCCGGATCGATACCTGCTCCATCGTCATGAATTTGAATATGGACATTGGCACCGGAATAGAAGGCCTTTAAAATAATTTTTCCTTGAGCAGGTTTACCCAGCCTTTTTCTTGTTGCAGCATCCTCAATGCCGTGGTCAAGGCTGTTGCGGAGGATATGCATAAGTGGATCGGTGAGCCCCTCAATAATAGTTTTGTCCAACTCCGTTTCGGCGCCTTCAGTTAAAAAGACCACATCCTTGCCAAGTTCTTTGGAAAGATCACGAACAAGACGCTGAAAGCGGGTAAGCATATTTTCGATGGGAATAAGCACAATACTAAAGGCATTATCCCGCAACTGTCTGGAGAGTTTTTGAACGTTCTCCGATATTGCCTGCAACCCCGGAACAGGATTTTGCTCTGCAAAAAGGCCCAACCGCGCTTGCGTTGTAACCAGTTCGCTAACCAAATTCATGAGCTGGTCGAGCTTATCGGAGGATACCCGAATGCTGGAAATTACTGAATCCTTCGATGGGCCCTTCATCTTATTCGCCGTTTCGAGCTGAGCCTTAACCTTTGTATTTTTCGTTTGGGCAGCCAATTTCTGTACTGCAGCAATTCCAATATCATTACCGTCTGCAGCGATTTTGTTTAAAGAAGCAACAAAATCGACATCACCCAGTAGGTTTTTGTCACTCACCTGGCTAATTTCCAACACCGACTCATCCTCCACAAAAATAAATACGTCGCTAATTGCACTAACGTCATGCGGAGTGGCAAGCAATATTTCCCAGTATGTGTAGCAGCGATTAAAGGTAATGTCTGCTATCCGAGGAACTTTATTAAGGTGTGCAAAGGCTACTGCATGGCCCAAAGTGTGCAGCTCATCGATGAGGTAGAGTGGATTGGTGCCATTTTGAAAAATCTCCTCCTTGGGCTCAAAGTAAATGTAGTAGGTCCTAGCATCGCCATTAGACTCGTGATTGGTTGGCTTTTCCAGCTGCTTTTCCGAGGATGGCACCGACTCTCCTGCTACAATCTGTGCAATTCGGCTAAGTAGCGTCTCATGTTGAAGGTCAACCTCCGCGCCTGTGCTAGAGTCTTCATCCAGTAAGAGCTTTAGATGATCTACAGAATCCAAGGTAACATCCAGTATCGACCTATCCACCTTGAGCTTGCCGTTTCGAATAGAATCGTAGAGTGTTTCCAGGTTATGTGTAAACTGGTCGATTTTTACGAAGCCAAACATGGAGCTATTCCCCTTAAGGGTATGCATAATTCGAAAAACCTGCTGAATCATAGAAACATCTTCAGGATTTTCCTCTAGCACCAACAAAGACTTCTCAAGGCTGTCGATTAAATCGTAAGCCTCCTCTATGAATTTTTTCTTAAAGTTATCCATTATCTCATAACCTTATTTAATGCAGCAATAAGTTTCGTGGGAACAAAAGGTTTAATTATCCAGCCAGTTGCACCAGCCTCCTTAGCCTCCATTTTCTTAGCAGCCTGAGACTCGGTAGTTAGAAACAGTATGGGTACGTGCTTATAGGTTTCCATCGCCCGAACAGCCTTTATAAGCTCTATGCCATCCATGTTAGGCATATGAAGGTCAGTTATTATTAAGTCGATGGGATTGTTATCCAAAAAGCGGAGTGCATCTTTTCCATCAACTGCCACTAAAACCTTAAAACCTTCATTTTCGAGTGTAAAGCTCACGACTTCCCGTATGCTTTCCGAATCGTCTACTATTAAAATTACCTTTGTCATATCGCGCCAATCGTTATCGATTACATTTTAAATTTCAGTAGTTAATATTTGAGATAATCCACCGTTCTTAATGAGCAGTTCAATCTCGCGGCTCAAGGAGGCCGAAATGCTTACCCGCTTCCCCATCTCCTTTGCCGAAACAGCAAAGGAATGAATGACCTGAAGGAAAGAGAGGTCAAGATTTTCAACTGCTGAGATTTTGAAATGAAAACTCTCGTGCTCACCAATAATTGTAGCCAACTGCACTGACAGCTCTTGGGCCGTGTTAATCGTAAGGTCACCACCTAAAACAATGGTTGCCTTGGCCTTGTCATCGGCTTGTGGCAGAATTACCTTATAAGTTGCCTTTTTCATAATTCAAGTGGGGTTGGTTGCCATTAAAAAAACTCAATATCTGACTGCTCTGTTGACTCAATGTTATCCTGTACATCTTTATTTCCCTTGCTTTTGTTCACCACATTTTCGTGAACGTTATGCTCACTCTCCATGGTATATAACCTTTTTATCTGCGATAGGTTATCACCAACGGACTGTGACGACTCGCGAGAGGAAGCCACCATGTTGCTAATTTGGTTTAACTCCCCAATAATCTCCACGATCACCCGCTCAAAAAAATCGTAATACTTACAGGTCTCCACCGAGCCCGCAATATTCACCTTAACGGTGGTTCCAAGCTGAAGGTTCTTAGATAATATGTTTTCAACCTTCAAACTCTTGCCTTTCAGCTTAATAAGTATAACTCGCAACTCATTGGCCAACTGGAGCAAAGAACCATTTTCGTTTCCCAACAGCGCATTACTGCTAACCGAGCTTGAGAGTTGACCAAGAAGCTGATTTGTTTTCGTTTGGGAAGTTACAATATTTAAGCGATTTGCATCAAGGTCAGATAGAAGTTGTGTAATTTGTTTTTCAGTATTGCTCTGAATTCTCTGCTGTGAATAAACTTTCTGTAGACGCTCTGTAAGTATCTCCAACTGGCTTGGTAACTTTCCTATTGACACGGTAAGCTCGGCCAGAATTTTAGCCATTCCATGCAAATAGCCAATGGATTCCCTAGAAAATTGAATGGATTGCTGTATTACCCTTGATGCTTTTTCTAGGCTATTGGATAGCTGCAAGAAATGAGACTCCTCATTCTCTGCATTCCCATTGGTGAATTCCTTGCACATCTGAACAATATCGCCAAGGTTCTGCCCAATGGAGTGAAAATTTCCGGTGATAACCTCTATAGCCGACTGGTACTCCTTATTTGCATGAATAAGCTGGGCCGCCTGAAGCTCTGCAATATCTCGAATCTTTGAAAATATGGATATGCGAACCTCCTCTTCATTACTGCCAGCATTACTATCCAGCTCCTGAATAAGTCCCCGGTGTGAAGCTTGAATATGCTCCATTTTCTGTCGGATAATGTCCTGGTATTGCAGCTTTGTAACGATGTCACCTATGCTGCTCGTAGTTTGCTCAATCTTTGTTGATAAGCCAGCAAGCATTCCCTTGGCACCCTCATACTTTTCTCCAAATAGCACAATGGCAGTGTGCGAGTATTCAAGAATTTCATCAACGGCTTCCAGCTGAAAAGCGGCCTGCTTGTCGAAGATTTCAATCCCCTTTTCGTATTCTTGCTTAAAGGTTGCTATAGCCTTTGCTGCCGTAACGCAGGTAGTTCGTATTTCTGCTAAAATGGAAAGGTCAGACTCCGATTCAACCAAAAGTTTTTCAATCTCAGTCTCACAATCACACAACGTGTTCAGCTGCTTATTGGCCAGCAAAAATTTTATGGTAAGGAGGTCCTGCGTAAGGTTCTTAAGGGGAAAAAAAAGATTTTCCACACTCTGGTAAATATCCTCCAATGATTTTTTTGAGTCCCTAAAGAAATGGCTAAGCGCAATTTGGTTCGTCTCAAGCTGCTGGTAAAAGGTCTTCAGCTGCTGAAATAGAACCGCTCCTTCATGGCCTGACAACAGATTGAACAGCTCGTTTGCGTTGGATTCCAGCTCCTTCGATTGCTTATAGAACAGCTTAAAATCACCATTCAGCGCCAAGAAATCCTCGCTAGAACAGGTATGAAGCTGCTGTATCTTCTGATCTATTTGCCAGAAAAAACCGGAAATCTCCGAAATAGAAAGATGGTTGCTCTGTTTCTCCACGCTCAATCCTTTTTACCATTAAGAACCTCTTTAACCTTGACGGTTAAAGTCTTTATGTCGATAGGCTTTGTAAAGTATCCTGCAACTCCAAACTCCTTTACCTGGAGTTTTAGTTCCTCGTTCCCTGCAGTAACAACAAATACAGGAACATCACTATATTGGGATTCCTTCCTCATCTCCTCCAAAAAATCGATTCCAGAACGTTTAGGCATAAGCAAATCCAGAAGTATGAGTGATGGTTTTTGCTCTCGCATGGCCTTTAACCCTTCGGCAACGTTGCTAGCGAGGATTGTTTTATACCCTTCCTCCTCCATAACGGCTTCAAGCAGCACAAGGTTCGTTACGGAATCGTCAATTACAAGAATACTTTTCGACACGACAATACTTTTTTAATTACTTGTGAAAAATAGGCAATGTTTGGTAAATATTCACCTATTTACTATTGCTTTTCGACAGCCATTACGGTGATATAGATCAACAAATGATTGTTTTTTTTCTTACTTTTCGAAATCGATATCAACAGCATAAAGCACAAAACACTATGTTTCAACACTTAACCAATAAAGCATATTGGCTCCAATGCCTCACTCCTCGTCAGCTTGAGGAGTTAAAAAACCACACTAGTCAAGCTTTTTTCGCCAATAATGACATTTTAGTTAAGCAAAGTAGTCGTACCTCACACGTGCTCCTCCTCACCGAAGGCATTGCCAAAATGCACATGGAAACGAGAAGAGGCAAGAGCATTATTATTAAGCTATGCAAGGCCGGTTCCTTTCTTGGTATCGACAGGCTCATAAACAGTGACACATTTTCCTGTTCCTTTTCTGGTGTTACCCCCACTGCCGTTTACTATATCGATTACACTTTTTTCCAAAAGTTGCTTTCAGAGAATCAAAATTTTGCCAAGGAAATTATGCACTACATTGCCGACGAGAACCACTATCTTGTCTCTAGACTAGCGGCCCTAACCTACAAGCAGCTTCCGGGTAAATTGGCAGACATCTTGCTCTACTTTTCGCAAGTAATATACAACAGCAACACCTTCAGCCTTCCCCTATCGCGGCAAGAATTGGCCGAATTTGCCGGCACCACCAAGGAGAGTCTTATCCGCACACTTACCGAATTTAAGAACGATAAGCTCATAAACGTACAGGGAAAAAACATTACCATTGTAAGCCAACAGATTATAGAAACTCTTAGTAAACTTGGGTAACAAATACTTTGATACTATGCCATTCCATATTCTCATTGTTGATGACATTTTCGTAAATAGACTATTGCTTGCAGAGATCCTAAAAAAAATTCCAGCAACTTACGCTGAGGCGGAAAATGGAAAGGTTGCGCTGGACATTCTATCGAAGGCCGATTTCGATGCAGTTTTCATGGACATTGAAATGCCGGTAATGAATGGACTTGAAACTACAAGATACATTAGGAGCAACTTCCCTACACCCAAAAACCAAATCCCAATAATTGCGCTTACGGCCCACAACCCCATTAACTTCTTCGCTGATTTTAAAGACGTTGGGTTTAACGATCTCATTACAAAGCCCTACTCCATTGAAAAGATATCGCGGGTTGTTGCACAGGTTTGTCAGCCATAACAAATCGACCAACCCCATGCAACTATTGTCAACCTTTTTTGGCAAAATCATATTTTATTTGTAAACTTTAACGCTTTATAAAAGAAATATGCCATGCTTGGAAATTATTTTCGAGAATTACTGGAAAAGTATAACAGGGTAATTATTCCAGACTTTGGAGCATTTCTGGTCAAGGATACCGGTGACGTAAGAGATATCGCCAACACCACCTTTAGCCCATTCCTTAGGTACAACGATGGTCTTATTGAAAATTTTCTATCGGAAAAAGAAGACCTAACTAAGGCGGATGCTACCGTAAAGGTAAAGGAGTATGTTGACCATCTTAAGAGCCAACTTGAAAAAGGAGAAAAGGTATACCTTCCTCAGCTGGGGTATTTCTCACTCGATTCCAGAGGAACCATTCAATTTCTACTAGATACGTCCGGCAAAGAGCCAATGGAGCCACCACTACCGAGTAAACCCGTAGAAACGGCTGTGGTAGAAAAGCTACCGGAACCGGAGAAGCAGCCGCCAACGGCAGAGAAGGCAGTGGCTGAAAAAAAGGAGCCTGCGGCACCCAAAAAAGCGGTAACAAAACCAGTAAGCGCCAAACGCCAAACAAAAGTAGTAGAAGAGAAAGCTGTAGTTGCAACTGGAGATACTGACACAAGCCAAGTTGAAGTAAAAGAGACCTCCACCCTCAGTGAGAACAAGGAGGAGAAAGAACTACCCAAAAAGGACACACAAGAGATCAAATCTATGCCTCCAAAAAGCAACGCGTCAAAGAAGAAAACCACTTCAAACAAGTCAGGAAAGAATTGGCTATTGCTCGTATTTTCCCTTATTGTTTTGCTTGCCATAGCGGTTTGGCAGTACGACAACTTGGTTAACCTATTTAGCCCATCGGATGCCACCACCCCTGCAATTGACAATACACAAGCCATGGCAGCCGACACCGCTCACAAGGATACTACTGCAGTAACGCCCCCCACGTCTACAGCCAATGCGTCAAATCCGGCCCAACCCACGTATGTTAAACCCGTTATTGACAGCCCTGACAACAAGTTTTTTGTGGTGGTGGGTAGCTTTACGAGTAAAGCCAATGCCGAAGCAATGAAAACAAAGCTCGCATCGGAAGGATATCAGCCCATCATTATGCAACGAAGCAATGGATTGAACTCCGTAGTAATAAGTGGCCACAAGACGAAAGATGAAGCCAAACTATCGCTGGAAAGCTACAAAAAGAAAAATGGTCAAGGATGGATAATGGCACGTTGAGCAATCTTTGCTAGATTTACAGGCTGATACAAATCAGCCTTTTTTTGTGGAAAAACTAATAGAACATCCAGAACTTGGCACCATAACCGTAAGGAAGAGACGCGGATTAAGGCGTATTTCCATTAAGGTTGACCATAAGGAACGCGTGATTCTTTCGATGCCCTATAGCGTAGCCACCGCTACCGGATTGGCGTTTATTGCATCAAAACTTGAATGGATACAAAAATCGCTGACAATAATCAGAACAAAAAGGAGCGAATACACGGTAAGCAAACTAGGGGAAGGATTTCAAACGAGATCGCACAGGCTCGTTCTTATACCCGAATCAAGACACAATATTCGGACTGTAATTACTTCCGACTCCATACTGTTTCACTACCCTCAGGCAGCCTCCATAGAGGCAGAAGAGATGCAAAACAAGCTAAAAGTGGCTGTAATAAAAACACTTACAGTAGAAGCAAAGGCTCTCATTCCAGATATGGTAGCATTACTTGCACGTCAGCATGGGCTGCGTTACAACGAAATATCACTTAAGAATATTCATTCACGGTGGGGCAGCTGCTCCTCCAGAAACAACCTAAACTTTAGCATCTACCTTGTGCTACTTCCCGATCACCTTATCCACTACGTAATTCTACATGAACTCTGCCATACTAGGCAGAAAAATCATGGTCAAGCATTCTGGAACATGCTCGACGAACATTGTGGTGGAAAGGCAAAGCAACTGGCAAAGGAGATGAAAAATTACACTACACGAATCTTCTAAGATTCAGCGCTCGCTAGATAGTCCACGAGGTTAACCGTTTTTTCCATCAGCTCCTTCATGAGATTACTGTAGTATTGTTTCTTTTGCTTGGAGGTGTACTGCGGCGGGCAGCTAGTTGTTCTTTTCACAAATTCACTCTCCAGTTCCTGTGCCTCTAGCAATAGCTCATAAATTTTTTCATAGTAAAGAGGGTGAGCATAGTTTAATGAGACATAGCACTCCTGAGTAATATGTTTAACAACCGCTTTAACATCCTTTTTTATGGAACGAATACTTGACATAACAAGGTATAAAAAATCATCAATTTATCACAAAATTCGCTGCAATGAAGTTATGACAATCAAGGGGTGAATGCAATAACCCAAGTCATTAATTGTCAAAAAAAAAGATATTTTAACAGAGTTTACCACTCAGCGCCACCCAGCAAGCGAATATCTCATAATGAACGTTAAGTGAGAGGGGTAGAAAAGCGTAAAATCGGCTTTCACATTTAGGTCAAATTGCGTGTACGATAGAAGTAACGCATAACTTCACCCATCCAAAGCACCAAAGAGGTTGCCCCTACAACCACAAGCCACTCTTGAAACGATAGCGCTACTGTTCTAAAAAACTGGCCACCAAAGGAGACAATGGCAACCTGACCAATGAAAATAACTGCAGCAATTAGCAAGAAATTTTTGTTACCCCGGAGCCCCGAAAAAGCCGACTTGTTGGTTCCATAGCTGCGAACGTTAAACAAATTCCAGAACTGAAGCATAACAAAGCTGGTGAAGAACAGGGATAGCTCCTTGTTCGTTACGGTTCCATCCTGCTTTAGAAATACTAAGAATATAATGCAGCTAATAAGAAAAACAAAGGCCGTAATGAATATTTGAATAGCCATTGCCTTGGTCACAATAAAGGCATCGTGCCTTCGAGGTTTCTGGCTCATCACCTTAGGATCGGATGGTTCTGTTGCCAAGGCTAGGGCAGCAAAGGTATCCATAATTAAGTTTACCCACAGCATTTGTGTAACGGTAAGCGGTAAAGCCACTCCAAGAAATGGTCCAATTAACACCAGCACCATGGCCAAAACATTAATGGTGAGCTGAAAGAGTATAAAACGCTGAATGTTAAGGTATAGCGACCTTCCCCACCGCACAGCGCTCACTATACTAATAAAGGAGTCGTCGAGTAGAATAATTTCGCTGGCTTCACGGGCAACAGAAGTGCCTGACCCCATAGCTAATCCAACATCGGCATGGTTCATTGCGGGTGCATCGTTGGTACCATCACCAGTAACGGCAACCACATTACCAAGCTGCTGCAAGATTTTTACTAATCGCAGCTTATCGCCTGGCTTGGCCCTAGCCATAACCCTAATGCCTGGAGCTCGCCTCAACGCCTCCTCCTCCGAAAGAGCAGAAAACTCCCCACCTGTGATTAATCCCAATCGCAACGCTGCTTCGTCAGGGAACAGCCCAATCTGACGGCCAATCTCACCTGCCGTTAAGGCAGTATCACCGGTTACTACCTTAACATCTATTCCGGCCTGTAAGCATTCCGAAATTGCCTGTGGCACATCACCTCTTACCGGATCCGATATCGAAACAAAACCAATAAACGTCAAATCGTTGCACAACTCCTTAAGGCCGGAGCTCAGATTTGGAGAACTGGAAAAGGACCTATAGGCAAATCCAAGCGTTCGCATCGCCAAAGTTTGCTGCTCTGCGAGGTGTTGCTGAATATTTTGTAGCCGGGAGTGAACAGGATGTGGTTCATCGGCCTCTCCAACCACTAAAGTGCAGCGGTTAAGAACAATTTCGGGGGCACCCTTAACAAACAAAACATGCTCATTGTTAATCACAGCCAACGTTGCCATAAACTTGTTCTCCGTGGTAAAGGCAAGCTGCTCCACTATGGCACCTTGTTGTCGAACATCGAGGTAATCAACCCCTTCACCTTTTAACCAGAGTAGTAAGGCACCTTCAGTAGGGTTGCCAATTATTTTGTCATTTCCTGATTGGCTTGAGTCTACATGGGCTGTTGTATTAATGGAAAACGATTCGTATACCAGTCGTTTAACCCACTCAGCAGATGATTCAAGAAAAAGCTGCTGGACCTTCATCTGGTTTTCGGTAAGCGTACCTGTTTTGTCGGTACATATTACGGTAGTGGCTCCCATGGTTTCGGTAGCATGCATTTTCCTCACCAAGTTATGGCTAGCCAGCATCTTGCGCATGCTATAGGCTAGGCTTAGGGTAACGCTCATGGCAAGTCCTTCAGGCACCGCAACCACAATAAGCGTAATGGCCACCATAAAGTAAAGAAGTATGCGTTCTGCAACCTGCAACGAGAACCACGCATCCGCTGAAAATAGGGAACCACCCCTCAGCCATACTACCCCTGATAAAATAAGATAGAGTGAAACTCCCACTGCAAAGGAGATAGCCCAAGAAGTGGGTTTTGACACTTTCATCCACTGGATTTTGCGGCTATTAAGGTGGAATAGCTCCAAACCGTCAAAGAAAATGGGGGTCCAAATCCCCGCTAGCGCAAAGGATGCAAACACCAATAACCCCAGTGCATTTATCCACTGCAACTCCGAAAAAACCAACTCCCCACTATAGACATCTCGAATACAAAGGCTTGCAAATAGAAGTGTGGCACACCCAAACCCAACAACTCCTATAACTTTACTAAGCCTATTCAGCTGCCGAGTTAATGGGGTTACGGAATTGGTTTCCACCATTGCCTCCTGTGCCGTTTTTCCCACCTCGGTATGGTCACCAACCGCGGTTACCTTAAATATACCATTTCCGTCGACAACCGTTGTTCCTCTGAGCACAACATAGGAGGGATAGGTAGCATTGGCATCGGAAAGTGCTCGATTGGCTGCTTTAGCACACACCGGCTCACCAGTTAAGGCTGATTCGTTGAGCTGCAGGTTTACAGATTCCAGAAGTTCACCATCGGCGGGAACTTCATCGCCAAGGTCGAGAATTACAATATCGTCAACCACAATATCCTTACGGTATACCGTTGAAACCGCACCATTCCTGAAAACCTTAACCTCAACCTCATCGCTGGCCTTATTCAGAAGGCTAAACTCTTTTCCAGCCTTATACTCGTTAAAGAAGGAGAGAAAAGTTGCAAGAAACACGGCTATAATTATTCCAACCCCCTCTGCATAGTGCCCTTCCAATACCCCAACCACAATGGCGATGGCAGCAGCAATTAGCAAAATGCGAATGATGGGATCGTCAAACTTTTCAAAAAATAGCCGCCAAGCGGACTGCTTCGACGGAGGCGTTATGATATTATTTCCAAACCTGACCCTACTTGCACTAACCTCGCTCTCCTTTAGGCCAACGTATTTGCTCATCAACTGGAATTTTTTTCAAATATACATCCTATAATTTAATCCCGTTATCACCTAGTATATATATTCTATCAACTTTAGCACCAGCAGAATAGTTTCTCACAACGCACTATTCATAGCTAGTTCAGGCCCAAAATGGCTGATTTCGCTCTTGAAAATAATGGATAATGGTTATACCTTAGTGGCTATAAGTTTGAGTATGCGAACACGGACGAAACTCATTATTATAATAGTTGCTGCGCTGCTCGTCGTTGTTGCCTTTCTATGTACCAAGCGGAATTTAACCACGACTACTCAACAGGCGGATAATCCGCTAATTATCCAGGCTGAATACATTCTTTCCGAAGCCGACAGCGTTGCCGAGGTCACGCCCAACAAATGTTTGGAATTGCTAAAGACCATTCCTCCTGAGGCTGTTGCATTGATGGACAAAGATGTTTTTGATGCACGTATTCAGCTAATAACTGGACTGGCCAACATTTCAAAGGGGAGCTTGGATGAAGGCTATAAGCAAATTGAAAACGGGCTGATTTTCTTTGAGAATAATGGGGATTCACTTCAAATTGCAGATAGCTATAAAAAAATGGGACTTGCCCTCAGGGAGATGAATAAATACGATCAAAGCCTGCAATTTCTCATAAAATCACTCTCAATATACGAGCCAAGAAATAAGCCAAACGAAGTTGCCTACTTGGATAACGCCATTGGGCTGGTTTATCTATACCTGCAAAACTACCCTCGCACCATCGACTACCTTACCAAGGCCCGTGACCTGTACGAAAAGCAGAACAACTCGTTTGGACTGGCCAAGGTGATGAACAACATTGGTATATCCTATTTCAAAATGGGGCAAAACATTCAAGCGTTGGAGTTTCTTGAGAAGGCATTGGAGCTCAAACGAAGGCTAAACAATAATGGAAACTTTGCCAACACCATTAATAATATTGGAATGGTGTGCTCCGAGTTAAAGCTATACGCAAAAGCCCTCGATTACTTCAATATGGCGCTGAAGGAGTACCGCCAACAAAAGGATAAGTGGGGGGAGGCCAACACCCTGAATAATCTATCAAAGATCTACCTAGAGATGGGTGAAACCAGCAAAGCCTTATCCGTTTCCCAATCCAATCAGATCAATATCCGAGAAGTTGGTTCACCAGATCTTAAGATAGAAGATTTGGAAATTAACTACCGCATCCAACAAAAACAGAGGGATTATAAGAAGGCATTGGCAACCTATATTGCCTACACCACACTAAAAGATTCCATCTTTTCCGAAGATAAGCAGCGAATGATTGAGGAGGTTGAAGGAAAGTATGAATCGGAAAAGAAGGAGAAGGAGATACAAACGCTTAGTCACCTTCGCGAAATTCAGGACACTCGGCTAAATATGCAAATGTATATTGGGCTGCTTTTGGGTATTTCGGTGCTGCTGCTCGTTGTTCTTGTGCTCATTCTATTCAAGCGCTACAAAAGCAAAAAGAACGAACATAATCTTCTCATGCTCAAGCAGCAGGAGATTGAGGATAAAAATTTACGGTTGGAGCGTGTGCTAGGAGAAATAGGGGAAAAATCGGAACAGTTAAAAAAGCAGCGCGATATTGCCAAGGAACAAAAGAATCTACTATCTGCCCAAAAGGAGGAGATAACCAACAGCATTCGGTATGCCTCCAGAATTCAACGAGCCGTATTGGAATCCAAGGACCTGAACCAAGCGCACCTCCCCCCTTTCTTTGCACTATTCAGACCCAGAGATATAGTAAGCGGTGATTTTTACTGGATAAGGGAGACGGAAAACTACTCTATTTTTATTGTGGCCGACTGCACTGGTCACGGTGTACCTGGAGCCTTCATGAGCCTTTTGGGCGTTGCCTTCCTCAATGAGATTATCAGCCAACAGAGCATTCCTCAACCGAACGAAATACTCAACTCCCTTCGGGCAAAAATCATTACATCGTTGCACCAAAGCTCCAACGATCCCATCAACAATGATGGGATGGACGCGGCAATCCTATTTATCGACCAGCAGAGAAAGAAGGCATACTTTAGTGGAGCTAACTCAGATCTCTTTATCGCTCGAAAATCGGAGCTGATAGAGGTTACTGGCGACAAAATGCCGGTGGGATTCTACTACGTTATGCAACCTTTTACGACTAAGGAGATAAGTCTTTTGCCAGGGGACTGCCTCTACCTCGGAACCGATGGATTCTCCGACCAGTTTGGTGGTCCCGATGGAAGAAAGTTCAGGGTTAAAGGCTTAAAGAATCTGCTTCTTCAAATTGGGGATAAACCGCTGGAACAGCAAAAGAATATTCTAGAATGCTCCTTTGATGCATGGAAGGGCAACAGCATCCAAATTGACGACGTTTTAATACTGGGCATTAAGATTTAACTTCTGCCAAGTAGCTCCAATCGCTATTGAGAATATCTTTAATACTCGAATAGGGAACAACCACCTTTATGTCACCGTCGGAATAGGGAGCAATTTCATACACATTGTAGTGCAATACAACGCCTTCCTTTGAAAACCCGTATTCCGAAGGCAGAAGGAACTTTCCCTGAGGAAACCAGAAATTATCCAAACTTTTCCCTTCCGGAATTTTAAAATGGTGTCGAAAAGCCTCCTCCGCCCTTTCGGAGAACACCACAAGATCGCTAACCATATCAGAAATAGCCAAAGGATGGGGTTGCTTTAAAGCCAAGTTCAGGTAGTGATAGCGGTATGTACCGTGCGCTCCTCCCATATAGTCGTCGGAAAAGTATTGAATGGAAAGAATTTTTCCGTCGTTAATGAGTATGTTATAGCGAACTTTTAAATACCAGGTATTCACCGCCCCAGAAGGAAAGGCTCCCGTGTAGTCCACAAAAGAGCTATCGTATTGCCTTGCAATGTTACTCAAGTGGTCCTTAATGGTGCCGCTGGCACTCTCCTTAAGACTATCACCTACCATCTGAAGAAAGTCTGAATTCAGTAACATCGAAAGTCTACCATCCTTGTCTCTATCCACCACGGGAAAATGAAAGCTGATATATAAGCACGAAGAATCAGCAGCATAGCATCCCTTTTTGAAAACAACGGAATCGGTTGACACCGAAATTGGCTCACTGCTATTGGCATTACTCATGTACCATACAATTAGGGACACAGCTATTGCCAACACAACAACAATGGCGATTACTGGAATATACTTTTTCTTCATTAAAAAGAGGGTGTGAATGAGCGAAGCCAAAGATATTCGGTTCGGAATTAAAACCCAAATTGTTACCTAAGAAATATCCAAATAGTTGACCAACTACCCATTTAGGTATAAGAATGACAAAAAAGCAGGTTTTTGAAACGGCACAGGAATTGACGATACTGGACAAAACTATTAACGATGATCGGATTATACTTAATATTTGGGCTCTTTGCCCTTGCTAGCTGGGCTGTAAGCAAATCGCTGCAAAATCGGTTTAAGCGCTACTCTGAAATACCAACCGCCAACGGCTTAAGTGGAAAAGAGGTGGTGGAAAGAATGCTTCGCGACAATAACATTCAGGGAGTTAAGGTTGGCTCCGTTTCTGGAATGCTGACCGACCACTATAACCCAGCAAATAAAACCGTTAACCTGAGCCACGACGTATACTTTGGACGCAACATAGCAGCAGCTGCTGTTGCGGCACACGAATGTGGTCACGCCGTTCAACATGCCAGAGCCTATGCCCTGCTCAACCTTCGGTCGCAGCTTGTGCCAGTGGTGAACTTTGCCTCGCAGTGGATGCAATGGGTTTTGCTAGCAGGCATATTGCTGGTTAATGTATTTCCACAGCTACTGCTTTTCGGCATTATACTCTTTGCCTCCACTACGCTTTTTAGCATTATTACACTACCCGTAGAGGTAGATGCAAGTCGAAGAGCGTTGGCATGGCTAAAAACCTCGCAGATAACAACGGTTGCAACTCAGGAAAAGGCCTACGACGCGCTGAAATGGGCTGCCTATACCTACTTTATTGCAGCTATTTCCTCCCTCGCTACCCTAATTTACCTTGTCCTGGTTTACATGGGTGGTAGGCGAAGCTAGAAAAACAGAGGTAAAGCCTTCCCCAGCAAGAAGGCTTTACCCCCCTTACCAATCCATATTTTGTACAAAAAACAGGTGCTGGTCTTCCAACCGAAGACAGGTCAAATAGCCCAGACCTTCGCGGAATCCTGCATAAACACAACCAGCATCAAGATTTACTTGTCTACCAAAAAGATGGACTTGCCTCTCTACCTCAGCAAATGGGATAGGCGTATGTCCGTGTATTATGGTAGCTCCCTCAGGAATTGAATCGACACTCTCCCATGGACGCAGCCAGAGGTATTGCTGCATATACTTTTCCTCAATCGGAAATTGAACTCCTCCATGAACACACCACCGACTGTTACCCAGCGAATGAAGAATGGGCATCTCCTGAAAAAAACGGATATGTTTCTTTGGTATAGCATCAAGGAGCAGCTCCGGCGTCACCACTTCAGCATCACGGCTATAGCTCATCAGCGTTTTACGTGCGGAATTAAGCAGCCAAAGAGTAAGCTTACTCTCATCGGTAAGCGAATCAAGAAGCATTTGCTCATGATTGCCCCGAAGCGCAACAACATTATATCCTGAATATATCAAAGCGAGAAGCATTTCAATAACTCTGGCCGACTCTGGCCCACGATCGATATAATCGCCTAGAAATATTAGCCTATCCTCACGAGAAGGCACAACCACCTCCTCCAGCAAATGCTGAAGCGTTTTTGCACATCCATGAATATCAGGGAAAATATAGGTTGCCGACATTGTACACTTTACTATTGTTCAAACATAAAACAGCAAACATGAATCGTTAACTCAGCATGAGAAGAGTAATAAAACTTAATGCACCAAATGCCATATTGTCAAATTTACACCATTTAGTGCTTTCTCTCTAAAACTATCAGCACAAATAGACAAAATTTGGTTTGAAGCCAAGCAGTTACCATAGCCATACATATCCACAAACGAAGGATGAAAAGCGAACGAGATGCCCCCTGATGTTAGATTTATTACATTTTAGCTATCATCTATTGCGGCGCTTTTTTTTTTGTAGTAGCTTGCAGTAATATTTGATAGGTATGCAAATTCTATTTGCCATTTTAGTTTTAATTAGCAGCATCACCATGAAGCCAGTTGATCCCAAAGTGCAAAAAATAGCAGATGAGATCGAATGGTTGGGGCAAGCCACGGTAAGAATTCATTACCATGGGTCGACCATCTACATTGATCCTTATCAGCTAAAAGAAGCTGACCGTGCCGATATTATTTTAATTACTCATTCACATCAGGACCACTGGTCGAAAGCCGATGTCAAAAAAATAATCACAGGTAAAACAATACTCATTGCCCCACAAGCGTGTTTGGCTGAAGCCATTGATTTACCTGCAAAAGAGAAAATTGCATCTTCTCCGGGTTTCACCACCACCAAGGATGGCATTGAAATAAAGGCCGTTCCGGCCTACAATGTGGTGAAAACTAAATTTCACCCAAAGAGCAACAACTGGGTAGGCTACATTCTTACATTGGACGGTGTAAAAGTTTACCACACGGGAGATACCGAGCGAATTCCTGAAATGAAAAACCTCAAGGTTGACATTATCATGCTTCCACTGGGGCAAACCTATACCATAAACTCGGTAGAAGAGGCTGCTGAAGCAGCAATGGATGTGAATGCATCCATTGCTATTCCCATTCACTACGGGTTATATGAAGGGACAAAGGCCGATGCAGAAAAATTTAAAGAGCTGCTAAACGGAAAAATTAAGGTTGAAATCAAATAACCCAAGATGGTTCCCTCCCAAAAGGAACTCTAGGGCCCCCGGCTTTTTCTTCGGAAAAACCGGGGATTTTTATTCTGGCACCTTGGTTGAACTGTTAAGCAGAATTGGCTGATTCCGTTGACTATTCTTGCGATGCTTGCTTTTATACACCGACATGGAGTTGCTAAGCCCATAAAACTCCACCAAGTTGGCTTCCACGCTGCTAAAAATCATCCGCATCTGAATCTTCACCGGTAACCGGTTATCGTCGTTGGTGATGTAAAACACCACTGCATCCTTCTTCCGAAACAGACGTCCAGTTTGAACAATTGGCACAAACTTCTGGCACTCAATCCAGCCAAAAGTGGTCTTAACCATCTCTATTCCTTTGTAAACCATTTCAAACTTAAAAACTTCGTCAGCAAAGTAGGTGCTAAAGCCCACCTTCTGGTCAACCACCAGCTTGGTTAGTGCAAAACGGCGTGCATAATAAAATGCAGAAAGAATATCGAGTATGGAATCGGGAACCGAATGCACACCACTTCTGGAGCTAAATACCTGCTTTGTACTGCGCATAAAAGCAACCTCGTTGTAATACCTGTAGTTGTTTTCCGAAATATCGCGAATGGACTTTACGGGCAAACCTGTAGTAATATCGATGTAGCTTTCGTACACATCGTAAATGGTAAATAGCTTATTGGCCAACGCGTCGGTGTGTGCCTCGGCCTTTACAAAGTAGACCGGATAATCACCATTATTGCCGAGGTATACCTGCATTGTAGCGGTGCCAACATCGAGAAAACCAAATGAAATTTTATAGCGAAGTGTTTCTCCTACCTGAAACGCCGGATTTAAGGAGTCGGGTTGGCCATTAGCAGAGCACGCTGATCCAATCCCCCACCCCAGAAAAAATATGTATGCTAGAATCTTCCGTTTCGACATTGAGCAAAAATAGTTGTTGCGAAAGTAAAACGAAGAAACCAGAATCTTCGCACATGGGTAAACAAAAAAAGGCAGCCAATGCTGCCTTCCTTCGACTATCTATTGAGGGTATTAAACCTTTAAGTCCTTCTTTGCAAGGTAAAAATCTACCTTCTCAAGGGTTTGATCTGCGTTTCGAACGGTAAGCTCATCGAGGGTCTTTGGTGGCGGAACAATTACCTTATCCCCGGGTGTCCAGTCAAGTGGAAGGGCCACCTTAAACTTATCGGCCACCTGCATTGCCTTAAGTACCCGAAGAATTTCGTTCATGTTTCTGCCCACGTTGAGCGGGTAGTACATTATTAAACGAATCTTCTTTGTTGGATCGATAAAAAACACAGCCCTTACAGCAGCCGTTTCGCTCTCGTTGGGCTGAAGCATTCCGTATAACTTGGATACCTTCATATCGAGGTCCGCAATAATGGGAAAGTCGAAGTAAACACCTGTTTTTTCCCTTACGTTGTTCACCCATCCTAGGTGGGCGTGAATGCTATCAATGCTCAATCCCATCAGCTCAGCATTCAGCGCTTCAAACTCCTTCTTTCTCACTGCAAAGCCACTCATTTCGGTGGTGCACACAGGAGTAAAGTCTGCAGGGTGAGAAAACAGAACAATCCACTTGTCCTTTGCATACTCCGACAGCTTTATAACCCCTTTGGTTGTTGTTGCTGTAAAATCGGGAGCCATGTCGCCAATTCGTGGCATACTGTAAACTTCTTGATTTTCCATAACTTTTGTAATTGTTTGTTTATAATGAGGTGAGAAGAACTATCGTCCGAGAAAAGAGGAGTACATCCACACCAGCTTTTCCTGCTCACGGATGTAGTCGCTCATTAGCGCATTGGTGCCCTCGTCGTCTGCCTTTGCTGAAAGTGAAAGCAATTCGCGCTGAAGAGGAATGATTTTTCTGAATGACTCCAGAATTTGCTCTACCGCTTTTACTCCATCCGAAACGTGGGTAGATTCGGGAATAGCTGAAATTTTAAGATAGGATGAATAGCTGTGCAATGGTGTATAACCTAGCGTTAACAAGCGCTCTGCCACTTCATCTATTTTTACTTGAAGATCGTTGTAAAGTTCTTCAAACTTAAGGTGCAGCTCAAAAAACTTATCACCCTTAATATTCCAGTGAAAGCCACGGGTGTTGATGTAGAAAACCTGATAGGCAGCCAACAGATTATTCAATTTTTCTGACAATAGCTTCGACTGAGATTCGTCCAGTCCAATTACTGATTTATTCGCATTCATAACTCTCTATTTTAAAGTTTTACCTGTTTCTATTTTTTGTAATGCAAAGTTACGATACCAGAACTCATTTGTCAAACTGATTTTTTTTATATCATTATAGATATTGCTTATATGAACTAGCGGTCATATATTTACACACCTATTGTTGAAAATTTTACTTACCATGAATATCCAGCAGCTAGAATATATCATTGCTATTGACACCTACCGACACTTTGCCAAGGCAGCGGATGCGTGCTTTGTAACGCAGCCTACCATGAGCATGATGGTGCAAAAGTTGGAAGAGGAGCTTGGGGTAAAGATCTTTGACCGAAGCAAGCAACCCGTTGTTCCTACAGAAACGGGCAAGCAAGTTATAGCCCAAGCCCGCCGTGCTCTCAGTGAAATAAAAGAGCTCAAGGAAATTGTGAATAGCGAAAAAGGGTTGGTAACCGGTTCTCTTAAGCTAGGCATAATTCCCACGCTGGCTCCATACCTACTTCCCCTTTTTCTCGACAACTTTCGTAAGCACTATCCACAGGTTAAGATCAAAATTACAGAGATGGTTACCGAAGCCATCGTTGAGGATTTAAAAACGGGAAAGCTGGATGCAGGGCTACTCGTAACTCCACTTATTGACAATAAGATAAAGGAGTATCCGCTATTCTACGAACGTTTCTTTGCCTACGTCTCCATTGGTGAACCCTCATACGATAAAAAATACATTCTCCCCAGCGATATAAATCCAAACCATCTTTGGCTGCTAGAAGAGGGACACTGCTTTCGCTCCCAGATACTACGGCTCTGCGAGCTGAAGCGAAACTCCGACACAGGAAGCAACCTGGAATACGAAGCAGGAAGCATTGAAACGTTAATGCGAATAATTGAAAGCAGTGGCGGCATAACCATAATTCCCGAACTGGCAACCAAGAATCTTACGGAAACGCAATTGGACCATGTTCGCCCCTTTGAGTCGCCGGTACCCCTCAGAGAGGTAAGCTTAGTCAGCCATCGGGAGTTTGTAAAGCAAAGGCTACTCGATGCGCTACGAGAGGAAATTACACAAGTAATTCCGGCAGAGTTAAAAACGGCCAACAATGGGCAGGTGATTAACATCTAAGAACAAAAATAACCATCTGCTTTCCGTTTGCACTAAATGACGAACAACCTCCAAAGCTATCACCGCTCTGAAGCATAGGAAAATTTCGATATCTTTGTTTACACTTGAACAAGTTGCCAGATCATATCTCGCAACTGGAATTTTGTAAAGGTGAATAGTCAAGGCAAAAAAGATTATACAGAACTCTAAAAATTACAATACACCCATGATTAAACGTAAATGGACAACCGCTATTCTGTTTTTTTGGCTTCTGGTTCCAACACTGTCGATAGCACAAACACGCTACTGGATTCAGTTTACCGACAAACATGGAACGACCTTTAATCCAGAAAAATATTTCTGTAACAAGACATTGGAACGGAGAACAAAGGAGGGAATATTACCTAACGACTCCACCGATTTTCCGCTTAACAAAAGCTACGTTGACGCTGTCAACGGCATTGCAAGCGATATGGGGAGAGAGAGCCGTTGGCTCAATGCGGTAGCCGTATCGGCCTCAAAAGGTGAGATAAAGAGAATTGAAAAACTTCCCTTTGTAAAACAGGTAAAGCCCATTTCCGGTGCTTGGACCACCACTAGGGTAATCCAGAAAAAGAGTGGCGATGAGAGCAACGACCACCTTTGGGATATCCTCTACCGCCAAACGGAGCGTATGGGGGGACGATACTTTCGCGACTCTGGCATCAATGGTAAAGGGGTTAGGATTGCCGTATTCGACGCCGGCTTTCCACATGTTGATAGCCATCCAGCATTCGAGAAGATACGAGATGAGGGCAGAATAATTGCCACTTGGGACTTCACCAAAAACCGTTCAAATGTATTCCGTGGAAATTCTCACGGAACCAATGTGCTTTCGTGCATTGCTGGCATTCACAATGGCACCGCAATGGGGCTGGCCACCGGTGCCGAATTTTTGCTTGCCATTACGGAGGTGAACAGCGAACCTTTTTCGGAAGAGGAAAACTGGATGGCGGCCATGGAGTGGGCCTATAAGAATGGAGCCGACATTATCAGCAGCTCTCTAGGATACACCTACAATCGCTACTTTCCAAACGACATGGATGGCAAACGAAGCTTTGTAGTGAAGGCCGCAACCTTGGCCGCTCAAAAGGGAATGCTGGTAGTTAATGCTGCAGGGAATGACGGCGATAACAGCTGGCGCGTTATTGGCACACCAGCTGATGCCGACTCCATACTATCCATTGGAGGAATTTCACCTGAAAGCCATCTTCACATTGATTTTTCATCGTATGGCCCTACTGCCGATGGAAGAATGAAACCCAACGTTTCTGCTTTTGGCGAGGCAGTGGTGGCAGAGCCCAAAGGGGGCGTTGATGTTGCATACGGCACCTCCTTTGCCACACCGCTGGTAGCGGGATTTGCGGCCTGTGCTTGGCAGCTCAACAAGGATAAAACGGCAATGCAAATGCTTGATGAAATTGAGAAATCCGCTGACCTCTACCCCTATTTCGACTATGCACACGGATATGGTGTTCCACAGGCTGGCTATTTTCTCTACACTGCTCAAGACAGCGTAAACGCTACATTTTCGCTTTACGAAACCGACGAATACTACTCGGTATACGTGTCCTACGGACTCGTAAAGCTGCTCTCAGGCTACAACACCTCCGTGCTCTTCTATAGCATCGAAAAACCTGATGGAACACTTGTGGAGTATGGTGCCGCAAGAGTTTACCAAGAACAGGCGCTAAACTTTAAGAAGAGCGCCTTCAAGAAGGGCTACAAGCTCAACCTCCGCTATCTCAACTACTACGCCTCGTTTGAACTGGGAGCAAAAGAGGTGGTGGACCACGAAGTAACCGCAAACCTATAGACTACAACCATGAGAAAGATACTATCACTACTTCTATTCCTTCACTTTGCACTAGCTGGTTTTTCACAAACCATTCTTATGCAGGACTCCAATCCAATGGCCGCTTACGAGGTCAAGAAAAATGGGCCAAACCTTCAAAATTACGGTCAGTGGTTCATCGGGTTTGGTGCCGTTACACCGGTTGGTGCCAGTAGCGACAACACCATCTTTGGCAAGTCACTTCTCTTCGACTTTGGCTACCGCTACCGCTATCGTGTTTCCAACTTTTTCAACACAGGATTCGATGTTTCCTACTACCTCCAAGGAAATAGGCTCAACGATGCTGGAATGGAAAAGGTATTCGATGGCCTCGTCCACACCAGGGAGAACCTTGTACAGAATGAGCTCAGACTCTCACCTTTTTTACGCTTTAACCTTACACCCAAGAGAGGCAACTATTTGGGTACCTACATAGATCTCGGTGGCTACATCGCATGGAATTTCATTCCGGTATTTAGAGCAGTAGATACTAGGCTCAACAACAATGAGAATCGCAGCTATAATCGACAGTTCGACCCCATGCAAAAGCGCTACGACTATGGCCTAACCGGACGAATTGGAAGGAATAAGCTAATTGTATTTGCACATTACCGGCTAAGTGATCTACTGAAAAGTTCGAACTTACCCGATTTACCAAGGCTTGCGGTTGGAATTCAATTCGGACTTTAGTGAGTATAATCAGTTTAACCTTTACTTGTACAGTAAAATCCAAAACAAATAGCTTTTGCTATATTTGTTCAAACCTAAGAAATAACCTCATGAAAAGAATATCACTAGTAACGATTCTTCTAACAGCCATTAGCTTATTCAATTCTTCCATTGCGTGTACCAACTACATTATTACAAAGGGGGCATCAGCCGATGGTTCCGTGATGATTAGCTACGCAGCCGACTCCCACATACGGTATGGTGAGCTTTACTACATACCGGGTGGTCCACAACCAGCTGGCTCCACGTATAAAATCTACGACCGAGGAACCATGAAATACCTTGGCGAAATTCCACAGCCAGCCGTTACCTACACCGTTATTGGATTTATGAACGACCATCAGGTAGCCATTGGTGAGACTACCTTCGGCGGAGTGCCCGGTCTTGAGGACACCACCGGAATGATTGACTATGGCAGCCTCATGTTCCTTGGTCTTCAACGCGCTAAAACGGCAAGGGAGGCCATCAAAGTAATGGCCGAGCTGGTAGACAAGTATGGCTACTTCAGCAGCGGAGAGTCATTCTCGGTGGGTGATGCCAACGAGGCATGGATTTTTGAGATGATTGGAAAAGGAACCCAGATGGTAACGGACAAGAAAACGGGCAAAGCATACAACAAGAACAAGGGGGCAGTGTGGGTTGCCATCCGTATTCCTGATGGCTACATTTCTGCCCATGCCAACCAGGCCCGAATCACCACCTTCCCTTTAGCCAACGGAAAGACCTCCATAACCAGCAAAAATCTCGACAAGATTTTCAACCCTGAAGTTGAGGTAGTTTATTCCAGCGATGTAATCAGCTTTGCCAAAGAGAAAGGCCTATACAAAGGTAAAGATGAAGACTTTAGCTTCTCCGACACCTATAATCCGGTGACCTTTGAAGGTGCTCGTTTCTGCGAAATTCGCGTTTGGAGCATGTTTAAGAACGTGAACAAGGATATGTGGAACTACTTCGATTACGCTAAGGGTGAAAACCTCAAGCATAGAATGCCGCTCTACATAAAGCCCGACCATAAGCTAACGCCTCAGGACCTGATGGCCAACTTCCGCGACCATTTAGAGGGCACCGAGCTGGATATGAGCAAGGACCCTGGTGCCGGACCTTTTGGTATGCCCTACCGCTGGCGTCCGCTTACATGGAAAGTAGATGGCAAGGAGTACTTCAACGAACGTGCTACGGCCACACAGCAAACAGCCTTTTCGTTTATTGCGCAGCTCCGCAGCTGGATGCCCGACCCCATTGGAGGAATTTTCTGGATTGGCGTTGACGACGCAGCCACCACCGTTTACGTTCCCATATACGCTGGTATCCGAAAAGCCCCCGAATCGTATGCCAAGGGAAATGGCGATATGCTCACCTACTCCGAAACCTCTGCCTTCTGGACATTCAACAAGGTAGCCAACTTTACCTACCTCCGCTACGACCTCATGGTACAGGACGTAAAGAAGGTCCAGAAAGAGTTGGAAGACAAATACGCAGCTTTGATACCGGAAGTGGATAAAGCTGCCCTCAAGATATACAGCGAGGATCCGGAAAGGGCCAGAGATTTCGTTTCCACCTTCTCCATTGCCACCGCCAACAGCACGGTAGCACGCTGGAACGACCTATTCCACTTTCTGCTTGTAAAGTATATCGACGGAAATGTGAAAAAGGAGAAGGATGGCGTGTTCGAGAAAAACCCCTATGGTTTTGTTCCAAATCCCAGCCAACCAGGCTATCCTGAGTGGTGGCTAAAGCAGCTGGTGAAAGAAACTGGAAATAAATTTGAGCTGCCCGAAGAGGCAGCAGCCCATTAAAAAGTAAGGAGTGCGGCTAACCACCGCACTCCTTACTGCTTTATGCAACACTGGAATTACTCAACCGTCCGTATTTCGTAGCTCATCTTAATAGCCTTCTTATAAACGGCATTCACACCACAGTAGCGATCCTCCGAAAGGCTAACCGCCTTCTCCAGCTTTTCTAGCGGCAAATCTTTTCCCTTAAACTCATAAATCACCTTAAGCTCTGTAAAGTGCTTGGGATGCTCCTCCGTTTGCTCACCTTCGATAAGAATATTTAGACCCTCGAATTCGACCTTCATCTTCTTTAGTATGGATACCACATCCATCCCGGTGCAGCCTGCAAGGGCAACCAGCATTAGTGGTTTAGGTCGTGGGCCGCTGTTCTCGCCACCCACCGATGGGTCAGCATCAACAACAACCTTGTGTCCAAATACATCAGACTCAAACTTCATATTTCCCTTCCACTCGGTTTTAAGCGCTACTTTACTCATGGTTATAAATTTTGTAGTGAAACAGTCAACGCGTGCTATTGTTCACAGCGAAGCGCTGGGAGCACACCAGTCTAAAATCTAAATATACACTACCAGCATCAATCTTACTATCCTCACACAAATTTTTCAATAATTAATCATAATTAATGTATATTATTGCACAACACATTAAGTGAGAGATAAACCACAAACCACTATAATGTCTGTATTTATTGACACAAAATACGTTAAAATAACTACTACAGGATGACAATGATAAAATATATTGCATATATTTGCATCGTTAATGTATATTTTTGCATTTGTAATTATCTAGTAAAATGAGCACGATTAAAGTTGTTGTGGCAAATGTATCCCACCTCAGGTATGTAAACGACATACTGGTAACCATTGAAGAATCTGCAAAGCAGAGAGGCACAGGGATAGCCCGACGACGACCAGAATATATTGAAGCCAAAATACTGGAAGGCAAGGCCGTAATCGCGCTAAACGATGATGATTTTGCTGGCTTTTGCTACATCGAATCTTGGGGTCATGGCAAATTCGTTGCCAACTCCGGATTAATTGTAAAGCCCGAACTCAGAGGTCAGGGCGTAGCTAAAGTGATTAAAAACGCCACCTTTCAGCTGTCAAGGACAAGGTTTCCCGAAGCCAAAATCTTTGGGCTTACAACAGGACTTGCGGTAATGAAGATAAATACCTCTTTAGGATATAGGCCGGTGACCTTTTCGGAGCTAACCGACGACGAAGCCTTCTGGGATGGCTGCAAATCGTGCGTTAACTACGACATTCTGCAGCGCACCAACCGGAAGCACTGCCTATGCACGGGTATGCTCTACAATCCAGCCTGGGAGACCGCTTCAAAAAACAGTTCAAAGCTAAGTCACCAAATGCAGCACTCTCTGGCAGTGTATGGCAGATGGTTTCGTTACAAGCAGCTGGTGCTCACCAAATTTCGACGAAAGAGAAGCACCACTACAAAAGAGAAAGAAACAGTAAACGCAGCTTAGGTAAATCAAGAATAGTTAGGTGTTTTTTGATTGTGTGATGAAACAGAGCGATTCGGCCGGAAATCCGGTTGTATCGCCGCGTTTCAAAACCAATTGCTGCCATCCCCCTGTAACGAAAGCAGAAAACAAACAAGATGAAAAAGAAAATAGTATTGGCATACAGCGGAGGTTTGGACACCTCCTTTTGTGCGGTATACCTGAGCAGTGAGCAAAATGCTGAGGTGCACGCCGTTTTGGTAAACACTGGTGCCTTCGACGAAAAAGAGATTGCTGCCATTAGCGAAAAAGCCACACAGATGGGCGTTTCCACATTTAATGAGCTAAAGGTGGAGAACGATTACTACCAAAAGTGCATTAAGTATCTCATATACGGGAATGTGCTTAAGAACGGCACCTATCCCCTTTCGGTAAGCTCCGAGCGAACAGTGCAAGCATTGGCCATTGTAGCCTTTGCGCGGAAGATTGGAGCGACTGCCATAGCCCATGGAAGCACTGGTGCGGGCAACGACCAAATTCGCTTCGACCTTATCTTTAACACGTTTGCCCCCGAGATGGAGATTATAACGCCCATCCGAGACCTTAAGCTATCGCGGAACGAGGAGATAGACTACCTCAGCAAAAAGGGGGTAACCCTTCAGTGGAAAAAGATGGAATACTCCATCAACAAGGGGCTGTGGGGAACAAGCATTGGGGGAAAAGAGACGTTAACCTCCTCGCATGCATTGCCCAACGAGGCTTATCCATCCCAGGTAACAAAGGAGGACGGAGAGGTAATGACCCTCGGATTTGTGAAAGGAGAGCTGCTGCGGGTAAACGGGTTCATTTTCGAGAAACCAGTCTCCGCCATTCGAGAGGTGGAGCGCATAGCCTCGGCATACGCCATAGGACGCGATATCCATGTGGGCGATACCATTGTGGGAATCAAGGGAAGGGTAGCCTTTGAGGCAGCAGCACCGCTCATTATTATAAAGGCCCACCATGCGCTGGAAAAGCACGTTCTCACCAAGTGGCAGCTCTACTGGAAAGAGCAGCTCGCCAACTGGTACGGAATGCTACTCCACGAGGCACAATACCTTGACCCGGTGATGCGCAACATCGAAAAATTCATGGAAAGCTCGCAGGAGCAAGTCACCGGACAGGTTTTTGTAAGCCTGAAGCCCTACCGTTTTGATGTGAACGGCGTCGATTCTACCAACGACCTGATGAACGCCAAAATTGCCAGCTACGGAGAATCAACCAACGGATGGACAGGTGACGATGTAAAGGGGTTTACCAAGATACTGGGGATGCCCATTAGCATTTACAACCAAGTTCATTCAAACGATATTAGTTTTTAGTTTCAGTTAGTTAGTGGTTAGTGATAGTGTGCATTGCACATGGTTTTCAACCTTTTCCTGAGCGTGGGCAACATTGGTTTATCCATTCACCTATACCCAGTTCCGGGATTGGTTGAAAACAACCTATCAATCACTATATCAATTCACACTTACTGCATTTTTTAGCTATGCAAAATATAAGAGTGGCCATTGAGGGTGGTGCTGGTTACACGGCAGGGGAGCTGCTGCGAATCCTCCTCTTCCATCCTCAGGCAAAGGTTGTGGCCATCCATAGCAACAGCCACCAAGGAAAGGCGGTAACAACCGTTCACACAGATTTACAAGGCGATACCGATTTACAATTCTCAGAGATAGACTTCGAGAAGGTAGATCTGCTGTTCCTCTGTTCAGGGCACGGCAAGTCGAAAAGTTACCTAGACGAAAAGCATGTTCCCGCTTCGGTAAAGGTTATTGACCTGAGCCAAGATTTCAGGAACGAAACCAACGGTTTTGTTTACGGGCTGCCGGAACTTCAAAAGGAGAAGATTGCTAAAGCCCCGAGGGTAGCCAACCCAGGCTGCTTTGCCACCGCCATTCAGCTAGCACTGCTACCGCTAGCGGCCAGCCACCTTTTGCTCAACGACGTGCATATTACCGCCATTACCGGCTCCACTGGTGCAGGACAGTCGCTGTCTGAAACATCGCACTTCAGCTGGCGCAACAATAATGTATCGGTGTATAAACCATTTAGGCATCAACACCTGCAGGAGATTGGGCAAACACTTGTGACCCTTCAACCAAGTTTTGCCGGGACAATCAACCTTGTTCCGGTAAGAGGAAACTTCAGCAGAGGTATTCTTGCCAGTGTATACACAACCAGCAATCTACATCCAGAAGCGGCATTAGCGCTTTATTGCGACTACTATGCAAACCACCCGTTTGTGAAAGTGGTAACCGAAATGCCCGACCTCAAGCAGGTGGTAAACACCAACAAGTGCATGCTTTACCTTGAACGAATCGACGATAAGCTGCTCATCGTAAGCCTTATCGACAACCTGCTTAAGGGAGCATCGGGTCAGGCAGTACAAAATATGAACCTAATGTTTGGGCTCGACGAAGCTACTGGTCTTCACCTAAAAGGAATAGGATTTTAAAACAACTACCATGCAACTATTCGACGTTTATCCGCTTTACGATATTGAACCTTCCAAAGGACTTGGCGCCAAGGTCTGGGACACCAATGGCAAGGAGTATCTCGACTTCTATGGAGGCCATGCCGTTATCTCCATCGGCCACTCCCATCCTCACTACATCAGCCGTGTAGGAAGTCAACTTCAAAATTTGGGATTCTACTCCAATTCAGTAAAGAATGGGCTACAAACAGAGCTAGCCAGTCTATTAGGAACAACCTCTGGATATGCTGACTACAGCCTATTTTTGTGCAACTCAGGCGCCGAAGCTAACGAAAATGCGCTGAAGCTAGCCTCGTTCCATACTGGACGAAGCAAGGTGGTAGCCTTTGCCAAGGCTTTCCATGGACGCACCTCAGGAGCGGTGGCTTGCACCGACAACAAGGCTATCTCCTCCCCTTTCAACGCCAACCACAACGTAGAGTTTTTGCCCTGGAACAATATAAGTGCAGCAGAAAAGGCGTTAGCTAAAGAGGATGTTGCGGCGGTTATTATTGAAGGAATACAGGGTGTTGGTGGCATTGTGATTCCAGACAAAGAGTTCCTTCAGCAGCTATCGTCGCTCTGCAAAAGTCATGGAACAGCGCTTATTCTCGACGAAATTCAGAGTGGCTACGGCAGAACTGGCAAGTTCTTTGCCCATCAACACTTTAACATCAAGCCCGACATTATCACTACGGCGAAAGGAATGGGCAACGGCTTTCCCATTGGAGGTGTGCTTATAAGTCCAGAATTTCAAGCCAGCTATGGACTGCTGGGAACCACCTTTGGCGGAAACCACCTAGCATGTGCGGCAGCGCTGGCGGTGCTTGAGGTTATCAATGGTGAAAATCTCATTAGCAATGCAGCCACCGTAGGAGCCTACCTCCTGCAGCAAGCATCAACCATTAACGGGGTGAAAGAGGCAAGAGGTATTGGCCTTATGGTTGGGCTGGAGCTGGAGAACCCCATGGCAGAAACACGCAAAAAACTCCTCTTTGAGCATGGCATACTTACTGGATACAGCGGCACGCACACCATTAGGCTACTACCACCGCTCAGCATAACCACCACCGATGTCGACAAGGTTTTGGATGCACTATCGATGACCATTTCACACAATTAATTTACTCAACTCCATGGGCAAGCTTACAGTTGTAAAAGTTGGAGGCGCTGTTCTCGAGAGCACCGCCAACATGAACGCATTTCTAAATCAGTTTATAGCCATTGATGGCAAAAAAATATTGGTGCACGGTGGCGGAAGAAAGGCCTCCCAAATGATGGAAACCTTGGGTATTCCCGTTAGAATGGTTGATGGAAGAAGGATTACCGATGCCCAAACGCTGGAGGTGGTTACTATGGTTTACGGTGGATTGGTAAACAAAACAACCGTTGCTGCGCTGCAGGCCAGAGGGTGCAACGCCATTGGTCTTACTGGTGCTGACTCAGGCATTATCCTTGCCAAAAAACGGAAAATCACCAATATCGATTACGGATACGTAGGCGATGTGGACAAGGTAAACAAGCGAATGTTGAGCATGTGGGTGGAAGAGGGCCTAGTGCCTGTTATTGCACCGCTCACCTACGATGCCACAGGAACAATTCTCAACACCAATGCCGACACCATTGCCTCCGAGGTGGCCATTGCCCTCTCCGTGATGTACGATGTGAGCTTGGTTTACTGCTTCGAAAAAGCCGGAGTACTTGCCAATCCCAACGACGATAGCATGGTGATAAATATGCTGTCGCACGACAACTACCAAAAGTTGAAAGAGAACGGAACCGTTTCGGCCGGCATGATACCCAAGCTCGACAACAGCTACCACGCCTTGGCCTCCGGAGTGAGGGAGGTGGTGATTACCAATGCTCACCGGCTTCTGGAAAAAAGTGGCACGGCGCTAACCTTGTAAAAATGGAATAATGAATAGCAAATACCATACTGATGCCATAGCACTCCTAAAGCAGCTCATCGCCACACCTTCACTCAGTGGCGAGGAGCAGCAAACGGCCGATATCATTGCAGCGCTCCTCACGCAAAGAGGGCTGGAGGTAAATCGACATTTAAATAATATTTGGGCACTTCTGCCCAACAACGAGCCCAATAGTCCTACCGTGTTGCTCAATTCGCACCACGACACGGTGAGGCCATCGGCAGGATGGAGCGTAAATCCATTTGTTCCCCAAGAGCAGGAAGGCAAAATTACTGGGCTGGGGAGCAACGATGCTGGAGCGTCGGTGGTATCGCAGCTAGCCACGTTTCTGTACTTTTTCGAAACAAAGACAAGCCTTCCCTTCAACCTTATATACTCAGCAACGGCGGAGGAGGAGACATCGGGAGAAAAGGGTGTAGAATCGATTTTGGCAAAGTTGGGACACATCGACCTTGCCATTATTGGAGAACCCACCAAAATGGAGATGGCCATTGCCGAAAAGGGATTGATGGTGCTCGACTGCACGGTGAAAGGCCAGGCAGGTCATGCCGCCCGTACCGAAGGGGTGAACGCCATCTACAAGGCGCTGCCCATTATTAGCTGGTTTAAAACCTTTCACTTTCCCGAGATTTCCGAAGTGCTTGGTGAAGTAAAGATGAGCGTTACCCAAATTGACGCAGGCTACCAGCACAACATGGTTCCCGACATCTGTAGGTTTGTGGTAGACGTGCGCACCAACGAGCACTACTCCAATGCTGCCGCGCTAAAAATTATTCTCGACAACGTAAGCTGCACCGTTGAGCCACGCTCATTGCGGCTAAACAGCTCGGCTATTGCGCATAACCATCCGATAGTTAAGGCTGCCAAGGCGCTGATGATTCCCACCTACGGCTCCCCTACCACATCGGATCAGGCTGTAATTCACCTACCATCCGTTAAGATGGGACCAGGCGACAGCGCCCGCTCACACACTCCTAACGAATACATCCTTACTGAGGAAATTAATAACGGAATAGAGGGCTACATCAAGCTACTATCCACCCTTAAGTTCTAACCAATAAAAGCAAAAATTCATCCATGAAACTTTGGGATAAAGGCATAAGCACCAACAAGCAGATTGAGGAGTACACGGTTGGCAACGACCGGACAATGGACCTTTATCTTGCCGGGCACGATGTGCTTGGCACCATTGCCCACATCACCATGCTAGCCACCATTGGCCTAATTACCGAAGAGGAACTTCCTCTGCTGAAGAGAGAGCTCATTAAAATATACAGGGAGATAGAGCGTGGTAACTTTGGCATAGAACCTGGGGTTGAGGATGTGCATTCACAAGTAGAATACCTGCTAACCCAGCGCTTGGGCGACATGGGCAAAAAGGTGCATAGCGGTAGGTCGCGCAACGACCAAGTATTGGTGGACCTGAGACTCTTTACTCGTGACGAACTCCTAGGCCTCATAAGCGAGGTAAAGGCGCTGTTCACACTGCTGCAGGAGCTAAGCGAAGCCAACAAGGAGATTCTTATGCCGGGCTACACACACCTACAGGTTGCCATGCCATCGTCGTTTGGACTGTGGTTTGGGGCGTACGCCGAGGCCCTCACCGACGACCTAATGCTACTGCACTCCGCCTACACCATCAATAACCAAAACCCGTTGGGTTCTGCCGCTGGCTATGGCTCCTCATTCCCGCTTAACAGAGCCTACACCACCGAGCTGCTTGGCTTCGACAACCTCAGCTACAACGCGGTGTATGCCCAGATGGGCCGAGGCAAAGTGGAACGAATCGTTACCATGGCCCTTGCCAACCTCACCGCCACCATTGGCAAAATGGCCGATGACGTATGCCTTTTTATGAGCCAAAACTTTGGCTTTGTATCGCTTCCCGATGAGTTTACCACCGGTTCGAGCATTATGCCACACAAGAAAAACCCAGACCTATTTGAAATTACCCGAGCCAAATGCAATCGGCTGCAAACCCTGCCGATGGAGATTGGCATGATTACTGGCAACATGACCACCGGCTACTTTCGCGACTACCAGCTGATAAAGGAGCTATACCTACCTGCCTTTGAGGAGGTGAAGAGTATTTTACAAATGATGCAGCTGGCAATGTCGCACCTGAGGGTGAATCCAGCCATTCTATCCGACAGCAAATACAACAATATATTCACCGTGGAAGAGGTAAACAGGATGGTTCAGCAGGGTATTCCCTTTCGCGATGCCTACAAAAAGGTGGCGGAGATGGTTCAGCAAGGCAACTTTAATCCAACCAAAGCGGTGAAGCATACCCACGAGGGGAGCATTGGAAATCTATGCAACCAGCAAATTGCAGCAAAGTTCAACGACATTTACAACAGCTTCAACGTTGAAAAAATAACACAAGCCAAGGTGGCTCTGCTAACCGAGACCACCCACCATCCGTAAGAAACCCACAAAAAAGTGAGCCAGATATTTGCTTTCCGCCAAAATCGTGCATAAACTTGCTAAAGCACATAAAAAAAATTCACCCATGGCGAAGAGTAGTCGTAAGCAGGACATCAAGAAGCTCATTTCAACCGTTAAAATATCGAACCAAGATGAGCTGTTGGAGGAGTTGCGGCAGCTGGGTTACGAGCTCACACAGGCCACCCTATCGCGTGACCTAAAATCACTGGGGGTAGCCAAGATGCCCGACAACGAAAAGGGCTACATATACGTGCTACCCGAAAAAATGGGAATGCCCGAACGCATGCCCTCTTCGCTGAATCTACCCACCGAGAGCGTTATCTCACTTGAATTCTCCTATAACTTTGGTATTGTGCGCACACTTCCCGGCTTTGCCAGCAGCGTGGCCATCTACATCGACTCCTTCCGCTCCAAGGAGATTGCGGGCACCATTGCCGGCGACGACACCATACTGATTATACCCCGCGAACCAGCCTCCAACGAGGAGGTGAAGCAAACGCTTCAGCACTTACTACCGAAACTTTTTGAGGAGTAAACCGCTGCACAAACATTTATGCAGAGCGGAGCAGCGGTTGCGCCCCAATATTTGCTTGCAGCAACTGGCTTCTGCCTACGCCGAAGATATTTTGCACTAGTATTTTATCGGAGCCTTGGGCTGTTCCACATAGTCGAGGGGAAGCATATCACCAAGACGCTTTTCGCCCATATCGCCACCAAATAAAATCAAGTTCGTATCAGAATTATTGCCGTAACTATCAAGGTAAAAGGTTTTGGTTCTAAATACCACAAACGATTGATTCCTATTTCGATATAGAATTTCAATTCTCCTTGAAAAAGGTGTTTCCATTGGACGACCATCGACTAAAATGGTTGGTCTCTTCTTACTACTTACCATTACCTTTTTGAACCCAATGCTATCGGATATACTAAAACAACTGTCAGGTGCAATTAATGAGCCACTGGAGAAGAGCTGAAACCTGCGTTCTCTAAATGAGTTATTGCGCAATGCTCGGAAAAAATCGAAAGAAGAACCCTCAAAACATTTCGTTCTACGAACCTCCTCCTTGCCCTTTTTCCCTTTCACATCTTGAAAGAACATTGTTCCCAAAAAGAGAGATTCAATTACGCTCGCTGTATTCAAACTATTATCCATAAGCTTCACCTGAAATGCGACCATATTGAAGGTAATCCTATATCCCAAGAAGGGATTCAGTATTACCAACGGCTGATCGGCGGAAGCCTCCAACATCCTCTTCTCTTTGTCGTAACGAAAGGTAATTGCCTGCTCATTTAAGATGCGACAACGTCGTCCGGCGCGGGTACGTCCCAGCACCTGAGCCCGAAACATTCTTAGCTTTTGCTTCCGCGTAAAATGATCACCAGTTATTACCACTGCCTTAATTTCTACAGTAGTGGGCTGCAGCACTATCCTCTGAACGGGATGCTGAAAAGGGTTTGCCACTACTACCGTTTGGTAGCCAACCATGCTCACCACCAAATTGGTATTTACGGGCTCCTTAACCATTAAAGAGTATCGTCCATTGGCATCGGCACTGCAGCCAATGGAGGTTCCATCGAGGTAAACGGAGGCACCAATGGCCGGATCGCCATGCTCATCTAGAACCAAACCGCTAAGTGTTTGGGCGGTAAGGTTGGCAGCACCAATGCTCATACCCAAAACAATAAGGCCAATAAATCGAAATAGGCTTTTCATATAGATTGCTAAAATATTACGTTCCTAAAAGTGATATTTTTGAATGAAGATAATGGCTATTTATTCGAGATAGCAGATACGACATTCCTTTTGCAATAAAGCACTTGAGAATGCAAAGAACGTACCAAGAAAATGGGGCAGTTTTGATTATTTTAGAAAATGATTGCTACTTTTAATATCCATTCAGCAAATGATGGTGCGCAGTGGAGCTAATTTTGAACCAGCACACCACCAATAAATAGCTACCTTTAAACTTTCATTGAAAATACGAATAGGCTACATGGCAAAGAAGAACGGAACCAAAACTGAAGAACCCCTAGAAAAGCAACTTTGGAAAACGGCAGATAAGCTCCGCAAGAACATTGATGCGGCTGAATATAAGCACATTGTTTTAGGACTAATTTTTCTGAAATACATTTCCGATGCATTTGAGGAGCTTTATGCAAAGCTAAAAGCCGACGAAGCAAACGGCGCCGACCCGGAGGACAAAGATGAATACAAAGCCGAAAATGTATTCTTCGTTCCAAAGGATGCCCGCTGGAACGATATTAAGGCAAGGGCAAAGCAACCCGAAATTGGGAAATTTGTGGACAATGCCATGGATGCCCTGGAAAAAGAGAACGCATCGTTAAAAGGGGTGCTGCCTAAAGTATTTGCCCGCCAAAATCTCGACCCTACCAGCTTGGGCGAGCTGATTGACCTGGTTGGAAACATTGCCCTAGGCGATGCCAAGGCAAGAAGCGCCGATGTGCTTGGACATGTGTTTGAATACTTCCTGGGTGAGTTTGCACTTGCCGAAGGCAAAAAGGGAGGACAGTTCTACACCCCACGAAGCGTTGTAGAGTTACTGGTTGAAATGCTGGAGCCATACAAAGGGCGAGTATTTGACCCCTGTTGTGGTTCGGGTGGTATGTTTGTGCACTCCGAAAAGTTTGTAGCCGAGCACCAAGGAAAAGTAAACGACATTTCCATTTACGGACAAGAGAGCAACCAAACAACCTGGCGTTTATGCAAAATGAACCTTGCCATACGTGGCATTGACAGCTCGCAGGTAAAGTGGAACAACGAAGGCTCGTTTTTGAACGATGCCCACAAGGACCTAAAAGCCGATTACATTATTGCCAACCCACCATTTAACGTGAGCGATTGGGGCGGCGACCTTATGCGCAAAGATGGTCGCTGGCAATATGGAATACCGCCCGTTGGCAACGCCAACTACGCCTGGATACAACATTTCCTTTACCATTTGGCACCCAGCGGACAGGCCGGCTTTGTATTGGCCAAAGGCTCGCTCACAAGCAAAACATCGGGTGAGGGGGATATTCGTAAAGCACTGGTAGAAAACAACCTTATTGATTGCATTGTAAATCTGCCTGCCAAACTTTTCCTGAATACCCAAATTCCCGCCTCGCTTTGGTTTATGAGCCGTAACCGAACAAACGGAAAGTTCCGAAACCGCAGCCACGAAATTCTGTTTATTGATGCCCGAAACCTTGGACACCTGATAAACCGAAGAACCCGTGAACTTTCGCAGGACGATATTGATAAAATATCAGGCACCTACCACAACTGGCGAAACACCGATGGCACCTATGAAGACATTGCCGGTTTCTGTGCGGCTGCTCCCATTAGCAAAGTAAAGGAGCTGGATTACGTGCTTACACCCGGCCGCTACGTGGGCTTGCCCGACGACGAGGACGACTTTAATTTTAACGAGCGCTTTACGGCGCTGAAGGCTGAGCTCGAAGAGCAGCTAAAGGAGGAAGCACTCCTGAACGAAATCATTTCCGCGAACCTTGCAAAAATCAAAACCAATGAGTGAGTGGAAAGAATATAAACTTAAGGATTTGACAACTAAAATTGGCAGTGGCTCAACTCCAAGGGGAGGCTCTAATAATTACAAAGATGTTGGCATACCTCTAATAAGAAGCCAAAATGTATTAGATTTTTCATTCACAACTACTGGACTTGCTTTTATTGATGATTATCAAGCTGAAGAACTTAAAGGTGTGATGGTCAAAGAAAATGATATTCTATTTAATATTACAGGAGATAGTGTAGCAAGGTGTTGCATCGTGCCAAAACAATTCTTGCCAGCAAGAGTAAATCAGCATGTTGCCATTATTAGAACAAATAATTTGGCAGATTATAAATTCATTTTCTACTACTTACAATTTTTAAAACCTGATTTACTTATCAAAGCAGAAATAGGTGCCACAAGAAATGCGATTACGAAAGTAATGCTGGAAGACATTGATATTTTACTTCCCCCTCTCCTGATACAAACCGCCATCGCCTCCATCCTCTCCAGCCTTGACGATAAAATAGACCTACTCCGCCGCCAAAACGCCACCCTTGAAAAAATGGCGGAAACGCTGTTTAGGCAGTGGTTTGTGGAGGAGGCAAAGGAGGAGTGGAAAATGGGTAAGATTTTTGATTATGCTTTGCATTTTAAGGATTCTATTCATCCGCAGAAAAATAAAACCATACTTTATTATCATTATAGCATACCAGCTTTTGACAATGAAAAGAACCCAATTTGTGAACTTGGCAAAGAAATTCAAAGCAATAAATACAAAGTTCCCGCGAATTGTATTCTTTTTTCAAAACTGAATCCCCACAAAGATAAAAGAATTTGGCTGCTTCAAAATGAAGTTGACCCGCATGCAATTTGCTCAACTGAATTTCAAGTTATTTTACCTAGGAGAAAAGAGCATTTGTATTTTTTATATGGATGGCTCTCTCTCAGAGATAATTATAACGAAATCGCATCGGGAGTTGGCGGAACAAGTGGAAGTCACCAAAGAATTAACCCTAATACAATTTATGACTTTCAGTGTCCTTTAGCCACAGAAAGTGTTATTAAAAATTTTAACACTAAAACCGAACCACTTTTTCAAAAGCAATTAGTTAACCAAGCCCAAATCCGCACCCTCACCGCCCTGCGCGATACCCTGTTGCCCCAGCTAATGAGTGGAGAGGTGCAAGTTAAGGTATAAGCTATGTTACAAAAGGTTCAGGAAAATATCAATTTGTATTGTGTAAGGGCAGAGTTTGGAACTTACACCAAGCAATTTATAAATGGCAGCTATGTTGCCATTGGCTGGTTGCCCAAGAACAACCTCTCAGCCATTGCAAGCAGAGATGAAATTTATCCGCTGTATAAGCAAGAATATCCCAAGGACACCAGCAATGTGGTAATCGGACAGCAAGTTGGCCAGATTGCACGTTTTCTTCTGGAGCTGAAAGCTGGAGATTTTGTGATAACACCTGCGCAAGACACTGAATTTATTTACTACGGCGTTGTAGAAGAAAATGCCTACCACTTTGCTGATGGTTCCGACGGCTGCCCCTACCTCCATCGTAAAAAAGTAAAATGGCACAAGGAGCCTATTCAGCGGAGCCAATTTTCAATACCGTTTCAAAACACAATTCGTTCTTCTCTAACCGTATTCTCCATCAGTCACAAAAAGAACTTTTTCACTACAATTGGTAAACCCGAATTGGTGCCCGATAGCGAAAAGAAGATTGAGTTCGACTACTACACTTCCATTCTAAACAAAATTCTAGAATTGGACGACCAGGAATTTGAAATTTTAATCACCCATGTTTTAAATGCACTAGGTTTTGAAGGTTCGGAGCATAAGGGAAAAGTTGGCGATGGTGGTGTTGATGCCACTGGTGAATTGAATGTGGCGAACATGGCAAAAATTAAGCTGTTTGTTCAGGCCAAACGCTACAAGCTTGGTTCGAGAATAAGTGCCAATGTTGTAAAAGCACTAAGGGCCAATATCCCAGCTGGTGGTCAGGGAGCATTTATAACCACAGCCGATTATCAGAAGGCAGCCAAAGAAATTGCGGTTGAGCAAGGGTTTCCAAGAATTGGTTTAATCAATGGCGAACAATTGGTAGATATTTTGGCTGAACATTGGAATGATATTCCGGTGGAGTTCAGAGAAAAATTGAGTTTAAAAATTGGCTTAGTTCCTAACTAAGATAGGAATCAATTATCTGCTTATGATAAGATAACGAACAATATCTTTTCTACACAAGATAATTGTAATTATCTACTTCAAGCAAGATATTTTAAATTATCTGGTTATAATTAGATATATTTGAAGAAAAGAAATAGATATGACTAGTGTAATAACCGGAGATATTGTTGGTTCTCGCAAAGTAAAGAACCCGGAAGAGTGGATGGAGCCACTAAAAGCCCTGTTCCTAACCATTGGAGATGAGCCAAAAGTCTGGCAGATTTTTAGGGGCGACAGCTTTCAGCTAGAGGTGAAAGATGTAAAAAGCGCCCTGAAAGTTGCGATACAGATAAAGGCAACTATAAAGACAATCGAAGGCTTGGACGTTAGAATGGCAATAGGAATTGGTTCCAAAACCTACGATGCACCAAAGGTTATAGAATCGAATGGCGATGCATTTGTTCACTCAGGAGAGCTATTCGAAAAGATGAAGAAGCAAAATCTTGCACTTAAGTCACCTTGGAAAGAGATCGACCAGGAGATGAATCTATACATTGAGCTAGGTTTATTAACAATGGACAGGTGGACAAAAAATTCAGCCGAAATTGTCAGCCTCGCGTTAAAACATCCTAACGCCACCCAAAAAGAGTTGGGGCGTAAGTTAAATATAAACCAAGGGAACGTTAGCAATCGCCAAAAAAGATCTGGATTTGAAGAGATAATGAAGATGGAAGCACGATATAGGGATCTAGTTGTAAAAAAAATCGGAAACAATGATACTATTTCTTAAGCTGCTACTAGCCCATATTATTGGCGATTTTTGGTTTCAGCCCGACAGCTGGGTGAAAGACAAAAATACTCGAAAGCTAAGATCGCGTAAGCTTTACCTGCACATAGGCATTCATGCCATAATTCTGGCACTTCTTCTCGAATTCAACACCTACTACACCTTCGGTTACATTACAATTATTGGCTCCCACTTTATAGTTGACTATCTCAAAACACTATTCCATAGTGAAAAATATAACCGAAGGCTCTTCTTCTTAGATCAGCTATTACACGTAGCCATAATTGGAATTATTGCCTATGCCTATCAACCTGTTGCGGTAAGCTATGCTGCCTTACTATCACAGAGTAACCTGCTACTATTTACTGCATTAATTATGGTCTCCTTTGTTTCGGCAGTAGTAGTCAAGGTGGCCATCTCAAAATGGAGTCCAAAAACAGGCGACACCAATGAAGAATCGCTTGACAAGGCAGGACGCTTTATTGGAATTCTGGAGCGCTTGTTTGTTTTTGCATTTGTGCTAACAAACCATTGGGAAGCAATAGGATTTCTACTAGCCGCGAAATCGGTGTTTCGTTTTGGCGACCTAAAGGAGTCAAAAGACCGAAAACTTACTGAATATATACTTATTGGTACATTACTGAGCTTTGGATTAGCAATCCTAATTGGGGTTTTATACATGAAACTTGCTCAACTACAATGAAAAACCTATCTGAATCGTTCATAGAATTATTGGCCATTGAGCGTTTAGAATCGTTGGGGTATAAATATATCTATGGTCCTGATATTACCTGCGATGGCATCAACCCCGAGCGAGCCAACTATGAGGAGGTACTGCTCCTTGGCCGCGTGCATAACGCTATTCAGAGGATTAATCCTAACGTTCCGTTAGATGCCCAGAATGCCGCATTAAAGGAGATACAGCGTATTCATTCGCCCGAATTACTAGCAAATAACGAATCCTTTCACCGCCTGTTAACGGAGGGGATTAATGTAACCTATCAAAAGGATGGTCACCCAAGAGGCGATTTGGTTTGGCTCATTGACTTTAAACATCCGGAGAATAATGAATTTGTTGTAGCTAATCAATTTACGGTAGTTGAAAACAACAATAACAAGCGCCCCGATGTAATCCTTTTTGTCAACGGTATTCCATTGGTTGTAATTGAACTGAAAAACGCTACTGATGAAAACGCAACCATAGGTTCGGCCTATAAGCAGCTCCAAACTTACAAGGAGGTAATCCCAAGCCTTTTTACCTACAACGGATTTGTGGTTATTTCCGATGGTTTGGAAGCCAAAGCAGGGTCTATTTCAGCAGGGTTTAGCCGCTTTATGGCGTGGAAATCAGCCGATGGAAAAGCGGAAGCATCGCATTTGGTGAGCCAGTTGGAAACCCTCATTATGGGAATGCTCAACAAAGAAACACTAATTGACTTAATCCGTCATTTTATTGTTTTCGAAAAATCTAAAAAGGAGGATGCTCAAACAGGCATTACAACCATATCAACCATTAAAAAGCTGGCAGCTTATCATCAGTACTATGCCGTAAATAGGGCGGTTGAATCAACGTTGAGAGCAACAGGCTATAATCCCCCTCCCTTTGATGGGAATTTGGTAATGGAATCGCCCGAAAGTTATGGGTTGCCGGGTGTTGGGAATCAACCTGTTGGCGACAGAAAAGGCGGTGTAGTTTGGCATACACAAGGGAGCGGAAAATCATTGTCAATGGTTTTTTATGCAGGTAAAATTATATTGGCCTTAGATAATCCAACCATCCTTATCATTACGGACCGTAATGATTTGGACGACCAGCTATTCGACACCTTTGCGGCTTCCAAGCAGCTGCTAAGACAAGAGCCAGTACAGGCAAATGACAGAAATCAATTAAAGAACTTGCTAAAAGTGGCTTCGGGGGGTGTAGTATTTACCACCATTCAGAAATTTCAACCCGAAGAAGGTAATGTGTACGAAATGCTTTCGGACAGAAAGAACATTGTGGTAATTGCCGACGAAGCACACCGAACGCAATACGGATTTAGAGCCAAAACCATTGACGATAAGAACAAAAGCGGAGATGTGATCGGCAAAAAGATTGTTTATGGCTTTGCCAAATACATGCGTGATGCATTGCCCAATGCAACCTATTTGGGTTTTACAGGAACACCCATTGAAAATACAGACGTAAACACACCAGCCGTTTTCGGCAACTATGTGGACATTTACGACATAGCCCAAGCAGTTGAAGATGGTGCAACAGTTCGCATTTACTACGAAAGCCGCTTGGCAAAAGTAAATTTAAGTGAGGAAGGTAAACAGCTGGTTGAAGACCTTGATGATGAATTGGACCAGGAGGATTTAACCTCCACCCAAAAGGCAAAAGCCAAATGGACGCAGCTTGAAGCATTGGTTGGCAGTGAAAATCGAATTAAAAATATAGCAAAAGACATCATAGCACACTTTAGCCAACGGCAGGCAGTGTTTGAAGGCAAAGGAATGATTGTTTCCATGAGCCGTAGAATTGCAGCCGATTTGTATGAAGCAATTATTGCACTAAAACCCGAATGGCACTCGGACGATTTGAATAAAGGTGTTATAAAAGTGGTAATGACCTCCGTATCGTCTGACGGTCCGAAAATTTCAAAACACCATACCACTAAAGAGCAAAGAAGAACCTTAGCCGAAAGAATGAAAAATCCTGATGACGAATTACAGCTGGTAATTGTTCGGGATATGTGGCTTACAGGTTTTGATGCACCAAGTATGCACACCCTTTACATTGACAAACCAATGAAGGGTCATAACTTGATGCAAGCAATTGCTCGCGTAAACCGCGTTTACAAAGACAAACCAGGTGGTTTAATTGTTGATTATTTGGGTATTGCAGCCGACTTAAAAAAAGCATTGGCATTTTATTCTGATTCTGGAGGTAAAGGCGACCCAACTATACTACAGGAACAAGCCGTTCATCTTATGTTGGAGAAGCTGGAAGTTGTTTCTCAAATGTATCATGGTTTTGAATACAAAAACTATTTTGAAGCCGACACTTCAAAAAAGCTATCCATGATTCTTGCAGCCGAAGAGCATATTTTAGGGCTAGATGAAGGTAAGAAAAGATACATTAACGAAGTAGCTGCATTATCAAAAGCCTTTGCCATTGCCATTCCGCATGACAAAGCAATGGATGCAAAAGACGAAGTTTCGTTTTTTCAAGCCGTAAAAGCGAGGCTAGTAAAGTTTGAGGACTCCGGTTTAGGCAAAACCGATGAAGAAATTGAAACAACAATTAGACAAGTCATCGACAAGGCATTGGTCTCAGAACAAGTGATTGATATTTTTGATGCAGCAGGTATTAAAAAACCTGATATTTCAATTCTTTCGGAAGATTTTTTACAGGAGCTGAAAGGAATGGAACATAAAAATGTCGCCTTGGAAGTTTTGAAAAAACTCTTGAATGATGAAATAAAATCGAGAGTGAAAAAGAACCTTGTAAAAAGCAGGACATTCTTAGAAATGCTCGAAAACTCCATAAAGAAGTATCATAATAAAATATTGACTGCCGCCGAAGTAATTGATGAGTTGATAAGCCTTAGCAAGGACATTGTTGAAATGAACAATGAAGCCAAAGCCATGGGGTTGACAGATTTTGAATATGCATTTTACACCGCAGTTGCGAATAATAACAGTGCAAGAGAACTCATGCAAAAAGATAAATTAAGAGAACTTGCAGTAGTGTTGACAGAAACCATCAGGCAAAATGCATCCATCGACTGGACAATAAAAGAAAGCGTAAAAGCCAAGCTGAAAGTTGCTGTAAAACGATTATTACGAAAGTACGGCTATCCCCCCGATATGCAATTGTTGGCAACAGAAACAGTATTAAAACAAGCAGAGATGATTGCAAATGAGTTGACGAAATAGATTCAATGATTTATAAAATCAACTTCATTTTGAGACAGGAAACAGTAACGGTCACAACCTAAAATAAAATCATCATTATTTCAGTTAAGCCGTGACATCTCAAATCATACTTTAACTATGACAAGAAAACAGATTTTAACAGGGCTACCAATATTGGCTATAGTCGCAACAATAATACTACTTCCTTATCTTGGAAAAGTAAGAGATCTTGAAAACCTTACGTCTGCAATGGACATCGAAAATCCAACTACGTTGAAATTTTCTCATGCATTAGCTGCAAAATTTCCTGGTGAGTACAACATAGATCAGGTTTGTGAAATATACTCTTACCTTAATAAGAATTGGAAGTATATCAATGATCCTAGAGGCATTGACTATTTTTCTAAAGCGAGCTTTACTATTGAAAATAATCTAACAGGAGATTGTGATGATTTTGCCATATTAATGGCAACACTCATAGAATCAATAGGTGGAAAGACTCGTATAAATCTTGTTTTTGACAGTGATACTAAAATTGGGCACGCTTTTACTGAAGTATACTTTCAAGACAATCCAGAATATCTTAGGGAAAGAATTGATTATCATTTTCAAAATATCTTTCAAGTTCTTTTTGATATTCCACGCGTAAAGACCATTAATTATACACCTGACGGAATAAATGGTATCTGGTTAAATCTGGATTGGAGTTCTAAATATCCTGGTGGCCCATACATAAACTACACTAAACGGACAATCTATTATCCAATGGAAGGTTATTTTACGAGTAGTAATTAATAGTTTGGAGTATTATTTGCCCTGACGCAACGTCAATCAAAACACGTAACTACTTAATATAATAACTCATAACAGGTCGAACGTTTTTTACGCTCATAGTGGAGCTATAAACATTCAATACCTCTAGGATTAGTTCGCAAAAAACTCATGATCCTCGATTATGATCGCCATAAAACCAAGAAAGAGAGACAACTATCGTTATCTCTCTTTCTTCATTCTGTGATCCGGATTGGATTCGAACCAATGACCCACAGCTTAGAAGGCTGTTGCTCTATCCAACTGAGCTACCGGACCAGTCCATACGGAGCGCAAAAGTAGAAAAAATATGGGCAATGCAAAACAGTTCGGCCAACTTTTTGCCAAAAAACATCACGTAACCTCTTTACTTCCGTTGGTCACTCCATTTTAGATATTCACATTATTTACACAATGTTAATGGATTAATTTGAGCACAAAAGCAAAAAGAGACGTTTAAGAAATAAAATGCAGAGTTATTCGCCGTAATTTATGCACAACCAAAGCGCTCAAACCTATGTCCACTTTTAAAGACCTAAAAATTAGCGTGAGAATGAATCTCGTTCTCACGCTAATTGCCATTTTGGTAATCTCTTTTCTGGCGGGGAAAACCTACATCAACGAAAGTGCCAGAATTAAGAGAGATGTTGATATAAGAATGGTAGAGCAGGCGAACTCCACAGCACAGCTGCTAAACCTATGCCTTAAAGACACCTCTATTTTAACTAATGCCCAAGTGGCCAAGCTCAAAACAACGTTCTTTGCCCACTCCTACTACTCAACGGGATATGCCTTTCTGGCGACAAAGTCGGGGGAGATGATTATTCACCCCAAAGGTGCCGACCAGCAAGCCGACAGCCGGAATTTGCTCAGCGCTCTTTCAACTGCTTCTGGTGGAAAAATGGAGTATAAGAGCCCTGAAGACCTATCGGGCAAAGGTTTACTGCTGTATGTAGCACCTGTGGAAAATTCCAGCTATGTAGTGGCTATTAAGGTTTACAAAGCCGATGCCTATGGCGAGATATACCAGCTCATTAACATCATTTTCATATTTGTTGCCATTGCGCTGATAGCCTTTATACTCATGGTGAACCGGTTTAGCCGCACCATTACCGATCCTCTAAAAATGGGGGTCGACTTTGCCGGTGCCGTAGCCAACGGAAAGCTTAACGCCAACCTAAACCTGTCACAGAAGGATGAGGTGGGCCAGCTAGCCAATGCGCTAAACAGCATGGTGGCCAAGCTGCGCGAGGTAGTGCACGAAGTGGTTGAGAGCTCCAATGAGGTCTCTGGGGCTAGCCACCAGATGGCAAGCGGTGCCCAGCAGGTGGCCAATTCGGCCAACGAGCAGGCATCAACGGTAGAGGAGCTGGCAAGCACCATTGAGGAGATTACTTCGAACATTGAAGCCAATACCGACAACGCTCAAAAAACAGAAGCCATTGCCACAAACGCTGCCGTGGAGATGGATAAGGTTAGCCATACCGCATTGGAGAGCATGGACAACACCCACCAAATTGCAGAAAAGATTACCATCATTAGCGATATTGCATTTCAAACAAACATTCTTGCACTCAATGCAGCCGTAGAGGCCGCCCGTGCGGGTGAGCACGGCAAGGGGTTTGCCGTAGTAGCTGCCGAGGTTCGAAAGTTGGCGGAGCGCAGCAAGGAGGCAGCCAATGAAATTACAGCGCTGGCCAAAACAACCGTTAACCAGAATGAGGTGGCCAGGAACCAGCTGGAGAACATTATTCCTGAAATTAAGAAAACAGCTTCGCTTATTCAGGAGATTGCCGCAGCCAGCAGGGAACAGCGAGTTGGCATGGACCAGCTGAACGCTTCAATACAGCAGCTCAACCAAACCACTCAGCAAAATGCCGCCTCAGCAGAGGAGATGGCCAGCTCAGCAGAAACTCTTTCGGAACATGCTGCAAATTTGCAGAACACTATTGACTTTTTTGCGTTGGAGGATAAAAGAAGACGTAATCTGGGAAATTGAGAATTGGAGAAGAATCCCCCCATGTTGGAGGTTATAAGGTTAGAGCTACCACCGCTCAGGTGGTTAGTTCACCATTTACCACTAGATATAACAAGTAAAAATTAGATAAACGCAAAAATAACTATGAGTGAGATTTTGATTCAGGGTATTATCATCCTGGCATGTTTTCCTTTTGCCTACTTTGTGCTGAGGCTTATTTTTCAGAAGTCAATTATGTTTACCTTCAGCATCTACGTGGTTGGGTTAATACTATTTATTAGCTACGTAAGTTTCTTACAGGGAAAATTGGGATTGGCTCAAACTTTTTGGACCACCCCTGTAAACTTTGGAATTGGAGTAGCGGTATTTTGGTATATCAACAAGCTGTTGCGTAAACCGCTAGATAGGGCTATTAAATCCGTAAAGGATTTATCGGAAGGGAACTTAAGCACCGAAATTGAAAAAACAGATTCGCAAAACGAACTAGGTGTGCTAACCAACTCCCTACACCAGCTAACCGAGAAGCTTAAAAGCGTGCTCGGCAATGTTGCAACTAACGCGGACAACCTCGTTTCGGCAAGCCAGCAAATGAGCAGCGCCTCGGAGCAGCTCTCGGAGGGGGCCAATCAGCAGGCTGGTTCCATTGAAGAGATATCGTCGACAATGGAGCAAATTTCGGCAAACATTCAGCAGAACACAGAAAATGCGCGCCAAACCGAAAAGGTTTCAGTGGATGCTAACGTAAGCGTGAAGACTGTGGCCGACAAATCCAAGCTGGTGGTGGATGCCAACAGGGAAATTGCCGATAAGATAACCATCATCAACGAAATTGCATTTCAAACCAACCTACTGGCGCTAAATGCAGCGGTGGAAGCAGCGCGTGCAGGCGAGCATGGCCGTGGGTTTGCCGTAGTTGCCGCTGAAGTGCGCAAGCTGGCAGAGAACAGCAAGAAAGCTGCGGAGCAAATTGTGGCACTGGCACAAACTGGGCTAAAGATGTCGCAGGAGGCTGGTGAGGTAATGGTGAACACCATCCCAAAAATTGACAACACCTCGAAGTTAGTGCAGGAAATTACCGCCGCCAGCGTTGAGCAGAACAACGGAGCAGGGCAAGTAAACAATGCGCTACAGCAGCTGAACAGTATTACGCAGCAAAACGCTTCGGCCAGCGAGGAGCTGGCAACCAGTGCCGAGGAGCTAGCCGCTCAAGCAGAACAGCTGAGAGAGGCCATTGCATTCTTCAACTTAGGGATATCCCACTCTGGCGTGAAAAGATCAACGGTAGAAAAACCTCGAACCACACCAACGCACAGTGCTACAAATCAGCGAAAAAGTGCGCCAAATCCGGTAAGGAATGTTAATCCACATAAAAATAACGACGACGAATACACCCACTTTTAGCAAGGAATAGCAGCAAGCTATCCTCCTCTATCCTACCAATGGCAGCTACTTGATGGCTGCCATTGGCATTAATGGCTTACGAGTTGGCTTGTAGCAAGTTATTATCAGCAGGAAGCGGAAGGCCATCATAATATGAAAATTGCGCTATTAGCGGAAAACTGTTTATATTTGTGTATGAGACTTAAACATTTACTTATATCGATTTTCATTTTTCCCCTGGCCATTGCAGCCAATGGCCAGATGTTGATGGATTCAACGGTTATAGCATCGGATACGGCCACAGTTGAAGGAATACCCTATAAGGCAGTATTTAAGACCGATGGCGACCTGTATATTCTCGACCCTGGCGACAGCGTTATTTTTGATAGCAAGGACTACTGTGCTCATTTTGAGTTTACGGATTTTGATGGTGATGGGAATAAGGACATTCGTATCTACTACGTAAGCAACATCCCCGACATCCAAGGTCTAATTCTATACGACACCATTAATCACACATTCGAGCCAGTAATTGGATTCAACAATTACCCTGATCCACAGCCCATCAAAGGAACAAAGTTTTACTACTCCTACCACCGAAGCGGCTGTGCCGATATGAACTGGGACAGCGATCTGTTTTTCATTGAAGACTTTAAAGTAGTAAAGATTGGAAACATTGCCGGTAGAGAGTGTGAAAACGGTGACGAGAAAAACGGAATATACATTTACAAGGTAGATGGAGAAAACAGAAGTTTGTATAAAATGCTACCGGTAAACACCATAAATGACTACAAGGATACCAAGTGGGGATTTATTCGGGAATTCTGGACAGAGAACTATCAGGAATTTTACACTGGTCAATAAGAGTTCGCTTTACGTCCATAGCTCAAAGCAAAAATGGCCCCCAAAGTTTGGGGGCCATTTTTTAGTTGCTCGGTTGTTCCGTTTTCATCTTTCTTGCCAGCGATTCCCGAATCATCTTTCGCAGCTCCAGCTGCTGATTTGCTATGGTGTGCCGTGAAGTAGGTCTAAAGTAGTCGGCATACTTGCACTTAGTGAGCTTATACTTTAAATCGTCCATATTGCCCGACACATCCAGCCCCAGCCGTATGGGCAGCGGACAATCGATTACCGAAATGTGATAGTCGAAAGTGAGGTCAAAGTTGTGGCGCCCCTCCACCACCGCCTTATACTTGTCCATTACAATGAGGAAGGGGTACACATCAACCTCCTGCTTAAATATGGTAAACTCTGCCGAAAGGCTATCAATCTTGTTCTGTGTCTTCTTGTTAAACTTCAGCGTCTTGGCAATCTCGTTAAAGGTTGTGCCATCCAAAAGAACCAAGTCTTGGCCGCGAATGGAGGAGGCCGCCAGAATGGTCGACTTCTTAGGATTGTATAGCGAGTCGAGGTTCATTTGGCCAACAAAATGAAACTGGCCAGTTCCCCTAAACGACCGCAACATGGGCATTATGGTGTCAATATCGGGAAGCATGCTCAACAATTTTTCTATCTTCACGCTGAGCATATTGTAATCCATGGCCAAAAAGAGATTGTTTTTACGTGGTGTTCGATACAAAACCGTCAGCAGCATTTTAGATGCTGGAGTAACAAACTGAAAACCATCTAACAGCAGTGTGCCATCCTTAACGGTAACATCCCCCTTGATGTCCTTAATCGTATCGGTACCTATGGTGGCTGCACTAATGGATGTATGCAACATCATGTCTATTCCTTTTGGAACCATATAGGGTCCAGAAGATTTACCGTTGGTCTCCGAGACAGGTTTGGCTGTCCTATCTCCAATACCGCTTGTTAATCCCATGAGCTGCAGCACATCGGTATTGTTGCTCACAAAGGTGAAATCGCCCCGAAGCAAGGAATCGCGTCTGAAATAGGAAAGTATATTGCTTAGGGTACCGGTAAGGCTAAAGTCCGAACGGGCAATCTTGAGTCGGCTATCCTTAATGTGGAACACCTCTGGGTCGAAATCCATCTTGAGGGAGGGAATTTGGAATGGTTGATTCATAGTTGGTACAATAACTACCCCGTTGTCCATATCGAGGAAACCCGTCACCAACCACTGCAGGAAAATATCCTTCTGCGATTGGTCGTTGGTAACATCAGCCTTGAACTGCAACTTTTTAGCACTAGCAATAGTTTCGCCCATCGATGCCAACATATTGCCTCCATTGTAGGTTACCACAATTTTAGGCTCCATTTTCTTGCCCTTTCGAGGCATCATGGCAAAATGTCCTGCTGGCTTCTGTAGCGCCAACTTCATGGTATCATTGTTAGCAGAGAGGGTATCAAGCGAAAAGGTGCAAACCACATCGGGAATGCGAGTAGTATCGCGCACATCGGACGTAGCCAACTCAATATTTGCATTTTGAAGAAATGCACGATAAGACTTTAGCTTACTTGCTTCCAAACTCTTTGTGTTGATTTTTGCATACACAAAATGGGTATTTCCCGATGAGGGGTTCGGATTTGGCAGAGCAAAGTCAACTTTAGCGTAATCGGTCTTCATGGCCAAGCTATCGTAGGCAACATCGAAATTGGCGAGCACCACAGAACCAGAAAAGTTCATCCTGTCGAGCAGCATCTTTTTCACCTGCGACATGGTGAAGCGCGATTTTATCTTACCGGCAACCTTTCCCTCCATGGTTAGCTTCATGTTTTTGGGAACAAGTGGCGCAAATTCATCCAACGTAAGGTCTGCATTGGACGCTAAATCGATATGTATATCCGAGAATAGGTGCGTTACCGTTCCCTTTGTGCTAATGGAGGAGTGGGGAGTTTTAGCGCTAAAATTGTTGATGCGAAGGTAGGATATTGCATCGTTTTTCATATCGGAGTAAAAAGCAATATCCCCGTTGATGTGGCTAAGCGGTAGCTGGATGCTACTACTCTTCAGCGCCCCATCCTTCAGCTGAAGGTGAATGTCCATCAACGGCATGGAGGTGCTGGAATAAATGCCCTTTACCGTACCCTTCGACGAGATTTCCCCATCGGCATCAAAGGTAAGATATGAATGAAACGATGGGGGCACAAGCGCCAACAACGTTGGAATAGACCACGATTTAAACTCATAGCCAATATCGGCAATAACTCGCCTATTGATGGTGTCGTTCTCCACCGACCCGGTTAGCTCGGCCGCTAGATTATTAACCGACAGCTCGGCATTGGTTAGCTGAATGCGCTGCTTCGAAAGAATAACCTGCGCTGGAATATTAAGCTTAACCGCTGCATTATTTAGATAATGCTCTCCTGCATAGCTAAACGAAACCACGCCATCGCTCACCTGAACATGGGTCAGCACAGTATCGGACTTCAACGATCCCGAAAGCTGAGCCGATAGGTTACGAACACCCGCCTGCATCTTCTGCACCTGATCGTCGTACGAAAGATTGATGTTCCTTAGCGATACATCAGCAATATTTATGAAGTTAAACTTCATGGTCGACTGGGAGGTATCCACCGCTGCGGTGGTATCGACCTTTACTATATTGTAGTTAGCCCGCCCTAAGCTATCAACAAACACGTTTACAGTTCCATTGCTAAGGTGCAGCTGGTTGAGCACTATCTCATCATGCTTCCACCATGCCTCCACATCCACCACGCCAACCAATTCACCCACGCTCACCAAGGTATCGGACGAACCATGCCCTGAGGGGTTGATCAAGGCAAAGCGATTCACCTTTAATCCAAAGTGGGGGAATGTGCTAAAAAAGGTTAGCTCCACCTCTCCTATCTCCGATTGGCAGGTGATATACTTAGCTGCCTGTGTCCGAACAATTGGGGTAAGTTTGGATGGAGTAAACACAAACCAAACTACAACGCCAATGGCGGCAATAACCAAAAATATCAGCAGCGAAAGTGTAATGGCTAATCGTTTAAAAAACTTCTTCATTGGAACGTCATTTTATTTTTGCTGGACGGCAGAAATCATTGGACAATCTGTGCTTGATGCCCGTCTTGCGCCTGACCTAATTGGAACAAATAGGTTGGCGCTTTGCTGCAAAAGAACGGTAAGTCCTACTTGCTTACCTTGGTAAAGGTGTAGCTTTTCCCAAAGCTGTCGTGGTAGGTTAACGTAGTGGCGTTAAGAACGGTTACCGTATACACCTTTGGCACAGAGCCACCAAGCTCCAATACATAGATTTGGGTAAGATCGCTGTTATCCAAAGACCAAGTAAACGAAAGTCCCTCACCATCTACCTGATCGTCGGCAGTATCCCAGGTTGTTCCGGTATAATCGCTCAAGTATTTATAGAAAACCGTTCCCGACTGCCATTTTCCGTAGAGCAGGGTCTCATCGAAGGAGATGGGATTGTCCTTCTGACAGGAGTTGAATAGAATGGGCAATGCAACGAGTGCCATTGCTAAAACAAGAAACTTCTTCATGGTTAGTTGCTATTTGTTATCAAACGTTATTTTCTTCTCACCCCGGCTTATAGTTCACCAGCCTTAGCAGCTATCCGGCTCTATAAACCAGCTGCCTAAAGCCAGCTATGTGAACGCTGCAATATAGCAATAGTTATAAGTTCCGCACGTCACGCTTAATCATTTGCCCTACTCACTACAGCAATCACAATGCAAATATAGAAGTTTACTCTTGAATGAATAAATGGAAAAACGGAGCATAGCGGAAGTTGGGATTTGAGTATATTTGTTTTAGGAAATAAAAAAATATTGATAATCATTATCCAAAAAAATGAAAAATATTTATAGCGTATTAACCATTCTATTCTTAACCACGAATATGGCTAGTAGCCAAGAGAAAACACTTTATGTTATTGACTCAATACCCTATTCCCAAACGATGCCTTTCATTAAGGATTTAACCACAGAAGATTTGCTTTTATACGATGATGAAATTGCTTCAAGAAAAATAGTAACTGATTCGGTAGAAATAAAAAAAATGGGGTTTGAGGATTCAGATACGGTAATAGTAATTGAAACCAAAGGAAAACTCAAACGACCAACAGAGCTAAACAACATTCCAAACAAGAAACTCTTTAAAATACAGAATACATTCATTTACTATAAGAATGCTCAAAAGCCATACACCGGACCCTATGTTGATTACAATATTAATGGATCACTCAAGGAAAGAGGTTACGTCAATAACGGAACAATTGAGGGTATTGTATATAAATATGACGGCATGGGAAGAGTTAAAAAGGAAGAGGATTACAAAAATGGCATTAGCGCACGTTCCTATCGAGAATTCTGGCCAAATGGAAATATAAAAACTAAAGTCAATTATAGCTATTCCCCACCAAACGATTATATTCTATACTCTTCTAATGGGAAGAGAATTAAAGTGGTCAATAAAAAGATCACTGATTTTATAGAAGAGCAGGATTTTCAAAATAAAAATAACTATCAAAAATTTTTAAACTCATTCCAAAGTAATAATTACCGAATCAATGAAAAATCGTATGCTTCATTCTTATACTTAGGAACATCGCTTTTTTATTATGGGGAAGTTAAACTGGCAATTCGCATACTAGATTCTGCAATTATTAGAGAACCTCTTGATATTGACTCTAGAGTATGTAGGTTGTACTGCACCATATTTAAATATGAAAACAAAAAACCTACCTCAATTAAACCGATAATGGATGATTATACCTTTGCTCCTATTGATTCTTCAAGTGTAAGCGAAATGGAGAGTGATTTGAAAAATATTTGTAACGATATTCACGAGTTAAAAATGCAAGGCTACAACCATTTTTTCACTTATAAATATGAGGATGAAGATGGTAACGACATTAACTTCTTTGTGTCGATAGTTGATGCTGAAAAAAGATACTGTACACAGAAAAGTGAGTGGAGGGCTCCATTATTAAACAGCCATTGATCCCTATTACTAATCTTCATTCTTTGTAAACCAAAGCCACACTCTTGAGAAACTTACGACTACAGAGACTCTGACCATCCATGAATAGTATTGACCGTCTGTAACATCAATTATTGCTCTTCATTCAAAAGCAAAACGAGCCGCGATTTTTGCGGCTCGTCCTTCTTATCTTATTAACTGGTATGTTATACCGTTTTCATATAGTTTACCAGTCCCTTTTTCTCAATAATTCCCATCAAGGCTTCAGGTAGCGGCTCAAAATGAAACTGCTTGCCACCAACGGTTATGTTTCCATTTTTGAAGTCGAGTTCCACAGCATCCCCTGGCTTGTAGGCCTCTACAGCCTCCTTATGCACAATGAGCAACAATCCCTGATTAATGCAGCTACGATAAAAAATGCGGTTCACGCTTTTCACCAGTACCGCCTTAACACCGGCATGAGCCAATCCCACAGCCGGATGTTCGCGTGAGCTGCCACAGCCAAAGTTATCGCCAGCTACAATAATATCTCCAGCTTTCACATTCTCGGAGAAAGCCTCATCAAACCCTTTAAACAGATGGGGCATAATGGCTGGTGCATCGGAGCTGAGGACGCTGTAGGTAAGGTTACCGGCAAACATCTGGTCGGTATTGAGGTTGTCGGCGTCGGCATAGCTCCACACATTGTCCAACTTCCGATTCTCACCCTTAGGAATGGAGATGGTGGTTGCCGTGGCTATGGTAGTTTTATATACATCGTGTCCGCTCTTCCCCCTTGGATCGGTAATTTTTCCAGCAATGGCGCTCATGGCCACAGTGGCAGGAGAACCTAAGTATACCGAGGAGTTCTTATTGCCCATACGACCCAAGAAGTTTCGATTGGCGGTGGAAATCACGTTAAAGCCATCGGCAGGAATACCTTGACCCGTTCCAAGGCATGGACCGCATGACGAGGAGAGAATGGTCGCCCCAGCCTTCATCAACTTGGTAATAATTCCCTCTTCAATGGCCTGCATGTATATCTCCTTTGAAGCGGGTATTACCAGCATCTGTACGCCGGCAGCCACCTGCTTGCCATCCATAACCTCGGCAGCAATTCTAAGGTCGTCGAGACGGCCATTGGTGCAGGTGCCCACAACGGCCTCCTGAATGGGTGTTCCCTCCACCTCCGAAACGGCCTTGATATTTTCAACCGTATGCGGTGCTGCCACCAGAGGAAAGAGCTCGTCGAGGTTAATTTCGAGCTCAGCGGCATACTTAGCGTCGGCATCGGCCCAAACTCCTGGCCGCATCTCCTTACCAAGGAACTTTTCCAACACCTCATCGGCAGGAAAAACGGCATTCTTGGCTCCCATTTCCGAAGCAAGGTTGGCCAAGGTCATGCGCTCCGAGATGGATAACGTTTTTACTCCCTCGCCATGGTATTCTATGCTCATGTAGTTGGCGCCATCGGTGCCAATTTTACCAATGATCCACAATGAAATATCCTTGGCGTATACACCGGGACGCAGCTTCCCTCTAAGGGTTATTTTCATGGAGGGAGGAACGAGAAACCAAGTCTCTCCCCTCTTATACAATCCTGCGGCCTCGGTTCTATCAATTCCTGCAGCCAGCGCATTAAATGCTCCTGCGGTGCAGGTGTGGCTATCGGAACCAACAATTATCATCCCCGGGCGAGCGTGGTAGCTCATCAGCTGGTGGCAGATGCCCCGTCCTGCATCGTAAAATTTGGTGATGCCTTGCTCCTGCACAAACTGGCGAATGGACTGATAATCGTTGGCCAGCTTGCTGTCCGTTGGCGGTGCGTTATGGTCGAGCACCACCAGCAGCTGGTTTGGATCGAAGAGCTTCGAGCCACCCATTTTTTCAAATGTCTTCTTAATGGAGGCGGTATTATCGTGGGTAAGCACAATATTGGGCTTACGGAATACAATGGCACCCTCGGAGGCACCCAGCACCTTTTCTATAAATGTTTTTGCCATGACGTTTTCTTTTTAGATAATCGTAATCGTCTCTGCACAAATGTCAACCTGTTAAAACAGGCCACCCTTTTGGTAAATTTCCATCTGCACCTCGTAGAACGGATTGGCATTGATGGCGGTTGATTTAGTGATGTTCTCCACCTTACCCGTTTCGAGGTTTATACGAATGGTATCTCCCTCTTCAAGTGCCAGCCCTTCGAGGGTTGGATAGGTCATTATTGGAAGAGCGGCATTAATGGCGTTACGCTCGTAAATAGCGCCAAAGCTTTCGGCCAATATGCAGCTAATGCCAAGCGCCAAGAAGCAATCCACAGCCTGCTGCCGAGAGCTACCGGCTCCAAAGTTTTTCTGCGTAACAATGATGTCGCCCGGCTTAGCTTTCTTTGCAAAGTCCTCATAACCTTTGAGGTTATCGAGGGCATACTGGCCCATTTCGGCAATATTGGTAATGGCGAGGTAGCGGTTGTGGAAAATCATGTCGGTATCGATATTATCCTCCTTGATAAACCACGCACGACCTTCCACTATTTTGGGCTTATCGCTCTTCGCCTTTTCGGCAGCAGCCATTCGCTGCTCCTTTGCCTTAATGTCGGAAGCGGTAAAAAGTGCCGGCTCAGCGGGAATATCGTTGGGAGTGGTAATGTAGCCTGCAACAGCCGATGCGGCCACAACAGCAGGTGCGGCAAGATAAACCTCACCCTTTCCCTGCTTACCGGGGAAGTTTCGGTTACCAGTGGATATGGTAATCTCCCCTGCCCCATTCTGGCCCACCTGTCCGGCAGCGCAGCCAGCGCAGCCAGCATTGGAGATGAGCGCTCCCGAATCCTTAAATACTTTAATCAGCCCCTCCTCTAAGCACTTCTGCCACACCTCATCGGTTGATGGAACAATTTTTAGCACCACGCCGGGAGCCACCTTTTTTCCACGCAGCACCTGAGCAGCAGCACGCATATCCTCCATGCGGCCATTGGTGCAGCTGCCAATAAAGGCTGAATCAATTTTTACCTTTTTTACCGTATTCACATCAACGGTGTCGTGCGGCTTACCTGGGCGAGAAACCATGGGCACAAACTTCGTTACATCAAACTGGAAGGTTTGGGCATAGTGAGCGTCGGCATCAGCAGTAACAAGCGGAAACTTTTTTCCTGCCCTAGTTTGACAGTACTCCATCACCTCCTTGTTGGGGGTAAAGAGCAGAATGATAACGCCCATTTCGGTTCCCATGGAGGCAATGGTGATGCGCTCATCGAGCGTAAGCTCGTCAACAGCTTCTCCATAAAACTCTACTGAGTAGCCCAGCAGCTTATTGGCACCAAAGGTGGTCATCAGGTTGAGCACAATATCCTTGGCCGTAACACCCGCTGGTCGCTTGCCCGTAAGCGTTATTTTAACCGATTCGGGAACCTTAAACCAAACGCTGCCATTGGCCCAAGCCGCGGCAATATCCTGATCGCCCATACCCTGACCAAAGGCACCCACGGCGCCAAGAATATTGGCGTGCGAATCGGTGGTAACTGCCGTGGAGCCGGGGCATGCCAGTCCCTCTGCCACAAGAATGTGGGTACCAATACCGGCGTCGATGTCGTAAACCTTGATACCATGCTCACGAGCAAACTGACGACAGATGTGCTGGTTTACCGCATACTTCTGGTCCGAACCGGTTGGGTTGCAGTCGAAGGTGAAGAAGGTCTTTGAGGGATCGTTCACCCCTAGGTTAAAATCCTTCAAGTTCTTTACCACGTTGGCCCCACCAAAATCACGGGCAGCCCTCACATCCATGAGCACATCAACAATGTCTCCTGGTTTAACAACCGGTTGCTTGGAGTGATTGGCAATAATTTTTTCAACTAAGGTCATTCCCATAGCGAGTAGTAGTTAGTGGTTATATGTTACATAAATAGTCATCTTTAATGCTTCCGAAGGAGGGGGATACGCTATTTAATTGTTGGTAAAATTGACAATTTTTGCACAAATTGCAAGCGATTTTAGCCTTTCAGGTAAAATTAAAAAGCAACAGCCCATGCCGCAGTGGAAAAGTAATGTTTACAAGCTCTACTACCTAAAAATTACCGGCTGGTTTTTGCTCTTCATGCCCGTGGTAGTTATCTTTTTTCAGTCGCACGGACTTAGCATGAAGGAGGTTTTTATCCTCCAAGCCGTTTACAGCATTGCCATTGTAGTGCTCGAAATTCCCTCCGGCTACCTAGCCGACGTTATTGGACGGAAAAACTCCCTGCTCTATGGGAATATTTTAGGATTCATTGGCTTTAGCGTTTACATTTTTGCCAACAACTTCTGGGGATTCCTAGTTGCCGAGGTGGTGATGGGCTTTGGGCAAAGCATGATTTCCGGAGCCGACTCTGCCCTGCTCTACGATACCCTGCTCGAAGCTGGCGAGGAGAGGCGATACCTAAGGGAGGAGGGCAAGGTAGCAGGACTTGGGAACTACTCCGAAGCGCTGGCTGGAATTCTTGGCGGTGTGCTTGCAGGACTAAGCCTGCGAGCCCCCTTTATTGGACAGGCTCTCATAACCCTTTCGGCCATCCCCGTGGCCATGTGGCTCTACGAACCCGCCATTCGTAGAATGGAGGCCAAGGTTGGTATGGGTGATATTCTAAAGATTGTAAAGTTCAGTTTGGTAGACAGCAAGCAGCTGCGCTGGAACATACTGCTTTCTTCGGTTACAGGTGCCAGCACTCTTTCTATGGCATGGTTTGCGCAGCCCTACTTCGAAAAGGTGGGCGTTCCGCTGGCCGCCTTTGGCGTTCTATGGACGGTGCTTAACCTCTCGGTGGGCATCACCTCCTTTAAGGCTCATCGTATTGAGGAGAAGCTTGGGTTGAGCGGAACCGTTATACTTGCCACGGCAGTGCTATCGCTAAGCTATGTTCTGTTGGGACTGTTCCCCTCCATTTGGACACTCGGCGTACTGCTCATTTTTTACCTAGCCCGCGGCGTTGCCACGCCCGTTTTCAAAAATACCATCAACAAAATATCCCCATCGGAGTCGCGCGCCACCATACTCTCGGTGCGCAACTTTGTGATCCGCATTTTTTTTAGCGTGCTGGGCCCGCTCTTTGGCTGGCTGGCCGACCAGTTTGGCCTAATGCATGCGCTGGTGGCCGCTGGCGGAATATTCACCATTCTGGAGACCGTGGCGGTGGTGAATTTTTTGAGGGTGAATAGAGAAATAGAAACCTAAGAAAACGGTTAAGCGAGACGAGATGGTAGTTAAAAACACCAACAAGGACATTACCAGCTTTTTGCAAATCCACAGAACTTCTTTGTGCAATGCACTCATTAGCGGTTTTTCTTCATCTCCTTTTTATAATTCTTCAAAATTTTTCCAAATTCTTTATCCTTTTTCCGTCTCTCCTCTACCGTAGATTCAAAATGGGCCTTTTCCCTTTCCATTTTCAGGTAATTCTCGTAAGAAGCCCTATCTACCTCCCCTTTTTCAACAGCATCAAGAACGGAACAACCAACTTCACTAGTGTGGGTGCAATCCTTGAACTTACAGTATTGGGAAAGGCTCACTATCTTGTCGAACGTAATTGCCAACCCGCTCGTTGAATCGGCAATCCCCACCTCCCTCATTCCTGGATTGTCAACCAATATTCCTCCATTTTCTAAAACAATTAATTCCCTGTGGCTCGTAATGTGTCTGCCTCTATTTGCACTTTCGCTTATTGTATCTGTGCGCATTATGGCCTTACCGGAAAGGTTATTTAGCAAAGTGGATTTTCCAACACCTGAAGAACCAAGCATACAGTATGTTTTCCCCTTTTCTATGATCGCCTTAATTGCCTCGTATCCATCCAGCGTTTCGTTACTTATGGCGATAATCGGAACATCTTTAATCCTATTTCCAATACTCTCCAATATCTCAGAGAGCTGGTGCTGATTTACTAAATCAGTCTTACTGAGGATAATTATTGGACTTACATTTGATGAGTTACAGATAGTAAGGTATCGCTCCAGTCTGTTTACATTAAAATCCCTATCGACGGCTTGAACCAAAAAGGCGTAATCGATATTTGTTGCAATTATCTGAATTTCGCCAAATTGGCCAACAGCTTGTCTTTTAATAGTGGAGAATCGGGGAAGTATCTGGTGAATTATTGCAAAATCGGCATCATAGGTAGATAGAGCAACCCAATCTCCAACAGCTGGAAAATCCTCACGATTTTTGGCAGCAAAGCGCATATTACCAGTTATCTCCGCCTCAAATTCACCCTTATCGGTACGGATAGTATACCGTTCCTTATGTTCAGCAATAACCCTGCCTATCTCAAAGCTATTGAGATTACGGTCATTCCTAAACTTCTCAAAACTGCTATTATATCCAAGGTCTTCTAATTTCATTTTGATCTTTCTTTACATTGTTTTTAATGCCATATCCACCATTTCCCCGGTTTAAACAGCGAGAGGCTAGTCGACAGTTTCATCTCTCCTTCTCCACTTTTGAAGACAAATAGGTGAAGTTGAAGTTTCAATCGTCAACCACCCAAATTAATTTTCAGTATCCATTGGTTAAATGGAATCGTCATTTAATCAACTAAATTATGGATTATTCTGCAAATGGCGATCGTCCATTTACTCACGTTGATTCAAGCATTAAGTCTTGAAACAGACCACTGGTGCACAAAAGATTACGGAAATGCTATACCAAAATCTGACTTTATGGGAATTCGGGCATACTAAGCCCATAGGAGGTTGATTGCCAGCCGAGCATTGAACATTTAGCCAACGTGCACCGAATTAATAGTAAAGGACTTGGAAATCCAAGAGCAGGTCTCTCACTTTTAACTTTTTGCCAATCGCTCTAACGCTCCAGCAATAGCAGAATTAATGCACTTTTATGCTATCAACAATTACAGTGAATTCCAACGGTTCATAAGGACTAACCTCATTGAGGAAACCAGCATTGCCATATGCCAAATTCGAAGGTACAACCACCTTCGCAGTATCGTGCTGGGCCATTAAGGTAAATGCTAAGTCGAGCCCCACTACAGGGCCTCCCTTGCCTACCATAAATTTGCTCAAACGGTTAATCGACAGGGGTGCAATAACAGTTCCATCCAGCGCTTTGCAGGTATAGTGAATAAAAATACTATCGTTGACAACAGCCTTAGGGGTTTCATGTTTATTCACCGGAATAAAGTAATAACCTTGAGCCTGTTTTGCAGTTACAGCGACATTGTTAACTGTCAAATAATTGGCAATATCAACTTTCTCATTTTCAATCAGTTGGTTGTTTACCTTCAAAATTTGAATGTGGAACCGAAGCATCGAATTGGCAGGCACCGGGCCAACCTGTTTACTGCCATACCCCAAATCGCTAGTAAAGTATATATCGCCAACTTCGCCCTCCCGCATGGCCAAAAGCCCGTCTCTAACTCCACCGATTAAGTCAGTCTGCCCTATTACCACCGTTGTGGGCAACGGCTTGATAAAGGTAGTGTCCATCTTATATCTTAGGAGGGTATCAAGAACATTGGAGGTTATGGGCGTTGTGCCATTGTAAAGGTATTCGGTGTAATTAAACACTACAGTATCGCCATTATTTGGATAGTAGCCATAGCTACCGGTTTTCACAACATGGTAAATGCTACCAACCTTCTCATAGGTAAGGTTCTTTGACTTTAAGTATGTTTGGAGTGTCACATTTTGGGCATCAATAGTATCTCCATTTTCCTGTGTGCAGGAAGCCAAAAACACAATGGCAGCCAGATATAAGAAAATCTTCATTCTGCAAAAATTATCCTTCAATACAAAATAGTATAAACAATCGGAACGGGTAAAAGCTGTTAGCCAGCTTACTTCTTCGCCTGTGCCGGCGCGCCAGCTCCTCGGTACACGTTCAGCAACTCTACCTCAAATATTACAGAGGTAAACGGAGGAATAATACCAGTAGAGGAACCATCACGTCCAAAGGCCAACGGGCTGGGCAAAATTACTAAAGCTTTTTGACCTTCCCGCATTAAGCTGATGGCTTCTTCAAGACCATCTATCACCTGCCACTTTTGGCCAAGAACAAAGGAGAATGGCTCCTTTCGCTTCTTGGTGGAATCGAAGAACTTCCCATTTAAGAATTTCCCCTCGTAGTCAACAATCACTGTATCGCCAGTTTCAACGGGTAACCCGTGACCCTGGCTAAGTGGGATAAAATACATTCCCGAAGCCGTTGGCTTCACATCAATTTTCTTCTGCTCAAGAAACTGCTTAAGAATAACCTTCTCGTAGTCGCCAAAATCCTCAATCCAGGTTAAGAAGGCCTCCTTTTCTTTTTCGTAATCCTCCTTTGTTTGAACCTCAACAAGCCGAATGTCGACCTTCATTTGTGGTTCGTTCTCCATAAATGAAGGTTTAGGCGATTCCAACGTTTTCTTGAAAAAGTTATCCGAAGAGATTATGAAGGAGGCGCTATCTCCCTGAGAAAGCATGGCAAAGCACTCGTCAACCGAGCCAGGAAAGCGGGAAGCAGACAGCTGAAACCGCCTACGGCCAAGAAAGAAAGTGGAATCCTTCATGGTTCGGTAGGCAATATCGGCAGTAATATAATCGTTGGGAGCAGCCTTTTTCTCGTCGTCACCAATGGCTAACAGCCTAAAGTATATCCCGTTGGGTTTCTCCTCATATCCCGAAAAGGGAGACTTCTTACAACCTATAATGGCTAGGGCCGAAAGTGCCAACAGTAAAAAAGTGCTTACTCTATTCATGGTTACTGAGTTTGGGATACCTTTAACAACGTAACATTGTAAACAATTATCGATCGGGGAGGAATCTTATCCTCATCGCCAAGCAGGCCGTGTGCTAAATGAGGTGGAATCACCAGTATAGCTTGATCGCCCTGCTTCATATGCAAAATCCCCTCTTCCAATCCCGACACCTCCTTGCCCATTCCCGGAACAATGCTTTTTTCTACCGGTTTGTCGCCTCCGTAGCACGATGTGCCATCGAGCAGGCTAATGGAATAGGAGATGGTAACGCCCCCTCCGCTAACTGCTTGCGGTCCGTTACCCTGTTTGTAAATATAGTAATAAAGCCCAGATCCTGTGGCTTTGTAAGGCCAATTTCTTCGCTCAAAATACCTTACAATAAGATGGTTATCCTCATTGGCTAACTCAAGGTTTACCCCCTGAATTCGGCTACTAAGCGCTGCAGCATCTACAGGCTGCTGAGGTGGCTGCTTTGCCTGATTACAACCAGCCACTAGTAGCACAAAAAAGATGGTGCTATGCGTTACGAAGCTCCTTTTCATAGCTAGGCAATAAATTCTCAAACTGTGCAATGGTTTCCAACAGATTTTTGGTGGATTTTCCACCAGCAGCATTTTTATGCCCCCCTCCGTTAAAATGCTTCTTGGCAAACTCGTTGGCGGCAAAGTTTCCACGGGAGCGCAACGACAGCTTAATTTGATCCTCTCTCTCAACAAAGAGTACGGTGAACACAATGCCATCGATGGAGAGCGGAAGGTTCACAAATCCTTCAGTGTCTCCAATTCTATTGCTGTAGTGCTTTATTTCCTCTGCAGTAAGCGATATGTATGCCGTCCTCAGGTGTGGAAGAACCACCATTTTATCCTTCAGGCATAGCCCCATCAGCCGCATCCTTCCCTCCGAAAAACTGTCGTATACTGCGGCGTGTATCCTCTCCTTTTCGGCGCCGGCATCCATTAAGTGGGCCAGCACAGCAAATGGCCTACCGCTGGCAATGCCATAGCTAAACGAACCCGTATCCGTCATTATACCGGTATAGATACAGGTGGCAGCATCTTTGGAAAGATTGGCTGTATAGCCTAACCCCTCAGCCACATCGTAAACCAACTCTGCGGTTGAGCTGGAGGAGGTAACTGAAAGACCTAGCGTAAAAACATCGTCGGGTTCCGGGTGGTGATCGATAAGAATACGTTTTGCACTCGTTTTTGTAAGTGCCTCCTCAAGGCCATTTACTCTATTGAGCTGATTAAAGTCGAGGCAAATTACCAGATCTGCTTCGGCAAGCAACTTTGTGGCCAGCGCCTTCTGGTCATAGCCAATCACCACGTTGGCGCCACCGGGCAACCACCTTAAAAATTCGGGTAATCGATCTGGCATCAGAACATTGATGCTCTTTCCTTTGTTACTGAGCACGTGAAAGAGGCCAAGAGATGAACCAATGGCATCACCATCGGGGTTGGCGTGTGAAATGATGCAAATATTTTTCGAATTGGAAAGTAATGGGGTCAGCAGCTCTACAAAACGAGCCTTATCACTTAGAATCAAAATCCTATGGTTTTAAATTATCTTCAAAGATACAATTTTATGGGAATTGTCCCATTGGGCAATGGTACTTTCACGGCTCTACTACTTAAGGATTGTAACGAAGTGAGGGAGGATTTTGCGGGTAACGGCACCGTAGTAATGTAAAAACAACTATTTTTAGTAACTTAAATATGATAAAAATGAAAGGGAATCTCACATTTTCCATGGTTAAGCCCACCGCGGTAAAAAACAACCACATTGGACACATACTCAACATGGTAACCGATGCAGGCTTCTACATCCGTGCCATAAAAATGGTGAAGCTCACCAAGGAGGAGGCCGAGCGCTTTTACGAAGTGCACAAGGGTAAGGAATTCTTTGGAGGGTTGGTTGAATTTATGACCTCCGGACCAGTGGTTGCCCTCGTATTGGAAAAAGAAAATGCGGTGGAGGACTACCGTAAGCTCATGGGAAGCACAGATCCCAGCCAGGCAGCCGATGGAACCATTCGCAAGCTATACGCTACAAGCAAAACCATGAACGCCGTTCACGGTTCCGATAGCGATGAAAATGCACAGATAGAGATGCGCTTCTTCTTTTCCCGAATGGAAATTTTCCGTCCAGCTTAGCGCAAAACCACGTCGTCGATAACGCTGTAGCCCACCTTTCGGTTGATGGCTGCCACAATTTCCTTACGGAGCATAAGCAGCTCGGAGCGTACGATGGCCGACCTTAAGCTTACAAAGAGCACACGATTGTGCACCGAAACCTTCAGCGTTTCCCGCGCCACGTTAAGGCCCACCACTTCGGGCCAAGCCAAAATAACTTTGGCTTTGTCGAGGCCGGGCTGAAGGTTTTGGTCCTTAATTAAATCCTTCAGGATAGCGCCAATTGTCTTGCTGTTGCTATTTCTCATCGTCCACCGGTATTACAAGTCCTTCGTCAACCCTAAACAAGCGGTGCTGCCCCATGGTCTGTCGCAGAATGCCGTCGAGCCGGGTTTTGTTGCTATCGGTAATAAATATCTGGCCAAACCCTTCGCCAGCAACAAGTGCAATGAGCTGCTCTACGCGCTGCATGTCCAGCTTATCAAAGATATCATCGAGCAGGAGCAGCGGCTTTAACCCAGTAGCTCGGCTAATGTAATCGAACTGGGCAAGCTTAAGCGCAATAAGCACCGTTTTCTGCTGTCCTTGAGAACCCACCCGCTTAACCGGGTAACCATCAATTAGCAGTTCAATATCGTCACGATGAACGCCAACGGAGGTATGCTGTAAGAAGCGATCCTTTTCCCTGCTAGCTTTCAGCAACTCCACTAGGGGCATTTTTGAAAGACTCGACTCGTAGTTCAGCTCAACCGTCTCCTTGCCTCCACTCACAAACTGGTAATAGCTGTTGAATAGGGGAACAATTTCGGCAACAAACTGCTTACGCCTATCATACACCGAGGCTCCCAAATTGGAGAGCTGCAAATCGAGCACATCGAGCACCTCCTCATCGAGATGGCGCTTTTCCCAAGCCTGTTTCAAAAAGCGATTGCGTTGGGTTAGCACACGATTGTAGTCCATCATGGCCGTAAGGTAGGCTGCATCGAGCTGGGATATTACGCTATTTAAGTAGCGCCTGCGCTCCTCGCCTGGTCCATCAATTAAATTGGTGTCGTAGGGTGAAACAAACACAACGGGCAATAAACCAATGTGGTCCGAAATCTTCTCATAATCTTTCCCATTGCGCTTGAATGCTTTGGGTGCTCCGCGTTTTACCCCACAGTATATTTTTTCGTCGCGACCGTCACGAAAGAAATCACCTTGAAGCACAAAGAACTCCTCCCGATGCCGGATGCAGTGGATGTCGGCAGCCATTAAAAAACTTTTGCTCATGGAAAGGTAGTGCACCGCATCAAGCAGGTTTGTTTTACCAGCACCATTGGCACCAACAAAACAGTTTAGGCCAGCACTGAGATTAATGCTTACCTCCTGAAAGTTTTTAAAGTTCACCAGTGAAAGACGGTCGAGCCGCATGAGCAAAATGGATTTGGGTGTAAAGTTAGGGGAATAGAGCCGTAATTCAAATGGGTTTAAAAAGATAAAGAAATATTTCCTAGTTTCTCAAAAAAGGTTACTTTTGCCAAGGTTTATTGAAAATAGAGCCATTATGTCGAAAAAGAAAAACGATACTACTGAAGAGAAGATCGAGCTAATAGAGGAAACTCTTTCCAAAACAGAGCAGTTTATTGAAACCCATTACAAAAGCTTTCTCTACGGTCTCGCAGGGATTGCAGTGGTTGTAGGATTGTTCTTTGGCTACAAGTATTTAATTCTTGCCCCAAAGGACAAGGAAGCTCAAAAGCAAATTTATCAAGCAGAGCAATACTTTGCACGCGACTCCTTTAGGTTAGCCCTAAATGGTGACGGAAATGCATTTGGGTTTAATCAGATTATAGACAATTTTGGCTCTACTAAAACTGGCAATTTGGCCAAATACTACGCAGGCATTTGCAACCTTCGTTTGGGCAAATATCAGGATGCTATTGACCTCTTAAAGAGCTATGACGCCAACGATATGATTGTTGGCCCTCTATCGGTTATTGCCATTGGCGATGCCTATGTTGAGCTGAACAATTTGAATGAAGGAGCAAAGTACTACCGTAAAGCCGCCGATATGAACAGCAATGAGTTTACTGCTCCCACCGCGTTAATGAAAGCAGGTGGCGTATACGAGGCTCAGGGTAAGTATCAGGATGCCGTTGATGTTTACAAAATCATCAAGGACAAATACGGTAAAACAACGGAAGCACGGGATATTGACAAATACATTGCCCGCGCCACCATGAAAGCAGGAAAGTAAAATCGACAATCTTTTTATACCTTTGCAAAGAAAGTATCAATGTTTATTGATACTTTCTTTTTTTTAAACACAACGACAATGGCCACAGCGCAAAAAAATTTATCCAAATTCGAGGGAAGCCCCATCCCATCGGCAGCCGACATGAAGGTTGGCATTGTAGTAAGCGAATGGAACTCCGAAATCACTCAAGCCTTAAGCGAGGGCGCTTACAGCACCTTACTGAAACATGGTGCTAAAAAGGAAAACATAATTAAGGTTAGCGTACCGGGCACCTTTGAGCTCACACTTGGTGCTCAGCTCATGGCTGAGAATGCCGACGTTGACGCCGTTATTTGCTTGGGCTGCGTTATTCAAGGTGAAACGCGCCATTTCGACTTCATTTGCCAAGGCGTTACACAGGGCATTACCTCCCTAAACATGGAGTACAACATGCCTATTATCTTTGGTGTACTCACCACCGATAATCAGGAGCAGGCCAAGGAGAGGGCTGGCGGAAAGCATGGCAACAAGGGTGACGAAGCTGCCGTTACTGCCATAAAAATGATAAATCTTCAGCGTAATCTGGAAGATTTTTCAGAGGCATAGCAACACAAGGGTTTGATTCTCAAAACCGTTTCCATTGTTCATAACTTTTTTCTGAAAATAACCTTCGGAAACCTTTTGTTTTCGGGCAAAAAAGCTACTTTTGCAACGCTTTCAAACAAATTGTTCTTTGTAGCAACGGGGAGATACCAAAGTGGCCAACTGGGGCAGACTGTAAATCTGCTGACGTACGTCTTCGTAGGTTCGAATCCTGCTCTCCCCACCAACACCATCAACAAGCGGGAGTAGCTCAGTCGGTAGAGCATCAGCCTTCCAAGCTGAGGGTCGCGGGTTCGAGTCTCGTCTCCCGCTCTAATGGCCAGTGTAGCTCAGGGGTAGAGCGCTTCCTTGGTAAGGAAGAGGTCATGGGTTCAATTCCCATCACCGGCTCATCTAAGCCTAAGTCGTATGACTTGGGCTTTTCTGTTTTTACCCTCTTGGCAAAAGTTTAGCTGTATCTCTGAGGAATACCCCTACTCTACCACCTTCATCTCCGTGCGCCGGTTCATGGCACGCCCTTCTGGCGTTGAATTGCTGGCAATGGGCTTGGTATCAGCAAATCCCTTGTAGGTTAATCGGGTGGCATCAATCCCTTTCGACACAAGGTAGTCTACCACCGCTTTGGCTCTGTTTTCGGATAGCAGCTGGTTATGCTCCCGTGTTCCAGTATTATCGGTATGTCCGCTCACCTCAATCTTCATGGTAGGATTTTGATTAAGCAGCCCTAACAGCTTCTCGAGCTCAGGATAGCTGTCGGGTAGCAGTTGCCACGAATCCAAAGCAAAGAAAATATTGCGTAGAATCAATGTTTCACCAGCCTTTACGGGCACCAACTTAATAACCCGTTCAAATGGATGATCGATACCGTAGTCGCCATTCAGCAAAAAGTTGTCGGAGTAGAATAGGTAACCAGGATGCTCAACAGTAAATCCGTAGTTTTTATGGGCGGGAATGCAAACCAGAAATTCGCCCGTTTGGGGATCGGAGCTCGCCTCCATCAATGTTTTATTGTTGGCCAAATCTACCAGCGAAGCCTTAGCCTCAATGGGAGCACCGGTAACAGCATTAACTACTGTTCCCTTTACATAGGAAACTGGAGTTGGCCGAATAGCCTTGGGAAGGTCGAACATGTATATATCGCGCATCCGACTATCCTTCCTCACCGAGGAGAAGTAGGCATGATCGCCCTTGGCACTCACCACCAACCCATCCTCTACCTGGTTGGTATTAATGGGATATCCAGCATTCACTGGCCTACTCCACAAATTGTTACCAATTTTATGTGACACAAAAATATCCAATCCCCCCATCCCTAAATGGCCATCGGAGGAAAAGTAGAGGGTGCTATTGTCAAAGTGAATAAACGGGGAAAACTCGTTACCTCTAGTATTGATGCTGTCGCCCAAGTTAACGGGGTCAGTCCAGGTTCCATCGTCCCGTTTATGGGAGAGCCATAGGTCGAAGCCCCCCATACCACCTGGTCTGTTACTGGAAAAATAGAGTGTGTGGCCATCGGGGGAAATAGAGGGCTGCTTGGTGGAATAGCGGGAATTCACGGGTTCAGGCAAGGCCACGGGAACACCCCAACGGTCCCCCTCACGCTTTGAGTAGAATAGGTTGCAGTTTCGGCTACAGATGGTAAAATACATCGCCTTCCCATCGGCAGTGAGCGACTGTGCTCCTTCGTTAATATCGCTATCAATTGGTGGCCCCAACGATTTGCGCTTCGTCCAATGCCCATCCTCCCAAGTGGAGATAAAGAAGTCCTCCTGCCTATTTTTCTCCGAATACGGCAAGAGACTGTCTTTTGGGATGTTGGAGGTTATTACTAGCGTCTTTTCATCAGCAGAAATACTGGGCCAGTAATCGTCATACTCGCTGTTTATACTGTCACCTAGGTTAACCGGATGAAATGGCACCGGATGCTCCATTGCCGTGATGCCATAGCGACAACGAACAATGAATGAATCGGCCAAAGCAACTTTAATGGGAGGCAGCTTGGGTATGGCTTTAAACTGCTCCAAATCGGTTAGTGCATCGCCATACATCCCCAGCACCAACTTCATCTCGCCAAGCGAGAGGCGTATTTCGGGATACACCTTATCGTTAATCTTCATGGCTTTGTCGCCATACTCAATGGCCCTGTGATACTGCTGCAAATCTTGATACATCTGTGAAAGGAACAGGTATGCCTCAACAAACTTTGGGTCGTAGGACAACGCCTGATCCAACGATTTAATGGCCATGGCATAGCTGTACCTATCGTAGTAGAATTGTGCTTTATGGTATAGTTCAACTGCTTTCTTGGAGTGAGTAGACAGCGTCTCCTGTGCAACGGCTCTGTTGCCAAAAGCTGCTACAGCAAGAAATGCCAGCACAGCCAAACCAACCCTAAAACTTTTCATTTGTATCAATAAATTAGTGCATGTTCACCAGCTATGGAATGTGCATAAACTTATGCATTTGTATCGAGATATTCCACCTAGGATGCTCCTTTGCATATTCAACCACAATTGGGATTATGCGCTTGTAAACGCTCCACTCAGGCTGCAGATAGAGCATACAGCTATCCGAAACCTTTGCCGCATTTTCCTCTGCCCACTCAATATCGCGCTCCGAGTTAATGATTACTTTCAGCTCATTAGCGCGAGAGAAGACTTCAGGAAGAGGTGCTTGGTATATTTTAGGAGAGAGGCAAATCCAATCCCACATTCCTGTAAGAGGATGCGCTCCTGATGTCTCAATAAACGTTTGGATATTCTTTTCCTTTAGCTTACTGCACAGTTGGTCGAGCGGATACAGCGTTGGTTCTCCGCCAGTAACTACCACCGCCTGGGCGGGAAAGGAGGCTGCACGAGCAACTATCTCATCCACGTTAACCGGAGGGTATAGCTTAGGATTCCAGGTATACCGAGCATCGCACCAGCTGCAGCACACATCGCAACCGCCAAGGCGAATAAAATAGGCCGGTTTTCCGCTATTAAAACCTTCTCCCTGTATGGTATAAAAATCTTCCACAAGGGGGAGCATTCTCCCCCCTTCAAATATATCAACCTCCGACATCACTAATCTCCATTATTTTTCTTTGCTCCAAAAAGCAGAGGATAGTCTTTCGCCTCTCCTGCTTTCTGGTATTCATTAGGAACAACTCTCCAGAAATTAGCCGCAACTGGATCAATAGCACCATGCTGTGAAGATATTGCATCAAGAATAACCATACGAAAATCGGTATTGCTCATCTTGACAACCCTGCTGGCCAATTCATTTTCAGGAATACCTGCACCAATGGTCAAATGTCCACCTCCCCCAGAAGCCCGGTAGGAATTTAACGCTACGGTGTAGCGCTTATTCATGTCGAAAGGCTCACCGTTTGCCATCTTAAGAATGGTGATGCGTTCGCCAATGGGCTTGGTTACATCTACCGTGTAGTAAATTCCATAAGCCGAATCAAAGTTGTAGTAACGATTCTTCAACTTTGCCTTCCCCCTATTATCGGTAATCAGGTTTCCTTTGTCATCGGTCTCAAAAAGCAGAAGATGATCGTTAACACTCTTCATCTGGTTAAACCAATCGCCATAGGAAAATTCCAGATAGTTCTTAATCTCCTTACCCGTTAGCCAAATGGTAAAGAGACGGTTTTCATATTTATATAGCTTAAACAAATCGCGTACATATAGTGGACCTGCATGAACTTCAGTAACAAAGGAAAGTGGTGCAGCAAATGAAATATCTGCTCCACTGGTTTTCATCTGTATGGAGTGAATAAAGTCGATAAAGGCAGAAGGTCCAAAGTAGGCATCCTTTGTGCTCACCGACTTGGCAAAAGAGCCGATGGGCTTCGAAACAAAATCGTTAACCGCCTTGTAGTCGTCGGCAAATACCTTCATAAATTCCGGATCGGCCGCCACTCCGTTCATGGGAACAATCTTTCCGCTGCAGTGCTTCACCAGCTTTCCATTGCTGTCGCGATAGGCATCAATGGTTAGCTCCGAAACATAGCGGGCTCCGGAACCCGGATTCAGCACCACCACGGAATCACCAGTAGGGCCAGCAACCTTCTTGTAGGTAGCAATATGGTCGTGGCCAATCATTATGGCATCAAAACCCGGAACCTTCATCGCCACAATTACACTGGCGTTTTCATTCTTGTAGGATAGCGAATCGGCATGACCATAGGCCGGATCGGTGCCGCTATGGAATAGCCCTATTACTACATCAGGTTTTTCCTTGGTCCTAATAACCTCCATCCAGTGCTTGGCACTTTCAACCATATCGTCAAACTCCATACCCGACCACAAATCTTTGGGTAACCAGCTAGGTATTCCTGGGGTTATTAGCCCCAGCACGGCCACCTTAAGCCCACCCCGATTAATGATAACGTAGGGTTTAAAGTAAGGATCGTGTGTTCCCTCCTTAACCGCATTTGCGCCAAGCCATGGAAAGTTCGACTCCTTCACAACCCTGTCGAAAACAGGATGTCCCGCTTCAATATCGTGATTCCCCTCTTCGGCGGCATCGTATCCCATAAAGTTATATACTCGAGAGATGAGGTGAGGAACGTCCGTTTTTACATAGTTATACACATACGACTCCGGTTGTCCCTGTAGAATATCACCGTTATCGAGCAGAATGTATGGTGTACCAGATGCCTTAACCTTTTTAACATAGGTTTCCACCTGTGCAAGAGAGGCATCCAGCGGTTTGTTGTTTATAAAGTCGAAGGGGAATACGGCCCCATGAACATCAGAAGTTTGAAGCACTTTAAGCTCCAGCTGCTGAGGCTGGCCAAAAGCCAGCTGCGAAAACAACCAAAGAACAATTAACAGCAGATTTCTTTTCATAAGTTTGTTGAGAATTAGGGCATCAAAAATACCGTAAATATGCGCAAGTAATACAGCTTAAACGTGAAAAGGTTTAAGCATGGTATCCCTTTTAGCATGATTTAACAAAAACCCCAGTATTCTCTCACCGATTACTCAATCCGCCAGTCGATTTCCGGTAGTCCTTGCCTGCGAAGGAGTTCGTTGACCTTAGAGAAATGGCCACAGCCAAAAAAACCACGACTGGCAGAAAGCGGTGAAGGGTGTGGTGCCTTAAGTATGTAATGGCGGGTAGTATCAATAAGGCTTTCCTTGGCCTGAGCATAGGCACCCCACAGCAAGAAAATCACCCCCGTTCTTCTCTCCGATATGGTTCTTATTACGGCATCGGTAAACTCCTCCCATCCACGTTTTTGATGCGAGCCAGCCATGTGGGCCCTTACGGTTAAAGTAGCGTTAAGCAGCAGCACTCCTTGGTCGGCCCACTTTTCGAGGTTGCCACTGTTCGGAATGGGGAGGTTCAAGTCGTGATTAATCTCCTTGAAAATATTAATCAACGATGGAGGTTTGGGAATACCATTGGGCACCGAAAAGCAGAGTCCATGTGCCTGCCCCGGTCCATGATAGGGATCCTGTCCCAACATCACCACCTTGACGCTATGAAATGGAGTATGGTCAAATGCTGCGAAAATTCGGTTTCCAGGAGGGAAAACTTGGTGATGCCGCTTCTCCTCCACTAAAAAATTCTTCAGCTGCCCGAAGTAGTCCTTTTCAAACTCAGCCAACAATACCGACTTCCAGCTATCTTCAATTTGAGGGTTCAGTTTTTCGCTCATCACACTAGGAATAATCACCAATCAAAAATAAAAACAATTCCAGCGACATCAAACTTACCTCCTACATTTTCGGTAAAAACACCTACACATTACGTTCGAAAACGAACACCATTGAAATAAAACCGAACAATAACGCCACGCCATACAGCATATCAATATTTTAGTTTTCAACCAATTACAATACTCGGAACATAGTTTGATAAAGCCATGATGCAAAACTTGTTAAACTGTATCACAACTTAGGCTATGATTAAAAACTATGTAAAGGTTGGCCTTAGAAACCTTATCGGTCAAAAAGGTTACACGTTAATTAACGTGGCCGGACTAGCCATTGGCATCGCATCAGCGCTGATGATTATGCTCTATGTAGCAGATGAGCTGAGCTACGACAGCTATCACCCCAACGCCGACCGCATTTACAGGCTTGGCATAAATGCAAAAATGATGGGAACCGAATTTAGCGGTCCCATTACCAGTGCGCCAATGGGTAATGCCATGGTACAAGACTATCCTCAGGTAAAAAGTTTCTGCAGAGTCTTCAATTTCATAGGTACGCCCGTAATAAAATTTCAGGATAAGTGCTTTGTGGAGCGCCACATCACCTTTGCCGACTCCACTTTCTTTCAGGTCTTCGATGGACTTGAGCTGCTAAAGGGAGACCCTGCAAAGGTACTTACACGCCCCCATACCATTGTGCTCACGGAGTCCATTGCAAACAAATACTTTGGAAACGAAAATCCTGTTGGCAAGACGATATATATGGGCAATGAGCGCACGGCCTATGAAGTTACGGGGGTAGCAAAAGATTTCCCCTCAAATTCTCACTTCCACTTCGAGCTCATTGCCTCCATGAACTCCATGGATAGCAACTTCATTAACGGCACAGTATGGATATCCAATAATTTTTACACCTATATTTTGCTACAAAACAAGAACGATGCAAAGACCATTGAATCGAAATTCCCCGAAATTATCAAGAAGTACATTGGTCCTCAGGTAGAGCAGTTCTTGGGCATTTCTCCCGAACAATTTTCAAAGGGCGACAACAACTACGGCTTTACCATGCAAAATATTAGGGATATCCACCTTCACTCCCAGCAAAACTTTGAAATAGAGGCAGGAGGTAGCATTGTAATGGTTTACGTATTTATGATCATTGCCTTCTTTATTCTTGTAATTGCCAGCATCAACTTCATGAACTTGGCCACGGCACGTTCGGCAAAAAGAGCAAAAGAGGTTGGTATTCGGAAGGTTGTGGGTTCCACAAAGTCGCAGCTTATCAACCAGTTTCTAACGGAATCGATAATGCTCACTTTCTTTTCGCTGCTGGTGGCCATTGGTTTAGTAGCCCTGCTTCTTCCTTGGTTTAACCTGCTGGCCGAAAAGCACCTTACCTTGTCCAGCCTTCCCGTAGGAATTACCATTGCTACTTTGCTTGGCATTATTGTCACGGTAGGCCTTCTTGCTGGAAGCTACCCCGCCTTTTTCCTCGCCCGCTTTCAACCTCTTCAGGTGCTTAAGGGCAAGCTCCGCACGGGTGCATCAGGAGTGTGGTTGCGTGGAGCGTTGGTTGTTGTTCAATTTATAATCACCATAGGACTTCTTGTCTCCACCTTTGTGGTATACAAGCAGGTGAACTATGTAAGGTCGAAAGACCTTGGGTTCGACCGGAACAACGAGCTGGTTATCAACAGGGCATTCACCGTTCCCGAGGAACGCAGAGATGCCTTTTTGAAAGAGTTGGCTGCAATACCTGACGTTAAAAGTGTTTCCCTATCGGGTGCCCTCCCATCCACACTTATTGGTTCAACCGTATTTCTGCCCGAGGGGTCACCATCGCAGGAAACCAACGTGCTCAGCATATTTAATACCGATTGGGATTTTGCCAAGACACTCAACCTAAAAATGGTGGAAGGGCGTTACTTTAGCCGTGATTTTGCGTCAGACACCAGCGCACTGGTTATCAACGAAGCGGCTGTAAAATCCATGGGGTTAAAAGAGCCCGTGGTAGGAACAAAGATTATTGTTAACACTTCGCAGCATCTCACCGTTATTGGAGTGGTAAAAGATTTTCACTTCGAAAGTTTGCACAGCAAGATAAACCCACTCGCCATTGTATTCAACCGCAATAACGGCCAATACGTAACAATGAAATATGCCAATGGAGCCGACGTGAATTCCATTATTAAGGCTGGTGAGAAGACGTGGAAGGAGTTTGCAGGAACAGTTGATCCTTACGACTACACGTTTCTAGATCAAATGCTGGACATGCAGTATAAGAACGATCAGCGTGCAGGCTACCTCTTTACTATCTTCAGCATACTGGCAATATTTATAGCGGCTCTGGGATTGTTTGGATTGGCTTCATTCACCGCTGAACAGCGAACACGGGAAGTTGGCATTCGAAAGGTGATGGGTGCTCAGGTCTCCTCCATCGTATTCCTGCTATTGCGAGAGATCAACAAGCTTTTCATCATCTCCACCATTGTGGCATGGCCCATAGCCTACCAGCTTATGCACAATTGGCTTAACAATTTTGCCTACCGCATTCACCTTTCACCATGGGAATTTATTGCTGCATCGCTCATTGCCTACGCAATAGCAGTTGTTACAGTAATTTTCCAAACCATTAAGGCCGCAAGAACAAGTCCTTCCATAACGTTAAAATATGAGTAGTTTTCTTTGATTAGGTTTACTATGTTTAGGGTGAAGGGCTACCTCGCAAGGGTAGCTCTTCTTTTTTTGGGATAGGAAGTAAAAAGTTTTTTTACAATCTTCTTCGAAATAAGGCAAGTTGAACTATTTTTGCACCAATTTTACACTTGAAATCAATCGAGAACCATGGGAAGAGCGTTTGAATACCGAAAAGCACGCAAAATGAAGCGCTGGGGTAATATGGCCAGAACCTTCACAAAGTTGGGAAAAGAAATAGCCATGACCGTTAAGGCTGGCGGGCCAGATCCGGCCAGCAATCCCCGCTTGAGAGTGCTCATTCAAAATGCCAAGGCAGCCAACATGCCCAAGGAAAACGTTGAGCGTGCCATCAAAAAAGCATCATCAAAGGAACAAGAAGACTACAAGGAGATAGCGTACCACGGTTACGGTCCTCACGGTATTGCTATTATTGTGGATACGGCAACCGACAACCCCACCCGTACAGTGGCAAACGTGCGTAGCTACTTCAACCGGTTTAACGGAACGTTGGGAACATCGGGCAGCCTCGACTTTATGTTTGAGCACAAGTGTTTCTTTAAGGTTAAGGGCAAGGAGGGTGTTGATCCAGAAGGGTTGGAGCTGGAGCTGATAGACTTTGGCGCACAGGAGCTATTCGTTGAGGATGACGACATTGTAATCTACGGTGACTACGAAGCCTTTGGTCCGCTGCAAAAATATTTGGAAGATAACGGTTTCGAAATAGTAACGGCAGAATTTGAGCGTATTCCAACTGACACCAAGGAACTTAACGAGGAACAGGCAGCAGAAATAGAGAAGCTACTTGCCCGCTTCGAAGACGACGAAGATGTGACTAACGTATTCCACAACATGCGTCAGGCGGAGTAATATTTCTGACGATATACTCCCATTTAAAAGCCACCTAACGGTGGCTTTTTTGTTGGCAAGAAGTTCTAGTCTAGACAAAAGGATTACAGATCTCCTTAATTATCCGCAATTGGAAGGGTAAAATGAAAAGTGCTCCCCTTACCCATCTTGCTTTCTGCCCAAATGGTGCCCCCGTGCTTTTCAACAAAATCTTTACAAAGTATTAAGCCAAGGCCTGTTCCCTTCTCTTTACCCGTGCCAAGGGTAGAGTGCATAGCTCCCAGAGTAAAAAGATCCTTCAGTGTTTCAGCCTTCATGCCAGTTCCACCATCAATTACCGAAATTACTGCCATTGAATTTGAGATCGTAGCGAGGATATTGATTTTACCATCGGCGTAGGAAAACTTAATGGCATTGGAGACTAAGTTCCGCAGAATAGTCTTAAGCATATCCAAATCGGCAAATACCATAATGTTATCGGGGACGTTGACTGTAATGCCAATATTTTTTCTGCTGGCCATCCCCGATAAGAGGTCAACAACCTCGGTAATTTGACTGAATAGGTTAGTTTTCCTTGGATTGTAGGTAACGCCACCCTTTTGCGAATTTGCCCATTCTAGCAGATTCTCAAGTAGGCTATAGGTTTGTGAGGAGACCTCATGCAACGATTTTGCATAAAAATCAAGTGGAGCATAGTCCTTCAACGATACCTTTGCCTTGATTAGCTCACTAATTCCAATGATCGTATGAAATGGATTCTTTAGGTCATGGGCAATAATAGAGAATAGTTTATCCTTGGATGCATTGAGTTCCTTCAGCTGAATCTCAATCTTTTTTCGTTCGGTAACATCCTGAATAGCCCCTATAAATCTAACAACCTTCCCATCGGGATTCTTAACATTAGTAAACCGAGCTACCACGTGCCGCCACTCTCCATCCTTATGCTTCATGCTATGCTCAAATTGGTTGGGGGTGCTTTCACCATTTGAGACAATGCTTGCATTTAAGATTTCATAAATTTTCGGCCAATCCTCTGGAATTACATAACGGTCGAAGAATTCTTGAACAGTTAGCTGACAAACTTGCCCTTTCGACGAATCATCATAGATTTCGTAAAAATGTTCGTCTAAAATAAGCATACCGGTTGGTATATCGAATTCCCAGCTACACATTTTCGACAACCCCATGGCAACGGTAAGCTTTGATTGACTCTTCAGAAGTGCCTCCTCGGCAAGTTTTCGCGACGTAATATCTCTTGAGAAGCAGGCAATGCCCGTAACTTTATCCTCCACTTGAATTGGGAATAACGACACCTCGTTGTAAACAAAAGCATTGTTTTCGGTAAACACATCAACAGACAAAAACTTTTGGCCTTGGAGAACACTTGCAAACCTTTTTTTCCAAACGGAGAACGATACTCCTGGTAGCTTGGTGATTGCAGCGCCAATCTCTAGATTAAGCCCAAACAATTCTCGTAATCGCCTCTTAAACTTGCTGTTAAAGGCTGTAACTACAAGGTTAGTATCACACGACCAGATGCAGTCATCGTTATTCTCAATTAGTGCGAGAAGATTCGCCTGGCTCTGCTTTAAAGCCATTTCTGCCATCTTCTGCTCATCCTGAGTATTCTTCAGATCGGTAATATCCTCAAACATCCATATCGTTCCCTCCTGTGGGCTTTCGGGAGCAATTGCCTTGCCAATGAATCGGCTCCAAAATAGTGTGCCATCGCTTCGCTTGAGCTGAATAGTATTTTGGTAAGGCTTACCCTTGTCTAAAAGAGGATATGCTTCACCGCCTAATTGCTCATAAAGCTCTTCGGAAGCATACATTATTCTGGTGGATGCACCCTGAAGCTTTTCTAAGGGTAGAAGAAGCATCTCTCCTAGCCTATTATTTGCCCATTTGAATTTGCGATTTTGTATGAATGAAATACCAAATATGCTGTTCTCCAGTATTAGCTGGTATATCCTATTGATTTGTATAAGATTCTCCTTATCCCTTACTCTATCGGTAACATCCTCAATTAAACCTACAATACCAAGTGTTTTTCCACCGCCATCGTTGTATACACTCTTTCTGAAAACCACGTTATGGTCGGTTCCATCATTAAACCGCACTTTAGATTCGTATACCTGAGTCCCAGCCTTCTTCAGTAAATCGAGGTCTGCCTCTTTGTATATCTCCGCTTTGCTTTTTTCAAATAGGTCCAATATGGTTGAACCGATGATTCGTTCGCGCTTTAGTCCAATATACTCAGCAAACGCTTGGTTACATTCGGTATACACCAACTCCGTATCTTTCACAAAAACGGGAGAGGGCATTGCCTCCAGAATTGCCCTTAACTTTTGCTGGCTATCCCTAAGGCTATCCTCCACTTGTTTATGCTTACTTATGTCGCGCACAATGAATCCGAAAATGGGCTCACTACCATTCACATCGGCAATTGCAGAAATTTCGATGTTTGCCCAGAATTGACCTTCGTCCTTGCGGTAAACCCACTGTTCAAAATCAATGGACCGTTGAACATCTACATCGCCCAATAAGTCGGATAAAATTACACCATCTCCCCCTTTCTGAAACAGTTTATTCCCCAATTCTCCAACCATTTCATGGGCTGTGTAGCCAAATGCTTTTTCGGCACCAAGGTTCCAGCTCTTAACAACTCCCTTACGGTCGACCAAGAATATGGCATGGCCGTTCATCTTGTCTACTATGAGACCTGCTTGCCTATGCAACAGCGCATCCGGATCGGGCGCAGCAGCCAGTGCTGTTTTTGGTTTTCCACTCTTTTTAGACATCATAATTTGGCTGGAATAATGTCATACAAAAAAGCATCACATCTATTTCTCTAATATAAACCAATTTGAGTAAACACATATGATTAAAACACTATTTAACAATCAATCACACCGTAAGAACATTTATAATTTGGCCAAAAGTGCCGCTATATTTATGGAAAACAAACGCTCGATCATTTTCACCTATGAATAACAAAAAACTTCAACTCATAGTTGAAGCCAAGTAAAGCAAAAGGCGGGAAATGTAAAATACACTCCCGCCTTCTAAAAAAGTAAATTATGCTATTGTAATATGGATGTCAACTCAAGGCACCCATTTTCGCTTCAAAGAGCTACTTTTTCCGTTTTTGCTGCTCACGTGCCACATCTTCGAGTCGTTGCTGAAACTTAGACTTTTTCACCACTCTCTTACTATTTTCCCTAAGCTTAGCCAACAGTGCCTCATCGTCTACAAATCTGCGAATGAAGTAGGTTTGACCCAAGGTTACCATGTTGGAAAGGAAGTAGTAGTAGCTCAATCCCGCAGAGTAGTTATTAAACCACCCTATCATCATGATTGGCATCAAATAGAGCATCATAAACTTCATACCGGGCATCTGCGCATTGGTATCCCCCATTTGGGTGTAGCTCATACGGGAGGTAACGAACAGCGCACCAGCCATAAGCAGGGTAAACAAGCTAACATGGTCGCCATACAACGGAATGTTGAAGGGCAGGTGCAGAATGGAGTCGTACGACGAAAGGTCATCGGCCCAAAGGAAACTCTGCTGACGTAGCTCAATGGAGGCAGGGAAGAACCGGAACATTGCAAAAAGGATGGGGAACTGCAGCACCATTGGCAAACAACCGCCCAACGGACTTGCTCCCGCCTTTTTATACAAGGCCATAACCTCCTGCTGTTTCTTGAGCGCATCTTCCTTCTTCGGATACTTTTGATTAATCTTGTCAACCTCCGGCTTCAGCACTCTCATCTTTGCCGACGAGAGGTATGACTTATAGGTTAGTGGAAAGAGCACCAGCTTAATGGAGAGCGTGAGCAACAGTATAATTAACCCATAGCTGGTGAAGTAACGTCCAAGAAAATCGAAGGAAGGAATTACTACATAACGGTTAATCCAACGAATAATCCAGCTGCCAATGGGCACTACCTTTTGAAAGTCGTGACCATACGATTTCAAAGTATTGTAGCTATTGGGGCCAAAGTAGAACTTCAGATCAATGGGTTTCTTGTCTTGAGGGCTAAATGGGATAGTAAGATTTGCCTGAAAATGTTTCAGCACGCTATCCTTTAGAGAAGGGTTATTGGTATACCCCACCACTGCGTTGCTAAAACCATCTTTTGAAACAATAATGGAAGAAAAGAATTGCTGCTTAAAAGCAACCCACTGCAGCTTGGTAGATATGGTTTCGCTATCGGTGGCCTTACGTGCATTCATCTCCTCGTATTCGTTGGAGGAGAACATATACCCAAGTGTGGTATAGTTATTCTCATTTTCTGCACCTTTCTCCTCTTGGTAAACATCGGCCTCCCACTTCAAATCAACGCTGGTTGTCTGAGGAGAGATATACTTATCCATATTTACCATGTTTACCTGATAATCGACCATGTAGCTGTCGGGGCGCAAGGTATACTTGTACTCCATGTAGCTATTATCTGCCACATTGAGCCGCATGGCAACCGATTTTGCACTGTCGCCTTGCGATACAGACACATTCTCTTCCGACTCGGGGGAGAAATAGAAATTTCCTGTTTCTACCGATTCCTTTAAGAATAGGTTGATGCTGAACACATGGCTCTGGCCACGGAAAAGAATTAATGGTTGACCTCCGTAGGTTTTGTATTTTTTCAGCTCAACGGAATAGATTTTACCGCCTTTGTTGGTCAAAACAATCTTAACCAAGTTGTTTTCCAGGGTAATGAACTTCTCTTGGCCTGTAAGTTCGCTGCCCATCTCTCCGAGATTTTGGCTTACGCTTGCTTTATAAACGCTGTCGGCCTTGGCTGCCTCTGCCGCTTTCGCTGTAGTATCAACCACCGCATTAGCTGAGTTTTTAGGGGCTTCTGCCGCAGCAATGGAGTCGAGTCGGTGCTTTTCAGCGGCATACTTTTTCTCCTGCTTTCCGTTGTAGAGACTAAAGCCAACTAGGATTAGCCCAACAGCCAAAAGTCCATAAATAGTATTCTTATCCATCTGTAGAAATTATCCTAAATTAAACAAATCTTTAGGGAACGAGTTTTTCCCTCCCTTTCTGTAAAACGGTGAGAAACGGCTACCAACTGAGCGCTGCTTTAACAAATTCAACGAACAGCGGATGAGGGTTTACAACGGTGCTCTTGTATTCAGGGTGAAACTGAACGCCTACAAACCAAGGGTGCTTTGGTAGCTCAACCATTTCGACTAGCCCTGTATCGGGGTTCATTCCAGACGCTACCATCCCGGCACCGATAAAGTTGTCGAGGTAAGCGTTGTTAAACTCGTAGCGGTGACGGTGACGTTCAAAAACCTCCTCCACACCGTAAGCTTCAAAAGCTTTAGTATTTTTCGATACCACACATGGGTATGCCCCTAACCGCATGGTACCCCCCTTGTCGGTAACATTCTTTTGATCTTCCATCAGGTCGATAACCGGGAAGTTGGTATTACGAACCATCTCCGTGGAGTTCGCGTCGGTGTAACCCAAAACGTTACGCGCATATTCTACTACGGCGCATTGCATTCCAAGACAAATACCTAGGAAGGGGACATTATTTTCGCGGGCATACTTAGCCGCGGCAATCTTTCCCTCAATACCGCGATGGCCAAACCCCGGAGCAACCAGAATACCCTTCATATCCTTAAGCAGCTCGGGAATATTTTCCGTTTCCAACTTTTCGGAATGAATAAGCTCCAGCTTTACCTTACACTCATTAGCGGCACCAGCATGCACAAAGGCCTCGATAATTGATTTATAGGCATCGGGCAACTCCACATACTTACCAATGAGAGCAATTTTAACCTCGCGTTTGGGATTCTTAAGCTTGGCAATAAACTGCTTCCACGACTTCAGCTGTGGTTCCTCCCCTAAGGGCAGGTTTAGCTTACGCAGCACCGTTTTGTCAAGATTTTCCTTGAGCATGAGCAGTGGAACCTCGTAAATGGTAGAAACATCTATCGACTCCACCACCGATTCACTCTCAACATTACAGAAGAGCGCCACCTTTCTTCGGAGGTCGGGCATCAGCGTATGCTCTGTTCGCAGTACCAGCACGTCGGGCTGTATTCCCAACTCCAGCAAGGCCTTTACCGAATGCTGGGTGGGCTTGGTCTTAAGCTCGCGAGAGGCAGAAAGATACGGCACCAATGTTAGATGGATAACCAACGCGTTAGTTGGTCCCAACTCCCATTTCAGCTGACGAACCGCCTCAATGTAGGGTAGCGATTCAATATCACCAACAGTACCACCAATTTCGGTAATTACCATGTCGAACTTATGCTTGGTGCCAAGCAACTTAATCCGACGCTTTATTTCGTCGGTAATGTGTGGAATTACCTGAACCGTTTTGCCCAAGTATTCGCCTTTACGCTCCTTGTTGATTACAGCCTGGTATATCCTGCCAGTGGTAACATTGTTTGCCTGAGTGGTATGAAGGTTAATAAACCGCTCATAGTGGCCCAAGTCGAGGTCCGTTTCGGCACCATCCTCGGTAACGTAGCACTCACCGTGCTCGTAGGGGTTAAGGGTACCCGGATCAACATTAATGTATGGGTCAAGCTTCTGAATGGTTACAGCATACCCTCTTGCCTGCAAGAGTTTGGCTAACGATGCCGAAATAATTCCCTTCCCCAAAGATGAGGTAACACCACCTGTTACAAAAATATACTTGGTAGATTGGCTCATTTTATTGTGTTTCTGATATGTATAGCCTATTCGTCCATTTCGTCAATCAACCGAACCTTGTCCTCCAGCATCTTAATTTCAGCCTTGGCCTTTTCAACCTTAGCCTTTACATCACGAATCATAGCTTCAGCATTCTTCGACTTGGCAAAGAAGCCAATGTTATTCTCCCAAAGCTGAATATCACTCTCGAGCTGTTTAATGCGGATAAAGAATCTATCGCGTTCCTGCCGAACCCTGCGTTCCGACTTTGGCTGAGATTGTAAAGACTCGAGTTTAGTTTTATAGCGAATAAGGTTTCGCTGTGATTCATCAATCTTAAGGTTTTCGAAATGCACGTTAAGTGCCTTACGATACTCATTTTGAATACGCTCCTTATCCTTGATTGGCACGTAACCAATTTCCGACCAGCGGCGCTGAAAATCCTTCAACATCCGGAAGTTCTCCTCCTGATCTTCGCCAGGTACAAAGGCAACTATTTCGGCAATGAGCTCCTCTTTCTGCTTCAGGTTACCATCGTATTTGGAATCGATGGAGCTGAAGTGCTCGCCCTTATGTTGGAAAAACTTGTCACAAGCAGCCCTAAAGCGCTTCCAAATTTCGTCGGAATGTTTGCGGGGCACTGGACCTATCTCCTTCCAGCGCTTCTGAAGGTTAATGAGATCTTCGGTGGTCTTCTTCCATTCGGTGCTATCCTGCAACCCTTCGGCCTGAATGCATAGGTCGTTTTTCAGCTGGAAGTTGTTATCCATCTCCTTACGCAGCTCGAGGTAAAACTCTCGCTTATTGCCAAAAAACTGATCGCAGGCCTTGCGGAAACGTTCGTAAACCTTATTATTCTCCTTTTTGGGTGCAAAGCCGATAGATTTCCAAACTTTTTGCAGCTCAACGAGTTCCTTCGACCGCTTGTTCCACTCCTTATGGGTGGTAATAACCATGGCTCCGAGCTCCTCGGCCTTTTCACAAAGTGCATTCTTTGCCTCAAGGTTGGTCTTTTGCTCGGAACGGAGTCTTTCAAAGTAGTCCTGATGCTTTTTATTGATTGTAACGGTAGCCTCGCGAAAACGATCCCACAAGGTCTCCTTCACCTCGGCTGCCACAGGGCCAATCTCACGCCAGAGCTCATGGTAGCGTTGAAGAGTCTTAAACGCCTCCATAACATTGGGCTCAAGCAACAAGTCTTCGGCCTGCTCACAGAGCATTGTTTTTGCCTCAAAATTCTTTTTAAACTCTATTTCGCGCAGTTCCTTGTTTATCTTAAGGAAGTCGTAAAACTGCTCAACCGCGAAGTTGTAATTCTCGTAAAGGTCGTTTACCCGAGCTTGGGGTACAGGTCCCAGCTCACGCCATCTCTTCTGAAGGTCGCGAAATTTGCCGTATACGTCGTTAAAGTTATCCTGACTCTCAACCAGCGATTTAATCTCCTCGATGATTAACAGCTTAACCTCTAGATTTTTCTCCTTCTCCTGTTCCTGCGATATGTTCTCCTGTGCTCTCTTCTCCCTATATTGCTTTAGATATTCCTTTAAATCATTTTCGTAAGCATCCACAGTATACTGAAACTCCTCAGGAGCCCCACCCGCTTCTATGAATGCCTTACGTTCCTTTTCCACATCAAGCTTATGCCTTTTGTAAAAAGCAATTTTTATTCCATCGATATCCTTCCGAATGCGGGAAGCGGTACCACTTTCCACCAGCTCTCTAAGCGTAGCAATAAGTTCTGGCTTACTCAACGCTGAGTAATCTTTACTTAAAGGGGTTCCGGCAGTATCATCGTCGTCGTCGCTCTCATCGTCGTCGAGCTCGGAGCTGGCAATGATCGCCTCCTCGTCAGAAAAGTCTACATGCTCGTCGTGGGCATGCTCATCGGGGTGATCGTCGTGATGCGGATCAGATACAGCGCTAATTGGCTGTTCAGAGGATACTTCGGCAGAAGGGTCAGAAGTTGCAGGAGTCTCCACATTCCCGGTGGTATTTAACTCTTCACCAGGCTGTTCTTCAGGAACAGAGTTTTTCATTTCGTTAGTTTCCATGAGGCAAGCTTTTTAACAATAATGCGGGTAGACAGGTGGTAAGGAGCTTAATATACAATTTTTTACTCTAGTACCTACCCTGTGAACCCGGGGTCAACATTCAGCTGACGAAATTAACTATTTGTGAGTTAATACTCAAAGTTTTTTGGAAAAAACAGGAAAAGAGGCTCAAATGATTTCGGATTATCAATATTCCGGTTTGCCGTACCGCGAAAGGGTATTACTTTTGCACAAACATTATGATCAGAAAAAACATACCATTTCCCAATGCGAATAGACATTGTAACCGTTTTACCTGAACTGCTCGAAAGCCCGCTCAACAATTCCATACCAGGAAGGGCACAAAAAAAAGGGCTAGCCGAAATTGTGGTGCACCCTCTGCGGAACTACACGCACGACAAGCGCCGAACGGTGGACGATTATGCCTTTGGTCCCGACGCGGGCATGGTTATGAAAATTGAGCCCATATTTGAGTGCTTTCAGGAGCTGCAGGCCCAACGCAACTACGACGAAATAATATACACCTCTCCCGATGGGGAGCCATTGACCCAGCAGCTGGCCAACCAGCTAAGCACAAAAAAGAACCTGCTCATCCTATGTGGCCATTATAAAGGGGTGGACCACCGCGTGCGTGAGCATTTGGTTACACGCGAAATTTCCATTGGCGATTATGTGCTTACGGGTGGTGAACTTGCAGCAGCGGTCATTGTAGATGCGGTAGTGCGCCTGATTCCCGGCGTACTCTCCGACGAAACATCGGCGCTCACCGATTCCTTTCAGGACAACCTGCTTGCCCCTCCGGCCTACACCCGCCCAGCGGAATTCAACGGCTGGAAGGTTCCTGAAATTTTGCTGTCGGGAAACTTCCCAGAGATAGAGAAATGGCAGATGCAACAAGCCATTGAGCGAACACAGCGACTTCGACCGGGTTTGTTGAAGGAGGAATAAAATAGCAATAGGGAGAGATATGGCTCCCGTTCCAGTTTATCGGAAATTTAGTCTTCTATCTAGGCAGCTACCTATACTTTCAGTAAACCGGGCACCTCGTGTAGGATAGGTTTTCACTACCCTGGGGAGGAGTGCCAGTGCCCCAAATGATGAAACCACACAATACGAAGCGGTCAGCCAACCTTCAGCGCACCACCTGGCAAAAAGTAATCTCACTCGCTTAAATTATAGCACTTTTTAACAATCAACTCGGATAAATTGGTGGTAAAACAGCGCAAAAAAGTGGGAAACAAATTTTACCTTGCGGCTGAAAATTTTAATTGAGGGCATTAAGCTGCCTCTATTATTGTTAATAACAAGCAACTTAGCCAATATGAAGTTTGAAAAATACACATATTACCCAAACACAAATACCTAAACAAAATATCGGGTATATCGATTCTCCAGCTATTGGAAGAACAAGTTATTCGACCTAAAAAATTAAAATAGATGCAAATGAAAAAGTTGTTTAGTGGCAGATTTGGTGGGGTGCTCATGCTCTACATCATCTTTGTTGCCATTTCCTTTGTTACCCGTATCGTGCTCTTTATCTACTCATTCTCGCAGTTCAGCAAGAGTATCTGGGAGATACTAAAGAGTTTTACCGTAGGCGTTTTCTTCGATACCATTGCCTATGGCTACTTCATGATACCCTTTGTGCTGGTGACGCTGTTCGTACCCCACAAGTTGGCCTCGAAAAAGATATCGAAATACCTTGCCTACACCTTCTACTCGTTAGCCACGGTAATATTGGTTTACACGGCCTTTGCCGAATACTTCTTCTGGGATGAGTTCAACGTAAAGTTCAACTTTATAGCCGTCGATTACCTCATCTACACCAACGAGGTACTTGGCAACATTTGGGAATCGTATAACATCCCATTGTTAATTGTTGGCATTCTGGCCATCTCTGCGGGGATAATTTGGTTTGTTCGCCGGAAGGGATGGCTCACCAAGGCGCTGCAGAATGATGATAACTTTGTGCAACGTTTAAAAACGGCTGGGTTGCTGTTTCTCATTCCCATATTTGGACTGCTGTTTGTAACGCAGCGCTGGAGCGAAATCAGTAACAACACCTACAATAAAGAACTCTCCAAGAATGGGGTTTACTCCTTTTTTGAGGCATTTAAGAACAACGAACTCGACTACGAGCAGTTCTACAAAATTGAGAATACTAAGAAAGCGTTTACCTATCTCCGCACACTGTTGGCCGACAGCAGCTCGCATTTTGTTTCACCCGATGTGATGAACCCCGTCAGGATGAACACAACCTCTGGTCCAGAGAAGCGCTACAACGTGTTTTTAATCACCGTGGAGAGCCTCAGTGGTGAATACATGGCCTATATTCCAAACACCTCGGGTATTACCATGCCGTTTATGGATTCACTGGCCAATCAGTCGCTTTTTTTCACCAACCTCTATGCCAATGGGAACAGAACAGTTCGTGGACTTGAGGCCATCAACCTGAGTATTCCACCAACTCCCGGCAATAGCATTGTGCGCCGCCAAAATAACGAAAACCTCTACTCGCTGGGCTACATATTTAAGCAGAAGGGGTATACCAACAAATTCCTATACGGCGGATACGGCTACTTCGACAATATGAACGAGTTTTTCAGCAACAATGGATTTCAGATTGTAGACCGTAGTGAACTTTCCGAAAACGAAATCACCTTTGCCAACGTGTGGGGCGTTTGCGACCAAGACATGTATGTACGGGCCATTAAGGAAGCCGATAAGTCCTATGCCAAAGGAGAACCCTTCCTTAACTTTATTATGACTACGTCCAACCACAGGCCTTACACCTTTCCCAATGTTGGCATTAAGTTCCCCAAGACCAGACAAGGTGGTGTTATGTATACCGACTATGCATTGCGTTGGTTCTTCAACCACGTAAAGGACAAGCCTTGGTTTAAGAATACCATTTTTGTGGTGGTGGCCGACCATTGCGGTGGTAGTGCTGGTCGCACGGAAATTCCAGTAAGGGAATATCAAATCCCGCTGGTGATGTACGCCCCCGGAATTATTACGCCCCAAAAGGTGGATAAGCTCTGTAGCCAAATTGACCTCACCCCCACTCTGCTGGGGATTCTCAACTGGAGCTACGAATCCACCTTCTACGGTAAAGACATTATGAAGATGACACCCGATGAAGAGCGCGCTTTTGTGGGAACCTACCAAAAGTTAGGCTACATAAAAGGAAACAAGCTCTCCATCCTAAGCCCACAGCAGCGATTCTCCTTTTACCAGTTCGACCGCCATACGGGAGAAGAGACAAAAATGAATCCTGACACTACACTGGAACACAACGCCATAACATATTACCAAACCGCAGAATACATGTTTGTTCATGGACTAAACAAGATAGAAAAGAAAAAGTAGGAAACTGAGGCTGCAGCCCCTAATCTGCAGCCTCGTTTTGTTTCCAAAAAATAACGCTAACCCAACAAAGACTTTAACATGCGCCTATTACCTGTTGGCATTGCCATGCTTTGGCTATGCTCTATGAATTCAGCCTATGCAGCCTGTGCAAAAGACTCCTCCGGCATAGATAGCTTAGGGCATCGCTACTCGGTTTACACCTTCGACACCATTCAAACCACCTTTCACGCTCCACGCGTTTACGAGTTTGGGAAAAACATCCCCCGCGACTGGGCTGAATTTGGTAGGCGCACCGTTTCCAAAAAGGGGTTGATTACCATTGGAGCAGTTGCCGTCTCCACAGCAGCCCTTATGCTGGTTGACCAAGATGTAACCGACGGCGCACAGCGTTTTGGCCGCTGGGCTGGCATTGACGCCACGCGAAAAAATGATAATGCCATAAAATTTTATGTGGGTGGCACAAAGGTAAACATGCTCGACCTACCACAAAACTTCAACACCACGCTCTACTTCATTGCCGAAGGATGGCCAAGCATTACCTTCGCAACAGGCCTGCTGGTAAATGGGCTCATTAAGCACGACGAACGTGACGTGCGCACCGCCAGCCAGTTTGCCGAATGTTACATTGCCATGGGGATTACGGCACAGCTCTTCAAGCATATTTCCGGTCGCCAAAGCCCCTTTGTGTCCACCGAACGGGGAGGAAAATGGCAGTTCTTCACCAACCTAAAGAAGTACCAAAAATCGGTTCCCGAGCATGACGCCTTCCCCTCTGGTCACATGGCCACCGCCATGGCTACCGTAACCATTCTTGCTACCAACTACCCCGAACTAAAATTCATTAGACCAGTGGGCTACACCATGATGGGCTTAGTGGGCTATGCCATGATAAACAACGGGGTGCACTGGATTAGCGACTATCCACTCGCCATTGCACTTGGCTACACCTACGCTAAAATTGCCACCTCACGTGGAATTACCATTAAGGCCATCGAGCGCATGGGCCCCCAGGAGGAGGGCAAAGGCAAGCTCACCATTGGCCCATCGCTAATGATGGATGGCAGTGTGGGCATTGGCCTCCATTTGGCATTGTAAGTTAAAGGAGTTAGAAGAAGTTAGAAGAAGTTAGAAGAATGTAGAGACGTACGGTTGTGCGTCTCCCTTGTGCCAACAAATATATTACATAACCCTTAGGGACGAAATATATTTCGCTCCCATTTTATACCAGCAAACCATTATTGCACCGTAACCCCCAGAGGGGTGACATCTTTATAAGCGGGGGTGTCAACCCCCGGAAAAGGAACAGATCTAGACCAGGCAGTGCACGCACAAATAGTGTTCATTGAACCAGCATTCCCATGCACCGCAATAACCGAAAGAGGTTCAAATGCATTTCTGTCGCCCGTTCCGGGTTTTGTGTTGCGCTTTACCCTGTTTTTCTGTAGTCATGCCAGCCCTTCGGGCTTTTAAATACTCCATCCTTTTCCATTTCACATCAAAACAATAGAGCTTAACCCCCGAAGGGGTGACATCTTTATAACCGGGGGTGTCAACCCCCGGAAAAGGAACAGATCTAGACCAGGCGGTGCACGCACAAATAGTGTTCATTGAACCAGCATTCCCATGCACCGCAATAACCGAAAAGGTTCAAATGCATTTCTGTCACCCGTTCCGGGTTTTGTGTTGCGCTTTACCATGTTTTTCTATAGTCATGCCAGCCCTTCGGGCTTTTAAATACTCCATCCTTTTCCATTTCGAATCAAAACAATAGAGCTTAACCCCGGAGGGGTGACATCTTTATAACCGGGGGGGTCAACCCCCGGAAAAGGAACAGACCTAGCCCAGGCGGTGCACGCACAAATGGTGTTCATTGAACCAGCATTCCCATGCACCGCAACAACCGAAAGATTTTAAAATCCCAATCATTTTCAAAACTTATCCGGCCACAGTCGTATACCAAAATTCCCAAATCCCCCCTAGCACATTGGACCCTATTGTCTCCTTCTCAAATTCTCAAATTCTCAAATTCTCAAATTCTCAAATCATCCCACCCCATCCCTTTTCAAGCAAAACCTTGCTTCGACTGACCTACGCCAAAAGACATCCAAGCCCATAAAATCGAAAATCACCGTTTGATGATCGGTAAAAATGGTTTTACTTTGAATGATAATATCCCCGTTTTAGGAGGAGCAATACTGCAGCCTAATGTAAATAGGAAGAAATACATTGGTTGCAAACCATAATATAACTATACCCATCGGGCCATATCGCTCCCGAGCCACAGTAAAAAATAGAATTAATGAGTAATAGCAGAAAACACTTCCATACTTTCGACGCCTTGAGATTCTTCTCATTCTTAATAGTCTTCCTTCACCATATCCCCAATTCCAACAAACCTTACCTAACCTTGTTCACAAAGAGTGGTGGAATAGGAGTCTCCTTTTTCTTCGTCCTTAGCGGCTTTCTCATTACCTACATCCTCCTTTACGAAAAAATCCATAATGGGGAGATATCGCTCAAAAAGTTCTTCATGCGGCGAATATTGCGCATTTGGCCCCTCTTTTACGCAATGATTCTCTTCGCCTTTCTAACTCCCTTTATCTTAAATTTCCTGCATCTCTCCTACTCCAACGATGGGTATAAACCCTCTTGGTTGCTATCGTCGCTTTTTCTCGAAAACTATAAAATGATGATTACCGGCAGCTTTCCCGACACCGCTCCCCTAAGGGTTATGTGGTCGCTATGCATCGAAGAGCACTTCTATATTGTATGGGGCGTAATCTTTTACTTTATATCGCTTAAACGGATACCACACCTCATAGCCTTAAGCATTATCGTGGGAAACATTTTTCGAATAGCTTACTACCACTTTGGCGTTGCTTCCCTGGATCTATTCTCCAACATCGACTACTTTGCTTTTGGTGCCATTCCTGCTTATGTGTTGCTCTTTAAGGACAGTTACTTGCAAAAAGTAGGGAACATACCACTGACGTTTAAATACGCGCTAGCATTTGTCGCTACTGTGTTGGTATTTGCAATACCCAATTTTCATTTGGGTTGGCTAGAGGTTGTTTCCCCCATCCTTTTTAGTATACTCTTCGCCACCATCATCCTATTCACGCTCACTGCATCCAACTATATCATTATTAGCGACCGGTATCTCATAAGTAAGTTGGGCGTATTTACCTATGGCCTCTATCTATTCCACACCATAATTATTAGCCTTGCCATTCAGATAAATAAAATGCTCCTTTTCAAAGTCAACAGCCTCCTGCTCGCCCTTGCAGCCTTAATCCTAACCGTAACCGTCAGCATTCTCTCCTACCATCTTTTCGAAAAGCAATTTCTAAAGCTAAAGCGCTTCTTCTATTAGGAAAAACCTAAAACCGGTTCTAAATTTCATATTGCCTTTTGTTCCCCAGTTTTCCCTAAGGTAGAATGGAATGTTTTAGCGGAATCGTCAATAGGCCACTCAGGCTATGCGTCCCTGTCCAACCTACCAGTGCAACACGCATAAACCTCAGCGCCTATACTAAAAGAGGTAATTACAATGGCCTACCAGAAATCATAAAGCAGTAGCATGGGCCCGCCAATGTGCGGGCAAGTCTGTGGCACATACTGTAAACTCCGCGTCTAATATTGTATACCGCTTTTTACTACATTTGGTCTTATGCTCCAACTTTTCGCATAAGCCGCAACCACCTAGCATCAAGACCACCCTACCACTCTTCCTTTGCCTCCTTGGCTAATTGCCTCCTTGCCTCATTCTCCGATCCTATCCTCAAATTGTCCCATTTTCAAATTCTCAAATCATTCATTGGCACATTGTCTCATTCTCAAATTCTCAAATTATTCATTACCCCATTGACTATGGCGGTATTTCGCAATACATTTGATAGGGTATTGGCAAACTAGGGCAACCGCTGCCCAACATGCCAAGACAGAAGTGGAAGCAGAAACCCACTATAAAAAAACGGGGCGTAACCGAAAAGCCGTATGAGTAGGAAAAGCTTAATTCCCTCAAAAGATGAAATGTCCCTTTTTCAAACATGGAATTACGCTGCTTATAGGAGCAACGTTTATTATTCTATCAGGATGTGCAACCATTGTAAGCAAAAGCGTCTACCCCATTTCTATCACCAGCAATCCTCCTGGCGCTAAGATTACGGTGATGGACAGAAACGGAATCAACATATATACGGCAACTACCCCGGCAACCCTAAAGCTCAACGCCGGGGCCGGATACTTTGTTAAGGCGAGCTATACGGTAACCTTTGAAATGCCAGGATACCAGTCGGTAACGGTGCCTGTCTACTTTTCGGTAGATGGCTGGTTTTACGGGAACATTGCCCTCGGCATTATTTTCGGAGGCATTATTATTGACCCATTAACCGGTGCCATGTGGAAACTCGACACAAAAACCATTGACGAAACACTGGCAAAATCCTCGGCAAGCCTTGATACCCCTACGCTCAAAATTATGAGCTATAACGACATCCCCGACAAGTGGAAGGCAAAGCTCATACGCATTAATTAGCGTAGTAAGCCCTGCAGCTACCTTGGATGAATTGCTACCCAATGATTTTTTAATACATTTGGGTTAGGTATTGCTATGCATCCTTATATGAGGAAGGATAGGAACAAATTATGTATGACTTATGAAACATTCAACTACATAGCATGCAATAGATTTTTCTATCAATCTGACGTATCAACACTACCACGATCCACCTACCAGTATGTTAAAAAAAATAACCCTTGCCTCCTTCTCCAAAAATGACACCCACTTTTTAAAGGGTTTTGCCATACTGCTCATTGTGCTGCACAACTTTTTCAGGGCGGTGAACCCAACCACAGGCGAAAACGAGTTTTGGTTCTCTAACCTCTACATCAAAAAATTCTTCATTATCCTGGGAAACAATCCCATGGAGGTTTTCAACGTAGTATTTAACTTCCTTGGACATTATGGCGTTCAAGCCTTTATATTCATAAGCGCCTACGGGCTTACGCTATCGTATCAAAAAAACCGACCTCGGTATACATCGCACCTACTTCACCGGCTCGATAAGCTCTACCCCTCGTTTCTAATTGCGGCGGTGCTATACATCTTGGTGGTAATACTCTCTACTGGACGCTTTATCGACAACCAAACCCTTGCCGACTTGGGCATTCAGCTTTCACTTATTGCAAACTTCATTCCCGACAAGGCGCTCTCCATAACCGGACCATGGTGGTTTTACTCGCTCATCTTCCAATTCTATGCACTCTTCCCACTCTTTATGTGGGTTGTAAAGAAATTTAACACCACCGGTCTCGTTACTGTTTCCCTCGTTGGAATTGCAGCCACTGTTCTTCTATACGCCCCCATGCAACAGGCAAGTTTGAATCCGCTCTACCTGTTTATTGGCCACCTTCCAGAGTTTTGCTTTGGAATTCTACTGGCCGTAAAAAAGGAGTTAAGGGTACCCATATGGCTCATTGCTCTGACGGTGCTAACCTTTATTGGGGGTAATGTTTTTCGGTGGATGTGGCCCATTGCAAACATCTCGGCAGCGCTGCTACTCATTACCGTTATTCAACTCCTGCTTCGTGTAAAAGAAAAAATGAACATGGTCACCACCTTCCTTACATTTACGGGAAGCATATCCATGTACCTATTTGCCTGCCATGGATTCCTGCGCGGTAACTTCCTCCTGCTGGCTAACTACTTTAGTTCCCCATTAGCCTCAATGGCCGTAGCGGTACTATTTGTGCTCTTTGCCATTATGCTCTCACTGGCAATGCGCCAAACTGAAACCTCAATAAGGGAGTGGATATCCACCTCTCGATCCAATGCGAAAAGATATCTGCGCGTAGCCTCCCTGCTCCTACTCCTTACCGGTAGTGTTGGAATTCTTTATGCCCAAAACAGCAAAGCCCTGCTTGAAGAGAGCAGCACTTTTAGCAAGGTTGCCTTTTCGTCAATCAACAATTTTGAAGCGGTGGGCGATTCCCCCGATAGATACACAGACTCTCTCTCCTTTTCGGGTCATAGGAGTTGGATTATGCCATCCATTGAGTCCTACTCGCCATCGCTAGAAGCCAACTTCAGCGACATGAATTCTGAAGAGATTTACCGTGCCGAAGCAAGCGCCATGATCTATACCACCGATTCTCTAAGCACTGCCCACCTAGTGCTGGAGGTATGGCACGTTAAGGATGGCCTCCTCATGGAGTGGAAGTCAAAAGACGTCTCGAGAGAGGAGCTGGCACAGGGCCAATGGCAAAAGGTGGTGTATAGCTACAATATCCCCAAGTTTTACCGATTTCCCGACTACAAAATAAAGGTTTATATGTGGAACAATAGTAAGGGGAGGTTTCTGGTGGACGATCTGAAGTTAGCCATATATTCGAGGTAAACGCCACACCTCCTTGTGAAAAAAACTTCATCCATAGCTCGTCCACAGCACCCAAGCGCCTAAGATTTAGACGCAAGCAAGAAATTGTCGTCGGCCAATTATTTTCTATATTTGGAATAGGTAATAAGAGATTATCCTTGCTCTCACCTTTGTTGGTTTTAGGGATAATCAACTAGGTAATGACACACCAAACAACGACAACTAAAACAATCAAGAATATGGACAACAGCTTAAAGCTTCAGGACATTATCGACTCAAAGATATTGGGCGAAAGGAAGGTGTTTTTATGGGGACCGATTGACGACAAAACGGCAAAGCACGTTATAGAGCGGCTACTTTACCTAGAACTCCTTTCACCAAACAAGGAGATCCAGCTAATTATTAACAGCCCTGGCGGATATGTTACCTCCGGCTTTGCAATTTACGACGCCATGAAGAGCATTACAAGCCCAGTCTCCACCATTTGTACCGGGCTAGCCGCCTCCATGGCCTCCATTCTACTGTCGGCAGGAACAAAGGGCAGGCGATTTGCCCTGCCCAACGCACGGGTGATGATACACCAGCCGAGCGGTGGAGCCGAGGGCCCCGCCTCCGACATTGAGATACAGATGGAGGAGATTATAAAGACAAAGAAGCTGGGGGCCGAAATCTTGGCCAACAATTGCGGAACCACCGTGGATAAAATAATGAAGGATTTCAACCGCGACTACTGGATGGACGCCGACGAATCCGTTAAGTATGGAATTGTGGACGGCAAGCTCGAACGGCTGGTATAGCCATTTGTGGAGAATGTTGACCGTTGCGTGGGCTGTAAAACTCCTAGGAGTTTTACAGCCCTGCTGGTTTATAGCCACTCTGCTTTTATATAAAAGCACAATATTTTATAGACCGCATTAAAATAATTACAATAAAATAGCGACAACTGGAAAAATAAAAAGCTAACTTGGGTTAGATTTAACTGACTTTAGTCAGACATATCCAACCAAGGTTGGATGGATAAGGATGATTTTATTAGGCCTATAAATGAGTTAGGCACAAGTTTGAAACGCACATTAATAGTTTATTGCAAATAGGTAATAAATAATTCTTAGATGGAAGACAATTTAGTTGCATATCAGATAGATAATATATTTGAGCAGGAAATATTAAGAGATAAAAAATCCTTTGAGAAAGGTTTCAAAGACAGATATGATGTTCTCGAATCAAACATAAAATTAACTGAAAAGATAAAAAGGTTAGCTAAAGAAAGAGGATCAAATGAGAATGTGATTATTTGGAACATCTTTGGTTTTTTAAATATCTTAGAATATGATCTAACATCTGTTGGATATAATCTCGTTTTTGAAAACAAACGATGGCAAAAGGTCTATTATGCACGACAAGTAATCTTGGTAATGTATGAGGCTTTTAAAGATCTTCCTGAAATTCTTGGGAAAAATTATAAACAAATATTTTATGGGGTTGAAAATACTAAACCTTATATAGATACGCTAAGGGGTTACAAAAAGGATTTTGAATTATTGAAAAACACAAACATTGAATATCTTAAAGAGATACGAATGAATGCATCAGCTCACAGAGATCAAGACATTGATAAGCAGTTATTAGTAATTAGAACGATTGATCCATATAGAGTAATTAGAATAATGTTTGATTTTGAAAAAATACTTAGAATGATAACTGATCATATTCAGCACTATCTTGTTCACTCAATCAATTTTGAAAAATAAAGACCTGTGCCTTACATGTTGTCATATTTAATGCCGCTTTGCTGTTAACAAGACTAAGACAATTAAATAGAGAAAGAAACAATTAACAACATAGAACACCGACAGCGGCACTAAACATACCACCACCGTTACCAGCCATTAAATGAAAGAGTTGATCACATTTTGAGAAATAATAAAAAGACTTGAAAAAGATATATTTCCAGTAGGAGATATTAACACTAAAAGCATATACCGAGAGCGTGAAGATACATTAAAAGAATACATCGACTTATGCTTTAAAATTGTAATGCAAAATATTGAAAGACCTGAAAAAATTTCGAGTCATCAATCCTACTATCAGAAAGTCCGAATAAAACGTAACATTAAAAAACTTGGTGAATATATTGAGTATCTAGCAGGACAATTAGACAAAGACAAAATCATTGAATTTTATAATTCTCAAAAAGGACCATTGTATAATCATTTTGTAGATATCGATATGCCATATTTGATAAACTATTCCTATTATGGCAGCATCATAATAGATATTTTATGGGCAAATGATATTACAATAACGGAAGCAATGTATATTTCTGCAGGAAGATTAAAACTAGAAAGTTTAGGAAAAAAACTCCCCTCCAAGATTAATGAATTAAAAATAAAAATACTTCCCTTTTTCAAAAACAATAAAATTGGGAAAAAGCATTATTCAACACTAAAAGAGGCGGTTGATTGCTTAGACAAAAAAATAAACAAAGGAGCAAATTTATTACTTCTTACAAGTGTAGAGGGTATTGTAAGGGATTTAGGTTCTTTCTTGATACAGAAGCAAAATCTAAATATTGATATTAATGACAGAGAATATAATTCTCTTGACAGTTTTTTGCGTAAAATTGAATGGAAGAACGACTATGAGATCAGCAAAATTCGGTTAAGCTTATTGACAGGAAACTATGAACTATTTATAAATCGAGACTCGAACGATTTTTTACAAAATGAACAAATTAGCTTAAAAACTCGCCTTGATTTTTTAAGAAGAAGATTTAAAGAAGATAGAGATTTAATACTTCATGGAGTTGAGAGCGATTATGGAAAAGAATGGCACTTATTTGTCAATTTATCTGCACTTAGCCAAATTTATGAGACAGTAAAATATTATTTAAAAAAATATAAATAACGGCTGGTAACATTTTGTGAATTGCATTGCGGCGTCGGTGCAGGTTGTCACTTCGGATTCCCGCTTGATTGCTTTCGTCCTGCGGCCGGACAATCACACGCAATCCCCACCAACCAGTGCAACACACATAAGCCTTAACACCTAGCCTAAAGGAGGTAACGACCGCTGCCTACCCTAAATCGCACAGCGGGAGCATGGGCCTGTGGCCTTTAAACTAAGCTTGGTAAAAGCACATTATTTTTGCAACCAATAGTAAACTCATATCCATTCTCCAAAAAAACCTGCCGAAGTTGAAGCGGGCTACAACCCTTGAATTTACTACCAACATAGCTATTATTTTATACATTGTTGGCAGGTGTAATTTCATATATATCAATCAATTCGTCAATCAATTTCCATGATTGTTCTTTTGAAATAAAACTTATCATAGAAATAGATTTTCCAAGTCTATTTGCTGCCATAATTTTATGATGACCATCAATCAAATAGTTTGCAAAACACCAATGCGTATCAATTTCTGGCTCAATTTCTTCTCCGTCAATTACTGGGTAAGTCATACTGTTTTTTACATCTAAAACCCCAAGTGCTAAAACTGTTGGTTTAAATCCATCTTGAATCAAATCCATGTATTCAGTAATCCGACTTTCGTTCAAATCCGAAGTCTTGTAAGTTGGAATAAAAAATTCAAACAGTTTTTCACTTTCTTTTATCTTTATACTTAAGCCTCTATAATATTCTTGATTAACTTCACTTTTCCCATCATTTTCATCTCTCCATGATTCAAATAAATCAGTTATAAAGTAATCGTTTTTGTCATTTGGGAAAGTCAATCTAGGAGTAATTTCTGTTTTTATTACAACATATTCACCTTTAGGGAAGATTGATTTAAAACTGTCAATATTTTCTAGTTTTGCAATCCCGTTATTAAGCAAATCTCTTATGTCATTGGTGTCATATGAGCGATTTAATTTAATCTCCTTTTTATTGAAAAAGAAGTTACAAGTTCCACAGACATTTCCAATGTGAAATAGTTGTTCTCCATTATAAGTTAGAAATCTATCCCAAACTTTCCAACTACCTCCTCCTGTGGTTGCAAATCCAAGCTTTGAATTAGATTTTTTAATTTCTATGTTCTTATGCTCAATCAATCTCGTTCGTTTTTATGCCTGCCAACGGTCACTTGCAAGTTGTCGCTGCGGAATTCGAAGAGCGTTAGTGTCCGATAGGACATGACGGTCAAGAAAGGAGCAGCGGCAACGCACTGCACTGACCCCGCAATGCAATTTGCAACTTGTTGTGTGCAGTTGTTTTTAACATTTAATACGTTCTGTTTTGTGATATTATTTGAAAATCGTCTTCATAAAGAATCATTCCTGGTTTATCAGTCATTAAAACTCTTACTATTAGATTATTTTCTTCAAGTACAACCGTTAAATCTCTCATTTTGTCAATAAAAGTTGTGGCTGTATCTTTAAACCATGAAATGGCATCAATAGACCAGTTCTTTTTGCTGAATGGAGGACAAGGTAAGTTTGAATTAAAATATGCAAATATTTCATTCACTTGACTAACCTGATATGGTTCAAGAAGCCCTTTTTTCTTTAAATATTCTGCCTCTGTGAAAAGTCCGTTTTGTATTCTTGGAGAATCTGATTCAGAGCCAACTACAAATCGTATGTACATTTTTGCAATTTTTTTTATCTAATATCAATCACCTTAATGATTGTCAATTACTAATTTTCTCTTGTTTTAAAATTACACACAACTCATTTATAGGCCTGACAAAATCATCCTTATACACCCATTTTGTGGTGGATAGGTCTGACGGGCGTCATCCTTTACATCAAAAGTAACATTTTTTACGATTCGTCAAACGGTGGTTTTCCTTTTATTGACCCCGCTGCCCTAGACAATAAATAAATCGTTGATGAATATGCTGCTCGCTCCGATCAATCGCCTCTTCCCCAAGCCACCACCAACCAATAAAAGCTAGCCACCTAGCCACATAAGCACAAAGCATCTTACCCTTCCTCCATTACCTCCATGGCATGCTCGCTAATTCTCAAATTTTCAAATTCCCAAATCATCCACCTCATTGGCACATTGTCTAATTGGCACATTGTCCCATTATCTCCGCTCCTAATTTTGTATGCCGCTTTTTACTACATTTGGGGTAAGGTGTGGCTAGATGAGTTAGTAGTAATTATAAGTAAACAAGAAGCAAGTTGAACTATTTTAAATATATCTTCTCAGATGCAAATGCTCGAACTCATTGGATAATATATTATTCAACGATTGGATTATTATCTTTTGTTGGATATATTTTCCTGCTTTTCGGGAATCAATTAAATGAAGTCTCCGTATTTGGCTTAGCCATAAATCTGATTATAATATTTGCTTTCCCACTATACTATTCATATAGTTATTTCAACTATAGAATCCAACAGCGATTTCTAACAAATAATACGAATATAATTAGAAATGATTCGATACATAATTGTGAAGTTGAATTGCAGCAAGAAAGTTTTTCTGTGACTACACTATCAAGAAATTACACTGTAAAAATAAATCCCAAAGTATTGATTGATAGATATACGATCTGTAAACTTGACAAAACCATTGTTATATTAGGACAGGTTTATGATTTCAATATATTTCGTCAGCATATAAGACCAATTATTATTGCATTAGACAAAAATCCGATTCTCGAGAAAGTAAGATGGTGTATTTTCCCTAAAGAATATGATGTTCACAGAGAAGAAAAAGATTTGGTTATTAGTTTTACAAAAAACTTGAGTGGCATTAGTAAACTAACAATAAAAAACTGGGAAGACTAACAACATAATCCACACTTAATCAACCATCTACCCCCTACTCCCCAAGCCACTACCAACCAATAAAAGCTAACCACTAAGCCGTAATACCACAAAGCACCTACCCCTCCTCCATTGGCTAACTGGTATATTTTTCAATTTTCAAATTGTCTCATTTCCAAATTCTCAAATTGGCACATTGTCTCATTGCCTAACTTCCTAATCTGCTAATCTGCTAATCTGCTAATCGCCTAATTATTGCTTTGGACCAGAACAAACTGCACCCAAAGGTGTTGTTATAAACGAGTTAGCAACAATTCAAAGAGACAGTTGATGTATTTGTATTAACCATTAAAAATATGAAGGCTATGGTTTCAAGTATTCAAAAAGATAAAGCTGAATTGTTCTTGAAATATCATCAAGACAAAGAAATCTTGGTTCTGTTAAACTCCTGGGACATAGGAAGCTCCAAATTAGTTGAGGCATGTGGCTATAAAGCAATCGCAACAACAAGTATGGGAATAGCTGCCTCTTTAGGTTATCCCGACTGCCAAATAATAACGCTGTCCGAAATGGTTGACGCCATAACAGGGATCGTAAATGGAGTACAAGTTCCTGTAACGGTGGATATAGAGGCCGGATATGGAAACAATTTAACTGAAATAGTTGATTCGGTTAAGAAGATAATTGCAACGGGTATAGTTGGAATAAACATTGAAGACAGTATTGATTTAAGTCCGGCATTAATAGACGAGGTGGAATTTTGTGAAAGAATATCGGCTATTCGTGCATTAGCTGATTCACTGGGCTTTCATTTAGTAATTAATGCAAGGACGGACTCGTTTTACACTTCAGCCGGTTCGCCACAACAAAAATTATCTGAATCAATCAAGCGTGGCAATAAATACCGTGAAGCGGGTGCCGACTGCATATTTGTGCAACCTGTCTGGGAAAAAGAAACCATTGCAACGCTGGTTAAGGAAATTAATGCCCCAATAAATATTCTTTCAAACCCAACAATTGGGGCAGGATTACCCCTATCCGTTGGTGAACTGCAGGATTTAGGTGTTGCCCGTTTAAGCTTAGGTTCAAGTGTAATGAAAGCCACTTTAGCGTTAATTAAAAAGGTTGCCGACGAGCTATCCGAGAAGGGAACTTACAATATTCTACTAGATACTCTTACACCGGTTCCCGATGCTGCCTTGGCCTACAAAATGGCAATAGGATTGAACAAATGAAGGTCAGCCACTTAAACGAGTATGAAATTTGAAAAGCATATTCCTACAGAGAGACTAAGGCGCTACATCAAGTATTTTGTGGTGTCGGAGAACAATGCTCAAGGTGAGTATAAAGTTTTCCCATCCTCGGGGCTTGTTATTGGATTTCAATACAAAGGAGCACTTGCAACCATACTAGGCAATAGTGAGAACAAGCTGTCATCGGCCGGCATTACAGGAATCTCCGACAGCTATAAAATCTTTAAAAACTCAGCAAACATTGGAACAATATTAGTCTACTTTACAGAAATTGGATTTACTCACTTTGCCTCACATCCGGCCAACGAGCTATTCAACCTGAGCATTCCGCTCGACAACATCTTCGACAAAAACAGGGTAAGTGAGGTTGAAGAAAGGTTGGCGATTGTGAAGACCGATATGCAAAGAATTAAAGCTGTTGAGCAGTTTTTACTCACACAGCTCAAAGAGGTTCAAACGGACAAGCTAATAGTTGAAGCCGTAAAGCTCATCTACCAAAGTAAAGGAACCATACGCATAAAAGAGCTAAACAATAAGCTGTTTATAAGTCAAAGCCCTTTTGAAAAGCGGTTTAGAAAGGTTGTTGGAACAACACCAAAAAAGTTTGCTTCCATTGTCCGCTTCAACACCGTGCTCGAAAACTTGGACAAGACCAAATCCTTGACAGAAATATGCTACGAAAACAATTTTTTTGACCAGGCACATTTCATAAAGAACTTCAAACAGTTTACAGGGGATAATCCCGAGAGTTTTAAGCATCTCCTTTAGAAAAACGATTTTTTACAATTACACCGATTTTTGCCGTTGCACCTTTGCATTGTAATCGTAATGTATGAGCAATGAAAAATGCAATCCTAAAATTGGGAACCATTTTGAGCAGCTCGAGCATTATGGTTGCCTCTGATTAAAAAAAACGTGTAACAATTAAAACCGAGAAAAATGTTTACAATAGAGCAAATTAAGGAGGCTCACAGCAAAGTTAAATCTGGAGCCGACTTTCCGGCCTACATTCGGGAGCTCAAAAAACTTGGCGTTGCCTACTATGAAACATTCGTATTTGATGGTCATGCCGACTATTATGGTGCCAATGGCTACAAAGCCACTTCGCCAGCAAAGTATGGTGCCCTGAAAGTTGCGGAATCATCCAATGTGGAACAATTCAAAGCCGACCTGATAGCCCACCAGCGGGGTAAAACCGATTATCCAACTTTTTGTAATGACGCTGCAAAATCGGGTATCGAGAAATGGGCAGTTCGCTTCGACAAGATGACCTGCACATACTATAGCAAAGCAGGAAATGAAATTGTGGTTGAGAATATACCCCAATAAAAACATGCTTGCAATAAATGGTATAGCGCATACCCGTTTCGCTAGGCAGGAAAGGTGGGGGCAGCAAGTTTGCTGCAAACTATCCGATTCACTTTTCCTGCTTTGTATGCTGCTTTTTACTACATTTGGTCATATCCTCCAACTTTTCCCATAAGCCGCAACCAACAAGAGCTAACCACCTAGCAGCAATAGCCCCTCCTCCATTACCTCATTGGCACATTGACTAATTGGCACACTGGCTAATTGCACATTCTCAAATTATTTTGACCCTGCAATAACCGAATGGTACTGCATCAATTTATTCATACCTCAAGGCATCAATGGGGTTTGCCCGGGAAACCTTGATGGTTTGGTAGCACGAGGTAAGAATAACTATTACCATAATCGTTACCGATGCCATTAGAAATACAGAGAAGTTAATGGGCTGCTTATTTGCGCCGGGTAAAATTGCATACATTACATAGGCTGCTGGCCAGGAGATTATCATTGCATAAACAATTAGCGAAAGGTACTCCTTGGTTAGCATTGTAAAGATGCTCATGCTGGAACTGCCATTAATTTTGCGAATACCTATCTCCTTCGTTTTCCTCATTATGGTGAACGATACCAAGCCCAGTAATCCAATAATTGCCAAAAAGATATTTAGGACGGTAAAGAACAGCAGGGTATTATCCACCGAATTATAAACTAGAAGAACGTTTTCGTGCTTAAACGCCTCGTCCAGCTCGCCAAATTCAAATACGCTGTTCGGAAAATAGTTTTCGAACTCTGCTTGGATAATCTTTTTTGCCTGGCCCATATCCCCCTTCGTTACCCTAAAGGCAAACGACCAATCGCCCGACCGCGGCTCCGATTGTAGAACAAGTATGGCGGGTTCAATGCCGTTGTGCATATCTTTATAGTTGTAATCCTTAACCACCCCAACAACCTCCAGCCGATTGTCATTGAGCCTTTTTCCAATTGGATCCTTCCAACCAAAACTTCTCCATGCCGTTTCGTTTATGATACAGGCGTTAATGGTATCCGAGGGAAAATCTCTGGAGAATCCCCTCCCGGCTACTATGGTCATTCCGAAATTACTTAGGAAATCGTAGCTCACCGCATTAAACCTAACATTTACCGACTCTCCAGGTAGGCATCCCTCCCAGTTTATATTCCCCCCGCCAAAGGTTACAAAAGGAATATGTTCACAAAAACATCCATTCACAAATTCAGGGTGAGCAAGAATTCTGTCCCTAAGATCATCGAATCGAACATTCTTTGCGTTGACGTGGAATTTGGCGAATAAAACATTCTCCTTGTTAAAGCCCAGATTTTTATTCAGCAAGTATTTAATTTGCTCCGAAAAAGCCATCGTTATGATGATTAGGAAGAGTGAAATGGAGAATTGAAGTATGATTAGAATTCTCTTGGGTCCCAATGCCTTCTTTTTTGAGTTAAACAAATTTCCCTTCAGCAGATATACAATTTTACGGGTTGCAAGGAAAAAGGCAGGATAGGCACCCGACGCCAGCCCCACTACAATGGCAATTAAAACAATCTGTAGCGCAAACGGCCAGTTGCCTGCTATCGAAAACTCCATATTTTTACTCACTATTCTATTGAAAATCGGCAAGAAGTTCTCCACAATCAGGAACGAAAGCATAACGGCAATCAGAGCAATTACGGCTGCCTCGGTGAGTATCTGTTGGATTAGCTCGAACTTACTGCTACCGCACACCTTTTTAACCGCTATCTCCTTTGTTCGGGTGGATGCATGAGCGGTAGCCAGATTAATATAGTTGAAGCAGGCAAGCAGTAGGATGAATATGCCAATTAGGCGGTAAAGGAAAAGAACAATTAAGTAATCATCCTGCCCATTGAAGTCGAGGTATAGCATGGACAGCGGGCAAAGCGAAACTTTTTCCTCCTCGTGCCCTTTGTAGTCCTTGTAGAGTTCCCATATTTTCGCATTCACCCTTGCAAAATCCTTATTGGAGCGAAGCAATACGTAGGTTAACACATTTCCCGACCAGCTATCCTTCACGTTTCGCATCTGCTCTATGGTCGAGAGCGAGATAATATACGATGGCCGCACCTCCGAATTTCTGGGTAAGTCCCTGTAAACACCGGTTACCTTCAACCCAATCTGCTTCTCCATAAGGACCGTTTTCCCCATAGCATCGCCATCCGGGAAAAGCTTACCCGCCAGCGTGCTCGAAAGCACAATGGAGTTTGGCTCCTTTAAGGCTGTGCTCGAATCGCCTTTAATAAAATGGTAGGTAAAGATTTCAAATACCGACGGTTCCATTATAAAGCCCTCATTGTCGAATATCTGCTTATTGGGGCTCGGCGACAGGTATCTACCTCCGGCATATTCTGTAATCAGCGCTTTTTCTATCTCTGGACATTGAGCCTCCAGCAGCTTCTTGGTAATGCCGTGTGTGTGAGGCGAAATGTTATTGCCATCCATTGCAGCAACCGCCTTTACATAGGTACGCTGTACCCTGTAAATCCTATCGTAGTTCACATTATGCTTGTCCCAGCTATACTCATATTGAACGAATAGTGAAATCAGGATAAAGGCAGAAAATCCAACAGCCAGTCCAGCTACGTCTATTGCGGAACTCACCTTGTGCTTATAGATGCTTCTGATAGAGGCTTTTAAGTTGCTTTTCATAGTGGTAAGTTAATTTATTTAATAGCTCAACATATCGGTCAGGTCGAAAAATTTATTTCAATACATCCAATTCCAACCTACGTGCCGATACTCATAACTATTTAATTGTCTAGTAAATGCATCAACACCCGTTAAATTGATTGCCGCCTCACTGTAAAGTTTATGAACAGCGAGTGTTCAACATCTGAACAATTTCCTACATTTGTGTTAGTACTACACCAAGCGGTAACTTAAAATGAGCAAAGCCATCACCGGTAAGATTTTAATAATCGACGATAATCTTCAGATTCTCGATTCGCTGCGATTGCTACTGAAGCATGATTTTAAGGAGGTTGCCACTTTTCAGGATCCAAAAGATATTGTAGAAAAGCTTACATCGAACGCCTTTGATGTTATCCTCCTCGACATGAATTTTAAGAATCCAAATAACACCGGAAACGAAGGAATTTTCTGGCTTGGCGAAATTCTAAAGCGCGATCCGCTTGCAGTGGTAATCCTCATAACCGCTTACGGTGATATCAACCTTGCGGTGCAGGCCATTAAGAATGGGGCCACCGATTTTGTTACCAAACCCTGGGATGCCGATAAGCTCATTATTACCCTTACCAATGCCCTCGAGCTAAGGCAGCATAAGCTAAAGATAAAGAGCCTTCAGGGGAGGCAGGCCATGCTTAACAGCGATATTGACGACCATTTCCAGCTCTGCACTGGACCATCGCGAGCAATGAAGGAGGTTTACCGAACCGTTGAAAAGGTTGCCGCTACCGATGCAAACGTGATTATTTATGGCGAAAATGGCACCGGAAAGGAGCTTATTGCCCGAAGGCTCCATCGCCTTTCGCAGCGTGCCGATGAGGTCTTCATCAACGTTGACCTAGGAGCCATTAGCGAATCGCTGTTTGAGAGCGAGCTCTTTGGGCATGTGAAGGGGGCATTTACCGATGCGCGCGACGACAGAGCCGGGCGCTTCGAAATAGCCTCGGGTGGAACCCTGTTTATGGATGAGGTGGCCAACCTTCCCCTACCCCAGCAGGCAAAGCTCCTTGCCGCGCTGCAAAACAGGGAGATTTTCCGGTTGGGATCGAACACCCCCATCCCCATTGACATCCGGTTGATTACCGCCACCAACAAGAATTTGGATGAGATGATACGGCAGGGGCTCTTCCGCGAAGACCTCCTTTACCGAATAAACACCATAGCTATACAGCTTCCACCGCTTAGGGAGCGTAAGGATGATATTCCAGGGCTGGTCGACTTTTTTATGAAGCAGTATGCACCCAAGTATGGCAAGCCAGCCATTGGCCTAAGCGAAAAAGCGTTCGATGCACTGCAAAAGCACAGCTGGTCTGGAAATATCCGCGAGCTAAAGCACACCATCGAAAAAGCGGTAATCCTCTGCGAAACCGAAACCATTCAACCCGTCGATCTTGGTTTAAAGTACGAAACATCGCTTGGTACGATTGGTAATGTGGCGGCTAGCCTCTTTGAGGTGGAGCGCAATGCAGTGGCGGCAGCGCTGGAAAAGCACAAGGGAAATCTTTCCATGGCGGCCAAAACCCTCAAAATTTCACGAACAACCCTCTATGCCAAAATTCAGAAGTATAACCTATAAAATAGCGAACGATTGAAACCCAACAGGTTCAGTGCCATAATTGTTCTTCGCGTTGCGCTAATAGCATTCAGCTGCTTTGCGCTCATCTGGTACGTGGAGCAAACCAACCGATTGGTATCAATCCTTTTCCTCGTTATGCTGTTGGCCATTCAGCTTGCTTCACTAATTCACTACCTAAATAGGATTAACCGCGATCTCATCAACTTTCTTGTTTACCTACAGGAGAACGATACCACCCTTGCCTACTCAAGAAAGCGAGTGGAGAAGAATTTTGGCAACATCATTATCGATCTCGATAGGATTGTTAAAAAGCTGCACCAGGCAGGCGTGGAAAAAGCGCAGCAGCAGCACTACATCAATGCCATTGTGGAGCAAGTGAGCGTAGGCTTAATTGCCTACACCAGCACTGGTAAAATAGATCTGGTAAACAGGGCGGCCAAGGAGCTCTTTGGGGTAAGCCGAACAGAAAATATCTCTGTGCTAACCCATCAATACCCCGAACTCATAGAGGTGTTCTGCAGCAGCTCGGCCACCGCCCCCACCCTCGTTAAGCTGGTAAAACAGGGCCAACTGGTTCATCTGGCGGTTAAAAAAAACATCCTAAGGTTTAGCAACGAAGAGATTACGCTAGTGAGCTTCGACGATATTAGAAGCCAACTGGAGGCGCAGGAGATTGATGCTTGGCGAAAGCTCATCCGTATACTTCGCCACGAGATAATGAACTCCATTACGCCCATTCTAACCCTTACCACCACCATTCGAAGGAATTTCAGGAGGAACAACGATACCAAATCCAAGGAGCAGGTAAACTTCGAAAACGTGAGCGATGCTCTGGCTAGTGCTGACGTAATTGAGGAGCGAAGCAAGGCGCTCATAGCCTTCGTTGAAAAGTTCAAAAGCCTTACCAATCCTCCCCCTCTTACCATTGTCACATTCTCAGTAGAGAGCTGCCTTCGTAAAATTGAAACCCTCTACTCCAAGGAGCTCAAAAAACGAACAATCCAGTTCGAGATTGCAGTAACACCTCCCACCTTAATGCTCACAGCCGATGAGGAGCTCGTTGAGCAGGTGATGATAAATCTCATTAAGAACTCCATTGAGGCGATATCGAGTTCGAAAGGCATAATTCGTTTAGCTGCAGAAACCCGCGTCGATGGCAGAACAGCTATTCAGGTTATTGATAATGGTGACGGAATACCCCAAGAATATCTAGACAGCATTTTTGTTCCCGCGTTCACCACAAAGAAGAATGGTATGGGTATTGGCTTAAGCCTTTCCAAGCAGATTATGCAGCTGCACCAAGGAACCATAGCCGTAACCTGCACGGGTGGAACCACCTGTTTCGAGTTGATTTTCTAATACCCCCATTGGCACATTGGTACCATTCCTAATTCTGTAGGAGATTTACCGTTTTAACCCTCTTGCTTTTAATTCATTCGGTAATATACAAGTATAAACGAATTTATTAATCGGTGTGCCAATTCCATATTTTTCGCCAAGTTTAACCACCGTTCCATTTTGATACTCTATTTCGGATGGTTTTCCTTCCCATACGTCCCTTGTTAACGATGATGTTGAATAGTAAGGGAATGAGTCAATGAAAGAAACCGTCTTGTCGATGATATCTGAATCTATTCTAACCCCAATTTTCTGAGAAAGAGCGTAAATCTCTGTAATTAAATCAATCATCATTTGTCTCGTTTCTCCTAATTCCCGAAGTTCGCCATAGGTCGTTTTTGTAACAGCTAACAATCCACCCACACAAATATTAATAAATTTCTTCCATAAATCGGCATCAATATCATCCGATAATTGTGCGTCTATTCCTGCTGATTCAAATACGCTCAGTAATTTTTTTGTTCTATCCGATTGCAGTTTGTTCAATTCTCCAAATACAATTGTTGGTGTTACACCAAAATGATTAATAACGCCTGGTGACTCTATTCTACTAATAATCCGACATAATCCACCAAGAATATTGCGCTTATCAATCTTCTCCAAAAGTTCCTCAGATGCCATTACTCCATTCTGAAGCGGTAAAATCATGCAATCCTTACTAGAAATTGCATTTAAATCGTCTCTTACTTCCCTGATTTGCCATGCTTTTAATCCAATTATTATCAAATCTGGTTTATCTATTTCAAGTATGTTATCTGTAGCTTTCAAATTTTCTACTCGAAAATCACCAAGAATACTCTTAACAACAAGTCCTTTGGTTAAAATTGCTTTTAGGTGTTCTCCCCGTGCTAAAAATGTCACATCAAATCCTGCTTTGACCAATTTTGCGCCAAAGTATCCACCGACTCCTCCGGTTCCAATAATCGCTATTTTCATACTCGTTAGTTCAAGTCAACGGTTTCTTTTTAAACCTATTACGCACCACTCCTTTATAGTCCTTACAAAATCTACCCGATATATAGGTCTGACGGTAGCCATCCTTCACCTCAAAAGTAACTTTTTTCTCAAATTGGCTAATGGGGGCTTTAATTTTAGTCTGCTGGCCCGTACAATATATGAAACAATGCAACTTGCCACTGCCAATAAGTAAGAGCTAAGCACTTAGCACCAATAGCACAAAGCACCACCACTCTTCCTTTGTCATTGCCAGATTGGCAAATTGGCAAATTGGCACATTGTCCCATTGACTCATTGTCCCACATAGCAGCCAAACAAAATGGTAAAAGATGTTGTTTTAAGACACATGCAGGTCGTTAATCACCGCGGTATTCCTGCTCTATGGGAGTATCAACAAAAAGACAAATAGGATGAATCCCAAGGCTGATTTTTACTTTAGCAAAGCCACAAAGTGGCAGGAAGAGCTGGAGAAGTTAAGAACGCTGATTCTTGACTGTGGGCTAACCGAGGAATTGAAATGGGGGGTCCCTTGCTACACGTTCCAGAAAGGCAACGTAGTTCTGATACACGTGTTTAAAGAATACTGCGCAATGTTGTTTTTCAAAGGTGCCTTGCTAAAGGATACCAATGGCATACTGACCCAACAAACAGAGAATGTGCAGGCAGCACGCCAAATTCGGTTCACCAGCGTTCGAGAGATAGTTGAGCTGGAATCTGTGCTAAAAGCCTACATTTTCGAAGCAATTGAGGTGGAAAAGGCGGGCTTGAAGGTAGAGCTTAAAAAGACAGCAGAATTTGCAATTCCGGATGAATTTCAGACTAAACTGGATGAAAACGCTGCATTGAAAGCTGCCTTTGAGGCGCTAACACCGGGACGGCAAAGGGGCTACATTCTTCATTTCTCCCAGCCCAAGCAAGCCAAAACACGGGAGTCTAGGGTTGAAAAATGCATCCCAAAAATCCTCAACGGAAAGGGGTTGGACGATAGATAGGTAAATGCGGTGTAAAATTACTGTAGACATGCTTGGGTTTGTCGCTAGCTGCCGCTATTGACAACTAGGTAAATGGCCAGCTATCCCACACTCTTTTGCGAAAGATTGAAGCGAAATAAGAAAGTAGTCAAAATAGAAAGGACTACCGAAAACAATGATATAACTTAAAAATATTTATTTTTAGAATAGCAAATAGTGAAAAAGGATTAAACAAAAACTCATTTCCCCAATTATTGCCCCATTATCTTTTGAGAATCATATTCAACAATATAATTTCTTCTATCCGAAGAAATCAATAAGTTATTATTATATGTTTCAATCTTAAACATATTCAACACAAAATCTGTCTCAAATAAGTCTAATAACTCGCCTTTCATATTGTAAAAAGCAAGATAACTTCTTTCAACAGAACTACGCCTCTCGTCTATCTTCTTTAATTTTGTAATAAATACAGATAAAATATCACCTCCATTTATAAATGCAATATTCGAATATTTGCCTATCTTTCTTGTTATGTCTGATATGGTTTTTGAATCTAGAACCGTTTTCCCTGTAGAACTATTTACAACCATAAATTCAGAATTGCCAAACTCAGCAAATAGATTACCGTTTGAGTTTAATGAAACACCGTAGTAACGGTTCTTCTCAACTGATTTAGACCATAATGTGTCACATTCTTTATTTATTGCAATTAATCTATCTTTCTCACCAAAAATAAACACATTTTGGTCTACAGAATAATCTATTAAATGACTATGCACTAATGGTCGAAATGCTACTTGCTTCGTTATGGTATCTTCTACATTACCGAATTCATATATTTCCGACTCCGAATCTTGCACACATCTTTCAACTAAGTAATTACGACCGTTGTTAAAAACTTCAATACGATTAGCCATAAATATTTTTTTAATAAGTTCTCCGATGTAGTTATAAATATAAATATCATCACAACTAGCACCTTCAGGATCTGAATTACTGCGTACATAAAGAAAATCATTCAATAACAGCACCCAACCATCATAAAACGGTCCTAATTTAAACAGCAAAGAATCGTGATTAAATACTTCCATATTAACTACAGTAAGACCTGCATAATCACCTTTCACGTACGATGATGTATCTTTTACTACACAATACTTATTTGAAGTACATGCCTTATATATTTTATATACAATATTTCTATTTAAAAAATAGTTGCCTTTTTTTACAGAATCATTACTTACAAATATTGTAGAATAACTATAAAAATCAGTATTACAAACCACTTTGTTTAAATCAACTTTTATTGAGTCAACTAGAACCAAATCAGGATCAGTATTGCCACAAGAAGATACAGGTAATTCTATTATTTTACTAGGAAGTTTTCGAATATCGTTAATCATAAAAGAATCATATTTCTTCGCTTTATTAGTATCTGCACTGTTTGACATGAAGGTTGCACAAAGGCAGAACACAATTACTAATCTCATTACACTTAGATTAAAATTTCAATATTAAGGTCATATATGTTGTGAAATTAACAAAAATATTATACAAAATATGCATCATAAAGGAAAGCTATAACAATTGACTATTATAACCGAAGTCAATACTTTTCAGAACCTCACATCTTTTAGAGTTTAACCTTCTCCACATCCATTTACCTTCCATGCTATTGCAACCATCCAACAAAGCCAAGTCAAATTCCCTAAAAAAAGCCAAAATAACCATTCAGTGATTTATGGAAAATCACTTTCTTTGGGAGGTTTTAACCTGCAAAAACCGGGGTATGGTCGAGTTACGGTATGCATAATCTCCCCCTCCCAATAACAGTAGTTTAGGCTAGAAATACTAAAAACAGAATTCATGTTAAACGAAATAGGCCCAAGCATTTTCAACAAACAGTATGTTCACAATCTCGAGGTAGGTGATAATGATTTTTTGCTCTGCTACCGAGACAATGAAGTGCTGCTGAAAAAATCAGGAGACGAATATGAGATTCCGAAAAGAAGCGATTTCGCTGAAAGCATCGAACAGCCCATATACTTGTTCTCCATCAACGCCCACCACTGCTTTGGATTGGTAACTCCTCCAGCAAATCATGCCTCATTGGAGTATCAGGACGTTTTTACTTTACGCAACCTTAAGAACAAGGAGCTCGCATGGATGGGGTCACTAGGTCATCAGCTGATGACCTGGCACAGCAACCATAGATACTGCGGAAGATGCGGCTCCAAAACAGAGTTGAGGAAGGAGGAGCGAGCAACCGTATGCCCCCAGTGCAATCTGGTTACTTTTCCCACCATATCGCCCGCAGTTATTGTAGCCATTACCTGCAACAATAGGATACTGCTGGCCAAAGGCAAGCACTATAAAGGCGATTTTTACGCCCTCATTGCAGGCTATGTCGATATTGGCGAATCCATTGAAGAAACAGTGGTTCGGGAGGTAAGAGAGGAGGTTGGATTGGAGATTAGGAATCTGAAATACTACAAAAGCCAGCCTTGGCCATTCTCCTCCTCGCTCATGCTAGGCTTTACCGCCGAGGCCGACGATACGCAACCCATAGTAATTGACGAGAATGAAATCAAGGAAGCAGGATGGTTTGATAGAGAAAATTTGCCACCCCATGCCTCCAGCGTGAGCATATCGGGCGATTTAATTGCCGCCTTTGAAAGAGGTCTTTTCTAGTTCGAAGAAAGGCAGGTACTTAATTATTAACCAAGTGGGCAGGTATTTCTGTCAACTCTTGATAATTCAGATACACGGTATTTTCAGTGTGTTTTTTACATCGGGTAATCGTATACCGCTAGCGTTAGATTATGCGAAATCAATGTCTGTCTTCCATTTTCCGTCTTCGGACTTCGGACTTCGGACCTCCTAACCACCCCTATGTTACGCCACAACAACAAATCTCTATATTTGTAAAAAATGCTTGAAAATGAATAGGCTATTTCTACTTCTTGGTTCCCTAATGTTGCTATGCGGGCTAGCATCTTGCAGTGGTGTAGGCAAATCAAATGGAACTGTTAAGGCTGTTGAAAAAACGGACTCCTGCAAGTTCGATTCAAGAAATACCTACGAAGTATACATGCCTGAAAGAGGTAGCGCGGACGAGAAGCTGCCGCTACTCGTAATTATCGACGCACACGGGAATGGCAAGTTTGCGCTGGAGAAATTCAAACAGGGAGCTAATCAATATCCTGTAATTGCGGTTGCCTCCAACCTTGTTAAAAACGATTTTGAGGGTTACGAAGAAGCCATCCAAACCTTGGTTGAAGATGTGCGCCAAAAATATCCAGTGGGGGAAACCATCTTCATGACCGGCTTCTCCGGAGGTGCTCGTATGGTGCTAGGTTATGCGCTAGCTCATCCGGTAAACGGCCTGATTCTATGCGGTGCACTGGCCAATCCGGACCAGATTAGTGCGCTCCACTCTCCCATTATCTCCATCTCTGGAATGGACGATTTTAACTTTGTGGAGACAGCCCAATACCTATTCCAGGAGCAGCAAACTCCGGCCAACCTTAAGATTGAGCTAACCAACGACTCCCACGGTTGGCCCGGTAGCCCAATGTTGACCAATGCGCTCGGTTTCCTCCGCCTATCGTGTCAAGCTAACGATATTCCAAACCTACCGAAATCACTGCTTGAGCAGTACTGCCATAATCAGCAGGCAAGAATCGATTCACTCAAGCAGGGTGGCGATTTTTTGAAGGCAGCGCTGGTTGCCCGCAACATGGCCTCTACGGTGCCTTTTAATAGTGATAAATCTTTCGCTTCAACCTACGACGAACTAAAAAGCAATCCCAGCTATATCAGCCAGCTTAGCCGGTTAGGAAAGGACCTCCAGTTTGAAATCAGCGTACGTCAACCTTACTTAAATGCCTTTCAAGCAAAAGATACGCTTTGGTGGAAGAACGAGATTAAAACATTGAAGGGAAAAATCGAAGAGGAACAAGATTCCTATGCAAGGGATACCTACCGGAGAATACAAGCTTTCTGGGGAATTGCCAGCTACTCACTCTGCAAACAGGCCATAAGGGACCATAATGTAGAAGCGCTAAATAAAATTCTCTCCATTTACCGCATGTTAGAGCCGGAAAACCCCGATATGTTTTACTTTTCCGCATTTTCTTACTTCTGGAAAGGTGACAGTGAAGCCACACTTTCCATGCTTAGAAAAGCCCTTAATGCCGGCTTTTCGGATAGGAGCCAGCTAAAAAAGGACTTTCCAGAATCCATCACGTCGAGGATTTAATGGCTTCTAAGTTCTAGTTTGGTCAGGTCGAACTTGTAAACTCGGCTCTGACTTCTAGTTACAAATTGCTTATTGCTAGTTAGCATTAAGCAAAACGTTCACCTTTTCATTCTCAAATTCCGCCATTTCCATATTCTTATATTAGCCATTGTCCCATTGGCACATTCGCTCATTGGCACATCTGCTTCGGACTTTGGACTTTATTCCTATCTTTGCAGGCTAATAAATTGAAAGCCGTGACATTCGACGAACTCAACCTCACCAAGCCCCTGCTGAACGCCATTGTCGACGTTGGATACGAAAACCCTACTCCCATTCAGGAGAAGGCGTTTCCGGTAATCATGTCGGGACGCGACGTGGTGGGTATAGCGCAAACCGGAACGGGAAAAACGCTGGCCTACCTCCTCCCCATGCTTAGGCAGCTAAGCTACTCGGAGCAACGGCATCCGCGCATACTCGTGGTAGTGCCCACCCGCGAGCTAGTGCTGCAGGTGATTAAGGAGCTCGAATGGATTACTAAATATATGACCGTTCGCTTCCTTGGCGTATACGGTGGAACCAACATCAACACACAGAAGCAAAAGGTATACGATGGCGTAGATGTGCTGGTAGCAACCCCAGGTCGCTTGGTAGATCTTGCTCTATGCGGCCTGCTTCGTCTGAAAAGCATTCAAAAATTGGTTATTGACGAGGTAGACGAAATGCTCAACTTGGGCTTTCGACCTCAGCTTATGAACCTGCTCGACTCGCTCCCACCACGTAGGCAAAACCTGATGTTCTCTGCAACGCTTACCAACGAGGTACGCGAGGTTATCGCAGCCTTTTTCGACAACCCCATCACCATCGAAATTGCCGCCCATGGAACTCCATTAGAAAAGATTATACAGCGTGGTTACCACGTTCCCAACTTCTTTACCAAAGTTAACCTGCTAGAGTGGCTGCTCCGGAATGAGCCGGAGATGGCCAAGGTGTTGGTGTTTGTGGCCACCAAGAAGCTGGCCGATAGGCTGCACGAGCAGCTGGAGGAGAAATTCCCCGATCAACTTGGCGTAATTCACTCCAACAAGGCACAAAATCAGCGTCTCAACGCGCTTAAAAGGTTGGAGGAGGGCACCATTAGGGTGCTCATTGCCACCGACATTATTGCCCGCGGTCTCGACCTTTCGGACGTTACCCACGTGGTAAATTTCGACACTCCCGACGTTCCAGGGGATTACATTCACCGCATTGGCCGAACGGGTCGCGCCGACAAGGATGGTGTAGCCATCACCTTTATCAACGAGGCGGAACAGGCCTACCAGCAGGATATAGAGCGGATGATGAAGAAACCTATTCCTATCGTCCCTCTGCCTCAAGATTTGGTTATCTCCACCATCTACACCGAGGAGGAGCGTCCCAAGCTGTTCGACAAGAACTACCTCAAGACCTCTCCAAGCAAAAAGGGCAATAGCGCATTTCACGAGAAAAAAGATAAGAACAAAAAGGTGAACCTTGGTGGGCCAAGCAAGCGTAACCCCAAGTTTGGCAAGGCAGCCAAGCGTCCCGATTCAAAGCCTCCAAAGAGAACCAAACTCTTTTAAAATCTTGCGAAGTAAGTGAGCAGCATCGATATAACATACCCCTGGGGCGATAGCCGCCGCTACAACACCTACTCCGGCTACTTCCGTCGCACCTTTGGAGGTCGTGTTCAAAAGCTTACCATAGATGCGGGCTTCACCTGCCCCAACCGCGATGGAACCGTTGGCACCGGTGGCTGCACATACTGCAACAACGATGCCTTTAACCCAAGCTACTGTAGTGCGGTAAAACCCATTCTTCAGCAGGTAGAGGAAGGTATTGAGTTTCACGCCAACCGATATAGGCGCGCCGAGAGCTTTCTGGCCTACTTTCAGGCCTTCTCCAACACCCACGCTCCACTCGAAAAGTTGAAGGAAATCTACGCCCAAGCCCTTGCCCATCCAAAGGTCATAGGCTTAGTTATTGGCACCCGTCCCGACTGCATCGATGAGGCCAAGCTCGACTACTTTGCCGAGCTGGCACAGAACCGCTACGTGATTGTGGAGTATGGCATCGAAAGCTGCCATAACCAAACACTGGAACGCATCAATAGAGGACACACCTACGAGCAGGCAGAGTGGGCCATTCGTGAAACGGCCAAGCGTGGTATAAGAACTGGTGCCCATCTAATATTTGGACTTCCCGGTGAATCAAGGGAGGAGATGCTCAGCCAGGCAGCCATTATCTCCCGGCTACCGCTCGATACTGTAAAATTCCACCAACTTCAAATTGTAAAGGATACGGCCATGGAGAAGGAGTTCATTGCCCATCCGGAACAGTTCCATCTCTTTGAGTTGGAAGAATACCTCTCCTTCCTAGCCAATTTTCTTGAACAGCTCAACCCAAACATCGTTGTGGAGCGATTTGTGAATGAGGTTCCGCCTTGGTTCCTCGTGGCCCCCATTTGGGGTAACTACCGCGCCGACCAGCTGGGGATAATGTTCGAGAAGTTGCTGGAGGCACGAAATACGTGGCAGGGTAAGGAGTTTAGGTAGAAGGAAGTCGGAAGTCGGAAGCCTAGTTCTAAAATACGTTTACAGATTAAACAAATTTCAGGCTCCTTGCTGGAGTTGTAGGTCGCGTGACGAAAAATACTAGATCGACACAATACTCGCCTACAGGTTGTACTTCTAGAGATCTAGGGTCCACTCCCTCACTCCAAAATTTCTTCTCTGAAAATTCTTCATAAATTGGCTAACTTGCAACCACGCAACAAACAAATAACAAAAGTGCCATGACCTCCATAATACGATATATCACAATGACCTGCACGGCAGGATTGCTTCTGATGGCCTGTAACCACAAACCTGCCGAAAAACCATTTGCACTACGGTCGGGAGACTTACTCTTTCAAGACTTGGACTGTGGTGACATGTGCACAGCCATTGAAACCGTTACGCACGGATGGCACGGTGCCATGCTCTCGCATGTGGGCATAGCAGTTGTCGACAGCGCTGGCCGGGTGCAGGTATTGGAAGCTATCTCTCAAGGGGTTTCGCTAACCCCCTTGAGCAACTTCTTAAAGCGTAGCGCCGACACCAGCGGCCATCCAAAAGTTATTGTGGGACGGCTCAAGATTGCCAACTCCCAGCAGCTGGCTGAAGATGCCGTAAAAAGAGCCATGGCCTACCTTGGAAAACCCTACGACACCGTTTTCAGCATTACAAACCAGGCTTACTACTGCAGCGAGCTGGTTTACTTTGCCTACAAGGATTCGCTGGGCAATCCGCTATTCACGCTCAACCCCATGACCTACAACGACCCTGCAACGGGCACCATTTTTCCCGTCTGGAAGAGCTACTTTGAGGCCATGCACGTTCCGGTTCCCGAAGGCCAACCCGGCATCAATCCCGGTGGCATTTCACGATCGAATAAAATTGAAATTATTCACGTATATGGCAACCCCGCCGGCATGGAAATCAACACCACCAACTAAGTAAGCGTGCCGATGGAACCGTTTCTCAGCCTTGTTGCCCACGACCTGCACTCCCGCTACGGAGAGGAGTTGAATAAGATAAACCTTGTGTTCCCAACGCGAAGAGCGGGTCTCTTCTTTGCCCGTTACCTGGCCAAGCTCATCGATAAGCCACAATGGCATCCAAAGGTATACGCCATTTCCGACCTGATGTATATGGCCACCAACTACAAGGCAGCCGACCAGCTTTCGTTAGTGCTCGACCTACACAAGGTATACTGCAAGGTTAAAAATTCGGATGAGACATTCGACAACTTCTACTTCTGGGGTGAGGTAATGCTCACCGACTTCGATCTGGTGGATAAATACCGCGTGGACCACGCCATGCTCTTCCGAAACATTCAGGCCATAAAGGAGATGGAGGGAAAGTTTGAAGCCATCACCCAGGAGCAGAGGGAAGCTCTAGCCGCCTTTATCAACCTGTTCGACAAGCAAGACCTTACGCCTATCCGCAGCAACTTCCTCACCATTTGGGAGGTGCTAGGCTCCATTTACCAAGAATTCAAGAGCCTCTTGGAGGAGAAGAAACTCGCCTACGAGGGAATGGCTTACCGTGCCGCTGCCGACAAATTCGACAATGGAGGCACCATTGACCTACCCGAGGGTCTCTTTGCCTTTATTGGATTTAATGCACTCAATAGCTGTGAAAAGTCCCTTTTTCGCTACTTTAAACGAGAGGAGAGAGCACTATTTTATTGGGATTACGACACCTACTACACGCAGGACGAAGTTCAGGAAGCGGGAACATTTATCCGTACTAACCTTATGGAGTTTCCCAACGCCATTTCTGCCACCAACTTTTCAAACTTTAAGGAGAAGCACAAGCTCACGGTTATAAATACCCCAACAGGTGTTGCACAGGCAAAGCTGGTACCCATGCTGCTAAAAGAGATTAAGGCTCGCGGAGGAAACCTCGACGAAACCTGCGCCATCATATTTCCTGAGGAGCACTACCTTCTACCGGTGCTACGCTCCCTCCCCGACGACATCGAGAGGCTTAACATCACCATGGGCTATCCCATAAAGGAGACACCAGCCTTTACCCTTGTCGATTACCTTATGAAGCTACAGCTGGGGTCCAAAGTCACAGAAACTTCAACCCGGTTTTACCATCGCGACGTCCTGGCCATCCTCAGCCATCCCTACATCAGCATTGCAGCAGGAGATGCAGCAAAGGATTTGATAAACAGCATTGCCAACCAAAACAGAATATACCCCAACGCCACCTACCTGCATAAGAACGAACTTTTTGAACTCATTTTTTCTCCCATTACCGACGGCATTGCCGTTTTCGACTACCTGCGAAAGGTTACTGTAATGCTGACCAAACAAATCGCCACCATTGCCCAAAGTGATGAGGCAAAGGAGAGCATGCGCATGGATATTGAATACTTATATGCGCTATACCAAAGCATTACACGGCTCAGTGATATTCTCACCACCGAAAACACGGCAATAAGCTTAAAGGTAGCCGGACATTTGGTCCGCAAGGTATTTGGGCAACAGCGAGTATCGTTTAAGGGAGAACCACTGGCTGGCCTCCAGCTAATGGGATTTCTCGAAACCCGTGCACTTGATTTTAAAAACGTGATTATTCTCTCCATGAACGATGACGTGCTTCCGGGGAAGCAGCACAGCGCTTCGTTTATAACTCCATCATTGCGCATTGCCTTTCAACTCCCCGACTACAAGCACAAGGAGGCCATTTACTCCTACTACTTCTACCGCCTTATCCAGCGAGCCGAAAACGTTTACCTCATTTACAAGAACCGCACGGATGGCTCTCAAACTGGTGAGGAGAGCCGTTACATACGACAGCTGCGCATGGAGGGAAGAATGGAGATATCAGAAAAAAACTTGGAGATGGACATCAACCTACCCGAGCCCATCACCATATCCGTTGAAAAGGGAAAAGAGGTTATGGCCGTGCTCAACACTTACCTTTCAGCAGGCAGCACGAAATACCTCTCGCCAAGCGCACTTACAACATACATCTACTGTCCTCTACGCTTTTACTACCGCTACGTTCTTGGGTTAAAGGAGCTAGAAGAGGCAACAGAAGAGGTAGACTTACCCCTATTTGGTTCCATTCTCCACCAAGTAATGAATCTCCTACTGCAGGAGCACCAAGGCAAAGTGCTCTCGGCTGAAACGCTTACCGCTATGGCCGAAAACAAACGGTTAATCTCGGAGACCGTAGCCCGTGCCTTTCGCATCGAGTTTTTAAAAGATGATACCCAGAGCGAAGAGGAGCTGCAGCTGATGGGCCGTAACCTGATTGTGAAGGACGCCATTGAGCAGCTTACCGCTAAAATGCTTCGGGTAGATGCCCAACGTGCGCCCATAACCATTGTGGAACTCGAGAAAAAGCAGGAGGCGAAAATTCGCTTTGGAACCTCGAATCAACACCAAGTAACTGTTGGAGGCGTTGTAGACAGACTCGACCAGGTTAATGGCACACTAATGGTGGTGGATTATAAAACGGGAAGCGCCAAAAAGGGCAACAAATACAAGGGCCTATTCTCCAGCATCGACGACCTCTTTAAACCAGACAAGATTGCGGAGGTTAAGGAGGTGTTTCAAACCTTCCTCTACTGCGAGGTGGTGCAGCAAATCCAGCCCAGCGCGGCTCTTCGTCCCGCCCTCTGGTTTGTACGAAGAACGGAGCCAACCTACCGCCCAAACGTTATCCTCAAAAACGACAAAGCAGAAGTTACCGTTGACTCATACTCCGACTTTGCCGCCAGTTTCAGGGAAGGCCTTACTCGCCTACTTTCCGAACTATTTAATCCAGACGTAGCATTTAGCCAAACAACCGTTGAGGATACCTGCAAAATATGCCCTTATATGGATATTTGCGCAAAGTAAAGTGAAAGGTGAGAAGTCGGAAGTCGGTGGTCGGAAGAGCGAAGACGAAGCGCAGCACCCAATTTATCGGGATGACAAAAAAGCCGGAGGTCACTGCACATCAGCGGAGTGCAATCTTTATTGAAGAGGTAAGGTTTAGCGAGCAGCGCGGTGCACGCTCCAATATTGTTCAGCACGCTTTCGATTTCCTGCACCTCAATCACCGAAAGGTGGCAAAATAGAATGAAGTCCAAAGTTGTGCGGAGGAAAGCCTTTTGGCTACAGCCTATTTATCAAACATCCTAATTTGCTCTTAGAGTGGTTTGTTACTTGTTACTTGTTACTTGTTAACTCAGCATACAAAACAATTTCTCTATGAAACACTGCGGAAACACCGTGAAACAAAAGAGGTGTCTTGGGCAGCGCTTTTAAATATGGCAAATTGAAGATTAATTCATTGAACGCCATCCACCTTATGTCCTAAAAAATCAACTTTATTTCACAACCTGCCCCTTTTTCCATAAATTTGAAGGAAGCTAACAAACCTGAACCTATGCTCTACAGCTTCCACTCAGTAGACTACCAGCTATTCGAAAGCCCATATTTCCGGAGCGATGGCGTATCATTTCCGCATACGGCCAAGGTGGAGTTCAAGGATGAGCGAGGCAAGGTTTTGCTCGAAAAAAACTACGGTTACCTTACCCTAGCTGAACTTTACGACCTCATTGGACAGGAGACGCCAGTTGATGTTGGAGAATGTTTAATATATAACTTCTCGCTTACCGCCTGTAGGCGTTACCTTCTTCAAGATAAAAATGCAAGAGTAGCGCTCAAAGACTTTTCAGCAAAAGGCTCACTCTTTATCTCTGTCCTTAAGGTAGACCTCTCCTTTGCCGATTTTACTGGCACACACACCGACTTCGATGAGGCAATTTTTATGTGTAGAGAGCTCTCGTTTCACGCCAGCCAGTTTAGAGGTTCGGGATGCAAATTTCAAAATGCAGTTTTCAAAACTCAACGGTTCGACTTTACCCGCACCAGCGTTGCCGAGGGCGATATCACCTTTAAAAATGCCGTATTTTCCGCTGGAGAAAAAGACTTTCAGGATGCCAAGTTCCATAACAACGAGGTTTGCTTTATCAACACCGACTTTGGCGATGGTGACACCTCCTTTATCAACGCCACCTTTGCCAATGCCGACACCTCATTCAAGGTAGCTAGGTTTGGCTCCGGCAAGGTAGATTTTCACTTTGCCAAGTTCAAGGTTGGCGATATCTCCTTTGAACGCACAGAGTTTGGCAACGGACGAGCCGACTTCCGCACCGTTGAGTTTGGGAGCGGCAAGGTTAATTTCAACCGTTGCACCTTTGGCAATGGCGATGTCACCTTTGAGGGCGCCGACTCCCACGGAGGAAAATTGCTCTTCCGAAGGTCAATATTTGGTATTGGGGAGGTATGCTTCGAAATATTTGAGGGGAAGGAGGCAGATATTGTTTTCGAAAAGGTGAGCTTTGAAAAGGGCAGCGTCTCCTTTTCGGGTGCAATGGTAAAGAACCTTACGCTATCCTCATGCCAGTTTAGCGACCGGGTGGACCTGAAGGTGGCCTACGCTGAATCCATCGATATTTCGGACAGCATTGTACGCGACATTGTTGACTTCCGTCCACACGAGCAGATGCAGCAAATTGGAACCCTCGACATATCTGGATTGAAACTGCTGGGGCGCATTTACCTCAACTGGCAGCTAAACAACGCCAAACAGCTAATATATGGACAGCAAAAGTCCAGCGACGGAGAAAAGGCCGAACAGTTTCTACTTCTTAAGGAGAACTTCAATGCCCTAGGGCAGTACGAGGACGAAGATAGGGCCTACGTGGAGTACCGCCGTTGCGAGCAACGCGCCAAGTTCCAGCGCCAACAAAAAGGAAAGCTAATTGACAAAATCACCGCCTACCCTCGCTACTGGTCAAAATTGATTCTATACGACCTCATGGGGCTTTACGCCACTCGACCATCACGTGTTTTTCTCAGCATGATTAGCGTTTACCTCCTATTCAGTGGGGTGTTTATGTTCTTTATAGCGGTTGGAGAAGGAAACATCAATCCATCGGGCATCCATCCCGACACGCTAACGGTATTGGAGCGGTCGCTCTACCACAGCGCCATCACCTTCTTTACCATTGGCTATGGCGATTTTTACCCATCCGGTCCACTCCGCATTGTTTGTGGCATTGAGGGTTTCGTGGGCGTATTCCTGATGGCCTACTTTACAGTGGCCTTTGTTCGAAAAATTCTTCGTTAGCAATTTAATAAAACAAGAAATGCCGCGATAGTCGCGGCATTTTTCTTCTTAAGCAGCCACCGGGCTACTTGCAGCCGTCGCAACGAAAAGCCATGCATGTATGGGTGCAGAGACCACATTTTGTGCATTTCGATTCGTCAATTCGGGGTGCCTCATACGGACTATTCTGGACAATAGCACCAACAGGACACCTTCTGGCAGTTGGACATGAATGATTCTTAGGACAAAACTCCTCGGCAACAAATATTCTTCCCATAGCTGTATTAAAAAATTTCAGGGTGCAAATATATACAAAATGACATATCTGAATACACTGCGAAACCTTTTCAAAACATATTTTACAGCATGTTTTCAAAAGGGGATACTGTTTCAAAAAAGCATCATACGGTAACGTATTAACAGCATTACTTTTAGCCCTCAATTATTGACTTTTACCCATAAAAGCAATACCTTATGTGCTTTAATATTCCGTGTTAGTATACACCCAATAAGCTAGACCTATGAAAAAAGGATTGATCTTCTCGCTACTACTGGTGTTTGTTGCATTTGGATGCACCCAGAAACAATCGCACGAGATGTCCGCCATGAATACAACGGACACCACCAACGTCCACAAGGTAAAGGATGGCATTTTCATTCACATTTCGCACAGCTACGATGACCCGCACCGCGTGGTGATGGCGCTAAAGATGGCTACCATGATGTCCATGGACAAGGATGTGCTGGTATACTTCGACATCAAGGGTATTGAGGTTGTGCTGAAAGATGCAAAGGACATCACCTACCCCACCTTCCCCTCGGCACAGGAGTCACTAAAAATGTTAATCGACAAGGGAATTACCGTATTTGCCTGTCCGGGATGCATGAAAGCAGCCGGGAAAACTGCCGACGACCTTATGCCCGGCGTTAAGGTGGCCGAGAAGGAGGCCTTCTTTAACTTCACCAAAGGCCGCATACTGGCTCTTGATTACTAACAGAGCGGAATTTTATTACTCAGAAAAGGCAACGAAGGCTGTTCTCCGTTGCCTTTTCTGCCTTTAGTAAATACATTTTGCTACATTTACTCCTGATATACTGTTTCGAAATACCAAAATCAAAGCAGAAGCAACATGGCAGAGAGAAACGACAGGATAGATGAGCTGCAAAAGCAGCTCAACCATATGCAGCAGGGGTTGGAGCAAATTAGGAGTGAATTAGCTCAGCTAAGAGCTGATAGCGCAAAAGCAACTCCTTCGCCGGAACCACTGAAGATTACGGAGCAACCTGTCATATCACAAAAATCGCAGGTAAAACCCGCCAGCAAGCTCACCTCAGAAACAAAAGAGCCAAGGCAAAGCAACAGCTTTGAACGGTTTATTGGCGAAAATCTAATCAACAAAATTGGAATTGCTATCACCGTTATTGGCGTGGGTGTGGGTGCAAAGTATATCATCGAAAACAACCTCATTAGCCCTGTAATGAGAATTGTTCTGGGTTACCTAGCCGGAGTCATTCTCTATGGATTTTCCTTTAAACTTCGCAGTAAGTTTGAAAGTTTCAGTGCAGTACTGCTAGGTGGAGCCATGGCCATCATGTATTTCATCAGCTTTTTAGCCTATAGCCTCTACGCCCTTTTCCCTCAACCTGTGGCATTTGGCCTTATGCTGCTGTTCACAATCCTCACCGTTGCTTCAGCGCTTTCCTACAAAAATCAGGTTATTGCGCACATTGGGATGGTGGGTGCCTACGCCGTTCCGTTCCTGCTGAGCGATGGCTCAGGCAAAGTAGGCATTCTGTTTACCTACATGGCCATAATCAACATTGGCATTCTGGCCATTGCTTTTAAGCAGTATTGGAAGGCTCTCTATAACGCCGCCTTTGGCATCACCTGGCTTATATTCCTTTCGTGGTTTGCAGCCAGCTATAGCGTAAATGACCACTTTGGAATCTCACGACTCTTTGCCACCATCTTTTTCATCACCTTTTACCTCACCTTTTTGGCCTACAAGCTGCTACGAGAGGAGAAATTTTCGGCCAACGACATTGTTGTGCTGCTGGCCAACTCATTTATATACTTTAGCATTGGATACGCTACGCTAAAAGGTCACAATACCGGGAAAGATTTTCTTGGACTCTTTACCATAATCAACGGGCTGATACACGCTGCAGTTGCCCTAGTGGTATACCAAAAACGAATGGTGGACAAGAACCTATTGCGACTGCTGCAAGGGTTAGTGCTGCTGTTCCTTACACTGGCCATTCCTGTTCAACTTAAGGGAAACTGGGTTACCCTGCTCTGGGCAGGTGAGGCGGCTCTGCTGCTTTGGGTGGGGAAGAAAGGGGGCGAACCATTCTATGCTCGTCTTGCATATCCCTTATCGTTTCTTGCTTTTTTCAGCCTTATACACGACTGGGGCTCCTACAGCAACATAATATACCAACAGGAAAGCGACCTTACGCCATTTTTCAACATACAATTTTTTAGCACAGCAATTCTCACGGCCATCTACGGCCTTATGCTGTGGATTTTCTTGAAAATACGGAGCACCATTCAAGGCGAATTCGATAAGATAATGGCGGTTGCCTTACCATCCATGCTCATTCTTTCCGTCTACTTTACCTTTAGAATAGAGATAGTTGCGCTGTGGCACCATCTCTACTCCACCAATTCGGATACGACCAATCAAGTAAACGGATTGTTTGGCATTAACTACAAGCTACGATCACTCTGGCTGCTTGATTACACCATGCTGTTTGTTTCAGCAACCATAGCCGTTGTGCAGAAAAGATTCACCTCAAAGACGCTCTCGGTATCCATGCTGGTGGTTACGTTGCTAACGGCTATCAACTTTCTAATACCAGGACTTTACGACCTCAGCCAGCTACGCGATAGCTATATCGAGGCAACGATGTCCATGTGGACACCATACCTAATGCGCTACATAACCATTGCGCTGTTTGCCTCGATGCTTCACCTTTCCTACTGGGAAATAAATAGAACAAGCTGGCTGGTAAAGGTGAAGAATCCGGCAGAACTCTTTGTTGCCACCGCTGGATTATGGGTGCTCAGCAGCGAACTCATAAATTGGTTGAACTTGAGCGGCTTTAGCAACTCCTATAAACTTGGACTGAGCATTCTGTGGGGCGTTTTTGCCTTTCTGCTCATTGTTGTAGGTATGTGGAAGAGGAAGCGGCATCTTCGAATAGGTGCCATTGTACTCTTCTCGGCAACTTTGCTGAAGTTCTTCTTCTACGACATTTCGCACCTTACACCAATTGCCAAAACGGTAGTACTGGTTGCGCTAGGAGTGTTACTCCTTGTGGTGTCCTTTTTCTACCATAAGTATCGGCACACCATTTTTGGCCCCGATACGGAGGAACTATCAGAATAAAATCACGAACACCACCAAAAATCATTGGGTGGCCTTCAGGGTGACCCTCAAAAAACTATTTTGTGGACAAGTTGATAATCAGAGATTTTTTTTGTAGAAAATGTGCATTGTGATATTTTTTGCCTTATATTTGACAATAGAATTTAATTACACATTATGAAAAACGGAAAAGTAAAATTCTTTAATGAGTCTAAAGGTTTTGGATTTATTAAGGACAATGAGACAGAAAAAGAGTATTTTGTTCACGCCACAGGTCTTATCGACCGTATCAAAGAAGGTGACGATGTAACATTCGAACTTCAAGAGGGCAAAAAAGGGTTGAATGCGGTTAATGTGAAACTAGCATAAGCTGAGTATATTCCCCCGCAGAACTTTATTCTTAAGCTTCACGACTCCCGTGAAGCTTTTTTTATTTCCTAGTAAAGTCCTTAGCAGAAATGGCGGGAGCCAAATAACGACGCCAGTAGTAGGTTAAAGAGGTGTAGCGGAATAGCCGGTTAATCCAGCCGTATCGCACAAGAAAATGAAAACCATAGTAGACCACAAAGAATATGGGAATATTAACCATGCTGGCAACGAGAAGGTTCCAAGGCCATTGAAATGAGTTGTACACCGACGGAATAATAAGTTCCAGCTGTTGATGTAACCACTGGGTGACTGGCAGCGCAGCAACAATGGTGATGAGTACCGCGGCAAACAAGTGTGGCGTTTGAATGGCCCGTTGAGGGCAAATATTCATACAGCGCATGCAGCTTTCGCAGCTGAAGGTCCAGAATGGACGGCCATCAACCAGCTTTACTGCACCCACAGGGCATTTCTCCACGCATAAGTTACAACCATTGCAGTCGGTAGTTGCAAAAAAGGTCTTCGATAGAAGAAAGCGACCAACCGCCTGATAGGCAATGCCAATAGGTATCAAAAAGAGGTCAAGTGGAAGGAAGATAAAAACGTAGGGATGCAGATAGCGTCTCCCCTCGGCAATTCGGGTGGCAAAGCGCTTGACAATGCGGTTACACCGCTCCACAATGGGGTTAAACACCCATGGCGCCATTCCCGGATGTATGGAAATCCAGTTAGAAGGCATATCCAACGGAAGCAACCCTGCAAGCCGATACCCCTTTACAAGCAGAATTATCAATGGAACAAGCTGAGCCATGCCTGAAATACCTGGGATAAAAATATTGTAGATTCGCGTTCCGGCTCGGGTGTTAAGCAAGAAGAAGCGCTCTCCTTTTCGGGCAAAGGGAAGCTGCCAAATAAACTTTAGCATTGCCCAAGGCACGCCAAAACCATGGGTTGGGTAACACAAGCCGAGCAAACCGTTAACACGCTCCTGCTGCTTATGTATTCCACCCTGCTTAAAGTCGATGGAGGTTACCGACGTAGAAATGTGATGCTGCTCAAGCGTTTCGGCCACAGTATGCGCTGCGCTTAGGCTATTACCCGTTCCACTCAAAAAGTAAATTGATGCAAACTCGGCTTTCATTACCACTACTTTTTGCCCACAAAAATGAGAAAGTTAATATGGTTGGAATAACAATTCCAGACGAACATGCCAATTAAGCAAATGAGCAGGGAGTAGGGAAAGACCAACAAGGTTACTTCTTCTTTGCCTTACTAAGCTTCTTTGCCCGAGCCTTCTTCTCATTTTTTTTGTGCAGTGCCTCCAGCTCCTCCGCCTCCTTCATCAGCGATTTCCAATCGTTGCTGGCCTCAGCACTAAAATCAATGGTTTCCTCATACTCCGTTTTAGAAATATCGAGCACCTTAATGGCATTTCCGGTGTAGCCCTCAATGGCCTTGAGCAGTGGCTCCTCCTCCTCGCTGCAGAACGACACGGCGATACCACGACGTACCCCCCTGCCCGTTCGACCAACACGGTGCACGTAATTTTCGGGAACCTCAGGGAGGTCGTAGTTAATCACATAGTCCACATCGGGAATATCGATACCGCGAGCGCTCACATCGGTTGCCACCAGCACCTTTACCTCACCGGAGCCAAAGCGCTTTAAAACGCTGATTCGATCCACCTGAAGCTTATCGCCATGTAGCGTTTCGCTCTGAATGTCCACCCGCTGCATCGCCGCCGACACCCTTTCGGCGCGAACCTTAGTCCGCACAAAAACTAGAATCTTTTTATCCACATTCTCATTGATGATGCGCTCAAGGAAAAAGCGCTTGTCATCCATCTTTACAAAGGCAACCGAGTGGTTTATATTCTTGGAAACCGGGTCGTTGGGGGAAATTTGAATACGGATGGCCTTTCGCACCAAGGAGTAGGCTAAATCTTTAATTTTTTCATCGATAGTGGCGGAGAAGAAAAGCGTTTGCCGGTATTTAGGCAGAAAGCGAATAATGTCACGAATATCGTTGATGAAACCCAAGTCGAGCATATGGTCTGCCTCGTCGAGAATGAGCACCTCCACCGTTTTAAGGTCGATGAAGCCTTGGCTTACCAAGTCGAACATTCGGCCGGGCGTCACCACCATAATATCGATGCCGCTCTGGAGCTGCGCAATCTGAGGGTCCTGCTCCACCCCACCAAAAACGCAAAACGTCTTAACGTTGGTAAACTGACCAATCTCCTGAAAAACCTGGGTAACCTGCAGGGCCAACTCGCGCGTAGGTTCCATAACCACGCACTTTATGCCACCATTTGTGGCGCGTGCCTTGCGAGAGCCAATGTTGTGTATTACAGGAATGGCGAAGGCTGCCGTTTTTCCCGTACCCGTTTGAGCAATGGCCAGAACATCCTCCCCAGCAAGAATGGGTGGAATGGCCTTAAACTGAATATCGGTTGGCCGATTAAATCCCATTAGGGCCAGGCTTCGTTTAATCTCCTTCAGGATGTGGTAGCTTTCAAACTTCATGCAAAACACGGTATTAGGCCGCAAAGATACCAAAATATACGGAAGATAGAAGGAGATGTAGAAGTCAGAGAAGTCAGAGAAGTCAGAGAAGTTAGAAGAAGTTAGAAGAAGAAGTTGCATAATCCAACCATTGGAGAATATATTTCTTCATAAGAATTTAACCCTGAAAGGGTGATAGTTTGGTAGCCGGGGGTGACAACCCCCGGAAAGAAAACCCGCCATCAACCTGCGGTGCGCACACCCATGCTGTTCAATGCACCACAGCAACCCCGCACCGCAATAAACAAACGATATTAAATAGAGAAGTTAGACTGAAGTTAGACGGGAGTAATTCGGAAGTTAGAAGAAGGAGTAGTAGCGATGCAGAGATCCGTCCATTGATATGGTGTAGTGGATAAAACCAAATGTAGAGACGCACGGCGGTGCGTCTCGTCTCCTTTATGCCAAAAATTGAATCCCACCGTTTGTTGTGGCGAAATAATTTCCGTTCAAGAACCAACCGCAAAGCGGTTTAATTTGAATAGCCATGGATGTGAGCCCATGGAATGCGAACCCTCCAAGAACATGCGGTGCACGCTCAAATAGTGTTCATTGAACCAGCTGTTCCATGCACCGCAATAGCCGAATGGGATTAAATTGAGAAGTTAAACAGGAGTGAAACTGAAGTTATACAGAAGTAATTCGGAAATGAGGGGTAGCCCCCACATAAGCGCGGTAAGAATAAAGAAATTAACATCAACCTTTCATAATCTTTGAAAAATAATTAATTTTGATATGGAAAAATGATGCCACTCAAACCTATAAGCCCAAAATAGACACATAAACGACAGATGAATATAGAACAAATCGTAGAAATTAGAAATTGGCTAGTTTTTTCACTTGGAACAATTGGTGCCTATATAACAATAAAAACGTATAGCATTAATACTCAACAAAGAAAACTTGATAATACGTTCAAAATACTTGAATATTTAAGGAAGCACATTACCAGAGAACAAATAGACACTTTTATTTACTTATTCCATGCAAATAATCCAACTGGAGTTCCAGAAAATGAATTTCATTTGAAGAATGGACGTAAAGACTATGTTGAAAGAATGTTTTATGAAGGTGGTTGTGGTAAAGGTGATATCCATAATATGATAGAGGTATTTAACTTAATAGCTAAGCAACTAAATAAACAGAAATTGGATGAAGATTTAATTTGGTATGAATACGGACAAATTATGCTTACATGCTACCGCTGGACAAAATACCTAGAGGATCACAGAGAAAGCAAAATTGAGTGTCTTCTAAAGGAAAGATGTAACTCCAATGATGAATATAAGGAAGACAAAAAAAGATGGGTTGAACAATTTAACGACATGTACAAATTTTTCTTTGATTTTAATTTTTTCATGAAAAGAGCAACTAAACAACTAACCAATAAATCAATAAAGTATTACACTTATCTTGAATAATTAAGGATTAATTGAATTAGAGCGAAACAATTGCCAATTGATTGATTTGGCCCGCGATTTAAAGGTAAGAAGCACATTTTACAAATACTTTCCCAAAAAGTAGAAAAATGCGATTATGATACTGCCATGCAGACCCAATATAAGTCACATTAAAACAAAACAATGTCACAGAAAAAAAGATTAAAAGGACTGCCTCACGACTTGGTGAAAAGCTACTTTGCAACAGATAAATACTGCGTTTGTGGTTACATGGCAGACTGGCTGTTGAATACAGCCCAACAGCTTAATATTGATGAGGTAACAATTGATATAATTAACGAGACATACATTCCAAACGAACTTAATTTTCATCCCTTTACTTACGAATTGCCTTTTCTAAAAGCCATTATAGAAAGAACATTAACTCACAACGGCTTTGGCAAAGATTTTATAATCGAAGCGAAGATGCTTGTTGGTTTTAGAATGGAATCAAGAGAATTGGTGTGCAACTCATGGGTAATGGATAGAGAAAATAATAAATATATTACAGAACCATTTACAATAATATCCTACGAAAAATTTAATCCATTCGAAATGTAGCATTAACTGCAACCCCTCTACCCCATCGCACTTACCACCTTATCACCATCAACATACCAAATAAAACCCTCAACGGGGCTGTATCCCATCTGCATGAGCAGCGTGGCGTAGCGGCATCCTCGTGCCCTAACTTAAAGTCGACCACGATGGCGGCGTTAGCTCTTCCATCAGGTGTAAGAATGGTGGCCTCCCTCAGCACCTGAAACTCGGTTGAAAATCCATAAAGAAGAGTATAGTTAATTTATAACAGTAACAACATATACATTCACTTTTTTTTACTACCTTAGCAATGCAAATTTTATTGTAAAACATCTACGTATTCTATTATATTTTTTTGGCAATCAAACATATAAAAACAACCTAACTCAAATTTAAGACGAAATGAAAAGCAGACGTTCACTACTAATCGGACCATTTTTCGTAATGGCTCTACTTATACTAATATCTAGTGGTTGTAACAAGGAAGATAATAACCCAACTACAATCCACGATACAGTAAATGTAGTTATAAATAAGTATGATACTGTATACATTGATACATCAAATAGAGACACAGTAATGGATGTTGAAGGTAACATTTATCACACAATTACAATTGGTACACAAACATGGATGGTCGAAAACCTAAGAACCTCACACTATAATGATGGAACTGAGATACCATACGTAGCAGAGGATCAAACTTGGGCAACTTTGAATACACCAGCATATTGCTCTTACAACAACCTCTATAATGCTTATACAATAAATTCATACGGTTTTATTTACAATGGATATGCTGTGAAAACAGGGAAGTTATGCCCAAAGGGTTGGCATGTGCCATCGGATGGAGAATGGACAATCTTAGAAAATTATCTCATGACCAAGGGCTATAATTATGATAATTCTACAAATGGTAATAATTACGCCAAAGCACTATCTTCAGCCAAAGAATGGAATTGGTGTAATGTTTCTGGCTCCGTTGGAAATGAAGACTTCCCAAATAAAAGGAATGCAACTGGGTTTTCCGCATTGCCCGCAGGCTACCGCGTTCAAGATGGATTTCACTCAATTTATCTATATGGCGGATGGTGGTGCTCCACTGAATACGAGTATCGAACTAATAATCTTTATGATAGGTATATAACCTATAACTACAGCAAAGTATTCAGAGCATCGTCAACCTATCAAACAGGTTTATCTGTTCGTTGTATAAAAGATTAAACTGCAAGAGATTCTATACTATAATAATGGTGAAGTTGTAGCTGGCAAAAAGCAACTTCACCATTTTTTTTATTCCATCGCATTTACCACCTTATCACCATCCACATACCAAATAAAACCCTCAACGGGGCCGTAGCCCATCTGCATGAGCAGCGTGGCGTATCGGCGCACCTGAACAGCATGGGCGGCATCCTCGTGCCCAAACTTAAAGTCGACCACAATGGCGGCGTTCCCCTTCACCATTACGCGATCGGGGCGGTAGCTCTTCCCATCGGGCGTAAGAATGGTGGTCTCCCTCAACACCTGAAACTCCTTTGAGAACCACTGGGCGAAAGGAGCCAGCGCCAACTTGGACTGGAACCGAGGAAGGAGCTCCTGCTTCTCGGGCTCAGACAGTCGTCCCTCGCGCACAAAGCGGTCAATCACCGCTGGGAGGTCCTCTGTAGTTTCAATGGAGGCGAGCAGCTCGTGCATCAGCTTTCCATAGCCCACCACCTTCGAGCGCTCCGATGGCTCGGGCAGGAAAAAGTCGATGGCCTCCAGATTTAGGCGTATGCCACGAGGAACAGCACCGGTTGGATAGGTGGTCATGGAGATGCTATGCTCGCCGGCAGAATCCCGCTGAAAGTGCACAGGTTGTTGCTTGCCAACCTCAAAGCGGGTAATCTCCTCGCCCGAAACCGTAACGCCACTGTTTTTCTTCCAAAAGTTATCGGCACCAGAAAATAGCACCTCGTCGAGCAGCTGAGCGGCATCGTTCACGCTGCCATTCCCCCCAATTTTCTCCTCCCCTCTAGCAGGAGCAAAAACGTAGAGCTCCCGCTCGGGTCGGGTAAAGGCCACGTAAACCATGTTGAGCGTATCCACCAACGCTCGCAACTTCTCCTCGGCTACCGCAGCAGCAAAGTGGCTCTTCTCCGCAAGCTTCGAAGTTTTTATGGGGTATTTGGGAATAAGGTCAAAGGGAGGCTCCGGATGGCTAACCCAGAGAAAAGTTCCCGAGGAGTGCATAATTGGCCACGAGAAGTAGGGAATAATTACCACCGGAAACTGTAGCCCCTTGGAGCGGTGAATGGTAAGAATGGTGATGGCCGTTTTCTTTTCGGGAACCGAGAGGCCAACATCGACCCCCTTCTCCCTCCACCACTGTACAAACTGCGCAATATCGGGATGTCCCTTGCGCGAGAAGCTGGTGGCCTGCTCATGCAGCTCGGCCAAGAAGGCCAGCTCTCCCCTCAGCTGGAAGAGCGAGAAGTGGTTAATCACCTCCTCCAGCGCCTCCTGAACCGGAAGCGTCCGCAGGGAGGCAAGCCACTCGGCAATCGCACCAAAATCGATGCCGGTAAAGCAGCTGTGCCACTCCCTAGCATCCTCATTGGGGTTATTCACGGTGGAGAGCTCGCGAAGCAGCACCCCCTTTGCAACACCGTCGGCTGGGTTTACCACCAGCGACAATGCAGCCAAGCAGAGCCTTACCACCGGAGAGGCGGAAAGGCGAAGACCATCCTGACTCACCACATCGAAAAGGTAGGGAGAGCCGGGATTGGCTCGCTTGTGAGCCAGCAGCGTGTTAGCCACCTTTTGTCCATCGGAGTTTGAACGAACAAGAATGGCAATATCGCCGGGTGCATACCCTCGCTGCTGCAGCTGCTCTATCAGCAGTGGCAACTCTAGGGCAACCTCCTCATCGGTATTGCTCCGACCCGTTACAGGTAGCAAATCCACCCGCACATAGCCGTTGCCATCCTTCGTTTGAACCGTAGATTTTTGTTCAAGACCCGAATAGGCCTGCTGCAGCTCCTGTCCAAAATGTTCGGCAAGGTTGGAGGAGAACTCCTTATTCACCCGCTGAAGATAATCGGCTGCAAAATCAACCGCTCTGGTAAAAAAGTGGTTGTTGAAATTCACCACCTCCGGCAAGCTTCGGAAGTTTCTGTCCATGTTCCGCACATCGACGCCAAAGGTGGCAAGGTCGCGCTCAACCCCCTCCGAGAGTATGCGCCAGTCGCCGCTGCGCCAGCGGTAAATCGATTGCTTAACATCGCCCACCACCATGCTGAACTCATCCTCGGCCAAGCTGTTCACAATTAATGGCAGAAAATTCTCCCACTGAACCACAGAGGTGTCCTGAAACTCATCAATCATGTAGCTGGAGTAGCGCATGCCCGTTTTCTCATACACAAACGGGGTATCCGAATCCTTCACAAAGTTGCGCAAGAGCATGGCCGTATCGGATATAAGCAGAAATCCCTCCTCCTTCGACTGTACTCGAATGGTATTCCAAATATCACCCAGCAGGGCCAAGGTATCGAGATTCTTCAGCAACATTTGAGCGCTATGAAAGTCGAGCCCACGCTCGTTGTACAGGTTGTTTATTTCCACCAGCGATGGGTGAAGCACCCCTGATGCTACGCTGGCCACCAACCCTTTTCGATTAACATCCTTTTTTGCCGGACCAGAGCACCAAGCCTCCATCGAGGAATCCTCCAACGCTTTCCGAACATAGCTGTTCATCTCCGGCAGCTGCTCATCCTTCTCAGAAATGGCCTCAACTTTATGAAAGAAGCTGTATGGTCCCTTAGCTCCTTGAACAAGGTCCGATGCGCTCAATCCGCTGCGGTCGATGGCATCAACGGCACTGCTGCCCAATGCACTCAGCTGGCGGGCAACATCCCGACACAAAGTTTCCAGCTCGTGCCGCAGCTGGTTAACCTTATCACGGCTTGTAAAATCGGCCACCTCCGACTGGTCCATGGTGCGAAAACTCTCATTAAAGAGCTGGCGCCCAAGGCCAATAAGCGTATCGCGAACGTCCCACGATTGTCCCTCGCTAACCCGTCCACGCGACATGCGGTAAAGCCACTCCAGCAGCGTAGGGTTTGAGGCGGCAGAGTCGAGCATGGTGTCTACAGCCTTTTCCAGCACCGCCTGCTCGTCCATTTCGAGGTCGAAATTCCCCTCCTGCCCAATCTCCCACAAGAGCCCCTGCACCACTCGCTGCACAAAGCTGTCGATGGTGGAAACCGAAAAGCGGGAATAGTCGTGAAGAATAAGTCCCAGAACCACCTTTGCCTTTTCGGAAAGAACACCAAGCGAAAGACCTAGGTCACGGCTCACCTCCTTGGCCAACCCCGATGGTTCACCGGTGGATAGCAAAAAGAGCTCGCCCAGAATACGCGACTTCATCTCCCCAGTAGCCTTATTGGTAAAGGTAACGGCCAGTATTCTTCGGTAAGCAAGAGGATTGGTAAGCACCAGCTTGAGGTATTCGGCTGCAAGGCGAAATGTTTTGCCGGAGCCAGCCGATGCTTTATATACAATGAGTTTCGACATCTTCTTTATTTAATGCCTAAAGATATGGAATTCCAAGCGTATGAAGATAAGCGCAGAGGTAAACAATGCTTAAAAAGAACTATCTAAGATGCTAAAAATCATATTTTCAAGGGTTGTTCAAATAAAGAAAACTGATACCTTTGGCTCGATTTCATACTAAATGAAGCAAAAGCGCGCCCTTCCATTTCTGGCCATTGCCTACCTGTTGCTCTTTGTTCATGGGGTAGTACCCCATCACCATCACAGCGAGCTGCAAGAGTCATGCCTTGTTGAGTTACTGCAGGTTCATAGCCATCAGGCCTGTCAGGTGTTGGAGGCTGAATCGCAAAGCGAACGTGACCACTCGGTTTGTACGCTTACCGACATTTTCTCGCTCAACAGCTTATCGCTGGCATTTGCTCCTACGGAACTAACCATCCATCAAGTTCCCTCCCAGCCTGCCCGCACCTACCTATTTCGTTGCATTTCCGTTCTACACTCCGCCCCAATATTTTGGACGCAGGCTCTCCGAGCACCACCCGTTTGCTAGTTCACCCAAACTTTTAGGATTCGCCCAACGCTTCAGCAATTGGAACAAACCATTTGTCTGATTGCTGCTCCATCCATATGGCGAAATAAATCTTATACCCATTAATTAATCGGGCTTTAGAAAATGGCGTTTTCTGCACCAGCAGTAAACTATCCATATTTTCACTGCTCAGGTTCAAACTGAACAACCATGCTTAAACTCTCACCTATCATACTACTCGCTACAGTAGCCGCCTTGTCCTTTTCATGCAGCAGCCATAGTAAACAAGCAGCAAAGGCCGAAAATCACAGCGAAGAAAATGCCCACCAGTCTCTAACAGCAGAGCAAACCCTTGCGCTTTTCAATAAGGGCTGTCCCGAAAACCCCGTTGAGATTTTCCCGCAGTATGCCGTTGGTAACAACCTTCGGGCAATTGTGAGCGCTGACCCGGCAGATGCCGATGGTGATGCAACTTTGCACCTATTTGTTATGAACTACCAAACAGGGGCTCCCGTAGATGCCACCAATACAAAGCTATCGCTCCAAATAAACAATCAGAACATCACCCTGTCTCCCGAAACTCAGGAACCTGGACACTACACTTTTCAGCTGAAATTGGAAAAGGAGGCAGAGGCTATTCCTTCCAGCACATTTGATATCAACGGGAAAGCTATTGCCTTTACATTTAGCCCGCTGCACATCCACTTTGCTGAAGAGCCACTCGCTGAACCGGCTGCGGCCCACCAAGGGGAAGAAGAGGGAGAAGGCGGTGAAGAGCATGCACATGAAACAGCAGCACCGGCCACCGGAGCCATTGTTTTATCGGCCCTCCAGCAGCAAAAGGTTCCGGTTCTGGCATTTCCTCTTTTCCAGTCAGATTTTTCTGCAGGTATTGAGGCCTACGGAGAAGTTGTTGCCACTGGCACTGCTCAGCAAACAGTGGTAGCTCCGGCAACCGGCAGAGTAAACTACTTTAAAACATTAGTTCCAGGAATGGCCGTAACCAAGGGCCAGGTGCTAGCAACCATTAGCGGCGAGGGTCTTGCACAATCATCAGTGGCTATTGCAGCCAAGGAGGCACAGAGTAGATTCGAAAAGGCTGAGGCGGACTACCTCAACGCAAAAAAACTTGTAACCGAAGGAGCCGTCTCCGAGAAAGAGCTTAGAGCCTACAAGGCAGAGTATGAAAATGCCAAGGCGACCTTGGAGCCCTACAAGGGAATTAACAATGGCCAATTGAAGGTTTTGGCCCCTACAAATGGAATTATTAGCCAGATTGTCCCCACCGAGGGAGAAGTGGTTGAGGCTGGCAGCACACTTCTCACCATTTTCAACCCCTCCGATGTCATACTTAAGGTTGACCTGCCCCAATCCTACGCCAACAGCATCGGCAACATAGAAAAGGCACAACTTCTCTATCAGGAAAAGATGGTATCTACAGATAGCCGCCTTGCCACCACACCCGTATTGAACAACGACACCCGAACTTTTTCGCTTTTCTTTAAGCTACCTGCTCATGCAGGCCTTATGCCCGGCATTACGGGCAAAGTATTCCTGCTTGGAAAATCCGAAAAGAAGCAGTTGGTTATTCCGACTACTGCCATTACCGAAGAACAGGGAGTATTCCTTGTGTATGTTCAAACGGCCGCCGAGCAATTTGTAAAACGGGAGGTGAAAATTACTGGAGAAAATGGCAGCTATCTGAGAATAGAAGGAAACATTAAGCCCGGAGAATGGGTGGTAACGGCTGGAGCCATTCACCTGAAGCTGGCCTCCATGTCTGGTGCCATTCCAGCACATAGCCACAACCACTAAACCAACCAGCTATGTTAAACAAGATTATTCGATTTTCGCTAAAAAACAGATTGCTGGTAGTGCTGCTATCGGTAGTGCTGCTCATAGGTGGCACATACACGGCTTTCAACATCGACATTGACGTGCTACCCGACCTTTCGGCCCCCACAGTTGTGGTGATGACCGAAGCGCCAGGAATGGCCCCCGAAGAGGTGGAGCAGCTGGTAACCTTCCCCATAGAAACAGCAGTAAACGGTGCCTCCAATGTTCGCCGTGTGCGCTCTTCCTCCTCAACAGGATTCTCCGTTGTGTGGATTGAATTCGACTGGGGAACTGAGGTCTACACTGCCCGCCAGATTGTAACTGAAAAGCTGAATCCCATTGCCGCTCAGCTGCCCAAGGGAGTTGGAATACCAACGCTTGGTCCACAAACATCGCTGCTGGGCGAGGTTATATCCATTGGGTTGACCTCCGACAGCCTTTCGGCAATGGAGCTCCGCACCATAGCCGACTGGCAAATTAGACAACGCCTGCTTGCTGTGGGTGGAGTTGCGCAGGTGGCCGTGCTTGGCGGTGAAGAGAAGGAGTATCAAATTTTACTAAACCCAAGAAAAATGCAGGCCTACAACATATCGCTAGACGATGTGCTCGATGTCTGCAACGAAAGTAACAGAAACACCTCTGGCGGAATTATTAACCAGTATGGCAAGGAGTATATCGTAAGAGGGATTGCCCGCACCAGCGAGCTGGGTCAGATAGGGAAAATTGTGGTAACCATGCGCAACAAGATTCCCATACGCGTTGCCGACATTGCCGAGGTGAAAATTGGTGCTGCCTTACCCCTAATTGGGAAGGCCTCCATAAACGGTAAAAATGGCGTAATTCTCACCGTAACCAAGCAGCCCGGGGTTAATACGCTCGACCTCTCTCAACGGTTGGAGGAGATACTATCGGATATTGGCAAAACGTTACCGCACTCCGTGCACTTCAACACCCAAATTTTTCGTCAGGAGCGATTCATCTCCACCTCGGTTCACAACGTGCAGGATGCACTTATGGAAGGCGCTGCCTTTGTAATACTGGTGCTGTTTGTATTTCTGATGAGCTTTCGAACAACCATTATTTCGTTGCTAGCCATTCCACTTTCGCTGTTAGTTTCCATTATCACGCTCAAGTGGATGGGGCTCACCATCAACACCATGAGCTTAGGAGGTATGGCCATTGCCATTGGCTCACTGGTGGACGATGCCATTATCGACGTCGATAACGTCTTCAAAAGGCTAAAGGAAAACTTCCGGTTACCACTCGAAAAGAGGCAAAACAAGCTCAAGGTGATTTACGAAGGTTCGCGGGAGGTGAGGGCATCCATTTTCAACGCCACCATTATTATCATTGTGGCATTTACCCCTCTATTTTTCCTCAGCGGCATGGAAGGTCGACTGCTCAAACCGCTGGGCATTGCCTACATTGTATCACTATTTGCATCGTTGCTGGTAGCGCTTACGTTAACCCCCGTTCTCTGCTCGTTTCTGCTTACCAACGATAAAAATTTGGCGAAGAAGAACGGAGATAGCCGACTGGTTACCTGGCTTAAAAGCAGCTACACCGCATCGCTCCGAAAAGCATTCGTCCACCAACGATGGATTGTGGGTATCACCATTGTGCTACTTATCGTAACAGGGGTAATGCTTACACGGCTAGGGCGAAATTTCCTTCCCCCATTCAACGAGGGTTCACTTGTAATTACAAGCCAAACAATGCCCGGCATCTCGCTAGAGGAATCCGACAAGTTTGGTCGGCTGGTTGAACAGGAACTCCTTAAAATTCCTGAAGTTGTGTGCGTTGGGAGGAAAACGGGACGTGCCGAACTCGATGAGCACGCACTAGGCGTAAATGTAAGCGAATACTACGTCCCTCTCAACCTGAAGAAAAGAGACCAGACCGCCGTTACCAAGGAGGTCAGAGAGCGCTTATCAAAGTTCAGAGGCATTGTTTTCACCATAGGTCAACCCATTGGTCACTACATCGACCACATGCTGTCAGGAACTAGAGCCGCCATTGCCATTAAACTTTTTGGCTCAAACCTCACCACCATGTATAGCACGGCAAACAAGATAAGGGGTGCCATAAGCGACATTCCCGGATTGACTGACATTGCCGTAGAGCAGCAGATAGAAATTCCTCAGCTTCAAATAAAACCGAACTTTGAACTCCTATCCCATCATGGCATCACGCCGAACCAGTTTTCACGATTTGTGGAGGTTGCCTTAGGAGGTGAAGCTGTAAGCGATGTTTTTGAAGGGGCTAAAGCATTTCATCTTGTTGTTCGATATCAGCAGGACGAGCGAAACAGCATCGAGGCCATTCGTAATACGCTTATCGATGGAGCCAACGGAACCAAAATTCCACTATCGGAGGTGGCGGAGGTAACCTCCACTGCTGGCCCCAATACCATTAACCGTGAAAATGTTCAGCGAAAGTTGGTAATATCGGCCAATGCAACGGGTTCGGACCTTACAGGTCTGGTGAACAAAATAAAAGAGAAGGTCAACAGCGAGATAACGCTCCCTGAGGGCTATCACTTAGAATATGGAGGACAGTTCGAAAGCGAAGCCGAAGCATCGAGAACACTAATGCTGGCATCCATCGTTGCTCTTTTCATTGTTTTCCTGCTGCTCTTTCACGAGTTTAGAGACCCTGCGCTTGCTGCAGTAATTCTTATTAACCTACCACTAGCCCTTATCGGTGGTGTATTCAGCCTAGTTGTTACATCTGGAAGTTTAAGCATTCCAGCCATAATCGGCTTCATCACCCTTTTTGGTATCGCCACGCGCAACGGCATACTGCTGATATCTCACTTCAAGCAAGTGGGAGTTTACTCTGGCTCGCTCGAGGAGACTATTGTTATTGGTGCCGCCGATAGGTTAACTCCAATTCTTATGACAGCACTCACGGCAGGATTGGCACTTATTCCGTTGGCTATTGCGGGAAGCGCCCCGGGGAACGAGATTCAAAGCCCCATGGCGAAGGTCATACTGGGGGGACTCATCAGCTCCACGCTGCTCAACATCTATCTGGTGCCCATTGCCTATCGATGGCTTTGCAAACAAACTGGAAAAGGAGGAAAAACCGATGAATAGAAGAACAGTAACCACAATAGGTTGGTTGTTTGCCGCTACGGTTACCGTTGCTCAGCAAGCACCCGACAGCATTCTGCAGGCAATTATGCAGAACAACCTAAAGGCACAGGCCATTCAAAAGATTCTCGAAGCCAACACCTTCGACATAAAATCGCAAAACAACTTAGCGAACCCCACGGTGGAGTATGCTCACCTATGGGGCAACAGCAATGACAATAGCAAAGAGGAGGTTGCCGTTGTACAGTCGTTCGCCTTTCCCATTACCCGCCATGCTCAACACATGGCAGGCAACGCTCAGATTAGCTTTGCAGAAGCAGAGGCAGAGGTTGAACTCGCCCAAATTGCCTTTGATGCCCGCATGCTCCTCATAAAGCAAGCAACTGCAAACCATATGCTGGTGCTGTATAATAGCCGTATTGCCATTCAGGATACGCTTAAGGCGCTCCTCGAAAAACGGTTTGCCGCCGGTTTCGACGCTGCCTACGAGCTGAACAAGGTGGCGCTGGAAAAAACAATACAGGAGGCAGGGAAAGCCAGCCTCCTAATCACCATTGCGGAACAGGAGCTAAATCTGTCCCAAATGAATGGGGGAAAAGAGGTTGCTTACACCGATACCGTCATGCCAAGCATTGTGCTTCCAGCCAATGAGGACGATTGGGTACACATGGTTCAAAATAGCAGTCGGGCAATACAGCTTGCAGGGCTTGGAAGTGAGGTAGCCAGAAAGAATCTGAGCCTACAAAAGGCCAAAGGCTTACCGGAATTGGAAATTGGTTATCGCCGAGCCGTGGAGGATAAGGTTTCGTTCAATGGCTTTCAGGCGGGAATATCCATTCCGCTTTGGCAAAATCACGGAAAGGTAAGCGCCGCCAAAGCAAGAGCTGCTGCAGCCAATCTGGAGCAACAGGATCAAACGGGAAAAGTGCTGATGCAGGCAATGCAGCTCTGGAAAAAGAGAGAGCAGCTGGAACGTAGCGTATCAACGCTCAAGGTTTCGCTTACGCAGAACAATAACACTCGAATTCTGCAAAGCGCATTCTTGGCGGGTAACATCTCCCTTCTTGATATGATGCAGGAAATTGCCTACCTGTTTGATGCACAAAACCAGCTTATTGCACTAGAACAGGAGCTAATGCAGGTAAAGGCTGAAATGGCCAGAATGGTCAATCAGTAGGTCAATCATTGATGAGGAGGCTTGTCCTAACATCTCACAAGTCTCCTCACCATTTACTCAAAAACAAAAACCAGAATCAGCTGTTTGGTATGCAAATAAACGAATGAACCGAAATGGGAGCACACGGACATAGCCACAACCATAGTCACACCACCGAACACATAAAGGTAGCCTTCTGGTTAAACCTATTTTTCACCATTGTAGAAATAGTAGGTGGATTTTACACCAACAGTATTGCCATCATTTCCGATGCGTTACACGACCTTGGTGACTCCTTCTCCCTAGGGTTGGCTTGGTACTTCCAAAATCTATCGCAGCGTGGTCGCGACCGTAAGTTTTCCTACGGTTACGGTCGATTCTCCACCCTTGCAGCCATGGTGAACTCCTTCATACTACTCCTGGGTTCCATATTTATCCTCTCGGAGGCAATTCCTAGGATTTTTGCCCCGGAGACCACCTCTGCCAGCGGGATGATATGGCTGGCGATTCTCGGGTTGCTGGTTAACGGTGCTGCGGCCTACAAGCTAGCTAGAGGCTCATCCCTCAATGAAAAAACAGTGCGCTTGCACCTGCTAGAGGATGTGCTTGGATGGGCTGCTGTGCTGGTGGGTGCCATCGTGATGAAGTTCACCGGCTACACCGTGCTCGACCCCATCATGTCCATCGGCATAACCCTGTGGGTGCTCTACAATGTTTACCGCAACCTACGCAGCGGCATGAAAGTTTTTCTACAGGGCGTTCCCGAGAACGATGCCATTCCCAAAATAGAGATGCTGGTTAAAGGTCAACAAGGCGTGGTGGATGCGCACGATATCCATATTTGGTCGCTCGATGGTGAATACAACGTCCTTACGCTCCACGTTGTCATGGAAACGAAACTGTCAACCGAGCAGCGAGTTGCGTTAAAGCATCGCCTCAAAACCATGCTGGTAGAGATGGGCTATAACCACGTAACCCTCGAAATGGAGATTCCCACTGAAAAGTGTGAGCAGGAGAAGTGTTAACAAAAAGGCGGTAGGTTATTAGACTGTAGGTTAGGAGAGCCTACCCATCTTTTCACTTTTCACTTTTCACTTTTCACTTTTCACTTTTCACTTTTCACTTTTCACTTTTCACTTTTCACTTTTCACTCTTTTGACACCAGCTGCTCCAGTATGGATGGCCACCAGGCATTTATCCCCCAGCGGTTCCCCTGCCTAACAATTACTGTATTTGTCGATGGTGAAACGTAAACAAACTGCCCCAATATTCCCATGGCAAAGAAGTCGTTGCGAGGTTTTCCCTGATTGATGCTCCACCAAAAATTGCGGTAGAAGGTTCGCTCCTGCTTGAAGCATTGGTTGTACCACGGATGCCCCATTTGCCGGTAGAGGTCAAAGTATTCCTTATCGGTTCGGCTATTCTCGAGTTGGCCAACGCGGTTGCACCAATCAGCAGGTAAAACTTGACGCCCATCCACAACCCCTCCATTCAAGTAAAGCATGCCAAAACGGGCTAAATCGCGAGCTGTAATCACCAATCCTCCATCAGCCTTTAAAAAGCCGGAACGAGCGCTATCCATCATCCATTCTGCTGAGTTTTCGGGCTGCAACGGTTGCCATAGCTTCTCGTTGAAATAGCGAGATACGTCGCCCACTAGCCGTTCCAGGAGGTACATTAGCAGATGCAGGTGCATATCGTTGTATAGAAACATTCCCGAAGGCACTGCAGCAGGCTCTATTCGTTTCACCAGCTTTCGAATATCACTGTAGAACCACATCTTCACCATATCGGTGTTGGGCGATTTACCAGTGGTATACCGAATCCCTGTCTCCATACCCATAAGACTTTTTATTGTCCGCTCATGAACAAACTCAGGTAACTCGGGCAGATAACGTCCAATGGGATCGTCGAGGCTGGCGATTACCCCCTCACTGCAGGCAATGGCTAACAGCGATGCAACGAACGATTTGGTTACGGAATAGGTTAGTATGGGAGTTTGGCTGTTACCGCCATTAAAGTAGCGCTCATAAACAATTTTACCATCCCTCATTACCAAGAAGGAGAGTGTGTTGGAGGAGGCAAGCAGCTCACCCAACGGCATACCAACACCACCAAAGTTGACCACAGCTCCATCGGAAAATATCTCATCACCATAGGATAACGCTTTGCCCCCGGTTGCCGAAAACTTTACAGTGGGGAAGTAGCGGTGGTCAAAAGCCGATTGAGTAGCAAACGTCCGCACGGCAAAAGCCAAATATCTCAGCAAATATGGACGTTCTGGTATACCTGAGTGTATTGTTGTCATCATGGAAACTTCTATCTCTTTTACTGGCTAAAAGCTTTCAAAAATAGCTGTTTATCGGTGGAAAGAAATCACTAAAAATACCGATCAATTATGGCAAACCATAAAAAACTAAGGCTCAAACAGTAGCAAGATATTACACGAAAGACCACCTTTTTTCATCTCAAAAACTTGACTTTAGGTTTCTGCAGCCATAACTTGCACCATGAGTAGAAAAACTACTTTCCGATTGCAAAGGACAAATAAAGGGAGAATAACCAAAAGTTAAGCTTAAAGTTAAACTAACAATAAAGGTTAAATACAAACAAAAGTGTTTTGTTAATTTTGGTTACTACTGAAAAGTGTTTCCGCCAAATCACTCCCTGTCCAACATCACAACTAAGTAGTCTTTCGGCTCTAGTATAAACCAAAGAGGCCCCAAGCGTGGGGCCTCAATTTTTTTTGTAATCACCAAAGGTTAGTAGTTAACAGCCTTCTCTTCAAAGTAAGCCTGAGGATTTCCGCAAACAGGGCAGTTCTTAAGAGCTTTCTTACCGTGGTGAACGTGGCCACAAACCGAGCAAACCCAATCAACCTCCTCGTCGCGTTCAAAAACCTTATCAGCCTCCACACGCTCCAGCAACTTACGGTAGCGAGCCTCATGCTCTGCCTCAATTTTAGCAATAAGCTTAAAGGCAGTGGCGATTTTCTTGAACCCTTCCTTCTCAGCAATCTCAGCAAATTGTGGGTAGAGCTCACTCCACTCCTCATGCTCACCCATGGCAGCTGCCCGAAGATTCTCGGCTGTGGTGCTAAGCTCCCCAGCTGGATAGGTAGCAGTTATCTCCACGGCTCCTCCTTCCAAATAGCTAAAGAACACCTTGGCGTGCTGCTCTTCCTGAAAGGCAGTCTCAATAAACAGATCCGCAATTTGTTCGAATCCCTCCTCGCTTGCAATCTCAGCAAAGTAGGTGTAACGGTTTTTGGCCTGCGACTCCCCTGCAAATGCCTTCAGCAGATTCTTTTCCGTTTGAGTTCCTTTAAGACTTTCCATATCCTATATTTTTAAAAAAATTAGAGTTCAAAATCGACCTTGAAGGTAAACGTAAATGACGATTTTACCAAGGTGTAGCAGAAATATTGACGGATTGTGAGCAGGGTTACATTTCTATACACCATAGGAAACGTCACGTAAATTCACTGAACAACAGACAAATAAAATATTTTTGGAAGAAATTTTGATTTTTGAAAAAATGGCTATATTGCGCTCCTAATTCAGACAAAATAAATGATGCGCTCAGGCTATACCACTCTTCATCACCATCATCATTCCAATCCACCCGGAATGGTGACCCACTATTGGTATAAGCTGACGTAATTTATACATACGCTATCACAAAGAGGGATTTGCCATTCGGCGAATCCCTCTTTTTTTGTGCCCATTTGTAATCCATAACACTCCATACAATGCAAGACGAAAAGTTAACCCTAGCCCTCCAAAAGAGTGGCCGACTAAGCGAAGGCTCCATTGAGCTGCTCAAAAAATGTGGCATTAAGGTAACCAATGGTGGTAACCACCTGAAGGCCGCAGCCGAAGGATTTCCGCTTAACATCCTACTGCTCCGCGACGACGATATTCCCCAGTATGTGGCCGATGGCGTTGCCGACATTGGTATGCTGGGACTCAACGAAGTTCTGGAGAAGAAAAAGGATATTGAGGTGGTAAAGCCGTTGGGCTTCTCCAAGTGCCGCCTCTCCATGGCTATTCCACGCGAGGATATCTACGGTGGTAGAGCATGGCTTTCCGGAAAGAAGATTGCCACCTCCTACCCGGCAATTCTGGAAGATTTTCTAGCAAAGAATGGTCTTACGGCAGAAATCCACACCCTCACCGGCTCGGTGGAAATTGCCCCGGGCATTGGCATGGCCGACGTAATATTCGAAATTGTAAGCTCGGGTGGAACCCTACTCAGCAATGGCCTCAAGGAGGTTGACATCATCATGCAGAGCGAAGCGGTGCTGGTGTCTAGACCAAAACTCTCACCAAACAAGCAAAAGCTGCTGGACAAGCTCATCTTTAGAATAGAGGCAGTGCAAAGGGCAGCCAAAAACCGCTACATACTGCTGAATGCTCCAAAAGAGAAGCTTCCACAAATCACCGCACTAATACCGGGTATGAAGAGCCCTACCATACTTCCGTTGGCAACCGAGGGGTGGTGCTCACTGCACTCCGTAATCAGCGAAACTGACTTTTGGGAGGTTATCGACCAGCTGAAGGAGGCTGGTGCCGAGGGCATACTGGTTATCCCCATTGAAAAAATGGTTATGTAAACGCAAATAGTAGTAAAAATGAAGACACTGATAAAGCCCACCAAGAGCGAAATATCCATTGCGTTGCAGCGTCCAGCCAAAGACAACTACACCATTCGTGAGCAGGTGCGTCAAATTATTGCTCAAGTGGAAAAGGAGGGCGACGAGGCTCTATTTCGCTTGAATAGCTCCATCGACCGCTACGAAAGCAACGTTTTGGAACTTTCGGCAAGCCAAATTAATTCGGCAGGCAAGGCTCTCTCCTCCGAGCTAAAAGAGGCCGTGGCCTTGGCGTTCAGAAATATTGAAGCCTTCCACAAGGCACAGCTTCCCTCTCCCATAACCGTAGCGACTCAGTTGGGAATATCCTGTAATCTGAAATACTTTCCATTGGAGCGAGTTGGGCTCTACATCCCCGGAGGAACGGCTCCTCTATTTTCAACCATACTTATGTTGGCCATCCCGGCAAGTGTGGCTGGTTGCAAGGAGATTGTAATATGCACACCACCAAACCCCACCAATGAGCTGCTTTACGTAGCAGGGCTATTCAATGCACGGATATTCACCGTTGGCGGAGCCCAAGCAGTTGCTGCCATGGCATTCGGAACCAAATCAATACCTAGGGTGGATAAAATCTTTGGTCCGGGCAACCGCTACGTTACCGAGGCAAAGATGGAGCTGGCAGGAAGGGGCGTAGCCATCGATATGCCAGCTGGGCCATCCGAGGTGCTGGTAATTGCTGATGAAACCGCCAAGCCAGCCTTTGTGGCTGCTGACCTGCTTTCGCAAGCGGAGCACGGCAGCGATAGCCAGGTTGTGCTCATTACCACCTCATTTAAAATTCTTAACCAAACCTTGGAGGAGGTGGAACGGCAATCGGCCACACTATCTCGCAAAACCTTTGTGGACAAAACGCTTGCCAACAGCACTGCCATTCTGGTTGACTCCCTAGCGGAAGCCATGACCATTAGCAATAGCTACGCACCGGAGCACCTCATACTGGCAGTAGCCAAGCCCGAGCAGCTGGCAGAGCAGGTGAAAAGTGCCGGCTCCGTTTTTCTTGGACACTACTCACCCGAATCGGCAGGAGATTATTCCAGCGGCACCAACCACACCCTTCCCACCAGCGGATTCGCCCGAAGCTGGAGCGGAATTACCACGCTTAGCTTTATGAAGAGTATCACCTTTCAGCAGCTAAGCAAGGAAGGTATTAGCGCCATATCATCGGCAACGGCTACGCTGGCCCGCGCCGAAGGGTTGGAGGCACACGCCAGAGCAATAGAGATTAGAGATGAGTTCCTCAATTCAGCAAAAAGATAGTCATGAGCAACGTTAACATAGATAGCCTGTTAAGAGAAAACATACGGCAGCTAAAACCTTACTCCTCCGCACGTGATGAATTTGAGGGGGACGGCAGCATTTTCTTGGATGCCAACGAGAGCCCTGCACCCATGGTTGACCTTCCCAAGGGAATAAACCGTTACCCCGACCCTCTGCAAAAAACGGTTAAAGCTAAGCTGGCTAAGCTAAAAGGTGTTGCTCCCAACGGAATATTCCTAGGCAACGGTAGCGATGAGGCGGTGGACCTTCTTTTCCGCTGCTTCTGCAATCCGGGTTTGGATAACGTTGTGGTATTTCCACCCACCTACGGCATGTACGAGGTTTGTGCGGCCATCAATCAGGTTGAGGTTGTGACCTCCCAACTCGATGAAAACTTCAACATCAACGTCGACGATTTTTGGAAAAAGGTAAACAACCAAACCAAGCTGGTATTTATATGCAACCCCAACAATCCCACCGGAAACACTCAGCAAAGAAGCACGATTGAGAATATTCTAAAATCGTTCAACGGGCTGGTGGTGGTTGATGAGGCCTACATCGACTTTTGTGCGGAGGAGAGCGTGCTCCCCCTCTTGAACACCTACCCCAACCTTATCGTGCTGCAAACCTTTTCGAAGGCATGGGGCCTAGCAGGTGCCAGATTGGGAATTGCCTTGGCCAACAGCAAAATTATTGCCGCTATGAACAAGGTCAAATTCCCATACAACGTGGGTTTACCTGCCATTGCTCTTGCAGAAACGGCACTGAGCAAAGTAGAAGAGCTTCAGCAGCGCGTTGCAGAAACAAAAGCAAATAAGGAGTGGCTGGTTGAACAGCTCTCCTCCATGTTGGGAGTCGAGCGTATATATCCCTCCAAAGCCAACTTCCTATTAGTAAAAACGGCAAGTGCCGCAAAAATTTACCAAACTCTTATCTCCAATGGAATTGTGGTAAGGGACAGAAGCTCTCAGCCGGGATGTGGTAACTGCCTTCGCGTAACGGTTGGCAACGCCGATGAAAACAGCGCGCTTGTAAGTGCGTGGAGCAACATAAAAAACAATGAGCTATGAGAAAAATACTCTTTATCGACCGTGACGGCACGCTGATACGCGAACCCGCAGACGAGCAGATTGACTCCTTTGAGAAGTTGGAATTTATTCCGGGCATGATAACCTGGCTTGGACGCATTGCCCGCGAGCTGAGCTACGAGCTAGTGATGGTGACCAATCAGGATGGCCTTGGCACAAAAGCCTTTCCCGAAGAAGATTTTCAGGGACCGCAAAATTTGCTTCTCAAAACCCTTGAAGGAGAAGGAATCAGCTTTAGCCACATTGCCATCGACAGGTCGTTTGAAGCCGACAATCTCCCCACCAGAAAACCTGGCACGGCGATGCTTACTGCCTACTTAAGCGGTGATGTTGATATGGCCAACTCCTACGTTATTGGCGACAGAAAAACCGACCTGCTGCTTGCCCAAAATTTGGGCTGTAAGGGCATTCTCCTCTCCAATGGGAATCAATCGTCGGCAGCCCGCACCACCACAAGTTGGGAGGCCATTTATCAATTTCTTAAACCCCAACGGCAGGCAGTAGCAAAGAGAGTTACCAGTGAAACTAGCGTGTCGGTTTGGGTAAACCTCGATGGCACGGGCCTAGCCAACATCGATACCGGATTGGGCTTCTTCAACCACATGCTGGAGCAGCTAGCACGTCACTCTGGAATCGACCTAAACGTAACGGTGGTAGGCGACCTACAGGTGGATGAGCACCACACGGTGGAAGATACCGCCATCGTGCTGGGAACGGTACTTCGTGATGCGCTAGGCAGCATGAAAGGTATTGAGCGCTACGGCTTCTTTCTACCCATGGACGACAGCAACGCGCTCGTTGGCCTCGACCTTGGCGGACGCAGCTACCTGCGGTGGGAGGTTCAGTTCAAGCGCGAGCGCATTGGCGACGTTCCCACCGAGCTCTTTTCCCACTTCTTCCGTTCACTTACCGATGCAGCCAAGTGGACATTGCACGTGAAGGCTGAGGGGGAAAATGAGCATCACCTCATTGAGAGCATCTTCAAGGCAGTGGCCCGCTCGCTGCGCAGCGCCATTAAGCAGAACGGAACCGATGTTTTACCATCAACCAAAGGATTGCTATGAGTAAAGTTGCCATTGTTGCCTACGGAGCCGGAAACCTAGCCTCCGTTGTTAACGCACTCGAGAGGCTTGGCGCCAACGCCGTCTTAGCAACCAACGCCAATGAGCTGCTTGCTGCCGACAGGGTTATTTTTCCGGGAGTGGGACACGCCACCCAGGCAATGACCATGCTAAAAGAGCGTGGCCTATCCGACGCCATTGGGGCTTTTAAGCAGCCGTTGCTTGGAATCTGCTTGGGTATGCAATTGTTGGGGAAACGCTCCGAAGAGGGCAGCACCACCGGAATTGGCGCGCTCAACTTTGAGGTGAAGCGCTTCGACGTCAGCCTTAAAATACCCCACATGGGGTGGAACACCATTCAAGAACCAAGGGGAAAACTCTTCGAGGGCATTCCGTCGGAAACCTACTTCTACTTTGTGCACAGCTACTACGTTCCGGTAATACCAACCGCCACAGCACGTTGCACTTACGAAATCTCCTTTGCTGCAGCCGTTGAGCAGGGCAACTTTTTTGGTGTGCAGTTCCACCCCGAAAAGAGTGGTGATGCCGGAATACAGCTCTTGGAAAACTTTTTAAAGCTATAACATCATGAAGATTATACCCGCAATAGACATAATCGATGGAAGGTGCGTAAGGCTTACTCAAGGCCAGTTTGAGCAGGTAACCCGCTACCCTCTCTCCCCCACTGAGCAAGCCAAGCTATTTGAGGATGCCGGCATTGAATACTTGCATCTGGTCGATTTAGATGGAGCAAAATCAGGTAGTCCAAAGAATCTGAAGGTTTTAGAGGCAATTGCCACCAGCACCCAGCTGAGGGTAGACTATGGTGGAGGACTTCGAACCGCGGAAAATGTTGAGCAAGCCAAGAATGCGGGAGCATACCAAGTAAACCTTGGCACCGCCATTCTTCAGAGTGTAAGCATGCGTGAATTGCTCATCGAACGGTTTGGTTCCCACTTTCTTATTGCCGCGCTCGATGTAAAGGATGGCATTGTTAAAACAAGCGGGTGGACAAGCAGCACCAATCTATCGCTGGAGGAGACCATCAACCTATTGCTGCAAACCGGGTTTTGCAACTTCACCGTCACCGACATCAGCCAAGACGGCATGCTTAGCGGTGCGGCGTTCGACCTCTACCAGCAGCTGCTACAGCAGTTCCCCTCGCTCAACCTAACGGCTAGCGGCGGTGTTTCGAGCATAACCGATTTGGAACGGCTCTCCTCCCTTCCGCTCTACGGAGCCATTGTGGGCAAAGCCCTTTACGAGGGAGCAATGAGCCTTAACGACATTAAAAACTTTGTAGCATGCTTACCAAACGAATAATTCCCTGCCTCGACGTAAAGAACGGACGTACTGTTAAGGGCATCAGCTTTGGCAACCTGGCCGATGCTGGCGACCCGGTAGAGCTGGCCGCCCGCTACTCGCAGGAGGGGGCCGACGAGCTGGTGCTGCTCGACATTACCGCCACGCTGGAGGGGCGAAAAACCTTTCTCAATGTGGTAAGGGAGGTGGCGCGGTGCATCAATATTCCCTTTACGGTTGGCGGTGGCATCTCCGCCGCCGGCGAGGTGGAAGCGCTACTTGCTGCAGGTGCCGATAAGGTTTCGGTGAACACCTCCGCCCTACTCAACCCTGAGCTAATTACCGCGCTGGCCAACCGCTTTGGCAACCAGTGCGTGGTGGTGGCCATCGATACCAAGCTCACTGTCAACGGATGGGAGGTGGTTAGCCACGCCGGAACCCGGCCTACGGGTATCGATACCGTGCGCTGGGCCAAGGAGGTGCAGGAACGGGGCGCTGGGGAAATTCTGCTCACCTCCTTCACCTCCGACGGAAGCCGGGAGGGCTATGCGCTCGATATTACCGCCGGTGTTTCCGATGCCGTAACCATTCCCGTGGTTGCCTCCGGTGGTGCCGGCGAGCTGCACCATTTTCACCAGGTGCTCACCACCGGAAAAGCCGATGCCGCGCTGGCCGCAGGAGTATTCCACTTTGGAAAATTCACCATAGACGAGGTAAAGCACTACCTCAATGCCAAGGGCATCAGCGTTAGGCTATAGGCAACTATTTCACTTGTCATCATTCATCACATGCAAATATTTAAACTTAAAAAACAGATACCATGACATCACTAAATTTTGAAAAGCTAAACGGTCTTATCCCAGCCGTAATCCAGAATGCAGCCACGGGCACCGTGCTCATGGTTGGCTTTATGAACAGGGAATCACTGGAGATAACCAAGAAAACAGGGCTGGCCACCTTCTACAGCCGAACGCGCCGTCAGCTGTGGACCAAGGGCGAAACCTCCGGTCGCTACCTGCGGGTAAAGGAGATTATTCCCGACTGTGATGGCGACACCCTGCTGGTGAAGGCCCTCCCCGACGGACCCGTTTGCCACACCGGCAGCGCCACCTGCTTTGGCGAGGAGAATGGCTCCCCCCTCTCCTTTCTAGCCTACCTCCAGGAGGTGATTGCCGCCAGAAAGGCCGATAGCCCCGACGAGAGCTACACCGCCAAACTGCTCTCCAAAGGGCCAAAACTCATTGCCAAGAAGGTGGGTGAAGAGGCAGTGGAGGTTGCGCTGGAAGCCGAAAGCGGCACCGACGAACGCCTACTGGACGAATCCGCTGACCTTATCTACCACCTCGAGGTGCTGCTGGCCTCCCGCAGCCTAAGCCTCGACGACGTGGCACGAACGCTGGAGGCCCGTCACCGCAAGGCAACCGCCACTCCCGAGCAAATTCAAGCCTTTAAGCTGGGCGAAAAGCAGTGGGGTAAGTAAAACTGTGCTAAAGCAAACGAGAGCCTGCAAAAATGTGGGCTCTCGCTGTTTTTGGTTTTAGAATGGGCGCTCCTTACCCCAGAAGTTTCACTACTTGGTATTAACTAATGCTAAACGTTTGTTCCTCGTTTCGACTTAATTCTATATCCAACTGAAATAATTACATCAAGGTTATAATAATCTACCTGATAAACTTTCCCATCAGCAGCAGTTGTTGCATTTTTTGCAACAACTGAATCTCTCTCTAACTCTTTCTTTTTGAAAACATTATTTATATGTCTCGATATCACCGATTTATCACGCTCAAACAGTTCTGCCATGTGGTTTAAGCTCAGCCAAACTGTCTCTCTATCTAGCTGAACAGATATTTCAGTTTTTCCATCTTCAAGCTGATAAATTCTAATATCAGAACTATTCATACCCAACAATTTTCTCAAATATACAACTCTTAAATTCCGAATTTTCAATATACCACACACATTTCTATTTACCTAATGATGACAATATGCTTTACCTCGACAACACAACTCTCAATAAAACAGCCCGTCACAGCAAGGCAACCGCCACCCCCGAGCAAATTCAAGCCTTTAAGCTGGGCGAAAAGCAGTGGGGAAAGTAAAACTGTGATAAAGCAAACGAGAGCCTGCAAAAATGTGGGCTCTCGCTATTTTTGAGATTTCTGGTAATAGCGCTGGTGTAATGCCAATAGTATTACTCGCAACACTTAAGTCTTAAAGTGTTGCCTACAATTGTTCAACCACTGGTACCTTGTAAATATTTGTTTATCCTCTACGAGGAACAAGCCTCATGTATTGCAATACCATTCTACAATACTATATCCGCTACGCGGAAAATTCTCCGTAGGAGATTTAGTTTTGTAGAGAAGGTATCACAGACCGTTACTTACCTCGTAGAGGTTTAACAATCCTTAGCCATACAGAAGAAGTGTTTTTTTAAACTGTAGTGGTAATATTTGTATCTCTTGATACTACAGACATGTCGCGTTTAAGCGGCTAACCCAAGCTGCATTTGTGAGTTGAATCCTGCTTTAAATAATCAGACTTCTGTTACCTTTTGGATGAACTCTTCAAATCTCTCCAAAATTTCACCCTTAAAGTTCTCATCGTTCAAATGGGTCTTCATAAAGGCATCGGTATCCTCCTTTTTACCGTCGGGCATTACAAGGCCTATGGGAAATGCCTGACAAAGAACGCACCTATTGCCAAGCAGGCTCTCCACCTCTTTGAACACCAGCCCATGTCCAAACTTCTCATCTCTCCGGGCATATGTGCTACCGCAGCAGGTAGCAAAAACCAACCGGCCAATCTCGCTACGATACCTCCTAACAAAGCTGCGCAGCGGTGGAACAAACCTGCCCATCCAAATTGGCCCACATAAAATTACGGTATCGAACTCCCCAATACTATTCCTGAGTGGCCGAATACCCAAGTGGATGTTCATTAGGAAGAGAAGAAAAACGTTGAGCCGTGGCCTGATTGCCTCCAGCTCACAGCCTAGCCTTTTCGAAATCCTCTCGGCCAAATATCTATTGCTGCCCTTTCGGGAGTAGTAAACTACGATTGTCTTTTTCATGGTATTGTCTGTAATGTGTTCAATTATTTGACGGTTCCGGCTATGAGCAGGGTGGTTCTGAAAACTTTCACGGCTCAACCTCTGGCTTGCCTTATTATTGATTCCATTTTGACATCCAACTATCTTACCCAGAGCTACTTACGAGTAAGTGTTAACGACTAAGGTTTTGATATTTAATGCCATATCTTTCGAACATTTGCCTTAGATACTTTACACTCCCCATTACGCCGAACCTTCCTTCAGCTCCGGAAACAATTCCAACTAAATAACCATTTGTATCTATTACCGGGGAACCACTTCTCCCATCGAACTGGATATTGGTCGATAGTGTTCGGGTATAAAAATAATCTCCCACATTCTCATAACACTGAAGTTTTATCACGGCAGGCCCACTATTGTCGTTTTGCTTAGTTCCCCATCCAACGGCATAAACAATCTCATAAGGTTTTACTGGCGTGTATCTAATTTTTAGAGGATAGATGTCCGAACGTTTTTTGCTTATTTTGAATAGAATCCAATCACGTACCTTAAGTGTATTAAATTGTCCAATCTCTTCGTGCGAATCTGCATTAATCAAACGTTGAACAGAAACACTATCTTCAGCATCATTCTTGGGGTATAGTTTCCAGTAATTGAAATTCTTTCCTAAATCTATTGACGTAAACCCAAGCTGATATTCAAAAACCATAAATATGTGTTTACAGGAAATTCCCAAGGTATCGTATCCTGTATTAATCAGAAACGAATTGGCCAAATCTTTATAAGTAGTGTCGCTAAAGCTAATCTCATTGGTAAGGGCGAAGTTTGGCCATTGAGCGCAGGGTTTCTCAATCCAGGTCTCTTTTGTTATTGGCGTTTTGTTTTTACATCCCAAAGTCAACAACAAGAGCACAATAGCGATTACGTTACTTCCTTTCATCATTTTATACATTTTCAGCGTCCGTTATTCTACCACTCTATTTTTCAGCCTTAACGCTAAGTTTTATGGTATGGCGTCGTGCTGGATTGCGAAGCAATTTTCTATCAGTCTGCACCGACTTTTTTACGAGCCACAAATGCCAAGAATCGCTAAAACCCTCATGCAATATACAATGCCTTGGCGTTATTTATTTTTGCATGATAATATTTTAGTGAATTCTACATTAAGACTTTTAGTTTTTTCGAAATTTAGCCATTTCCCATCTATCGGATAGCCATAAATATCAATATTAAACTCAAAATAACCAGTTTGTTTAGCATCCACTGTCTCCGTCAAAACCATTGTATTATCATTAATTTGACCTCTCAAGTTGATTTTTTGAAGCTTAGAATCGTAATAGTAAAGTCCAAAAATTTGTTCTTTGTCATCAATGTTAATGGCCATGCTAAACGAGTATTTATCTCCAATTTTTCCAAATAAGAATATGTTATTTGATACTTTTTCTTCTAATCTTTCATTCTCTTGAAATTTCTCAATCGGAGTCATTAACATATAATTACTCTCTAAAAGCATATATTTACCAATATCGTTTAGGTATTGCTTAATCGAATCAAGTTCAATAGATTTACTATAAATTGGTGAGCAGCCTTGAGCCACATGTGGATAACAATCATTTGTAAGAGAAATGAACAACTTGTTACTGTCAGCTTTATAATTAATATCGTAGTAACTACAGTATGGCTCAAATTCGGCACATTCTATAGCCGATTCAAACTCATTTTTCACTCCTTCAAGCCAGTATTTATTGAGAAAATCTAAATAGCCTGATAATGTGAATAACATTTGAAACGGAATTACAGTTAACTTTAAGGATTCCCCAGATTTCAAATCAAAAAACAATTCGTCTGAAACGTAATTTGGATAAGCACCATAATATTCTCCTGCAAATGATATATACAGAATACTATCCTTAATCTCGGATGAAAAACCAACATCGTACCATCGAAACTCTTCTAATTCACTTTGCACATAGCTATTAATCATAAAATGGTCAAGAATCTGGGAGTTAATCCTATTTACAACGGGATTATTATCGTCGGATATATCCTTTAATCTAGGAATTTCAGAAACATATTTATTATCTACCGTTTCTGTTAATTGAATCTTTTCTACAACAAATTCCTGACTATAACCAATCAATGTATTAATCAAGAAAATCATTAGTAATTTATATCTCATTTGCTAATTGTCATTTTTAAGGTTTTGTCCTTTATAATTAACACCAAGGTTTGACAATATGGCCAGAAAGGGATTGTGGGCGATATCCTATCAAGATACACGAAAAGTTGAAGCGGGCTACAAACCTTGAATTTACTAATATTTCGCCTATTTTGTATATACATTGTTGGCGGTAGTTATTGTTCGTGTTTCTCAAATCCCTTTAAAAATTCAAAGAAAGCATCTGGTTCAACCTCACCCTTCAGTATTGCATTAAGATAAGTCTTTGAATCTCGGTCAAACATCCTTGAGTTATAAGGTGAACCTTTAGCCGCAATAATAAAATTATATGTAGAAAGGTATCTCACACGTAATTTAGCATCCATAGCATTTCGCACCTCACCTCGAATTACTGTTGCTCCATCATCATAATCTTCTCTTCGTATAGGTGTGGCCCAGCCAAGTCGGTTTTTTATTAAACCATATTCTTCACAACTATACCCAAAACTATCTATATGTCTTTGTATATCCTCCTTGGTATGATTATATAAACCAGTCTGCTTTTCACCCTCTACTTCGACATAAACAAAATCCTTGTAATATGAATCTCCTTGACAAGCAGCAATTCTTTTAATTTTTAATTGGTCAAAATTCATCAATACCTTTTTTGAACCAACTCGTTTAAATTTCTCAATGAACTGCGCGCTACCTCCTCTAAACCACCAAATTGGGTCAACTTCTGCTTCTCTATAACCAGAACTAAACCTCAAAGGCTCTTGAAGTAGAATTGCTAATCTTTTCGTTGCAACTTTTGAGTTGTCAAACCATTTGATACCTCTAACCCCAGGAAATGCACCTGCCATCCTATAATGAAACAATGAGGTGGAATGCTCTGTGGCTATAGGCAGCTCTGCTGTTGATTCTTCTGTTTCTTCTGCTTCTATTCTGGGGCTTTTAAGCTTTGTTACTATTTGGTTAAAGAATGAAATTATCGGTTTAAAAATTAGAGTGAGATAGACAAATACAAATACAATTACTATCCATAGTTTGATACTTATATCACTACAGAAGAAAGCATATACTTCACTCAATACATTGTCAAAGGAGACATTTGAAATCAAGGATTTTACCAATGAATAGAGGGTAGTTAAAATGAAACCACCAACCGCAATAATTACAGCAGCTATTACCTTACTCCACACTGGGTCTTTCCAATTTTCTTTTATTGTAAGTATTAGTCTTTTCATTTATAATATAGTCTTTTCATTTATAATTACCACCAACGGTTGGTACATGTTGTCGTTGCGGATTTCGGAGCTCGTTCCTGTCCGCCAAAACCAAAACTGGCTACGAATCGAAAACCTTGCTGGCAGACGTTCACCCGCCATAAGCTATATGCGTTGTTGTAGCACGTTTTTATTCAATTTTCATTTCAATTTGAGCTTTATGCAGTTTCCGCAACCTGTCTCCAAGTTCGTTATTGTCCGCATAAGCCGAAATTGTCGTCCTTAAATCTATTCCATTTTTAGATTTTGTCTCGGCATCGAAAGCTAGGATTAGGTTTGCTTCATTCAGTCCAGAAATAGAAATTCTTGAAAATTTAGTTTCAAACTCCTTTACTGTTTTCAAATTACTTGCTTTAAATGCCGGCCAATCTTTTTTATTTCTTTTGGTTGAGTCTACATTTTTCTCAGCAAACTTGTTTAGGTTACGTTTTATTGATTCTCCGAGCTTTTCATCATTGACATCAAACCTTAAGACTTCAATTTCTTCCTGCTCATAATGCAACCATAATTCATTAACAAAAAAAGGAGCAAGAAGAATCTTGTCATATTCTTGACTCAGGTAAACAGCAACCATTTGAGGGAACTGCTTCTTTTCTTTATTTGATTTAAACCATTTCATTTTTTCTCCAATGTGCTACAAATCACTTATATGTATGATAAATCACACAATATACCCACTGGTGGTATGTATTGTATGATAATGTCACACTCTATACAAATATAAAAAAATTGCCATAAACCATTAATTTTAAGCCCTTTTTATTTTCAAAGCGCCACCGGAGCTAAAGCCAGCTGGCCATTAATGCAAAAGCCCTATTGCTGGCTTCCATCCGCCAAATTGCTAATTTTACCAGAGCAAACTCCACCACCAATGGGCACCTTAAGCCAGCACAACGAGCCTGTAGCCTACGTGTACGATGGAACCTTTGAAGGTTTTCTCAGCACCGTGTTCCGCGCCTTCGAAATTAGGCGCGAGCCGCTGGCCATTACCAAAAAGGCCAGCTGGCAGCCCACCATCTTTGGTAACCAGGTGGAGGTGGAAACGGTAACGGAGCAGTGCGACCGGGTGTGGAACGGCATAGTAAAGTGCAGCACTCTGCGCAATGCCCGAACGCTGCACCTTGCCTACCAGTCGGAACTACCCGACATTGAGCTTCAGCTGTGGCGCTACCTAAAGGCGCTCTTTACCTCCAGCAGCAGCGCTCACTACCGGAATACGCTCAACGAGCACGTGCTCAACATTCTGAAAATTGCCCGCAAGGTGTACGGCGAAACGCACCGCATGCTGGGACTGGTGAGGTTTCAGCAGGCCGCTGATGGCACCTACTTTGCCGCCATTGCCCCCGACCACAACATCCTGTGGCTTATGCAGGACCACTTCAGGAGCCGCCTTGCCGACCAGCAGTGGATTATTTACGACACCCGCCGCCACTATGGTCTCTTCTACAACCTGCAGGAGGTAACCGAAATAAGGCTGGAGCCGGAAAACGTGAACCTAAGCAATGGAAAGCTGGCCAGCGAGGTGCGCGATGCCGATGAGGATTACTACCGAAACCTGTGGCAGGCTTACTACAAGGCAATCAACATAAAGGAGCGAAAAAACACCAGGCAAATGATGCGGCTCATGCCCCACCGCTACTGGAAATACCTGCCCGAGAAGGACGACCTCTCCGAAGGGTAAGGTCATGCAACATATCGCTGCAATATTTACGGGTGGGGAGATTACAATTCTGAAAAAACGTGTAAGTTTGAGGCGCCTTTAACCCTCTCCTTTTATGAGCATTTCGGTGTTCGCTGTTTTGGCCATCAACGTAGGAATAAACCTGCGCTACTGCTGGCTTGTCTACACAAAAAAGATAAAACCCGCGCTGGCCATGTGGCTATTTTTTGTGGTGGCCGTGGCCATAAGCCTCTCCACCTACCTCGCCAACGGCAATTTCAGCCCCATGGACAACATACTCAACACCTCCGACCTGGTAATGGTGTCGGTAGTGATGCTCTACGTGCTGTTCCACGGCGACGCCAGCTCGCGCTTTACCCGCTTCGATAAGGGATGTCTGGCAGCGGTGCTTGCCATAGTGGTGTTTTGGGCCGTTACCCGAAACCATTTTATTACCAACCTTGCCGTGCAAACCATCATGGTAATTGCCTACTTCCCGGTGGTAAAACGAATGCTCGCGGAGCGCAAGAACACCGAGCCCTTTACCGTTTGGTTTGCCATGTTTGCCGTAGCAGGTATTTCGCTATTCTCGAACAAGGGAACGCTGGCCAACATTTACGCCATACGCGCCATGGCCTGCACCGGCCTGCTACTCACCATCATGCTTCGCATTGAGTATTTAAACCGCAAGCAAGCGTTAATTCCCTCGCAGCAAGCGGTGTTGAATCGCAAAAAGCGGGGCTAGCTATTGCTGCAAGTTTGTAATATAAACTCCATCTTTTTTGCATCGAACCCCTGCCGCTGAGCCTGCTTGAGTAGCATATCAATAGTCGATTGGTCCAACGTTGGGGTTCGGCTGAGAATCCACAGGTATTTTCGGGAATCGTCGCCCACCATTGCCCACCGGTAATCCTTGTCCAAGGCCAGAATCCAGTATTTCCCGGAGAAGGGCCAAAAGAACCGAACCTTAAGCTTGCCGGGAACTTTTGGGTTTGGAATCCATGCCACCCCCTTCGCCGTGCTCTCAACCTGAGTATCCTCCAGCTTCCGACCGGCATTTAAAACCTCAATTTTTCCATTGGTCTTTAAGGTGTAGGTGGCAGTTACGCAGGTAAGCCCTCGCTCAAACCGGTTAGGTAGTCGAGCAATTTCGTACCATCGCCCCAAATAGCGATTAATGTTTACGCTGTCGACCACCGGTAATGGGCCAAGCGTTTTGTTGCTGCATGATGCAAACATGGTGCATAGAATTATAAAAGGAATGGCAACTTTGCTCATGGTATAACGCTTTTCTCACACTAATAAAGCGAGTAACCAAAAAAATGTTCAAAAAAGAAGCGCAAATTCTATACAACACGAATCAATTTGAGGCAATTGACACCAAATGAGGAGAGTGCACTGTTCGATATCGAACATCAGCTGCTCGGTATCGGATAATTCACCTGCAGTTTGCACGGCACACACCTATCCTATGAAGTTACATAGCAGCCATTTAACCTTAACGGCACAAGCGTTGTTAATAGTTTGGGATACAACCTAACATTAATAGCCATGAATCCAATCTTAACGACAACAGTAGCAGTAGTTACCATCTCTATTTTTGCTACGTTAAGCTGCAGAAATGTCACCAACCCCAAAGTGGAGACTCCTGCAGAGAAAGCATTTCGTGAGCTGCCAAACATTATTGAACGATCCCCCATTGAAAAAGTGGCCGAATCGTGGAGCAGCTTCACGGCGGCCGATGCTATTCCAGTTACGGCAAAAGGGTGTAAGGATGGGAACTACGAGGCACAATCACCCGCCGATGACTACCAGTATGTTCACAAAATAAGGCTAAAGGTGAAGAACGGATTGATTACCCGTGTATACTATGACGAGCTAAGGTATGGCGCAGGGAAGCGCAATAACGAGGAGTATTGCCAGCAGATGAGCGCCAGTGGAACAACACCGGCCATTGCCTATCCAAACTACGAGGAGCAGCTGCTAAGCAAACAAAACCTTGACAAAGTAGATGCCGTATCGGGCGCAACCTACTCCCTCTACCGCTTTCGCTACGTTGCCGCGAAAGCGCTCTACAGAGGGCAACAGCGCAAGTAACGTTTGAATAAACCAAAATAAAATCGTCTTACAGATAAATATCTGCATTAATGAAACACCTAGGCTATTACGCTAAGCTAGCATTCAGAAATTTTTTCAAGAACAGGCAGGTTTCTGCCCTAAACATTTTCGGACTCACAGTTGGTTTGTCGGTATTCCTTCTCTTAACCTCACTGGTAAGGCAGGAGCTCAGCTACGACAAATTTGTTCCCGATGCCGACAGAGTCTACCGCATAATCACCACCGCCAAAGTTCCGGGAGGAAAAGAGCTGGTTGTACCAATCATGTATGGCAAGGCAGCCATGGGCCTCACCGAAAGGTTCCCACAGCTGGAAACTGTGGCCATTTTGGAGCAATGCTACATGCCAACCATTACCATAAAGAATGGTACAAAATTCACCGACCTGAGCCTCTACTACACCGACACAAGCTTTTTGAAAATATTCCCACTCCACGTCATTGAGGGAGATATTAAGCAGGCGCTCAGCTCACCCAACGGCATAGCCATTACCGAAAGCACAGCCCAAAAGTTTTTTGGAACGGTGGCAGCGCTAAATCAGCCGATTACCTACGGCAACAGCAACCTCACTGTGATGGCTGTTTATAAAGATTTTCCCAAAAACTCATCTCTCCAAATGGATGGGCTAATCTCGATAAACACCATACCCAACAAAGACAGTTACTTCGACAATCGAGGACTCAGCACCCCAGTATACCTTAAGTTTAAAACAAAACCCGATACCAGCTTACTGCGGGTTATGGGTCAGGAAATATGGAAGCTGGAGGCGCCAAAATTCGCTGCAATGGGCGTTAATGGGGTACACTCCTTTCAGCCTCTGCTCAAGATACACCTGAACTCCTCCAACATAAGCTACGACAATGCCGCCAACAAAAGCAGCAAGCGCACCGTTGGCGTAATTGCCGCCATAGCCCTTCTTCTTCTAATAATCTCCATACTAAACTACGTAAACCTGATGACGGCCAAGGCCACCAAGCGGGCATTGGAAATTGGACTACGGAAGCTTTCTGGCGCGAAGCCCCACGAGCTGCTGTTTCAGAATATTTTCGACGCTATTCTGGTAACCTTCGTTGCGTTGGTGTGCTCCTTTGCCGTAGCCGAGCTGTTGCAAAGTTGGGTGGAAACCCGCTTAAATCAATACATTGGCTTTAGCTCCTTTTCAGCCTTTTCTGCCGCAATTTTTGTCATCCTATGGTTTATGGTAAGCATTCTTTCAGGCTTTTACCCGGCCATGGTTATGAACCGCTTCCCCATCCTAAAGACGCTCAAGATGGGTAGCCAAAAAGTTACGCCAAAGGGAAAATTCCATTCGGCGTTGGTTTACATCCAGCTCACCATTTCCATTCTGCTCATAAGCTCGCTCATGGCAGTATATGCTCAAAACCAATACCTATCGAAAAAGGATTTGGGGTTTGACTTCCGCGATGTAGTAGCGGTAAGCACATTCGACAAGCCTTACACCACGCTGGCCACCATTAGGGAGGAGCTACAAAAAACACCGGGCATTGTAATGGTTTCGGGAGCGGAGAGCATTCCGGGAAACCAGAGTACCACCCAAATGGCAAGAAAAGAGAGCGACCCGCTGGAAAGTTCCATCCTCATTCAGGAGAACAGAGTCATGGATGGCTATCTGGAAACCATGAAAATTAAGGTTGTGGAAGGGCGTTCATTTAGGGAAGGTAGCGCCGAAGATAGCTCTGCAACCATCATAAACGAAGCGGCTGTTCATTCCCTTGGGCTAACCAACCCCATTGGTTCCACCATTTTGCTCAACAACAAACCCATTAAAATTATTGGAGTTTGCGCCGACTACCACTCCGCCTCGCTCCACGACATCATACAGCCATTAATGCACACCCGAAAGGAAAAGAACTTTACCTTCCTTGTAGTGCAGCTCGCACCCGACAAGCATAAGGAGGGTTTGGAGGCAATTAAAACAACGCTCAAAAAGCTATACCCCGACGAGCCATTCACCATATCGCTACTCGACAGCATCATGCAGAAATACTACACAAAGGAACAACGCTACGAAAAGCTGATATTTATCTCCTCATTGCTTGCCATAGCCATATCGCTACTAGGACTCTATACCTTAACCGTGTTTACCACCTCTTTGCGCTATCGGGAAATAGGTATCCGAAAAACGTTGGGTGCAAATCCAATGCAAATAGTAGCACTACTGGGGCTAAACACCAACAAGCTGGTGCTACTGGCATCGCTCACCGCCTGGCCCATTGCATGGTATGTTTTGCATAGCTACCTCAACAACTTTGCCTACCATATCGGCTTCCCTTACCTAGCCTTGATTTTGGCTTCACTACTCGTGCTGGCATTGGCCAATATCACGGCAGGAGTCAACACCTTTAAGGCAGCAAATTCCGACCCGGCCAAAACGTTGAAAGACGAATAGCTCCGAGCGCCTCCGTTGGAAAAGGGAGATGGCACATTTGTCATTTCCCTTTGTTTTATAGCTAAATGGCGACGTTAAAATGTGTTAGCACGGTGAACAATTACGCTAAATTCCCATTTATAGGAAAGTGTTTAACAAAAGGAAGGAAGCTTGAGCCTACCTAAACTGCCAATGCATGAAACGTAACAACCGCATTTTACTTGTCCTCTTTCTGGGCACGCTAATGGGTGCCCTCGATATTTCCATAGTTGGTCCTGCCTTGCCCGCCATATCGCACTCCTTGGGGCTTCGCGAAAATCAGCTCTCCTGGGTTTTCTCCGTATATGTGCTGTTCAACCTCATAGGCATTGCTCCCATGGCCCGACTATCCGACCAGCATGGCAGAAAGCTACTCTACACCATATCTCTCCTCCTATTTGACGTGGGATCGGGTATTGTAGCCTTGGCACACAGCTTTCCATTGCTCATTGCCGGAAGAGCCATTCAAGGGTTTGGGGCAAGCGGCATCTTTCCCGTAGCCTCAGCTACCGTTGGCGATATTTTTCCCGTTGAGAAGCAGGGCCGTGCCCTTGGACTCATTGGTGCTGTTTTTGGCATTGCATTCATCATAGGACCGGTTATTGCAGGCGTTCTGCTAAAGTACTTCAGCTGGAATGTCCTTTTTATGATTAATCTTCCGGTTGTAATTTACCTCGTTGTGCAAAGTCTCCGCATATTGCCGGGAAAACTTGTAAGGGAGTCCGTTAAATTCGATTTACCAGGTTCCATTCTGCTTACCTTGGTATTAATTTCGTTTACGCTCTGGCTAAATCCGCCAGCGTTTATGAAGCAGTTGGGACATCTCCCCACCATCGCTTTGATGATAACCCTAGTAAGCCTCGTTCTGCTTGTAATAACCGAAAAAAAAGCTACTGCCCCAGTGGTAAGAATTACCTACCTCACCAACAAGCAAATAGTAATTGCAGGTGCCATTGCCGCAGCTACTGGCTTTCTGCAAGCAGCCTTCGTATTTTTTCCAAAGTTTGCCATTGCAGCCTATGGCGTATCAACCTCGTCAGCGAGCTTCATGCTACTACCATTGGTTGGAGCGGTAGCCATAGGCTCGCCATTAGGTGGTAGAATTTTGGATAAGATAGGTCCAAAGCCAGTGATTACGGGCGGGGTTATCCTTTCCGGCATTGGCCTAGTTATGATATCGTTAGCCCACAGCGACATCTGGTTATTCTATGGCGCCGACGTGGTTATTGGGCTTGGGATGGCCATTCTTGCCGGCTCATCACTTCGATTCGTTGTGCTTAACGAAACCGATAAATCGGAGCGAGCCTCGGCACAGGGAATACTCACGCTATTCATCAGCAGCGGCCAGATAATTGGCTCCACCATAATATCGGCACTTGCAGCCACCATGTCCACCACCTCTGGTTATATGGTAGCATTTATGGTTGTAGGCGTTAGCATGTTGCTGCTTGTTCCTGCCGCCATGTTACTTCGCAATACAGGACACATCACCGAATAGCAAAATCAAAGCAGACTTGCTGTATGTAGAAGCAGCTAGCCACAATTGCTATGCCTGCCCATACCCTATGCTTACCAACCCTACTAGGCTGGCAGGCATAGCCATATCTTTCACTTGTAAGATTGGAAGAGATGTTTAAAAACAGCACCAATCCCATAATTCCAACGAAATCAGCATCTTTATGGTTGTCATGTTTTATTCTGATAAAAATCATATAAACAAACACCACCCTAACATCCAATTACTTAAGACTATATACATCTAGATATCCATACCTTCTTATATTGATATTATTGGATTTATACATACTTTAACGTCGTTATTTAAATACATAACCATGAAAAGAAACTTACTCAGAAACGGGCTTATTACCATCAGCTTACTTGGAATGAGCACCGCAAGCATGGCCACCGACGGCTATTTTAGCCTAGGTTATGGCACCATAAATAAAGGTTTGGCTGGTGCAGGAACAGCCTTTTATCAAGCTTCACTGATTGGCGGAAACCCAGCGGGTAACGTATTCAACTCCAGCCAGTGGAATTTGGCTGCCGCACTCTTCAATCCAAATAGGCAATACACCATCACGGGAAACCCTTCAGGGATGCCTAACACCTTTGGTTTAACACCGGGAACTGTAAAGAGCGATTCCAAGTATTTTATCATGCCCAGCGTTGGTAAAAACTGGAAAATCAACGATAAAAGTGCCCTAACCTTTGCCTTTTACGGTAATGGAGGTATGAACACCAACTACCCAACAGCAACCTTCTACGATCCCAGCTCATCATCAACCGGAGTGAACCTCGCCCAGATGTTCTTAGACGTTGCTTACTCCTACAAATTGGCAGAAAAGCACAGCATTGGTGTGAGTGGTCTATTTGCCTATCAATATTTTAGTGCAAAAGGTCTTGCCTCATTTGGGATGATGTCGTCCGATCCAACCAACCTAAGTGGCAACGGTACCGACAACAGTACCGGTTTTGGTCTAAAGGTTGGATACTTAGGTGAACTTTTCGACGGCTTCTGGCTTGGCGCTAAGTACCAAACCAAGATTTACTCCAAATCGTTTTCGAAGTATGCTGGCCTATTTGCCGAGCAGGGTAAGTTTGAGGTTCCCTCCAACTGGAGCGTGGGTATTGCCTACAACCTCACCCCAACCCTTACGGCCATGGCCGATGTAAAGCGCATTAACTACAGCGAATCCAAAGCCGTTTCCAACCCAATGATGACCTCCTCTGGCATGAATCCTCTTGGTGCTGACAACGGTCCTGGTTTTGGTTGGAAAGATGTTACCGCCTACAAATTTGCACTAAGCTACTCCGGAATTAAGACCTGGACCCTGAGGGCCGGTTACTCCTTCAACAATCAGCCCATTCCTTCGAGCGAGGTAATGTTCAACATTCTGGCCCCTGCAGTAATCCAAAGCCACATTGCACTGGGTTGCTCCAAGCAGCTGAACGACAAGGGTACCGCTCTTAACTTTGCGTTCAACTATGCATTGAACAACTCTGTTAGTGGTCCAAACCCCATGGAAGTTCCCGGTCAGCAAACCATTAAAATTGAGATGAATCAGGTAGAATTCGAGGTTGGCATAACCTTTTAGTTAGCCACAAAAGAGAATATGAAAAAGGGCGCATGAAGCGCCCTTTTTCATTTAGTTCTCATATATTTTGCCAATTAGCTTCCAAATTGCCCGATTGAAATTCTCACCCTTACCTCCCGGGTAAAGCTCCGCAAAGGAATACTTTGCGGAAAGGTTCGACTCAAACTTCAACTTCATGGTGGAATCATACAGTTCCCGAGGTTCGGGGTGAAACTGCAACCCTAAAACGTTGGGATACTGAATATGCTCAACAGCCTCTATCACCTTCCCATCAATGGACCAAGCGCCCACGATGAGCCCCTTGCCCAGAACCTTTACGCATTGGTGATGGCTACTAAGCACAAAGGGTCTACTCTCTGTAGCAGACAAAAGCTGCACAAGCTTTCCTCCCTCGGCAAGCTTAATTTGGTGAAAGCTGCCGTGAAACAGCGTGGTGTCGGTCGTAAGGTTTGTATGGTAATTCCGATGCTGGCGGTTCGCATCCTGTTGCAATACCTCATCGGCACTAGCCAAACCGTAAAGCTCGGTAGGGATATCCTGGTAAAGCGTTCCGCCTGTAGCTACATTCATGGTTTGCATGCCCAAGCAGATACCCAGAACACCAAAGTTAGGCTTATCCTCAAGTAGCGGTCTAAACGCCGCATTTTGGCTCCCACCCAAAAGGTGAAACATAAACGACAGCTCCATGTAATGGCGATAGGGATCGGTAACCACTGTCAGCAAATTTGTGGGTTCACCATACGTGGCCGGTGGAATATCGGGGCCACCAAAGAATATCACACCACGCGAATCGGTCACCAGCTGCTTAAATAGCGAAGATGCGCCATTGCTGCTGTATAAACTATCGGGTGAGATTGGGGTATCGATGCGCAGAAGCTTTACATTTTTTAAACCATTCTCCTTGATAAACATCTCCGACTTACGGTAGTCGTATGCTTCTCGAGCATGGTAAACGCCCAAGACTTTGTATTCCGAAGAAAGAGGGAAAATACCGCTGCTGGTTAAGTATTCAAAAGTTTTCAGATTCCCAACCGTGGGGTGCATCAGCAAAATTTGTCGCTGTTCGGCAGTGCCCATGGAAGCATCACCGGGCGTCACCATAAATTGACATGCTGAAAATAGCAACAGCGCCAACAATAAAATCTTTGCCCTCATACTACTAAAATTAGTATAGCAATATAGAAAAAAGGATGAACGAACGCAATTATCAATTCTTGACTAACTTAGCAGGGTTATCAATCCCATTGACATGAGTCAGCTTACAGTAGTGCGGGCCAAAGAGCGAATGAACGGTCATATCCCTTACAAAATCTTTATTAATGGTGATGAAAAAGCCGCGCTCATGCCCAATGAGCAGACGCTAATCGAGGTTGATGCCAACGACAAGGTAAGGATTATAATGACCTGGAGCGGTAGCCAAGAAATTACGTTACCTGCGGGCCATGAATCATACCATATTTATGCAAAAGGGAATCTTGCTTACAACATCATTGGCAGTGCAGGAGCAGCATTGTTTTTCGTAATGGTGTTGGCCGCAAATCACTTTACAAATGCAACGGTAATAAAATATGCCGGTGCGGTTTTAGCCATAGCACTAATGTTTCTGCTGCTCTACATGCTTACAAAAGGCAAGTGGAATTGGATAAGGCTCCACCTTGAAACGCGATAACGGTTAAATATCTACCACCAATCCATCGTAGGCTAAGCAAACATTCTGGGGCAGCTCAGCCATTATCTCCTCATAAAATCCCATTTGGTGCGAAATGTGGGTGATGAATGCTTTGCGCGGGCTAAGCTCCTCAATGAGCTTTAAAGCTTCACCCAATGTAAAATGAGAAATGTGTTTTTGCTTCCGAAGAGCATTAATAACCAAATATTTAGTGCCAACCATTTTCTCCTTCTCCTCCTCTGAAATAAAGTTGGCGTCGGTAATGTAGGTTAAATCGCCTATTCGAAAGCCGAAAACTGGCAACTTATAGTGAAAGCAGCGGATGGGCTGCACCTTTACCCCGCATACGTCAAATGGGTATCCGTCCAAATTGAAGAGGTTCATTTCGGGAATTCCGGGATACCGTTGGTCTGCAAAAACGTAGGCATACTCCTGCTTTAACGCATTTTGAACACGTTCTTCGGCATAGATATCCATGGGCTTTCGGTTCACAAAGTTAAACGCCCTAACATCGTCGAGCCCACCAATATGGTCCTTGTGCTCATGGGTAAGTAAAATGCCGTCGAGCTGCTTTACGTTGGCACGAAGCATCTGCTGTCGAAAATCGGGACCAGCATCAATAAGAATATTAACACCATCAACCTCCACCAATGCAGAGGTGCGCAACCGCTTATCGTGCTCGTCAGTTGACTGGCACACTGGACAGGGACAAGCAATTACCGGAACACCCTGTGAAGTTCCGGTACCTAGAAAGGTTAGCTTCACGACTCTATTTTAATTTTTTCAACTTTAACCGAAAGATATATCAGGTAGATAAGCACCACCACTGCTAGCACAGCCGAAGGTATGGCTGCCTCCTTGCCAAAAAGTGTTAGTGCCGTAAATACCGAAAAGCCTGAACTTTTAATCGTAGTCAGCATTTTTTGCGTTGTGATTCGGGGAAGGTTAGTATGAAGCCGCCCAGCCACCAACCCATAGGCCCAACCAAGCCCAAAAGTCATCACCAGCAAAACAAAGCTCACCAGCAAAAGGATTTTAGGGGTCGAAAAAAACACCTGCCGATTCATTCCTACTGCCACAAAAATCATGATTGCAAAGCCCCAGTCCACCACCTTTCCCCTGATTGGGTGAACGTAACGGAATAGCGGCTTGTAAAGCAGGAAACGGGAAATTATGAGCGGAATGATTACTAGCTGCACCATCATAATAAAAAGGCTATAGGAGCTAATCCCCTGCTGATTCGCAAAAAGGCTTACAAACACTGGGGCCACAAACACCGAAGCAAGAAAAGCACCCAGCACACCGGCAATGGCATACTCAACATCGCCCTTAAGGATGGTAGCAAATGGAATTATGGCAACACCTGGAGGCGCGGCAGCAATAACCACAAAACCATAGAAAAGCTCCTTTGTTGGCATTACTAGCCACGCCAGCCCTACCAGCAAAAGTCCAAAAACGGCATAGTTGAGCAGGGCTCCCATGAACATTGGAACAAGCATCTTACCAGGGTTAACCAGTGACTTCAGGCTGATACCCGTCATTGAGAAGGCCATGGTAGTTGCCAGGGCCAAAAAAGTATAGTTCTTTAAGACCGATGCCTTATCACCAGCCGCGAGGCCAGCAATAACAGCAAAAACAAGTATGAAGTTTCGATTTAGTATTAAACGTTTTACAAGCTGCATCAAATTAAAGTTTGCGGGTTGAAACCGAAACAAACCACCCCAAAAGGTGTTCAAAGCGGCTTGTCAAATATACCGAGAATCTTGGGGATGGGAAAACAAATAGAGCAAGATTATCCCTCAACAGAGCCTAATATGGCAAAGCATTATAGCCACTACGATGGAAAAAGCTACATTTGTCCAAATTATTTCTATGACCGGCAAGCTTTACCTCATTCCCACCACCCTTGGCGAGGGCAACCCAGCAGACGTTTTACCGGAACACACGCTGGAAGTAGCACGTTCGCTCACCACCTTTGTTGTCGAAAATCTGCGCAGTGCTCGACGCTTCTTGAGTAAAATAGGCATTCTTACCCCCATCGATCAGCTCACCTTTTTTGAGCTAAACGAGCACACCGATTTAACCTCGGTAACCTCCATGATTGGGCCAGCGATGAAGGGAGTAAACATTGGACTGCTTTCCGAAGCCGGAGCTCCTGCAGTGGCCGACCCCGGTGCACCGCTGGTGCGTTTAGCCCATAGCAAGGGCATTCAAGTTGTGCCGCTAACTGGGCCATCCTCCATTCTGCTAAGCCTGATGGCCTCAGGCCTCAACGGTCAAAATTTTGCCTTTCAGGGCTACCTGCCCGTAAAGCCGCCGGAACGGCAAAAACGGCTGCGAGAACTTGAATCCACCTCATTTAGGGAGAAACAGACACAGGTATTTATTGAAGCACCCTACCGGAACATGCAGCTGCTGAACGACATTCTCACCACCTGCAGCGGCGGCACCTACCTTTGCATTGCCGCGGACATAACTCTTGAATCGGAATACATACTCACCAAAACCATCAGCAGCTGGAAAAAACCGCTACCTGAACTGCACAAGCGCCCCTGCATCTTCCTCTTGCTGAAGGAGTAGCTACATACCCAGACCGTTTCCAACAACAAATGGTCATCAACAATATAAAACGCTAGAATATAAAACGATAGGGATATATACCACATAAATCATCCCCGTTTTCGCATTCCGTTGTCTGCCAATTTTTCATCAACGCCATTCCCTCTCTTTCATTTTGTCACCCATAACATCTTGGCACTATAGCTGAACAGACAGTTCACCATTGAGATACCTACAAAATGGCTCTCGGCATCGAACACTTTTCTCGGTAAAGGGTTATTTTGTAAATATTGAACAAAGTAGTAAAGCCATAGGCATATAGGCCGTAATCAAAGGAAGGATTTGGACTATGAATAACGAATTTGAAAAAAACAACGAAGAGAATCTCAAAGATGATGATTTTCAAGGGCAAGAAACCAATGGTGAAAACGGCAAAAACGGTGGAAAAAATCTGGTTGTAGTCTCAGAAATACTGCCAGAAAAACTCACCATTCTTCCGATAACGCCTCGCCCCATATTCCCCAACTTATTTGCGCCTCTCACCTTTTCGGGTCAACAGTTTATTGAGGCCATTAAGGATGCCGTTGAAAAAAACGAGGGGTATCTTGGGCTCGTTCTACTTAAAGGGAATCAAAATGAAAAGGAAACTTCCGAGCAGGAGCTATACAGCACTGGCACTGCAATTCGAATCCTTAAGACCATCCCTGTTGAAGAGAACACCATCCAAATAGTTGTTAAAACAATACAGCGCTTTGCCTACGTCCGTACCCTACAGAGCAAGCCAACTCTTCGATGGGAGGTAAAGTACAACTACGACAATGAGGTTGAAATAAGAGAACAGCTAAAGCCATACATGCTGGCTATTATGGCCTCGGTAAAAGAGCTGCTTAAGATAAACCCCATTCTGCAGGAACAGCTGAAGCTTCTTCTCTCGCAAATGAGCTACGATAAACCACACGTTATCATCGATCTTGTTTCGAGCATACTGAGTGCTGAACCCGAAAAACTTCAGGAGCTGCACGAGACTTTCGACCTTATAGCCCGTTCAGAGAAGCTGCTTGTTTTACTCAAGGAGGAGGTTGAGCTCTTTAAGGTTCAGGAGAAAATTCAGCAGCAGATCAACGAAAAAGTGGGGAACCAGCAGAAGGAGTATTTCCTTCGGGAGCAGCTAAAAGCCATAAAAAAGGAGCTGGGGTTAGAGAAGGATGACAAGTCTGCTGAAATCGAAAAATTTGAGGAACGCATCAAGCGGCTCACCCTTACCGAAGAGGCTGCCAAGGTAATCCGCACCGAGATAGATAAAATGCGCATGATAGAGCCATCCTCGCCAGAATATCAGGTGAGCCGGAACTACGTAGATGAGCTCACCTCCATTCCGTGGGGCATATTCAGCAAGGATAAGGTGGACATCAAGCGCGCACGCAAAATTCTCGACCGCGACCACTATGGCCTCAACGACGTAAAGAACCGCATACTTCAGTTTGTAAGCACCATTGTAAAAACCGGCAATGTTTCCGGCTCCATTATCTGCCTAGTTGGTCCTCCCGGAGTTGGTAAAACATCAATTGGCAAAAGCATTGCCGATGCCCTAGGTAGGGACTTTTACCGCTTTTCGGTTGGTGGTATGCGCGATGAAGCCGAAATTAAGGGGCACCGCCGAACCTACATAGGAGCCATGCCCGGAAAAATAATGCAGGCGCTCAAGCGAACAGAAACCGCCAATCCGGTGCTCATGCTCGACGAAATAGATAAGATTGGCGCCAGCTATCAAGGCGACCCAGCCAGCGCTCTACTCGAGGTGCTAGACCCAGAACAAAATCATGGTTTTCTCGACCACTACCTCGATGTGCGCTTCGACCTATCGAAGGTGCTGTTTATAACCACCGCCAACCAGCTCGACACCATACCACAGCCCCTGCTCGACCGCATGGAGGTTATCTCCCTTTCGGGCTACATACTGGAGGAGAAAGTTCAAATTGCCAAGCGCTACCTCATTCCCCGACAAATGCAGCAGCACGGTCTTACACCCAAGGAGATTTCCATTACCGACAGCGCCCTTAGGGTTATGGTAGACCGATATGCGCGCGAAGCAGGGGTGAGAAACCTTGAAAACCAGATAAAGAAGGTGATGCGCCAAGTTACCCTTGCACAGGCTGAAACAAGCAAAAAGAGCTTCAGGGTAACAGAGCAAAACATTGAAAAATATTTGGGTAAACCCATATTTACTACCGAAGAGCTCTACGAAAAGGAGATACCAGGAGTTACTCTTGGCCTTGCGTGGACGGCAATGGGAGGCGCAACGCTTTATATTGAAGCATCGGCAATTCCCGGTAGCGGAGGATTCCAGCAGACTGGGCAGCTAGGCAATGTGATGCAGGAGAGCACCCAAATTGCCTACACCTATGCACAATCGCTCCTTGCCTCCGATGCTCAACTCGCCAACTTTTTCGGTAGCAACCATATCCATCTTCATGTTCCCGCAGGAGCAACCCCAAAGGATGGCCCTAGCGCTGGCATAACCATGACGTTGGCGCTATACAGCCTTGCAACGGGAAAGCCTGTGCGCAAAGGGATTGCCATGACAGGTGAGATTACCCTTACAGGGAAGGTGTTACCCATTGGCGGTGTTAGAGAAAAGACCATTGCTGCACGCAGAGTTGGTGTTTTTGAGCTCATCTTTCCCAAGGATAACCGCAAAGATTTTGAAAGCCTTCCTGACTATATTCGGGATGGTATATCGGCCCACTTTGTCGACTATTTCGACGACGTGCTAAAGGTTGTTTATGGAAAGTAGAGAAGTTGAAGAATAGCATAAAAAAGGGATGAGCAATACCACTCATCCCTTTTATGCTTTAGTTGTGGCGCAATTTATTCCCAAATGGGACCAGAGCCAAGCAGCTCATCGCCATCGTACCAGGAGGCAAATTGACCAGCCGTTACCCCACGCTGTGGCTCAGCAAAAGTAAAGTAAAGTCCCTCACTCCGCATGTGTATTTCCCCCTGCTGCAGTGGCTGACGATAGCGAATTCGCAGCTGGTAGGCTCGCGACTCACCAACCTGCATCTCCAAATCGGGTCTTATCCAATGAATTTCATCCTTTGCAATGAATAGGCCAGAACGGTACAACCCTGGGTGCGATTGTCCCTGCCCAACGTAAACCACATTCTGCTCAATATTGGTAGCAATCACAAAAAGAGGTTCCACCTTCCCTCCCACGTTCAGCCCCTTACGCTGACCAATGGTGTAGAACTGAGCACCAACGTGCTTTCCAACTACAAAACCATTGTTGGGAGAATAGATGAGGGGCTTAGCCATGGCTTCCAAATCATCCGTTGCAACTTGGGGAAGTGTACCATAATACTCCTTTGGTATTTCAACAATATCGCCCTCTGCCGACTTCAGCTTTTGCTGTAAGAAAACGGGCAAATCAACCTTGCCCACAAAGCAAATTCCCTGGGAGTCTTTACGCTCTGCCGTGGCAAGACCCAGCTCAGCAGCAATTCGCCTTACCTCAGGTTTTTGGAGGTGGCCAATGGGAAAAAGGGCATACTTGAGCTGCTCCTGCGACAGTTGGCACAGAAAGTAGCTTTGGTCCTTATTGGGATCCAGTCCGGCCAGCAGCTGATAGTATGTATGACCCTCCTTTGTCACCTCACCCTTTCGACAGTAATGGCCAGTAGCCACAAAGTCGGCATTGAGCTGCATGGCAGCGGCCATAAAGGCGTCAAACTTTATTTCGCGATTGCAAAGCACGTCAGGATTTGGCGTACGTCCCTTAGCGTATTCCGAAAACATATAGTCCACCACCCTAGCACGATACTCTGTGCTTAGGTCGATGTATTCAAACGGAATGTCCAACTTTCGAGCAACCATCTCGGCAAACATCTTGTCGTCCTCGAATGGGCAATCACTGTGCAGCACGCCGGTATTGTCGTGCCAGTTCTTCATGAACATGCCGATAACTTCGTAGCCCTGCTGCTTGAGCAAGTATGCAGCAACGCTAGAATCTACACCACCCGACAGGCCAACAACAACTCTCTTCTTCATCTAAAAACTCCTATGCAAAATTTTGCGCAAAGGTAACGATTTCAAAAAGAATTGGGTTGAAATTTAAAAGGGGAAGAAAATAGCCGAAGTCGCTAGTAACCGATTGCTTTGAAGAATGCTTCCAACTTAACGGGGTCGAGCCTTCCGTTGGTTCTAACACCGCTACAAATATCGAGTCCAAAAGGATTAACCTCCTCCACCGCCCGTCGGGCATTTTCGGGATTTAGGCCACCGGCCAAAAAAACAGGAATGGAAACCGCCTCCACAATTTTTCGGCTAATGCTCCAGTTGTGCGTTTTGCCCGTTCCACCCAGCACCTTCACCTCCAAATTGGGATTGCCACTATCGAGTAAAATGGCATCAACATGAGGAGCAATGGCCTGCGCCTCCTCCACCGATTGCTCATCGGCCACATGAATAACCTGCACCAGCTTCACCATGGGCAACTCAGCACGCAGCTCGCGGTAGCATTTGTAGCTTACATCATCCACCAGCTGAATGGTGTTGGTATGCACCTTTTGGTAGTGATTGAGAATGGTTGTGGTTGCAGTTTCGCTTGTAAGCAAAAAAGTGGCAACGGGGGGCGGCGTAGCTAAAGCAATTTCAGCAATCATCTCATCGGTAATAACCCCGGGCCCACTGGGCATCTTTCCCACAAGCCCCAATGCCGAAGCGCCAAAACGAATTGCAATACTTGCCTCCTCTATGCTGCTTATGCAGCAAACCTTTACGCGTATCATTACTAAAACTTGATTTTTCTAACAAACCAATGGCCAAACGCCAAGTTTACGGCGATAGCGACCAATGCTATAAGGCCAACCATTATGCTTTGGTTCACCTGCGCAATCCCACGGCTAAGCATATAAAAAATGGCATATCCAACGTAGGGAGCCGTGATAATAGTTGTAACAACGGCCGGTATATATCTTCGATAAACCACAAACTGAACCAAATGAACCAACTGATGAATGGCATACGCCATTAGCACACCCGCAAAAAGGTTATAATGGCACCACTCAACGGAAACAAATGTAATTGCCGACACAATGATAAACTCCTCTGCCACAATCAATGTAAACTTGCGGGTAGAGAATCCCTTGATAAAAATATTAAACCTTGGAGCAAGAAACGGGAATCGAGTAACTATTATGGAAATGTTGCGCTTAATCCAAGGTTTCATAAAAAGGATTTCCTCAAACTCATGCAGCATAAAAGCAATGGGGAAAAGCCAAATCAGGGTGTTCAAACTTATTGTCAACATCGAAAAATCAGTCTTTTAATGGCTTCTGTAAAGTAACAATCTCTTCGAACAGCCCCTGCTCCAACAGCTTTATGAGCTCCTCCTTGGTTGGATTTGCCAAATAGTAATCGGTCTCTCCATCGCTCTTCTTCTTCTCCCTAAGCTTCACTATTTTTTGAATACGGGCCAATCGGTCAGCATTGTCCACGTATAGCATTAGCAGCGTAACTCTATCACCACTCTTCGGTTCCACCGCCACCACATTCCAACCATCGGCCTCTTGATTACTCAAAAAATAGTAGCCCTTATACTGGCGAAGTACGGTGCTGTCCGAAAGCTTCAGATCAACATTCATATCTCCTTTGGTTGATTTAAAGCTAAACCAGCCCACATTTACCATAAGAGTATCGTTATTGGTTCCGATGAACATCCCGGTAAGCTTGTCAGGAATCCTATCAAGATTTTTCACCCCGTTGGGTTGTGGAACATCAAACCTAACAACACTGCATGAAGCGAGTAAACAAGCGGCGAATGTAATCCAAAGATTTTTTTTCATCGTATGGTATTTAATGTCAATTAGAGTATGGCAAATTCAAGTGAAAACCAAATGTAAGTAAAATCTTTAAAATAGAGCTGTAGCTGGCTCCTGTTCCAAAGTTTTCAGCGGCATTAAACCATTAGGACAAAACCCTATCATAGAGAGGTTCCCAACACCTACACTATGAAAAAATTTATTGCAATTGTCCTATTAGCGCTGCCCTTCTCGGCATGCCTAAGTCAAACGAGTGACTCCTTAATCATCAGCAATCTCTATAAAACGGCACTTACTAGCACGTCTGCCTATAAAAACCTACAAACGATTACCAGTGAGGCTCCTCATCGCTTGGCCGGTTCACCAGGTTCCTTCTTAGCCATTAAAATACTCTACAACCAGTTCAAAGCGCTTAATCCCGATACGGTATACCTGCAGCCAGTAACCGCATACCCTTGGGATAGGGGTGAAAAGGAAGTGGTATACGCTACACTAAAGAACGGTGAAAAGTTTCTTATGCACTCCTGTGCTCTAGGCAGCTCGGTTGGCACAGGCCCCAATGGTATAACTGCCCAAGTGGTTGAGGTTAGAAGCTTCAACCAACTCAAGGCGCTGGGAGTAGAAAAGGTAAAGGGTAAAATTGTCTTCTTCAATGCAGCAGTGGAGCCAAGCATTTTTAACCCCGGTGAAGGGTACGGTAAATATGTATACCAGCGAGCTGCGGGTGCCTCCGAAGCCGCCAAGTATGGGGCCGTAGCAACACTGGTTCGTTCGATAACCAACCAGCTGGACACTTTCCCACATACAGGAATCATGCACTATGCCGATACAACCAACAAAATACCAGCCTTGGCAATAAGCACTGTGGATGCAAACAAGCTCTCTGCTCTTCTTCAGGAAAATCCTGAAACCAAAGTATTTGTTCGTAACACCAGTAAGGATTTGCCTCCTATTAAGTGCTTCAACGTGATAGCCGAACTTCGCGGAAGTGAAAAGCCCAATGAGATAATTACCGTAGGTGGCCACTTGGACTGCTGGGATTTAGGCGAAGGAGCCAACGACGACGGGGTAGGCTGCATGCATGCCATGGAGATAATCCACCTATTTAAGAGCTGTGGCATTGCGCCCAAACGAACTATACGAGTGGTACTGTTTCTCGACGAAGAGATGCATCAGGTTGGGGCAAGAGCCTATGCCGCCTCTGTAAAAGAAAAAGGGGAAAAGATTTACGCTGCGCTAGAATCGGATAGTGGAGCCGATATACCTAAGGGTGTTGGCCTGTCTGCTTCACCAGAACAGTTCGCCGAATTCGCCAAGCTAATGACAGCGCTACAGCCATATGATATTTACCAAGTTCGTAACGGTGGTGGTGGCACTGACGTTAGCTTTTTAAAACCACTAGGAGTTCCAACAATGAGCGTTATCCCAAGTCCACAGCGTTACTTCGAATTTCACCATAACGCCAAAGATACGTTTGACAAGATTGACCTTCGCCAGATGCAGATTGGTTGTGCAACCAACGCAGCGCTAGTTTACCTTGTCGACCAACACGATATATTGGGTAAGTAAGGTTTGATTATCGTTTGTAGCAAGAGGGTGGTAAGCAATTATCACCCTCTTTTCATTACCATCCATTTATATTGATGTAATATAGGCACATACGCAATTTGAAAAAAGTTTTTTGTCGAACCACGCCGTTTCATTCAGTCAATTTACTATTTTGTTCAGGATTTGTGAGTATTGGTCGTTCATTGCTCTAATGTTTAGGGCAATAATTTGATACAAGAGCCACAATGTGTAGCTAAAACTAAGCATAATTCATTCGATGTATAACCCACCCTAAAGCTACAACTACGACTAATGAAAAAAACAGCAATTGCTTCGAGTCTCAAAATGCCCGACGCCTGGGGCTCGAGGCTTGGGCTTGTTCTAGCCATGGCAGGTAACGCTGTCGGATTTGGCAATTTTTTGCGATTTCCTGTTCAAGCGGTTCAAAACGGCGGAGGTGCCTTTATTATCCCCTACTTGGTAAGCCTTGTGCTACTTGGCCTACCGTTGCTCCTTATTGAATGGTCTACGGGGCGTTATGGAGGAACTTTTGGTTACCACTCCACCCCATTCATTCTAAAGAAGATGGGGAAGAAAAACATCTGGATGTATGTTGGAGTATTTGGCATCTTCAGCAACATTGCCATTGCCTCCTACTACTGCTACATGGAAAGCTGGACCATGTCATACGTGTACCACTCGGTGGTTGGCACGTTCAACGGCATGAATCAACATCAAGTAGCCTCATTTTTCAATGGCTATCTCGATGTAACCGTTTCCACAACAGGTCTCCCTTACGAAGCAATTGTATTCTTCCTACTATGCCTTGCCCTCAACACCTGGATACTGAGCAAAGGGTTGAGTGGTGGAATTGAAAAGGCGGCCAAGATTGGCGTTCCGTTACTCATCGTTTTTGGGATTTTCCTAGCCATTAAGGGCATTACCCTAAAAGCCGGAACCAATGGCGCGCTATTCGATGGCATTAAAGGGCTAAACTTCCTATGGACTCCAAAGTTTACCTCGCTCACCAACCCCAAGGTGTGGCTGGCGGCTGCGGGGCAGATATTTTTCACGCTTTCAGTGGGCATGGGCTGTGTACACGCCTACGCCTCCTATGTGGGAAAAAACGACGACATTGCCTGCAACTCCATGTCGGCAGGATTTATGAATGAGTTTGTGGAGATTGTTTTGGGCAGCTCCATAATCATTCCCATTGCCATCGGCTACTTTGGCATCGACAAGGTTATTGAGCTCACCAACCTTGGTGGTCTAGGCCTCGGCTTTAGAACAATGCCATACCTCTTTTCACAGTGGGGCCCCATCATGTCAGCCCTTGCAGGGGTTGCCTTTTTTGGGTTGCTATTCTTCGCTGGCATCACATCATCGTTGGCCATGGGCACTCCGGTTATGGGATTCTTCAAGGATGAGTTCGGCTGGAAGCGTGGCTATGCTGCACTGGGATTTGGTGCCTCCATACTCATCTTTGGCATTCCTACGGTGCTCTTTTTCCAGCAGGGTGTTTTCGATGAGTATGACTACTGGGGGGGAACAGTTGCTCTTTTCGTTTTCGCCATGCTTGAGTCAATAATGTTTGCTTGGGTATTTGGCCTCGACAAGGGATGGACTGAAATTACCAGAGGTGCCGACATTCGTCTGCCAATCATATTCAAATACATTCTTAAGTATGTTACGCCCATAATCCTAATCATAGTTTTCTTCGGCTCACTCATTCGTCCTGCCAACGACGACTGGACCAAGCTGAGCTTTTCGGGCTGGTCGTTGCATAACGAAAGTATCATAGGCCAAATTAGGCATCAAGGGATAGGACCCAACAAGAGCTACTTTGCCCACAAATTTTACAGCGAGGTAACTGGGACAGTGCAAGGAGTTGCTGTTGAAAATAAGAGGAACTATCTGAACATTTTTGAGCCAAATGGCAACATTACCTCTTACCTCGTACGCGATGGATACAAGGTATTGGTAAAGCCAGATCAACAAATTCAGGTTGGCACTCCCATTTTTGAGGGGAAAGTCATCAATAAGGTTTTCTTCACCGACATGGCTAGAGTTCTACTCTTATCGCTCTTTGTGATAATCAGTATTTTGGTATTTGTAGCTTACCGTAAGCGTAAGTTAAGCAAGAACTTCACGTAGTACTAACCTAAGCAAAAGTAAAACTATGAATACATCGGCACTAATAACCATAACACTTGTCTGGGGGGTAGTAATCTACTTCACCGTATTCTTTTTTCTTAAAATTCTAAAACCGAAAAAATAATCCACCTTACAAGTTCAGAAGATAATCGTTATCGTTTGAGCAAAGGTTTACTCCCATAAAATCGGCCCTTGGCATTGTAAGCCAAGGGTCAATTTTTTATGTGAAACCTTCACCATGAAAAATGACAAAGCGAAAGGGTAATCCTTGTGTTAAAAAAGGCTAAATGGTAAAGATTAGTTGGTTTTTCATACTATATTTGGCGGTTAAATATCTTCTGAAAGCATGAAAAGCACTAATAGTCTAGCGAGTTCACTCAGGGTATCGTACACCATCCTTCTAATAAGCAGCCTCTCGTTTCTAACCATCGTTCTAACCTTTTCCAAAGAGATTAACCAGTACTTCAGCACGTCTAGTAAGGTATTCTCGGAATCGGTAATATTTAGCAACCTCGCTGCCGCTGGTGCCATAGTTGCGGGTAATGCGATATTCTCCAAAGAAATTGCAGACATTGATAATCTGGATGAAGATGAAAAGCACCTTACCTTCAGAAAAGCTATGTTTAACCAACTTCTGCTAACAGATATTGCTCTCTTTATTTTTGGAATTTTGTTGGTTGCCCTGCATAAAGGCTTGTTTATGGCGGAAACGCTGGCCATTTTTGGCTATCAACTCTCAAAATACCCAACCAACAAACGGTTAGCCCGACTTCTAAAATTACAACGCTAACGGCGGTTAACCAGCCAAGTATTCGATATTCCGCCATCTTTCCTTTACCTCCCGAACGATTAGCTAAATCGATAGGATAGTTTGATCAGAAATATGTTACGCGGATGATCGTTGAGCAGGTCCTTCATATTTGGCCGAAAGTTAAAGTTGCCGTTTTCCGCATAGCTGTCCCGCGACTGCGACCAAACTAGGTAGATTGTTGAACCGGGGATATACTCCCATCGGATAACCAAATTAGACAAAAACTGCTTGGTATTGAAATCGGGATTATCCATAGAGTAGTCAACGTGGTTGTCGCCATTTTCATCAACTGCATAGGTATTGTCACCTGCGTTGAATGTCAGCTGCTGATCGGTGAGGAGATGAAAACGCTGGCTATAGACCTTGGATTTGGTGTCGGCAGCAACCTTAAACTGGCTATACTTTACCGCTGCCACAAATGGTTGTCCCCAATACTGAATGGATAAATCCGGTGTGATAGACACATTTAGACGGAATGAGAGCCGGAAGGTTTTCTGCTGAATGGATGCCAGCAAGTAGCGTGCTTCTGTTCCCAAGTAATACTCATCGTAGTATTGCAGCTGGTTGTTGCTTACACCATAGCCTGGCTCCACGCTAATGGTTGTTGAACCAAACGGTTTATACGACAGGGAAGCAGACAGATCCCACTCCGACGAAAAGTCAACATTCACGCCCCACTGCTGGTAATAGTTAGCAGAAACCACCAGCTTCTTTTGCCCACTAGATTGGAGATAGCTCCAAAAATTCATTGAAGCAGGAGTAATGAATGCAGGACCTCCACGCAGTAGAGACAACGATAGCTCCTCCGAATCGTAGTTTGAGCCAAATCCTCCGCTCCAAAGATTTTTAAAGGTTGTATTTACGTTGATGTTGCCCCCTTTGCTCAAAAATACGCCACCGTAGTCCCATGAGCTCCACTGGTTAAAATTCAGCCCAACACTGCGAAAAATAGAGAATGGTTTATTCATACGATACCCCATCCAAAATACCTCCAAAATATTGTTTGCCTGACGCATGAAACCAAGGTCATTCAGTTCCAGCATGGGAGATTTCCAAGCCGACGCAAGCATAAATAAGAACTTGCCAGATGACTTCCCAAATTCCAGCTTCCCACCACTTCCGGTTAGCTGTCTACGAGTGGAATCAAGGTGAACATTCTTTGCATCTGGACGCTGAAAATAGCGCGCTGAAGATTCTTGGGTTCTGATAATAGCCGTTGAATCACCCTCCACATGGCTCATGTAGCTGTTAAAACTAACATACCACATTTTATCCTTCCAGTAATGGTTTAGGTTGATACCGGCTGTATGTGCTGAACGATGTAAAAATGCAATGTCCGAATTGTCAATATTTCGTATTGTGGAGGTTACCATTCCTCCCACTTGGGTATTTCCTCCATCAAAATCCTTTTCCACCCGACCTACTGCGTAATTTGTAAAAGGCTCAACCTCAACCTTTCGGCGAGTTCCATTCAAATCGATGGTAGCATTAGCTCTGTCGGTAACGCTTTCCAAGATTCCAACGGATAAGCCATTGCTGCTCTTACCCGTAATTTTGGCAGCCCCTATTATATTGGTAAAATTGGGCATATCAATATACTCTCCATCAGCTAAATCTGGATCGTTTTGCGGGCCTCTGCCAATACGCCGAGAGTAAAACAACGATTCATTTCCCAAGTCGCCATCACCAAACATAAGGGGAAAGCTGAAGATATTTTTCCCCTCAATAAAGAATGGTCGCTTTTCCTGGCGGAAGGTCTCAAAGGCGGAAAGATTCAGCTGTGATGGATCAGCCTCCACCTGTCCAAAGTCTGGATTAACCGTAAGGTCAAGAGTGGTATTGTTGCTCAGACCTAGGCGAGCATCAAATCCAGCCTTTACCGTCTCCTTGTGCCCCGATTTTAGAAATGGGTCCTCACCATCCGCTGCATAGCGGTCGGTTTTGGCTACAATGTAAGGCGTAATACTTGCTGTTCGGCGTGGATTAACCTTGCCATCCCAGTTCAATATGCCAAACTGGGAAACCCAACCCGACTGCTCCCTACTCGCCGGTTGCCATACGCTTGACTCCTGATTTCGGTATACAATACGACCAACCTGCAGCCCCCAAACCTGCCCATCATCGGCCTTAAACCGCAATTCGGTAAGAGGAATCTTTGCCTCAGCATACCACCCGGTGCTGTCGTGCGAGGTTTTCACCCACCATATGGGATCCCATGTTGAGTCCTCATTCCCATCGTTGGATATGGCATTATCAATCTTAGTTCCGGCAGCACTAACCCAAAAAGAGAAGGCTGTGCGGTGATCATTATAGCTATCAAACTCAACACCGGCAACATCTCCATCTCCATCATCACGTCGGCTAAGCCTCATTGAAATGCTATCGGGACTGGTGTCTTTAGCCCATATTGCCACGTAAATATATTCGTTATCGTAGAGCAGCTTAAAGGCCGTTTGCTGGTGTGGCTTCTTTCCCTCCGAGGGACGAAACTGCGTAAAGTTAGAAACCCACTCCACCCTTGACCATGCGGAATCAGAAATTCGACCATCCACCAGTGGCGGTGCACCAATTACCCGGGTAATAACAGTGCTCTTCTTTTCAAGCGGCTTGGCTGTAGCTCCAAATGCAATCAAGAGCAACAGGAAGAAAATGAAAGGAAATCTCATACAGGGCTTCTATATTATTCGTATCAAAAACGGAACGACAGTCATTGTGCTGCATTACCAATCGCTGTCGTTGAACCTTTGATGGCAAAAACAAACTTTTAGTTTAATCCCTACAACTATTATTTCTCTTTTCACAGAGAATAGTGGTTCATGTTTCGGAAAGCCCTTGAATAATTGCTTAAGAGTAAGACGGCAATAAACGGCTATTAGGGCTTTATTGCCAGCCACAAAAAAATTGCTTCCCAATTGGGAAGCAATTAATATATTCAATGCAGCTATAGCCCTACAAAGGGCAAATAACACTTTTTCAGCCAAAACTACTGTTTGAACTTCTTATATAGAGTTACGCCAATGTGTCCTCCAAAACCAAAGGTATTGTTCATAGCTACATCAACCTGCTTCTTTAATGCACCGCCAGTTGCAATAACAATGGCAGGATCGATTTCAGAATCACGCTCAGCTAGATTAATCGTTGGTGGAATAAGGTCGTTTTTAATGGCAAGGATAGCTGCAATGGCCTCTGCAGCACCCGCTCCTCCCAACATGTGGCCTGTCATCGACTTGGTGGAGCCAACCACCACATTGGTGAGATTATCAGCAAATACTCGAGAAATAGCCTTGCACTCGCTAATGTCACCAACAGGCGTAGATGTTCCATGTGCATTGATGTAGCTAACCTGTGATGGCTTTAACCCAGCCTCGTCCAAAGCCTCCTGCATAGCCTGAACCGCGCCATCTCCATCGGGATGTGAAGCGGTAATGTGGTATGCATCCGAAGCAGACCCATAGCCAACCAACTCGGCATAAATCTTTGCACCGCGAGCCAAGGCATGGTCCAGCTCTTCAAGCATTAATGCAGCACCACCTTCGCCAATCACAAAGCCGTCGCGGGAAACGTCAAATGGACGAGATGCCGTTTCGGGAGTATCATTCCGCTCACTCAACGCTTTCATGGAGCTAAAACCGCCCAACGCTGAGTGCGTTATAGGAGCTTCCGAACCACCCGCTAGAATAACATTTGCCTTACCCAGCCGAATGGTATTGAATGCTTCACCAATTGCATGGTTAGATGAGGTACATGCCGAAACGGTGGTAAAGCTGGTACCCTTAAGCCCATAACGAATAGAAATGGCACCCGAGGCCATGTTGGCTATCATCTTTGTAATAAAGAATGGGCTAAACCGGGGCATTTCGGGATTCTTGGCATAGGAAATCATCTCATCCTCAAATGTTTCAATACCACCAATTCCAGAACCCCAAACCACACCAATCTTACGAGTGTCAACAGTGGTAAGGTCCAGCTTAGAGTCGGCCATACACTCCTCTGCAACAGCAATGGCGTACTGTGTATAGCGGTCCATCTTGCGGAGCTCCTGTCGTGGAATGAATGCGGATGCATCAAAGCCCTTAACCTCACATGCAAATCGCGTTTTGTAAGGGGTAGCGTCAAAATGGGTGATGGGTCCAGCACCGCTCTTCCCTGCAATCAAGCTGTTCCAGAACTCTTCGACGTTATTTCCTATTGGAGTCAAAGCACCTAGCCCGGTTACAACCACTCTTTTCAACTTTTCCATAAATCTATTATTTAATTCTTATTTATTATCAACAACTTACAATCCACACAAATACTTACTAGTAGGTAAGCAATATGGGTAAATTTTTTTAAGCCTTTAAATCTTCCTGAATAAAACGGTATAGCGACTTAAAATCAAAGTTCTCTACCACCCGACTCAGCTGCAAGCCGGAGACCAAACTCGAAAAAATAGTCAACGCCTTTTCCCTCGGTTCACCCACAAAAGCAAAGATGCCCTTTTCCCGCCCCTTTGCAAGCAACTCGGTAAGCCAAGCAGATATGTACTCCACCAACTTCTTAAGCTCCGACGCGGTAGACTCATTGAGCGTATTAATGTCGGGACTCATGGCTCCCACAATGCATAGCTTCTTTTCACGATTGCTTCGGATGTAAATTTTCAGGAAGGCGTCCAGCTGCTGCAGCTCATTGAACTCACGGCTTTGAATGTTTTCAACCATCTCCTCAAATCGCTGCAGGTTTGTACGAACAATGGCAGTGCCAAGGCTCTCCTTTGATGGAAAATAGTAGTGAACGGCGGCATTCTTTATGCCCAGTTCGGAGGAGATATCGTTATAGCTGAAGCCGTTGTATCCACGTGTGCGAATCAACGTCTCCCCTAAGTCCATTATTTTTTCCCGCGTAAGCGACATCCACTCCTCTTCTAAAAATTACGCTGCAAATATACTTACTAATTAGTAAATAGAAAATATTTTTTGACAAAAAAATCAGGCAGTTAGAAAACAACTCCCCATAAAAAGTCAAAATAATCAAAGTTCTCACATAGCATTGAGATATCCAAAAAACTGATTCATAACACACATTTTTCAAACAATTACACCATATCTTGATCAATTGTCAAACATCAATTTGTAACTTTTCACCTGTTTAATCGACTAACTATTCAAGTAAACAAAACGTGTAGCTATGATACTTAAGATTCAAAACCTCAGCAAGACCTACCCCAATGGCGTTCAGGCCTTGAAAAATGTAAACCTAGAAATTAGCACCGGTATGTTTGGGCTTGTTGGCCCCAATGGCGCTGGAAAGTCTACGCTCATGCGAACGTTGGCTACACTTCAGGAAGCCGACAGCGGCACCGCCTTTTTCGACAACCTCGACATGCTACATAACAAGCCTGAGGTAAGAAAAATGTTGGGGTATCTTCCACAGGAGTTCGGACTTTACCCCAAGGTTACAGCAGAAACGCTGCTGAACCACATTGCCGAGATGAAGGGCATAGCGCATAAAGGGGAGCGGAAGGAGCTGGTTTCAGCACTGCTGCAGAAAACAAATCTATACCAACACAAGAATAAAAGTTTGGGGGGTTTCTCCGGAGGAATGAAGCAACGCTTTGGTATTGCACAGGCACTCATTGGCAGCCCCCGTCTAATTATTGTGGACGAACCCACAGCCGGACTGGACCCAACCGAGCGCAACCGATTCCACAACCTACTTAGCGAGATTGGCGAAAACGTGGTTGTAATTCTTTCCACCCACATTATTGAAGATGTAAAGAGCCTCTGCAACCAAATGGCCATCATAAACTTGGGAGAGGTGCTGCTTCAGGGCAAGCCAGAGGAGATAATAAATATGCTAAACGGGAAGGTTTACCGGAAACTTATCGACAAGCAGGCACTGGCCGAATACGAAACAATGGACGTGATTTCCACTAAGCTCTTGCGTGGCAAGCTGGAAATTACTGTAATAAACGACAGTAACCCTGGCAATGGATTCAGTGCGGCAGAACCATCGCTCGATGACGTTTACTTCTCGAATATTCGCAACTCCAACTAAACCCAAAGCCATGTTCCGAAAAATATTCCTATTCGAAATAAACTACCGACTCCGACGCCCGGCCACCTACATCTACTTTGGCATCTTTCTCTTCTTTACCATCACCATGCTGGTAAGTGAAAATGTCACAATAGGAATGATACCGGCCGGCGCAAATAAGAATGCACCCTATGTTTTTGCAGTTCTTGCCGGAATCTTCACCGCCTTTGGCATCATGGTATCGTCGGCCATGATGAGCACACCAATCATTCGCGACTACGACCACGACACGCACCACTTTATCTACTCGCTGCCCATTACCAAGTGGCAATATATTGGAGGACGATTCTTTGGCTCACTCTTAATGACCATTCTGGTATTCCTTGCCATTCCCATTGGGGCAATGATTGGTATTGCAGCAGCACACCTATTTGGAATACATGCAGGAAAGCTAGGACCATTTAACCTTTGGGCATACTTCCAACCATTTCTTTGGGTAGCTATTCCCAACATCCTTTTTTCAGGAGCCATATTCTTTGCCCTTGCCACTGCAACAAAGAAAATGGTATACAGCTACCTAGGTAATGTGGTTTTGCTTATTGGTTACATTATAGCAGTTAACCTGCTGGGCAATCTCGATAACCATCACCTTGCAGCACTTCTCGACCCATTTGGTCTAACATCGCTCGGTGAAATGTCCCGTTACTGGACCATTGCCGAATTTAACACCAAGTTTCTCACAGCCGATACCTACTTCATTCTCAACAGAATTATTTGGGTGTCCATTGGAGCATTGGCTGTCATCTTAACCTACCGAAAATTCTCCTTTACTACACCATCGTCGCTACATAAGGCAAAGGTTACCAATGGCACGGACGAGAAATCAAAGTCGGTTGCTCTTCCTAAGCTAACGCCAACCTTCAAGGGTGTTCTTTACCTAAAACTTTGCCTGAAGCAGTCGTGGCTCTACTTTAAGGGCATAGTGGTAGACATTGCCTTCATCGCCATAATGGTGGCCGGCATTGGACTCGTTGCTTCAGGGAGCATAAGCCTTGGTTCGATGTACGATACCCGCTACTACCCGGTAACCTACTCCATGCTACAATCGATAGGCGGCAGCTTTGTGCTTTTTATAATCATAATTCTCACCTTCTTTAGCGGTGAGCTGGTATGGAAGGAGCGCTCCGTTAAGCTCAACCAAATTTACGATGCGCTGCCGGTACCGTCATGGGTCACCTTTATGTCGAAGTACATTGCCATGCTGTTGATTACCATTCTGGTTCTCACGGTGGTAATGTTCACCTGTATTGGCGTTCAAATTGGGCACTCCTACTACAACTTCGAAATAGGGCAATACCTGGAACAACTCTACATCTTCAACTTTGCCAAATATGCTATCCTGCTTTCGCTCATCATGCTCATTCAGGTAGTTTCGCGCAATAAGTTTGTTGGGTTTGTAATGGTGATGGCCTACTATCTCATCATGTCCGTTCTCTACCAGCTGGGACTGGAAGATGGGCTATTCCGCCCCAACGCCATCCCCTCCTACACCTATTCCGACATGAATGGTTACGGACCATTCCTAACCTCTGTAATTTGGTTCACCATATACTGGGGGCTTTTTGCTGCATTGCTGGCGTTGGTATCGAACCTCTTCTGGCAGCGCGGAACAGAATCAGGTCCAAAGGCTGCCTTTCGACGGGCAAAAGAACGCTTTTCGCCCAAGATAATGAAGGTTGGATTTGGTGTTCTTGCTGCTGCCTTTTTGGGAGTTGGCGGATTTATCTTCTACAATACCCACGTAATTAACCACTTCGAAACTTCGAAGCATCAGGAGAAGATGGCTGTTAAGTTCGAAAAAACCTACAAGTGGATAGAAAAGAAGCCTCAACCTAAAATTGTGGATGCCAATGTGCAGGTAGATATTTACCCACACAAAAAGCAGCTTGACCTTGCTGGTACATTCTACCTTAAGAACTTCGAGAACAAACCTATCGATACGGTTTACTTCAACATACCATCGGAGAAGTTAACCATTAACACGCTCAACCTGGGACGCGACAGCATAGTGGTGGTGGACAAATACTATGGACTATACCGCGCGGTGCTTTCGAAACAACTACAATCAGGTGATAGCCTTCCGCTTAACTTCCGCTACAGCTATCGAGAACGGGGTTTTAGCAATGGTAATCCACAAACGTTCCTTGTAAACAACGGTTCCTTCTTCAACAACAAAGAGGTTTTTCCTACAATTGGCTACAACGAAGGCCTTGAACTGACGGATAAGGATAAGCGCAAAAAATATGACCTTCCCGAACGTAAGCGCATGGCTCCCATCAACGATACAGCCATGTGGAACAACACCTATTTGGGCAACGACGGCAACTGGATTCACTTTAAAGCGATAGTTAGCACTGCTCACGATCAGGTTGCCCTAGCACCCGGAAGATTGGTTAAACTGTGGACGGAAAATAACCGAAACTACTACAGCTATCAGGTGGATGGAAAGATGCTCAACTTCTACTCCTTTCTTTCAGCCGATTATCAAGTTGAGAGAGAGAATTACAAGGGTATTGAGTTGGAGGTGTACTACCACAAAGGGCACGAGTTTAACCTTCCTCACATGTTTAAGGCCATGAAGCGTTCGCTCGACTACTACCAAGCAAACTTCAGCCCTTTTCAGCACAAGAACCTGCGTATTGTAGAGTTTCCACGCTACGCCACATTCGCCCAGAGTTTCCCAACAACAATCCCCTACTCCGAGGCCATTGGTTTTATTGCCGACCTGAGAGACACCACCGACATCGACTACGTTTTCTACGTAACGGCACACGAAATTGCACACCAGTGGTGGGCGCATCAGGTAGTGGGTGCCAACGTGCAAGGCGCAACCCTCATGAGCGAATCGCTGGCACAGTATTCGGCTCTCATGGTTATGGAAAAGGAGTATGGTCGCGATAAGATGCGGAAATTCCTGAAGTATGAGCTCGACCGTTACCTCAGCTCACGCAAATATGAGCGCGAAGAGGAAAATCCGCTATACCTCAACGAAAATCAAGGTTACATTCACTACAACAAGGGAAGCGTTGTGATGTATGGTCTTCGCGATTACATTGGAGAGGAGAACCTCAACAAGGCACTTGCTCTTTTCGACCACGACTGGGCATTTAGGGAACCACCATTCCCCATCTCAACCACCTTCCTGCAATACCTGAGCAAGGCAACGCCCGACAGCTTGCAGTACCTAATTGAGGATATGTTTAAAACCATTACCCTATACTCGAACCGGGCAACCAAGGCAACCTACACAACACTTCCCGATGGCAAGTATAAGGTGAATCTTACGGTGATGGCCCAGAAATTTAGGTCAACCGAAAAGGGTGTGGAAACGGAGCTGCCATTCAACGACTACATCGATATTGGGGTATTAGCCAAAAACGGCAAGGACGACAAGGTGCTATACCTCCAAAAACACCTTGTCCATTCTGGCGAGAACACCTTTGAGATTATTGTGGACCAAAAGCCTGAGTATGCAGGTATTGATCCCATGAACAAGCTAATCGATCGCGATAGCGACGACAATAGAATAACTGTGGAAAAACAGTAAGCACTTTCAAAAAACAGAAACGCCCAGAACAAACAGTTTTGGGCGTTTCTTTTATTAATTCAACTTGCAGAATAATCTACTTAACAATTTGAAGATTAAGAGGAAGCTCCCCATTACCAACAATGGCTGCTATGGTTTTTGCTTCAACAAGAGTAAACTGTCCGGTGATGCTGGAGTGGCCACCAGTAATTTCAGTCATTACGATTGGTGCTAGCAGCACCTTACCGTCCAGTATAATGGCAATGGCCTTATTCATGTTCCGCTTGGTGGCGTCAGCCCAAATTCCAATGGCAGGCTTTTTGAAAGTCATCTCAATGGCATAGCCAATACCAACCTGGTTGTTGCTACAATTTGCGCTCTCAATATCGGCATCGGTCAGCAAGGGGGTGTTTTTCAATGCATAAAGACTAAACATTAAGCCTTCTGAATGTTCCATCCATGCAAAGTGGACGCTCTCATCTAGGTTAGCGGATTTCAAATAGCTGTTTACCAATGCCGTATCAGATGTGGCAGCATAACCCAAAACCGCACCCTGCGCATTACCATTCGAGTTCTTAAGAAGTTCAAATAGGTGGGCATCACCCTTCAACATATCAAGAACAGCTTGGTGATTAAAAGTCTCGTAAAAACCAAGAAAACCTTTTTCTGTAATGAGTTGCTGCACATAGGTGGAATCCCAACCGCTGGCCAGTGAAACCTTTATTTGGTTCTTTTCAGGTAATGTGGCAACCTTAAACTTTGCCGTGTTGACAAACTGCAACCGGTTGGTTATTACTGTTGCTGCTTGTGAAAGCATATCGGCTGATACATTTGATTCTACTGGCTGTAGAACGAAAGCGCTCGTCATTTGGGGCTGAAGGTTACAGCCACCCATAAAGATGCCAAGCACAAAAATTGCGATTACTGAATATAGCAATGATTTCATTGTAGTAAATTTTTAAGTTAACTAATAAGTATCCCCTTCTATTGAAAAGGTGATGATGAAATGAAAATGAGGAAATAATATTAGCTCAACGCTGGGAGTTCACGCGAATTTGCTGAAAACAGGTGATAGTAAAAACGAAGTTTTTCCAATGGAATGGCTGACATCTCTACCTGTTGAATGGCGAAGAGACGCTTAGCTGTTTCTCGATTTTCGACAATGCCCTTGAGTTTATTATCGGTAATTGAGAAGGGCGTCTTAATCGACAGTTCAAAACTAGCATGAGCTAAAGGTGTTGGAGAAACAAGGATTGCCTCAACATTGATGGAATGAACTTGAGACACAGCAACCTGCTCGTGCTGCTGCAAAAATCTATAGCTGCTGCTAACTTTTCCTGCAAACAGAACGGCAACAAGGAAGAACAGCACCATAAAAGCGGCTGCTCCAAGAAAACTTACTATCTCTTCCTTCTTGTTCATGCTTAGCAAATGTAAACAATTTATTGTGCAGCAATATAATTCCACATCAAAAGTTGCAATTCCTTGCGGCCATATCCCTGCAGAACTTTAAAATGCATCCATGGCCAATATCAAAACAGCATGGTTTAGACCCGAACTCCCAATATTGTTAAGTCATCAACCTGCTCCTGATGACCTCGCCAACTTTCAAACGTTTGATCCAATAGCAGTTTCTGCTCTTCCATTGGTTTTTGTGCAATGTTCATGATTAGTTCAGAGAAACGTTTAGCCATAAATTTTTTCCCATGAGGACCACCAAATTGATCTTTAAAGCCATCACTAGCCATGTAAATACAATCGCCCTTGGATAGATTAATTTCGTGATTTGTGAAGGGTCCCATTTTTACAAAAATGGCTACAGGTTGTTTGTCCCCCCCTACTATCCTCAATTCTCGATTGCCAGAAACAATGTTTAAAGAAATATTAGCACCTGCATACTGTAGCACATTGGTTTGTGTATTCAAAATGCAAAAAGCCATATCCATTCCATCCTTTTGCTCTCCAATTATACCCTTCTGTTTCAACGCCTCAATCATCAACTCACGCAACCTATCAAGTATCTCCCCTGCATTAATGGATTCCTTACGACGAACTATCTCATTTAGTAGAGTAATTCCCAACATACTCATAAAAGCACCAGGAACACCGTGTCCAGTGCAGTCGGCCACTGCAAAATAAAGGTACTCGTTGGAACGGGTTACCCAGTAAAAATCACCGGAAACAACATCTTTCGGTTTAAAGAGTATAAAGTGATCACCCAAAATTCCATCCACAGCATTTTCTGATGGTAAAACTGCCTGCTGGATGCGTTGCGCATAGGCAATACTATCTGTTATCTTTTGACTCTGTATCTCAATTCTATCGCGCTGGGTTACTACTAAGTCACGCTGACTTTCAATCTCATCACGCTGGGCACTAATCTCCTCATTTTTCTCCTTAAGTAGGTTATTCTTTTCCTCTATAATCCTCTTCTGCCTACGGGTGATTTGTAGGCGGCGAAGGATAAATGTGACCATAAAAACGAGCAATACAAAACCAATGGATATGCTAAGAATGATGATCTTTTGTACGCGTGCCTTTTCTGCACTAATGGTACTATCCTTCTCAAGTATCTCTATCTCCCTCTGTTTCTTTTCATTCTGATATTTGGCCTCCATTTCAGCAATAGCCTTAGTTTTTGTTGTATTAAACAAACTATCATTCGTTGCAATATAAACTTCAGCGTACCGATAGGCTTCATCCCAATTTTTCTGCTCTTTATAGGCTCCCATTAAAGATTTTGAAGCAAAATTCTCCAACTGCATCAGGTTCCATTCTCTAGATATTACTAAAGCAGACCTACCAAACTTTATGGCCTTTTCTAAACAATGTATTTTTCGTAAGGAATCACTCTTTTGAGCGATTTCAACATATATATCAGATAGGTTTACTTGCGCAGTTGCAAGACCATTTTGGTCAGATAACTTTTTAGCTATTCTAAGCGACTGAGTGTAGTAGTGGATTGCATTATTAAAATCACCTATTTCCTTATATGCTAGGCCCAAATTGTTATAGACATCAATCAAGCCACTTTCCTCACCTAACTCCTCACTAATTTTAAGAGACTTAAGATAATAGAATATTGATTTTTTGTATTGATTCAAATCACTATAAGCCAAACCAATATTGCTATAATTAATTGACATTCCACTTCTATCATTCAAACTAGAATCTATTTGCAGGGATCTGGTATAAAAATCGATTGCTTTTTTATAGTTTTTCTCACTGTAAAACACCCCTCCTAGATTTGTGTAACTTGAAGATATTCCCGCCTGATTTTTAAGTTGTTCATTAATCTTAAGAGCCTTGAAATAATACTCTTCTGCTTTATCGAAAATGCCTTGATAGTAATAAACATTTCCTAAATTAATGTAATTGCTAGCCACATTATTGCTAAAATCGAGTTTGCGACTTATATTCAACGAATTTGTATAGTAATATATAGCCGAATCAAAGTTCCCCAACTCACATTCTGCAACGCCAAGGTTTCTGAAAGCAATGGCCAACATCTTCTGATCATCCAAGGATTGAAATTCCTCAATTGATTTTAAAAGATAGGCAATTCCAGTTTTACAATCTCCTTTTTCAGTATATACCCCCCCTATAATTCTTTCGACGTTGGCATGGAGTAATCCATACTTCCTTACCGAATTCTTATTTATGTTATGACTATTTTCAATAGCACTAATCGACTGACCAAAATATAACAAAGAAGAATCCAAATTAATATTTAAAAAAACATCACCTATTTGGTTGTATATTTCTATTCGCGCTGTATCCTGTCTTGTTTGTTCCAGAACTTTTTTCAGCGAATCCACCTCTGAATTTTGCCCCGAAGCATTGTTGAAAATGCATACAACGGATAGAAGTATTAAGAGAATTAAGCTTTTTTTCATAGCTCAACGGGAATAAGAAATGTGAAATAGAACCACTCAAAGGTATCCCTTTAAGGCAATTGTTCACTCTACAATCTTAACTTTTAGACAATAGTTCACAAAGTGGTGTTAAAAAGTGGAGGTGCTTCGTCCAATAAAAATAGATGAACACATTACCTGTTGAATCAACCACCTACCTCAGAAAGAATGCCCAGCTTAACGTATATAGGTCGAACCATAGTTTTCAACTTGCTCAGTTTACTTGCAAAAACTAAACCGCCAATAATACATGCAACACCTCCAACCATAATGGTGATGGGCACATTGAACATGGTGGCCATGCTTCCGGCCATAAAGCTGCCAAAAGGTGCCGTGCCCATAAAGGCCATGGCGTAGAAGCTCATTACCCGGCCACGCTTATCGTCGTCCACTATAGTTTGAATTATGGTGTTGCTGGCAGCCATCTGGAGCATCATGCCAAGGCCTACTATAACCATAAGCGCCATGGAAAGAAAAAGAAATCGAGAATAGGCAAAGGAGATGAGCCCCACGCCAAAAATGATGGAAGCCGTCGGGATAATTCGGCCAAGCCCTAGTACGCTGCGCCGTGAAGCGAGAAATATGGCTCCGGTAAGTGCACCTACACCCGATGCCCCCATTAGAAAGCCGAAAGTATGTGCACCACCGTGCAGAATTTCCTTGGCAAAAACAGGCATGAGCACCGTGTAAGGCATCCCCATGAGGCTTACCAAGGCAAGTAGCAAAATGATATACTTAATGGGAGCAAAGCCAAAGGTATACTTAAAGCCATCCTTAAGCGACTTAAAAACATTGCCCTTCCGTCTCTCCAAACCCGACAAATCAATGGTCATAAAGAGCAAGGAGACAATAACGAACAGATAGCTCAACCCATTCAGAAAGAAGCAGGTTCCCTCTCCTGTGGTGGCAATGAGCACTCCGGCAATGGAGGGTCCCAACAATCTAGCCGCATTCACCATGGATGAGTTGAGCGCAATGGCGTTACCCAAGTCCTCTTTTCGCCCAACCATCTGCACCAGAAGTGACTGTCGTGCGGGTGAGTCAAAGGCATTTATTAGCCCAAGCACAACGCTAAGGGCAATAATCTCCCATATCTGTATTATCCCTAAGAAAAAAAGAATAGCTAGGGTAAATGCCTGCAGCATAGCCAGAATCTGTGTTGCAATAAGTATGTGGTAGCGGTTCCAACGATCGACCAACACCCCTGCGAATGGTGCTAGCAGAAAGGTGGGTATTTGTCCGGCAAAACCAACGACTCCCAGCAAAAAGGTGGAACCCGTTAGCCGATACACCAACCACGGCGTGGCAATTCGCTGAATCCAGGTACCTATGAGCGATAGGCTCTGCCCGCTAAAATAAAGACGAAAGTTCTTATACTTTAACGAACGAAAAGTAACCTTAAGCCCAGAAGGCATGCTTGAGCGAAGCCGAGCATATCTCATTTACCAGTCAATATTTAAGAGCCATTACAACGCATCAGCAATGTACACAACATCTTATCAACAAAAAGAAAGTCTAAGAACGCTGGAGTGATGCGTCAGTAAAAATAGGCATAAAGAGCGTTCATGGTATTTTGCAAAGAGTAATGGAAGAAGAAAAATCGTTGGAATCACAACATTTTCCACAAAACCTTCTTTAAATTGTCCACAGCAAACCCACATAGCAGCTGGTAAAGCTATCGTTAATCAGGCTGTGACCCACAGAAAAGATGAAATGTGTTGTTGCGCTAAAGTTAATTGATCCTCCAATGTTGAAGGCGGTTGACGACTGACCATCGACGACATTGGCCGTGTGGTAGTAGAGCTCTCCACCCAAAGTTACGGCAGGGGAAAAATCGTACTGCACTTCCCAACCTGCAAAGAGCCAGTTTTTATTACCAACTCCGGGATTTATCCAGTAGCCAACGCCGCCATAGGTTGTGAGCCTACTCCAAGATTTCTGAATCCAAAGAGGAATATAAACTTGGGTTCGTCCGTTACTAAACTGCTGATTCTTTACTGTTGGCACCTCCACAATGGGAAAAACGCCAATCTGAGGTCTATCATCCGATTCCTGCACAAAACGATACTTCATACCCAGCTCAGTATAGCCGTAGCCGAAGTTGGTACCCTCACGTCTAATGTAGCTGTAATTCATGGGTAACAGAAGGTGAACCTGTACGTTGGGGACCAACCCATAGTTTACCTCCACGTGAGGCGCAGTTCCCAACCATTCGTTATGCTGAATGGTATTAATGGAGGCAATGTAGTACTCCCAATGCCTAAAACCAACGGGTTCCGGATCGTCGGTATTAAATGGTGGGCCCGCATAGCCCAGCGGGGCCAAAATCAGCGTAAACAGGCTGAATAAAAGAGGAAACTTCCACCTTGTGAACAACATGGCCTAGAAATTGAATTGCTCATTGAAGGCATTATAACAAATGAACAGTGTGCTAAGTTTAAACCGACAATTGTCCCAACCTAAAAGTTGTAGCTGCTACTCATAAACTTCAGCGCAGGTAAAGCGTGTCCATAAAAATCGAACAAGGCCCTATCCTCCATTTCGCCCCCCCAAGGATTATTCAAATAATCGGGAGCCCAATACTGCACTCCCACGCCACCACCGTTGATTACGGCTTGGGTAAAATCGCGCATAAACTGAAGCTGTCCCGATGGGTCAAACGAATAACCATTAAATGGAGTCATAGGAATCACATACCCTGTAGCATCAACCTTACTCCAGTAGTAGGCCGCTTCAACAATAATCACGGGTTTGCCATAAGTTGATTCAATGTGCCGAATCGTGGAGGATATACCATCCATATTGTTGAGATGAGGATTGGTGAGGAAATAGTTGAAGTAGTAGGAGAAGCCAAGCATATCGAAGTCGGTAACGCCAGCTTGCACAATGCCCGTAATCCACCAATCGGCGATGTCTATGCCACTACAGTGCAGTATTATCTCTGGTTTAATGGTAGAGGTAAGTGAAAAGTCGCGAACCGCCCTAATGCCGGAGTTGAGCAGCTGGGCAAAAGAGGTAAAATCGTTATCGACAACCTTCCCTGTGGGCCAGAGCATGCCGTTGCTCACCTCATTGCCAACTTGAATCATTTCAGGAACGAGTGATTTGCTCCTGAGCTCATTCAAGATTCTCGTGGTGTAGGCATAAACGCTGTCGGACATGACAGCCACATCGCCACTGCAGCTTTGCCAAGCGGCGGGCGTATATTGCTTTCCCGGATCGGCCCAGCAGTCTGAGTAGTGTAAGTCCAAATTTACCGCCAAATGCAAAGCCTTAGCTCGTGCAATCAGCTTTTCAGCATTGGCCAACGTGGCGTAAACATCCGTTCCTCCGGTGCCGTTAATGCAGGTCGACGGATTAACAAACAGCCTAACTCTTACCGTATTGCAGCCATAGTCCCTAAAAATGGTAAACACATCCTTCACCCTATCCGAATCGGTGTAAGTATAGCTCATGGCGGCCATTTGCGTGGCGTACGACAGGTCGGCACCCATGGAAAACTTATCCCAGGCATAGCTACTCTTCTGCGATGGTGGAATGGAGCTACTCTCCTTCTTACAGGAGGAGAATGGGACTGCAACCAGCAGGCAGAAAAGCAACGGTCGGTTAAAGGCAACCATGGAAAAGTGTCTCATACATCCTCAGCCAAATAGTTTAAATGGATGATGGTAAAGGTAGTATTTTGTCTATATCTGAATGTTCCCCAAAAAAACACAAATAATGCTCAGCAAGAGAAGAGACGCGATAAATCGCATCTCTTCTCTATATTCACAAGTTCAACTATCAAAACCAAACGGACAAATTAAGCGACAAGCGTTGATCGTAGAATGTATAGCCCTTGTCTTCATCATTTAAATGGTATTGGGAAGACTCAAAAGCATTGAAATAGTAAGTTGTCTTACCCGACAACTTGGCATAAAGCAAGGAGGGCGAAAATTCTACGCCAGCAGAGAACCAATTACACGGCTCATAGCTAAGGCCAAAAATAGCAGCAACACCCAGAGAATATCCTTTGGGAAGCTTAGTTACGAATAAAGGCTCTGCATAATTATCGGCAAGAATAATATTTTCAGTAATTTTATATTGTCCATGTAGGTTTATGGGAATTTCGAATCCACCATATAAGCTAAACTTAGCCTTACTGTCGATTATTGTCCATACTATCCCGGGAGCAAAATGATATTTAGTTTGTGTGCCTTTGCCGGGAACAACTATTGCGATGCCGTAATAATTATCAAAATTAAAATTTGCCTCATCCAAGTTGCGTGTTACCCCAAATCGAAATCGCAAAATGGTTTGATTCTGCATTTTATAGTTAACCAACAGTCCAACGGAATATGATTTGTGTTTTAGCAGGATATCATCAATCGATTCATTTTTCTCATTGTACAAACCGTCTCTAACATCATCCTTACTAGGGGTATTAATCTGAAAAGTTAGACCCAACCTCTTTTCATGGATAACTGGTTGAATACCAATCTCTATTTGCTTTATTGACATCTTCTCCTTCTGTTCTTGTCCGTAGACTATAACGCTCATCATGAGGAGACAGATTATCAGTAGGCTATATCGTACTTTCATTGTTTCGAATTTATCAACACTCACCAATTTCACTAAAACCAAACCGAAACGTTTATCGAAAATCGCTGATCATAAAAGGTATACCCTTTGTCCTCATCATTTGTGTGATATGGCACGTTTGTAAAATTAGATGGATTGTTAATCGTTGTTGTACCCGAAAGCTTTGCATAGAGCATGGATGGTGAAAACTCGGCTCCAACCGAAAACCAACTAGCGGGAGCATAGCTAAATCCAAGAATTGCTCCAAGTCCTAATGAGTAGCCGCGAGGAAGAGTTGTCACATATTTTGATATCATTAAATTCGGAGAATATATTGGGACAAATTGAGTTAGCGTATACTTTCCATGTAGGTTAATGGGTATTTCAAGGCCACCATAGAGGCTAAACTTATTCCTACTTAGCTGCCAAACAATTCCTGGAGCAAAATGCAGCTTTGTTTGCATTCCCGTAGTCTTATTAACGTTTTCACCAGGATAATCTGGAGTTTGACTCTCAATTATCGAAATACTTGTTACGCCAAACCGAAATCGAAGCATAGTTTCATTTTGAATTTTGTAGTTCAGCACAAGACCGGCCGAAAAGGATTGGTGCTTTAAATTGTAGTTATCAACAGATTCATTATCCACATTAAACCAGCCAACATGAATATCGTCGTTGCTGGGGCTATTTAGCTGTAGGGTAACTCCAAACCTTTTACTTACACCAACTGTGGTTGAAGAAACATTTTCTGGAGTTTGGGTTATGGCAGGAACTTCATTCTTGTCCTGTCCAAATACAAGGATGCCCATTTGCAGTATGCAAAGAGTTAAAATGCTTTTTTTCATCTTTGTTAGATTGTAATGGTAGAAAAAGAAATTCTATTTTAGGTAAAGTATTTAAAATTATCTGTCAACATTTGAAATAAAATCAAGGGTAAATCTTTCACTGAGCATTCAATCAAGAATTAATTTCTTAATTCTTCAAATGGTAAGCAAATTTAATTTAAATATAGAATCTTGCAAGCATTATAAATATTTTAACCGCCTGCGACAAGTTCAACAGATGCAGTTTACCTGAGCAATATTGCTGTGGTTAAACTTTTAGTTCCAAAAGTTCTAGATTCCCTACAGAAATTCCCCAATTAGCCAAGCAATCAGCCAGATGACTAAAACAACAGCTCCAATTTTCGCCATTTTCTTATCCGATTCAATGGTATCCCGGGCATTTCTTTTTAGCTCCTCCACAATCGGGCTGCCATTTGTCAGCAACCCTTCACTCCTTAGTTTTTCAGTCAGCCTTACAATCTCCGCCCTTCGCTCAATCCTTTCCCACTCTCTCTTTTTATAGAAATAGTTATTTATCCACACATAAAAGAACATAAGCACAGTTAATGCAACGAAGGTGGTTATGGATGACCGATTAATATCAGTATTAAAATCATTCAAGACAAATACAACAAGCAGTATACCCGCCAAAAAAAGAGGGTAATGGTGTTTAGTATAGTAAACCTTGATGGGTGAATTAGTTTTCGCCTCTAATATTTCATCTCCAGCCAGTCGTTCAAGTTTCCAACCAGCTCTATTGGCTTCCATGTTATTAAAATCGAACTTGCGTAACTCCAATTCCCTCTCTGCGTACGCCTTAGCCTCCACAGGCAAAGTGGTATCACCCTTATATATCCTATAAAGTTCTTTGTTGCTCTTGCTCTTAAATATCTCTTCCCAGTTGTAGCCCATATTGATAAAATCACCAAATAATACATTACAACAAATGTAAAAAAAAACAATTTTGTATAACGATTATTGACTACAATATTTAACCAGAAATATTCTTGCGCCACAACGCTACAAATCCCTCCATTTCTGTTGGCATTCCATTACCACAGATGCAAAAAACAAAATAGAAAAAGCGAGCTTAAGAGGTTATTACCAAATTTATTGTGACTAATATCCACATTGGCAATAATCGCTAAAATTAATTTTCTTAAATTCAAACTGGCAATTTTCTATTTCAATGGAATCTTGAAGATTATCGAGGTTGTATAGTGTTCCCGAAAACGATCCCCTAATTCCAACAAGGTCTGAACCTGGCATTGGAATCATCTCCTCAATTTTAACAAACGAAGATATGGAGGAAACGCTATTCTCGTAGATTCGTTGATTTCCAGATTCATTAATAATGAGTCGTGCATACGAATTAAAATCCCCATAAGAATCCGATATCGGATAGTTACCAATTGAATAAACACCCACTATTTGAATCTGAAATATGTTGTCGCTCTCTGCTCCAATCCGGGATTGTGCATCTTTATATGCTTTAATGGTATAGAACGGTATATCATCAACTTTTGAGAAATCGCAACGAAATGTTGAAGTGCATGAATCATTATCAACAATGGAAGGTCGCCATAGGGAATTGTTAAGAGTCATGCTAAAGCTATTCAGCTGGGTTGCTTCATTGGGAACATTATCAGTCTTAGTGCAGCTCACCAAAATTGTTGCCATCGCAAACGTCAAAACAAATTCAACGGTTAAAAAATTAATACGCTTCATAATAAATAGTTGGTTTAGGTTTGTTAGGTAAATATCTATAATTTATTAATGCAAACAGCTTTCTTTTATAAATTATCAACATCCATTTCTAATTAGCAAGTTAAACTATCTATTATGAAAAAAAGGTGCCAATAATAAATATTCGTTGACACCTTCTCATCTGAAACCATTTAATGCACCTAAGTAAATCTCAGATAAAATTATTTTAAAGGAAATTGCATTACTCTTCCTATCTGTAAACAAACCAAGAACAAACTCACTAATATTCAATATTTTAAAAGCGATCTATTTCCAAACCGAACTAAGTTCCTCCGCGGTGAGCATAATCACCATACTCTTCAGATTTTCGAGGGAACGAAGATGTGCCTCCTTGTTGTAAGACGAAACGGCATCGGTAATAATTACGGGGAAAAATCCACGATTGCCAGCATCTCTTGCCGTTGATTCCACACCTATCTCGGTAGCGATACCAGTAATTACAATGGTGGTTATCCCGGCATTTCGCATCAGCTGCTCAAAGTGGGTTCCTACGAACATGCTTGCCGTATTTTTGGGAATCACAATATCGGGTGCCGCTGGTTCAATGGCCAAATCGAGACCGTTGGGCACTTGCTTAAGCGATGCTAGCCGGTTTCTAAAAAAATACTTCCGAACAGGGGATTCAAACTTCTCGGGAAGTGGGGTAATCTTCGAAAATATGACCGGCACTTCGCGTGCCTTTGCCGATGCGATAACGCTCCTTGTATTTGCTAGAAAGGCCTCAGTATTGAAAATGTTCTGCACCAGCATGTTTTGTGCATCCCATACCAGCAACGCTACTCTGTTGGGATTTAAAATCTCCCTCAATTCACTTGTAATTTCCATGACGACTGCAATTTATTACTATTTGACAACAAAAATATGAACAAAACTCTATTAAAATCTTACCATTAAACACCTCCGCACACCAATAATTGGTGGGACGTTTCTATCAAAACATTTCAAGGCCCCAAGTCCTTTTGTGTCCAATTTAAAATTCGTTCCTAATAACCCAAATCGACACTAGCCACCCTGTAATGAAGCTGAACAAGCCCAGTATCGAATTGCTTGGAGGAAAGAAGTTCCAGCAACTGCTCTGGTCTCCCATCTTTAAAAAGCCTCACCCCTTCCCCAAGCAAAGTAGGGATAACAGAGATAATAATCTCATCGATTAGGTGCTCCTTCAATAGCTCATTCACGACCGCTGCCCCTCCATCGCAAAAAATATTTTTACCCGGCACACTTTTCAATTGGGTGATTAAATATTTTAGCTTGCCAGCATAGAATTGAACCGTTCCAACGGAAGGCCTATCGGCTCTGGTAATAACGTAGGTCTCCTTATCGGCATGGGGAAACTCTGGTACCTGCCCCATTACCCACTCGTAGGTCTTTCGTCCAAGAATTACCGTATCCACCGTTGAAAGAAATGCCGCGTATCCATAATCCTCTCCCTCCTTTTGAACTATGGAGAGAAAGCTCAAGTCATCGTTTGGTTTAGCAATATAACCATCTAAACTTGCGGCAATGTAGAGCACAACCTTTCTATCGAAACCCATAACGTTGACGAATAACACAGACTACTTTTATAAATCGACAAGGGCCATGCTGCGCCAAACGAGCAGCAGCATGGAGGTATGCCACACAAGCAAAGCAATTGACCTGTGCGTAGTTAATATCGACCATTTCACCCAATACCTACACCATAAAGGGCTGAAGCATGGTTACCCGATTATCCTCCGTATCGATAAACGAAACGTAAAGGCCGATACCGGGAATTTCAACAGGTTCGCCATGAACCTTGCCTCCGGCTTCCGTAACCTTTTTAATAGATTCCAGAATATCATCCACCGCAATAACAATGGACGGATGATAAGATTGACCATCGGTTCGGTTTGGGTAAAACCCACCATTGATTGCACCTGCCGTTGCAGGGCGTCCGGTCTCGTCGGTTTGGGTAGTCGAAACGGTAACATAGTTGCCCATTTCCTCGCCCAGATGCTGTGCCTGCCAACCAAATACGTTGGTGTAAAACTTAGCCATCCGGTTGATATCGTTTGCAGGCATTTCAAAATGCACCACGGGAAACATCTTTTTCATCATCTCTGAATTAAGTTTATGAAGTATAATAAAACAAAAACAGCTGTCAGAGCATAATGGTTGTCGACCGAGGGAATAAGTCATTAACAGACTTTATGACAACTCCTTGGTCATGCGTAGCAGTTCCGTGGTTGTTTTCCAATTGCGCGTAGTAGCCGTTACGTTCAACTTTTTTTCCAAAAATCCATTGGTGAGCTTTGCTCTGCCATAACCGTTAGGGCAATGTAGGTAAACGGCTCTATCAATCAGCATAAACTCCTCACCAGGAAAGGAGGTCTGCTGCAGCAACTCTACACGCGAAGCTTCCGGCAGCTTCTGCAGCATGGTGACATGCAAATGGGCAACATCCCGAGAACCATCTTCCATAAAAGGATTATTGTCAACAATCTGGAGCAGCTCCTTTGCTGTGAGCACCATTACGGGAACATCCAAGGCAAAATAGTTGTGTATTCCCTCGGCAATGGTCTTCTCAAGTGTGCGAGGATCAGCACTATCGGTTTGAAAGATTACGTTTCCGCTTTGTATGTAGGTTTGAACATTGGTGTAACCCAAATCCTCAAACATCTTGCGTAAAGCGTCCATCTTTATCATTTTCTGTCCGCTTACATTTATTCCACGAAGGATAGAAAGGTAGGTTGTCATGGCCAAATCATGCTCTAGTTCCGCAATGTTAACAACAACGAAGGGGGACTTAAGTTCGTTACCATTGAGTCTCCCTGCAACACCATTTGGCCCATGCTTTCAATGGTTTTTCACAAACTCTTTTGATAAAAGTAGGTAATGCCCTCCTCCTTATCGTCATAGGAAACAACCTCCTTATCCTTGTGAAAGTCGAAGTAGCTTAACAAGCCAAAATCGCCGGAGCAAAATGCCGTGTGGGTAAACAGCGTTCCAAGAACGGAAAACGACCAAAGCTGGGTGGTGAAGAGCAGCAGCAAAAGCAGCACGGCAGATATCGTTACAAATGGGGCAAGTCCTACAATATGAAACTCCTTTCTGCTGGCAACAAATTTATCGGCAATGGCCATAAAGTAGAACTTCTTGATATTGGCATCGTAGGAGGTGTGCCTTGCACCCTGCGACCTGTAGGCGAGCACGTGAATAAACTCATGTAAGGGAACAAGCCCGAATGCGAAAGCAATCCCGTAAGCAAAGTGGGCTATCCCAGCGTCCACTGTAAAGCCCTCAACCCCAGAGTCTTTCCAAAACCATACTACAACAAGGCCAAAAGCAATAAGGTTGCTTATCCAGTAAAAGGTAGAGAAGCGCGTTCGCTTGTGCATATACTCCTTAACGAACGGAACAATGTCCTTATGTCCAAGGCTGTCCAAGAGGGTGTAGCTGTTTTTAGCTAAATCGGCAGGTGTTAGGTTCATAAAGTAAGATGCGTAGAAAGTAGATGTGCAAAATAACCATAATCTGTGGCTACGGTGCTAATACAAAAGCTTAATCTCAACTAACTTTTTAATATCCTGTAGTTTTGAGTCATCATGCACATCAATTTGTATCCCTCGTCCCTCTGCATAAACTTGTGCCTCACTCAAAGCACTCTTTATCTCAGCCGAAACATCGCTGAGGAGAATCCGATCCAATGCCTTTTGCCCAAAAACAAAGGCCACCTTAAAATAGCTGTCACGAGGGAGCAAGTATATGATGGCCAGTTTCTTATCCTTTATCCGAAAATTCCACCCATACTTTTTGCCAGGATAGGCCCACTCTCCCTTCCCCTCCGGATACTGCTCCATAACAAAATCACACAGACGAAGCCAAACGCTGTACATCGCTGCCAAATGAAAGGCCAATTCTTTATCATCAGGCTTTATCTCTTTATCGGAGAATACGCTCATATCCATAAACCATGCCTTTAGTAATTCTCAATTAAAACGACTATGCTCCGACAATGATTGCATGTAAGCGAACCAACACCGGACAAAGCGAAGCACGGTTGCAGCTTATCCAATAAGCATGGCCCCTAAAAACCCAACCAATGCACCAAGTATGGCCGAAAAGATGCTGATTGGAATCAACGACTTAGGTTGCTTTGCAAATAACATAATCATGATGGGCAACGCTGCCAACTCCGCAATAATTAAGCCCTTTAACCAAGGTTGAATATCCCAACTCACGAATGGAATTATTAATCCAAGAAATATCCACTGAACAAACGCGGAGATGCAAGCATATTTATCCAGCTTTTGAATAAGCATAGGAATAACATCTACTGTTCCCGCGACGATTCCAATGGCCAATGCAATTAAAATATTACTCATAGCTATATGGTTAATTGGTTGAAAATATCTATCGTATCTGTTTTTTTGCCATTCTGAAAAACTGTTGTAGTTCCATTTTTCTCTCTGGAACTAGCATATTCCACTTAATACCATTTATTGCACCATCCAAGCCATAAAGCAAATTGAGGCAAACTCCGGGGTCAATGGTTTGAAGCCGAAGAAATGCCTGTTCACTTCCAATTGATGCCAACTTTTCAAATGAATCGATGCCCACCTGTATTAGCTTTGCTTCTGTGTCCTTACCAATATTAATTCGATTCGACAAACTGCTAGCCATATTCTTTACTCGTAATTGTTTCAAAAATGTACTTCCCGGCAAAATGCTCCGTTAGGTTTACTTAACACCCAAGGCCTATCTTTACATAAAGGTATGAAATACTGACAATTTAACTCAAAAACCTTTATTCTCCAGCTAATATTGAACAATAAATATCAAATCTCTTAAATTCATGGGGGTTGCGGCGTTGGGATTGCTAAACGCTACCGGTTTTTCTAGCACTCCCTTCTCCTCCATTACATCCAGTATATCCCACATAACTTCATGGTATAGAATTGTAATTTTCTGACCTTTAGTTAACCAGGAATAGCCGGATAAAATGGCAGAGTAATCGACATTACCCACCAGGTATTCCACAACTTTCGCAGCTATAATTTTCGATTGACAATAAATGGCATCGGTGCTGTCGGCTTTAATTACAGGAACGAGAAGCTTGCCATCACTGCTGAATAAATTATTTTGCTCAAACGTCTTAAAAACTGCTGGTTTAGTTACTCTTCCATTTTCCCCATAATCATCGAGAAGAGCACCGAGCATTTTATAGCTAGGCACAGATATTGGCGAAACATCGCTCCAGTTCACGCTAATGGAAAGGTTGCCTGAGCTAATGCTATTTGTTCCACAAGAAAACTTCCTTTTCGGTGTTACCATCCAGTATACTCCATCCCAAAAGGGCTTCTCTGTTGTAATAGCTGTTTCCTCAATATCTTTATTTTGTTCCAAGATATCCCAAACCAACCCATCGAGCACAAACGCAAAAAACAGGGAATAGCTATTCCGCTGTAGCTGTTTAGCATCCAAAACGTTGATTAATTGGCCATAATCATCAATGAACTGTGGTATAATTGCCCTTGCCATCATTTTAGTTTCTGACCGAAGCCCAACGGTCTCCTCCTCCGATAGAATTGGAACGGTTGCATGATACAACGAATCTTCCTTTTCAATCAATCCGGACAATTTTAATAGGCTAATTTGACTTTTAGTGTAATTTATTCCCAAAACGGTTAACTCATGGAGCGTTTTTGGCGCTTTCAGGGCAAACAATATCTCCATATTATTATCCATACCCAATATATTAGCCGGATGAGCTAAGCCAACGCTACAAAAACATATATCATCGTAATTCTTAACCCTTTCCTTAAAGTTAGGTTGAGAGTAAGAAGCCATCCCCAATAGTCCCAGGAGTAGTGTTGTAGCTATGTTTTTCATGAATTTCATACACCTCCCACTCAAAATTTTGTTGATATATTTTAGGTATTATCTAAACAAATATCACAAAAAAAAGTGAACCGACCAAACCACTATTCATACAAAGCATTAAGGTAACACACAAAATAAACATAATTTCAATAAACATGCCTCCACAACAACAGTTTTTACGAGCCAGTTTTTATTGACTTTTTTCGGCTGCACCAAATCACATCCTTTGCTGCGATAGTTTATTGTATAAAAAGCGTAGTAGCTCTACTCCATAATAACTTTGAATCCAAAATCTTCCGAACAAAGGAGTAGATCACCAACTCTTCAACACATATTTATCCAAAATAAAGAATGGGTTCCACCGATAGGCTTCGCAACAAACTATCCACTCAACTATAAATGCTGCACATAACGAGTTTCATCAAAAACATACTCAACTCATTTCAAAGCATCTAACAACTTATTGTATAGGATTCTATACTGTCCACAATTCAGACTCATTCCAATCTAATTGTAAAATAATACCAACACCAAATAAATATACACCAACATATTCTCGACAAAAAAAAACGGAATCCGGGTAAAAACTAACTTTCCTAAATAAATTTTCACACATCTATTAACCAAACATCTTGTGCTATGAAAAAAACTTTACTCATCATTAGCATTCTTTTTTCGTGGCTAATAGCCTGGAATACAGCCAGTGCTATTGGAGGAACAGATTGTGGTTCTGCCACTGTTGCTACTCAAGGCATCAACCACTCCGATCACACGGGAGTGGTGGACCAATGGTTCACCTACACGGCTACCTCCGACTGCATTATTACCATAACCTCTTGCGGGTTAACGACCAGTGCTACATCTGTTGATCTTATTTACAGTTGTAGCAGCCAATATCCGATGGTTAGTGGAACACAGTGTGGTACAGCTGCACCTTACCAGAGCAAGCTTGTTTACAGGGCATCTTCGGGTGAACCGTTACTTATTCGATGGAATAGCCTCGGAGCGGAAGCCAGCTATGATTGGAGCATAACCGAGTCGCCGCTACCTGCTGGCAGCACTCCTGAAACAGCCATTGCCGCCAAGGAAGGAATCAACAATACTAGCCACTATGAACATCAAGTTGATCAATGGTATACCTTTACCCCCAACGTGGGTGGCGAAATGACCATAACGAATATGGCCACACAACCAATCACCGATTACTACTACTTCGGCATTTACGTTAAAGATGGTACCAATTATACAAAAATAGCGAACTCCGATGACTATGGTGAGGGGGCTAACTATCTTTCACCTGGAGTTACCTATTATATAGAATGGTATAGAAACGACAACCCAGACTTCCATTCATGGCAGCTCACCTTTTCACCTAGAACTGCACAGCCAGGAGAAACATGCATTGCACCTCTTACAGCCACCGAAGGAATGAATAGTGCCTCCAACGAAGCAGGTAATCAATGGTTTACTTACACCCCTGCCACCGACGGCATAGCAACTATTTCCACGTGTGGACTAACACAGGAAGATACCTACGTTGAAGTTTATAACGATTGTTCGTCCTCCCGAATTGATGGCAATGATGACTATTGTGATCTTCAAACACATCTAGACTTTTCTGTAGTGCATGGTCAATCGTACCTAATTAAGTGGAAAAACAACTATACATCCGGAACCTTTAACTGGAATCTTTCTTTACGCCAATACAGCACAGCCAGCGAAATGCTCTCATTTGAGTTTCCTGAAAAGACACTAAGTAGTGTTATTAATGCTACCGACCATACGGTTACTGTTGAGGTTGGTAAAACTGAGGATATATCGTGGTTAACACCCACCTTCACCCTTTCCAGTGGTGCAATAGCTTCAGTTGGTGGTGTAGATCAGGAAAGCGGATTTGATGGAAACGACTTTACCTCACCTGTAGTATACACTGTTACCGCTGAAGATGGGATTACTACAACCGACTGGACTGTAACCGTTACAAACTCCAGTGCTGAAAATACCGGTAACGATATTTTAACGTATGGTTTTAATGTGCCTACCGATTCTACCGTATTTGACGCTCCTAACCACGCTATCACGGTTTATGTTCCCTTTAACCAAAGCGTTACCAATTTGACTGCTGATTTTACCCTTTCTCCATATGCTTCAGCCACCATTGGTGCAACTTCACAGGTTAGTGGCAGCACTGTCAACGACTTCACGTCCCCAGTAACCTACACCATTACCGCAGAAGACGCAACAACTCAGGACTGGGCAGTTACCGTAGTGCAAAATGCCGTTGTAGCAGGAGATAACTGCAGCAATCCAATTGTGGCAGTTGAGGGCGAAAACTACGCCAACAATGCATTCACTAACCAGTACTTCATCTACACTCCAACCGAAGATGGAATAATTGGTATTTCCTACTGTGGAAACAATTCCAAATATTACCAACTCTTCTCTGATTGCTCTACAGAAATTGCAGATAACTGGGTAAACTGCGGTAACGAGAGCACCTACGCAGTTCAGGCTGGAATTCCTGTAATTATCTATTGGCAGAGCATTCAAGGCGAGAGCTGGCACCTAACCAAATATCCTGTTAGCTCCGAAAAGACCCTTTATTACCTGTGGGTTTCAGGAATGATTAGCGATCCAGTGATCAATTCAACTGACCACACCATAAATATTACCGTTGATCCTACCAAAGATGTTTCGAGCCTAACGACTGAATTTGAGTTATCCACAGGAGCAACAGTCTATATTGGAACTACGCAGATATTCTACGATGATGATGTGGACTACACAAGCCCTGTTACCTTCACCATTATGGCACAGGATGGCTCTACCCAAGACTGGGTAGTTACAGTTACACCACGTGCACTTGGAACCGGTAATAACTTCACCCAATTCATGGTCAACAACCAAGAAGGTGACGCCATTATTGACGAGGCTAGCCATACAGTAAAAGTTGGTGTTGTTGCGGGAACCGATGTGTCATTGCTCAACCCCAAATTTGGCCTATCTGACTACGCCACGGCAACTATTGGAGGCGTTGAACAGTATTCCGGTGTAGATTGGATCGATTTTACAAACCCGGTTACCTATACCATTGAATCGGAAGCAGGTGAATCGCAAGACTGGACTGTAACAGTTTCGGAAGGAGCCGTTCTGAACATTTATGCCGACATAACCTCATACCGCCTCGATGAACAGACCACCCAACCGATAATTGACAAGGCCAACAAGGCAATTTCGGTATATGTGGCTAAGGGCACCGATCGCTCAGCGCTTGTTCCAACATTCTACCTCTCAACTGGAGCCACAGCCGAAGTTGGAACTACAGCACAGGTTAGCGGAGTAACGGCTAACGACTTTACCGCACCCGTTATTTACGCAGTTACCTCCGAGGATGGATTAACCACCAACAACTGGACCGTGACCGCTATGATTCCAGAGAACGACATTATAGCCTTCAGTCTTCCTGGACAAAACAGCGCAACCATTGATGCAGCAAACAAGGCCATTGCTGTGGAGATGCCAGCCAACTCGGTTGTTACAAACTTGGCTGCAACATTTACTCTTTCCGATGGAGCTACTGCTAAGGTAGGTACCGTTGAGCAGGTAAGTGGCACAACGGCCAACGACTTTACCTCCCCCGTAACATATGATGTAACTGCAGGAGATGGCATCACCACGCAGAGCTGGACAGTAACCGTTACAGTGCTCAGTGGTATAGAGAATAATACGCTGTCTACCGATGCTCAGGTTTACCCCAACCCATCGAATGGCCGGTTCAACATCAAGCTAAATGCTCCTACCACGGGCACTGTTCTTATGGACGTGTTCACGGTTACTGGAGCAAAGGTGCTCAGCCAAGCCGTTGACGGAAGCAAGGAAACGCTGAACATCGACCTTAGCGGATATCAAGCAGGGGTTTACTATCTGCGCATGAAGGTAAACGGAAGAACAACCACAATGAAGCTATTGCTCAACTAATAGCCAAACCTCCTCCGAATGATTTAAAAGAGGCTGTCCATACGGACAGCCTCTTTTTTTGTAAGCTAAAGTTGAGGAAGCGCTACTTCTACAGCCCAGTTCAATAGGTTTAGAAATTATCCCATCAACAGGCTCTTGAAGCAAAGCCTTACTTTGCCGTCTTCCTTTTTAGGTGTGCCCAGAAATAGGCACCACCCCCATTAAAAGCAGTAGTAATGTAGTGAGCATTTTGAATGTTGATACGCGTAAAGTACGGCTTATAGTACCAAACAAAGAATATCGATCCTATGGTGGGCTTTTCGAGTTCACTATAGTTCAGCGTTACCTCCCGAGGCCGGTCCACCTGCAGGGCACGAAAGGTTCCCTGAAAATAGCTGTGATCGGCAAGCACCCTCATGCCGTCGGCTCTTATGGAATAAATAAACTCACCCCCATATATGGCATAACCATTGGCTTGCAGTGCAGGTAAAATCCAAACGGTAAACGTTTTATCATCGTTTTGCCTTATGAAGTGAAAAAAGTTAATCTTAAGAGTGTCCTGTAGCCGCTGAACAATGCTGCTTGCAGTATACAACGCTCGCGCATAAGCATTCACAAAGGAGGAGTCGAGCGAAGGAGAGGCCAACCTTGCCTCATTGCTGCTGTTCACAGTAAAGTGAAACATAACGCGGTAATTACCTCTTCTAAACCTGCCGTATACAGCATGCCAAGTGTTACTGCTATCCTGAAAGCAGAACCACTCCTTACCCAACCGGCTGAGCTGGTCAGCATTCTGACTTCGCAAGCTGTCGGCTGTTATCAAAGCAACCTGGTTGTAGGTCACGAGCCATTCAGCAAGCTTAGCCTTAACGGCAAAATCGGTGGAGTCGAATGCAGGTAGCGTATCAACCTGCCCAAAGCTGGCCCCTGCCATAAGCACGGACAATAAAAGAGTAACTGCAAGTTTCTTCATTTCAAAACAAATTCATGTTATGGGTAAGCACAATCCAAAATTGGCAATCCAAAAATTGGTGTTACCGCTGTGCTCAAAAGTAATAAATCTTAGCCTTGCTCACCATGCTCACAACAGGCAAGGCGGAATGAGTCAAGTAGAAAAGCCTAAAACTCTATCTTTCCTCTAAAAGCATTGGTATTGCTGGTCAGGTTTGTACCTTCAAAATGGATGCACCCCTCAGTACCTTCGCTACGCATTATTCGAATGGCCTCACCCGGCATGGTCTCCTTTAGGTAGTTGATAGAAAAACGTCGAGGATAATTACTCCTGCAGTACTCCAACGGCAAGGTATCCATCATCCAATCGATATACCGCGTGGAGGTTACATGCTTATTTAGGTCGATATCGAAGTAGGTGGCCCTAACCTCAAAGCTATCACCCGTAGCGGTAGGCTGCAGCTTTTCCGGCGATTGGTTAAGAGCGTGCTTATCCCTAAGCTGCATAAATATCTCTGCGTCGAGACCATCAATCCGCTTTGGTCGTTTGGTGGTTAGGTCAATGGCCAACCAGCCCGAAGTTGCCTTGGCCACAATCTCCCCAGCTTTGTCCCTCACAATAAAATCGCGGAGATATATTATCCCTTCAATATCCTTTGGCCAAGTCTCCACCACCACCTCTTCGTACCATTTAAGCGGACGGTATATCTCCATAGTCATGCGGCTAAGCACCCAAAAGAGCTGCTGCTGTCGGAGGCCACCAAAGCCAAAGCCCAAGCTGTCGGCGGAGCTAATGGCCGATTGAATAAGCAGGTTCGACAATCCCCCAAGCCGCAACCGGGCATCCATATCGGTGTCGGCCGAAGTTATACGGTATGGCGTAAATAGCGTTAGGTTTTGCTCGCTTAAGTCCATCGATATACTGAATTTTGGTTATATAATCATCACATATTCCTTTCGAACTCCTTTTGCTCCATCATCAATTTCTACAAATACGAGGAAAAGTCTAAGAAAGCAGACAGGCAGAGCATGCTATTCTTCAAGGTGCTCATCCGCCTCCAAATGCAGAGCCTTAAGCCCCAGCAACACATCCATAAAGAAGAATATTGCCGAAACAAGAATAGCGAGGGTGGAAAGAATAAAGAGGGAGTAGCCCAGCAGCTTCAAATCGAAGTTGAGCAGCATCATCACAAACAGAACTGGAATCATTAAACAGCTGGCAATTACGCTTACCATGATTAACGCAATGGAGCTACGCAGGTAACGGCCACGCTGAAAAAGAATACGAATTTCCCTTACCTTTTGGTGACGACGCTTTACCTCATCACGATCGATCTCATTCACCAGCATTCGAATTCTATCGATAACCCGTCCAATGCGGTTAGTAACGGTTAGTAAGATTAGCCCAACACCCGAAATGAGTGCCACAGGGGTAATGCAGGCCTTGAGAAATTCCATAAACTGCAAAGTAGGTTCCATGGTAACAACCATTTTAGTTGGCACCACAAATGTAGCAAAAACACATCTTTGAAGAGGGAATTTACCTTTCAATATGCAATAAAGCCTTCCGCCAACAAGCAGTTAAAGCTACAACAGCGCGGCCAACAATCTAGCCAACAAGCCATAACATATCGAAAAGAATGAACCTTCGAGCCAACCTTTTGTTTTGACTAAAAACTGAGCTATGCTGCGCTATCTTCAAATTCTGGAAAAGGGAATTATTTTTATTCTAATTGGGATTATTACAATTATTCTGCTCTTTGCCACAGCGGATGTGGTAATCACCGTGGTTCAAAAATTCTTCACGCCACCTTACTTCGTGCAGGCCGAAAATCTCATGGAGCTATTTAGCGTATTCCTGGTGATTCTCATTGGCATCGAGCTGCTTGAAACCATAAAAGCATTTCTTAAGGAGAACATGGTCCATGTGGAGATAGTGGTGCTTGTAGCCATAATTGCCATTGCTCGAAAGGTAATTATTTGGGATTCTGCCAAGCAACCCAATGGCGACCTTATTCCCTATGCTATCATGCTGCTTGGGCTGGCCATAACCTACTTAATAATTAAACAGTCTGATAGTAAGAGCATATTCCCTTGGAAGCGTAGGAGTAAAATGGGGGGACCGAAAGGTAACGCTATGCAAAAGCAAGAAAGGTAGGTTACGCCAGTTTGCTGATGCGAGAGCGGTATACAAAACGGTTCAAAACATACAGTGCAATTGCGGTTTACCGATAAACTATCGCCGTAAGGCAAAAACACCTTTAGCCATTAGCTTATTTGCCTCCTCCAACTTTTGCGGCGTTCCAATGTCGTGAATAACGGTTTCGGAAGATGCTTTATGCCCCACTATTGAATTATAGCAACAAAGCTGTAGGTATGTATCGATAATGGAAAACGATCCATTTTGGTGATGCAGCGAAAAGATGGTGGGATTTATCACGTGAATACCAGAAAAAGCAAGTGGCGTCAACGTTTCTTGCAAGCGGCATGGTAGCTTCTGCACACCCGTTTTTACATTCTCCCATCCTCGCAGCTGATCCATAGCGTTGAACAAAAAATGCCGACTACTCTCCCGTTCGCTCACGAGTAATGTTGCCAGTGCCTTACTGGCCTTGTGCTGTTGATACAAAAGGTCCAAATCAGCGTTCGACAGTATATCGACGTTGTGAACGAGAAATGGCTCTCCATCGTTGAAAAAGGGAGAAGCCTTCCAAAGGCCTCCTCCGGTATCGAGAAGGCCATCCGTTTCATCGGAGATTTCAATTTCAACACCGGAGAGATGAAGGTTGGAAAGGAAATTGCGCACTTTATCGGAATGGTGATGCACATTTACCACAATGGAGGTAAAGCCAAAGTGAGCCAATCGCCTCAGCTGAAGGCCAAGTACCGGTTCACCACCAACCTCCACCAGTGCCTTAGGTATATGGTCGGTAATGGGTTTAAGTCGCGAGCCAACACCGGCTGCAAAAACCATCGCCTTCATGGCTTTACCTTTTCTGGTTTACAAAGTTTCTCCTCCTTTTTTGCATAGCGACCGCACCGTTTACAGCGGTAGTTTGCGTCATCGCTTCCCTCCTTTTTCCCCTTCTTGTCGCTTTTGCAGTACGTGTTTCCCATTGCTTACATTATTTCGGTTATTCCCAACTCACGATGATGCAGCACCACTCTTACGCTGGGGTATTGTGCCTTGATGCCTCGGGCCATTGCTTCGGCCGCATACACCGACCGATGCTGCCCTCCAGTGCAACCAAAGGAGAGCATCAAGTTGGAAAACCCTCGCTCCAGGTATCGACTAACCGACGCTGTAACAAGGCTATTGGCATCGGCAAGAAAACTCCCCATCTCAGGAGAAGATTCTATGAAGCGAATAACCTCAGCGTCGCGACCAGTTAAGGAACCCAATTCGGGCAACCTGCCCGGATTGTAAACCGCCCTACAGTCGAATACAAAGCCGCCACCATTTCCCGAAAGATCATCCGGCACCCCTCTCCGGTAAGAGAAGCTCCACACCTCCACTGTTAAACCGTCAAAAGGGGAGAGTTGTTCATACCCAAATAATTTGGAGGCTAGAGCGGTGAGCACCTCGGCGAGATACGTTCCGCTCACCACATTATGGGTAATCATTTTGCGCAAATTTTGAAGAGCATAAGGAATGCTCTGCAGAAAGTGCGGTTTATGCTCAAAGTAGCCCCTAAAACCATATGCTCCAAGCACCTGTAAGGTTCTAAACAGCACAAAGAGCTTAAGTTGTTCACGATATTCGGCCTTATCAATGGTTACCTTTAACGACAGTGCCTCCAAGTAATGCTCAAAAAGTTCCGAACGGAGCTCATCAGACAGCTCGGCCTTGGCTTGGTAAATAAACGATGCTACATCGTAAAGCAAAGGCCCACGCCTTCCACCTTGATAGTCGATAAATACCAACTCTCCGGAATCGCGCACCATGACATTACGCGACTGAAAATCGCGGTATAAGAAGTAGCTCTCCTCACCTGCCGCAAGCGTATTGGCCAACCACGCAAAATCCTTCTCCAACAGCGCCTCGTTGAAGGGTATTCCCGATGGCTTTAAAAAGCAATACTTAAAGTAGTTCAAGTCCCACATTACGGTGGTTGGGTCGAAAGAAGCTTGTGGGTAACAACGCGAAAAGTCAAGGCCAATCGCCCCATCCACCTGAATCTCCACCAACTTTTCTAACGCTATTTTTAATACTCCTGCCTTTTCAGCCGGGTCCACTGCCGAATCGGTAATCACCGAAAATAGATCTCGCGTTCCTAGGTCCTCAAGAATATAGGCAGCCATATCGCCACTTACGGCTACAACTCCAGGTACTGAAATCCCCCGTTCAGCAAAATGCTGGGTGAGGTAAAGAAAGGTTTTGTTCTCCTCCACATCGTCACCTACCACGGCAATATAGGTGTTGCCATTCACTGAAATTCTAAAGTAGCGACGATTGGAACCTGAAAAGGGTAATGGTATAGCGGATTCTACAGCAACTCCAAAATGGGAAGAGGCCAACGCTTTAATAGTATCGAGTTGAGGTAAGGCCATAGCAGCTATACGTATTTACCCAAATATACAACCAGCAGCACAATATAAACCAACGCGGGTAGCAAATTCAGAATCTTAATCTTTTTGATGTCGAGAATATTGATGCCAAGGCCAATGAGGAGAATACCTCCAACTGCCGTAAGCTGGCCAATGGCTGCCTCGGGAAGGCTATGACCAAAGTAGCGCGCCAAAAGCGTAAGCCCACCCTGATAAATGAGCAGAGGAATCACAGAAAAGATAACCCCTGGACCAAAAGCCGTAGTGAGGGCAATGGCCGAAACTCCATCCATAAGCGATTTGGCAAAGAGCAGCCTAGGATATCCTCCTGTTCCCTCCTCCAGCGCCCCCAAAATGGTCATAGACCCCATACAGAACATGAGGAAAGCGGTAATTAGCCCCTCCGAAAAACGGTCGTCACCCAGCTTAAGATTTCGCTTTAGAATACTAGAAAGGCTGTCCATTCGCGTTTCCAAACGAAGCAGCTCACCGGTTATACCACCCAAGATTAGGGCAAATACAGCCAAGAGTATCGCATTCAACTTCAGAGCCATCGATATTCCCAGGAAAAGGGTAAAGAGCCCCATGGCCTGAAAAATAATGTTTCGAATATTATCGGGAAACTTGGTTCGGAAAGCCATTCCTATTATGCTCCCAACCAAAATTGCCGCCACGTTTACCAGTGTTCCAACCATACCATACATTTAGCTGTTCAAAATTAGCAGGATTTTTACGGAAATTTTTAACACCCATATTTTTACTTGAGCCGTGTGTAAAAAAAACATAAATTTACCTAAGTATTTTTGTGATTCCTCTCCAGCGAAAAATGCTCCAGTGATTTGCATTGATCCCTGCTGCCATTTTGGGAAAAAACGAATGGAATACTGTTACACTGAATGAGGAGTAGTCGTAAATTTTGACACATTGAAGCAATATGAAACTGGGATTATTAAATAGAGAAGAAGTTTTCAACTTTGTAGAATTCAATATTACCGGAAATTCCGATATCTATTTCAAGTGCGATAGTGAATCGAAGTTCTTAAACATTGATTTATTCAACATTTTTGCGGGCTGCTTTGAGCGCAGCAACCACCTCTACGATTTTTACGGGGCCACAAAGTATAATTCCAGAAACCTTATACCCCTAATCAATGAGCTTAGGGAGAATATGGATCGCATAAAGGCCATCAACTCGTTGGAGGAGCTGCGGGAATACCTCTCGGGCATATTTCTGGGCAAGAACCTATTTGAGGAGCTGGAGCACCGTGATAAAAACTGGAAAGCCCGCTGGAGAGCGTATTTGCGTAAGCTAATTCAGATTAACCAGTCGCTTATTAACCTTTGTGAAGAGTGCGTTGCAGAAGAGCGAACCATGTGGGTAATTAATTTCTGATAGCTACCTCACCTGAAATCCCAGCTGTTTAAATCGTCCCAGCCACTCCTTGTCCAAGGTTCCATTATCCTCAATGGTGTAGGCCGAAAACTCATTTCGAAAGGCATACTGTGCGCGTAAATGCTCAAAGCCAGAGGGGGTGAGTCGAAGTGAAAGATCGTCGTTCACAACACGATACGCCCGAGACACCAAACCGTAAAGGTAATCGGGAAAGGCATCGCCTGTAGCACCAATGAGCGAATTAAGTGGCTTAGGCACTCTCTGCGGATACCAATCGTTAATGCCGAGTCCGAAAAATTGGCTAATTTCCCTCACCGCCATAGCTGTTCCATTAGCCTTTCCCTCCACCGAATAACCTGCGATATGAGGTGTAGCAATGTCTACCAAACGTAGAAGCTCAACATCAACATTTGGCTCCTTCTCCCACACATCGAGCACAGCACCCTTCACACTTCTGGCAATCAATGCTCGCTTAAGCGCATCGCCCATGACCACCTCTCCCCTAGAAGAATTAATGATAATGGGCATTCTTCTTAGCTTGGCAAAGAAAAAGTCATCGGCCATGTGGTAGGTTCTATCCTCGCCTTCAACCGTGAGTGGAACGTGAAAGGTAATAATGTCGCACTCCTCAAGGATGGTGGCCAGCGGCACAAAACTACCGCCTTCCATACGCTGCCGTGGCGGATCGCACAGCAGAACCCTCATTCCCAAGGCTTCGCCAGCAGCAGCAACCTTTGAGCCCACATGTCCTACGCCAACAACGCCCAGCGTAAGCTGCTCCAGTGGAAGAGAATACTTCACCGCCAGCTCCAAGATGGAGGCAGCCACGTATTGCTCCACAGCCCAAGAGTTACATCCAGGTGCGTTACGCCACTCAACACCTGCCCCCCTACAGTATTCAGTATCGATGTGGTCGTAACCAATGGTAGCGGTGGCAATTAGCTTTACCGCGGTGTTCTGCAACAGGGTAGAACTGCACTGTGTGCGCGTTCGAATAAGCAGGGCATCGGCATCAACCAAATCGTTGTGTCCAATTTGGTCGCCAGGCTTGTAAACAACGTCGAAAAATCTATCTAAAACTCCCTCCAAGAAGGGCACCTTATCATCAACAACAACTTTCATAACATGCTATCAGTTTACCGGGATTCTCACATTCCGGGGTTTCATTCCTAAATTCCACAGCTAAACTAAAGCGTAGCAAAATGCGCTAAATCTCTAGGCCAAAAACCATTACGTCGTCAATCTGTTCACGGTTACCCTTCCACTCATAAAAGCTACGTTCTATAACCTCCTGCTGCTTTTCGATGGAGAGTTCCGAACTGATGGAAATAATCTGGGCAAAACCTCTATAGAGCATTCGCCTCCCAAATTGCCCTCCAAATTGATCGGCATAGCCATCGGAAAACATGAAGAGCCGATCTTTGGGTAGCAAGTTAATGGTCTTTATACTATACTCCGACTCACCAAGGTAGTAGCCAATGGCCGTTGAATTACCCTTAATTCTAATCACTTCGTTCCCCGAAATTGTTCTTCGAACAACAAGCGCTTTCATTCCGGCAGAGGCAAATTCCAGCTGCTTGGTATCGACATCAATAACCGCCACGCTAATGGCAAGTCCATCGTGACTATCGTCGAGCCGGCCTTTCTGATGGAGGGCCTGCTCTATCTTCTCCTTCATGCGGGCAATAATCCAAGCTGGATTAACCTCCTTAATCTCCGAAAATATTTGGTTAAGATAGGTTATGGCCAACATGCTCATAAATGCTCCGGGAACACCATGCCCAGTACAATCCACTGCGGCAAGAACCATCTTCCTGCCATGCATTCCCATCCAAATGAAATCACCGCTAACAATATCCTTGGGAAGGTTGAAGTAAAGGTAGGATGAGAAGTAACTCTTTAGGTTATCGATGGGGGAAAGGAGTGCGTTTTGAATAGTCTTGGCGTAGTGAATGGAGTCGGTAATTCTAAGATTGGTCTTGCCAATCTCATCCCGTTGTGTCGAAATTTCCTCCTTCTGCTCTTCAATCTCACTGTTTTTTTGCGCAAGAATTTGAAATGCATTCTTCTTTTGGTTGTACGTGTAAAAGAGCAGAATAGCCAATACCAGCAATATTAAGCTGGCAATGGAAACAATGAGCAGCTCAAGCCTCTTTTTTTGCAGGAGGGTATTCTGGAAAACCCTCTCCTTTTCGAGGGTTTGAATCTTACTCTCCTTCTTCTCCGACTCATACTGCACCATGAGTTCATTGAGCTGCTTCTTAGCCTGAACGCCATTGAGTGAATCGTTTAGCGAATGGAATACCTCAAAATTGCTGAGTGCCTGCTTTAAATTACCCTGCTCCTTTGCAATGGTGTAAAGCCACCAATTGGCCTCCTTTTGCATATCAACATTCTGATACTTCTGGGCCAGCGTCAGCCCAGTGCGCAAAAAAGCCACCGCACTAGCTCTATCACCAAGTTTAGCTTTAACCCGTCCAAGGTTAATGTAGCAAGCAGGTAAACCGCTGTCCTCGCTCGACTCCTTCAGGGAGCTAAGCGCACGCTGAAAGTAAACCGCGGCCTGTGCATAGTTACCCTTAAGCAGCAGCAGTTCACCAATATTATTGGACGAATACCCAATTCCCAAAATATTGCCTACTTTTTTCTCCATCATAAGCGACTCGGTCAGCACCAAGTAGGCCTTATCGTACTCCCCCAAATTTTTGTAGGCCACGCCCAAATTGTTCAGTGCATTTCTTATGCCAGAGTTATACCCCTTATCTCTATATATCTTCAACGCCTTCTGATACCAAACAACGGCATTCTTATAGTCCTTCTGGTCGTCGTAAACAATACCGATATTGTTAGCAACATTGGCAATTCCAATGGAGTCATGCAACTTTTCCTTTAACCGCAAAGTTTTCAAGAAGGTCTCTATGGCTTTAGGGTAGTTTCCCCGAGCCCACTGCACCCCCCCAAGGAGGTTGTAAACGCTCGAAAGTTCCTTGTTAACGGAGAGCGTTAGCAGAATCTTCTCTGCCGCTTCAAGCGCATCTACAGCATCATCGTTTTTTCCCAAACGGAAGCAAATACCCCCCTTTGCTAAAAGAATGTTGGCCTTGAGGTGATCATTCTCACACGACTTAAGCTCATCCAGCGCCTTTTGTGATTCCGAAAGGGCCTCATCCAACTTCCCCTGAAAGCGGTAAACCTTTATAAAACCAAGTCTAATCAATGGTTGCAGATAGCAGGAATCTCCCGAATGAAAGGTCGATTCTGCCAGTAGAAGATACTTGTCGGCCAGCGCTGGTTGATCGGCCACAATCTTATCCGCCGATGCACACAGGTATTTAATTTTCTGGTAATTGTCCGTTAGAGTGGAGTAGTGCTCAATTATGCTATCCTTTTGACCCAAGGCTACGCTTACTTGCAGAGCCAAAACTACCGCGGTCAAAACTGTCTTAAATCGCATAACTCAAACAGTTTAAAGAAGCGTAAACAATACGCTACTCATTAGAGTTTCAAATATAAAAAAATCGACCATAATAATTAGCTATGACCTCTTCAATACCACAAAAAGACCCAATTATTTTTTCCGGCGGAGGTATTAGGCACCGTTACCTTTTCAGAAAGAGGGAAAATCACCTACCTTTGAAATGCCTTTCATTAAGACAAATTGAGCAAAATGGATAAATTGTTGTTTCACTTGGGTAAAAAATAGACATGAAAAAACTTTTCGATCCATTTCAGAGGTTTGTAGCACTGGAATCCAGCAGTAGTATAATACTGTTTCTCTCTGCATTTATAGCGCTCTTCTGGGCCAACTCCGAATTTTCCCAGTCCTACTTCAGCACGTGGAATACCAATCTAACGTTTGGCATTGGAACTTGGACACACTCCAAACCGCTGATTCTTTGGATTAACGATGGACTCATGGCCATATTCTTTTTTGTAATTGGCCTTGAGATAAAGAAGGAAATTGTGGCGGGCGAACTCTCGTCACTGCAAAAGGCGGCCCTTCCAATTGTGGCGGCAACCGGTGGCATGATAGTCCCCATACTCATATTCTTGCTGCTCAACCACAACCAACCCGGTGCAGATGGCTGGGGTATCCCAATGGCTACCGACATTGCCTTCTCGCTGGGAATTTTGCAGCTGTTGGGCAAACGGGTGCCGCTCAGCCTAAAAATTTTCCTCACCGCGTTTGCCATTGTTGACGACCTAGGCGCCATTGCCGTAATTGCCATATTTTATAGCCACCAGCTATTCTGGATTTATCTTCTTGGTGCAGCGGCCATATTGACAATCCTAATTATTGCCAATATGCTCAACGTAAACGCCAAATGGCTTTTTGTGGTTGGAGGCACAGGTATCTGGTATCTCTTTCTCCTCTCCGGCATTCACCCCACCATTGCGGGCGTAATTGTTGCCTTAACCATTCCGGTGAACAGGCGGATTGGGTTGAGCAAGTACTCCAACAAGCTGCTGGAAAAGGCAAAGCTGCTGGAGTGCAAGAAAACGCCAAAGCAGTTTCTCAACAAAACACAGCTGGGCGCCATAGAATCCATTGAGTATCTCAACCGGCAAGTTCAGCCCATGCTGCAGCGCTTCGAGAATAGGCTGCACGGATTTGTGGCCTACTTTGTGATGCCCATTTTTGCTCTGTCCAACGCCGGGGTTGTATTTCTATCGCTGAGTAGCGTTAGCGATTCGGACTTTACGCTCTCACTCAACCTTGCCGAATCCATGTTAATTGGAAAAATCGTGGGCATCTCGCTATTCAGCTGGTTGGCCATAAAGACCAAAATTGCTGCGCTACCCAAAGGAATCTCCTTCAAGCACATCGTTGGCGTCTCCATTCTTGGAGGGTTTGGCTTTACCATGTCGCTGTTTATTGGCAGCTTAGCCTACTCGGATAGTGCCTTGCTGGCAAGCGGAAAAATTGGTATTCTTGCGGGATCCATAATCGCAGGTGTTTTGGGTTACTTAGTTCTCCGATTAACCCTGCCAAACCACAAGCCTGCCGTTGCCACAAAATAATTTTAGTAGAAAAACGCAAAATATTGTAACGTGAAAAGCTCATTTGCCATCTTTTTCTCCATAGTTCTGCTGATATACTTCAGCATAAACCTGTATGTGTATAACCGCTCGGCCATTGCCTTCCAAGGGCAGCCAATGCGAACCATTTTCATGGTAATTTTTTGGCTACTGGTGCTGGCCTACCCCGTTGGACGAATTCTGGAGAGCACCCTGCAGGCCTACTCCCCCACCTTTGTGGTTAAGCTTGGCTCGCTGTGGTTGGCCACCATGGTTTACCTTATTCTGGGCTTCTTAGCTTTCGACCTGCTTAGGATAGTATACCATTTTACCGGCCTATCGTTCCTCTCCTTTGTGAAGGAGACACGGGAGATAACCGTTACCATTACCTACGCAGTGGCCCTAGTTACGGTAGTTGCCGGATATATTAACGCCAACAGCCCTGCCATAACCCGGCTAACCGTTCCCGTTGAAAAGCCAAGGGAGCTGGCCCATCCTCTTAAGCTGGTGGCGGTGAGCGACGTTCACTTGGGAACCATTATTGCCAACGGAAGGCTGAGCAGAATGGTGAAGCTCATCAACGCCCAGAACCCGGATATTATCCTGCTGGTTGGTGACACCTTCGATGAGGACCTCGGTCCGGTAATCCGAAACAACATGGGCCAGCAGCTACAAATGCTCCACTCCAAGCTGGGAGTGTATGCCGTTACCGGCAACCACGAGTACTACGGCAATCCAGCCGTGGCAGTGAAGTATCTGGAAGACCATGGCATAAAGGTGCTGCAGGATACCACGGTTGTGGTAGATGGAGTGGTAAACCTTATTGGTCGAAACGACCGCCAATCCATAAGCATGCTGCACAAGCAGCGCAAGCCGCTGGACGAGCTGGTACGGGAGGCTAACCCAAAGCTCCCCATAGTGCTGATGGACCACCAACCCTTCCACCTTGAGGAGGCGGAGCAAAACGGCGTAACCCTGCAGCTATCGGGGCATACACATCACGGCCAGCTGTGGCCCTTTGGCTACATCACAAAAGCCATTTTTGAGGTGAGCCGCGGATTCTACAAAAAGGGCAACACCAGCTACTACGTCTCCACCGGATACGGAACCTGGGGTCCACCCGTAAGAACCGGAAACCGCCCGGAGGTAGTGGTGATTACGCTGGAGTAGGACGAAGACCGAAGTCGGAAGTCGGAAGTCGGAAGTCAGAAGTCGGAAGTCAGAAGTAGCAGCAAACACCTTTTGTAGTCAAGCATTCCTCTACCTTTTAGAGGAACAGCGCTTGGAAAAACCTCTTGAGAAGATGATATCCCATGCTCTGGCACAACGGAGCATTCAGCCTCACCCCGGAGGGGTGAAACGTTGGTAGAATGGGTATCGCCAAGCAAGCGGCGGGGCACGCGCTGTAAAGAGTTCACTGAACTGCTGAACCCCTGCCCCGCTAACCCTAATCTGTCCTTGCTCCTTACAGGGGAAGTAGCAGCAAACACCCTTTGTAGTCAAGCGCCCCTCTACCTTCTAGGGGAGCAGCGCTTGGAAAAACCTCTTGAGAAGATGATACCCCATGCTCCGGCACAAAGGGGCATTCGGCCTCACCCCGGAGGGGTGAAACGTTGGTAGCAGAAGAGCAATCAGACAAGCGGCGGGGCACGCGATGTAAGAATTCAATGAACCGCAGAATCCCTGCCCCGCAACAACCTGAAGGAAACTAGCGAAGCCTGTTGGCGATGGCAGGAGAATATTGTTTCAAATCCTCCTCCGCCATGCAACCACCCATAAACACCTACTTCCCCCTCACATACTGAACGGGCCACTCCACATCGTCGCCCAGCTGCTTGGCGGCATGCAGCGGAAAATTGGGGTCGCGAAGCGATTGCCGTGCTATGAGAATAAGGTCGGCCTGCCCCTTTTGCAGAATATCCTCGGCCTGCTGCGCCTCGGTAATTAGCCCAACGGCTCCAGTCATTATGCCCGACTCCCGTTTAATGCGCTCGGCAAAGGGAACCTGGTAGCCCGGACCCAGCGGAATTTTTGCATGGGCCACCATTCCTCCCGAGGAGGTATCGATGAGGTCTACCCCATGCTGCTTAAGCCTTGCAGAGAGCTTTACCGCCTCCTCCACATCCCAACCACCCTCGGCCCAATCGGTGGCGGAGATGCGAACAAACAGCGGAAGCGTTTGGGGCCACACCTCCTTTACCGCCGCCACAATCTCCAAAAGCAACCGTATTCGGTTTTCGAAGCTGCCGCCATAGCCATCGGTGCGGTGGTTGCTCAGCGGCGACAGAAACTGGTGAACGAGGTAACCGTGGGCAGCGTGTATCTCCACCACCCTAAACCCGGCCTTGAGCGCACGCTGGGCGGCCGCGCTGAAGTCGGCAACAACCTGCTGAATACCCTCAAGCGTTAGAGCCTGCGGCAGCTCATCTTCGGGGAAAAATGGAATGGCCGATGGGGCCACCGTAGCCCAACCACCCGCCTCGCTTTTGAGCTGCTTGCCTCCCTCCCACGGACGGGCGCAGCTGGCCTTACGACCGGCGTGGGCCAGCTGAACACCCGCCACCGCTCCCTGCTGGTGGATAAAGGCGGTAATGCGCTGCAGCATCGCGACGTGCTCCTCGCGGTATAGCCCCAAATCGCTGGGCGAAATGCGCCCCTCGGCCGATACTGCCGTGGCCTCCGTCATAACAAGACCCGCCCCTCCTGCAGCACGGCTGCCGAGGTGCACCAGGTGCCAATCGTTGGCAAAGCCATCGGTGGCAGAATACATGCACATGGGAGAAATGGCTATGCGGTTTCGGAGGGTGACCTCCTTTATGGTGAGCGGAGAAAAGAGCGTGGACATGGTAACTCAATTTTTGGTTAAACGCTAAGCCGTTCGTTCGAACATAGGCAAGGAGCAACACCAACTAGCCGCCTGCTGTAAAAACCGACGAACAGAATCCAAACGCAAAGGTAAGCGGTTTGTTCGGTGCTGTAGAACGGAAAAGGAAAAATGCTCAGAAAAAAATGGGTAATCCTTGAAATTGTCACCACGGCAAGACTGTGGAGCACACACATTTTAACGGTTCCACCTGTGTTGTGTATTGGCCACAAGCCAATATTAACACTTTGTTCTTATGGCAAGGCAGCAGGTATCACTGCTCTCTATTTAAAGTTCAAATTGCACCGCGCTGGCAAAGGATATGAACAGGTGGACGATACGTCCGCCCGAGCGAAGAAAAGAGTTTGGACATGGTAACTCAATTTTTGGTTAAACGCTAAGCTGTTCGTTCGAGCATAGGCAAGGGGCAACACCGACTAACCGTCTGCTGCAAAAACCGACGAACAGATTCCAAACGCAAAGGTAGGCGGTTTGTTCGGTGCTGTAGAACGGAAAAGGAAAAACACTCAGAGAAAAATGGGTAATCCTTGAAATTGCCACCACGGCAAGACCGTGGAACACAAACATTTTATCGGCTTCACCTGTGTTGTGAATTGGCTACAAGCCAATATTAACGCTTTGTTCTCATGGCAAGGCTGCAGGTATTACCACTCTCCGTTAAAGTTCAAATTGCACCGCACTGGCAAAGGATATGAACAGGCGGACGACACGTCCGCCCGAGCGGTAAAGGGAAAAATGCTATAGATAAATGTGCCAAGAAGAACGATTCTTAGAAGTGCTACCACAGCAAGCTATACATTTTACCCATTATTGCAGGTAATTATATTTTGGAGTTTAAAAAGTGTCTTTTAATTTGTTCTTTATCCAATCTTAGAAATTGTGCTGCATTTCGATATAAAATTTTTTTCTTTTGTGCCAATGTCAGAAAATTGGCATCTTTAATAAACTTTATTCCCACACTAACTGCATCAGGCCATACCATCTGGTCAGAGCCAAAAAGTATTCTATCTTCTAAGCCTTTCTCAATTGCAGAAAGTATAAATTTTTCAGTCTTTAGTTGAGTTTCTGGCATCCAACAGGCTGCTCCGATATCGCAATATAAGTTGTCAAACGTTAATAGCATATCAATCATGTTATTCTCAAAATTATACTTATCGGAATAAGATAGACCAGAATGCATTGCATTAAAATTAATATTGCTCCATTTTTTCAATATAGGCCTCAACGAAGCAGGATTTGCAAGCTCAATAGAATAATTAGGAAAATTTTTCAACCAGTTGTCTGGAATTACCCCAGTATGAATAGAAACGGGTATGTTGTATTTATCTGCAATGGCATAGAGGCTCTGATAACATGAATCATCATGACTTTTACCATAGTAAACTCCAAATAATTCTCCAATCACATTTATAGCATTAACTTTAACCAACGAATCAAGTTTATTGGCAACATATGGTTGGCAAACGGCATCGGGAGCATACCAAAAATCTAGTCCGTAATAAAACAATTGCCGATTCTCTGGGTAAGTATTAAAATAATATTCACAGGTTTCCATTCTCGTAGAAGGGAGGCCTAAAACCACATTATTTTCTTTCATTACTTCAACAAGTCTTTTGTAATGTAGCATGGCTGTAGTTGGAGAATTCAAATTTTTACTAGCCTGGGGTCCTCCCCAATACGTTACGTCATTGTAAAGATGTTGATGAACATCAATTACTGGGTAATCCTTCAATGTGTTATATTTACTACCAAGTGAATCAATCAACGCTAGCGTAGATTGTTCTGAAGTTATGTTGCAACTATAAAATATTGTAGCAACAAAAAAGAAAATAATGGTCTTTTTCATAATGAACTCTTTAATGGGAGGACACATTTTCTCAGAAGTCGTAATATTCTTAATTAGGCTTTACAATGGCAATTATCTACAACTCATTATAGGGCTTACTGGTGCAATCCTTGATACACAAAAGCAGTTCTATCGTGTTTCGTCAGGCACACCCGCTCTATAGAACAGAAGCACTCCATAATACCTAACTTTACACCGCGGAAGTATGCCCTAGGCGATAGCTCCGAGGCTGGTTAACAGCATATGCTGGTTGAACTGTGCCTGCGTAAGTGTGCAAGAAAATTTGCATAAGAGAGAAAATAAATTTCCTTCGGCATGTAAATTTATTTCCATAAGCGTGCAAATTTTCGGCAACACTTATGCAGGTTTACCCACATACTTTTATACAATACTTGGTGACGGGCAGAGGAGATTAGGGACGATAACCCGACACATTAGTTTTAAGCGGCTGAGCACAAAATTACGACTGCCAAAACCCGTTTGTCAAGAGTAAGAAAAAGAAAGTTATGGAGTAGCTAAAAAATTAATATAGGGCAACTTTACGCAGATCTTTGGTAAACAAAATTTGGAAGGGAGAAGCCCAAAACTAGAGTTTACTAAAGAATCCCACAATAAGAACCGAGAAACACAATCATTCTCTCTATATGACAAAGGGTTAAAATAGGCGGACGACACGTTCACCCAAGCGGATAGGTCATAATAGTTTTTTTATATCTTCAATGGTTTGGTCTAATAGTCTTGGAATTTTGCCCTCTTCAATGTCTTTATAGCAGACCCGTTGAACCTTGTTCACATCAACTGCAAGACAATAAGAAGTATTTACAAAAAAATCTTTCGAGTAATGCTTGACTAAATAGCGATATAAAATATCCACAAACATTCCTAACTCCCCTTTATCAAATCCTTCTAGTTGAGCAATAAACCAAACAGCACCTATTTCTTCGCTACCATTTATAGAAAATGTGAATACATAGTCAGGCTTTGCTTGTATTGGCAATCCTTTTACATCAAGTATTGCTTTATCAGTTGGTTTGTTGAGATATGTTAATTTCACATTTGGCTTTAACTCATGAAAATCAAAATCACTAAAATTATACAAAACATCTAGATTGCGTTGAAATTCATCTTTTATTCTTTTTTCCTGCGCCGTTTTAATCTTTTCGATAAGTAAATCAATTTTTTCATTCAAAAGTTCAGAGTTGTCATATTTAAATGTATTTGCTAATGCACTCAAACAACTTATCCAATAATCACCACCAGAAGAACTATTGTTTTCTAATGCTCGATCCAATTTCAAATTATTTACAAGCGTAATTCTTGCTCGTTCAGATTTTCTTCGAAATTCAACTAGCTCTTTGATTCTTATCTTTTCCATATTCTTCATGTTTATAAGGTGAAAAAGATGCTAGCTTTAAATTAATCCCAACGGAAGAGTGTATGTGCCGTAAGGAACCGATAGGCAGCCTCCTATCGGTTTACACTGATTTTTTCACGAACCACGAGCCTTAGAAAACCAATGAAAACCGCATGCACTGTACCATGTGTCATGGGCTATAATTATTGATTTTCTTTTTCTCTAATCCATTCCCATGCCTTTTGTTTAAGCCAACCTTGTCTTGGTTGCTTTGTTATATCAACTATCAAAAATAAATCATTTTCATCAATCACATTTCGTATTCTATCACTCCATATATTTACAGGTTCTCGCGTGTGAATAAGCCAAGTTGATTCTAGGTAATGCCACCAACTGGGTGCAGTTTTTATAGTATCATATAAGGTATTATAATCTCTGCCGGGCTTTTTCAAATCGTATGTTATTAAGTATATCATAATTCCTTTTTTATTTCGTTCGACAATTCTTTTACAGATAATAATTTAACGTAAAAGTTTGATTCGTTCATTTGGTCAAGATTGTCATTATTCCAAAAAATCTCAACGAATGAGGTGACAGGTTTTGAAACTCCATCAAAGTAAATAATTATAGGAAATAAAAAAGTCCCTTTCCCTAAAATATGAAATACTCCTTTCAAATGAGAATTTTGAATAGATAACCATAATCGGTAATAATCTTTACTTTTTGATTGTTTTCCTGTTACTTCATCTTTGGAGTATTCTACATATTTTTGAATTCTAGCAATCTCAATGTAATGAGATATTGATGTCGTTATTGGTTTGCTTTTATTATCATCTTCCCATAAAAAATTAGTCGGGATAAAGGATTTCTGTAGATAATATGTTTGATTTTCTTCCCTTTTTTTAAATATTTTCTCAATAAGAATTTGTGTATTCAATGCAGTTTGTCTACCATTATTCGCTATTTTGAGATGTATTTTTTTATATGAAATCTCACTAGATTCATTTGGGTCTGTTTCTTTAACCAATTCAACATATGGCTTACAACTATCAATCTTTATATTAATTTTCGGTTTAATTATTAGTCGTCTTAACCAACCGCCAAAGATTGCAATTACTGCCAGTAAAATTGTCCCTATTGCAGCACTTCCACTTACAATTAGATTTAGTTTTTCATATTCAGTCATATTCTCTGTATTTCATTTTATTATAGCCCATAACGAGCATATAAACGCTGCTATAAATGTTATTTCTGCCTTAGCCACCATACCAAACTGACAAAAATGGTTTGCCACTGCTTTTAGAGGAGGTAAATTCTTTGGTACTATGGAGATCCTGAGTTTTCTATCAGTTTCCCAATGGCAAAGCACATCAACTGCTAAGAAACATCCAGATTTACACACAATCAAATGTCATTTCATGCAACTTGGTTTTATGCCTCGAAAATATGCCCTAGGGATATTTTTGAGGCGAGATTACAACATATGCTGGTTCACCTTTGCCTGCTTGAGCATGGCGGAGAAAAATCTTGGGCAAAACTTTTTGCCGGGATGGGCAAGATTTTTTTCCGGAATGGGCAAAACTTTTTTCCAAGTTGGGCAAGATTTTTTCCTGACTTGGGCAAAATTTTCTCACCATGCACCTATAAGCTTACGGCAACACTTATGCAGGTTTACCCTCATACTTTATTCCAACACTTGGTGGCGGGCGGAGGAGGCTAGGGACGATAACCCGACACATTTTTTTTGAAGCGGCTAGTCCAAATGTATGGCAACCAATTTAAAATGTCAAGTGTTTTTTGGAAAATAGTTGAGGATGAGGTAAAAAAGAATACTGAGCCACTCCTACCCCAACCCAGCAAAGTAATGGCGGGAGTGGGAAGAAAAGATGAAAATACAGAGCGAATTTTGGGGAAGGAGAAACAGTATTAGGGTGAGCTAGCAGCAATGCCAAGGTTAGGAACTCTGTGTAGCATTACTACTGGCTTCGTTACTACCGAACCGCACTGATATTGTTGAGTGCTGCATGATTTACCATCCGCACAGAAATCCCTTTGATATATGGCCTTTATAAACCGCGTGCGTTCCTATCTCCTCCGGATCGGTATCCATATCTCCTCCTCCGAATCGGGGTCGGCATTCCGGTATTTCTCGCCCAGCACCTCAAAATGGGGTCTGTTGTCCAGCAGGTAATCGGAATTGGGGAGCCAAACGCCAAAGATGTGGTGAAAAATGCTGCCGTCGGTGCTTGAGCCCTTATAATCGAAAACAGCGTAAAGTCCAGCTGTTAGCGTGAAGGTCTCCATACCGCTTGGCACGCTATCAAAATTGGCTACCTCAACAGCAGCCCACCTCTCAAATTGGGCGGTGGGCTTAAAGTCGGCAAAGTATGTCGGCGCATAAACTGCCATTGAGATAAAATCGGCTGTTAACCTACTGGTAATTTCGCTACGTCGGGGCATAAAGCTTTTCCAAAGCTCACCGGTTCTGTTATCCGACAGGCTCATTGTTAACCGTTTACCTACCAGCCTCTTCTCCTTTAACGTCTCTATTCTTGGCTCCATTTTTACGCTCATATTGTTTTTAGTAGCCTTTTACGCTTGCCGTTAACGCCCCGCCATTGGCCCCGGTAGTTACACGTGGACCATATACCTAAAGGCCTACAAATCTAACCGTTGCTCCCGATTTAGTGAAGGCTTATTACCCTTTTTATTTTCCACCCATTGTTAGCGTGCTCCCACACAATAACGAACCTACCTACCGATGATTTAGCATTCGGCTCCTGATTGTTGTGAAACTTATGCAATCCAAATTCTACTGCACCAAAACCCTTAATTGGATATACCTCTATGCTCCCCTTTACCAGTTCACGCGTCACTTTGCCACAAATGTTTCTTTTAGTGCCCTCAATGATATCCTGCTTCGAAGTGCTGAGGCCTCCCTGATCGTGGTAGAACTCTATATTGTCGGAGTAAAAAGCCCCATACTTCTCAAGATCAACGGAGCAGTTGTTATAGGCGGCAAAGAATGTGCTATCGAGCTTCACAATTGTGTCATACAGCTCCTGATTATCGGGCTTGTAACTCTTTGTGATCCGGTATGCCATCTTTTGCGATGAAGAGCAGCTTAGCAAAAAGAGGGTCCCCAAAACAAGAATCAGCAGGTCAAATCGAATACGCTTCATAGGGTTTCGGTTTTATGTTATACATTTCAAAGGAACACCGCTCACATCCAACTTGTTTATACACAAGAAAAACGGCATTAGCTTCCGCAGGCTTGTACATAATATTTCACTCAATTATAGAATCACTGCCGTCCAATAAATATTTGGAATTAAGATATCAATATTCAAAGATTGTTCCATTACATATACTAATCAAACATTGCATTTATTTTTGGTTGGATTACCCAAATACCAAGCGGAAAAAACCATAGCAATAAAAACTCCCCAGCAAAATCTGAAAACTTAACTTCTTTTTGTAGCTCCACCGTTTTAAAGGTCTTTGCAGCAAAGTAAAGGGAATACAATATTCCAAACATAGAAAGCAGATGCAACGGAAATACAATGGACATAATTCCTACTATTGTGATGCCACCAGGTTCGGTTGTTGCTTGGGTGACACCACCAGATAAAAAAGCCATAAGGACAAAGAATATTAGTACATATATGATCGGAATTAGAAAGAATATTTTGAACTTCCGAACTTTCATTTTTATGCCCGACGGTATCTTATTTTGCAATCCAATTGCAATTGACCAAAACCAACCGAAGAAGCTCGCTATGAATATCATCATTATAAATGGCGATAGTTTCGTCATTATTCCGATATCGTTTCCGGTAAATATCAAAATGATAAATTGCAGAAAGAATGGTAATCCAAATGCCATCAAGAAAATCTGCCAATGCTTTGCTTTTAAAAATTTTTCTATCATTTCATCATCTGTTTAATTATTGCACACCTGTTTCTCTGCAGGCGAAACAATTTGATTGTTTGTAAAATAAAGCCATACAAAACCGTAGCGATTAGTCACTCTTTTTTACCTTATATATATCCTTTAATGCATCATTTATTTCTGAGCCTCCCCATAATACAGGATCATTAATTTCATTAAACAGTATCAATCCCCAAGCATCTTTCATTTTTAATTTATCAAGAATGTAGACGCGCTTGTTCTTTAGGACAAATTTTAGAAACCGTTTATCACCATCTCTGTAAATTACATTTATGCCATATGATTTCAATGTATCTTCTGCAATACTTTCATAATATTGATGGTCATCTACAATTGTATTCCAATCATCTTCAGGCATACTTCTTTGCTGAGCATTTATCCATGAAGTGTCAGGTTGGATATATAATGCACATTCTTGATTAATTATAAAATATAAGCTCGTATCATTTATATCCTCAGACTTTGCATAATCCAGCGGCTGATAAGATTTGTTTTTAAAATCTAACGGAGGCGTGCTTTCAGTTTTTACTGAATCATTTGAGCTAATATTTTGATTGCTATTTTGATGTGTATTACAGCTCAATAGAAAAACAAACACCAAGTAAACCAATCCTTTATTCATAAGTTGAAAATTAAATCCTTTAAATATGTTGTCTATGCTAACCCTAGTCAATACACAAATATAGAATTGTTTCCGAAATTTGTTTTTGGGGAGGCTGGGTTCCGTTGGGTCGACACCATCCCTATTTTCCCACCTGTGGTGCTTGCGGCGCATAAAGGGCTGGTAGATTTGAACATCCTTTCAGCGTGCGCCGCTCCCGCGTGGGACGGGTTTCGTTCTACAAACAGGTCACCTCTCAGAGGTGAGCCTATGGAAAAAGTCAACCATTACATTTTTTTACACGGACCGCAGCCTTTCTACTCTATCGCTACTATATCCCAATACTTTAATGAAGAAGTTGTGAATGTTACAGTGTTACCCGCTTGTTGAAAGGATAGTGATTTGGTAATTCCAAAGTCTGCGTCGGGTGAAGCAAAGCGGAACCGCATATCCGCTGCTATATACCGTTAAGGAACTGTTCACGGGACAGACCGTATTTATTCACGAGTCCTTGCTTTGGCCAGTCAATACTCCCAATAAACTTCATCCCCAATTTTTTAAGAATAACTTCAGATGCAGTATTTTTCGGATTTACAGCGGCAAAAACTTCAACGAAGTTTAATATGTGGAAACCATAAGAAAGTAATGCATGTGCTGCTTCAAATGCATATCCATTTCCCCAGTATTTGGAAGAATATCCATATAAGATTTCTATACCTTCCAAGGTATTACAATATTGGAAACCACAATAACCAATGTATTTGTTCGTGCTTTTTAAAATAACAGAGTAAATATTCTTCTTCCTAACATCTCGGTTTCTGCAATCTTTCAAGTATTCTTCTTCAAAGTCCTGCCATGATTTCGCGGTAGTTCCTCCTATATAAATCATCGATTCCTTTTCCATTCTATGAGAATAGACGTCATATGCATCCTGCTCCCTTGGAGATGTAAAAAACAATCTTTCTGTTTGCAAATTCATTCAACAATTTCTTAGTGACATATAAAGTCTGCTGCTAAATTATCGGCGGGGATGAAGACGGCGACCTCTTTGTCCCGTGACAATTTAGAACCAAGGTAGGGAAGATTTGCCGAATGGCAATTCGCCCGGATGAAATTTAGCAATTGTTGTATGCTGTGCATTCTTTTCTCAATCTAGCTTTGAGATAATATAAGCACTCCAACTATCAAACATTTTCTAATAATCATAATTCCGTCTTGTCCTGCTAAAGAATTCCAATAGTTTTCTGGAGTTGAATAATACATTATCTTATCTCCGTCTATAATCAAGGACTTAATTTTATTCCATCGTTCAATTATATATCCTTGCTCTTGTTCTAATATTTTCAATTCTAATTTGTCTGGATTGTCAGGGTTAATAATTACACACTTTTCCATATAGTTTTTCAACCAAATTTCAATGCTGTCTTTGTTGATTTCTTTTTTTACCCATTCTGTTTTTAATTCGCTATGGTCTATCAATCCTGGTGCTAGTATCTTTAAACTATCATTTCGCTCAAATGTTTTGCACTTAACAACAAAGGTTGTCTGAGCAATTGTCGTCGTGCAAAACAATTCAGTTAATAGGAATAAAAAAAGTAATCTTTTCATGGAAGAAAATTGTTAAAACCAATCAGCATAGCAGCTAACGTTTCCACGGTTGAGCCAGATTGGGAGTTAACTCCAGAGTCGGTATCAGCCGTGTTGCAGAAGCTAAGTTAGAAATAAGAAACCGCATCAGCAAATCAGCCCAATTTGGGTTAACCGTGTGTTAGTGGCTGGCCTTTTTGTCAATATATTTAATCACACTTTCAGCATTCATATTCTCAAATTCAACTCTGTCCATTTCTTGACCTGAATTGTATATTTCAACCAAATACACTGTGTCGTCACGAGTTTTCTGTCCGTGTGTTATATGGAAATCCAGTCCAAATTTATTCTCTATGCGTATTCCGTAGGTTTCATAAGGCATTTCAACACTGTAATCATATTTAATTTTAAGTTGCTTATGCTTTTTTAATTCTTTCTTAAAGTCCTTTAACCACGATTCATCCCCATGTCTACATTGTAATACATAAATTGACTTTTCCTTTTTTTCCATTTCGGAAAAATCAATCCAATTCTCGGTTGTTAATTCATATTGAAACTTTTGAATCAATTTATCGAATTCTTTAAGTTGAAAATCCAACTCAAATTGCTCACTCCCAAAGAATTTTGTCTCGTTTTCGTCTAACATACATTTTAACCGACTAAATGGGATGAGATTCTCATAATCCGTAATGGTCGGAATTGAATCAGCATAATTAATCATAAAACCGTATAATCTCTCATAATGTTGAGCGATACAATAAACAAATAAAACTCTTCTTTTAACTTTGGAGTTATCAAAATTGAACATTAACAATTTCCTGTCGTTAAGAATTCCATTACTCTCTGAATATGTATACTCAAATCCCACGTTCAGTAATCTGGATGATTCTATCTCAATTTTATTTTTAATTAAATTATTTGTCATTTGGGTATGCTGTCATTGGCTTGCCACTAACTCGTTTATATATAAGCAAAAACCGTATATACACACCCATATTGGCATGTATCGTACAGCTTTAACCGTGTAATACACAAATATAAAATAGTTTCGGATAGGTGGCTAAAGGAAGGACGATAATTATTGGGGTAACCCCGGCAACCGATTTTTCCGCCCGAGGTACTTGCGGCGCATAAAGGACAGGTAGATTTGAATATCCTTTCAGCGTGCGCCGCTCCCGCGTGGGACGGGTTTCTTTCTACAAATATATCACCTATGGGAGGTGAACTGATGGCTTGGTCTTGTAACTTGTCATAACGTTATCCTTTCTCTTTGGACGCGGCAAACACCATACTAACACACGGTGGTATGGCGTGTGGCCCCTATGAAATGTAGACCTTTAGGTTTGTCTTGAATTTAATTTTCAGCCCTTCCGAACGAAATGCGCAAATGGCAATAAGCAATAGCGCGTATTATGTTGCGTATTTATTCAGCCAGAGTCAAAACAGTTCTTCCCTTTAATTTTCCCTTTAGCATTAATTCAATTTTTTGCGCTACATCCTCCAGTTTAATTTCATTGCAAGTGTAGTTTAATTGTTTAGGTTTCCATTCTTGAGCCAATTTGTTCCAAACAATTTCTCTGTATTTCATTGGATAGTTTTGAGAATCTATTCCAATGAGTGTAACACCTCTCAGTATAAAGGGAAAAACGGTCAAATCGAGCTTTGGAGATGCAACGTTTCCACAACAAGTTACAACACCCATTGAATCAGTCGATTTAATTATATTCTCAAGTATTACACCTCCAACGGTATCAATAGCGCCCGCAAACAAAGGTTTTAACAATGGCTTTTTATCAAAATTTTCAACCTCGCTACGTAATAGCACTTCCTCGGCTCCAAGATTAATTAAATAGTCCCGTTCTGTTTCCTTACCCGTTATTGCAACCACAGAATAACCCAATTTACTTAAAATGGAAACACTCAATGCTCCAACTCCACCTGTTGCACCCGAAACCGCTATTTTACCATAGTTTGGCTTTATCAATTCCGTGAGTCTTAAAACAGACATTCCCGCCGTTAATCCAGCAGTACCATATATCATTGCCTCTTTCATAGTCATTTTTTCAGGTAATTTTACAACCCATTCAGATGGAATTTGGATATACTCAGCAAATCCACCGTCAGTATTCATACCTAAATCATAACTAGTTACAATCACTTTTTCACCAACTGCAAACAAATCGCTGTTCGATTTTTCTATTGTTCCCACTGCATCAATTCCTGGTGTGTGCGGATAGTTTCTCGTTACTCCTTTATTCCCCGAAGCCGATAATGCATCTTTATAATTCAGTGAGCTGTAGTGCACTTTGACCAAAACCTCGTTGTTGTTTAATACACCAAATTCCATTTCTTTAATTGAGCCTTGGAAATTACCATCAATCTCTTCAATTCGAAATGCTTTAAATGTAGAACTATGTTGTACCATCTTAATGTCTCTTAATTTCACTTATTTTTGCACAAATGTCAGGATAAATATTTTGCCTACCAAGAACTTACAAATGGTTGGTATACGAACATTTATTTCTGTTTTTAGTGTTTTCAAGACTTTGAGGGGAGAAAAAAAATGAAAAAAAGCTATTGCCCGATTGATACATTTATAAATGTTGTCAAAGGAAAACGAAAAGGAACTATCATTTTACACCTTTTTCAAGGAGATAAAAGATATGGTGATTTGGTTAAACTACTAACTGATATTAGTGAACGGATGCTGACTAAACAGCTAAAAGAATTAGAAGCAGATGGATTAATCAATCGAACCGTTTTTCCTGAAGTTCCTCCACGTGTTGAATACAGCTTAACCGAGCTTGGTAAAAAAATTCATTCTGTCCTCAAAGGAATGTATAAAGGCGGAATCCTTTTTGAAAAATCTATTGATGAATTGCATAACTAATTGTTTACAAATTACACCCTCTGTGTTAAGGTTACCCACATGCAACACAACGGTCGGTGGTTTGGGCTGCTGGGGAGTTAATGGTCAGCGGCGTCATCCCACGTTAAAACCATACTAAAATACTAAAAACATTCGTATCTGCATCATCAGCCCCAGTAGGCTAAACCACCTGTTAGCACACGTTTTATCTATAAAAATAATATATAGAACTATTCATATTATCAAATTTCTCTTTACTTTCAAATCGTATCTCGTTTAAAAGGTATTCATATTTTATACAATTAAATTTATCTTGTCTTTTAACTAATTTAAAATATTCCTCTATAATTGATTCTCGACTTCCGTTTTCTATGCTTAGAAGAAAATTTTGGTTTGTATCGAAAAAAAATGTTGTATGTGAAGAATAACTCAATATCTCATATATGTTAAAAATTTTTAGATATTTTTTCAATTCTTCAATTTCATCTTTTGGGATATTCGTTACAGCTTCGCTCATCGCAATCTTTATGAAATATCCAAAGCGTACAATTAAGTTTTCAATATTAGATTCGTTTGTGTCTTTATCTAGAAATCTTGTTCTTCCTTTTACCATTGAGTATTCTTTGGCGATAGATATAAATTTTTTAGATATTTCATTTTCAATATCTTGAGAATTCTCAATTTTGAAATACTGATCCAGAATAATTTCTAGATACGGCCGTTTGTTATGTATTATACGATTGAAGAATAATGTGATTGGCTTTATGTCATAATTGAGTTTAATCCAATTAAGAATTTCATCTAATGGAGGCTTTAGCGTTCCTTCGCCTTTTTTGAACTGTTTAGAAATTAAATATTCTTTGTCAAAATGATAAACCATATTACGTCCACGTTCGAGTTTGAAATGTGTGCTAACTCATTTATATATGCGGTAAAACCGTATATACACCCCCATATTGGCATGTATTGTACAGCTTTAACCGTGTAATACACAAATATAAAATAGTTTCGGATAGGTGGCTTAAAGAAGAGCGATAATTATTGGGATACTCCCGGCAACCGATTTTTCCGCCCGAGGTACTTGCGGCGCATAAAGGGCAGGTAGATTTGAACATCCTTTCAGCGTGCGCCGCTCCCGCGTGGGACGGGTTTCTTTCTACAAACTGTTCAACTCTCCGAGGTGAATCGGCAATTAGACATCTTTGTCTGAGCATTGTGGTCTGTTGGAGGCAAAAACCTGCTCGCCATATTCGCTATTGGCCAGCGAGCTAAAGGTGAAACGGAAATAGTAGAAGAAAACAACCAAAGAGCATACGCAATTACTACTCCTTGCCGGCAAAGGTGCTGAGCGCGTTATCGACTTTAGAAGGGTCCGGTGACTCCACCAAAAACATGAGTGAACCATTGCTGCTCCACCGAGCGGTATCTCTCATTGGAAGCTTGTTGGCCTTTGCTACAATGTTGGCATCATCGTAGTCCTCTAAGAAAAGCAAAGTAATGGTAAACGACTTGTTGGTATTGGTCAGCTTTACGGCATCTACTATTCGCTCCGACTCCTTCCACGATTTCCAATCGAGCGGAAGAAGCACGAAATTTTCGTTTAATGCCTGTATAAAATACTCTGCCCTGGTTTTGTCGTTGTGCTTAACGTTCAGCTCTATCTTCGTTGCCATGGTATTGCTCTCCATCTTATGATTTACTTCCAGAATCCCCTTATTGCCCTGCCCAATTGCACACGGTGCTTTTAGCGCAAGTGCTGCTATCGTCAAAACTACATATAATTTTGTCTTTTGTCTCACTAAGTCAAACTTCATCGTTAGTCGGCTTTTTTCGTGCTTTGTAACCAGCAATGCTGCAAGATATACCATTAGAGCGTATTCCGTTCGTATACCCAGCTACCAATATTTGCTAGGGAACGGAATATTCGTAAAGCGGATAAAGCCGGGATGTTTTGCAATTCCCTTTGAATGTTTATGCTTTACCGAGTCTTTTCATACCTATCAATCGATTCAAGCACAAAGTCAATGGGCATATTCGTAACCTTCGATATTTGATCATGGGACAGCCCCTCCTGCTTTAATCTAAACGACAAGTGCTCCAACGTTTCACCAATTTCTACTATATTTTTGTCGGGGTCATAAAATCGAACAACTTGCTGTCGCCATGGCTGCTCCCGCAGTTCGTGAACAAACAAAACACCGCTGTCATTCAATTTTTCAACTATCCGCTCAAGCCTGTCAGATTCAAAATAGAGCTCAAAATTATTCCCGCCCGATACCACTTCTCTATTATCAATCAGGTTTTTGTAGTGAGCCCTCAGGTGAATCGCAAAATCGCCATGAAAGGTAACGCTCTCGCCAAAGTCATACTTAACCTTTTGGCCCAATACATTCTCGTAAAAATCACGAGAGAGCTTCATATCCGATACCGTTATCAGTGGACATATATACTTCATCTTCCTGTTAATTTATTTAGTTAATCAATATGTAATCTTGAGCGAGATATTCGATGGATTATGGATAATAGCGGCAAGTAAAGCTAGTGGCTTTTCGTAAAACGAAGTTTTCTTTGGCAAGACCGGATACCAAAGAAAACTTTTTCTGTCCACTGAAAGCTGAAGCTAGGTCATTGTTTTTTGTTATTGGCACTATTTAACCCATTTTTATTAACTCAATATCATCGTTTTCAAAGCTATCTATTTTATAGTCCGCTATCTCAAAATCATTTTTTCGGTTTCCATTGGTGAAGGCAACAACCGTCATACCTGCATTTTTTGCAGCCAACATACCAGTATAGGAATCTTCAATTACTATGCAATCTTCAGGTTTAGAATCTAATCTCCTTGCAGATTCATAATAAATAGCGGGGTCAGGCTTTCCTCTTTTTTCAGATTCTGCCGATAATATGGAATCGAACAAATGCAAAATGTCCAATTTTTTCAGAACCACCGGAATAATTCTTTTTGGTGAATTTGTTGCTAATCCAACTTTATACTTTTTTGTTTTAAGCCGTTCGATAAATGGTTTCACTCCTTTTATTTGGCAACTTTCGGTCTCAATAAATTCAATAACTCGTGAAATAACCATTTGCTCTACAACGCTTAAGTCCGTATTTTCCCAGGGATACTTGGCATACCAAAATTTGGTAACCTCCGAAGTTGTCATAGATTTGGTCATTTCAGAGTAGTTATCGGTTACCTTAACCCCCAAAGAGGTGAACACCTCGTATTCTGCTTGTTTCCAATATTTTTCCGTGTCAACTATGACACCATCCATATCAAATATAACTGCTTTCGTATTTGTCATACTTACTAGCTTATCGACCTTCATTTAACTTGTAATTAACGTGTTGCGGTTGGCGCATATGGTAAGACCAACTGTTATCCGCTGCCTATTATTGTAAAACAAAAACTGTCGGCATTACTATGTGAACTCTTACGGGAACTCCATTCAATTTTGCTGGTATCCAATTGGGTGATTTAATAATTACTCTTGCAGCTTCCTTATCAAGTATCTTGTTCGCACCTTTCATAATTGAAAGGTCTATTAGTTTACCGGATTCATCAATTATGAATTGAGAGACAACTGTTCCTTGAATTCCGTCCTCCAGACATGGAGCAGGGTAAACTAAGTTCATAGATACAAACTTTCTAAAATTGTTATCGCTTTGTGGAAAAATAGGAGCTTCAAAAGCTCCCTCTATTTTTCCTTTAACAACGTTATTAATTATGTCAAAGTGAATAATACTGTCATATTCTGCTTCATTATAAACAAGTTCAAAGTCATAATCCAATTGTTTTCCATATAATGGAATCCATTTCCCAACTGGAATACCCTCTTTATAACTTTCAAGCCTGATCAGCTCATTATCTTTTACGTTCCTTGTTTCATATCGAAGAGTTCCATCTGGTTCCTTAACTGTCAGTTCAACAAACTTTGCTTTCTTCTCTTCAGTTTGTTCCCCAAACTTATTTTTTAAATATTTCTTTTCAACTATTTCTTGAGCATTCACAATACAAATAGTCGTCAAAATAATGGTGATAGTTAATAATACTCTTTTCATATACTGCTTTTTTTGTAAAAAGCGCATAACGCTAAATTGTACAAGTAGCGGTAGATTACGTGATAATTTATTGTAACATCAACATTTTGCACTTTGCATGCATTACCTCCACAAAATACCAGCATTGTGTTTATTGAAACTTACCCTTTAATGCTTTCAGGGTATTCGGTGAAATGCCACCTGAAATCATCTCGTTAACTGTCAAATATCCAATTATCTCTCCGTCTTTAACAATCATTGGTGGTGTAGAAGTAATATCATTAAAAGGGCTGTAAGGGCTTATATCACTTCCATAAACTCCGATATCATTCCATATGCTATTTGATGATATATCGTTTCCGTAAGTTCCAATATCATTAAAAATTGAATTCGAGTTTATTTCATTAGTTAGTGTTCCTAAAAATGTTCTATTTTCATCTTGTGCAATTATTGAAGCACCACTAAGTAAATCGATTATGTTGACATATTGATAATTTGTGGTTTGAATACTCAAATTATTACCAGAGTATCCGTTTACATATACAGGAATATCTTTGAATTTATAATCTAAATGCTGGTTAATTGCAGGCAGTAGCGCTATTACCAAATCATCCATAGAAATAGATGCTTTCTCTGTATAGACGAGGTAATTTACAGAACCTGTTTTTTTTATTTTTATTCGAACATCTGGAAAGGAAACATCTTCTCCAGCTTGAATGCTAATATCAGGGAAGGAAACGTCGTCACTTGCTCTTACTACTTTATCGGCCTGAAATTTAGATTTTACTATTACAAAGTCTGCCTTAGATTTAGTATCGGTAATTCCAACTGTAAAATCATCATAAGAAATGTTTTCTCCTATTTGAACTTTAATATCTGGAAAAGAGACGTTTGATCCAATTTTCACGCTAAAATCAGAGGATGGCAATTCTTTTTCAACATAAAAGCTAATCTGTGAAAAAGCATTAAACGAAAGAAATGTGGCTAAAAATGTTACGATTATTCTCATAGGGATTCTCTGTTTATATAATGCCTACCTCGCTTATATATACGATAGAACTGATATACACCCCACACCGGCATGTATAGTACAGTTTTACTATACCTTACACAAATATAGAATAGTTTCTAATAGGCGGCCTAAAGCAAAGCGGTAATTATTAGCATAGCTCAGCCTACCTTAGGAGAGTTCCCTTGGGCTGGTTCTAATTTCTAGTTCCCAGTTTCTAATTCCTAGTTTCCAGTTTCTAACTCCTAATCACCTTTCACTGCTCAACCCCGAAAGGTAGACTGGGAAGTGAGAAAAGCGCAGGGCCGATATCTCTTTTGAAACGTCAGTAAAGCTTTTGGCAAAGCCTGTGAGGAAACCGCCCCCACCCGAGCCGCACAGCTTAAGGTAGTAGGTGTCGGAGATTAGTCCCTGCTCCCACACTGGAACGAGGTGAGTGGGAATCATGGCCCTAAGGTGCTCCAGCTGAAAGGTGGAGAGCTCCTTCAGATGCTTCCAGAACAGGAGATACTCACCCGATACCATATTCTGAATGCAGGCATCGTTTAACCGGATAAGCTCCTGCCCCAGATTGCTCAGCACCCCATTGGGTACAAAGTGCTTAAGAAACGACTCCACCAGCGGCCCTGTCTTTCCTGAAGTGCCGCTATCGAGCAGAAAAATACCGCTCTCCCTATCGTCGCGGTTACGGGGAATGCCCACTAGGTCAATCTCCCCATCCTTCTGGATGAGCAGTGGGTAGCGCATGTAGCAGCTCAGCGGGTCGATGCCGGAACTCTTGCCGTGAAAGAACGACTCTATGCCCGAAAAAATATGCCGCAGCTCCTTTATATCCAACTGCGTTATGCTGCCCGAAGGTGGAATGAGCTCGGTGGTATACCTTGAGTAAATGGCTGCACACAAAGCTCCCGAGCTTCCAATGCCGTAGCTCTGTGGTATGGACGACTCAAAGTAGAGCCCATGCCGAACATCGGACTCCAACTTCTCCAGGTTTAACCTACCCGAGATTCCATTTTTTGCAGAATTATTCACTAGATATTGGTGCAGCTCACCCAGCAAAGCATTGCTACTGCGCGCAAAATCCAAATCGGTATACTTGTCCTCGTGTATAAAGCTTAACTCGCCCTGAAAGTGGCTGTAAGGTATGCTTAAAGCCATTGATCCCAGCAGCACTGAGTACTCACCAAAGAGTAGTATTTTGGAATAAAACTTATCCGTGTTCACCATAACGTGCGAGGGTGTTGCCCTTTAAAAACGAAAAACGGTATTGTTTAACACTCAACCATATTTTCTATACAAAACAGATACTCCTTACAATAGTTCAACCGCGTTACAATATTCTCTCTGGTCCCGCCCCACAGCGGTCGTAAATCACCATTCCATTTTCGCAGTGGCGCTTTAATTCCGATTCAACAAATGCCCTAACCTCCACCTCGTTATCCTCGTGGTAGAGCAGGTGGATATTGGGACCGGCATCAATGGTGAAGCCAACTGGAAGACCAGAAGTTGCACGAAACTCGCGGATGGCTGTAATAATGGAAAGGCTCTCCGGCTTTAGCAGAATGGGAGCCGACCGGGAGCTCATCATCAACGCGTGGAGGGTGAGCGCCTCATTTTCGCAGAGCGCAAAGAATTTGGGAAAGTCACCCTTGCGCAGGGTTTTCAGAATGGCATTTAAGCAAAGCTTTGCCTCGGCATACCTAGCCTCAGCAAAGGGGTGGTCCACCATAAGCGCATGCCCCTGCGTGCTCGACAGCTCCTTTGGCTTGGTGCTAACCACCAGCACAGCATCGCGCATGCCAAGAAATCGCGGGTCGATATTGGGTGTAACCGGAATGGCAAAATCGTTGGTGGAGTTGGGTAGTTCAACCAAATGGCCCCACTCCTGCCATCCGCCAAACACCGAGCGTGAGGCGCTACCGGAGCCAAGCCTAGCCACGTAGGAAGCCTTTTGTAGAAATGAGGAACCAAAGCCCTCATTACCCAGCAGCAACTGCTCGGCATGGCAAAGGCAAAGCGCCACTGAGGCAAATGCCGATGCCGATGAGGCTATCCCAACCGAGTGGGGAAAGCTATTTTTCGTTTCCAACTCCACCCGCGCCTGTGCCAAAAAGGGAAAGAAAGGCGTTACCTTACCAAAAAAGTTGGTAAGCTTAGCAGCAAACGGATGGTTGCTCTCCCCATTAACCAAAAGGCTAAACCCATTTTCAGCATGGGTAAACGTGGTACTAGTTTCGGTATAGCACTCGCTCAGGCTGAAGCTGAGAGAGGGGTTTTGAGGAATTTGATTTTCACGTTTACCCCAATACTTTACAATGGCAATATTCGATGGAGCTTTCCAGCCCACCTTAACGCTGCCTGCAGCCTTCAGGGCCTCAGGCGTAACACTATTTGAAAAAAGCATTTTGCTAATCATATTTCAACACTATTTCGTCGAATCTAAACAACGGTGATAAGCCCTTGCCCTCGATGTAGGCGCGAACGTATGATTCCGGCTCTTCACTGCAGAAGAGGGCAAAATCGCCGCCCCATGCACCCAAGGACTTAGTGCACCCCTTAAAGTCGGGAAAGCTAGCTTTTTTTATTGAATCAACCCCCAGAATTTGGGAAATAACCTCCTCATGCTGTGCCACGAGATGGCAGAGCTCTCCAACGCTTGACAGGTGGGGGATCTGCAACGAGATGTCAGAAACGGTGTTGACCAAAATCGGTTCTACCGCCGCTGAAAAGCTTAAAAACTGGCTCACATTGGTGGCCGTTTCCTGCTTTTTTCCGAGGTAGGCAAAGAAAAGGTGCTTGCTAAAAAACGATGGAAGGGCTACCGGCGAATGTTCGGGGATGCCGCCCACCAGCTGAAACAGGAATGGACGAGCCTGCTGCGCCGCAATCACGTCGTAGCCCGAGCCAACGCTCACCCTCCTATGCAGCAGAAATGGGTCAACTCCGGCCAGCTGAGCCACCAGCGAAATAAGGCTGGAGCTGCTACCCAACCCCCAGCTGAGGTCGAAGTCGGCGGTTACAACCAACCGATGTCCCCCTAATCGGGCAAGGAAACCTGGGCTGAGCACCTCCGCCTCCTTTAAAATAGTGGACACAAAACGAGAGGCCTCCCGACGATTTCCATCAACTGCCACTCCCTGCCCATTAAAGGTGGCAGAGAACCAGCAGCCGTTAATATCTTCGCTTTCCCAAGATATATGCTGCCCATCTCCTGGCAGTATGGTAAGTTCCTGTCCAAAGCGCAGGGGCAGGGCAATAGCCTTTGCACCAAGGAGCACCAGGTATTCGCCTGTCAGCAGCAGCTTCGCATTAGCCCTGAGCTTTATCATTTTTGGTTGAGAAATTCCTTAACCGCACTATAGCTAACGGTGCGCTCCCTAAAGTAGTCCATGGCTCGCTCTCGAGTGGCGTTGTCAACCCCCAGAGATGAAAGAATATTGGAGAGGTGCATCTTCATGTGGCCACGCTGAATTCCTGAGGTGACCAAATTCTTTACAGCCGCAAAGTTGCTGGCAAGCCCCACCGATGCCACAATGGCCATTAGCGTTGAAGCCGAAGGATGGTCAAGCAACTCCAGCGATGCTTTGGCAAGGGGATGAAGATTGGTGATACCCCCAACCGTTCCCACGGCAAGAGGCATTGCAAGGCTTATCTTAAAAAGGTCATTCTCAACGGTGCAGGTGCTAAGGCTAGCATAGCGGCCAGTGCGAGCGGCAAAGGCGTGTGCCCCAGCCTCAGCGGCACGGAAATCGTTGCCGGTGGCAAGTAAAACTGCGTCAACCCCGTTCATTATGCCCTTGTTATGGGTGGTAGCCCTGTAAACATCCACGCGGCCAATGTCGAAGCCTAATTTCATTCGTTGAGCCAGCTCCGCACCCGATAGCCCTTTCTCCACCTCATTAAGTTCAGCAATCTTGCATTGTGCCGAAACGGTAACGGTGCAGCCATCCACATAGTTGCTTAAGATGGCCATAACAACATGAAGCGACTCCTTTTTCCCCTTATCCTCCCCAGCCGAATAGTAGCGCTTTAGCTCCACGGCTATCTCCTCAAGGCAGGTGTTTATGAAGTTCGCCCCCATGGAGTCCACAGTATCGAACTCCGCATTAATGCGGAAAAGGTTGGGCACCGAATAGGTAAGATTCTCCAACTCCAGCGACACGATTCCACCACCACGCTCCTCCATGCTTTTTGTTAACGGTTTTACCTTCTCCAGCAAAACAAATCGGAGGAAAGGCCAGTTGGAGGTTAAGTCCATTGGATTTTCGTTCCACAGGAAGTATACATGCCCCAACTTTATGGTAGAAATGCTTTCTACGGTAAAGCCTCCGCGCTGTGCCCACAGCTTGGCACTGTAAGCCGCGGCAGCAACAACCGAACTCTCCTCGGTAACCATTGGGACGTTGTATACCTTTCCATCCACCATTACGTTGGGCACCACAGAGTAGGGCAAATGGTAGCTGGCTATAGTGTTTTCGCTCAGGTCGAGAAACTGCTTCTGCATATCCTCTCCCTGATATAGGGTGTAATCGAATAGCCGTGTAATTTTTTCGGGGTGGGCGAGATTACGAATGATAAGCTGCACCTTTTCCTCCCGTGAAAGAGCGGAGAACCCTTTAATAATTTCTTCTGCCATGGCGAAAATGCTTAGTTATTCTCTAACCCTGAGAAACGATTTTGCAAATAGAAGACCCTTGGCCTGCCCTTCAACGTACGCCTTCAGCTGACTATAATCGCCTTGGGCATGTCTTAAGAAACCAGATGCTTGACCGTAAATGGCGGGCAGTTTGCTTCGATTTAGGAAGTAAAAGCCATCGAGAAACGACTTTACACCGCCAGATATAATTAGCTGCTTACATTTCAGCGGTTGGTTTTGCTGAACCATCCCGTTTACAATGCTGAGCATCTCCTCGGCACCATGTCCAATAAGCGAGAGAGGCTCGAAGAGCTCCTGCTGAGCGGGCTCGCTCCGGGCAAGTTCAACCCGCGCAAAATTGGTTCCGCCAAATGCAGCAAACTCCAACGCTTCAATGGGCAACCACATAATTTTACGTAAACTTTCGGGCCCCATACCCTGCCCCACCTCTTTCACAATCACCTTAATTTTAGCCAGCGAGAGAAACTCCTCTATGATGCTGAACGGCGGATGGTGCAGCAGGTCGCCCTCTGGCTGCAGCCACTCCTGCACCGGATTAACATGAACAATCAACCCATCGGCGCGCAGGCGGTTCACCAAATCGAGAAGTCGCTGGTAGGAGTTGTTCTCCAACATCTGCTCCAGCTGGGCAATACCAATATTTGCATAAAAAGGAAGGTCGTTGCCAATAATATCGCGCATGTCGAAATCGGCAATGTGCTCCTCATTTTCAAGTAGCTTACGACAGGAACCCAACCCCATCCCCATGCCAAACTCATTGCAGGCACGGGCAAGGTTGGTATTTATGGTTCGGGCTAATGCGGTACCACCGGTCATGCTGCTCACCCAAATGGGAAGCCTCATGGTTTTACCCAAAAAAGTGAATGGCTCCAACTTCCCACGGGTGTGCGAGCCCATCAGTGGTTCGTAGTAGAATCGCGAATCGGCTTCGGTGGCCTTAACCTGTGAGCTAAACGCGAGGTCGATATGGTCTTTTTTCCTGTCTTCCATTGGTCTACCGATTACATAACTAGCCTATCTATTGTCAAGAGATACGACAATAAGGCGAATTTAATTACCAACTAAAGATAGCGATTTAGAGCAACACGCCAAGCGGCAACCTAGAGTTTACATCCAATTTGTCGGGCAATCACCATTTTTAGAATTTCAGAGGTGCCCTCTCCCACATGCAGAATTCGCTGGTCGCGGAAGTGGCGCTCTACCAAGGAACCCTTTACCAAACCGTAGGCGCCATGAATCTGGCTTCCCTCGGTAGCCGCTTCGGTAGCCACCTCTGAGCAGAATAGCTTAGCCATGGCGGCCTCCTTGGCATATGGCATACCGTTATCCTTTAGCCATACGGCATGGTATAGCAAATGGCGGGCGGCTTCAATCCGTGTGGCCACCTGAGCCAGCTTAAACGAAACGGCCTGAAAGCTCGAAATGGGCTTGCCAAACTGGTAGCGGTTGTTGGCATAGGCTAGCGCTTCCTCATAGGCCCCTTCGGCTAATCCAAGTCCCATTGCGGCAATGCTCAATCGACCGGCATCGAGGGTTTCCAGCATCAATCTGCCCCCCTTCCCTCTCATACCCAGCAGGTTCGACTCTGGAACCTTAATGCCATTAAATGTAAGTTTTCCTGTGTCGGATGCACGCCACATCAGCTTCTTGGTGATGCGCTCGGTGGCATATCCAGCTTCGCGGGGTATCATAATGGCGGAGAGCTCGCGCCGACCATTCGCCTCGCCTGTGCGAACAAGCAGCGTAATACCTGCCGACATGGGGGAGGTAGCATTAGAAATAAAAATCTTGCGACCATTAATTGCCCACTCTCCATTCTCGAGAACGGCTGTTGTCTCAGCACCCAACGCATCACTTCCGGCGTTTGGTTCTGTAAGGCCAAAGGCCCAGAGCTTCTCCCCACTGCAAAGTAACGGGAGATATTTCCGACGCTGCTCTTCGGTGCCATAGTAGTATATGGGATTTACGCCAAGACAGTTGTGGGCGGCCAACGTTCCGGCCTGTGAACCATCAATTTTTGAGAGCTCCTCAACGGCAAGAACAAGAGCCATATAGTCGAGACCCTGCCCACCATACTCCTTAGGAATCACAATGCCATAAAGGCCTAAGCGGCCCATCTCCTTTGTTAACTCCTCTGAGAATGTTTCATCCTCGTCGAGCTGAACGGCAATGGGTTTAACCCGCTCCTCTGCAAATTTTCTAACCTTATCACGAATCTCCTCGTGCTTGCTTGAAAGTTGATATTCCATATATGCTATAATTTTTCTAAAACAATAAGTTCAGAACCATCGGAAACCTGCTCCATTTCGCGAACCAGCACCTTGCCAATTTTGGCACGCTGTGGCGAAGCAATCAGGTTTTCCATCTTCATGGCCTCAATAATCATGAGTGTAGAGCCGGACTCAACTACCTCGCCCTCCTTTACCGGTAGGCTGATAATTCGCCCGTGTAGTGGCGAAACCACCACGCGTTCACCTGTCTCTGGTCGGGTTGCCTTGGGCTTTCGTTTACCATCCGACAGGTGATTGGCGTGTTTAATTCTGTAGAGCCTGTCATGGTGAGTGATTGAGATGCCCCACGAGTGCAGGGTAAAATGCATCTCGGCAGCAACACCATCAATTGTCATCTCCAACATTGAATTGTCGACAAATAGGTATTTTTCAACCGATAGAATCACACCGTTATAATGGATGCTTAATACTTTCGAACCGCTATAATTTGGTGTTACCTCCAGAAAACGATCGTCGTGGTAAAATCCTATACGCTTTATGGCCTCCCAAGCTCCAAAGCGGCTCCAAACGGAGCGTCTAACATCGTTTGGCTTCGACTCCCTGCTTCCATACAACCGAATGAGCGCATAGCCAGCAACCACCTCGTTGGGAAGTGACCGCTGCTCGGCATACTCCTTAGCCAAGGCGCTTGCAGTGTCCACAGAGAGGTTGTTTGAAGCAAACAATGGAGAGTGGACTATGTGGCTCAAGAAGCCTAGGTTACTGGTAATTCCGTGCAAAAAACTTCGTCTTAGCACAGAACGCATTCGAGCAATTGCCTCTGCCCTATTCTCCCCATGAGTAATCATTTTGCAGAGCATGGGGTCGAAAAGGCCTGTAACCTTCTCGTTCACCCGCAGGGCATGTTCCAGCCTAAACCAAGGAACCACCGGGAAGTTAAAGTTGGAGATTGTACCTGTGGAAGGCGAAAAATCATTTTCTGGGTCCTCGGCATATAACCGAAGTTCTACCGCATGTCCTTCAATTTTTATACTCTTTTGAGCTACAGAAAGACCCTGTCCCATGGCTACCTCAAGTTGCAACTTTACAATATCTACCCCGGTGACCATCTCCGTTACCGGATGTTCCACCTGAATGCGCGTGTTCATCTCCAGAAAGAAAATCCCCCCCTGCTCATCAAGAATAAACTCCACCGTTCCGGCGCTTCGGTAGCTGACGGCTGATGCAAGGGCTAGGGCATAACCGGTAATGTTGGTGCGCTGCTGCTCATTCAGCGTGGGCGATGGAGCCTCCTCCACAATCTTCTGGTAGCGACGCTGTATGCTACACTCCCTATCGAAGAGGTGAATGATGTTTCCATTGCCGTCACCCACAACTTGGACCTCCACGTGACGTGCTCCCGGAACAAACTTCTCAAGGTAAATCTCCGCGTTTCCAAAGGATGAGCTGGCCTCACGCATGGCCCTTTCGAGCAATGTTCTAATGTCGTTTGCCCCATGCGCAATATGCATGCCCTTACCACCACCTCCTCCGGTAGGTTTAACCAGCACAGGATAGCCCATTTTATCGGCTAGGGTGGCAATCTCTTCAGGCGTTCCAGAAGCGGAAGGGAGCGTTGGAATACCAACTTTCAGGGCCATGCTCTTCGCCTCCAGCTTATTCCCCAGGGTTCGAATGGATTCAGGGGTTGGACCAACAAAGATGAATCCGGCCAACTCAACAGCTTCCGCAAAGTGGGCGTTCTCCGACAGAAATCCATAGCCGGGGTGGATGGCATCAACACCAGAACGGGTAGCCACCGAAATAATTTTCTCTATGTTAAGGTAGGTCTCCTTCAACGAACCAGCACCGAGCGAAAAAGAGTCATCGGCCTGTGCGGCATGCAACGGAAAACCTTCATCATCGGAATATACAGCAACCGTAGCAATGCCCATATTTTTCGCCGTTCTAATAATGCGAAGGGCAATCTCTCCCCGGTTTGCAATAAGCAATTTTGAAATCATAGGAATAGAAACTAATGAGGCTAATTAAAGTTCATCGCTGCGGTTAAAAGTGGCTTTTCTCTTTTCCAGAAATGCGTTGATGCCCTCTTTCGCCTCCTCCCCAAGCCGCATCTCGGCAAGAATTCGAGAAGTGGCATCGGCCATTTGAACAAACGAGTGGTTACAGCGCGTTTCAGAAATAAGCGTTTTGCAGGTAGTTTGGGCATTGGGAGCTCCTGCAAGTAGGTCTTTCAGCACCTTATTCAACCGTTCCTCCACCTTATCGGTGGCGACAACCTCCGAAACAAGGCCGAGAGCAAATGCCTCCTCGCTAGAAAACCTCCTTCCGGTAAGCATCAGCTCGCGCATCTTCCCTGCCGAAAGTCGCTGGGCTACGTAGGGCATAATGGTTGCCGGAACCAACCCTAGCCTAACCTCGCTGAACGACATCACAATCTTCTCCTCAACAAGAGTGTAATCCGAAGCAGCCATAAGGCCGAGTGCCCCACCAAAAGCATAGCCATGCACCACCGTTACCACAGGTTTCGATAGATGGTTTAGCTGGTAGAAAAGGTTTGCAAGCGCTCGGCTCTCCTTCAGCACCTCCAGCTCCATCTCAGGCTTTCCCGTCTTGGCAAACGACGATAGGTTGGCCCCCGAACAGAAGCCGTCGCCCCTACCTCTAACAACCAATACCCTTACGGAGTGGTCGTTTAGCACCACCTCCAACGCCTGTGTAAACTCATGAACCAATGCCGGACTTAAGGCATTTTTCGAATCGGGGTCGTTTAGCCACAAGGTGCATATCGCTCCGTTGTGCTGCAGTTCAACAGTTGCTTCCATATTCTTACATCCTAAAGATTCCAAACTGAGGTTCACCAAAAGGTCTATTTAATGAGGCAGCAATACCCAGCGCCAGTATCTTTCTAGTATCGGCGGGGTCAATCACCCCATCGTCCCATAGCCTTGATGTGCTGTAGTAGGCTGAGCTCTCCACCTCGTATTTATGCAGAATTTCGTTGCGTATGGCCGTGGCATCCTCAAGGGGCAACTCTAATCCGCGCGACTTTAGCTGCTCCTCCTTCACCGAAACCATAACGTTGGCGGCCTGTTCACCACCCATCACGGCAATCTTGGCATTTGGCCACATAAAGAGCAGTCGTGGATTAAACGCCCTCCCGGCCATAGCATAGTTACCGGCACCATAGGAGGCACCAATCACCACTGTAAATACCGGAACCGATGCGTTGGCCACCGCGTGTATCATTTTAGCTCCATCGCGAGCAATGCCTCCATGCTCGTGCTTCTTACCCACAATAAAGCCCGTAATATTTTGTAGAAAAACAATGGGCGTTTTACGCCATGTGCAGAGCTCAACAAAATGGGCTCCCTTTAGAGCACTTTCCGAATTTAGGAAACCATTGTTGGCAATAATCCCAACCGAATATCCCATGATGCGGGCAAAACCGGTAACCAAGGTTGTCCCGTAGCTCTCCTTGAATTCATGGAATCGGCTACCATCCACAATGCGAGCAATGACCTCCCTAACGTCAAATCCACGCTTTAGATCAAACGGGATAACGCCGTAAAGCTGCTCCTCCGAAAAGCGGGGTGGCTCCGGCTCCTGCCAGTCCATCTCCTGCCGCTGGGGTGATGGCAAACTTTCAAAAATATTACGGCATATCTCAATGGCGTGGGCATCGTTTTCGGCCAAATGGTCGGCAACGCCAGAAATGGAGGTATGAACCACACCTCCTCCAAGCTCCTCGGCAGTTACTACTTCACCAGTTGCCGCCTTCACCAGCGGTGGACCACCAATAAAGATGGTTCCCTGATTTCTTACAATGATGGTTTCGTCGCTCATGGCTGGAATATATGCACCACCAGCAGTGCATGAGCCCATAACCACCGAAATTTGCGGTATTCCCTGAGCCGAAAGCCGAGCCTGATTGTAGAATATTCGTCCAAAGTCGTCGCGGTCGGGAAACACGCGATCCTGTTCCGGAAGAAATACCCCACCCGAATCTACCAGGTAAACACAGGGAAGATTGTTCTCCAGTGCAATTTCCTGAGCACGCAGATGCTTCTTTATGGTTTCACGAATGTAGGTCCCGCCCTTAACCGTGGCATCGTTGGCCACCACCACCGTTTCGCGGCCATGAATCACGCCAATACCGGTGATTATTCCTGCCGAAGGGAAGTTATTATCGTACTGGCCATTGGCCGCCAAGGCAGAAAGCTCGAGAAATGCCGTTCCCTCATCAATGAGCAGCTGAACTCTGTCACGAGCCAGCAATTTACCCCGCTCCTTATGCCTTACTACCGCCTTATCGGAATCGCGAAACACCACATCGCGTAGTCGGTTTCTGAACAGCTCAATTGCCGCAATATTCTCGGAATAGTTTTTCTGATATTCTTCAGAATGCGACGATAGTGAAGAGTTTAGTCGATACACTGTTTTCGATTTTGGGTTGTTTCAGTCTAAACAGTGACAGCCAGCGTTTTGTTGAGTTTTTTTTACAATAAAGAGAACAAACGTTTTAAACAAGGAGCAAAATGTCTTTCACCCTTGCCAGAATTAATGCGTAGTAAGTGTTCTACAATAAAATAGCTGACAAAAATGGAGCGGTAACCAGCTTTTCTAACGCCACGATTTTATAAGGAACAGCAGCAGCAACCCGTAAATCTCCATACGGCCAAGCAGCATGTCGAGCGAGAGCACCCACTTGCCCATATCGGGAATAAGGCTAAAGTTGGTCATGGAGCCAACAATACCAAAACCTGGCCCCACATTGCCCATACAGGCAGCCGAAGCCGAAAATCCTGATAGAATATCCACACCCAGAATGGATAGGAATACGGTTGAGGCAAAGACTATCAGAATATAAAGCGCAATGAACAGCACTGTTCCTGCAACCAAATCCTCGTCGAGGGTGATGTGGTTAACCCGCACCGGGATAACAGCGTTGGGATGCTGTAGCTTTTTCACCTGTCGCTTCAGCGTTTGAAAGAAAATAACCACCCTATCCACCTTAATACCACCTGAAGTAGAGCCGGAGCAGGCACACTGCAGTATAAAGAAGAGCATTACCAGTATGGAAAACGGGGGCCATATGGAGCTATCGGCATTGGCAAAGCCGGTGGTGGTACCCACCGAGACGACCTGAAAGGCTGAATAGCGCAGCGACTCAAGCCACGTTGGGTAAACAGAGCTATGTACGTTGATAGTCACCACGGCCACGCCAATGAGCATGGAGAAAAAGTAGTATCGGGCCACCGATGAGTGAAACAGGTTATTTCGATGGAGCATCACCGTAGAGTATATTAACCCAAAGTGAAGACCCGAAAGGAACATAAATATGATGATGATGACTTCTATAGTGGGGCTGTTAAAAAAGGCAATGCTCAGATTTTTGGTGCTAAATCCTCCGGTAGCGATGGTGGCAAAGGCATGGCATACTGCGTCGAGCCACGACATTCCCGCCCATTTTAAAAGAAGCGTTTCGCTGATGGTTAGCCCCATGTAAACCATGAAGATAATCTGCATGGTCTTATTGGCACGGTATCGAAAATTGTCCTTGGCCAGCGGAGAGAGCTCTATTTTGGATAGAGAAGTTTTGAGCTTTCCAAAGGCAGGCATCACCACTAGGGCAAACAACACCACCCCAATACCACCAATAAAGTGGGTGGATGCACGCCAAAAAAGCAGACCAGGGGGAAGCGCCTCTATGTTGTTAAGAATGGTAGAACCAGTGGTTGTATACCCCGAAACGCTTTCGAACCATGCATTGGTTAAGGTGAATTCTCCTCCCCAAATCACGTATGGCAATATTCCAACAAGGCACGAAAAAATCCAGCTAAGTACGACTATGGCGTAGCCCTCCTTGTTGTTCAAGTCGGGAGTATAGGGAACAAATACCAGAGGAAATACGGCCACAACGGTGGTTACCAATGCACTCAACAATAGAGGAAAGAAACCGCTGTCGTTGTTGTAGAGCGAAATTAGTGATGAAATAATCATGAATGCTGCGTTAAACAGCAGCACCATTCCAACAGTTCTGATTACAATTTGCCACCTCATATTGACCCTTGCTCGCTATTTTTCTGCAACTTTTTCACCAAAGAGATTAAGTTGGATATTGCCTCCCGAAGCTTACCTATCTCATCCTTGGTCTCCACGTTAACATCAAACGGAACTTTAAGCCTCACAAAATCATCTACACCACGAGTAATTCTTATGATGGGGGACACAAAGTAGTGTATTACGAAGTAGTTGAAAAGAATGGTCAGAAAAATTCCAGCCACTATGGCAATTATGCCCGGCATGATGGCTCGATAAGCGCCATGCTCAAGATTTGAAGCGTTGGTAAAAAGGGCTGCCTCGTTAATGGTCATGAGCACCTTAACCGTTTTTGCCACCTCGTTATAGGCCGGATTCAGCTCCTTTACATACCACATACGGTCGAGCTCCTGACGTTTTGCCCGCTCTGGAAGGTTGGCAAACAGTTCCACCAACTTCTGATGCGACGCCCTGATGGAATCTACCGATGCCTTTTCGCCGGAGAGGGTGAGATTCCCCATAGCTGCCTTGATACCTGAATCAAACTGTTCACGTCCGGCATTTACCTGGCTCATACCCTCATCCACATTCCCAATCATAACCGAGAGAACACCGGAATTCTCCATCTCCAGTGAGTTAAGCATCTGCTTAGAAATCTCAATGCTTCTATAGTTGTCCTGCAGCAATCCCGAAACCGATTTTCCCAGCGTTGTAAGCAAATACATCGACATGGCGCCCGAAATCAGCAACATCAATCCCATGAGCACAAAACCGCTCAAAATTTTATATCTTATCCCCATGACAGCGCAATTAGCGTTTGGTATATTTTAAGGTTACATTTATGGTGAAATGCAAAGTGCGTTGCTCCAATTCACGTTACAAGTTTCATGAATTTTTTTGTATTAGTAAACCCTTTCGCGCAAGTTTTTTCTGAATTGGAGGTCTAAATGAGAAATTGAGCCATTTTATGCAGGAAGAGCTATTAATTAAAAGAATACTCGATGGTGAGCCAGAGCAGTTTGCGCAGCTGGTTACCGAACATCAGCATCGAGTATTCAGCACCGCAATGGGATTGCTGCATAACCATTCAGATGCTGAAGATATTACCCAAGATGTATTTTTAGAAGCATTTCGCTCACTATCCAGCTTTCGAAAAGATTCCAGCTTTGCCACCTGGCTCTACCGCATTACCGTAAACAAATCGCTCAACTTGCTGAAGAAGAACAAGCGGTCGTGGGTGGTGCAAAGCATGGACAACCTCTTTCCGGGAAAGCAGAGCCCCACCGACCTACTGCAAGACAATAGCCCCAACGCACAAGAAAACATGGAAGAGCAGCAGCAGGTTGAAATTCTGCAGGCTACACTAGGCAGGCTACCCGAAAACCAGCGTGTGGCCTTTACCCTCAGCAAGTATGAAGAGCTCAGCTATGCCGAAATCGCCGAGGTTATGCAGCTATCCGTTTCGGCAGTGGAGTCCTTAATATTCCGTGCAAGGAAAAAGATCATCAGCACCATTGAAAAAATTTCCTGACCGCGCAAGTTTTTAAAAATGAAGTTGTCTAAACATAAAATTCGCCACAATGAACTGCCAAGAATTCAATAACGAGCTGCAAAAAATGCTGGATACGGGAATCACCCAACCAGCAGCCGAGCTTACCTTACACATGGAGCGTTGCCAAAGCTGCTCCACAAGGTTTGCAAAAGTTGTGCTGCTTCTTGGTGAAATTGCCAGAGAAAAAAGCGTTGCTCCACCCTTCTTTCTTCAATCAAAAATAATGGAGAAGGTGCTCAAGGAAGGTCAGCGGTCGTTGGCCATTCGTCCCATTCACTGGTACACCGCTGCAGCCTCCATTGCTGCGGGCATTATGCTCGGACTTATTATTGGCAACACAACCTATGCCGGAGCTGGGGCGGTTAGCGCCAGTGCCACCTCTGAAATCACCCTTCAGCAGGCCTCCTACTCAACACCAATGGATGACTACATTTTTTCGACCGACACCGACAAGTAACACGCAATAACCATGACAATTGAGAAGAAGATAAGATTACTCTCCATAACGGTGCTTGTTTTAATAGCCACCAACATTGCCACCATTGCCACCATATACTTTAATCCATTCGGAGGAAGCCGGTATACACGGTCAACATATCTTCAGAACATGGGACAGCAAATGCGAAATGCAAAGTTCTCCCCTGAGCAAATGCAGATGATGCGGCAAATCAGGCATGAATTTATGGACGAAAACCAAGCAACCATGGACCGGATGAGAGATATCCACCAACAGCTGCACCTTGAGCTGCTAAAAGAAAATCCCGATTCCAGTAGAATACAAGAGTTGCTGAATGAGATTGGAACAACCTACGCCCAGATGAAAGGGCTTACGGTAAGGCATTTCCTCCTGCTGAAGCCACATTGCTCACCGGAACAGCAACAGTTGCTCCTTCAGTTCGACGACCCCTCACAGCGCCGACCAATGCGGCACGGAAGAAATGGACGAGGTATGATGAATCGTCCCAATAGCTAAAGTCACAATCATTTTATGTTTCACATAATTTTTACAGCCATGAGAACAAAATTATCTTACGTTGCCGCAACATTTATTGCAGCACTACTAATCAACTCAAGCAGTGTATTTGCACAGCCAATGAATCAAAGACCAATGAGGGCCCCCATGTGCGCCGGAATGGAAAACATGATTCCTAAGCTCACCGATGACCAAAAAGCCAAGATTCAGGAGTTTCGAGTAGCACACATGAAAGAGGTTACTCCAATTCAAAACATGATTAAAGAGAAGCAGGCACGCCTGAATACACTTACCTCTGCCGACAAGCAAGACATGAACGAGGTTAACAAAACCATCGACGAAATAGCAAAGCTGAAAGCAGATTTAATGAAGAAGCGCGTTGAGCATCAAAACCAAATCCGCAGCATTCTCACCGATGAGCAAAAGGTTTACTTTAATGCACACATTGCTTCAGGTCGTGGTATGATGGGACAAGGAAATGGCCAAGGCATGCACAGAGGCAAAGGAATGAGAAACGGAAGAGGTATGGGTAACGGAAGAGGCATGGGTATGAATCCTCAACGGCCCAATAGAGGTCAGTGCATATACGCTCAGCCCGATTCTACAAAGTAAAGCTATCAGGTTACAGAGAAAAAGAGTCAGCCAAACGGTTGGCTTTTTTTTTGCCATTTTTCCCCCACCAACCACCTTCAAAAAAACCTGAACATCCTGCTCTTACTCAACTTATTGCAGGCGACAGAAGCACTTGCCAAAAAAAAACAACAAAAAGTTGGGAAACATCGGCAAATCGTCGTTTTTTTTCATATACTTGCAAAAATTTTAAGGTGCTTTTTTATGAAGCATTTTAGCCTAACTCACTCGGTTACACAAGCAATCTAGAACATACGCAAGGCGTATGGGAAGGAGGGTGTAGAGAAAGAGGGTTTATTTCAAACAACTGTAAATGCAAATTGAAATGAAACTTTATCTTAACTCTCGGCCTAAATTGGCAAAACGAGAATACTACGCCAGGATGTTTTTTCGAAACCACATCCTTTTTACGCTCCTTCAATCCCTTACTATCCGATTGATTTGATTGACTTTGGGGATTTATTCTGGGAGCCCAATCCAGCTGGAGCTCACCACCTTTCTTGCTTTTCACGTTGAAAAACGCATCCCCTATCCCTTCTAAAATTGTTTAAGCAGACTAAGAGCGCTGCAAAACATATCGTTCTGAGTATTAACCAACATCAATTTTATGTGCGACGATGACCGAACAAACAACTACACTACGCTCTTTCTCTCCTACTACTGAGGTAAAGAAAGAATCACAGGGCATTCTTGTTGGAAATAGAATCCCCAAGGACTACTTCGAAACAGGCGGCATTGGCGAAAGCGATATAACCATCCACGCCGGCTCCTATCACCTAGCACTTAAGGCGGCCAACATTGAAATGGCCAACATCATGACCTACTCCTCCATCCTTCCTGGCATTGCCACAAGAGTTGAACGACCGGCCACCATTGAGCATGGGGCAGTTATTGAGTCAATCATGTCGGTATGCACAGCGAACAAGGGGGAAAGAGCTACGGCCGGCATTGTATACGGGTGGCTTTACAACAAAAAAACCAACCAAAAATTTGGAGGATTAGTTTGCGAGCATTATGGGAACTACGAGCTACACGAGATTAAGTCGTTGCTCCGCTCCAGTCTCGACGAACTCTACTTCAACGGATTCTCCGACGACTACCGCCTGGAAGATATCCACTTCCTTACCGAAAGTTTTGTACCACAAAAAAAATACGGCACAGCACTCGTCGCGCTTTGCTTCACTTCCTACTACTACCCCATTTTAAGGGCGTCGTAGTACGAAACAACAACCCAGCGAAAGGTAGCCCTGCGCAATTAACCATTGCACACTACGCCACCTACCACTGTTAAGAGAGAAATTAATTGAGTTTATCAAACATTACCTTAAATTAACTAGCCTTTGCGAAAAAGGCGCTAAGTTGCTTTGGTTAAAAACCCACACAAACAAATGGAAAAGAAAGATTTCTTAAAAGAAACCATCGAGCACGTGGACATCAAGTCGTTCGACTCCACCCCCATTATTAACAGCATGCGCAAAATGTCGTTTTCCTCGCGCGAAGTGGCCAACGCCACCGACATCTATGACATGATGATTAACGATAAGGAGTGCTCCAACATACTTACCCTTGCAGGAAGCACCAGCGCTGGAGGCTGCATGCAGGTGTATGTGGATATGGTAAAGAACAACATGGTTGACTGCATTGTTGCCACAGGTGCCTCCATTGTAGATATGGACTTTTTTGAAGCACTCGGCTTTAAGCACTACCGCGGAAGCCAGTTCGTGAACGACAATGTGCTTCGCGACAACTACGTTGACCGTATTTACGACACCTACATCGACGAACAGGAGCTGCAGAACTGTGACTCCACCATCAAAATGATTGCCGATGGCATGAAGCCAGGTGCCTACTCATCCCGCGAATTCATCAAGGAGATGGGCAAATACCTCACCCAGCACTCCGTAAAGAAAGATTCGCTCGTTCAGGTATGCTACGAGCACAATGTGCCCATTTTCTGCCCTGCATTCAGCGACTCCAGCGCAGGTTTTGGCTTGGTTATGCACCAGTGGGAAAGACCCGATGCTCACGTATCCATCGACTCTGTAAAGGACTTCCGTGAGCTCACCATGATTAAGATTGAAGCAAAGGTGACTGGCCTGTTCATGGTTGGCGGTGGCGTTCCCAAGAACTTCACTCAGGATACCGTTGTGTGCGCTGAGTGCCTAGGAATTGACGTGCCCATGCACAAGTATGCCATTCAAATTACCGTTGCCGATGTACGCGACGGTGCCTGCTCCTCCTCTACCCTGAAGGAAGCTTCGTCGTGGGGCAAGGTAGATACCACATACGAGCAAATGGTTTATGCAGAAGCAACCACCGTAATTCCGCTCATGATTAGCTACCTGTGGCATAAAGGCGACTGGAAGAAACGCTCCAAGAGAGAGTTTACCAAACTTTTCGACAAGAGATAGTAGCCAGCATCAATAATAAAAAAGAGCCCTCGTTGAGGGCTCTTTTTTTGTGAATAAACAAGCTAATTAAAGGCTGTTCTTGAGAATTTCGAGAACCTTGCTAGGGGTTACGCTACGACGCTCACCAAGCCCTACCCAGCCACGATCTTCGAATCGCTTTATAATTTTGGAAAAATTTTCTGCACCTACGCCATAGCCCGTAAGCTTAGTTTTAACGCCCATCTGCTGGAAAAATGCTTCCGTTTTATCTATCGCGGCGAGAGCCTTCTCTCGTGGGGTTCCAGTCTTAATATCCCAAACACGTTCGGCATACTGTGCCAGCTTCATCTCCTTATCGTCGATCATTACCCTGAGAAGTGAAGGGAGCACAATGGCAAGCGTAACACCGTGTGAAAGGCCATGGAATGCTGTAAGCTCATGTCCAATCATATGGGTAGCCCAGTCGGTAGGAACTCCGCAGCTGATGAGTCCGTTGAGCGCCATGGTTGCCGACCACATGAGGTTAGCTCTTACATCGAAATCGCGGGGGGAGCTCAATGCTTTAGGCCCCTCCTCAATTAGCGTTCTTAGAATGCCTTCGGCCATCCTATCCTGAATGGGTGAGTTGGAAGGATAGGTTAGATACTGCTCTGTAACGTGCACAAAGCTGTCAATAACGCCATTGGCAACTTGGTTTGCCGGAAGAGAGAAGGTGGTTTCCGGATCCAAAATGGAGAATTTTGGAAATAGCAGGGGACTGCCAAAAGCCAACTTCTCCTTGGTTTCAACTCGTGAAATAACCCCACCGCTATTCATCTCCGAGCCAGTAGCAGCCAGCGTAAGCACTGCCCCAAAGGGAAGTGCCTCCTTTATTGGTAGATGCTTTGCGAGCAAATCCCACTCATTGCCCTTAAAAGGAACCGCGGCAACAATAAACTTGGTTCCATCCAGAACCGATCCACCACCCACGGCCAACACAAAGTCAATTTTTTCCTTGCGAATGAGCTGCACGGCCTTCATCAGGGTTTCATACTTGGGATTGGCCTCAATGCCACCAAATTCAAAAATCGAATACCCCTTAAGAGCATCAAATACCTGGTCGTAAACACCATTTTCCTTAATGCTTCCACCACCATAGGTCACCAGCACCTTGTGACCTGCTGAAATAAGCTTAGGTAGTTCGGCAATCTTTCCTCTTCCAAATACTACCCTAACTGGGTTATAAAACTCAAAACTGTTCATATCTCAAAAATATTAATTTACAAATGTAGCATATACGATGATTAGATCAATCCTGTTTTTTGGAGCCAATGGTTTTCGGTGCCATAAGCAGGGCAACCAGCCACAGAACCATTACCGCAACAACGCCAGCATAAATTCCCATGGGAATATGTGTCGTCTCCCCAGCAGCATAGGAGTGCAAACCGGTTAGCAGGTAGTTCACCCCAAAATATGTCATCAATACTGCCATAAACCCAACAACGGATGAAAAGCTCAATGCAACCGGATTTTTGAACCTAGGTACGTTGTTGAGATGGGTAATAACAACGTAAACCAGAATGGTAACCAGCGCCCACGACTCCTTGGGATCCCAACCCCAATATCGTCCCCAAGATTCATTGGCCCATATGGCACCAAGCAGCGTTCCCACGGTGAATAGGTACAACCCAACAACCATGGCAGACTCCATTAGCTTCTGAATATTATCAAAATCAGCATCAGTCACCTTTTTGTATAACCGTGGTATGGCAATTATTAGCAGAGAAAGTATGCCCAGCAACGCTCCAATGCCAAAAAAGGCGTAGCCAGCCATCACAAAGGATACGTGCAAAGTGAGCCACTTCGACTTAAGCACCGGAACCAAATTGGTAATTTCGGGATCCATCCAGCTGAGATGTGCCACAAAGAGCGTTGCCGTGGCAAGCAAAGCAGCTACGCCAAGTGCTGCAGGAAGTCGACGAACGGCCAACAGGCCTCCACCCACTGCTACCCAAGAAATCATAAGCATTGACTCATACCCGTTGCTCATGGGTGCATGTCCCGTAACAATCCACCGCAGCACCATACCAACGGTGTGAACCACAAATGTAATGAGCACAATCCACACAAAGAACCTTCCTGCAATATCAGCCCACCTCTTTCTGAAGAAAAGAAGCACCAAAAGGGCCAATCCTGCCAACCCGTAAAATGGAACGATACGATTGAACAGGTCAAGACGATTGTATAGCAATTCTAGTTCGGCCGATCCATCAAAAGAGATAAGTGCAGCTTTTTTCTGGTACTGGGCAAAGCGTACCAACGCGCTGTCGGCACCAACAAATTTATTGGTAGCCATAGCTGTTCGTAGCTGTGTAAAGTAATTGGCCAACAGACTTCCCGGCATGGTGATATCCCCACCGTTTGCCATTACAGTTGCTATTGAACGCCACTCCGTTCCAGAGCTATAGGGGAATATCTTCAACAGATTACCTGTGAAAATCATGTAGCAAATGCTAACCCGCTCATCCACCTTAAGCACATCACGGTCGGTTTTAGTGCGCTCGGCTGGAGGTTTACGATTAATCACGGCTACTGGATTTTTGAGAAGGTAACCGCCACTGGAAGAGTCGAAAAAGTTCAGGAATGAAGCCATTTCGCCGTGCATTCCAAGAATCGCTCTCATTTGAGGATTTTCCACCCTAATAATCAGGGCACTCTGCCAAAAATCGGGAAAGGCGCTCATGCCAAGCAGCAGCTGGTCGGAGGTCATTCCACGAAAAGTATCTCCCCCGGTTAGCTTTCTTATTACCTCCCCACTCAAGGTGTTTAGGGGATGAATACGACCATCGTGCGAAAGGATCAACAGCCGACCAAAGTCACGAGCTTGCTCCACTGGGGGAGTGGGAAGCGGCTGTGCAGAGATGGAGATAGGGAGAGCCGCCAGCAGCACAAACAACAACGTAGCAGTACGCTTACTAAGGAGTGCATATAGCTTGCTTCTCCTTGTGACAAGAGTAAGCAACACACCTACCATAAAGAGCCCGTATCCCAAGTAAGTTGTCGTCATTCCCCAGAAATCGTCGGAAACCCTTAGCACCGAGCCATGCTCGTCCTCATCATAAGAGGATTGAAAGAAACGATAGCCATGCAGGTCCAACACCCTGCTCATGGTGATTGTATAGTCGGCATTTTGGTTAGCGCTAGAATCAATCACCGTTACTAGGCTGGTATAAGCCGATGGAGATTGAGACCCAGGATACCGGTCGAGCATGAACTTGTTAAGCAACATCTTAAACGGAAGTTTTTCCACCTTACTGCCGTAGCGCAAACGGTATTGATGTAATCCAACATCTACAGTACTCCAACTCGCACCATCGGTAGATTTCAGCAAGTTGACGGTGGATGCATGACCATTTTGCTCCACCATAAAAGTAAACGCCATATCACTACTGCCATGCTGTGAAGTGTACTCAACGCGCGAAAGACTATCTGCGTCTAATACAACCAGCTGCCAACCTTTACCCGAGTATAGCTTTCCCCTCTTTACCAGCAATGGCTGAGACGAAGCCGAAATAGGCATCGATGGTTGCTCCATTCCACCTATAGCAAGTCCACCCAACGATTGAATGGTAATTCCAGAATCTGATGGGGCTAAGGCTACCGATGTTGGGGTCGTTGAGCCAAAACCTACGGTGACACCATCCACCTGGGTCATCTCACCAGCAGCAATGCAACGGCTATATCTTCCGCTAGGTGTGGCAATAATTAACTTTACAACGGCTTTACCACTGGTATCATGAACAAGTATTGGAGCCGCATGAGGAATAAAGCGAACTAGGTTTAGCGAGAGTGGTCCACCGGAGGTTTTCAACCTGTGCTTAAACCGGTTATTGGAATATTTGCCAAATGTAAGCTGTTTTTCAAAAAAAACATTTTCAGCCGAATCGGCCAGCTGCAGGTAGGATTCCTCACTTAGGTATCCATTCGCAGGAACTCCCTCCCTGAGATGAAGCACACCAGCCGTACCGGTGAACCGCGTAATGGCAGCGCCAACAATTATTACCAAAAAAGAGAGGTGAAACAGAAACACGCCTACCCTTGCCCTCGAAAAGCGTGCCCGTGTGAATAGCGCAACCAGCAAGTTGAGCGACAGCAGTAGCCAAAGAAGGTTGAACCACCAAGAACCATAAACCAACCCCCACGAAGCATCGGAACCAAATTCCTTCTCAATCACTGTGGCAAAGGCCACAACAAAAGCGAGCACAATCATGATCACTCCCATGGTGATGTAGGAACCAAAAAGTTCGAGAGATTTGCGCATAGTTGGTCATTTTTGGTTCTACAAGTTAATTTTTTTTGTTGTTTTAACTTACTTTGTGAAACAATGAATTTTAACACCAATACCTGAAACGATGGAAACAGCACAAAAGCTTAAGCAGCTCCGCAAAGAGATGCAGAAAAAGGGCATCTCCGCCGCTATAATTCCTTCGGGTGATACGCATCTGAGCGAATATGTTGCCGAGCACTGGAGAACACGTGCATGGTTGTCGGGCTTTACCGGCTCGGCAGGAACGGTGGTAATAACCGAGGATGATGCAGGACTATGGACCGACTCACGCTACTTTTTACAGGCAGAGCGGGAGTTGCAAGGTTCTGGAATTAACCTATTCAAAATGGGCATTGCCGGAACGCCCACCATAGAGCAGTGGCTGATGGATAAGCTACCCAAGAAGGCTGAAATTGGCGTTGATGCTCGCCTGTTCTCCGTCAACCAGCTGGAGGCAATGCAGCAAACGCTACGCTCCAAGAAACTCTCACTAAAGCACATTTCCGACCTAGGCACCAAAGGATGGGACAACCGCCCACGCCTGCCCAAGGATCCCATATACATTCACGACGAAGAGGTAGCGGGAAAATCGCTTACCAACAAAATTGCAGAACTACAGAAGCAGCTAGAGCTGGCTGGTGCCACGGTCACCATTCTGTCGGCACTCGACGAAATTGCCTGGCTATTTAACCTCCGTGGATCGGATGTAGCCTACAACCCTGTATTCTACGCATACGCCATGGTTTACCTCGACCACACCTTCCTGTTTGTAGATGGGAGTAAACTTCCACCAGTGGTGATACGCATGCTTAAGGTTGCCAAGGTTGACGTTTTTGAATATGAGGAGCTGGGACATGTGGTAAAGGCCCTCTCTAAAAAGGAACGCGTGCTAATCGACCCAGCCCGTACCAGCCATGCCACTGCAGGTATGATACCCAAAGATTGTAAAATTATTAAGCAGCTTTCTCCAGTAACTATGGCCAAGGCATGCAAAACGGAGGCTGAGCTGGCCGGTATTCGCGACGCCATGGTAAACGATGGATTGGCGCTGGTGGAGGCTCTCCACTGGATTGAAACCACAGTAGCCAGCAATACGCTCACCGAGCTCTCCGTTGGAGAAAAATTCAAAGAGTGCAGAGCCAAGCAGCCCGGATTTATGGGTGAGAGTTTCGAATCCATTGTCGGTTATGGCGAGCACGGTGCCATTGTGCACTACTCCGCCACTCCGGAAACCAGTGCAAAGATCAAACCTAAAGGCTTTCTGCTCATCGACAGCGGCGGCCAATACCGCAACGGCACCACCGATATCACCCGCACCATTCACCTGTCGAAGCCCAACGAAGAGGAGATGGTTGACTACACCTTAGTGCTTCGTGGTATGATTGGTTTGGCCATGGCCGTTTTCCCTCGCAATACCCGAGGCTCCAACCTCGATATGCTGGCACGCCAGCCCCTACTCTCCCACCACCTCAACTATGGTCACGGCACTGGACACGGTGTTGGCTTCTTCCTCAACGTTCACGAGGGGCCACAGAGCATTAGGCTGGAGGAGAATTCGGTAACCATTCAGCCGGGCATGGTTTGCAGCGACGAGCCAGGAATATACCGCGCCGGCAAGCACGGCATCCGCATTGAAAACCTCATTGCCTGTGTTCCATCCGAAGTCAACGATTTTGGTAACTTCCTGAAATGGGAAACGGTTACCCTTTGCCCCATCGACCTAAAGCCGGTGAAGAAGGAGATGCTCACCAAAGCTGAGGTGGAGTGGCTCAACAACTACCATCGGATGGTTTACGATGCGCTGTCACCAAGGCTGGTGCCTGAGTTAAAGGAGTGGCTGGCCGAAAAGACAAAGGCGATATAATTGCAACATATTGTATGAACAATGAACTTGTATCAATAAGATAACATAAAAGTTTTTTCTGGTCAAGCCCCATCTCGTCATAGGAGATGGGGCTTTTTGTTCAACACCATTAATTTAAAATCAATCTAAATAGTGTTAGTTTTATAAAAAAAACAAGAAACTCTTGTCACATTTTACATAGAAGCAGAATATACATTAAATACATTGTGTGTTAATAGTACAAAACTGAACCTAAAATTTGAATAGACGAAAGCGAAAGCCGAAAAGCTAATAGAGTAGGCAAATTTAAAAACGAAAAATATGTTACCAAACTTACTAAAAAGGACAGTTAAACATTTAAATTACAAAACAAAAAAACATACTCTATTGAGTATACAATCGATGTTTGTTATTACAACCTTATTCACTACTTTATGTTTATCTACACAAGCGAATGGACAAGTTATTACTTTCGGCAAAAGTAGCATAGCAACTTCTCAAGTTGATGAACAAGTTATTACTTTCGGCGAAAGTAGCATAGCAACTTCTCAAGTTGCTGGAACCAAGTTTAGTTATAAACTAAAAGTATATAACAATAGCATTTATACTGTTAGTGTAAATTTTATGAATTTTACCGAGTCTCCAGAATTCATTCAAGACATTACACCTTCTATTGAAACAATTGCGCCAAACAACTCAGCAGAGTATACATTAACCGGAGTATTCCCGGAAGGAGTAGGAACTCATAGCAAAGAAATAACAGCATTTTGGACAGATGTCGATAATAATTCCCGTTTTGGGCAAGCAACGGTAACGTTTTCTGTAATAACAAAAGTGGCAGATCCAGTTCTACCTCCCGCTGTTCCTACAAATGTTGTTGCAACTAATCCAACTGTAAATAGTTGTCTTCTATCATGGACTAATTGTGATGGTGCTACTGCATATCGTGTATATAATTACGGAGGGACTTATATCACAAATACAACTAATTCTTATATAACAATTACGGACTTATTACCAAATACGCAATACGGATTTAAAGTTACTTCATATAATGGAGTTGAATCTAACTTTAGCAGCATTGCTTACGTTGCAACACTTCCAGACAATACACCGCCAACAGCCCCCACCAACTTATCATTTGGTAGCGTCAACGCAACAAACTTTACCGTAAATTGGAGCGCGTCAACGGACAACGATAAAGTAGCAGGTTATGAGGTTGTATGCAATGGCGTTACTACACGGACAACTGTAGCTACTTGCACGTTTTCAAGTGCATCTCCGCTAACAATCTATAATATTAAAGTTAGAGCATATGATCGTTCCAACAACTACAGCCCCTATGCCTTCATAAACGTAGCAACAGCTCCTAGCGCTTCCACAGTAATCAGTGGGCCAAGCACAGTATGTAGCACTACATCTTCATTCTCAATTCCCAATCTACCTCAAGGCGTAAGCATCATATGGACTACAAGTAGCAACATTTCAATTGTTGGCAGCAACAGCAGCACAACTCTCACGGCACAACCTGCCACAACAACGACAAGTGGTAGTGGGACAATTTCAGCTACTTTAACGCTAAATGGGCAAACTTTCCCGATCCCACCAGTAAGTGTTTGGGTAGGGAAACCAACTACACCGACAAGCATAGGAAATATGTATTCGGGCAAGGTTTTAGGAAGCGATGGAGATTACACCTTTTATACAACAACTCCGGCAAGTTCATATAGTTGGTCAGTAAGTGGTGGTACCATTACAGACGGTCAAAATACGCATACAATAATAGTGCATACAATAAAGAATACCTCCTCGATAAAGAAATACTTCACCATTGGGGTAAAAACAGTAAATGGTTGTGGATACAGCCCATACTTCGTGCTAAATGGATACGTTTCAGGTATCTCAGGCCCAGTACAAGCACCATCGAATAAAACAATACCATCCAATACAATATTCCCCAATCCTTCTAACGATGAAATCCACATTTCTCTCAATAGGCTGAAAGAAGATTTTAATACACTGAAGGCCAACAATATTGAAACCTCTGGTCCGACAACTATCTCCATTTATGATGGAAATGGTAAACTTGCTATTCAGCAAGTCATCAAGGAAAGTGAAGTGACCATACCAACTTCAACTCTTGCCAATGGATGGTATATTGTTCATATTTCTTACTCAGGAAATACATATAGCGCTATATTGCAAATACAACATTAGCAATAACTTCCTATAAACTAAGGCTGTTCGACACACTCGGACAGCCTTTTTTGTTAAGAATTGTCTCCCCTCCTAAGCAGCGCCAAGCACTCCACATGAAGGGTTTGTGGAAAAAAATCGAAGGGAATGAGCTGCTCCACCCTGTAGCCATGCTCCGTTAGCACCGCTAAGTTTTTTGCCAGCGTTCCGGCACTACACGAGAGGTAGGCCAAGCGGTCGGGACGACCTTTATCAACAATCCAGCTAAGCACCTCCGGCTCAAGCCCTGTACGCGGTGGGTTAACGTAAAGCAGCAGCCGTTGCCCCTGCTCGCGCTGCTCCATGGCCCATCTATCAACCTGTGGAACCCGATGGCGACAGGCACCGCGAAGCACTATGGCATCGGGAACGTTAAGCCCGGCACAGGCCACCGCCTCACCACCCAGCTCCACACCAAGTACGGGAGCCCCCAGCCTCCGCCACTGCCGCATGGATGCCCCTGTCCCACAGTAGAGATCCACTACCGAATGGTTGGTGTCGGGGGCCAGAAAACGAGCCGCCTCAGCCAGAGACTGGTGGTAGAGCGACGGAATGAGCTGCTGGAATGCACCCGGACCATACCACAACCCCATTTCATCCTGCGACCTCGGTTGTCCAAAGAGCAGCGTTAAGGGCGTCTTCTCAAAGATGCGCTTCCCCGCAGCAAAGTTGCAGTGAAGCCAAAGCCCCTCCACTCCAACGCGCCTTAGCTCATCCTCAGTCGATGGCGAAAGCCAGCTGCAATTGGGTATCTGACGTGCCTTTACCACCATCACCACCTGAGATGCAGATTGCACCAAAAAGGCTAGAGGAAACTCCTCCGCTGGAGGCATTACCGTAGAAAGGATGGCCGCTACGCAATTCACCAGCGGCGCATGAACTGGACAATTTGGAATGGGAATAAGCTCATCGCGGGAGAGCATGCCCAGCTGCCATGAACCACTTACGTAGTCTGCCGAAAGCGTGACCTTTGAGCGGTAACCCCATCGCTCTTCACCATGAACCGAAAACACCGGTTGCAGCACACTGCTCCATGGAGCCAAACGGGTTGCCAGGAAATTATACTTCTGCTGAAGGCTCTCCTCCTCGCTCCACTCTCGGTGCTTGCACCCTCGACACTGCTCTACACATCCTGCTGGAATCACAACCTCTTTTTCTTGCGAAAATAGAAGTTTTTGGGTAGAAACAGTGACGAGTGACTATAAGTTACGGGTGACTGGCATTAAGATACTTCTCTTTAATCCCAAACAAATTAAAGTTAATAAGCCTATACCTTGAGGGTATCGCCCCATTAATTTTCAATAGAATAGTGTCCAGCTGGGATAAGTAGTAATTCTCTAAAAATATTGTCTTTTTATGAGTCCCATCCTGAATCACAAGCGTCCAGCTAACACCATCCATTACTGATGATGCGTAGGAGCTGTCAAGATGCATAAGATCCTGTTCCTGAATGGACAATCGAAGTGAATCAACAAAATTCTCGCTAAGCCGATATGAATAGAGGTATCTCCGGTGACATATAGTGAACCAATTCCCCTCAACGATTTTGATAACACGAATACGATGATGCTTTATTTCGTATATCAAATCAGGGTTGGGACTAGGCATAACACTCTACTTAACCATTAAGCTTAATCCTTCATTGCTGGAAGGTTGGCTATAAATAGAGTTGCAAATGATTGTTAGAATAGCAATCAGTAGGCATTTCCACTTAGTGTGATTATATCTTTTGGAATTAGACTTTGGGTTGGGCATCACTAAGATAATCCTTGGGGAGTTACCTATTCCATTGTTGTAGTTCCCAGAATTTTCAATAACCAGCCATAATTCTATTGCATCCTTGTCTTTTTGTTTCAACCAATATTCTACTCCGTTCGAAAAAGCGTCGGCAGTATCAGCGATAACAATCATTCAATGGAATCCTTTTTAGCGCATAAGCTCTCCAGCGCCTTTTCGTATGCCTTCTTGGCATCATCCAGTTCTCTAAAACCGTACATTTTACGGTAGTAATCTGCTAGTTTAAAATTACACTGGCTATGATAATCATCTATCATTTCCGGATACTTATCAAGTGGAATTGAGCTAAAAGGTTTTCCATTGGTAAGAAGCGAATCGGCAAAGCGAACTTTTATAAAGAAATCCTCATAGGACTCAAGCCCACATGATCTCCTAGCCCTATTTATGCTCTGTAGTTCATCCTTGCAAACCAATTCAGGGCTTACCACAACAACGTAGCTATTAAATTGCCTTACAGGTACCCCGTAATCGATGCCACCATACGCGAGTAGATCTGCAAATCGATGGCGATCATAGTTGCCCTTGGCGACCTGCTCCTTCATAAAATCAGTGAACCCAATCGTATCAAAGTCGCACTTTGCTAGAAACTGAAACGCATACCAATGGTTCCTAAACACGGAATCACTTTTTACCCTCTCGCTATATGCTTTGAATTGAAAAAAATGGAGTATTGGAAAATACAATTTTCCACCAACATCCAGCTGAAATAAGTTATCAACTTCGTGCGAAAGGGACATGATGGTCTTTGCATTCGCCACTACTACCTGAGCATAAGCTTCCATGTTCGTTGCACGAGCTCTATTTGCCCTTTGATCCTCCTCTAATATTCCATTCACTACCTCATCAAGATTCTTACCCCTAACCTCTATTTGTTTTACCTTGGAAATGGGATGCGTAATTGTATCGACGCATTGTCCTATGTATGCGGTTCCATACCCTTTGCTCAGCAGAAGCACAAAAAGGGAGTCAGCAACCTTGCTATTTCCGCTGTTCTTTTGGCAGAGGGCAAGGTTGTATAAATCGCGGTAGTCCGGATTCTTCACACAATGCATGGCCGAATCGTAAAAGGAGATGGCATTGCCATAGCTGCCGCTGCAAATAGCGAGCTCTGCTCTATTGACCAGCCGAAAGTATTCGAGCCTCTCTTTTGGAAAATTAATTTCCTGAGAAAAAGCACTAACAGCACTAATAGCTATAAATAAAAGAGTTGTGATCTTTTTCATAATGATTCAACAATTACTACATAATAATTTCGAGAATCACAGTCTTACTCCATCGTTGTGATCTCCACCTTCTTTATCAACCCAACCTTTGCAAGTGCATCAGGAGATGCGTAGTGTAATAATAATCCTAAAACAAGAATTACGGTAACTCGAAGTAGCCAGCGAAAAGAGAAAAATTTGAGATCGGGCTTTTTATAATTTGAAAACTGCATAAATACCAGTGAGACAAAAAGAGAAAATCCTCCCAACCTAATTGCTTCAGCTGATCCCGTCCAACGGTTCAAGGTGAAGAGAATGCCCATTAGTACAACCGAACAACTCCAGAAGGCCAACTTAACAACAAAGGATTCGAGTGCCCCTGCGCGTGTTTCATCGATAACCGCGAAGGCAGAAAAGAAGTAGGCAGTTGACAAGGCAGAAAGATCCAACGTTATGATTACGCTAACATTGAATTTAAAAGCAATCTTCGAAATTATAGCCAATAAAAAGATGGCGGCTAATATAACCTCATACTTATCGAGTCTTTGAGCAATATAATTTCCAATTTTAACATACAGATTTGGCACCATAGCTTTTCGATTCTTTACTTGATTTTTGCAAGAGATTGTTTAAACGACTACTGGAATTTCTCTAAATATTTGTAATGCATAATACTGGTAATATAATACAAAGTTTAAATTCCCATTCCTAAGTTGAAGTTAGCAATTAAATGCTTACTCCTTCACCACCCTCACTGTTTTTGCAGCGCCACCATCTTGAGTTATCCGAAGTAGATAGACACCCTTATGCAGTGAAGAGGTATTTATCTCCGTGCCGTTGCCCTTAAGCAGCAGCTTGCCCAACGAATTGTAGAGTTGGTAGGTAACAGCAGAGCTACCACCAAGCCGAATAGCCGAGTTGAAGGGATTGGGGCTCACCAACAATTGATCGGCTTTGGTTTCACCAATGGTTGAGGGTCCATTCAGCGGTGGTAGATAGTCACAATCCTTGTCCCAATAGTCGGCCTTGTAGGAGATGCCGGCATCGGTGTAACAGCGTAGGCACTTAATACCACCCTCCATTGCAAAATTTCTACCTACGCCAAAGACGTATTTTAGCGAACCGATGCGCTCCACAATTGGATAGCTTTCGCCAACAAAGGAGCGGTTAAATACCCACTCGGCGGAATCGGTGGCGGAGTTGTAGATTACCTTTAGGGTTTGCCCCTGCAACGACATGCTAGAAATATCATCAACCACATACTCAAAACGGGAGCAGAAATACTCATTCTCGTCGCACTGAGCCTTGATTCGCCTAATCAGCACGGTATCGTTGGTGGCCACATTGAGGAGGTAAAGCGGATAAAACGAGTTCTCAAACTTGTTGAAGTGGTAAACCGTGTCGTTCGACTGGTAGATATAGTCCGTGGAAACCAAGGAGGTATCCCAGTAGTAGGAACCATCCTGCCGCATCAGCTCGTCTATTTCGCGAGTAACCAGCTGCCGGCACACCTTGCCCATAACGGTGGTATCCTTAACCGACTCAATGGTTGTGAGGTATTGGCTCAGACCAGAATCGTGATCGTAAACCCACTTGGCTCCAACGGGGGCCCAATCCTGTCCAAAGGAGAATAACTGGGATAAAAGTAACAGTAGGAATAAAGTTGGTTTCATAGAATTAGGTATAGGGTATGATTTATTGTTACCTATTCAAATTTATGACATTAAGTTGAATTAAACTAACATGAAAACAGTATTTAAATAGTCGCTAATTTTTTATTCCCAGTAATTTTCAACATTCAAATTCATCTTATTAATATCTCCAATTTCATTATCGAGTTCAAACGAACAACAAAAACATTTTACACGATAAGAAGAATCATATGACTCTTGTTCATCCATATCAAAATGACAGTCTTTATACACAACTAAAGAATTTGTATTGCAAATAGGACATAACTTAACTACATTAAGCTTATCATACGAAACTAATGAACGAGCAATTAATTCTGCTCTCTTTTTTATTTCATCATCATGACGAATAACATATTTGCGATTTAGAAGTGGGTTTTCTGCTGATGCCCTTCCTATCTCCTTTAAAAGAGAAACCTTATTTAGTGAATATGATTCTTCAGCAAAGTGTTTAACTATCTCTTTTACCGGATCAATTCCTAAATCGTTTTTCAGGAATCTTTTAAAACTTACATCTTTTTTATATGCTGGTAAAGAAGCAACCTCAATCACAAAAGGAAAAATATACTTTCCAAAAAGATAATCTAGGGCTTCATACCTTAATACAAAAACACCCCTATGTACAATTCTATTTCTAAGAGAACCTATTTCATTTAGCCATACATTTGCTTTTTCAATAAAACCATACATATTTTTATCCAATCGATTTTTTTTAATTAGAGTCACCAATCTTTCAAGAGCAAGATTATATCCTATGTATGAAGCTCCTTGTAAATTCTTATTATCATATTTCTTGCCTTTTACTAAATCATATAGCAAATCATGTGCTTTTGAAGCATCTATTAATAGTAATTCATGCTCATTATGCAAAATATCTTTTATAATTAACTCCACAAAATGTTGAAAATGAAATATTGCTTCACATGCATTTTCAATATAATCTGTAGTATAAAAACAGTCCTTTTCCTCTTCTGATTTAGATTTCTCTGATAATAGGATTAGATAATGATAAACACTTCTATATGTAGAAAAATATGATTTAAATGACAAGTTCAATGAAAGAGAAGCAACATCATCAACCTTATGACATGCTTCATTAAGCAGAAATCCTTCAGTTTTTATCTTCTTAATATCCATTATGTATATTGAATTTCAACAACCGTCAACTAGTTTATACATCTAACAAACTACACTCAACAACTTCTATCTCCATATATTTTATCACATAGCGCATAAAACACCCAAATTTACAATTCTTTTGGAATAAATCAAACAATTATATTTGAAGACCAAATTATATCAAACAAATTTTACTACTCGGCTTTGTAAAACACCAATTCAGGCAACAAGATCAATCCCCTAAACTTCCCCAAAGCACAACCACCACCCCAGTATGGAGCGGCGGTTGCACAAAGAATGAGTTGAGTTGGCCAGTGTAGCCAAACATTACGCTAGCGAGGCAGGTAGCGCGAAATGCGGCGGGCCAACCGGCGGAACTTGAACACCTCAAAGTAGCGTCCAAGGTTGCGTGAAGCGTTGGAAAGTAGCATAACGTAGAGCACCGCACTAAAGAGCCACAGCACCATGGCGTTGAACCAGAAGGTGGGAATCAGCCATCCGCCAATTCGCTTTACGGGTGCGTAGAGCTGCGCCCGGCCGTAGGGGTTATCGGGAATGGTAAACACGGGCTCCTTGCGCCTTACAAACCGGTCGTTATCCTCCACAATCTTCGAGAGGTCGTTGTTGCTCAGCACTACGTCGGCAAGGGCAGCGTTGTGGTAACGCTGCTTGAGCTGCACCACCCGGTCATTTCCCCCCATTCGGGCCTCCAGCTGGTGGTAAGCCCTATCGCGCTGGCGCATGGTGCTGTCGAACCGGGTGCTAAAAACCATGCGGCAATCAGCTAGGTAGCGAAGTAGTGAATCGGGCACCATATTTCCGGCAAGAAACGGTGTCACATTCTTATTTGCCAACGAGTCCACTCCAGCAACTTGGGCCTTAACCTCGGCAATACCGTTGGTAATCAGCTGGCGGTTGTGGCTGGCAATTTCCGGCTCGGCGTTAAACGCCTGCTGGCGAGCTTGCTCCTGCACCTTGAGCTGCAGGGCGGGAATGAGGTAGTTGAAGTAGTAGGAGCAGCGGCTCAGCTCCTGGTCGAAGGCAAAAAAGTTGCGTTCGAAGCGATTGGAGCGGAACTGATGAACCATGAGCGCCTCATACGACCATCGTGAAATCATTAAATCGCCAATCACCGGCACGTAGAGCTGAGAGGTTACGCTGCGGTGCAGCTTCTGAAAGGGCACCACCACGCCGCTAAAGAGCAGCTGCGGCACCAGTATGAGCGGTATGGAGACGTAGATGGCCACCACCGACGTGAGCGCTGCAGAAATGTTAAGCCCCACCATATTGGCGGTAAAGGCGGTGCTAAAAAATATGAGCCAGTAGCTGAGAAACATGCCACGGATGCCCAGCAGCGCATTCCCCACCGACACGAACAGCAGCGCCTGAATGGCCGAGATAGCCAGCATCACCATCACCTTAGAGTTGATGTAGCTAAAGTGACTAAGGTGAAGAAACTTTTCGCGCTCGCGTATCCGCCTATCCTTAATAATCTCCTCGGCGCTCACGCTCAATCCCATAAAGAGGGCGGCAATTACGCTCATGAAGAGAAACGCAGGGATGTTGTCGTTGAGGCCAAACATGTAGCGCGTTGCTACCCCCGAAGTGGCTGCAGCATAGCGGGTAAAGAAGCCGATGACAAGGGCGAGCATAGGTGCTTCCAGCATGCTAATGGCGAGATACTGGCGATCGGCCAACTTGGCCATCACATTACGCTTCACAAATATGATGAGCTGCTTGGCACGGTCTGGTATCTTAAAGGCATTTTGGGGTAATAGGCTTTGCTGCCCACAGTCCACCTTCTTCAGCGTAGGCTCCACCCGTTTTTGGTAGATGTCGTACCACTCACGAGCACTCCGCTTGCGCTTACGGGTAAGGCGACCATACTCGTTCACCACGCGTGCCTCAATAATCTTGAGTATCTGCTCAGTATTCACGTTTCCACAAGCGTAGCATTCGCTCTCCTCGGCCTTGAGGTAGTGGGCCGCAGTGCGAAAGTAAACCACCGCATCCATTGGATTTCCCTGAAAAATAATGCGTCCACCGTGGTCCATAACCAGCAGCTTGTCGAAGAGCTTAAACACGTCGGATGAGGGCTGGTGAATATTCACCATCACCAACTTCCCCTTGATGGTTTGCCGCTTGAGCAGCAACATTACCTTCTCCGAGTCGTTGGAGGAAAGGCCCGAGGTGGGTTCGTCCACAAAGAGCACGGCTGGCTCGCGCATCAGCTCCAGCGCAATGTTGAGCCGCTTGCGCTGGCCACCGCTAATGAACTTGTTCAGCGGATTACCCACCTTAAGCTCCTGTGCCTCCACCAAGTCAAAATCTACCAAACTCCTGTCCACCACCTCCTTCAATTCAGCCTCACTATGGTTGGCAAAGCACAACCGTGCGTTGAACATCAGGTTTTGGTATACGGTGAGCTCCTCAATGAGCAGGTCGTCCTGCGGAACGTAGCCAATAAGCCCTTCCACGGCCTCCCGCTCCCGATGAATGTCGTAGCCATTGATACAAATCTGCCCAGTATGCAGCTTCTGGTTACCGTTAAGCACATTGAGCAGAATGGACTTACCTACACCGCTGTTGCCCATAACGCCAATCAGCTGACCGCTTTCCGCCTGAAGGCTAAAGGGGTAAATACCGTTGTCGGTTCCCTTGTAGTGAAAGGAGATATTGGATGCGGTGTAGCGTATCTTCTCCTTTGCCAACCCGGAGATAAACTTGTTGGCCACCTTGGAGTAGTAGACCGGGTCGGTTTTTGGACTTCGAATAACGGAACCAACGCCAAAAATATAGGCCCGGCCAACCTTTACATTATGGCCATTGAGAAAGAGGTTATTCTCTCCAAAATACTTAATAAGAAAGGTGTTGGTGCTGTCGATGTGCAGCGCGTATATTTTACCCTTGAGCTTTTCACTCAGGTGGTGCTTCATTTTGGGGTGCGAAAAACTGGCGTTGGAGTCAATCAGCAGCAGCTTCTCGTTGATGGGCATATCCTTCTCCTCCTGCCCAAGAATAAACTGCAGCGAGTTGTTGAACTCAAACTCGCTGATACGGAAACTAGCCGCCAGCGCACGAATCAACTCCAGTCGCTTATCGGTAACCACCTCGCCATCGCCTAAAAACTCAATGAGCTGCAGCACTAGCCACATCTTGTGGTACTGCTCAAATTCATGGTTTATCTGGTTTACAATTCCACGCAAGGCTTGAGAAAACTCAAAAGTACCATCATGCTCCTCCAGATGGCGTGCCTCCTGATGAAAGAGCTGGAGCATATCGTCGAACTGCAACAAAAAGGTGTTCATTTGCTCATCCCCAAACTCCTTCTCGAGGTATGTTTCCACCACCTCCCTAGCATTTCCAGTAAGGCCATCCTGCTCCACGTCCACCAGAAAGGCGAAGAGCTGCATCAGCGCTTTCAGTATCGATTCATTCATCCAAATGAGGTTTTAGGTCACATAAAAGTAGGAAAATTGCGGCGAAGTTTGAGCGGGAATTTTATGGAGAACAGCAAATGGTTTTGTTGGAGCTGCCAATACCTATCCACCAATATCAGTAAAGCTGTATCTTCGCACTACAATCATTTAGCTTTCCAACAAAAAAATTCCCATGAAACGTGGCCATCTCATAACACTTGCACTGGTGTTGCTCATCGCACTTGCTCTCATTTTTCTGTTCAGAAACAATCCGACACCAAAATCTTCATTTCAGAAGGAAAAAAGTATGGCAGAAGTTACTGGAACCGCGCTTGAGTTGCCAGCTCTATCGCCAGGCGACCATCCCATTGTAAAGAAAGGCTTTACCTTGCTCTACAGCGAAAAAAATGAGGAACCAGAATGGGTCGCCTACGAGCTCTCGAAGCGAAACTTTGAGAAGAAGGCCAAGCGTTCGGACAAATTTGAACCAGACCCGGCCATTGCCACCGGTACTGCCACCAACGAGGACTACCGACGCTCCGGCTACGACCGGGGTCACCTTGCCCCCGCTGCCGACATGTCGTTCGATGCCGAAGCGCTGCAGGAATCATTCCTTTTCAGCAACATCACACCGCAGCGCCCCAAGTTTAATCGAGGAATTTGGAAGAAACTGGAGGAGGATACCCGAAAATGGGGTGAACAGTATGGAACGCTCTACATCACCACGGGTCCCATCCTCAGCCAAATTGAGGAGCGCATTGGTCCCGACAAGGTTGCTGTTCCCGCACGGTTCTTCAAAACAATGCTACTCTATGCTAAAAACCGATACTGGGCCATTGGCTTCATCATACCAAATAGAGAAACGGCAAAGCCCGTATCAGCCTTTGCCGTTCCTGTAGATAGCGTGGAGAAAGCCACCGGGCTCGATCTCTATCCCAGCCTCCCCGATTCGGTAGAAAGGGAGGTGGAATCCGCCAAGAGCCTGCCGCTATGGCTACTCAATTAAAAACTTAAATACCATTTTTTTGATGTCCTCCCCAATTAACGGAGCGTGGGCATCTTCCGGGAAAAATACGGCAAAGTAGCCGGGGGTCAACTTTAGAAAATCACGAGGCGAGTCGCGGTAAAAGGCGATATCCTTTTCCTCATCATAAGGCGTTGTCTCCTGATGGCACATCGAAAGGGGACACCAGCCAATTTCCTCGTTGCCCTCTACCAGCAGCTGCAAGTCGATATAGCGCCTATGCACCTCCAACTTCGCCTCGTGTCGTGCCTTTCCCACTCCGCTGAAAGGGCTTACAAAGAGCTTCTTATCCTGTAGGTAAATGGGTCCAGCCTCGTATTCAAACTCCCCCTTGTTGAGGTATTCCTCAACCAAATCCAGCCCCGGAAGGAGGTTTTGGTATTGAAGTAAGTTTTCTCTCTTGTCGAAAATCATTGGGTAATTTCTTTATAGTCAAACATCTTCTTCCTATCCCACTCCAGCCAATATTTTATAGAGAGTTCCCGCACCATATTCCAGTAGCCGTTGGTGAGGTTCCCATACTTAACAATACCATCCGAAATATCTTTAGCCGCCTGTTTGGAATACTCAGGCTTTAAGGTTACCTGTAACTTTCGTCCGTTGCACTCAAAAATAGCCGACGGTAGCGAAGGCTTAGTTGTAAGCACCTCAATATCGCCACGGCCAAGTGTTGCCCCCGTGGAAATTTGAAGGCCATCGTTCAGACAGCCAACTGGAGGATAAAAACCGGCCAACGACTTCACCTTCATCTTGTCGAGTCCAACACCAAAGTATTCCCGTGCAAAAAGTCCCATTTTGGCACCCACAATGGAGTAAATGCCAAGATGCTGGTGTATCTCGTTGGTTAGCACTGCCAACTTCCACTCTTCCATTCCATACCGCTTCTGAATTTCTAAGGCCACTGGAGCCACATCGGGCGATAGCATATCGGGTGAAACGGGAAAATATTCCAACACGATACCCCTGAGTGCCGATCCTTGGGCTGTGAATAGCTTTAGGAAGCCATCGGCAATCATGGAGGTATCCTCAATGTGCACATTGGCTATCCTAGGGTTTTGCTCCTCTGGCTGAACAGTGAAGAGCGACGGGAAGGCAAGGTAGACGGGTACCATCTCATCCCACATAACAAAGTGTCCTGCCTGCAGCTGGTGTTGAAGCAGTTCGGACTGAAAGCGCTGCTTTATCACCTTTGCTAATGGAAGCTTAGTGGCCGTTACTTTGGCTACCAAATTTTCGGTGAGCTTAGGGTAGTTTTCCGTTGGCTGTCCAACAAGGTGAATGTTAACGGGAAGTTTTTGTAGCTCCGGCCAATCGGCCCCGCTCACTACTGAGTTGTAGCTGGTATTGCCACCACCGTAGAACCAAATCACACGTCGTAAATTGGCTACCTCACCGTGCTTCTCTATCCAGCGGTTAAGGCTGCTTATAGGTCCTAAACACACATAGGTTATCTGCTCACTACTTCCCTCAAACCAACGGGTAAGTGAATCGGAATACGCTCCAGCAGCGGTAACTGGCGATTCGGTAACGCCCCATATTTTTTCGCTGGCCTCACGCCACTGAGGGTTCTGCCCCAAATCCACTCCCGCAACTACAGGTATATCCAGCCCAGCCTGCTTCACAAGTTGCCTAACAGCAGTTGCCCCTGTTTGAGGAGATAAACCACCATCGGTGCAAACAATACCCAGCACCTTAAAGTCGTTGCTTGAGAGAATGGCGCTTATCGCCATAAAATCGTCGGTGGCACAGTCGGTATCAATCACCAATGGAATGGTGGCCGCCTCCTGAGCCTGAACCCTAACCTGTAAGGCAATCAGCATAATGCATGCCAGCAAGCATCCTTTTTTAATCATAATGCAACAGTTTATCCTGTGAAGCGAAAGTATAAAGAATTTTACACTTCAACCATCAGTATTTATCAATGGTCCACTCAATGTTATTATTTGATTCAGCAACACCCTTCGAGGTGAATTTATGAAGGTTATTGGCATAAAAAACCGGAACCCCATTTCACAGAATGGAACTCCGGCAAGGTGCAGTAAACTAGCATACTATGCCTTTAGCACTCCCTTGTATGCCGAACGATACACAAAAAAGAGGTAGATGTTAAGCAAAGCGACAAGCGCGCCTGGGCCAATCCCCGGAAGATCGAGAAAAAGGTGAAACGCAATTATGTTAACGCTTAGCGGTGCCAGAAACAGCAGGGCAAGTGGTACAAATTTATTGATAACCAACAGGGCACCAACCAGCACCTCCACAATGGCAACCATATTCATCATATAGCCTGTAGCCATTAATGCCCCACCAAAGCTTGCAGCCGCAGCAGGCATAGGCATCATGGGTAAAAAGCCAAAAAACTTATTGAGCCCAAAAATCAGCAATAATACGCCAAGCACAATTTGGATTACAAAATTTACCTTCTTCATAGTTCATAGGGTTTTTGGTTAGTAATGAAGATGGCCGCAAAGAGTATTTTTAAATAGATTAGCGGCACCACGATCAGGGAATCAACAATTTAGCAAAGTAATGGTTCAATGGTCAATTTTTCCAGCCAGTGCAAAACAAGGTATCGCGCTTTGCATTAGCTTTGCGGCTCAAAATTGACATAATGAAAGCACTCTATACTGTTTTGCTGCTGATTCTCTCCAACACCTTCATGACCCTTGCTTGGTATGGCCATTTAAAGTTTAGAGAGTTGAAATGGTTCGAGAATTTGGGCCTCATTGCCATTATTCTTATCAGCTGGGGAATCGCTTTGTTTGAATACTTTTTTCAGGTTCCCGCCAACAGAATTGGCTATGAGGGAAATGGAGGCCCCTTTTCTCTAGTGCAGCTAAAGGTAATTCAGGAAGTAATAACGCTTTGCGTATTCACTGTATTCAGCCTAGTGCTATTTAAGAATGAGACCTTTCGAGTAAATCACATCATTGGGTTTGTTTTCCTAATACTGGCCGTTTACTTTATTTTCAAAAAATAGTCGCACTGCCAGCTAGAGTACCGACCATAGCTTTTTCAAGGCCGAGGCGGTACCTGCAATCACCAGCACATCGTTCTCAAGAATGGTAAAATTATCGGCCAGCTGCGAATATACATTTTGCTCATCGCTCGACATGCCAATAATGTTACGCACAGCCTCCATACGCTTTACCGACAGCAGCTGCAGACTGTAGTTTTCTTCAAAACCTATCTCACCAATAGTTCTATTAACCATAACGGCAGGAGCAATTGCCTCTACCACCTTGAAATCCTTGGAAATATGGTAAACGTTAACCACATTTTCCAACTCCAACTTCAAGGCAAACGACTCGGCCATATCCAACTCAGGCGAAAATATTTCTGAAACACCAATGGCCTCCAACACCGTTTTGTGAAGGGCCGAAATGGATCGGGCAATTATTCGTTTAACACCCAGCTGCTTCAACTGAGCAGTCACCAACACCGATGTGCCAAAAGTTTCACCAATGGACACCACTACAGCATCGGTCTCCTCCAACGGGAGGTATTTCAAATCGTGATACTCCTCTGCATTCATGCAAATGGTGGAGGTAATTTGATCCTTCAGCTCCTCCACCTTATGGGCATTGCTATCAACCCCAATCACCTCATGACCAAGTTCAGTCATACGAATGGCTAATGCTGCCCCAAAATTCCCAAGACCGATAACGATTAATTTCATAGTCTAGTTTATATAAATGTTTTCTGCCGGGAGCCGAAACCCCACGGCACTCTTCTGCTGTCCAACAAGCGAAAACACAATGGTTAGAAGCCCTACCCTACCAATTAACATCAACAGTATTATCACAAACTTCGATGGAATTGCAAGCTGTGCAGTAATTCCAACGGAGAGGCCAACGGTGCTGAATGCAGAGGTAGCCTCAAAAAGCACCGATAACGGATTAAGGTTTGGCTGAAATATCAGTATTAAAAATGTGCCAAAAGAGATAACCAACACGGAGAGAAAAACAACTGCAAAAGCCCGCTGCACCGAGGTGGTTGAAATTTCGCGCCGGCCAACCATAAAATGTTTCTTTCCCGTGGCAAGGTTCACTATATTCAGCAAAGCCACCGCAAATGTAGTGGTTTTAATACCACCCCCTGTTGACCCCGGCGATGCCCCAATCCACATCAGGAAGATGGTAAGCAGGAGAGTTGGAGTAAGCAGTTTACCCACATCAACAGTATTGAATCCCGCCGTTCTTGGAGTTATGGAGCCAAAGAAGGAACCCGAGATTTTACCGAACCACGACTCTCCGGCCAACGTATTGTTGTGCTCAAAAATAAAAAACAGGATGGCACCAAAGGCAATCAATGCCGCAGTGGTAAACATCACTATTCGAGCATTCAAGTTGATAATACGGGGGCGGTGAATGTAGCGGACCTGTCGACCCAAAAGCTGCCTCACCTTGTTACCAATAAAGTGACGAATCAAGGTAAAGTAGTTGAAGATGATTGGAAAACCAAGTCCACCCAACACGATTAACACCATAATCCAAACCTGAAGGGAGTGGTCGTACCGAATGGCATCGGTGTAAAGGCCGTTGCTCAAAGTAGAAAATCCCGCGTTACAGAAAGCAGATATGGAGTGGAACACCGAAAATGCCATCTTATCCTGCAACCCTCCAAGTGCTGCAATTCGGGCAATAGAGTGAAAAATGAGCACAGCACCAAGAAACTCAAAGACCAAGGTCACCAGCAATATTTTCAGCAGCACCTTAAAGATACCCCCAATTCGATCGAGGTTAAGCACCTCCTTTAAAAGCAGCTGGGACTGAAAGCTATTGCCCATTCTAAAAAACAGACCAAAGAATGTGGTAAAGGTCATAACCCCAAGCCCACCAAGCTGTATTAGCACAAGAATAATGGTTTGTCCCAGCGGTGTAAATGCCGTGGCCGTGTCAACCACCACCAACCCAGTTACGCACACTGCGCTAGTTGAGGTAAAGAGCGAGTCGATAAAGGAGATACCTGCCGTTGTAGAGTTGGGCAGCATGAGAAGTCCTGTGCCTATAATTATTAATGCTGTAAAGCTGCCAATAAAGAGCAGAGCAGGATTCATTCTGCGGCTAAGCAATCGTAAGCTATACCGTCCCGACTCAGATAAAAATATTATGAGGAAGGTGAGGTTTAAGATGTATCGGTGGGTAAATATTCTTAAAAAGGAAAAACTCTCAAAGTATTCCACGTTCAAGAAGCCACCCTCAAACACCAAAAACACAAGAGCCAGTCGGGCAAAGTCGGACCAAATAATGTAATGCTTATCGGTCCTCTCATACAAAGTTCGAACCAAGCTAACCAAGTAATAGGCAAAGAAAAAGCCAAGGCTAAGCCCGTAAAACAGATGCAGGTGTTGTCGGGGTTCGGCCTCCGATAGAAAACCTACATCAAAAATGAAGGTTAGAAGTAACACAGTGGCGGCTATTACCGAGAATCGATTCACAATTACGGTTCCGCGCTTTAACCAGGCACTTAGCTTTGAATAATACTTGAACTCAATATTCCACCTATTCATTTTTTCTCGCTATAGATTTTGCCTTTTTCCCGACCGCACCGCTGCAAAAATAGTGAACATTCAAAGAGCCACACCAACGTGTCGATAAAATAGCGAAACAATTTACGGTACAAGCCAATTATCCCCACTTTAAGCAGTAGTAATTGGCATACGTCATCAATAAATTGATGGTTATGACCCGCAAAAAGGGATAGTTCATCAAAGTTCTTATAAATTTGTGACGTACTTTGCTAACTTTGAGAAAAAAATCAGGTATTGGAACCGCTCAGGATACAAAGCGCTATTGATACTCCAGAGGTTAATTTCGACCCGAAAACTCTTCTTTTCACCATTTCAGGCATTTCCCATCCTGAGAATGCGAAGGAATTCTATACGCGTATACTAGTTTGGCTCGACGAATTTTTTGAAAGAAACCAGACAAGCGACCTCGGAACAGTCACCGCTGAGCTTTCGTTTAGATACATCAACTCTTCATCGTACAAATACCTTAGGGAAATACTCCGAAAACTTACCGTTTTTCACAAAAAGGGCTTTCAAATAGAGGTGGTATGGAAGTACCAACAGGACGATGAGGACCTGCTCGAGGAAGGTCAAGTCCTTCTAGGCCTCCCCGACATTAAGCTTTCCCATAGGTTCGAGGCCATAGAAAGTTAGCTACAATAACTTACACCCACCCACATTTTAGCCTACACATAAGAAAAGTGAAGCAACGCATTAGGGTGGCTATTTCGGCTATTTTCCTGTCCCAACCCAAATTCACTCTTCTATATTAAACTTTTTTGCTACTTTTGGCAATTAAAATTAAATCACTATGGCAAGTATCAGATCACTAAAAAAGGATATCCAATTCCTAACTGACCAGGTAATTTCGGATTGCTACGTATACATCTACCTTAATCCAGGGAAGAAAACAGAAGCAGCAGAAAAAATTGCTCTTGAGGCAGATGAGCTCCGCGCCTCCCTCATCAACAAAATACACAGCTGTGGTAAGTTCGAAAACGCCAGAAAGAGTAAAGCCTACTTTAATGGACTATTCGAAGACCTTGTTAACGGTGTAAACAAGCAGTTTGAGCAGCTTAGCGAGCTTAGCAAAAACTAATTAAGCATAAGCCCCAGCATTTGGGGCTTGTTCATTTTTGCCCACCCACCATGCAACAAGAGTTTGATGAACTTATCCCTCGTGAGAACACAGCATGCGTTAAGTACGACCTAAGGGAGAAGATATTCGGAAATTCGGCAGTTACCCCACTCTGGGTTGCCGACATGGATTTTGCAACACCAACATTTATTAGGGAAGCCATGGCAGAACGGCTATCCCATCCCATTTTTGGCTACACCTTTCTTGCTGAAGAGGTAAAAAACACCGTTGTAGGTTGGGTTAAGCGACAACACGGATGGGAAATCAAGCCCGAGTGGATAACCCTCTGTCCAGGCATTGTTCCCGCAATTAACGTTACCATCTTGGCCCTGACCAGCCAGAGCGATAGAGTGATTGTACAGCCTCCGGTGTACACCCCATTTTTTGCAGCTATCAATGACCACGGCCGCACACTGGTGGAAAACCCGCTTATATGCAGCAACGAGGGTTACTACCAAATGGACTTCGACCATCTGGAATCAATGTTCAAAGCAGGAGCCAAGCTGCTAATCCTATCAAATCCTCACAATCCAGTTGGCCGAGTTTTCACAAGAAAAGAGCTAACTGCCTTGGCAGAAATGGCCTTACATTATGGGGCAACCGTAATCTCCGACGAAATACATTCGGATATCACCATGCCTACTCACCAGCATACACCTCTGGCTTCTATTAACGACGGCATTGCTGAGCAAAGCATCACTTTTATTGCACCAAGCAAGACCTTTAATCTTGCTGGTCTCTCCACAGGGTTGGCAATTATCCCCAACAATAACCTGCGGGAAAAATTTAACACCACCCTCAACGCTCTTCACATCGGCATGGGAAACATTTTTGGGATTACCGCCATGCAGGCAGCGTATTCCCATGGTGACAACTGGGTGAAGAATTTAAACAGCTACCTTTTCGGTAATCTCACGCTGGTAGAACAAATGTTGCGAGATAGCCAACTACCCATTTCAGCTAATATTCCGGAAGGAACATACCTCTCGTGGGTTAATTTTAGAGCGCTTAATATCCCCCAGGATGAGCTGGTTCAAATCCTAATTAAGGAGGCAAACGTTGGATTAAGCGATGGGACAATATATGGACGTCAAGGTGCTGGATTTATGCGACTAAATGCCGCTTGCCCCAGAGAAGTTTTAGCCGCTTCAGTGAAGCGGATAGTGAACGCGATTAAAAATAGAATTTAAAATGAGAAAAATAGTAAGCGGAATCCTAGTGTTGTCAATGGTGTTATCTTTCACATCAACAGCATTTAGCAGAACGGATAGCCTTTTTAACTACAGGTTATTTAGCGAAAATCAAGTGCTTAAGGATTCATTACTTGCAGTTTTCATGAACACCCGTGGCAACACATACGGCGATGTAAATGGCATGGTGATAATGCAAGATGGAAAACTTTTGGGAGAAGCATACTATGGACTGTTCTCAAACCAAACGCCATTCCCCATAAACTCGGTAACTAAGAGCATTGTTTCCCTTGCCTGCGGCATCTGCGTAAAAGAGGGAAAGTTTAAAACTACCGACTATATTCCACAATACTTACCTCAGTATGACTCGATTTTTAAGGCTGATCCTAAAAAGCAAAAGATAAGAATATCCGACCTACTCAACCAAACCACAGGACTTGCTTGGCAGGAGTGGTTTCCGAACTACACCTACTCCTATAACGCCCTCAACGTTCTGAAAAAGTCCAGCAAAGACTGGGCTATGCTTGCACTGGAGCAGCCAATGGAGACCGATCCTGGAGTGCGTTTCAACTACAATAGCGCTGCCGTTGAACTCCTCAAGCGCATTATGGAAAACACCTGTCATACAACCCTCGACTCCATTGTTAACAACTACCTGTTTAAACCTGCAGGAATAAAAGTAAAAACATGGGATAGCTACCCAGGCAATGGACATCCATCATGGGGTGGAATTTCGCTACAGGTGCGCGACATGGCAAAGTTGGGAGAGCTAATGCTCGAATCCGAAGCAAGCAAGAGTACCATTATCCCCAAAAGTTGGGTTGATCAGATTTACATACCGAAGGTAAATGCGGGCAACGATGTTTTTTACAGCTACTTGTTTTGGCAAAAAGAGGTGAACAAGCACACCGTAATATTTGCCGCAGGACTGGGAGACCAATACATCTACATTGTCCCTTCACTCAATATAGTATTTGCCATAACCTCCAGCAATTACTACCGCACTTTTCCTATCCCCGGTCCTGAGCGACTGCTTAGCCGTTTGATAGGAATACTTGAACAAAACCACTAGAATTAAGGTTTTACTGTTAGAAATTCTCAAGAAGAATAGTTGAAGAATTTAGCTACTAACAGTAATACCTTATGCCATGACTAACGTTAAAACCAACTACTTAGGGCTGGAGCTCCGTAACCCAATCATTGTAGGGGCAAGTAATTTGGGCGACTCCGTAGAGAAGGTAACCAAGCTGCAGGAAGCGGGTGTTGGTGCCATTGTGTTTAAATCGCTATTCGAAGAGCAAATCCAGCTAGAAGAGATGGAGATGGAACAGGAGATGGAGGCATACAACGAGCGGCATGCCGAAATGATTAAGCTGTTCCCCAACCTGAAGTATGCAGGCCCCGAAGTGCACCTACAAAAGATTAGGGAAGCGCGTAAGGCTGTATCAATCCCCTTAATTGCCAGCATCAACGCCGTTTATTCCGATTCTTGGGTTGAGTATGCCAAAAAGGTTGAAAGTACCGGAGTGGATGCCATCGAAATTAACTTCTACCATACTCCAAAGGATTTTGGTGTGAGCGGTGCCACGGTTATTGAGGAGCAGCTAGAAATTCTCAAAAGGATAAAATCCGTAGTTTCCATTCCGGTAAGCGTAAAGCTAAGTCCATTCTACGCCAATCAGCTGGAGGTAATATCCCAGATGAGCAAGGCGGGGGCAGACGGGGTAGTTCTCTTTAACCGCTTATTCCAACCCGATATCGACGTTGAACAGGAGCGCCTTATTCAGCGTATGACCCTAAGCACTCCCGATGAGATGCTCCTTTCGCTTCGGTTTGCTGGCCTGCTATTTGGGCATATTTCGGCCGATATTTGCGGCGCAACAGGCGTAGGCACGGGGCAAGATGTTGCCAAAATGATTCTGGCAGGAGCATCAACCGTTCAGGTTGTTAGCGCATTCTACAGAAATAAAATTAGCCATGCCAACACAATGGTTAAAGAGTTGGAAATGTGGATGCAGAGAAAGGGATACACCAACATCCAAGAGTTTCAGGGAAAGCTCTCCAAAAAGAACATCAACTTTCCATTTGCATACCAACGCTCACAGTACGTAGATATTCTGCTTAATGCCGAGAGTTTGCTCAAGCAAAAATCACTAATCTAGTAAGTAGAAGGTTCGTAATATGGGTGTCTCCAGGGGGAGGCACCTCTTTTTTTGCCACTTATTTGGCATTAAGAAGTTGATAGTATACAGCTTTTTGATTACCTTATGCCCACCATACGATGTGATTATTCTTAAAAATCATGGAAAAGCAGTTTAACTCAGATGCCAAGCTTACCCTGCTCAAAATTGAGGGCAATGCCGCTAGTGGAGCAATCACATTTTCGGGCAGTTTTTTCAACACGGTTAACTCTTCCATCTCTACACAGAAAGTGTATGACGACTTTTTGTTGTGGCTTGACGACTATAGCCAAAACCCCAAAAAGACTACAATGGTAAACTTTACCATTTTCTACGCAGATACGCCATCAACACTCTTTCTCACCAAAGTGTGTGAGCGTCTATCTCAGGTTTCAGCCAAGTCGAACCTGCATGCAACATGGCACTACAACCCGGAAGACGAAGCCATTTTTGACCTAGGTCTCGACCTAAAGGTAGCGACTTCAATCGAACTCGAATTTAACAACATCAACTAGCACCCAATGCTGGAGAGTAGAGTAAAGGTTGAAAAGAGTGGTGCAACAACGAACGGTCCAGTTGTATACTGGATGAGTAGGGATCAGCGTATTGCAGACAACTGGGCTCTCCTATACAGCCAAAAGATGGCCAAGGAGAAAAACACCCATGTTGAAATCGTATTTTGTATAATGCCATCCTTTCTTGGTGCATCAATTCGAAGCTACAACTTCATGATTGATGGACTCAAGGAGCTGGAAAAAGCATTAAAGGCATATAAAATCCCATTTCACCTGCTTCATGGACATCCAGATGAAAAGTTACCCTCGTTTATTGAATCTCATAACGTATCCTTACTAGTTACCGATTTCGACCCACTTCGAATTAAGCAGCAGTGGAAGAGAGACGTGGTAAGCAAAGTCTCCATCTCTGTTGTAACAGTGGATGCGCACAACATTATCCCATGCTGGGTGGCCTCGCCAAAACAGGAGTTTGGTGCCTATACGCTTCGGCCAAAACTAAATAATCTTCTACCCCACTACCTCACTGAATTTACGTTGCTTCAAGTTCAGGAATTCACTGGCCAATTGCCCCACAACGATTGGGATTCCATACATATGGAGGCTTCCATTAACCCACCGGCATTGGTCTGGATACGGCCAGGCGAGAAGGAGGCAACTAGGGCACTTAATGCCTTTATTGCCCAAAGGTTGAACGGTTATGCAGAAAAACGGAATAGGCCTGAACTTCGCTGGCTGTCGCATCTCTCGCCCTACCTCCACTTTGGAATGCTATCGGCGCAGCGAGTCGCGTTGGAAGTGCAAAAAGCAGAGGTCAGCAGCATCGATAAGGAATCGTTTCTGGAAGAGCTAATCGTCAGGAGAGAACTTGCCGACAACTTTTGCTACTACAACCAAAACTACGACTCGTTTCTAGGGCTTCCCACTTGGGCTCAGCTCACCCTCAACCAACACAGAGTTGATGAACGGGAGTATACATATCCACTATCGACATTTGAAAAAGCAAAAACACACGATCCGCTATGGAATGCCGCACAAAAGGAGATGGGATGTACAGGCAAAATGCACGGCTACATGCGCATGTACTGGGCAAAGAAAATTCTCGAGTGGACAAAATCACCTGAGGAGGCTTTTGAATTTGCCATTTACCTCAACGATACTTACTCACTCGACGGCCGTGATCCCAATGGATATGTAGGCATTGCTTGGGCTTTGGGTGGTGTTCACGACCGCGCTTGGTTCGAACGACCAGTGTTTGGCAAGATCCGCTACATGAACTACACCGGTGCAAAACGGAAGTTCGACGTTGAAGCCTACATTAAACGTAACAGTTAATTAACTTTTGCTTCTTGGCCTCTCAAAATTATCCGCTACTTTTGCTTTCATTATAATCAATCGGGAGCCTACGCTCAAGAGATTAAGCTATCCTCCTCAACGGTTTTTACCACTTAGCATCCTAGTATGAAACACCAAATAAAGATATTGCTTACCGGAGTAGTGATTCTCCTATCGTCACTGGAACTTTCAGCCCAGCCACAACAGCCCACTTTAATCGTATTATCCTTGGATGGATTTCGTTGGGATTATCCTCAGCATGCCAACACTCCTACCCTCGATTCTATTGCAAGGGTTGGAGTTAAGAGTGAAATAATACCTTCATTTCCCAGCAAAACCTTCCCAAATCACTATACCTTGGCAACAGGGTTAACACCCGACCACCACGGCATTATATTCAATTCATTCTATGCAAACGACCTAAACAAGCAATACAAGAGTAACGAAAAGTTGTCGGTTCAGAATCCCGATTTTTACGGTGGTGAACCAATATGGAATACCGCTGAACGACAAGGTGTAAAGAGCTTTACGCTATTTTGGGTTGGTGCAGAGGCACCTATCAATGGAAGGCACGCAAGTCGCTGGTATCCATACCAACAGAATATTCCATACCATTCACGAATGGACTCCATTCTCAACTGGCTAACGCTCCCAGCAGAGCAACGTCCGGGCTTGATAATGGTTTACTTTCATGAACCCGATAGCAAAGGGCATCACTTTGGTCCAGGCTCCAAAGAGGTCTCCGATGTGGTGGAAGAGATAGACCGAAACTTGGCTTACCTTTTTAGAGAGATGAAAGCGAAGGGCCTTGCTGGTAAGGTAAACGTTATTATCACCACCGACCATGGCATGTGTCCTACCCCACGAAAGCACTACATTGACCTCTCTCGCTACATATCCAAGGATATGCTTGCGGCTATACAAGGTAATTCTCCCGTATTTAACGTTAGCCTAAAAAACCCCAGCGATTCCAGCAAGATTCAAATCTTGAGCACGGTAAAAGGAATGCATCTCTACACAAAGAAGAACATTCCCGCCCGATTACACTTTGGCTCCAATTCTCGCATCTACCCCTATATCCTCGTCGCTGATTCCTCCTACAGCTTAGGATTTGGAGGCGAAAGAACATACAGCAAAGGTAATCACGGCTTTGATCCTCAAATATCGGACATGCATGGTATTTTCTATGCAACAGGACCCAGCTTCATACCGGAAACTACCGTTAATCCATTTCACAATGTAGATCTATATGACTTGATGGCAAAACTGCTCAATATTCAGCCCGCAAAAAACGATGGCAACCCAACTACCTTCGTAAATGTCATCAAAACACACGATGACTTATGAGTTCTGAATCAGCGATACTTTCCACCGCATACTTCCCACCAATCCAGATCTTCTCTCGGCTAGTATCGAATGGCCGCATACTAATTGAGCAGCACGAGCACTATACAAAACAATCGTACAGGAATAGGTGCACAATCCTGAGTGCCAATGGTCCACTTAACCTTACCATTCCTGTGGTAAAGGATAGTGGAAACAAGATGCCCATCAGGGATGTTGAAATTGACTATTGCACACCATGGCAAAAAGTTCACTGGAGAGCCATGGAGTCGGCATATAAAAGTTCACCCTACTTTGAGCACATCGCCGATTCCTTGGTACCTTTCTATGAACAGCAAACAAAATACCTCTTCGACTTTAATCTCAAATTAATTGAAACCCTGCTTAACTTTTTGGAGGTAAGTGTAAAAATGGAAATGACAACAGAGTATATCCACCACTACCCAGAAGGTCTGCTAGATTTAAGAGGAGTATCACCGAAGATGGATTTCAAAAAAGCAGACCCGCAATATAGCGAAGTCCCCTACTATCAGGTATTTTCTCACAAGCAACCGTTTGTTCCAAATTTAAGCGTTATAGATCTCGTATTCAACGAAGGGCTTCTCTCCCTAGATATTATGAGAAAAGCCATAAAAAAATTGGCCTAGCATATTTGCCAAGCCAATCTTTTCCAAACGTTGTTGATTGCTAAAACCTATATCCGAGAGTAAAAATCACCTGATTCTGCTTATAGGTGTCCTGAACAAGGTTCTGATTGCCATACAGATAATATTCACCCTTGCTAGTTATATTATTAAAAGCGAGATCGGCATAGAAGGTACCGGTGCGTAAACCTATTCCGGCAGCAATTACATTCGTATTGGCCTTATCGTTAAGAAAACCCGACTTGAAGGGAGTTCCATACATTGCATAACCACCTCTAAAGTAGAGAGCCCCCTGGTGGTATTCTGCTCCAATCCTTATATTATTGGCCGACTTAAACACCTGAGAAATTACATCATTTTCAGAATGGAACGAATAGCCATCTCCACCATTCCTAAGCCTCATCGATGAATAGTCTACCAACTCATAATCCACGTTCACGGCCAACTTATCTTGGTAGAGGTAAGCCAAACTTCCAATGAAACGATAGGGTGTAACTAAACTATAATCATACTCCCCGCTAGGTGAATAAACATTTGAACTCCCTGCCGTAAATTGAGAACTCATATAGCTACTATAGGTATCCTTCAAGTCAAAGAAGGTTGGAGTATGAAAAGCAGCACCAATTCTGATGCTCTGAATGGGCTTGTAGATGAATCCTAGTTTGAAGTTATAGCCACTTCCTACGGTCTCGAATGATTGCCGGTAAGTAAGGTTTTGAAAACCACTAGTGCTGGACCCAACAATGGCTTCAGTATACTCCGATGATTTTGAGTAGTATAAATCCTGAATTCCAATGGTTCCACCAAAGTAGAATTTGTCGGCCACATTGCCAGCAAAGCTGAGGGTGTATTCCCCAAGCGAGCCACGAGTGGTAGTGGCATTGCTCTGGGTAACAGCATCCCCCTGATATAGCGGACTTATGTAGGAGCCACCTAACGTGTCAATCAAAAAGGTATTCCAAGACATAATGGTTGGCCACAAGTCAGAACCGTAATTTACATTGTAAAATGGATTGCCAGTGCTACTACCTGGGTCAGGAATGGTGAGTGCATCGGGGCTATTAATTCCATAGCTCTGTGTCAAGTTATTGGCATCCGACGCAAACTGGTCGGTAATGGAAGAACTATTGTTCTGCCCTGTAGTATAAACATTAGAATTGTAATCCCTCAACTTATTATAGCCAATGCCAAAATTAAAGTTAACAAGGCCTGGCTTGTCCGATTGGCCCGTACTTCGGAAAGTAGTAACCAGCCCCATATTGGCTATGCCAAAAGCAAAACGGTTGTCGGTGCCATTTGAGCCAAGATAGCTAGAGGTAGCCTTGTTGAAGTTAAAAGTAGGGGTGAACGAAAAATCGTTGGCCCTAAAGGTTCCCAATCCGGCTGGATTAACGCTGGATGTTGAAAAGTCACCACCAAGAGCGCCAAATGAGCCCGCCATACCGGAGAACCTTGCCGTTCCTGAATAAATATTGGCAGAGTACCGATAGGCATCGAGGTAGTTCTGAGAAAATCCGTTGGTGCTTAAAGCTAGCCAACCAAGAACAATTATACTAATGCGTTTCATAGTAGAGCAAATTTAAAAATCATACATTAATTACCTTCTCCGTCTCGAACCTGCATTTCCGCTTCCCGAATTGGTGTTGGAGTTACCATGTCCAAAAGAGCCAGAAGAGGTGGGCTGGCTGAATGTCCCACGATTTTCATTCCTGCGAGGATATTCTGGAGTTGAACTGTTTGAAGAAGAAGCTGGTCTTCTATAGTAATTATTTGCAGGAGTAGTGGTTGTAGGCCTATTGTTATTATAGTTTTGTCTCAATCCATTTGAAGGTCTGGTGTAAGTGGGAGTATACGTGTTAGTGTTCGGATTAACAGTTCTACGTCCTGTTGCTGTAGCGGGGCGGGTGTATGGAGTAGATGTGTTACCAACAGGCTTTCTACTATAGGCTGGTCTATTGCTACTATAGCGCTCAGTGGTGGTGGATGGACGACGAACAGTTGTCTGAGAAGGACTCACCGTAGTAGTCCGAAGCATCGAATTTGAAGTGCTGCGACGTAGCATAGTAGGCGAAGAGAAAGAGGAAGGACCAGAACTCCTTCTTCCATAGTAGTACGGCCTTTGATTAATTCTATAGTTGTCATAATAGGAATATGGATAATAGCCATAACCCCAACTATTCCAACTGTAATATGGATTGTAGGATAAACCTAATCCAAAAGTAAATGGGTAAAAACCATAGTCAAATGGGGAATAGCCCCAACCAAGGTAAACACTTGAAGAGTAGTATGGATAACCAAATCCACCATAAAATGAAAACCTAGGATCTGGATAATACCATCCTGTGGACATATACTTGGGTTCAACCCAAACATGCGAACCGTAAATAATCACGTTGTAAAAAGCAGGGTCGTAAGCTGAAGCATAAAATAAAGCATCTTGAAGATCGCTGTAATTCATTGAAGGATCTGCTTGCGCCTCATCTCTCCGTCTTTGCACATCCTGATAGCTGCTTGCAAGTATGGAGTTATATGGATTTTCATCCTTTTGCTCAACATTTGTAGTGTCGGAAGCAACAGTCGTATCGGCAACTGCAGCAGCCATTGATGTATTCATTTTTTTCTGCAATTCGGCAATGCGAGGATCGCTAGAATTCACAGGGTTTATTTCTGGTTGCGCTTTAGCTACTGAATAATCCTTATTGGGATTGTAGTACACATCATCGGCCCCTGTTCCGGACGATGACAAAAAGAAAGCAGAGGAACACCCCGATAGCATCCCGACTGCCAAAAGCATGGTTAATAGTTTAGTTTTCATGGTAATCTCCCTCCCAATTTTTATGAATAAAGTGTAATATTTCTTTACTTTGCATCTTTCATTTTCAACTGTAAAAATTGCAAATATCATACCAAAGATTAAAAATGGCCAAAGAACTTAAAGAACTTACCAACAAAGAGGAGAATTATGCTCAGTGGTATAACGACCTTGTAATCAAAGCCGACCTTGCAGAAAACAGCGCCGTTAGAGGTTGTATGGTTATAAAGCCCTATGGCTACGCCATATGGGAAAAGATGCAGCAAGCGCTCGATCACATGTTTAAGGAGACTGGACACGTCAACGCATATTTTCCGCTGTTTATTCCAAAATCTTTTTTTAGCAAAGAGGCCCAGCACGTGGAAGGCTTCGCCAAGGAGTGCGCTGTGGTAACACACTACAGGCTGAAAACAGCACCCGATGGCAAGGGGGTTGTAGTTGATCCAGAGGCAAAACTGGAGGAGGAACTCATTGTAAGACCTACTTCCGAAACTATTATCTGGAACACCTACAAGAACTGGATTACCTCCTATCGTGACCTTCCAATTCTCGTAAACCAGTGGGCTAACGTTGTTCGCTGGGAAATGCGCACTCGCCTATTCTTGCGTACAACGGAGTTCCTTTGGCAGGAGGGCCATACAGCACACGCAACCAAAATTGAGGCTATTGAAGAGACCGAAAGGATGATTGATGTTTACGCCACCTTTGCCGAAAAATGGATGTCGTTACCCGTAATTAAGGGGGTTAAGTCCGAGAGCGAACGATTTGCTGGAGCAATAGAGACCTACACCATCGAAGCATTAATGCAGGATGGCAAGGCACTCCAATCGGGTACTTCACACTTCCTTGGTCAGAATTTTGCTAAGGCTTTCGATGTGCAGTTTACCAGCAAGGAGGGAAAGTTGGAACACGTTTGGGCATCGTCCTGGGGGGTTTCAACTCGGCTAATTGGTGCCCTCATAATGGCTCACTCCGACAACAACGGGTTAGTACTCCCGCCTAAGCTCGCTCCTATTCAGGTTGTCATAATTCCCATTTACAAGAACGACCAAGAACTTGATCTGATAAGCGAACGGGTTAAGGCAATTATGGAGCAACTCAAGGCAAAGGGCATTTCAGTAAAGTTTGACAACCGCGACAATCAAAAACCTGGCTTCAAATTTGCCGAATACGAGCTTAAGGGCGTGCCAGTACGATTGGCAATGGGCCCAAGAGACTACCAAAACGGCACCATTGAAGTTGCTCGCCGCGACACTCTCACAAAAGAGATTCTTCCTGTTGAAGGTATAGCCGAAAAAGTGGAAACACTACTTAACGACATCCAGGAAAACATTTACCAGAAAGCTCTCACATTTAGGAACGAGAATATCACCAAGGTAGATAGCTACGATGAGTTCAAACGCCTACTTGACGAAAAGGGAGGATTCTTTCTTGCACACTGGGATGGAACTGTTGAAACAGAACAAAAAATAAAGGAAGAAACCAAAGCAACAATTCGCTGCATCCCGCTGGATGCACCAGCAGAAGAGGGAAAGTGTATGGTTACTGGAAAACCCTCCCATCGCAGAGTAATTTTTGCAAGGGCATACTAGAACACGAAAACGCAATAAAAGACGGGGCCATTTCCAAATGGTCCCATTTTTTTTTACATTAGGGCGATAAACTAACTACACCATGGAGGAAAAAAAACACATAGAAGCAAAGGAGCTAATCATTGAAACGCTTTCCAGCAAAGCTACCCTTAAGCAGAACATTTACGACAATACCCTCGAGGTGTTTGACCAGCTAAAGGAGGTGCTTCATGAAATTACCTCGGATGTAAACCTGAACATCAAGGGATTCGACAAGAGAATAAAACTCGAGTATAACGACAAGGGGAAATTCGAGGCAGAGCTAAGAATGGCTGGAGATGTTCTAATCTTTAGCATGCACTCCAACGTTTTTGAATTCGATAGGGACCATAGCGTTTGGAAACTTTCCTACGTACAGGACGACAAAATGCGAAGCTACTGCGGAATTATTAACATTTACAACTTTCTATCCGATTCGTTTAAGTACAATAGGCTCGACGACCTTGGATACCTTATTGGACGTATCTTCATAAACAAGGATAACCATTATTTTGTAGAGGGGAAACGTCAAATGGGATTCCTCTACAACAATTTTGGATCCGCCAAGATCGACAAAGTTGGTCTGCGAAAAATAGTGGAAACAGCCATGCTTTACACCCTTGAGTTCGACCTTCTTGTTCCACCCTACGACAACGTAAAAATTGCATCGGTTGCTCAGGTTACGGCCAAGATTGAAAACTCTAAACTGCAAACAGGTAAACGCCTAGGCTACAAGTTCAATTCCGACGACGTGCTGGAAGAAAAATAACTTTAGAGCCGAATACCAAAGCCACAAACATTACGAGCACACACAGATATGAATTGAGTTTCCACGCTCAACACGGTTAAAGTATTCGCCGTGTTGGCTTTCCTACCGTCCTAACCTAACCTTACCCATATGAAAAAAGTTACCTTGCTAATTATACCATTCAGTTTGGCCATGGCCAGCTGTGGAAGCAAACCCCAACAAACTTCTCCCATGCAAAGCAAAGTTGATACCTATGCCGAAGTGGAGCTCAAAGCCGATATTTCCAGCTTTTCACCAAGCCAAAAACAGATGCTAAGCTATCTCTTCGATGCTGCTGAACAAATGGACCAGATTTTCTGGGAAGAGGCTTACGGCAATAAGGAGAACCTCCTCGACACCTGCTCCGATAGCGCCATGAAAGAGTTCATCGAAATAAACTATGGTCCGTGGGAGCGTCTCAACGGTGATAAAGCCTTTATTGAGCGCTTTGGAGAAAAACCGCTGGGAGCAAATTTTTACCCGCACGACATGACGAAAGCAGAATTCGAAGCGTTTAGCGACTCTACAAAAACCTCACAGTACACGGTAATTGAAAGGGACCAAGATGGAAACCTAAAATCGGTTCCCTACCACATTGCCTTTAAGACTCAAATAGATAAAGCCGCAGAATTAATGAGAAAGGCAGCCAGCTTAGCAGAAGATGCCGGGTTTAAAAAATACCTTGAGCTGCGCGCCGATGCACTACAAACCGACGAATACCTAGGCAGTGATCTGGCGTGGATGGACATGAAAACCAACTCGGTGGACTTTGTTGTTGGGCCAATTGAAAACTACGAGGATGCGCTCTATAATTACAAAGCGGCCCATGAGGCATTTGTACTTGTGAAGGATCAAGAGTGGACAAAAAAGTTAGCGCACTTTGCGGCACTTCTACCAGCGCTTCAAAAGGCTCTTCCGGTTGACCCGAAATACAAAACCGAAGTTCCAGGCAGCGATAGCGATCTAGGTGTATACGATGCTGTTTTTTACCAAGGCGACTGCAATGCTGGGGGCAAGACCATTGCCATCAATCTACCCAACGATCCCCGGGTGCAGATGGAGAAAGGAAGTAGAAAGCTGCAACTTAAAAATGCCATGCGCTACAAATTTGAGAAAATACTTGAGCCCATTAGCAAAATATTAATTGCACCAGAACAGCAAAAGAACATCAAATTCGACGCTTTCTTTGAAAATGTCATGTTTCATGAGGTTTCCCACGGATTAGGAGTGAAAAACACCATCAACAACAAAGGAAAGGTAAGGGGCGCCTTGAAGGAACAGTTTAGCACCATTGAAGAAGCAAAAGCTGATATTCTAGGAGTGTATCTCGTAATGCAGCTAACCGAAATGGGTGAGCTAACCAACCAAAATCTAATGGACAACTACGTCACCTTTATGGCTGGCATTTTCCGCTCTGTTCGATTTGGTGCCTCTTCTGCTCACGGAAAGGCCAACATGCTTACATTTAACTACTTTAAAGAAGCAGGCGCTTTTACCAGAGACCCTAACACAGGAACCTATTCTGTAAACTTCGAAAAAATGACTGCGGCAATAAAGTCGCTCGGCAACCTAATTATTACCTTGCAGGGCAATGGCGATTATGAGGGAGCCAAGCAGCTCATTGCTCAAAAAAGCATAATCGACTCGACCCTTGCAGGGGATATTAATCGTATTAACAAGGCCAACATCCCCACGGATATACGCTTCAAACAAGGAAAAGAAGTTCTCGGGCTACAGTAATTACGTAGGGAAGAGCAATACGCGGTTGCTCTTCCCTACCACCCAACGGGAGACATTCCCACTTGCAGTTTCTTAAATTTATTGCTAGATTTAGCGGTGCATACTTTACACTTTAACGACACACTACCTATGAATCTGACTTTTAACTTTATCAAGTCTGTTTCAAACATCTACGACGAAATGATTGAGAATGGATTCTCCCTGGTATACCTTGGAGAATTTAGCCATGATATCACCAAAATGTTCACACAGATGGCGGAGTCAGACATGGAGAAAAACAGCGAAGAACGAGCCGTTCAGCGTAAAGTATACCATGTAATGGTTGAAACTCTCCAAAATATGAACAAGCACTCCGATGAAATAAAGGAGAGTAACATTGGAAACGGACTATTCATTATTGGCAAAAAGCAAGATACCTACTACATAATCACGTCGAATAAGGTGGCAGGACACCATAAAGAGCCCCTAGAAAACGCACTGAATCAAGTAAACACCGCCACCAAGGAGGAACTCAACCAAATGTATCGCAAGCAGATACGGGAAGGAAAACTTTCAGATAAAGGTGGTGCCGGGTTAGGCCTTATTGATATTGCAAGGAAAATTGGTGAGCCGCTTAACTACCAATTCCTCCAACTTGATGAAAAAAACTATTTTTTCATCCTTAAGGTCGAAATCAACTCAAAAAAATTCGGAAAGGAAAATTAACAAGTTCAAATCTCGTTATACCTTTCCATAGCGAAAAGACAATGGGAGGGAGAAAAATACTGCGCAATAGTGTTATCCTAGCAACCACGCTACTTTGGTTGCTTTTTCCATTTATGGTAAAGGCTGAATTATCCGACACCCTTAGGCTAAAAAAGGGACAGATACTGGTTACCTCTACCAGCAAATTAACAATTACCAACGACACAACCCTCATTCTTGCCGATTCCGTAGATTATGTTGTAGTAAGGGATGGTGCAAAAGGGGAAAAACTCTTTACCCAGCTCAAAACTCAGGCCTCAAAAAAAGGATTTACGCGCGAGATATACAGTTGGATGGTGCGAAATACCAACCAGGTTAACAAGCCAAATGATGAAGAGGTTACCAGCCGCGAGGACCAGCTTGCCCCATTCTCTGGACGCCCAATTCGAAGAATCATCTATGAGCAAGAGCCCGTATTCTCCATCTCCTCAACCGACACCTCTACAGCGCAAAGGGCATTGAAAATGTGGGGAAACCGTCTGCACATTAAGACAAGGCAATTCATTCTTAAAAACAATACGCTGCTAAAGAAAGGGGAGCCGTTTGACCCGTATGATGCAGTGGAAAACGAGCAGTACCTGCGTAATCTTCCCTTTATTTCGGATGCTCGAATCTCGGCCGTTGCCGTAAGCAACAGCGACTCCGTAGACGTTGTTATCACAACGCGCGACCTCTGGAGTAAAGCGTTTCTGCTGGAGGTAGCCGATCCTCAAAAAGGGCAATTTGCAATTTACGACCGCAATATTGGCGGGCTTGGTCACGAATTCCAGACAACGATTCTCTACGACTATAAAGCAACAAAAACTGTCGGATTCGACGGTGATTACAAGATCAACAACTTCTTTGGAAAGTTTATTGTAGCAGATGTCAATTACCATAACGCCTTTGACGACCGATACCTATCGTTTTCCTCCACCAGATCATTTAACCAGTCAAAGTTGAAGTATGCCGGAGGATTAGCTTACAAAATCCGGTCGCAGCCAAGGTATATCTTCGATTTCGACAGCACCTTCACCGTTCAATCACAGATGGAGGATGGCTGGATTGGACGGAGTTATACGTTGAACAAGGGAACAAAATTTTCCCCCTACAAAGAACAGCTAACGTTTTCCACCCGACTAACTCGCTATGGATTTGGCAGCCGACCGCCAACAGACAAGACTTACAATCCTGAATTCCACAACCGAACAATCCTTTTGGGAGGCATAACATACTCCACGCAGCGCTTCTTTCAGAATAGCCTTATTTACGGCTACGGAAAAACCGAAGACATATCCCAGGGGTTTAAGTTCGAATTAACTGGTGGATATGAAATTGGTGAATACAACGAAAGAACCTACCTCGGCGCGATATTTAGCATGGGAAAGCTTTACTCTCTTGGCTACAACATGCTGAAATTTAGCATTGGCTCCTATATTCGGAGAGGTAATGCGGAGCAAGGTACTGTTAGGGTTGACTTACGGCAATTCTCCAACCTGTGGCAAATGGGGACATTCAAGATGCGACAATTTTTGAATGTGACCTACACGGCTGGATTCAATAGATTTTACGGGGAGGGTGAAACCATTCTCCTATCCTCTAAGGATGGAATCAGAGGGCTCACCATTCCAGACATCTCTGGCACCCAAAGGCTCAACGTGAACGCCGAAATGGTATTTTTTACACCATACGCTCCGCTGGACTTTCACGTGGCCCTTTACACTTACTTCGACATGGGTATGCTTGGTCAACCTTCGCAGTACATCTTTAATGGTGCCTACTACTCAGGATTTGGGGTTGGCATTCGTATGAGGAATGAAAATCTTGTTTTCCGTATTCTGCAAATTCAGCTAGCCTACTACCCCCGCCTACCGATTGGCTCAATACCCCACTACATAAACATTTCGGGTATTCAGGGAAGTCGATTCGAGAATTTCTACCCTACCCCACCCGATCAGGTTAAGTTTGAATAAAAAAGCAGAAATGCTGTAAACAAAATGGCTTCCGCCGTGTTCCTAGGGCAAAAACAGTATCACTAAAATTTGATTCCATGGCTGTATTAGTTGGAAAAAACGCCCCTGCTTTTAAGACAAAGGCAGTGATTAATGGCGGTGAGATTATTGAGAATTTTTCTCTAGAACAATATGTTGGAAAGAAGTATGTTGTATTCTTTTTCTATCCAGCAGATTTCACCTTTGTTTGCCCCACTGAAATCCTTGCATTTCAGGAAAAAATTGATGAATTCCAGAAGAGAAACACCGTGCTGGTAGGATGCTCGGTAGACTCTGAATTTTCACACTGGAAATGGCTCCAAACACCCGTAAAAGAAGGCGGTATTCAAGGAGTAACCTTCCCCTTGGCAACCGATCAATCCAAGACAATCTCTGAAAATTACGACGTGCTGGCTGGAAGTTACGACTATACCGACGCTGGAACCGTTGAGTTCAATGGAACGCCACAATCGTACAGAGGATTGTTTTTAATTGACAAGGAAGGAGTTGTTCGCCACCAGGTAGTGAACGACATGCCTCTTGGTCGCAATATCGACGAAGTGCTAAGAATGGTTGATGCACTCCAATACTTCGAGGAAAATGGTGAGGTTTGCCCGGCCAACTGGTCAAAGGGTAAAAAGGCCATGACTGCCTCTCAAGACGGGGTTAAAGAATATTTGTCAGCGAACTAACCTTATGTCAACAAACAACAAAAAGGCCCGGCGTTTTCCGGGCCTTTTTGTTTATGCAGCAAACTGCTACCTTTGAATCGTGAGAAAGACCTTTTCATTTTCTACCGTAGGGCTAAATCTAGCCGAGCTTAAATCGAGAATTCTAAGCTACTGCTCCGCCTTTGACCACTCCGCCTACTATGATTCGAACAGCTTTAAATACAAAAGCGAGAATCACAGCCATTACATGGACTACGAGTTAGTTGCAGCAGCGAACGCCACAACGGAACTATCGTCAAAGTGTCAAAATCTTGCGGCGATTGACCAGCACCTTACAGCGCACTCCGACTGGCTTTTTGGTTACCTATCATATAACCTTAAAAACGAACTCTTTCCTCTAACACCAACGCATACAAACCAATCTGGCTTTGATGATTTTCACTTCTTTCAACCCGAAACAGTTTTTCTTATTAAGAATGATCGTCTTGAAATTCAAAGCCTTCTGCCAAATTACAAGTTAGATCAACTTGTTGGAACAATTTTGAACAATCAATCTCCAAAAGAAGAAAGCGTAATTTCTCATGAGCCCATTACCTTAAAACCCACCATTAGCAAGGAGGAGTACATCCAGAAGGTAAATTCGCTAAAACAGCACATACAACGTGGTGATATCTACGAGGTTAACTTTTGCCAGGAATTCAGCAAAGTAGGGGTCAGAATCAACCCACTCCCCCTCTTTACCAAGTTGAAACAAACATCGCCTACTCCATTCTCAGCATGGTTTAGGCAGGGGAATAGCTACCTACTGAGCGCCAGTCCCGAACGTTTTTTGAAGCGAAGCGGAGACGATCTTTTCAGCCAACCTATCAAGGGAACAGGTCCAAGAGGGAGCAGTGAACAGGAGGACCGTAAGAACCTGGCGGCACTACTGCAGTCCGAAAAAGAAATTGCAGAAAATGTAATGATAGTGGACCTTGTAAGGAACGATCTCTCAAAAATAGCAGCAAAAGGATCGGTTACCGTAGAGGAGTGCTGTCGCCCCTACCGTTTTCCACAGGTCTACCAGCTCATCTCCACCATCCGATGCCAGCTGCGCAAATCAGTTGGGTTCCGAGAAATAATTGAAGCAACCTTTCCCATGGGTTCCATGACTGGAGCACCCAAGCTACGGGCCATGCAGCTAACCGATGAGTATGAATCGTTTCAGCGGGGCATCTACTCCGGATCGGTCGGCTATATTGCCCCCAATGGAGACTTCGACTTTAGCGTAGTGATAAGAAGCTTTGTGTATAACGAAACAAATGGATATCTTTCGTATGCCGTTGGAGGTGCAATTACCATGCAGAGCAATGCACATGAAGAATATGCCGAATGCACGGTAAAGGCCAAGGCAATGAACGATACACTTTTCCAGTGCAATGAAACAGAATATTAGCAACGTAGTAAGCAATTTTTTTATTGAACACAAGCTTGAGACTCCAATGCTGGTTGTTGGGGTTAGCGGAGGTATCGATTCCATGGTACTCCTCCATTTGCTCCATTCGCAAAAACTTTCATTATCAGTGGCTCACTGTAACTTCCAACTTAGGGGAAAGGAGTCCGACGAGGATGAAGCGTTTGTGGTTAACTACTGTCGGCAAAATGGCATCCCCTGTTTTGTTAAGCAATTCCAAACGACACAAATTGCAAAGGAAAAGGGAATCTCCATTGAGATGGCTGCTAGAGAGTTACGCTACGCTTGGTTTGAAGAGCTACGCGCTGAACTTAGGGCCAGCCACGTTGCCATTGCCCACAACCAAAACGACTCCATTGAAACGTTCTTCCTCAACCTTACCAGAGGAACCGGGCTCAAAGGACTTCAAGGGATTAAGCCTGTAAGTGGCACCATTCTTCGACCGCTGATTACCGTTAAGCGAAACGATATTGTGCAGTATGCCGAAAGCTTCAATCTCAACTATAGAACAGATAGCACCAATCTCACCGACATATACCGACGGAACTATATTCGGCACAACATAATACCGCTGTTCGAAGAGCTTAACCCCTCATTCTTAGCTACAATGGAGCAAAACATGTCGCTACTGGCAAGCTACAGCGCCATTGTTGATAGCCAAGTTGGCGCAGCAAGAAGTTCCTTCACAAAAAAGGAATCAGGAGAGCTGCACCTCGACATCGATAAGTTTACAGCTCTCCCTGGCTGGAAGAGCATTCTATATGAAATTCTTAGCGATTACGGCTTTTCGGTGGGCGAAATTGAGAATGCGATTACGCTAGCCACCTCGCAAACGGGCAAGCGTATCGAATCGGCGACGCACACGCTTTGGAAAAATAGGAACAACCTAGTGGTTGCACCAAATCAGCTACCTGAAAGCGAAGCGGTAACCATTTCCCAATCGGAGGGCAAAATTGACCTACCCGTTACGCTTAGCTGGGAAACAAAAGTCCTGACAGGGGAAGATCTGCCTCGTATTACCTCTATGGCCATACTCGATCCTGAAGCGTTAACATACCCCATCACCCTGCGAAGATGGAAACCCGGAGATACGTTCACTCCATCGGGTATGAAGGGTAGCAAAAAGGTGAGCGACTTCCTCACAGATGTAAAGGTAGATAGCCCCCAGCGGTCGAGAATATATGTTCTTGAGTCGGGGAATAAAATTGTTTGGATTGTTGGGTTGCGTATTAGCGAGCAGTTTCGCAAGCATGGTAAAACAGGTCCTGCCGTTGTATTTCAGCTGCAAAATACCTAGCTGCCCTCCACCTCACTCAATTCGAGCCACCGAAACTCCTTCTCCTCCACAATCTGAATCAATTCAGCTACTCGCTTCGATTTCTCAACAAGCAAAGCTGAAGATAGCGAGCCAGAATTCAGCTCTTCCTCCAGCTGCTTTCGTTCGCCATTGAGCGCCTCCAACTCCTTCTCCAACTGCTCCATCTCCTTCTTCTCCTTAAAGGTTAACTTACGAGGGCGTTCTACATCTGGCTTCTTACTTTCCAGAACAGGTTTTGAATCCTTCTTCTCCTTGCGCTCCTGCTTTTCGACAGAGCCTTTCCATGCTCTCAGCTCGGTGTAGGTGCCCACAAAATCCTTAATAGCACCATTACCCTCAAAAATAAAGATGTGATCCACAACCTTATCCATAAAGTAGCGGTCGTGGGAAACAACTATCACGCATCCGGTGAAATCACGCAAGTAATCCTCCAACACGTTAAGCGTTAGAATATCCAAATCGTTTGTGGGCTCATCGAGCACCAAAAAATTTGGGCTTTTCATGAGAATGGTAAGTAAATACAGGCGCCTTTTCTCCCCACCGCTAAGCTTGTATACAAAGTTTTGCTGCATATCGGGAGGAAACAGAAAATGGGTGAGGAACTGCGAAACACTCAACGTTTTGTCCTTGCCCACTTTCACCACTTCAGCAATGTCGCGTGCAATATCGATAACCTTTTTCGACTCGTCGAAATCGAGCCCATCCTGTTTATAGTAACCGAAAACAACGGTTTCCCCCACATCGATGATTCCCGAATCGGGTAGCATCTCACCGGTAGCAATTTTCAGAAAGGTAGTCTTACCCGTTCCGTTATCGCCCACAATGCCAATCTTCTCGAAGCGATTAAATGTATAGGTTAAATTATCTAGGATCACCTGACTTCCAAACCGTTTAGACACATCCTCCAACGACAATATCTTTCCCCCCAGTCTGCGGGTGGAGGAGCTAATGTCAACGGATGATTCCCGTCTACCAGCATTGGCCTTATCTTTCAGGTCGTAGAATGCATCAATGCGATACTTTGCCTTGGTGCCTCTGGCCTGTGGCTGCCTGCTCATCCACTCCTGTTCACGACGGAGCAAATTTGTTGCTTTTTCAACAGAGTTGGCATGGGCCTCGATCCGTTCCGCCCGTTTCTCCAAGAAATAGGAGTAGTTGCCCTTGTATTGGTAGATGGCCTTCTCATCTATTTCCACAATATCGGTGCATACTCGGTCAAGAAAGTAGCGGTCGTGGGTAACCATCAGTAAGGTTATGGAGGTTCCCGATAGGTACTCCTCTAGCCACTCCACCATCTCTAGGTCGAGGTGATTGGTGGGCTCATCAAGAATTAGCAGGTCGGGTTCGTTAATCAACACGTTGGCTAGCGCCACTCGCTTACGTTGGCCACCAGACAGTTCGCCAATTCTCTTGTCAAGAAAATCAACGTTGAAGCGAGTTAAAATTTGCTTCACCCTAACCTCGTAATCCCATGCCTTAAAGTGGTCCATCTGCTCAATGAGCTGTCCAAGGTCGAGGCCTTCGTGCCCGTGCATGGCCAGCTCGTAGTTGCGAATGAGCTCCACCATCTGCGATGAGGAGGCAAAGGCAGCCTGATAAACGGTAAGATCCGGGGCAAAATCAGGATCCTGCTCAAGGTAGCCTATTCGGATGTCATTTTTAAATACTATCGATCCGGAATCGGCACTATCCTTTCCGGCAATTATATTCAACAGCGTAGTTTTTCCAGAACCATTTCTAGCGACCAGCGCAACCCGTTGGTATTGATCCACGGAAAACTTAATATCGGAAAACAGCACCAAATCGCCGAAAGACTTGCCTAACCCTTCAACCTGCAAGAAAGAAGCCATACAATAAAAATTTCCCAAAGGTAGCTTCAATTCTGCAAATGATGGGATAAAAGTTATGGACATTCGCTCATAAGTTGAAAAGCTATTACCTTAGAGGCAAAAATCCAATGACCCGAAAAGAGCTATTCAGCCAGGTTGTGGCATACTTTCAGGAGTCAATGCCGGTGGCCGAAACAGAGCTTCACTACAACACCCCCTACGAGCTGCTGGTTGCTGTAATCCTTTCGGCACAATGCACAGATAAGCGTGTAAACGAAATTACGCCCCCCTTTTTTAAGCAATTCCCAACGCCAGCAAAGCTGGCGGAAGCCGAGGTAGACGAAATATTTGAGGCAATACGCAGCTGCTCCTACCCCAATAATAAGGCCAAGCACCTATCGGGCATGGCCAAAATGCTGATAGAAAAGTTCAATGGGGAAGTGCCATCCGATACCGATGAGCTTCAACAGCTCCCCGGCGTGGGTAGGAAAACCGCCAACGTAATTCTCTCTGTTGTCTTCAATAAGCCTGCACTTGCCGTAGACACTCATGTGTTTAGGGTTGCTGCACGAATTGGACTAACGGTAAATGCCAAAACTCCGCTGGAAACGGAAAAACAGCTGGTAGCCTATTTTCCGAAAGATCTTCTACCCATCGCCCACCACTGGCTCATTCTGCATGGCCGCTACGTATGCCTTGCCAGAAAGCCAAAGTGCAACAGTTGCGGGCTTACCGACATCTGCAAGTATTACCGTCAAATGGAAAGAAAAGAACAATAGCCACGAGATACTCACTCCGCAATCGCTTCAAGAGTAAGCTCAGCAGATGATAGGTAATGAATATCACCATGATTTTCTGAAGAATATGGAGTTATAGGAGTGATAATCTCACCTAACTTTTTCTATATTTACCTCAAAGCCAATATGCAGCATACCAAAATCGGATGGAAGAGAATACCCCAACACTATTTACCCAGCTGAACAAGGCTGATTTGCTGAATATTCTGAGCAATACACCAACGGGTGTAGCCATAATTCAGAATGGGAAAATATGCTTCTGCAATAGCCACTATGCTAGCATAGGTGGGTATGAAGTATCCGACTTGCTTCACAAGCCGCTAATCAACATCATTCATAAAAAAGACCGAAAACTTCTTGGACTAGTACTTGCCAAAGATTTCCCTGAAATTAGGAATAATCGAAGAAACTCTTTAACCTACCGCATTCTGGATAAAGAGGGCAACATGAAGTGGATTAAGTCGCACATCACCATCATAGAGTGGGGTGGCGAGATTGCCCTGCTCGATAGCGCCATCGACTTTACACAGCAGAAGCAAAATGAGGCACTCGTTCTCGAAGAAGAGAAAAACTTTAGGCTTCTCTACAACAGCATCGACGACCTAATTCTTATTGTAAACAGCAGCCTTCACATCATACAAACAAACAATGCCACGCTCCGAGTTCTTGGCTACAAGGAGCATGAAATTCTATTTAAGACGCTTAACGAGATTCACACAAACGACATCGTTGGGCTTGCCGAAGACCTCTTTGGTAATCCAAAACTTCCAGACAACAGGGCAATTGTAACCGATGTGTACAAGTCGAATGGGGAGGCCCTTGTTACCGAAACCTCCATAATGAGAGGAACTTGGAGTGAGCGTCCAGTACTCTTTCTGTTCAGCCACAACATTACCGACAAAATAAATGCGGAAAAGGCCATAAAGGCTTCTGAGGAAAAGTTCCACAAAGCTTTTGAGACCAGCCCCATAAGCATGGCCATAAACACCATTGACGGGGGGATATTCCTCGATGTAAATAACTCATTTATACGAACCTTTGGATTTAAGCGCAAAGGCGACGTTGTTGGAAAAACCATTGCAGAGATTGACTTCTATGTAGAACCCGCCGATGGTGATAAAATTAGGGAAGAGTTATCCATCGTGAGTAGGCTTGAGAATAAGGAGATACTTCTCCGTAAAGCCAATGGAGACATCGTTACTGGCCTATACTCTGGCGAAATTATCAACATCCTTGGGGAGGATTGCATTATTTCGGCCATTAACGATATTACCGATCGCAAAAAAGTGGAGAACACCCTGCAGGAGCGCACGGCCCAGCTTTCGTCCATTCTCAACAACCTCCCATTCCTCGCTTGGATAAAAAATAATGATGGACAATTTTTGGCGGTGAATGATGCCTTTGCTAACCATTATCACCAACCCATTGAAAAGGTTATTGGACATACCGACTTCCAGTTCTGGCCATACGAAAAGGCGTTAAGCTTTAAGGAGAGCGATGAGCTGGTAATACAAACTAAGCAAAAGCTCTTCTTTGAGGCCAGCGAGGAGATTAATGGCAAAATAGTTCACTGGGAAACCTTTAAATCCCCAGTATTGAACCTTGAGGGCAAGGTTATTGCCACTACCGGCATTACTCGGGATATTACCGAACAAAAGGAATATCAAATTGAACGAGAAAAAAACCTGATGTGGCAGGAATTTCTCACCGAATTTTCCTTCACACTTGCCATAACACCCTCCTACGAGAAAATTCTGGAAAAACAATTTGCAAAAATTGGTAAGATGCTGAGTCTCTCACGCGTTTTTTACCTTGGAATTGAAGATAACCAGTTTGCCCACCTTGAGTATGAATGGTGCGCCCCAAGCACTATCAGCAAAAAGGACATAGTAAAGAACATTGACCTTGGAAAGCTTACCGACTACAACATCGAGCTGCAAGTTGGAGAGATAATTTCCATAGAGAATGTGGCAACGCAGCTTCCAAAATCTTGGCAAGGAATGCTTACCGCACGCGGGTCCAAGTCGGTACTAGTTGCACCAATTTTCCAAAATAACGAGCTGATAGGTGTGGTGTGCTTTGAGGAAACAAGAACTTTCCGTTCTTGGAAAAGATTTGAAATAGAAGGAATAAAAACCATCACCAACTTACTCTCCTCGGCCATAGAACGAAAGCAGGCAGAAGCGCTGCTGAGCAAAAGCGAAAAGAAGTTCAGGGAGTTTGCCGAGCAGCTGCCCGAATCGGTGTTTGAAACGGACCTTGCTGGAGCAATAACCTACGCCAACGACCTGCTTTACGCACAGTTTAATTTAAAGAAAAGTCAGACACCTATATTTCTGAAGAGACTTCTATGTGCCAATGATGCCGACAACTTCGACAAGCTGTTCCGCGATGCCACAAAAAAGCACGAATCGCCCATTGGTGAGTTCATGGCAAAGCAAGGGCTCCATAATGAATTTCCAGTGCTCCTGCACCTAAGCCCCATTGTAGAAGATGACAAGTGCATTGGAACACGAGGGCTGCTCATAGACATCTCGGAGCGAAAGAAGCAGGAAATGGAGCTCGTTGCGGCAAAGGAATCCGCAGAACGGGCATCAAAGGCAAAGGAGGAGTTTCTTTCGGTAATGAGTCACGAGATACGAACCCCTCTCAATGCCGTTATTGGCCTAGCGAATCTGATGCTTCAGGAAGAACCCCGATTAGACCAAAAGGAAAACCTCGACACCCTGCTGAGTTCCGCTCAAAGTCTCCTAACCCTCATTAACGACATTCTCGACTTCAGCAAGATTGAGGCAGGGAAAATTGCCATTGAACAACGACCAGTCAACCTCAAAAATTTTGCTCAAAGCATCGCTAAAACCTTCGAAATTTCGGTGGCAAACAAAGGGCTTAAGTTCATCACAAAAATTGATAAAAAGCTGCCAGAAACGCTTGTTACCGATCCCTTCCGCATCAACCAAATTATCACCAATCTTGTTGGCAATGCCATAAAGTTTACACCATCAGGATCCATTAGCCTGAAGATAAAGCAGAAGGAGACAAAACAAGATGAGGTGCTGATTCGCTTTGAGATAGTTGACACCGGCATAGGTATTGAAAAGGAGAAGCAAACTGAGATATTTAAAGAATTTACGCAGGCTGATGCTGCCATAACCCGGAAGTATGGCGGAACGGGATTGGGCCTTGCCATTAGCAAAAAGTTGGTAAACCTTCTCGGAGGCGATTTAAACATAAAAAGTACACCCGACGTGGGCTCAGTCTTCTACTTCGACATCTGGATGTTGGTTCATCAGGAAGTAGAGCAAAAGAATGATGCGGCAAAAGTGGTTGTTGAAGATGATGCTATTGAACCTCTGAAGGGATTTAAGATTCTGGTAGTAGAGGATAACGAGATAAATAAGCTCATTACACAAAAATTTCTCACCAAGTGGGGCGCAGAATTTTTCCACGCCGAAAATGGACAGGTGGCGGTAGATATGACAAAGGACCAGGATTTCAACTGTATTCTCATGGACATTGAAATGCCGGTAATGGGGGGCTATGAAGCCACTGAAAATATTCGAAAGCTGAACAGACCATTGGCTCATCAAGTTCCCATTGTAGCCCTCACGGCATCGGCCCTACCCGATATTCAGCATAGAATTACGAAAGCGGGAATGAACGATTTTCTGCTAAAACCGTTTAATCCAAAAGACTTGAGGCAAAAACTTTTACTCTGGCTTAAAAAATAGAGCACCGCAGAAAACGTTTCCTCTTGAGTCAACACTGCTGCTGGGTATGATAAGCATTAACATAAAAACACCAACATTATGAATAGGCATATCAAATGGCTATTTCTTGCCGCAATGGTTCTTGGCACCAACCTCGCCATAGGCCAGGAACTGCCGGTATTAAATCAGAAAATAGTGGACTACGTTACCACCGTAATTGGCAAAAAAGTGGATAGAGGAGAGTGCTGGGATCTTGCCAATAGGGCACTCACCGATAACAATGCCGAGTGGGATGGTCAATACAAGTATGGAAAGCGAATAGATCCCAAAAAAGATGAGGTAATGCCAGGCGACATCATCCAGTTTGAAAATGTAAAGGTGGTTTACAAGAAAGGGAATACCACTACCACCGAAATGATGCCACACCATACGGCTATTGTATACAAGGTTATCGCTCCGGGCGTTTATGAGCTGGCACACCAAAACACAGGCTTCTCTGGACGAAAGGTTGGTCTTAGCGAATTTAACCTCGAGCATATGGTAAAGGGTAGAATCTACTTCTACCGCCCCATTCCTAAAGCACAGAAATAAACTCAGCCATTTCAACTCCAACAATTACACAACTATGCTGAAGAAATTAGCAACCTTACTATTTTTTGCTTCATTAACCAACAGCTTGCTATCGCAAGCAATAACATTTCATATTAATGGCAGCGAAGCACACTATGCCCTAATTTACCGTTTCCATGGCTCCAAAACAGAGAAAGTAGACTCACTCCCACTTGTCGATTCAAATTACATATACAAACCAGGGCCAACGGCCACTGCTGGTGAATACCTGTTCTCCATGCCAGGAAAGCAGGATATTCATTTCCTATATACCGGTTCCAGCTTTACCATGCGGGCTAATTACAACGCACTGTCTGAAACGGTTGATTTTATTTCCTCAACAGAAAACGAGGTTTACCACGAGTTTCTTCTTCAAAAAGAGCTATACAATATGAAAAAAGAGGAGCTCGAGAATCGTTCTCGGCTCAGGAAGAACAGCAACAAACAAGAGTTCTTTGCCACCGAAATAGCTAAAGCACAAGCCGAATTCTGGAAGAATAGCCTCAACCTTGCCCAACACAACCCCGGTCTTCTGGCTACAACAATAATTAAGGCAAGCGTGGGAGAGGCAACACCTTCAACGCTTACAAGAGATGAAGCAGAAAAATGGAAGCAGGAACACTTTTGGGATAATGTTGACCTCACCGACCCTAGGCTCGAATTTACAGAAATTGGCGGCCGTATTATGTGGAACTACCTCGAACTCTTTTTCAACAAAACTATCGATAAGGAGTCGCAGGAAGCCATCTTCAAGGAGGCCCTAAACAAGGTGTTTGGACGATCCGACATCGCCGAAAACCTCGTTTTATTTTGGGCTAACGACCTGTTCAACACCTTCTCTGAAACCGACTACGATGGCCTTACCACCTACCTGTGGGACGGCTTTATTCAATCGCGTTGCAGTCAAGTGGATGAGGAGTCCATTACCCCTGCCGACATTGAAAAGATTAAAGCAACGGCCGTAGGTCAGAAGGCCTACGACTTTACCATAAACGCGGACGGGAAAAAAATTGTGCTTTCGGGGGTTAATGCAAAGTATACTCTCGTGCTATTCTGGGCCAGCTGGTGCCCCCACTGCATCCATGAACTTCCCATGATAAAAGAGATATTTGACAAGTACCGCTCCAAAGGGTTTGCCATAATTGGCATCTCCGTTGACTACGACAAATCGGAGTATGAAAAATTCCTGAAAAATGATAAGATTGATTGGCCCAACACCCTTGCGGCTGAATCGTGGCAAAGTGAGCTATGCAAGCGCTACAACGTTACAGGTACACCTAAAATGGTGCTGGTTGACAAAAATCTAACCATTATTTCGAAGCCTACAACGCCGGAGCAGCTCGAAGCGAAGCTCGTGGAGCTGTTGGGTAAGTAGAAAAAAGAACGTTAAACACCAATTTATAATCAGTAATTACTAACTTCACTTGGGTAATAAAAGAAGATTTTTCATCTGATAGCAACAGCAATACCAAGTAAAATATACTGATATGATTCGAATAACAATCACCTCACTTTTGCTGGTATTCCTTTTAAGCGAATGCAGCATGAATAAGCCTACGGACAAGAAAGCACAGTTTAAGGACGAAATCGCCACCGCAGAAAAAGCGTTTGCACAAATGGCAAAGGACAAAGGATTACAAGCCGCGTTTACCTTCTTTGCCGCCGACAGTGCCGTAATCAACCGGGGAGATGTCCTCATTAAAGGAAAGAATTCCATTTTTGCTTACTACGGAAAGCCCAGTGGGCTTCAAAATGTCAAGTTGGAATGGACCCCCGATTTTGTAGACGTTTCCTCCTCTGGCGACATGGGCTACACCTATGGAAAGTATCACTTTTCCGGGATGGATTCCTTTGGCAAGATGGTCGAAAATGAGGGAATTTTCCACACAGTTTGGGCACGGCAACCCGATGGTACTTGGAAGTTTGTATACGATTAAACAGCATTCCAAACTATAAAAAATGGCCACCATAGGTGGCCATTTTTGTAGCACTAGGAAATGGGGTTAGTTCAACGAGGAACTCCATTAACCGTTGTTGCCAAAGGGTTGAAGATATCAGTCGGTAACAACTGCAAGTGGTAGCCTGAATACCGACGCCAGCTCATCTGCCCAGCCGAGCATATCCTCATCGTCGGGTTCGCAGTAGCAGTTCACCATAACCTCTCTACCTTTCTGGTGGGCAGCTTTGAGGCTAAGCAAAATCCTGTTTAAATGCTCCTGAGAAATGCCATTGATGTAATCCAACTTCAAGTTAAGCGTGAGCGGATTGGTTGCCGTATAAGAAACGTAATCAGTAATCCAGTGAATAACCGGATCGATTAAAACCTGAGGATCGCTCGTAACAAATAGTCCTCGTAGTTCAACCACTCCGAGTTCAGCATTGCACGAAATTTCAGGGGTAAGCTTTGTTGCTTCTTGGTGATAAGAGTTTAGGGCCATGGTTTTGTTTTTTTTGACCACTAAATTTATGATTAAAACTTTAAACAAGAAAAGCTTATATATAAAAATTGGCGCCATTAATAATGGCGCCAATTTTTATAAAGTATAGTTCCATCTCTAGATGTTAAGAAGAAACTGTGATGGATTGATAAGGGAAATATCTTGCTGGCGCCCATTAATTGACACCAACAAGATTCAGAATTTATTTGGTTTCCTTAAGCTTTGCCATATACATCGCAAAGGAGCGGTATAGGAAGTGAGTCCATTTTCCAAAAGGCACAATAATTAAAGCCCATTGCACCAACACAATCATGTGGAACAAATACATCCATTTATTCTGCTCTAGGATATTGACATCGATAAACAACCTTACGGTAAAGGCGGTAAGCCCCATCAACAGCAACCAGATTACAAAAAACCAGTCAGATGGTTGAGAATGGCTACTAACCTGTTTCTTCTTTTTAATACGACTCGACACAAAATCAACGGTAACAGCAAAGATGATAATGCTCTCAACGTATCCAAGTGAGATAACGAACATATTTGTAGCCGAAAACCAATTGAGAAATACGGTGGTAAACAGCAGTGTTAAGTAACCAATCACCAGAATGAAGTGCTCGAACCAACGAAACTGGTTATCGTCGCAGCCTAAGGCACGCTTCTGGGTAAACATGTGCACAAACAGCTCCCCCAGTGCTGTAAAGTAGGTTTTAATGGGAACCTTCACCTGTGGTTTACCAATTACCAACCACCACATCCGAATAATGTTTGGAAGTAGAATAATGGTAAATACGGAGGCTATGGCTATCATTTCGAATAAGTGACCAACGTGCATGATCTTCTCGAGATCGAAATTCTCGTAGGCACCATAAAAAATAACAGCAACAGCAGTAAGGATAAACATAACAATGCTCAATGGCAAAGACTTGTATAGAAGACCAGATAATCCAGTCCAGTCATACACACCAGTAAGCCAGCGTCTGAGCGACATCATTAATTCGCCGGGATTGGCCACCTGAGGGCAATTGGTAGAGCATTCGCCGCAGTAATAGCAAAGCCAAGGTTTTAAAGAGGTTTTGATACCCTCCTCGTCTCCCAAAACGCTTAAGCGAACCATTTCCCTAGGGAAAGAATCGTTTTCGGTAGATAAAGAACAAATAGCTGTGCAGGTGCCACAGTTGTAGCAAGCATTATAATCGAATGCACCGTATTTTTTTAATTCTTTGCCGAATTCTGGATTTATAGTTGCCATTATTTTACCAATTTGTAGATGTAATACTCGTCCATATCATCAATTCCATCCACCTCAACTTCACCAAACTTGAGAAGTGTCATAAGATAGTAGGTGGTTTCGGCCAATGGCAGCTGGGCAGTTTCTGCAATTTGGGGAATGGTTTTACCCTCTTCCTTCAACGCCTCTAGAATTGCTTTCCGAATGCGAACATACTTCTTCCGGCCTTCCTGAACGTGTGCAGGAACCTTTCTTGTTTCCTTGATGATATTAATTGTTTTTGTCTTGGCTTCCATCGCTAAAGATTTTAAGATTCAGAAAGTGCATCAATCATGCCCTCGATTTGTGAATTAGTAAAACCAGCAAGATCGATAGCATCGGTTGGGCAAACTGGGGTACACATACCACATCCTTTGCAATTCGAAATGTTGATTTTCGCAACCGTACGGCCCTCATAGTCAACCTTATCAATAGCATCGAACGGACATACGGCGAAGCACTTATCGCACAATTCACAGGCGGCGGGGTTCACCATTGCTAGAGTAGGTTCAAGTGCAATTTCTCCCTTAGTTAGGATGGAGTTAGCTTTTGCAGCTGCAGACATCGAGGAATTTAAAGTCTCAAGAATATTCTTGGGTGCCTGGCAGGTACCAGCAATTAGTACACCATCGATAACGGTTTCTACCGGCCGCAACTTCATGTGAATTTCGTTGAAGAAGTGATCGCGGCCAACCGGAATCTTGAGGTTGTGCATCAAGCTGTCGTTCTGGCGTGGCACCATACCGGTAACCAGCACAATCAAGTCTGCTTCGGCCTCTACCTCTCTCCCAGCAGAAAGAATATCCTTAACCTTTACAAAGGTCTTACTCCCCTTAAGCTCGATTTGAGGTATGCTCTTTAGCGCAAATTGCAAGTATATATCTCCGCTCTTGGAAGACTCCGCGTAAAGTAGCTCCTGCTTACCGTAGGTTCTAACACCTCTGGTAAAGTGCATGTTTGTTATGTTCTTGAATTTACGCTTCACCAGCAAGGAAGAGTGAATTGCCGCTGTGCAGCAAAAGCGGGAGCAATACTTGTTATCGCCATCTTCCTGCCTGCTTCCCACACAGTATATGTAGGCTATCTTCTTTATGGTCTTTCCGTTGTAAACAAGCTGACCTTCGGATGAATCAACCAAACTTTTAAATTTGGGCAAGGTGATAACGTTATCAAAATCGCCGTAACCATACTCACCTTTGGTTGGTTCATAGGAGTCGAAACCGGTATTTACAATTAAAGCACCAACGTGTAAGGGAAGGGTTTCTTCGCCAACAGTTACTTTAATATCAAAATTTCCGATACTCCCCTTTTTCTCCAATAGCTGGGCATTTGTAAACAGCTTTATGTTGCTCCGAGACTTAATCTCACTGTAGAGGTTCGCCACCAAATCCTTTCCATGAACCTTGGAGGTAAATAGCTCGCCATAGGTACCCGCGTGACCACCCACCGAAGCCTCCTTCTCAATTAAGTAAACCTCGGTACCCATATCCGAAAGGGCAATAGCTGAGCGCATACCGCCAACACCGGCTCCAATAACGGCCACCGCGTTAGTCGTAGGAATTTTTGCGGAAGTTAGCGCCTTCGACTCCGAGGCACGAGCAATACCAGCCTTTACTAGGAGAATGGCCTTCTCAGTTGCTCCAACCGGATTGTCAGAATGGGCCCATGAACTCTGTTCTCTAATGTTTACCTGAACGTAGTTGTAAGGATTCATCCCAGCCCGATCAGCCACTGCCCTAAAGGTGGGAACGTGAAGCTTCGGTGAACATGAAGCTACCACAATTGCATCCAGCTCGCTGGTCTTAATGTCTTCAACCATCTCCTTTTGAGAGGAATCGGAACATGCAAAGAGGGTATTCTTCAGCAAGTAAACATTGGCCTCATCCTTAACGGCATCTTTAACTTTCTGTATATCAACATAATCGGAAATATTTCCGCCACAATGACAAACATATACTCCTATTTTCTTCTTCATGATTGTAGCTTTAAGTAACCAGATGTTTCAGCAGCAGCAGCACCGGCAGACATAATGGTATCGGGAATATCCATCGGTGCGGTAGCTGTTCCGGCAACAAATACACCTTTTATGGATGTAAGAGCGGGGCTTTGCAATAGATCGGGTTGGTTGATAAAGTTAGAAGCATCCAATTCGAGGGTTGCATTCTTGAAAACATTCACAATGGCAGGATTTGGGAGAAGGCCAACAGAAAGCACCACCAAATCGTGCTCCGATTCCTTTACCTTTCCTGTTGCAATATCCTCGTAGCGCAGGATGAGGTTCCCATTTTCCTTTTCAGTAACCAAGGCAACCTTACCCTTAACGTAGCGGGCGCCCATATCCTTGGCTTGCTCATAGAACTCATCATACCCCTTACCGAATGCCCGTATATTGATGTAATACATGGTGATGTCAGCCATTGGAAGTGCCCCCATCAGCAGCTGAGACTGCTTGCTGGAATACATACAGCACACCTGAGAGCATATAGCATTTCCACAAGTTTGGTCGCGAGAGCCCGTGCAGAAGATATAGGCAATCTTATCGGGAGTCTTTCCATCCGAAGGTCGTAGCACATTGTTGAAAGGACGTGTAGGTGCCAACTCGCGCTCCATTTGCATGGAGGTGATTACGTTTTTGAATCGGCCGTAACCATACCGAGGAATAAGTGTTGGGTCGAACAGGTTGAAACCCGTTGCAACAATAACCGCCTTCACCTTTACCTGAATAATTTCCTCTTTTTGAGAAAAGTCGATACAGCTGGAAGGACACTTTTGCTCGCACGCACCGCACAGCATACAATTCTCGATGTCGATGAGGGCTACGCGCGGATTTGCAATGTTGAATGGAATATGAACAGCCTTGCGGGCCACCAGGTTAAATTGAAACTGATCTTCCACAACCACTGGACATACCTTTTCACACTCCTGGCAACCAGTACAATCCTTTTCAATCACATATCGTGGGCGCTTCTTAAGCGAAGCAGAAAATAGGCCATTATCCTCCTTAATAATACTCTCCGCCTCCGTTAGCGTAAGAAGAGTAATATTGGGATGGCGGGCAGTTTCGGAAACCTTTGGGGTAGTGATGCAGGCTGCACAATCGAGGGTAGGAAAAACCTTACTTAGAAGTATCATTTTACCTCCAATAGAAGGTTCCTTTTCGATTAGCAATACCCGAAACCCCATATCTGCGAGCTTAAGAGCAGATTCTTCGCCCGCAATACCAGCTCCGACAACTAATACGTCAAAGTCAGTTATTTGATCAATTTCTTGGTTTGTCGGCATAATAGTGTTCTTAATACATGAGAAAACATAGTGCTATTTCATTGTTGTCATGCAACTCCCGTAAAAACATCTACTCCGGATTTAAAGTGTAGTGAGCAACACCTTATGTTGAGAGAGGAAAAGAATTGAAGTTCTGCTACAGGAAGTGTAAAGTGGCATCGCAAGGAATTTACAGCATCAACTTGGCGATTACAAAAGCAAGGTAAATACCATAGAACAAAGAGGCTAAGCCTTATTCATAGCCTCAAGTTCATTCATAAAACTTGTGATGTGCTTCACAAACGGCTCAGCACAAACAGAGCATATAGCGGCCATTTTCAGCTGGGAAGGTTTCAGTCCCTTTTCCTGCATCAGGCTATGCGTTTCCTTAATAATGTCGGAAGTGCGATCAACGCACTGTTCCCCAAACGAGCAGTCGGTACCGTCGGCAGCAATAAAAACGCCGCTGAACCCCTGTTCAAAAGCTCGCATTATCCACCGAGGCTTAATTCCACTAGAGCAAGGAACGCTAATGGAATAGACACGATTTGAGTAGTGCTTTTTAAGCAACCCTGCCAAATCGATGGCAGGGTCGGATATCTTTTCAGTCGAAAACACCAAAATCTTGGGGTTTGTCTTGCTATCCATTGACTATTTCTTTAAAAACATTCTGAAATACCCATTTTCCTCGATATCGCCAAGGTATTCAAAGCCTTGCTTGGTAGCCCACTTAGGAATATCCTTCTTGGTTCCTTCGTCTGCCGAAAGAATTTCCATTACCTGACCGGCTTCAATCTCGCCAATTGATTTCTTAGCTGCGAGCAGCGGACCGGGGCAAGAGGTTCCACGAGCGTCAACAATCTTGTCTGCCTTAATGCTTTTCAATTCTTCTGATGTCATGATGGTAAAGTATTAAATGAAATGATTAGATAAATAGCTGAACTGAACTCTCGTCGGCGTCGGCCAAGAATGTGCCAACACCACAGTATGAAAGGTGAGGGTAATCAATGATCTCATCCTTTTTGAAGCCCATGAGATTCATAGACATTTCGCAGATGCAAATCTCCACGCCAAGCTCGGCAGCGGCTGCAAAGAGCTCATCGAGTGAGGCCACGTTTTTCTTCTTCATCAACGACTTAATCATGGCCGGCCCCATACCGCTCATATTCATCTTAGAAAGCTTAAGGCTGTTGCGGCCGCTAGGCAGCATAAAACCAAACATCTTTGAGATGAAATCCTTGCCATTAGCCTTCTTTTTAGCATCGCGAAGCGCTGCAATAGACCAGAAGGTAAAGAACATCTTAACCTTCATATCCATGGCGGTGGCGCCAGTGGCAATAATCATTGAAGCAAGGAGCTTATCCATGTCTCCCGAAAAAACAACCATGGAGAGCTGATCCTTATTCTTATTCTCTAGTTGGGAAATTCGCTTCTGCAGATCTAGCATCTGCTTTTCAACGTCTACTACGCTCATATTTCTGGTTTAAATTAACATGTGAACGTCAGCATTCTGTGCTGCCGTAATATACTCGCTGATACCCACGATATCGTCGGTAAGGTCAATGAAGTCATCAAGTTTTTCGCCGCCCCATATCTTACCAGCAAGTCCGCAAATGTGAATTTTAAGGTTGGTAATCTCCTTTGCTTCACGGAAAAACTCAACCCAAGTTTTAACATTCAACCGCTTGAGTGAATCCATAAACTCCGCCTTTAGATCGGCATTTTCGGCCATCGCCAGCTTGCTGGCATCATCGCCAATACCCTTTTTAAAGGCTCTTGCCCCTTGAAGTAGTACGTAGATATCGATGTCCATATCGTCGGCGGCAGCACCGCTAATTATCACTCCTGCAGCAGTTAACTTATCAATGCTGCCTGAGAATAGTGCTAAACACATTTTCTTATGTTCCATGGCTAACAGTTTTTAGTAACTTTGCACCAAAAGTATATGTATATCCAACTATATGTTTCTGTACAGCCCTAAATCTCAGCAACATTTTTTGTGATTGTAATCACATGTGATTTGTAAAACACAACAAGTATGGCACTTAACTCCACAATAGACCAAAGAAAATCGGGCTGCAACAGCTGCGTTGAGTGTGAATTTCACTCAAAAGCTGCAAAAAACCTCAGCGCGGATCAGCTCAAGTTCATGAGCACAAACTCGCTCAATGCAGAGTTTAAGAAGGGAGAGATCATCATAAAGCAGGGAGCCTTCTCGCTAAACATTGTATACCTAAGAACCGGCCTTGTGAAGGTTCATATTACTGGCGTTACTAGCAAGGACCACATTCTTAAGTTCGTAAAAGCGCCTGCCTATATTGGCCTTCCAACCAGTATTGGCGATAAAATCAATCAGTTTTCGGTCACTGCCATCGAAGATTCTTCGGTATGCTTTATCGACCAAGATTGCTTTAACGACCTGCTGCATGCCAACGAGGATTTCTCCTACGAAATTATCGTGGGATTGTGCAAGGATGAACTTCAGTGCTTTAAGTATAGCCTCTACAGAACGCAGAAGCACGTAAGAGGTCTCGTTTCTGAAATGCTGCTATACTTTGCTCGGGAGATATACCAAAGCGACACGTTCATATGTCCACTCTCACGGTATGAAGCCTCCGACTTTATAGGTACATCACGAGAAACTGTATCGCGAATCCTCTCCGAGTTCGAGAAGGAAGGAATCATTAAAATCCAAGGAAAACGGCGAACCATTTTGGACTATGGTAGGCTGGATAGCATTTGTAAGAACGGTTAAAGCCTACCGCCTAGAATTCAATGGCAGTATCGTGCCACCATGCTTTGAGCATCGAGACTCCCCATGGAGGAAGCCTTTTTCCAGTCGGAGCATGCTCCCTGCTCATCGCCATTTGCCGACCGAGCGTATCCTTTAAGCAAGTATACCTCGGCACGAGGTTGCCCCAAATCCAGCGCCATGGAGTAATCCTCAATGGCATACTTGTAGCTATTGGTTTTCATGTATATATTGGCTCTGGCAATATAGTAGGCAGCATCGTCGGCCTTGAGCACAATACAGCGGTTAATTTGCCGTAAGGCCTCCAAGTAGTGCCCGCCTTCGTACATCGCCATGGCGTAATCGTAAAGGGTTTGAGGATTTTCCCCGCAAGCCATTATGTACAAACCAAAATCGGCTCTACTTTGCTCAAACTGCTGCGACCCTGCCGCTGCCTTTGCCCTTAAGAGGTAAAAATCGGGGTTAAGCGGATCTATTTCGATGGACTTATTAATATCGTCGAGGGCCTTGGCGCTCCTGCCGTAGTCGAGGTAAGCCATTGCACGGAGGTAGTAGTAATCGGCGTTTCTGGAGCTCCGCTTAATGGCTCTACTGTATGCCTCAATGGCCGCCGAAAAAGACTGTAACTGGTAGTATGCCTTGCCCATTAATGCCTCCTGCTGATGGCGGAGCTTATGCTTTTCCCGCCTCTCCTGAATAAGGTCCAGCGCTTCTGTATTTTTACCCTTATTAATAAGGTAGCTCAACTCCGCCTCCAGCTGCTCATTCTTGTTGTAGTAGTCTCCATCCCACAATTTCCGCCAGTAGGGTGAGTTCTCCATTTTTTGTAAAGTCTTGTCGAGCAGGTAGGTGCTTTGCTGCTCCTTATACTTGGAGATAAGTGATCGGTAGAGCCATGCGCATGCCACAGAATCCTTTCCCTCTAGGGTATATACCCTAGCCAAGCTATACGAAGCCATGCCCGGTTTTAGTGCTTCCACCCTTAAAAAGCAAGTCTCAGCCTCCTTTAGTTTTCCATCAGCCAACGCCACATCACCTTTAACCTGCATGGTTTCCAACTCAGGAAGCCCTTCACTATCGGCCTTATCCAATAGCGATAGTGCTTTGGCGTAGTGTTTCTGAACAAGTGCCCCCTTTGCCTGAAAGTAGCTGGCCAAGTAATCGGGTTGTGCTTGCAAGTTGGAGCAGCACATGAGCAACACTGAAGCAAAAACAAAACGAAACATATGGCAGTTAACTCTATTTTAATCGGTTTTATTATGCTGCTTCTCCGTAAGCAGGTAAACAAACCCCACCTTAGGGGCACCTAAGAAGACGCCGATGGAACGACGTTCCCACACATCACAAATATAGTAGTAAACACCTGGCGATGCCATTTTATTGGTACCCATAACCTTGCCGTCCCACTTAATTTGAGGATCCTCCGTTTGAAAAACTAGCTCACCGTAACGATTAAATATTTTCATCGAGACCTTCTCAACATACTGGTAAGTATTCTTTATGGGAACAAAAAGGTCATTCTTTCCATCACCATTTGGCGTAAATACATTTGGCAGATCGTAAAGGCTGCAGCTGTCGGCAGCAACAGCCCGGGTCATTTCACTTCGATTTCCAACCGAATCTACCGCTACAATTCCATATGCTCCTCCAAGATTAAGGGTTGGATAGTGCTTAAAGGAGTAGGTGTCGTGATGTGGTATGTAGGTTAAGCTGTCGAGCGGATTGTCAACAAGGTTCGAGTAGTAAATAATATAGGAAGCCACATCGGAACCACAGGAGCCTTCGGGAAGTGCCCAGTGCAAAACGTTATAGAGACTATCGCAATTAACGACAACCGAAAGTGTTGGTGCGCAAGGCGGAACATTATCGTATGGTTTTATGCTACGCAAATGCGACCTATTTACGGTAGTGTATAAAATATCATCAAACTTATAGGTTCCGTGGCTTATGGCATAGTAATCGTAGCTGGTCCCATTTACAAGATTCTTATCCTGATAATCCTTGGAGTAAGATGTGGCAACAAAGGAGAATGGTCCCCCCTCCTCGCTGCGGTAAATATCGTAGGCGCTATTTTGCCAAGGGGTATTATTGGAAAAGTGGATATTTACCTGCTTGTCGGTAGGTGTAAGTTCCGGCAACAGGGTTGATGCCACTCCAGGGTATCCCACGCGCATCCCCTTTACTACGTCGTATAGCTCAACCATGTAGGAATAAGGTCCGGCAAGCGTATTAATAGGAGTGTCAACAAAAGTGGTATCGGTAAGTGAGGTATGCGAAGAGTCAATTACCTGGAAATCTCCACCCCATAGGTCATTGCTACGCGAGATGTAGTAGCGGTAGGGACCGGGGAACTGAATAGTGTCAAATTTGGTTGGCACGCGCCAAGCGAGGGATATCTTTCCATTCTCAGCATCGGAGTCAACGCTTACATTGCATATAAATGGTAATCCTGGCACTAACGGAGTGCAAACCTCATCCGATGGATACCCTTCAATATCGCCATTGAATACCGCAGCCACTCGATAGCAGTAGAGGCCACCCTGCGTAAGCCCAGCACCCTGATTATTGTCGATATAAACGTTAGGTTGAGAAGCATCAACAAACCCAACTTTGGTGAAGCCAGCAAGGGTAAGAAGACCCGTTTTGCAGGAATCAATTGCATAGTTGGAAGAGTCAACCTTTCGATAAATGTTATAGCCCTTAATATTGCCACAGCCACAGGACTCCCAGCTCAGCGTTACCGCGCTGGTTGCTGGTGCAGCCTTCAAGTTTTTTGGAGCGGGTCCCAGGATAGTAATTATAAGAGGGTCCATGTCCACCAAACTAATATGGGGGTTGTTGTCCTCAGCCTTTAGAATTATTTCGTAAGGTTGCCTACGAACGTGCTCACAGGCTGTTTGCCAAGTAAACAGCGAGGTTATTTTGCCCGCACTGGCCGAAACTAGCTGTAGCTCCTTAGCGGGGCTCACCGCCAACCCCAATGGACCACCAATAACCTTGTGCGATAGCGGATCGTTATCCGGATCTCGTGATGTTACCAGTAAGGAGATTTTTGTGCCAGCCTCCACGCAGAGCTTGGGAAGCGGATCATTCACCGGCGGATGGTTGGTAGTTCTCCTTACATCAATTTGCATATCGCGGACAATGTTTCCTATCTTAATTCCATCGCGCCACTCCATTACGTTTATGGCCACATTGTAGCTCCCCGTGTCGGTGGGCGAATCCCAAACCAAATCGCCAGTAACCGGATTCACGGTAAGGCTCTTTGATGCAGGTGGCAGCGTATACCCTGGAATTGGCTTACCATCCTCCCCAAGGCAAACGGTTAACTCGTAGGATAGACTATCGCCCTCAGCATCGAAGGCTGCTGGGTTATGCACAAACAGCTGGTGAAGCCCAGCCAAATCGATGGGTGGGTTAAGCAGCGTAGGTGTGGTATTGTTTCCCAGCTCAGCATTGATTACAAGGGTCGACTTAATGGTGAAAACGGTAAAAACTGAGTTTGGAATATTTTTCACGCCATAGTTCCGGTTGGGATCCTCCACCACAATATCGTAAGCACCCGGGCCCGGAAAAGTATGCTGTGACTTGTATGTGTTACGCTTGTAATTATTGGGGAGATAAACCAGCTCGATACGGGCCACCTCTTCGGAAACATTATCGCCATAGTTGACGATAAGAGTTGGTCGGTCGGCAGCACCGGGAAGTGAGCTGGTGTAGGTAACCACGGTTATTTCGTAGGTAAGTCCCGATATTTGCCTGTATGTAATTTCACCAGCCCTGTTATGAGTAGCAAAGCTAGCCAGCGGGAGAAGGCAAATTAGGTAGAAGAGTAAAAATTTCCTCATCGGTTACAGCTCAATCGTCTGCTTAACATTACCAATGTTCATCATGTAACCCTTTTCGGTTCCATTACCCTGTCCAAAAATCAACAGGTTGCTTTGATCTTCATAAAGATCGAGAAGCACCGTATTCTCCACCTTTGCAGAGGTAAGCGCAAACTTGCCATGTTTAGGAGTTTCCAGCTCACCTTCAAGCATTATCCATACCGACTCCTCGTTCATTCTCCGATCAATAAACCGCAAGGTAATAGGTTTATTGTTAATTTCAATATAGAGGTGTGATGAGAGGTACTGCACCATGAGGTCATCCGCATCGGGTTCCTCCTCCTTTGTCCCCAGCTGAAGATTGGCAGCACAGGTGTTGTTCACCGCCAGCTGGATGTCATTGGTAAAGAGTTTCACCTGAACGTAAACCTTTGCGCTATCAACCTTTACGTCGATAGTCGTAACGGATACGTGCACTGGGTGGAGCATCATGCTCATCATTCCGCCCAAAACAATGTTCAGAAATGAAACCCCCATAGGATGAAAAATTTGGTTGACAGAATTAGCGTAAATCTAGAAAGAAAAACGTCATCCTATTCCGAAAAGTTTGCAAACTTCACCACAGTTTTGAGCATCATGCAATATCCTTACACCTTTCCAAGGTGAAGCATGTTAGACACCTTACTTATTTCCATGAACGTAGCTCCGTTGCTTGGGCCAAAGCTTCCGCCAATGACCAATACCATGTCGTTGAGCTCCAGCTTATGCTGATCCAGCAGCATCCGCATGGCTTCGTGCACAAACTCATGCTTGTGGGTAAACCGTGGTTCCAGATACATCGCCTCTACCCCATACGACAGAGCTAGGTGACGCATAACATACTCTTTGTAGCACATGGCATACACCGGCACCAAGCCTCTAAATGCGGAGATATAGCGACCAGTTCTTCCCGAAAGGGTATCCACTACCACCGCCTTTATTGGCAGCTGCATGGTGGCACGCACCGCCGACTTTGCCAGGATGGCAGTAATCTCGTTGTTTATCCGAATGAAGTCAATTTCTACGTCTGGTTCCTGATGCGATTCAATCTCATGAGCAATGCTAGTCATAACCTTCACGGCCTCTTCGGGATACTCACCGTAGGCCGTTTCACCACTGAGCATGATGGCATCGGTACGCTGGTAAATGGCGTTGGCAACATCGCTCACCTCGGCACGGGTAGGGCGAGGGTTCTCTATCATGGTGTGGAGCATTTGCGTTGCAATAATTACCGGCTTTTTGCTCACAATGCACTTCCGTATCAGCTGGCGCTGCACTACAGGAATTTGCTCTGCCGGAATTTCAATACCCAAATCGCCTCGTGCCACCATAATGCCGTAAGCATAGTCGAGTATTTCGTCAATGTTGTCTACCCCTTCCCTATTCTCAATTTTGGCAATGAGCTTAATGGGGCTCTTCCGCTCATCGAGTATGGCCTGTATCGCCATAAGGTCCTCTTTTCGGCGGACAAAGGAGTGGGCAATAAAATCTATCTTCATATCCACGGCAAAGTGGACAAAGTCAATATCCTTTTCTGAAAGTGAGGGTAGATTGATGGAAACGCTTGGAATGTTAACGCTCTTATGGCCCTTAATGGTACCATGATTTTTCACCTCACAAATTAGCTCATCATTTTTCACCTGCTTAACCTCAAGGGCAATGTCCCCATCGTCGATGAGTAGGCTGGTTCCCGCCTTAACATCCTGGGCAATTCCCCCGTAGGACAGGAACAGGCAGCTGCGCGACGAAATGCCAGCCGGGTCACCCTTTACAACAACAGTATCGCCAGTAGCCACATCAAAGCCCGAGCCCTCGGCCATCTGGGTGGTTCGGATTTCTGGACCTTTGGTATCAACAAGAATGGCAATTTTGTCGGAAACTTTTCGGACATTCTCAATTAGCTTCACGGAGTCGGAAGGGGACTGATGCGCCGTATTCAACCGCACCACATTAACACCCTCCTTATACAACCGTTCCAGAAAATCTACCTCACATCGTCTGTCACTAATTGTTGCAACAATCTTTGTACGTTTTACCATAGTTCAGTCTGTTTTGTATTTTTAATGTTTTTGGAGAAGCTTGAGAAAAACAAGCTACATTTGGCCAATCTGGTGCAAAGTAACCAAAAATAATCCAGCACTCCACCAGCTAAAAAAAATTTAACACTACCTTGCAACAATGAGTTGGAACGAAGCAATAACGGGATTTTGCAGCTTTCTCCGGCTTGAAAAGGGGCTTTCGGAAAACTCCATTTCGGCATACAAAACCGACATGGCCAAGCTCTCTCAATTTTCCACAGAAACGCTTGACAAACAGGTCCCATCCAAGATTAACCAGCAGGATGTGGAGCAATTCTTAGCTCACCTGGAGGAGAGTGGACTGAACAAACGAAGCCAAGCACGCGTGCTATCGGGTATCAAAGGTTTTTTCCGCTACCTGCAGCTGGAGGAGTCCATTGAGAACGACCCCACCGAGCTGCTTCAGGGCCCTAAGGTTGGTAGAAAACTCCCCACCGTGCTCAGCGTGGAGGAGATTGATGCCATCATTAGCTGCATCGACCTAAGTAAACCGGACGGACATCGGAACAAGGCCATGCTGGAGACGCTCTACAGCTGCGGGCTTCGCGTTTCCGAACTGGTAGGCTTAAAGCTCTCCGACCTCCACTTCAACGAGGAGTATATTAAGGTTACGGGCAAGGGGAATAAGGAGCGGCTTGTTCCCATTAGCAGAAGGGCCATCACAGAGATTGATTACTACCTCGTCGACCGTAATCACCAAATCCCCGACAGCGGAAGCAAGGACATTCTCTTTCTGAACCGAAGCGGGAAAAAGCTCTCCCGCATTATGATTTTCACCATTACAAAACGGCTGGCCGAAAAGGCGGGTATCACAAAGAGCATTAGCCCCCACACCTTTCGCCACAGCTTTGCCACCCATTTGGTGGAGGGAGGTGCCGACCTACGGGCTGTACAGGAGATGCTGGGCCACGAGTCCATTCTCACTACCGAAATTTACACCCACCTCGACACCACCTACCTCCGCGAAACCATTATGCAGTTTCACCCGAGGGCATAAAGTTTACAATACGCATGAAAGCAACGAACAGCAAAGTGTTCGTTACTAAATAGAACGAAGTGATGAGAATTTCAAGTGCTGGTTGACACTCTTTACAAAAAGCGACATAACCATGAAAACATATACCTACCATCTTTTTTCGCCGAGGCTAATTGCAACTGGGTATCTGTTTATTGGTATTGCCGTAACCCTTCTTTGTTTAGTGCTATTCACCTCAGCAAGCGAAGAACCCTATGGCTACTTCAGCATAGCCTTTACGCTTACCGGAATTGCGCTTATTCTTATCTCGTCAAAGTCTACAATTACCGTTGTAGAAGAATCCAAAGAGGTGCTGCTGGAATCGCGTATGTTTGGAACTGTAACGTCCACAAAGAGAGTGAAAATACCAACCGGCTGCAAGGGGCTCCTCATTAAAACCACCATAAAACGAAGCGTCAGCCGCTTCAATGCAGTGCTACCGGTAACCTCCACCTTTAAGTCGTTCGACATGTTCTTCTACACCGACACTAGGGTAGTGCGGTTGATTAACACCGACTACGACCGGGCAGTAATGATTGCCAACTTTATTAAGGAACAGCTGGGCATTGACTGTGTTGTTAAGTGACCGGGGTACAGGGTAAAGGGGAAAGGGTAAAAGGTAAAAGGTAAAAGGCAAAAGGCAAAAGGCAAAAGGTAAAAGGTAAAAGGGTTACCAAGTCTATTCCCAACATGCCTCAGTGAAGGTTGATCGTTAGATCTCTGTCAGAAACTGAGATTTAAGTGAGATTTAAACGCACGTATTCGCTCAAAATATAAAGGATGAAAAGCCACAGCCTCTCTGCACAAAAGAAATAATTATAATGTAAACGGGCCCAACAATTGTTAGACCCGCTTACACGCTATGCGAAAGGCATAAACCGCAGCCTCGTTTGTGGCCAAGGCGGCTATTCGCAAATTACTTCTTTGCCACACCAATCACACCACAAGCTACCCGGGCACCGGCATTTCCCGTTGGTTGAGTTTTTAGATCATCCGCACCCTGATGAACAATAACTCCACGACCAAGGATGGACAGAGGCCCGTTCAGCTGAATAACTTTATCGACATACTCAACATGGGCATTACCTGAGGCGTCGGCAACAATATTGCCCATATCGCCCACATGGCGTTTCGCATCCGTTGGCGCTCCGTGGGGCATATTGGTTGGATTAAAATGCCCACCGGCCGACGTACCATCGGGAGCAGTGCAATCGCCACAAGCGTGGATATGAAATCCATGCTTCCCTGGCGTTAGGCCCTTCACGTCGCCCGAAACCAGAACGCCATCCGGTGTTTGTGTAAAAGTAATTACACCGCTAACACTATTTCCTGCCGTAGGATATAGAATACATACCGCCTTTTGAATTTGCGATTCCATTTTCATTTTATGCCGATTTTGACCTAATCCGTTAAGTGCAGTCATCAGCAAAACGGCCATGAACACGAAGCCCATGCTTACAACATTCCATATCTTTTTCATTGTCATTATTTTTAGTTAGTAGAGAGATACCTTATCAGAAAACAAAAAGAATGGCACAATGGGGGACACGGCTTAGCTAAGTTGTGTTAAAACAAATAATACCCCCATATGGATTGCCAACTTACCCAAGCAACTTAATCCAACAAGCGCCTTTTCACGCAATGTGAAGCACAAACAAGTAGATATTTTCCCTAATTTAGTTCGGTAAAATAAAGTTCCGCTCTCCCGCTAAACAAATTGTTTGGGGATTGTTACCGTTAGCCTAACCGTGTACTGCCATGAAAAATGGACTTATCCTTATCGCATTTCCCTTACTGATTATCTCCTTTGCCACAAACCCAGGTTTAAGCCGGGAACCCCTACAAACCAAGGAGGAGCTAGCCAACCTTGCTGCTTACGTTAAGGACTCCGTAGCTCCTATCGAAAAGCGAGCCATGGCGACCGATAGCGCTGGTGTGGTAAGAATGGCAAATGGTATCTCCACCAAACCCGATACTTCAAAAAATCAAGAGCTATTGGCCAGCCAAAACAAGCTTTCGACCAACCTCTTCCAACTGGGCGACACCGTTCTATACAAACTTCAATTCTACGGCAGAATTATCTCCATTGAACCTCACGACAAGGTTATACTTGCCTACACCAAGAATGACTCACTATACACAAAAAAGGTCTCCATCACAAAAATATATACACTAAACCGATCATACCGAGATTACCGAATTGGGGAGGAGTATTCCTACATCGGTAACGGGAAAGGTGAACGCAAAAATGTTGGCGTGGTAGTGGCCGTGGGCCTGAACGCGCTGGTGGTAAAAAACAAGCACAACATTCTGGAGATATACCCCTACGTGAACTAGCCTAAGGGCAGAGCCACCCATGGGCAGTTGGTTCTAAAAAGTGCCCTATACCGTTGAAATAACTCGGCTTTTACGCCTTTGCCTATAGCCTACAGGAAGCCTTGCGCTATTTTTTTCAATGGCGATGGTGCTGAGGCAAGCGCTCTAGGCTGCGCAGCAATACACAGCAAATATTCTTGCTAAAGGTTTGGTTATTCTTTTGTATGTACATTATCAAACCATTTTTTAAAAAAAAGAAAGACAACTTATTCATAAAACTTATACCTTTGATTTATTCAATGGAATTCGAATAAAGACTAATCTACATAAGTACCAACCCCATATCCATGAAGAAAGGTTTATTAATTGTTGCTTTGCTATGCTCTTACTTTGTTGTAAGCGCGCAAGATGATTACCGTAACGGTTACATTATTATGCCCAACGATAGCCTCGTGTTCGGGCAGGTGAATTTCCGCGACGACATGAGAAATAGCAAGGAGTGTACATTTAAGAGCAAATCAAACGATAATAAAACCTATTCTCCGAATGATATCAAAGGATATAGATTTACCAATGGGAAATACTACGTTTCTAAGTATGTAAAAGCAAAGGGAAACGTCAACCATCTATTTGTTGAATATCTGGTGGAAGGCGACAAGAGCCTCTACTACTATCGAGATATGGGTGGCAATCACTTTTTGATCGACTACAAAAACGATACTCTAATTGAGATACCCTACAGGGAGGAAATCGTAAATATTGGTGGTATAAACTACCTTAAAGAACCTCAAGATCATAAAAAAATACTCAAAGCTTACTTCAGGGATTGTCCTGCAATGTTTTCAAAGATCGATCAACTGAACAGACCTTACTTCGACAATCTAGTAAACATAACAAAGGAATACTACCACCTCACTTGTGGCGATAGTGGATGCACGGTTTACTATAAGCCAAAGCCCCTCTTCAAAATTGCAGTTGAACCACAATATGGGGTATCACACTTTAGTAAATACCTATTTGGAAACTCGTCTTATCAAACTAATTTTGGGGTAAATGTTTACCTATGGCTTCCGCGCTCCAACGAAAATCTCTATATCAAAACGGGCCTCACTTCCTACTCGCAAGACTTTACGCTAATAAAAATTCCCATTCAGCTTGAGTACGTCTTCCCCTACCGTACCTTTAAACCTAAAGTTGATTTCGGATTTAACTACTACAGAATTCGTCCTGAAGGAATGGGGTTGAACACCGCCCTTGCTGTGGGTGTTTTGATAAAAGCCTCCGACTACATGTACTTTGACTTTAGCGCAGAAGCCGACCTGTTCAACATGTCCTATGGATCCAAGTTATTGCTGCTGCAAGCAGCTACAGTAGGATTGTATCTCAAATTCTAACAACTATTAAGCAACAATAAACTAATCAATGCTTATAGTGCTGCAGGAGCATTACATGAGGGTAAGTAACCTCATTTCTGATCGAAGAATTAGCGCACCTAATTAATACAGTATCGCTCTATCTAGTCCTTTTGAACATATTTTTTTGTAAAATTATCTAAACAACTTAAACCTTACTATGAAAACTTTACTCTCTCTTGCCATTTTACTAATCACATTTAGCACGGCCAACTATGCACAGGATACTATTAGAACCACGGCAGGTAAAGCCATTCCTTGCAAAATTCAAAAAGAGGACAGCCTCGCAGTCCATTTTATTACAAAAATTAATGGAAACCAAGTTAATACCTATGTTAATAAAACGGAGATTGCATCTATCAAGTATGGTAAATCCAGTGCGACCGACACCACTTCAGCCGAAGTAAATTCACAAACAGCCACCCATTCCGGAATGGACAAGGCTTCAATTGGCTTTGGCTTAGGCATGAACTTTGGAGGTATAGGAGGCAATTTTTTAGTTTACCCACACAAAAACATTGGAATTTTTGGCGGAGTAGGTTACGCTTACGCTGGTGCTGGCTTCAATGTTGGAACTAAGATTAGATTTACAACCAACAGCCCAACGGCAAAGGTTACACCCTACGCATTGCTAATGTATGGCTACAATGCTGCAATTGTAGTAAAGGGAGCTGATGAACTCAACAAAATATTCTACGGCCCGACAGTTGGATTCGGAATAGATTTTAACACCAATCGTGCAAAAAAAGGCTATTGGACCGTAGCCATACTAATACCAATCCGCAGTTCCGACGTAAAGAACTACATCGATGACTTAAAAAACAACCATGGAGTAAAACTCGACAACGATCTCATGCCAATAACATTTTCAGTTGGGTATCGATTTGTAATCGATTAAGTTGAATTAATTATTCCACATCTTTTTGCCGCTTGTAACCAGAGTAACACCCTAAGTTTAACAAATTGAAAATCGCCACTTGATCATTGCTAAAAAGGTAGGGTACAAACGAGTTAACAGCAACCGTACAAAGACGTTAACAAACATGTGGACAATTACAATATTGCTGACTTAACAGCCAGCGGACAGCCACGAACTAAAAGTAAAGCGATTTCAAAAGTTACGGTTGCCTTTCCCTGTTTGGGTTGCGATAGTAAATGTGCATTTCAGGCTTTAATCGTTGACAAGAGATTAAGCGCAACACAGTATGGTGGACCGTTCGCTGGCAGGATGGAGAACTTTAATGGACCATTATGTTCAAGAACTCTTGGGACACAAGAGCAGCAAAACAACAGAAATTTATACCCATGTAAGCACTCAGAGTTTAAAAAAAATAAGGTCGCCCTTTGATGATCTGTGAATTTTTTTTACATTCGATAAAAAATAAACCACACCAAAAGGTGTGGTTATCCACCCAAATTGGTAGGGATAACCCCACCTTTGGTGGGGTTATAAACGAGTTGGGCTTCATTCTAAGAGACGTAACTAACATTAGAACATAATTAAAATAGTAAATTGCAAATCGACTTTAAATTTTGTAAACGGACTTAAAAACAGGATTGGATTAATAAATGAAGACTAAATATAAAATACTGCTTGGCACATTTGGACTGATTTTTATATCTTTTATTTTCTATGCAGGAGCTTGGTTGTTCGCTCCTGGAAGTTATGCAAGAGCTGAGATTTATGAACTTGCAATATCTGAAGATTCATTAGTTCAAATAATCAAGGACATAAAAACTGAAAACCCTGAATTAGATTTGGACCAAAATAATAATACAAAAGACCTTGGTTTAATAGAAGGAAGACATGGGGAATCAGACCATTGGTATCACATTTATTTTTATTACCCTGATAAAAACCAAATTGTTTACACATGGGCAAGAAAACTATCAAAGACAACTGTAAGTTTTGCTTTTGTTGCAGTAAATGACGGATTGACTTTGGGAAATTGGACTGAAGTGAACAGTGAATTTTGGTGGTGGAGGAATAACCCAGTGAAGATTGAATTTGAGAATCGGATTTTGAAGAAAATAGAGGAAAAGATAAAAGAACGAAAGCCCAACACTGTATATAAAAAATAGGCGGTTTAGTAGTAAATTTAAAGGTTGTAGCCCGCTAAAACTTTTGAATTTTTTGAAAGCAAAGTACCACGCAAACGCCTACTTTTCATATACAAAACGTTAGGGGCAAGTTATAAAGAAACCTTAACGATGATTTAACGACTCATAGAAATGAAATATTTGATATTAATCTTATTCTTGATTTTGACTATTACTGTTGATGTTTTTCCTCAGCAGAAAGAGACAACCTCTTATTTATCTAATTTAGATAAAGATTTAAATATTAACCTAAAAGGAAAGGTTAAGACTGTAAAGATAATTGGATACGAATATTTCAATTTTGATACTACTGAATATTCTTTTGATAGCAATGGAATTCCCATAATAATAGTTAAGACTGAAACATATCTCAACAGCAAGGAAATATATTGTTTTGAACACGGAAATTTAGTTTCAAGGAAAAGCTATTTAAACAATTATTTTCTTGCTGAAAAGAAACTAAAATACGACAATCTTAATAGAATAATAGAAGTTAGCGATTACAGTAAAAAGACTTCCTCAAATTTCGATTCCTCAAAGCCAATATTTGTAGAAACTTATAAATACAATGATTTGGGGAAGCAAACTGAATACACAATGAACAATATGACTGGTAGGATATTTAAAAAACATGTTTACAAATACGATGATTTGGGGAACAGAATAGAGGAAGGAAGTTGCAATAATTATCAAGGAATAGACTCTTCTAATAATTGTGAATATAAGGCTTTGCACGGATATAAATATGACAAAAAAGGTTATTTAGTTAAGAAGTTTGATTATGGTAAATGGAGTCCAAATAATACAGATGTTTATTATCAGTATGATGAAAACGGGAATGAAATAGATGTAAAAGGCTATTATATTACTACAGATACTATTCTTGGTTATCATTATGCATTTCAGTATGACAAGTATGGAAACAAAGTCCTTGAGGAAGAAAAAGATGGAAATTATTGGAATTTGGATTTTAAGAATTACAAATACATTAGCTACCAATATGACAATAAACAAAATTTAGTTCAGCAAGAATATCTTACTTTACAAAAAGAAGTAATTAATATTCTTCATTTTTCATATACATACGACAAATTCGGGAACTGGATTAAAAAAGAGAAATACCAAGGTAAGACTGAGAAAGAACTGAAACTTAAAACTGTTGAAGAACGACTTATCGAATATTATTAAAATAACCAGCCCCTAACAAGCGGTTCAAACTACTGGGGCTGATGATACAGATGCGGAATTTTTATTACCTTTAACTAACTTTTTAACGGCGGATAACGCCGCTGGTGACTAACTCCCTAGCAGTTTAAACCGCCGACCGTTAGGGGCAATTTTAAGACAGACAAGCAATGATGACATTCAGCGAGATTGTTGATTTCGGAATTAAAAAGGGATTTTCAGTTATTGAAAAAGAAGGATGGAACTTTATTTCATTAGAAAGAAAAGATGGAATTAAAGTCGAATTGACATTTTCTGAAGACAAACTATCATCGACCTTGAAAGAAGGAGTAAATATAGATTGGGAATATAGATTAGTGGATAATAAGACTAACCAAGAATTATTTAAGGATTGGATTGATATTTATAAAGGAACGGCAGAAGAAAAGATAATTGATGTTAAAAATCAAGTCTTGGAATTCATAGAAAAGATAACAACCCTAGAAATACGGATTGAAAAGAAATTTGTTTTCTCAATTTTCGGATTGAAATTTCTTAAATATAAAGCTTTGCTGTTTAAGACAAATGACTGCTGGACAGAATAGAAAACAGCCCCTAACAGCTGCTAAATTTCAGCCGGGCGGATTTCGCGAAGCGAAATTTTTCCTACCTTGGTATCTAAATTGTCGCGGGATAAAGACGCGGGCGTCTTCATCCCGGCCGACAACTTAGTTGCAGACACTAGGGGTTATTTAAAATCAACGACAATAATTAACTCTGGATAATGAAAAAATACTCTGCAATACTTTTACTTTTCTTGATTTGTAGTAAAATTGTTGCCCAGGCTACGAATGATACTTCAAATGTATATGAAGCTCTTTATAACCCAAAACTTGAAAACTTCAATTTTAGTGATACAATTAAAAACTCCTTTGCAAAATACTTGATAAAATCAGAGTTTTCAGGCTATAAATTAAGTCAAAAAGAGTTAAAAGAAAGTCCGTTAATTGACCAAAAAGGGAATAAGAAAAACTTATTTCGTATTTTGAGTCTACCATCATTCTATCATCCAATTTGCTTTACAATTGTTAGCGTAAATGAAAAGTATTATGTCTATTGGACAATGGGTAAAGGTTCTGGTGGCTATGAACCCAAAGGAATAAAGAAAAAGGGGGAAACAAAAATATCAAAAAACGATTGGCAATATTTTCTCAGTTTAATAGATGCTAAATCCATTGACACATTACCTCTATGTTCATATATGCCAATGTGTGATGGAACTTCATGGGTAATCGACAAGAATATAGAAGGCAAACAGAAAATTCACTTTACGAATTTTCCAACGATACGTATTGAGGATGCATTTGCTTGGCTATCGCACATAAGCAAAGTTAGAAATAAGGAGACTATAAACTTTTATGGCCCTTATGTTTTTAGGTTTTTCAACAAGAACAATGAAATGATTGACTTGCTTTCCTTAAGAAGCAAAGTAATAGAACATTTAAACAAAAATTTCTACAACGAAGCGACTAACAAAGAAGACCGTTTTGACTACGATATCTATATAAAGATCAATTCACGAGGAAAAATTAAGACCGTTAAATATGTTCCTGAATTCTTGCCTTTTCGTTCCTTTGAAGAAAGGTATGACTATTTTGAAGAAAATTTCCAAGACAGAAAATTCAGAAGAGCTCTTAGAAGATGCTTGAATAATCTAAATCTCTCTTACTTGAATCTGTCGGAAAATATAGAAGTTCCGGTATACATGAAGTATAATCAGCAGACAAAACAACTTGAATTGAATACTGAATATTAACACCCCTAACAGCTGCTAAATTTCAGCCGGACGGACTTGCTATTCGGCAAGTTCCTCCTACCTTGGTAACTAAATTGTCGCGGGACAAAGACGCCGCCGTCTTCATCCCGGCCGACAATTTAGCAGCAGGCGTTACGCATAATGCCGCTTTTTCAGCAAGAACTCCCAACCAAGTTTCGTTTTTTACCAAACTTATAAAGTTTAGCTATCTGGTAATTTTTGCAAAATGATAAGAAATCTTTATCTAAAGTTCTCAGCTTTCTGATAAGAGATTCATTTCGTGTATTTTTACGAACTTGATTATTCTTTTAAGTTTGGTTAGGTAAAAAACTTCACTTTTGCTGACACACTTCTTGCTAACTTTCAATTTTTGTTCGCTTTGTTAGTTTTTATCTTCTTAATGTCATCAGCTTGGTTTTTCAAATGCTGATAGTTTGTTCAATAATTTATCTTTTTATCGGGGGACAGTGAAGCGGGGCGGGGATTGACAGATAATTTGGATTATTTTAGATTTAGGAAGCGAACAAGAAAGTTTGTATACGGCACAATCCGTAACATGCCATCACCAGATAATTTGGAGTTTATTGCAATTTGACAAAATTTTGTTATCTTCGGTTTGGTTTTGCGGTATGACAGTTAAAGTGCTGAAAGCACCCAAACTACCGGTATGCCCAAGTGATGAATAGAAAAAACTAACTCTACGATCTATGAAAATTAAGAAAAATTTGATTTTATTGTTGCTCTTAGGTGTTATTGTTGCATGTAATAAAGAAATGGACTTAAATGAGAACAATGATAATCACCAACCGATTGAATATTCCTTTGTAAAAATGGAATATATTATTTCTGACCAAAGTGAAAGTTCAGAATATAATGAAAATATTCCAAAAATTGAAAGTTTAAACAGGACAAGCATAATACAAACGTATCAATACAATGCATTAAATGGGATTTATACAACATCCCAGTTTTCAGGAATTGATTCCTCTGTTATTAATCACATTATCAATTCTCCAATTATAGCGACTCCGATCGATATTGACAGTGTTGTTTACTTGGGAGATGCTATTTGGCCTATTTCCAATACAACGGAAAAATTATTGCCAAATATATCCATGATAAGTGACATTTTAATTAACCCGAACCAAAAATTGATTATAGAAACAAAAATCCGTTTTAGGAAAATATCTACAAATACAAGACTTACACTGATTGATAGTAAGGAAAACAAAGAGCATGTTTTTAAAGGAAAATGGATTGGCGTTTTCCCAATAAATGCTGACACAAAAATAACTTTTACAGAACTCTGATTAGTAAAATAAAAACACCAGAACATAACAAATGTTGTGCAAAATATTAATCAACCAAAACGAGAAATTATGAATAAATTTTTAATCTTTTTATTAGTAAATTACTTTGGATTTACAACCATTATATTGAGTCAAGAAAATTCAAAGAGTTATTCAACTATTTTAATGAATGAGACCCCTAATTATGCTGAATTCTCAAGCAATGGGAAGTATATTGCAGCTGGAGTTCATGGTGCTATCAGGATCTGGGAAACCGACACGAACTTATTTAAAGATTATAAAACAAAATTAAAAAACGAAACTCCATTATTTGTATGCTTTTCACCAGAATGCAAATACATTGCATTCGGTATTTATGGCGCAGTAAGAGTGTGGGAAATAAATTCTGAGAACTTTACTGATTATAAAGTTAAATTAAAAAACGAGACCCCAAATTTTGTGTGTTTTTCTCCTAATGGAGAATATATTGCTACCGGTACATATGGTGCGGTTAGAGTTTGGGATATTAAATCTGGAGAGTTTGTAGATTATTCAGCAAAGTTGAAGAATGAAATCCCAAAGTTTATTAAATTCTCCTCAGATAGCCATTTTATTGTTGCAGGTCTACATGGTGAGGTGAGAATTTGGAAAATAACCAATTGAAAAAATACTTTGCACAACAAATAGTCAGCGAGCACGCTGGTTTCAGAGGTTTGCGAAGATTTGTGGCTCGTAAAAAAGTTGGTTGTAACTTGATAGTTTATCGCCTCGTAATCCCGCATGACGCCATACCATAAAACGTTAGCGGCAATCAAAAAAACAGTTTAAATGGATAGCTTGAATTTTTTAAAGGTGGTTAAAATGCTTCTCAATGGTTCTAGAGCAGATTTTGAAGTTGTTTTAAACCAGCCAAAATACAGGTATGTCTACCTTTTCCCAGTTTTATTTGGCCTATTACTTGGCATAATTAACTTTCTAAATAGGATTATATTAGGCGTTGAACCACATTTTTCTGGTCTACTTTCCTCTGCTCTTAAAGAAATCATTATCTACCTTATTGTCTGCCACATATACTCATGGATTGTATTCGTAATAAGCAACCTTTTTAAGGGTTTTGCAAATTCAAGGATGACTTTTGCGGTAGTTTCTTACTCAATGATCCCCTTGATTATTGGCTCATTTTTGATACTCGTTCTCAAAATTGGTTTTTACGAAATGGGGTATTTCGGTATTTCGTGGATGCTCTACTTTATTTATCTAGCCTTCCTAACATGGACAATATATGTGCTAACAATCGGAAACTCGATTATAAACAAATTTTCATTTGTGAAATCGTTTGTAGCCTCGTCCAGCTTAATTATTCTATACACAACCATTGAAATACTGGCCCTAGTTAAATAATCCTCAACATAAACATTTGGTGGTGACTACTCCATAAGTAGGTAGCTCCCACTCCTCCGCCTGAGTTCACTGGACTTGGCCTTTCTATTTCAGCCGTACCAGTACCTACGGTGAACTCGTATGCTCAATTCACAATTTCCCTTACCTTTGCGGCATTAAGCGGCATCGATGAACAGCATTTGCTTCATAGTAAACTCTAAGAAAGCCGAGTTGAACCGGCTTCGGCAAGAGGTGAGCAGCAGCTTTGCACCAGCCTTTAGGGTGGAGCTTATGATAACCAATGGCCACCGCAGCGCAGAGCAGCTGGCCCTACGGGCCGCAAATCAAGGCTTTCGCTACATTATTGCAGTTGGTGGCGATGGAACGGTTAGCGAGGTTATCAATGGCGTTATGCAGGCTCCGGTAGAGCTGCGTAAAAACATCATTACGGGTGTTCTTCCTTTTGGCACCGGCAACGACTTTGCCAGAACACTGGGAGCCCTACCCTCCATTACCCACCTAAAGGAGCAGATAGAGCAGCACCGCGTTGGCCTAATCGACCTTGGGGTGGTTACCTACACCGATCACAACGGCCACAGCGCCACCCGCTACTTCAACAACATTGCCGATGTGGGCATTGGCCCAAACACCATTGTTGCAGCCGAAAAAATGTCGTCGTGGTTTGGCGCTACGCTCGCCTTTTCGCTAGCGGCCATCAACTCGCTACTCTTCATTAAACCCGCTCCCATATACCTCGAGGCCGATAACACAAGCTACTCCGGAAAGGTTAAATGCGTGTGCATTGCCAACGGTAAATACTTTGGCAGCGGGCTAGGTATTGCCCCTCACGCCAGCATTACCAACGGCACGTTGAGCATTGTGGTGGTTGAGGATGTATCGGCGCTACTTTTTCTTCGGTTTATGCGTTCGCTCCGCGCCGCTAGGCCAATTACGCATCCCAAAGTTCACTACCACACCTCCTCACAGGTATCCATTGCAGCCGGAGAGAAGGCAATTCCGCTGGATATCGATGGAGAGGTTCCGGGGTTCGCTCCAATATCGGCAAAAATACTTCCAGCAAGCATTATGTTGCTTGGTGACTGTTTCCCTTCGCATGAAACGGAAAAAGGACATGCCAACGCAGAGCTAAACTACAGCACGCTAACCACCAGCTAGGACAAGCTACAGCAGAACTTCTTGGCTACCTCATCACCAGGTCTGGCGATACAGGTTAGAATATTTACTTGTATATTGAAGTCTCGTTTCCCTTGAGCATAATTTGAGGAAATGTTCAATACAACCATCTAACCCAAGAAGAGCCAATGGTGCTAATACAAACTTTTTCGGATGGCAGCCTGCTCACCTTCGACAGTGGTGCATTCGACAGCTGGTGCGTTTACCTCCAGCGCCCCAATCAACCCCGGCACGCCCCCACCGATGTACAGTATTTTTCCCAGCTCTTAGCGCTGGGAGCCACTCATGGCAACGAAAAAATCTACAACGACTTTGTAACTATCTACAATTTAACCACCCGTAGCGTAGACAAGAAGGTGCTAAACCTTATACATCAGCTATCGGAAGCCTACGGCAACAATAGGCTCGAGATCGAGATTCTTTTAACCATTATTTACGCCGGTATGGTAGCCGAGGAGAATAAGGAGCACGCCATACTAAGAAAGCGCATTAAGCGATTGGGATTGCACCAAACATTAATGGAAAAAGTGCCACCCGCCGTGGCAGCAAATTTCAGCCGTGGTAAAAATTGGAAAGAATTAGACCATATTTGCATTTCAAAAGGATTTTAAAATGAACGATGCAAAACCTTTTCTTAAGTGGGCAGGAGGCAAAAGTCAACTTCTCGACAAGTTTCAGTCGCTGTATCCCGCACAGCTTAGGGAGGGAAAGGTCAAGACCTACTACGAACCATTTCTGGGGAGCGGTGCCGTATTTTTCGATATTGTGCGAAATTTCAATATTAAGAGTGCCTACCTCTACGACATCAACGAGGAGCTGGTATTGACCTATAGGGTAATTCAGCAGGATGTGAGCCGACTACTTGAGGTACTCAGCCAATTACAGACAAGATACCTGAAATTGGATGGTGAGCAGCGGCTCGAATTCTTCTACGAACAGCGTACGGCATACAATAGACAACGAAACCACATAAGCTACGGTAGCTACAACGACAGCTGGCTCGAAAGGGCTGCACAGCTGATATTCCTAAACCGAACCTGCTACAACGGACTTTACCGGGTAAATTCAAAGGGAGAGTTCAACACCCCTGCTGGTCGCTACGCCAAGCCTACCATTTGCGACGAGCAAAACTTGCTGGCCGTGAATCGGGCGTTGGGTATTGCCGAGATAAAAAAGGCACACTTCAGTGACCTACTGAAGGATATTCAAAAAGAGTCGTTTGTTTACTTCGACCCACCATACCGTCCCATTAGCAAAACGGCTAGCTTTAAGGCCTACAGCCACCATGGCTTCACAGACGAAGATCAGCATGACCTGGCAAGCGTTTTCCGACAGCTTGACAAACAAGGATCGCGCGTAATGCTAAGCAACTCCGACCCAAAAAACATTGACCCCAGCGACAACTTCTTCGACGACATCTACGCTGAATTCCACATTACACGCATTCCTGCCAAGCGCATGATTAATGCAAACCCTGAAGGACGCGGAAGCATTAACGAAATTGTGGTTACCAACTATCCCAATATGCTGTAGTTTTTCTACCGTTGCTCCACCTGTCATAGCATATGGTGGGCAATCACCACAATTTCAATAGCAATTATTCAGCAGATAGGGATAATTGCATTTTTGGAAAAAAGTTACTTTTGAAGAAAAAACGATGCGCTACCTTACCCGAACCATACTGCTCGTTTCCTTAGTGAGTCTCTTTACCGACATTGCCAGCGAAATGCTCTACCCAGTAATGCCCATATACCTAGAATCCATTGGCTTTTCGGTTGCTCTCATTGGTCTGCTAGAGGGCTTTGCCGAAGCCACAGCAGGCATTAGCAAAGGCTACTTTGGCAAGCTGTCGGACAGGATAGGACAAAGGGTACCATTCATTCGTTGGGGGTACATCATGAGCGCCATCTCCAAGCCCATGATGGCAATGTTCGCCCTTCCACTTTGGATATTTGGCGCCCGATTTCTCGACCGGCTGGGCAAGGGCGTAAGAACCGCCTCCCGCGACGCGTTGCTAAGCGACGAGGCAACACCCGAAACCAAGGGCAAAGTTTTTGGTTTTCACCGGGGAATGGATACGCTTGGTGCAGCGCTAGGTCCACTGATGGCGCTGCTATTTCTGGCTGCACTACCCGGTCATTACCGCCTCCTTTTCATACTTGCATTTATTCCAGGTGTGATTGCCGTAAGCCTCACCTTTCTGGTAAAGGAGTCGAAAGGCACCGTAAAGCCAAAGCGTGACACATCAGGGAAGCACTTTTTTTCGTTCCTCTCCTACTGGAAAGTTGCTAGCCCCAGCTTCCGGACGCTGGTACCCATTCTGCTGCTCTTCACGCTGTTCAACAGCAGCGACGTTTTCTTGCTTCTGAAAATTAAGCAGGCTGGGCTGAGCGATCTCTACATGATTGGCATCTACATTTTCTACAACCTCATATACGCGCTGGCTGCCTGGCCAATGGGCATACTCGCCGACAGGCTGGGAATGAAGCGTGTACTTACCTTTGGTTTGCTGCTGTTTGCCGGAGCCTACCTAGGAATGCCTTTTGCTGGCAAACTGTGGCAGTTTGGCATTCTGTTCGGGGTTTATGCACTTTACGCAGCCTCCACCGAGGGCGTCTCCAAGGCTTGGATTACCAACCTCTGCCGCAAGGAGGACTCCGCCACGGCCATTGGCTTCTTTACGGCACTCTCCAGCGTAGCCACCCTGCTGGCCAGCATCACAGCAGGCATTATTTGGGAAAAAGTTTCCCCGGGAGCAGTTTTTGCCATTTCGGGGGGTATTGCTGCAGTATGTGCGCTCCTGCTCGTAGGTTTTGGTAAAAAGCTGCAGCCACTTCATAGCAGAGGAGCATAGCAATGGCATCGGCTCAAGTAAAATAAGCACTTTTCATGCCAACTACCTCAAACGTTTGTATTCTAATGAATGGGAAAGAATTACACTTTCTTCCAAAAAAAATAAAATTACCAAAAAACCTTTATCAATTTTTTTGGTAGTTTTGTAGGCTGTGGCAATTCGTTAGGAATTAAAATACAACACACTATAATTCAAACTTAAAAGAGCAAGTAAAATGACGCAAGTAAAACGCGTTTACTCCTTTGGTGGCAAGACTGCCGAAGGTAAAGCGGACATGAAGAATCTGCTTGGTGGAAAGGGAGCCAACTTGGCCGAGATGTGTTTGTTGGAGCTTCCAGTTCCAGCAGGTTTTACCATCACCACCGACACCTGCAACGACTACTACAAAAACGGAACTGAACTTCCTGCTGACCTCATGCCTCAGGTGTGGGACGCCATGAAGAACGTTGAAAACATCATGGGAATGAAGTATGGTGATTCCGAGAATCCACTACTTGTTTCCTGCCGCTCTGGTGCTCGCAGCTCCATGCCCGGTATGATGGACACCGTTCTTAATATTGGCCTTTCGTCCACAACCATTCCTGGTTTGCTCAAGAAGACCAACAACCCTCGCTTTGTTTGGGACTCCTACCGTCGTCTTATCATGATGTATGCCGACGTAGTAATGGAGAAGGCCGAAGGTATTGAGCCTGCCAATGGTGGTATCCGTAAGCAGCTGGATGGTATGCTCGACAAGTTCAAGCATAACAAGGGTTACAAGAGCGATACCGACATGAGCGCCGATGATCTAAAGCAGCTTGCTGAAGATTTCAAGAAAAAAGTTCAGGAAGTTCTTGGCAAACCTTTCCCCGACGATGCTAAGGAGCAACTAATTGGTGGTATTAAGGCCGTGTTCAAGAGCTGGAACGGAAAAAAGGCCGTTTCCTACCGTCGTATCGAAGGTATTCCCGATGATTGGGGAACTGCAGTAAACGTTCAGTCCATGGTATTTGGAAACATGGGTGACAGCTCTGCTACCGGTGTTGCCTTTACCCGTAACCCTGCAACTGGCGACAACATTTTCTACGGAGAGTGGTTGGTTAACGCTCAGGGAGAAGACGTGGTTGCTGGTATCCGCACTCCAAACCCACTAAACGACGATACAAAGAACGAGCAAAACAAGCACCTGCATAGCATGCAGGAGTCAATGCCCGGAACCTACAAGGAACTGGATGCCATTAGAGCAACCCTGGAGAAGAACTACAAGGACATGCTCGACATTGAGTTCACCATCCAGGATGGCAAGCTATACATGCTGCAGTGCCGCGTTGGAAAACGTACCGGAACTGCTGCCCTCAACATGGCCATGGACATGCTCCACGACAAGCTTATCGACGAGGCAACCGCAGTAATGCGTCTCGACCCTGCTCAGCTCGACGAGCTTCTTCACCCCATTATCGACCCTGCTTCCGAGAAGGATGCTACCCCATTTGTTAAGGGTCTTCCTGCAGGTCCAGGTGCAGCCGTGGGTAAGGTGGTATTTACCGCTGAAGATGCTGTAGCATGGTTCCGCAAGGGCGAAAAGGTTATCTTGGTTCGTGAAGAGACCAACCCTGAGGACGTTGAAGGTATGCGTGCCGCAATGGGTATTCTTACCGCACGTGGTGGTATGACCTCACACGCTGCACTTGTTGCCCGTGGTTGGGGTAAGTGCTGCATCGTTGGTGCTGGCGCACTCCACGTTGACGTTGATGCCAAAACCGCAAAGGTTGTTGGAACCGACGTAGTAATTAAGGAAGGTGATATCCTCACCCTTAACGGAACCAAGGGTCACGCTTACCAAGGCTCACTTAAGCTCATGGACGCATCAGAAAACCCACGCTTCCAAGAGTTTATGAAGTTGGTTGACAAGAATCGTAAGATGGGTGTTCGCACCAATGCCGATACTGCTGCCGATGCAAAGATTGCCCGTGATTTTGGTGCCGAAGGTATTGGTCTGTTCCGTACCGAGCACATGTTCTACGGTGAGGGTGCTGAGCAACCGCTATTCCTGCTCCGCAAGATGATTCTCAGCTCTACCGTTGAGGAGCGTCGTGCTGCACTTGACGAGCTTTCAGTATTTGTTAAGAAGGATATGAAGGCAACACTGGAGGCCATGGATACACTCCCAGTAACCTTCCGTCTGCTTGACCCACCTCTTCACGAATTTGTTCCTCAAAGTGCTGAAAAGCAAGCTGAACTTGCTAAGGCTCTTGGCATCTCCGTTGAAGCCATTGCAAAGCGTGGCGAAGGTCTACACGAGAGCAACCCAATGATGGGCCACCGTGGCGTTCGTCTTGGCGTTACCTATCCCGAAGTTTCTGAAATGCAGGTAAGGGCTATCTTTGAAGCTACTGCCGAGCTGATGAAGGAAGGTAAGAATCCGAAACCAGAAATTATGGTTCCTGTAACCTGCGACGTTTCTGAGATCGACTTCACCAAGAAGATTGTTGACCGCGTATACGCCGAAGTTATTGCCAAGTTTGGCATCAAGGAAATTCACTACCTCTACGGTACCATGATTGAAATTCCTCGCGCTGCCCTGCTTGCTGACCGCATGGCTAAAACCGCTCAATTCTTCTCCTTTGGAACCAACGACCTCACCCAGATGTCGTTTGGCTTCAGCCGCGACGATATTGGCGGGTTTATGAACCACTACCTCGACGCTAAGCTGCTGGCTGCTGACCCATTCCAGACCATCGATCAGGATGGCGTTGGACAGCTCATCACCATGGGTGTTGAGAAGGGCCGCTCTACCCGCACCGACCTTAAGGTGGGCATCTGCGGTGAGCAAGGTGGTGACCCTGCGTCAGTAGAGTTCTGCTTCAAGAACGGGCTCAACTACGTTAGCTGCTCACCATTCCGCGTGCCAATTGCACGTTTGGCTGCAGCACAATCTACCATCAGAGCTTCCAGAAAGAAGTAATTGCTGATTACATTAGATAGATAAGCCGCTCCATTTTGGGGCGGCTTCTTTTTTTCATTTCTTAAAACAACGGCTCCAAAATCGAAAGAACAGCCTCCTTATAGCTTCTGCCAATGGGCAGCTGTTTGCCGCCAACCATCACCACATTTGCCGAATAGGCCTCCACCCTATCGATGGAAACAATAAACGATTTGTGAATGCGAAGAAACTTGGCGCCGGGCAGCATAGATTCCATCTCACCTACGGTTAGGTAGCTCACCACCTCCTTATCCTGCAAGTGCAGCACCACCGTGTTGCGCTGCCCTTCAATGTAGAGAATACTATTCAGGCAAACCTTAACGCTTAAGCCACCCGATTTCAGCATAATAAAAGCATCGGCCAAGCCTGAGGAGATACTAGCTGGATTGGCAAACTGCGCCAGCTGAAACAGCTTGCCCACAGCCTTTAAAAAGCGGTCGAAGGCAATGGGCTTCACGAGGTAATCCAACGCATTCAGGTCGAAACCATCAAGAGCATAGTGGCTATAGGCGGTGGTAAAAATTATCTTGGGCGGATTTGTTAGGTTGCGGACAAACTCCACTCCGCTCACCTGAGGCATCTGTATATCGAGAAAAAGCAGGTCAACCGCAGTGGTGCTTAGCAGGTTGAAAGCCTCAACAGCGTTGGCACAAGTACCTACCAACTCCAGCTCATCGACCCTTCCCACAAACGCCACAAGTATATCGCGGGCAATAGCCTCATCGTCGACAACCAAGCACCGAATTTTGGACATTTCCCAACAAATTAGGTGAATAAAATTAGCAGAATTGAGCTACACTCCAAGCAGCTTATGCCAAATTATGAAAAACCATCAGCTCGCATCGGTAAACCCCATCCTTCGAAACCACGGTAAGCTTATGCCGGTTGGGGTATAGAATTTCCAACCTTCTTCTTACATTCTCCAAACCGATGCCCGAAGGAACCTCGGAATCGGCATTGGCCGAACCAACCGGAACGCTATTTTCTACCTTAAATGTTAGCTGCTGCTCTTCAACCGTTAGCTCTACTCTTATCCAAGCCCTATCCAACGAAGCGGAAACACCATGCTTGAAGCTATTTTCCACAAAGGGCAGCAGCAGCATTGGAGCGATTTCCCATCCGTTTATTGTGCCATAAACGTCGAAACAAACATCTACCCTATTGCCATAGCGCACCTTTTCCAACTCAATGTAGGAACGTGTATTGAAAACCTCCTTTTCGAGTGGCACCGTATTGGCGTTGGTTTCGTACAGCATGTAACGCATCAGGTCGGCCAGCTTTAGCACCACATCCTCGGCCTGCGACGACTTTTTCAGAATGAGACCGTAAAGATTGTTCAGTGTGTTGAACAGGAAGTGAGGTTGAATCTGGTTCTTCAAAAATTTCAGCTCAGCCTCCAACTTTTCACGCTCCAGCGCCTGTGCCTCCTGCTGCTTTTTATACCAGACCTTCACCAGCGTAACACCCAATGGAATAACCACAACCGTATTGATATCCACCATGAGGTGCATAATCTGAAACTTGTCGAAAAGAGGCAGAGTTAGGTCGTAAACCTTATTCCAAGGAATGAGAATGTAGTAAACCAAAATACGCTGAAAAATGCCAAGGATTACTAGGCTGAGTATTGAAAGCAGCACTAGCTCAAGATACCTTCGTTTCAGAAGAAAGGTGGGCACCAACCAGTATATGCAAAGGTAAACTGCAGCCATCTTGCCGGGGAGCAACACCAGCTCGCTCCCTATAAGCACGCTATACTTCCCCTCTGCCGAACCCCAGAAAAGACCAAAGAAAACAACGATAAAGGTCCAGTAAGCCACATGTGGCAGGTAGCGGTTTTTCAGCAACCGGGATTCAAAGGAAAACGGCTTCAGCATTCAATTACCTTTTTTCGGGTTGTAGCTTTCAACAACCAAATTTCATCTTACTCTTTCGTTCGCAAAGAAGCAAATTCTTTCTCAACCTTTGCAACGCTTAAACCTTCGGCAGCAATATGGGGTGAGGAGATGCAAAGACCACCCAGTATATGCCCCAGAAGCAGGCAATCGGAGAGTTCATACTCGTGCTTGTAGCCGTATAGAAAGCCGGAGAAGAAGGCATCGCCGGCACCATTGGCATCCACCAGCTGATACCTGCTCACTGAGGGTGTATCGAGCCACTTCCCATCAGAAGTGAGCAGCGTTGCCCCTGCCTTTCCATGCGTGCACACCACCAACTGCTTGCCCTTGGACATAATCTCGGCCATAGTTTTTCTATAGTCGGGCAGGTTGTCGGAGCTCATAAAGATGTAATCCGACGCCTCGATAAAATCCTGATGGTAACTGCTTACACCATCGTAGTCGTGCAAGTCGGTCCAAACCTCGCTACCATGCTTTTTTAGAAAGGGTATGTAGTTGCGACAATAGTTTACAATATTGAGCACCACAACATCCGCCTGTTCAATTTCTGGCTCCATGTCGGCGTAACGGATGGGCGGTTCGTTGGAGGTGGGATTTACAAAGATGGAAATCCGTCGCCCAAGCTTATCCATAATGTTCACATGTCGCTCGGTTCCATTGGGGTCGATGTCGTAAAATGCACGAATGGGCTTTGAAGCCAAGAAATCTTTTATCCGCTGGCCATACATGTCGTTGCCCAGCACCACCTGAAGTGTAGTATCAAAACCCAGATAGCAACAGTTGGCAGCCTTTCCCGTTCCGGTAGAACCAACCGTTTCAACAAAAACCGACTCGTGAATGGTCTGTGGAGTGGGCTCTGGAAATTCATCGAGGTAAACAATGGAGTCGAAGGAGGCTCCTCCCAATATTAAGAGGTTCATGATTTCGTTGCTAAGTGATTATTACGCAAGTTATCAAATTATGAAACCCACATGTTTTGCAAAAACTACAATAATAAAACAGGCCACAAGTGGATTCCATCACACCAATTAAAACTATTCCTACTATGATGGAAACAAAGAGTTAACCAAGTGCAAGATATCAACTGATTCGGTAGAAGTCCACCGTTACCGGTGAACTTCTGCCCTGAAACAGTATCTACCTAAGCATTAGCACCGTTGCCGACCTCTTCACAAGCGGCATTGGGCTATTTAACTGGAAAACCCTATCTGTGATAACATCTTTACCCTCACCATACCGGAAAAGCACCTCGCTAAACCTTGATAGGTCAAGGGAAACATCGTGGTCGTTGTTGTTAATCACCACCATGGCTGTTTTATCGCCCGCCTGACGGAAGTAAACGTAAACCTCGTTCTCTGGGATAAACTGCACCATTTTCCCAGCCATTAGGTCACTATTGGCCTTGCGCCACAGCAGCAGCTTATTCAAATAGTTAAAGTATTCAGCGCTCAGGCCCGTTCTTCCTTCAGGTGTAAAGGCATTCAAGCTATCGGTAGCCCAACCTCCGGGAAAATCCTTGCGTCGGTAGCCATCACCCGTTGGATGCTTTGCCCCAGTCATAAGCAACTCGTCACCGTAGTAAAGCTGTGGAATCCCTCTGGTGGTAAGCAACAGTGCAGTGGCCATCTCCATCTTATTCAGGTCCGCCCCCACCAAGGTAAACATACGGTCGAGGTCGTGATTGTCAAAGAAAACCACATTAGCCTTGGGGTTGTAGTAGAGGAAATCTTCGGAAAGCACGCTATAAATGTCACGGATACTATTTCCTCTAACAAAAACGCTATTAATGGCATCATTCAACGGGAAATCAACCACCGACTGAACGTGGCTTTCGTAGTTTCTGTTGCTACCATGCTCCTGCCAAGCGCTAGTGATTGCAACGGAATTTACCCACACCTCGGCAAAGATGAAAATGTTGGGATACTCCGCTCTTAGCTGCTTTGCCCAGCGAGCAAGCATATCCTTGTCGTTATACTGGTAGGTATCGAACCGTATGGCATCCAAATTAGCGTACTCCACCCACCAGGTAACGAACTGGTCGAGGTAGTTCTCCACCAACGGGTTGCTTTGGTTCAGGTCGGGCATCGATTGGGTAAACCACCCATCAACCATAAGCTTCCTATCGAGCACCGAGGCATTGGGGTCGTGAATGGTAGTCCCCATAAAGTTTGTCTGGGTATAGGTGGGAAACTCATTGAACCAATCACCCGATGGCTTATCCTTAAACATCCAATTCTCAAATCCAACCTGATTGAAAACCACATCCATAATCACTTTTAACCCATGCTTGTGAGCCGCAGCAACAAAGTTACGGTAGTCGTCGTTGCTGCCAAAGCGAGGGTCGACCTTGTAGTAATCCGTCATTCCATAGCCATGGTAGGAGGTCACCTTTTCGTTATTCTCCTGAAACGGAGTGAGCCATAACGCTGTAACGCCAAGGTTCTGTAAATAGTCTAGGTGGTTCACAATTCCCTGCAAATCGCCACCATGGCGCCCATTGGGATTACTTCGCGAATACTTGTCGGGGTATCCCGGAATGCTATCGTTTGCCGTATTACCATTGGCAAATCGGTCGGGCATTATGAGGTAAACTACGTCGGAGGTGGAGAGACCTACCTGTCGCCCATCCCTTGGCTTCCGGTCATAGAGTGAATACTCGTAAGAAAATCTCTTTTTACCGCTGGTGAACGTAATGGTCATCTTACCCGGCTTCGCCGTTTTTGAGATGGTGAGGTTGAGAAATAGGTAGTTTGCATTTTCTGTCTTAGAAACGCTACTAAGCGTTACCCCCTCGTAATTTATCGATGGCGTATAGCTGGCAATACCCTTACCATAGAACATCAGCTGTAGCTTAGGGTTTTCCATGCCCACCCACCAGCAAAGTGGTTCAACACGGTCGATTGTACCCGTTGGCTGAGCCTGCATGGTGCTCAAGCCAAGCGATAGGAAAGTGACAAGAAGTAATATTTTCTTCATAAACAATGGCATTTAGTGGTTAGTGTAGCCAAAGTATGAACAAGAAGAGGGATAATCAAGAAGGAAGGATGTACAACAGCAAAAACAGGACATACAGCAGTTTGCAAATGCATCTCACCCCATTTTTGAAACGGACAAACGTTAAAAAATGATAAAGTGCAAGACAAAATGAACAACTATTCATTTTTTATGTTTTTCTTGCACTATTAACCTCAACAAAATGGTACGGCAAAAAACGGAAGACAAGCGGGAAGCAATACTGAAAGCCACTCTAAGATTGGTTAACAACAATGGATTTCATGCAGCACCCATGTCGAAAATTGCAGCAGATGCAGGCATTTCTGCAGGAACCATCTACCTCTACTTTCAGAATAAGGAAGACCTCATAAACACCCTTTACCGGGAACTGAAAAACAAATTTGCCGGCAAAGCACTGCAGGGTTTTAACCAAGAAGCACCCGTAAAGAAGGGGTTCGAAACTATCTGGAGAAACATACTTCAATACAAGCTGAGCGAACCGGAGGAGGCCGCCTTTTTGGAGCAGTGCGACAACACCCCTATGGTTACCGATGCCAGTCGAGAGGTTGGATTCAAGTCAGTGCAGCCACTTTTCGACCTGTGGGAGCGCGGTCAACAGGAGGGCATTATTAAGCCACTATGCCGCCACATGCTCTTTGCCTTTTCGCTCTTTCCGATGATATACGTTGCGCGTATCTACATTAAATCGGGCAAAGAGCTGAGCGCTGAGGCTATTGACATGGCCTTTGAAGCTTCTTGGGACGCAATTAAAACCTAAAAAAATTTCAACAATCACTGAATGTTTGTTCATTTTAAAAATTTCAACATATATGGAAACTCAGGTAAAAAAGTATACCGCAACTGCAACCGCCACAGGTGGTAGAAATGGGGTGGTAAAAACGTCGGATGGCATTCTCGACTTTAAAGTTTCAGTGCCAAAAGATTTAGGTGGCGAGGGTGGAGCCTACACCAATCCCGAGCAGCTGTTTGCCGCAGGCTGGGCGGCCTGCTTCGATAGCGCCCTGATGTCGGTAATCGGAGCACGAAAGTTATCTGCAACCAGCCAAACCACCGTAGAGGTTACACTCGGCCCTGTTAAGGAGGGTGGCCTTGGCCTTTCTGCCAAGCTGCTCGTTAAAATTGACGGAGTTGACCACGAAACTGGACAGAAGTTAATGGAGGCGGCACACAAGGTTTGCCCCTACTCCAAGGCCACACGTAACAACATTGAGGTAGAATTAACTCTCCTCTCCTAACCACAAAAACAACAGACAATGAATAGAGAAATATTGCTAAAATCGAGACCAGTGGGTAAGCCCACAGCCGAAAACTTTGAAATAGTAAAGGCACCTGCCATAACGCTAAACAACGGTGAACTTCTGCTAAAGGCTAAATATATTTCGGTAGACCCCTACATGCGGGGGCGGATGAGCGACGCTAAATCGTACGTTGCGCCCTACGAGGTTGGAAAGCCCATTGAAGGCGGAGTAGTTGCCGAGGTAGTAGAAAGTCGCAGCCCACAATTTAGCCCGGGAGATGCTGTAATTGGCATGCTACAGTGGAAGCTGGTACAGGCTGTATCCGCTGAAAAGGTGACCAAACTTAATAAAGAAACCGCCCCCCTTAGCTACTACCTTGGCATACTTGGAATGCCGGGGCTAACGGCCTACTTTGGTCTGCTGGACATAGGTAAGCCAAAAGAGGGCGAAACCGTAGTGGTTTCCGGGGCAGCTGGAGCAGTAGGCATGGTTGTGGGTCAAATTGCCAAGATAAAAGGCTGCCGCGTAGTTGGCATAGCAGGCAGCGACGCCAAAAACAGCTATCTCAAAAATGAGCTGAAATTTGATGAGGTAATCAACTACCGCACCACCAAAAACATTGCCGAAGCTGTTGCCCAAGCGTGCCCAAATGGGGTAGACGTTTACTTCGACAATGTGGGGGGTGAAATTTCGGACGCGGTAATGGCACAAATCAATAAGGGTGCAAGGATAGCTATCTGCGGACAAATATCGCTCTACAACAACACCGAAATGCCGGTTGGACCAAGATTACAACCAACAATCCTTAAGAAAAGTGCACTGATGCAGGGCTTCATTGTAAGCAACTATGCTGCAAGGTTTCCCGAGGGTGTAAAGCAGCTGGCTCAGTGGCTTAGTGAGGGAAAGCTAACCTACCAACAAACCATCACCAAAGGTTTCGAAAATCTGCCCGCCGCATTTATGGGACTATTTGAAGGAGAAAATATGGGCAAGTCGTTGGTCGAAATCGAGTAAGGATTGTTTAACAGAAAAATATTTACGCTATGAAAACACGACAACTAGGAAAGAGTAAGCTCAACGTTTTCCCCATTGGCCTTGGTGCCATGGGAATGTCCGATTTTTATGGGCAAGCCGACGAAAAAGAATCGATAAAAACGTTGCACGCGGCCATTGAACATGGGGTAAACTTTATCGATACGGCCGATATGTATGGCTATGGAGAAAACGAAAAGTTGGTATACAAGGCCTTTAACGGCATGTGGGACAAGCTAATTCTCGCCACCAAGTTTGGCATTGTTCGCGACAGGCAAAACCCGCTTAACCGGAGTATTAACGGTAAGCCGGAATATGTGAAGCAGGCCTGTGAAGCCAGTCTTAAGCGACTCGGTCGCGAAACCATCGACCTTTACTACCTACACCGCGTCGACCAGTCCACCCCCATCGAGGAGACCGTTGGGGCAATGGCCGAGCTGGTTAAGGAGGGAAAGGTTCGCTACATTGGTCTTTCGGAGGTTTCGGGAGAAACGCTTCGCCGTGCGAATGCCGTCCACCCCATCACCGCCGTGCAAAGCGAATATTCGCTCTGGTCGCAGGACGTGGAGCAAACCACCCTACCAACCATTCGTGAACTTGGGGCCAGCCTTGTAGCTTACAGTCCGCTGGGCCGAGGATTTCTCACCGGACGATTCCAGAAGTTTGATGATTTGCCAAAGGACGATTTTAGACGCTTCTCACCACGCTTTCAGGGGGAGAATTTCGATAAAAACCTACAGTTGCTAAAATTGGTAGAGGAAATTGCCGCCGACAAAGGCTGTAAGCCATCGCAGCTGGCGCTGGCGTGGCTGCTGGATCAGGGCAACGAGGTGGTTCCCATTCCAGGTACCACCAAGGTAGCCAACCTGCTGGAGAACATCGCAGCCGTCAACATATCGCTTACCAACGACGAGATAAGCCGCATTGGTAGCGTTATGAAGAACATTCATGGCGAACGCTACGATGCATCTGGCATGAAGCTCGTAAACGCGTAATAACGGATCTAAAAACGACAGTTAAATTTTGAATATAAAACGATGATTAACAACAAATACCAAGCGCTCTTTCACCCCATCACCCTACCCCACTCCGGGGTGGTGCTGCCCAACCGTATTGTGATGGCTCCCATGACCACCTACTCGGGGAATTCCGATGGCACAGCCACCGATGCAGAGGTAGCTTACTATGCTCGGCGCTCAAAGGCGGCCGGCACCATAATGACGGCTTGCGCCTATGTTATTCCTCACGGAAAGGGGTTTCGCGGACAAATTGGTGTTCACTCCGACACCATGATTCCAAGCCTTAAAAGGATAGCCGAGGCAATTAAGAAGGATGGTGCCAAGGCCATTCTGCAAATCTACCATGGGGGAAGAATGTCTCCACCCGAGGAGGTGCCCAACGGTAGGGTGCTAAGCGCAAGCAACATACCTGCCACCTACGGCAATGCCCCCATACCCCACCCCATGACGGAAGCGGAGATAGAGGAAACCATTGCTGCCTTTGGAGAGGCAACTCGAAGAGCCATCGAAGCCGGATTCGATGGTGTAGAGATTCATGGTGCCAATACCTACCTGCTCCAGCAGTTCTTCTCGCCACACGCCAATCGCCGGGAGGACAAGTGGGGCGATTCCATCGAAAAGAGAATGGCCTTTCCACTGGCAATAGTTGAAGCAGTAACAGCTGCAGCAGCAAAGTATGCCAAAGCATCCTTTGCTGTGGGTTACCGCCTTTCACCCGAGGAGGTGGAGGAACCGGGAATAACCATCGGCGACACGCTACAGCTGACCAATGCGCTAGCATCAACAAAGCTTGACTTCCTACATATCTCCACCATGAGCTATGCCGGAGGCTCGCTGCGCAACAGCGACGACACGGCCCCGAGGGCACTGCTCATCCACAACCATGTTGGCCACAAGATTCCGGTTATTGGCGTAGGCTCCATCCACAACCCGGAGGAGGTAACCACCGTGCTAAATACCGGCATTCCCCTCGTGGCTCTCGGACGAGAGCTGCTTATGGAGCCCGACTGGCTAACCAAGGTAAAGGAGGGTCAGGAGCACAATATCCGCACCACCCTATCCAAGCAAGCGCAAGCAGAGCTCGTAATTCCCGATCCCATGTGGCAGGGCCTCATTACCCGAAAAGGGTGGCTTCCCGTGGTAGAGTAATTATAAAAGAGATGCCGGATTTGCTCCGGCATTTTTTTTATTTAAGAGTGAAGGGACGGGGTAAAATTAGATTATTCAGAAAAGAAATTTTGTAGATTTGAGGAAAGAAAGAATTAAGTGAGCAAATAAAGCATTAAGAATGACCTCGGAGAGGTCAAATGTTTATAGAAAAAAACACAATACAAAAACATTCGACCCCGAATGGGGTCGCACATTCATTCTCGAACGCTTTCTACAAACATGCAATCCCTCCGGGATTGAACTACAAACCTCCAAAACAACAAATGCCATGGCCGATACCTTTTCACAAATCCACATTCAAACCGTTTTTGCCGTGCAGAATCGCAATGCACTCATCCTGCCAGCATGGGAAGAAGAACTCTACAAATACATTACTGGTATAGTGCAAAACAAGGGACAAAAGATGCTCGCCATCAATGGCACATCCAACCACATCCATCTCTTCATAGGGATGAAACCAGAATGTTGCCTATCAGACATGGTTCGTGAAATAAAAAAATCATCGAACGCTTTTATCAATGATAAGCGGCTCACTCCTTTCAAATTTCAATGGCAAGCAGGTTTTGGTGCATTTTCATACAGTCATTCACAATTAACAGAGGTTATTCAATATATTAACAACCAAAAGCAACATCATAAAAAACAAAGTTTTAAAGACGAGTATCTCACGTTTTTGAAGAATTTTGAAATCGAATTTAAAAGCGAATATCTTTTTGAATGGATTGAGGAACACAAATAAACAGTACCAAAAGAAAACGACCTCAGAGAGGTTGCATGTTTGTAGAAAGAACACCAGCCTAATTTATTCGACCCCGAATGGGGTCGCACATTCATTATCGAATGCTTTCTACAAACATTCAATCCCTCCGGGATTGAAAGAAAGAATATTAGAACCAAAAAAACAACCAGAAATAGGTCAAATACAATAAAATCATCCCTTAACCTCGGAGAGGTTATATGCTTGTAGAACATCCACAGCAGAAAAAAATTCGACCCCGACTGGGGTCGCACATTCATTATCGAATGCTTTCTACAAACATTCAATCCCTCCGGGATTGAAAGAAAGAATATTAGAACCAAGAAAAACAACCAGAAATAGGTCAAATACAATAAAATCATCCCTTAACCTCGGAGAGGTTATATGCTTGTAGAACATCCAGAGCAGAAAAAAATTCGACCCCGACTGGGGTCGAACATTCCTTCTCAAGCATTTTCTACAAACATGCAATCCCTCCGGGATTGAAAAAAGAATAGAAAAATCAGAAGATTGCACTAGCCGTAAATACCTCAAACGAAAACTGAAACACCCTCCAGAGTGACATGACCTAACAACCTTGGAGAGGTCACATTTTTTTGAAGAAACACGTACTTATTAATTCAAGAACCTGCTTACCTTTGGTTGTTGTGTGTTGAATAGCGTTGTCACCAACCATTTTTAAATCAAACAAAATGAAAAATCTAGCACTTACTATTCTACTCGGTCTGTCATCCATCGGGCTATTTGGACAGGCAAAGGTAGATTCCACTTTTTCCGAATCGGCAATAACCTTAAAGACACCAACTGGTGACATTTTTGGCACGCTCACCATGCCCAATAATCTAAAACCCGTTCCTGTAGTGCTAATTGTTCCCGGCTCCGGCCCCACCGATAGAGACTGCAACTCACCGCTGGGCATTCATACCAATGCATACAAGATGCTGGCCGAAGGATTAGCCCAAAGGGGCATTGCCACCCTCCGGTTCGACAAGCGAGGAATTGGTGAGAGCAAAGCGGCTATGACCAGCGAAAGCGACCTCCGATTCGACACCTACATCAACGATGTGGTTGGCCGGATATCGCTGCTAAAAACGGATAAGCGGTTTTCGAAAATCATAGTATTGGGACATAGTGAAGGTTCGCTTTTAGGAATGGTTGCTGCAGAAAGAGCTAAGGTTGCTGCCTTTATCTCCATAGCCGGTGCAGGAAAACCAGCCGATGAAATTCTGCAGGAGCAGCTCAAAACCAAGCTTCCTCCCCAGCTGATGGATGAGTCGAACAAGATTCTCGACAGCCTCAGAGCCGGCAAAACCGTTTCGAATGTTAGTCCCTCATTGGCTCCTCTTTATCGCCAAAGCGTGCAGCCATACATGATTTCGTGGATAAAGTACAACCCCACACAGGAGATTGCCAAGCTGAAAATCCCGGTTCTAATTATTCAGGGCACCACCGACATTCAGGTCTCAGTGGAGGATGCCAAGCTGCTATCGCAGGCAAAACCAGACGCCAAGCTGCTAATTATCGACAACATGAACCACGTTATGAAGGAGGCCACCGCCGACATTCAGCAAAACATGGCCACCTACAAAAATCCGGAACTGCCGCTGAAGTTGGGGTTGGTGGAGGATATTGCCAACTTTATACAAGGGAAAAAATGATGATTTGCAGAAAATGGTTACAAACCACATAAGGAATAAAAAGGCTAATCAATCCCTAATTTTTTAAACACGCTATTTAATGCACCGCTCATTGAATAACTTTTCTGCAGGCTTCTGACCAAGTTGTTTATCCAAAAACAACCAGTCTAAACATGCTTTATCTATTTGATTAAGATTATAATATACATAAGCCCTATTGTAATATGCATCAACGTATAGAGAATCAATAGATATACAATTAGAGAAAGATGAGATTGCCTTTTCTAACTCACTACTATTCACATAATTCACACCCTCCTTAAAATACTTATTCGACAACAGGATGTCGTTATAAGCAAGTTGTTTTGACTTTTTAAAAACAAAATTAGGATCAAATTTAAGTGCAAAGAGTTTGACGCCAGCATATTTATGAGAAGCTTCGGAAACAAAAAAAGCAACCAAATCAACCTTATAGTATACCTTTCGATTGACTTTCCATAAGTTCCAAAAAGCACCATCTTCAATTAATTTAAGAATATTATTTGCAACTTCATCGGGAATATCTTTATTATTAATCAATCTTATTTGTTTACACACGCCAAATGAATCCAACATCACTTCCATACTCACATATCCATTAAAATTACTGGAATTATAATGGCTATTAATCTGATATTCCCATCCTCCTGCATAAAATGGTAAAAACATCTTGTTCAACCGAACTACTGTATCATTTTCGTACTCAACCAACTTATTAGAAAAGATGTAGTCGATGTAATTCTTCTCCTTTAAAAAGATAAACTTATTAACTTTATCATCAGGACTTCCGTCGTCATTTACTAAGACAACCAAGCTAGTATCATTAACCGATATCACTTTATAGTAGTCAAGATATGTTTTAAGAATTGAGTCCCCAATGAAAGAAAATGGGTACACAAATTGGTATGAATCATTATAAGTAATTCCAAAATGTCCATGAGAAATCTCAAAAACAGTCTGGATAGTATCCATTCCATTTCTTTCAACATACCTACTGCCATCTTTCTTTTCAACTTTAACTCGAACCCAAGTATTATACAGCAATTTTTGTTTAGTTGTAGAACAACTTGATACCCCCAGAGCAAGAAGAAGAAGGTATTTAAATAGATTGGATTTCATTATTTTATCATTAAAGATATTGCAATAACAAGAGTATAATGCTTCGTTCAACAACTTCTTTTGCATTAAATGCTAAATTAGAAAATACTTTCGAACCTGAAACTACCTTTATCTATTAAATCATTTCTGGTTTATACACTATGTTGCATACTTATAGAAATGTTCAAAACAGAAAAACCAGAAAATTACACTAGCCTTAAATACCTCAAACAAAAATTAAAACACCTACAAGAATAAAATCATCCCTTAACCTCGGAGAGGTTATATGCTTGTAGAACATCCACAGCAGAAAAAAATTCGACCCCGAATGGGGTCGCACGTGCCCTAACAATACGCTTCCTACAAGCACGCCATACCGCTTGGATTAAAACCAGAAAAAATACGGACACACGCTCCTACTCCATCTTCCCCTTAATGAACGCCACGTCGCGCTGCAACTTATCGATGGCCTGCAGCACCTCCTCGCGCTCCACCTTACCTGTCGGAAACTCATCGCTGATGTAGTGCACAAAGCGCCACATCTCCTTAACGTCGGACGCATTCACGTCGTAGGGCTTATACAGGGTGTTGAGCGAGATAAGGCGAAAGGCACCGCTCTCCTCCAGCCGGTTCTCCACCACCTTAAAGGCCACGCCATCGTCGAGGGTGAGCACCACAAAGGCTTCGCCGCTGCGGATGGTGGTCCAATCCTGCACAAACTCGCCGGTAACAAAGGCTCCGTCGGGAATGGGCAGCATGGAGTCGCCGCTGATTTGGAACGTGCGATACTTCCTGTCGCTGCGCAAAAAGGGGAGCCGGAATACCGGCAGCCGGCTGATGAACTCCGGGTCGGCAAAGCCCGCCAGGTAGCCAGCCTTAGCCTTTTCGGGCACCAGCTCAATGTTCTCCTCATTGTCGCTGCCCACGGTGGCCGTAAGCACCCGCAGGTTGCTACCCTTTAGGTAAACATCGAACCCTCGCTCCAGCTGCCGCAGCTGACTCTCCGAGAGTTTTTCCAAATCCACCTTCACCAGCGTATCGATGGAGACGTTGAAGTAGGCCGAGGAGGAGATGAGCACATCGATGGTGGGCTGGGCAACGCGATTTTCGTAGTTGTTGAGCGTAGGACGCTTGAGCCCCAGAATAGAGGCCAGCTCCTCCTGCGTTTTGCCCCTTCTCTTCCTCAACAATTTCATGTTCGAACTAAAAAACATCTTGCTTTTTGCTTTTAGTTAGATTATATTGTAATCTCGATATTGATTATTATCTAAGCAAAGATAAAATGATTTGAGAATTTGAGGATGAAATAATTTGAAAATTTGACGAAGAAGCACTATCCGATAGAAACTCACATCCAAGTCAACCTAGATGCCAAACACCTATATTCCTAAATAAAAATGGAGACCGACCGTCACATAGCGCATATGGACCTCGACACCTTCTTTGTATCGGTGGAACGATTACATCGAAGCGACCTGAATGGCAAGCCCGTAATAGTGGGAAGTCTTTCGGACCGGGGCGTTGTGGCTTCGTGCAGCTACGAGGCACGACGATACGGCGTCCACTCCGCCATGCCCATGAAGATGGCACTTCGCCTATGCTCCGATGCTGTAGTAGTTCGCGGCGACATGGATGAATACAGCAAACAATCGCGAATAGTCACCGAAATTATTGCAGAGGAGGCTCCGCTATACGAAAAGACCTCCATCGACGAACACTACCTCGACATTACGGGGCTCGACCGCTACTTTGGATGTAACAAGTGGATGCACGAACTCCGGCAACGCATCATACGGGAAACCGGGCTACCCATCTCATTTGGGCTCTCCGTAAATAAGACGGTGGCCAAGATTGCCACGGGCGAAGCAAAGCCCAACGGCGAAAAGGACGTCCCCTATCCACTGGTAAAACCATTCCTTGCACCACTCTCCATCGCACGCATTCCCGGCATTGGCGATAAAACATTCAGGCTACTGCGCTCCATGGGGGTGGTAACCATCGACACGTTAAGCAACATTTCGCCCGATATGATGGAGCGGGTGCTAGGCAAGAACGGTATTGTGATATGGCGCAAGGCCAACGGGATAGACCATACTCCGGTGGAACCCTACACCGAAGTTAAAAGCATTAGCACCGAAACCACCTTTGAGCAGGATACCACCGACGTGGCCATGCTCCGCGCCAAGCTGGTGCGCATGACCGAAAAGCTCTGCTACGAGCTCCGCCGCGACGAGCGGTTGGCATCGGTGGTAACCGTAAAGCTTCGCTACTCCGACTTTAACACCTACACCATGCAGAAACAGATATCCTACACCTCGCTCGACCATCAGGTAAGACCCGTGGTGGAGGCTCTCTTTGAGAAGCTATACCAGCGCCGTCTGCTAATCCGGCTCATTGGTGTTAAGCTGAGCGGCCTTATTCAGGGAACGCAGCAGCTCGACCTGTTTGAGGACACCAGCGAAATGGTTCACCTCTACCAGTCGCTTGACTACCTACGCCATCGCTTCAGCGTTAAAGCCGTTCGGTTGGCGAGCGGTATCACATCTCCCCAAAAACCATTAAGCCCCTGACAAAATGTGGATAGCAAAATCATACAACTCCCTCCTTTACGGGACACTACCCGTAGAGCAGCTGGTGACACTGGCCAAGGCACAGGGGCTGGAGAGCCTCGCCCTCACCGACATTAACACCACACAAGGGATGATGGACTTCTACAAGCAGTGCCAGCAAAATAGAATAAAAGCCCTTGCCGGAGCCGAGTTCAGGGATAGCGACAAGCTGCTGTATACCGCCATCGCAAAGAATAAGGATGGATTCAGGGAGATAAACGAGCTGCTCACCCAGTGCAAGGAGCAGAAGAACATGGAAACAGCACAAGGCTATCGATTTCAGAATGCATTTGTGCTCTACCCTTACAGTTCCCATGCCACGGCAACACTTCGCGATGGGGAACTCATAAACGTTCGTCCCAACGATGTAAACCGGGTATTGGCCACAGCCACCCAGCATGAGCTTCAGAAGATGGTGGCCTTTGCTCCAGTAACCGTTGCCGATACCATGGAGTATGAACTGCATCGACACCTGAGAGCCATAGAGCACAACACGCTCCTGAGCAAGCTTACCCCAAACCAGCTGGCCTCCCCCAATGAAATGCCTCAAAGCATGGATGAGCTTCGGCAACGATTTGCCCAGCTTCCCCTGCTGCTCGAAAACACAGAGCTGTTAACCGACTGCTGCTCCGTATCGCTCGATTTAAAAGGAAATAAAAACAAAAAAACTTTTACAAATAGCTCCTACGACGACTACCTCCTGCTGGAAAAGCTAGCCTTCGACGGTTTAGAATACCGCTACGGAAAGGGCAACGTGGAGGCGACGCAGCGAGTGCAAAAGGAGCTGGAGATTATACACAAGCTTGGGTTTTCGGCCTACTTCCTCATCACCTGGGACATCATTCGTTACACCATGTCGCAAGGCTTCTACCACGTGGGAAGAGGAAGTGGTGCCAACAGCGTTGTGGCCTACTGCCTCCGCATTACCGACGTCGACCCCATAGAGCTAAATCTCTACTTTGAGCGTTTTCTCAACCCCAATCGCTCATCTCCCCCCGACTTCGACATCGACTATAGCTGGAAGGATCGCGACAAGGTTCAGGGCTACATATTTCAACGTTACAACAAGCGGCACGTTGCGCTGCTAGGGGCAAGCGTTACCTTTCAGGGGAGCTCCATTGTGCGAGAGCTGGGTAAGGTGTACGGGCTGCCCAAGGAGGAGATTGACAAAATAGCCGATGGTGAGGTGGCACAGAAGGACATGGACCACATTGCCCAGCGAATTTTCACCATTGGGGGCATGATGGTCGACTTTCCCCATGTCCGCTCCATTCATGCAGGAGGTGTACTTATTTCGGAGGAACCCATTACCACCTACACCTCTCTTGAGACGCCCCCAAAGGGTTTTTCTACCACCGAGTGGGACATGTATGTTGCTGAGGATATCGGCTTCGAAAAGTTCGACATTCTCAGCCAACGGGGAATCGGCCATATCAAAGAGGCTGCCGAAATCATTAAGCAAAACAGAGGTGACGACATAGACGTGCACTGCATCCAAAAGTTCAAGAAAGATGATAAGGTAAAGGAGCAGCTGAAGAGCGGTGAGACCATAGGCTGCTTCTATGTAGAAAGTCCGGCCATGCGTGGTTTGCTAAAGAAGCTGCGTTGCAACGACTACCTTACACTCGTGGCCGCCAGCTCCATTATTCGTCCCGGAGTGGCCCAAAGCGGTATGATGCGCGAATACATTTTCCGCTTTCACAACCCCAACGGATTCAAATACAACCATCCGGTAATGAAGGCTCAGCTCAGCGAAACATTCGGCGTAATGGTATACCAGGAAGATGTGCTAAAGGTATGCCACCACTTTGCCGGACTCAACCTGGCCGATGCCGATATCCTACGCAGGGCCATGAACGGCAAGTTTCGTTCGAAGGGAGAGCTTAAGCGCATTGAAAACCTCTTTTTTAATGGGGCGGAGCAGCTGGAGCGACCAAAGGAGGTGGCAATGGAGGTATGGCGACAGATAGAATCGTTTGCCAACTACTCCTTTTCGAAGGCACACTCAGCCTCGTATGCCGTGGAGAGCTACCAAAGCCTCTACCTAAAAGCGCACTATCCGTTGGAGTTCATGGTGGCAGTAATCAACAACTTTGGTGGCTTTTACCGCACATGGATATACTTCAACGAGGCTCGTAGGTGGGGCGCCACCATTAACCTTCCGTGTGTGAACAAGAGCACCTACAAAACCTGCATTTACGGGAACGACATATATGTGGGCTTCATCCACATTGCCAATTTGGAATCACCTATAACCGAAAGAGTTATAGATGAAAGGGAGAAAAATGGTGCTTACCAAAGTTTAGCCGATTTTGTGCAACGCGTAAACACGGGCATTGAGCAGCTCATCATTCTTATTCGCATAAACGCTTTTCGCTTCACGGGTAAAACCAAGGCCACGCTGCTGTGGGAGGCTTACGCACTGCTCGACAAACGAAAGCCGTTGCCTCAAGCCAAAAGCCTATTCCACGTTCCCGAGAAGCAGTTTGCGCTGCCCAACCTAGAGCAAACGGAACTGGAGGATGTGTTCGACGAAGTCGACCTGCTGGGATTTCCCGTAACGCTCACCTGGTTCGACCTGCTCAAAACCTCGTTCCGGGGTGGACCACGAGCAAAAGATCTACTTTCGCTCGTGGGGAGCACAGTAAAAATGCTCGGCACGCTGGTTCACATAAAATACACCAAAACCAAGCGAAACGAGCTGATGCACTTCGGCACTTTTATCGATGTGGAGGGGCAGCACTTCGATACGCTTCACTTCCCCAACACCTCGTTGCACTGGCCATTTAGGGGTCCCGGCGTTTACCTCCTGCAGGGAATGGTTACCGAGGAGTTCGGCCATCCCAGTATTACCGTTGACAAAATGGCCAAGCTTGAAATAAAGCCCGACCCAAGAATGAAGCGATAGCGTAGATTCAAAAAACATCAATGCCAACAGAGATAAAGAACAACAACCATGACCGACAAACTTCTCGATAAGCTAAATACCCTTTCGGCGGCAGCCAAATACGACGTTTCGTGCTCCTCCAGCGGAAGCAGCCGGACCAATACCAACGGAGGATTGGGCAATGCTGCCAAGGCCGGTATCTGTCACTCCTTTACCGAGGACGGCCGCTGCATTTCGCTCCTCAAAATTCTGATGACCAACCACTGCATTTACGACTGTGCCTACTGCATCAACCGGAGGAGCAACGACGTAAAGCGTGCGGCATTTACGGTGGAGGAGATAGTGGACCTCACCATTAACTTCTACCGACGCAACTACATTGAAGGGCTCTTCCTAAGCTCTGGAGTTATGCGCAACCCCGACTACACCATGGAGCGGATTACCCACGTGGCTAAGGAGCTCCGCCTCACCCATCGCTATAATGGATATATTCACCTAAAGGCCATTCCAGGTGCCAGCCGGGAGCTGGTGCACGAGGCAGGTCTCTACGCCGACCGGCTTAGCGTAAACATTGAAATACCTTCGGAGCAAAACCTAAAGATACTAGCCCCGGATAAGAGCTACACCAGCGTGTTTACGCCCATGAACCAGGTTTGTGAGCAGCTGGCCGAATACGGCGAGGATAGAAGGCATAGGATTAAGGTCCCCCGCTTTGTTCCCGCTGGGCAGAGCACGCAGCTTATTGTGGGCGCCAGCGCCGAAACCGACCTGCAAATTCTGCAGTTGGCTTCCGGCTTTTACAACGAGCAAAACCTCAAGCGCGTTTACTACTCCGGGTTTGTTCCCGTAAACAGCGATAGCCGCCTACCCGCCATACAAAAACCACCTTTGGTAAGGGAAAACAGGCTCTATCAGGCCGACTGGTTGATGCGCTTTTACCAGTTCCGATTCGATGAGATTGTAAACAACGACCACCCCTCGCTCGACCTCGACATGGATCCCAAGCTGGCCCATGCGCTCCGCAACCCGTGGATGTTCCCCATTGATTTAAACACGGCACCCTACGAACAAATATTGCGCATTCCCGGCATTGGGGTGCGCTCGGCCAAGCTGATTGTGCACTCCCGCCAGTTTGGAAGCATCACGCTGCAGCACCTCAAGAGGATGGGGGTGGCGCTAAACCGTGCCCGCTTTTTTATTCTCTGCCGCGAGCTGCCGGCAAGCTTTGGCAAGCTATACCCCGACCAAATACGACGAATGGTGCGCGACAAGCGGGCCAGCAACGATACGCAGCTAACGCTGTTTTAGGAAAGCTCCCCACATGCTTAAATATCCAGACAAGCCCTAATGCAAAACAGCGTTAATGTTTGACATACAATTAAATTAATTGTAGATTTGTGTATTATACAGGTAAAACCGTACAATACATACTAAACATGGGGTGTATATACAGTTTTTCGTCTACATAAACGAGTTAGCAAATATTAAAAAATGGATAGCACCATTGAAAATATTATAAGACGAGAGATTAAAGACAGTTTGACAAATCATATAAAAACTGTTCTTTTTATACGTGAGGACTATTTTAATGGAACTTTCGACAACAATGAATTTAGAATTTGGAAATATTCATATTGGTGGACTGGCGCATTTTATCCAGTCATAATTGGTAAAATAATCACAGATAAAGAGACTCCGAAAATACAAATACAGACAAAAATGAACAGCTTCGGAAAACTAATTCAATGGGCAATTTTGATAGGAATATCATACGGTTTGATAAACTCTGAGATTATTTCCTTTAATCTTGACTCTGCTCACCTATTATTTTCTTTAGGTGGACTAATTCTTATTTTACTGTTTTTGATACCAGTGAGAATAGTATATTGGCAAGCAAAAAAAGATGCAACAAACAAATTCAAAGAACTAATAAATAAAAACGTTTGCTAACAATTTGTAATATGGCAGGCGGGGACTTCGGTGGTTTGACAAGTCAAACCTTTTGCGGTCATTCCTTCGGTCTGACAAGATTTCTTCTAGAAATCCAGCCCGACCACATACAAGTGACCGTTAGCGTAATTAAAAAATATTATTGAGATGAATATAGTAAGTGAAATATTAAATTTCTTAAAAGATGGTTCATTATCATTTGGAAAGAAATCTTTAGTGATTATTTTTCTACTTCTATCTGTTGTAATAATAAATTACATGTTTAGTTTTTCATTTAATTACTCTGTGAACCAGGAATTGAATCAAATTGAAAAGATTGCAAAAATTAGGAAAGAATATGCTCTTAATGACAGTTTAAATAAAGAATTAGGATTAATAGAGAAATCAATAATTCATAAAAACAATATATTTAGAAGAACAAATCAATACATTAGTATAAACAAGAACGACTCATCATCAAAAACCTCATTATCAAAAGATTCAATTGCTATTATTAAGCCTACAGAAACACATCATCCAATACAAAATCACAAAATAATTAAGGAACGAAATTGGATAAAATATTTATTAACATCTTCATATGGATTCTTAATCATATTAATTCTCCTTCCACTTGTGCCATTCTTCAACATTAAAGACTTTTGGCAGACATTTCTCGGAGTGATAATATTTATCATACTTGACTTATGTTTATTATGGTTAAACTACATGCTTTATTCACTAATCCCTGATTTTAACGAATTATGGATAAATTATATCTTAAACTTAATATTGCACACGATTTTCATTGCAATTATAATTAGAATTTCGATAAAGACAAGTAAAACAAAAAAACAATAACGATGCCCAATCTAGTAGACTGCCCCGTCAACTTAGCTGGTGGGGCAGAACCTATCATACCACTATAAATAAGGGTTCGCTCATACTTAAATATACATTTTGGGAATTTACAATAGACTTGTCGGTTGGACTCGGCTCCTAAAACACATTGTATAAAAGAACTTTTACTATATTTACCATTCAAGGCACACACAGTGACTAATAAAACATACCCTTCGGGACACGTTTGTTAGCCGAGTCGCTACACTCCCTTGCAATATCCAGTCATCCTTATTTTTGACTACAACACTCATCGTTGAGCTACAATTACTTATTCGAGCTAATTGATGAATTCATACGGCCGTGTAGCTGACACCAGAGGGTGATTCAATTATACATCGATTGCCCCAGAACATTCCCACCAATGAAAGCGTTACTTTCACGCCAGCGTAACAAAGAAAGGGTATGGATACCATTGAGGAGCTACTGATAAACCATGTGGGACTTGCGAGGGAGCACACCCTCCCCCTGCTTGATAAACTCAACCTGCAGGAGTTAAAGAAGAAGGAGCGGCTGATTCGGGAGGGGGAAACCTGCTCGTTCATCGGCTTCTTGGAGAGCGGCGTACTTCGCTCGTTTATCCTAAAGGATGGGGACGAATTTAACGTCGATTTTTACCTGCCCGGCTCCGTGGTGAGCTCCTACACCAGCTTTTTAATGCAGGTGCCCTCCGTTGGGTATATCGAGGCGCTGGGCAACGCCGTTGTCCACACCCTTTCGCTAAACGACTACAACCAGCTGCTTAAATCCAACACGGCATACTACAAGCTGGGGAAGTTCATTTCCGATACCCTTTTCATAAAAAAGTGTAAAAGGGAAACCTCCCTTTTAATGGACAGCGCCGTGGACAGGTACAAGTTTTTGCTTACGCTATACCCCAGCATTGAGCAGCTGGTACCCCAGTACCACATTGCCTCTTACCTCGGAATCAAGCCAGAATCCTTAAGCAGGATAAAATCCTTAACCTACATCAAGGAATAGCCGAGAGCGGGCAAATAACTTTGCATCCAACAAACAGCTATGGAATTGCCAAAAACGCAGGCAATTCCATAGCCATTAGTAACCCTAATTTTCAAACCATGGATGCAGCTGTCCAAAATAGCATAGCCCGAAAGGAGCTGCTTGACGCCAACGTTGGGGAACGCCCCATCACTGCGGTAAAAATTGTTGAGATTGAGTTCCCTGCCGGACAAAAAGCCCCCTACCACAAGCACCCCTGCCCTGTGGCTGGGCACATTGTATCGGGAACCTGCCTGGTTCATGTGGAGGGTGAAGCCCCTCAAATACTGAAAGCAGGTGATGCTTTCTTCGAGCCGGCCAACGTTCCGGTAATCCACTTCGACAACCACTCCAACACCGAACCCATGAAGTTTGTGGCCTACTACCTGCTCAACGGAAAGCAGGAGCTAATAGAGCTGCTCTCCTCCGAGCATAACGGATAGGGTTTAAGTGCAAAAAGAGTAATCATCGGAAAAGATTTCTACATTTGGGTAGCCAAGCATGTAGCAGGAACAAGCCCCTGTTCTACTTGCCCAATCTAAAAGAAGCTGCGATGAATGTTTTTGAGCTGCCATTTAACCGTTTCATCGGTCTTGAACCCTCCACCAACAGCGAATATCTGTTGATGGTAAGCGACCGACAGGAATACCTGAACCACCTAAACACGGTGCATGCCAGCACCCAGTTTGCCCTTGCCGAGGCAACCAGCGGATTCTTTCTGCAGAATGAATTTCAAGGATTAACTGGCATACTTCCGGTGGTACGACGGGTGGAGACCAAGTATAAAAGGCCAGCTCAAGGATGCATTTACTCCAAGGCCGAGTTTCTGAATACCACCCAGCAGGCCATACTCAACGAGCTAAACGCCAAGCAGCGGGTGCTGGTAACCGTAAGAGTCTTGCTCTACGATGCCGAGCACAACAACGTAATGCAGTCCGATTTTGAATGGTACATCGCTAGGAAGGTGTAGCGCCCGCAGGTTAACCATTGATGGCTCCTTTCTTGCTCGTTGCTCGCCATAGAGGTAAAGAGCAGGATCGTTACAGCCTAAGAATCTCCTGTTATACACCAAAACGCTGGTCAGCAAAAGTTAAGGTGTAATGAGGTTTGTCCAACGGCTGGCGGGCATTCGCACCTTGACAATGGCAACTACCAGCGTATGGTGATTACGCTCTCCACCTAAAAATAAAAAAGCCCTCCCGCTATGCGAGAAGGCTTTTGTGCTTTTGTTGCATCACTTATGCAGGATGGATAGCCTCAACAGGGCATACATCAGCACATGATCCACAATCGGTGCAAACTTCTGGATCAATCTTGTAGATATCACCTGATGAGATAGCCTCTACTGGGCACTCGTCAATGCAGGTACCGCAAGCGGTGCAGTCTTCGCTAATCTTATAAGCCATTGCTAAAAATTTTTAGTTAAACGTCAATTAGACTTCGCAAATTTAATCTCAATTCGAAATATAAAAAAAATAATGCCTTAAATAGAACCATTTTAAACAAAATTAGCTGTTCAAATACACAAAACGCTAATTATCAAACCAATAAACCCTACTCCAAGGACAGCACTAGCCAGGCTAAGCTAGCCGATCCGTAGAATAATGCCTCCTCGTCGGGGTCGAAGTTTCCGGCATGGAGGCGTCCAACACTCTTTTGTCCAGCAACGCCAAGCCTAAAGAACACCGATGGGAACAGGTGTGAATAGCGAGCAAAATCTTCGGTAGTCATCCTAATATCCAGTGAATTAATGTTCTGACCGCTCCAAAGGGTCGAAAGCCGATCGATGGAGTAGTGCGTAAGTTCAGGATTGTTGTAGAGCGCCGGATAGCCGTGCTTTACCTCAACCTTGCATTGGGCACCATGGGCATGAGCAACACTGCTAGCCACCTCCCCAATAATACGGTGGGCATTGGCTCGCCAATCCTCATCGAAGGTTCTGAAAGTTCCAGCTACAAAAACATCATCGGGAATCACGTTGGTTGCACCGTCCGCTATTACCTTGCCAAACGAGAGCACCGTTGGGATACCAGCCGGAGCTCGTCGGCTAACCACCTGTTGCAGCGAAACAATGATTTCGGCCGTAGCCAAAACCGTATCGGTAATCTTATGTGGTAGCGCAGCGTGTCCTCCCTTTCCGCTTACCTTCAAGTAAATTTCATCACCAGAGGCCATATACCATTTTGGACGAAAACCAAATTGGCCTACAGGTAAGTCTGGGTCAACATGCAAGGCAATAAAAGCCTTGGGCTTAAACTTATTGAATAACCCCTCATCGATTATCTTCTGTGCTCCACCGGGTATCATCTCCTCCCCAGGTTGAAACAGCAGTAGCACATCGTGGCTAAGGCTGGCACTATACTTTAAAAGCAGCTCCGCAGCACCCAAAAGGCAGGAGGTGTGAATATCGTGACCACAGGCATGCATTACCCCAGCAACCGACGAGGCATAGGTCGATCCCGTTGCCTCAGTCACTGGCAGCGCATCCATGTCTGCCCGCAAAGCAATTACCTCGGCGTTGGGCTTTCCGCAACGAATTATGCCATAAACGCCGGTACCAGCAACAGAGTGATTCTCTATGCCCAACCCCTTCAGCTGCTCCGCTACCAGCGCGGAAGTTTTTACCTCCTGAAAAGAGAGCTCAGGATGATGGTGTATTTCCCTTCTGATTTTTGTAATGCTGGGCAGCACTATCCGCGCAGCTTTCAGCAATTCATCTCCGCTTACCATGGCCAATATTTTTTGCAACAGAAATTGACATTTAACACAGGCATCAGTTATGCACAAGATCGTAAATAATCGATCCTAAATCAACAGATGAGCGGTCTTTTTAAAAATCGGTGCTCAAAGAGAAGTAGAAAATTCTCGGCTGCCTTACTCCGGAATCCACCCCCCAAGCCCAGTCGAACCGCATAAAGTAACCCAGAATCTTACTTCGAACACCAAATCCATAACCGTACACAATGGGGTCGAGGTTGGTATCCACCTCTACCGTAATGGTGCCCTTCTGCTCAATACGCTTATCGTAACCATTCTCTCCACCATAGGGATTTAATCCAGTCCAGGCAGAGCCAATATCGCCAAAGAGGCACACTTGCAAATTATTCCAGAACCCAGAGCTGAGCGATCGGTTGGCAAAGTAGCGCACAAATGGCCATCGTACCTCGTTGTTGATAACCGCAAAGCTGTTACCATTCCTTACGTTCTGGGGAAAACCTCGCAGGTTGCTAGCCAGCGTTTGAAAGGCATAGTTGGCTGCCTGCTTCACCGGCATGTTATTATTAAAGGTAGGCACACTGCTGCTAAAGTTTATCCAGTTGTCGACACTCCCCAGGTAGTAAACAAGCTTGGCCTTACCAAAAGAGGTAGAGGTGGCAAAGCGCCATGCAAAAATTAGATCGCGATGGATTTTCTGGTAATGGCGGAAGTCGAAACCAACCACGTGGAGATCCGGGTTGTTCCCGTTATCCTGCACATATGACTCCTCAAAGAACTTGTAGCGCGTTCCGTATAAGATGTTAATCCCTCTACGAATGGTGTTGTCGAAAACGTATTCAAACTTTACCCCACTCCACAGCTTATTGGTGTTTGCTGCACCAAGCGTTTGGTAATCGGTGGCGAGCATTACCTGCCTATCGTGCCGCAGGGTAAAGGTGGCCCGAAAAGCAGAGACCTGGGTAAACGGATATTTCAGAGCAAAAACGAGCTCATGGGAGTGCACCTTCTCAATGGTGGTGGCTGTCTCGTTTTTAAATGCTTGCCGGTGAAACACCAGCTGCTTATCCCAGCGTCCCTTGAGATCCTCAAAGCTGAGCAGATACTCATTGCTGGCAAAATCGCTGGCAAACCGCACACCCCCTACCAGCCGGTAATCCTCAAATAGGTCGCGTGTGCCAACTTTAAAAAGCACGTTCAACCCAGGATTAAAGTATACCGCACCACCGGTGTAGGCCTGATACGATGAATTTAAAAAGCCAAAATCAATCTGGTTCACAAGGTAGTGAGGATAAAAGGTGGTATGGTATACATGCACCTTTTTCTTCTCTGCGCTATCCGGCTCCTGTCGCTGGATATAGAAGTTATCCCCATATTTTTTGGCAAAGAAGCTGTTCAACTTTTCGTCCTCAAACACATAGCTATTAATATCCACCGGTGCGTTATCTGCCGGAGCATTGGCTTGCTCCACGCTATCGGCAACCGTCATGGGAATAACAACCATCGGTGGCGTTACGGCTGCAATGCTGTCCTGTTCGTGCTCCTTTTTCAACTCCTCTGCCCGAAAAACGGTAGGTCGCAACGGCTTTACCGAAAAGTTGTCGGAGCCCAAGGGGGCCTCATCGAGGTATGTTTTGAATCGACCGTCCTGCATCACCACCTTGGCATTGGTGGACCTTACTGGGTTAACATCAAATGACGATATCCACGTTTTATAGTCGCTATGAGGAGCCACGTGCATAAAGTAACGGTAGTGTATTGCTGTATCAACGTAGCTCACCGCACTATCCGCCTTTCCAACATACCAGTTGGCAATGCCATTCTTATTGTCGGTAAAGGCAAACCTATCACCCGTGAGTTCAACAGGAGAACGCTTTACCGATTGAGAAAAATCGTCGAGACGAGTAGCAACTACCGGAGGAGCCGGAAGGGGATAATCAACAATAAACAGATTTTGAGCGCGTAACGGTTTATAGTGATCGTAATTGGTAATCTGAAGCGTATCACTCGGACGATTTGAAGTGAAAAGTATGGCCCTTCCATGACGGATAAAGCGAGGGTCGAGGTCGGCATACGGATCGTTGGTAATTTGCTCCACCACCCCACTGGACATGTTGAAAATGAACATATCATTTTGCCCATGCGTAACAGCCGAGAGCACCAGCTTTGTTCCGTTGGGTGAGAACGAATACGAGAGCACCTTCCTAAAATCGGGCAACATGCGCCTCGTTAGCTCCCGCGTGTCAGTATTATAAAAGTAAAGGTAAATCCACCCCTCCTCCTCCACGGTAAAGGTAAGAATGGTTGAACTAGGATGCCATGCCAAAACAGGATTTGTATAGTCGGGTATCTGCTCGAGCTTATACCCCAAGGAGAAAATCCGCCTAGTCCTTTTTTTCTGTATATCGTAGAGCCAAACGCGCTGCTGACTCATCTCATTGGTAACATAAGCCAAGTATTTCCCGTTTGCGCTGAGCTTCACCTGCATGTATCTCCTCGCGGCCTTTGGGTGCTTCACCACCAAAGTTCCGGTAGGCATAGCTCTTGTGCTATCGTCGCTAAAGCGGTTGCAGTAAAAGGCCTCCCAATCTTTAACCAATGCCCTAACCTTAGTCCCCAGCACTTGGTAGAATGCCGAGTTAAAATCGCGATTCACCCGAGTTAAATAGAGTATATCGGATATAGTTCCCTTACCATAGGTTCGTGCAATGTAAAACCAGAACGACTGTCCAGCCAACGCAGCATCTTCCCCTGTGAGGGAAATAAGCCTATGGTATTGGCCCGTTAGAAAGCCGTTTTTGAAACGCGCATCGGTTTCAACGCTCCACTCCTGTGCCGTATACCTCTCTAGCCCCTTCTGAAACCACTCGGGCAAATCGATACCGGAATCGCCGGTAAGCTTATCGCGAATGGAGGAGCCGGTTAAGAGGTTCTGGATAACCACCTCAGCAACAACCTCCGATACCTGCCTCTCCAAGTCCTCTAGGCTACCGTCAAAGTATATGGAAACCTTATTGTCGCTAATGTTGGTCGTTCCCCCAATATTGTACTCATCCGAAAAGCCAGTAAGACCAATATTGCTTTGCCGAAAATCGGAAAGTCGGCTGTAAACAATAAAAATTAGTCGGTTATCAATGGGATTGTAGAACAGCTCTTCCGCATCACTAAGCTTTTTGTCCGCAATTTTGGCTACATACCGGGCAATCTCCTCTCCTTCCTGGTAGTAGTAAACGTCGAAGCGGTCGTAGCGAAGGTATGTCCACTGAAAAGTGTTATACTGAAGCCTATTCTTTCCAAAGCTCATCTGTAGTCCGTTGTAAAACTGAGCCCTAGCACCGTTGCCAGCTAGCAACAGGAAGAGTAGAAGAAGCAACCTTGCAGCAGGTATCCACTCCCGACAACAGTTCTGCTGGCTTCTTTTTGCTGGTTTAAATGCTAGCTCGGAAGAAAATGTCATGCCTATAAATGGGGTTAGCAATAGCTGCAGGCCTCTGCAGCTGTAAAGTTAAAAAGAGTTTTCAAATGAAAGCAGCTCAACCTTGGAATGTGCAGGGTTTGCCCATTTTCGCTGCCATATTGGCCCAACCCACACCTCTCCGTAAAAGTTAAAGTTTCTTAATATCTCAAGAATAGAGCAATATATTGAACATAAATTTCAAAAAAACATAACTTTGGAAAAAAATCTCAAAAGTCATGAAGAACAACATTCTAAAGCACTTGTCCTTACCAGGGTTGATGTTAATAGCAACAACCATGTTTGCTCAGATTCCAAACTCGAACATGAACTTTGAAAGCACCGTTCACGATTTTGGGCAAATCAAAGAAAATGGTGGAGCGGCCATTTACACTTTCGAATTTGTGAATAAGGCTAACAGCCCAATTATTATCAACAACGTAACGGCCTCCTGCGGCTGCACCACTCCAGAGTGGACAAAAGCACCCGTTGCTCCAGGGAAAAAAGGCACCATAAAGGTTACCTACGATCCAAAAAACAGACCCGGTCCATTTGAAAAGACCATCACCATAAACTATAACCAGCAGCCTAACGTAGCGGTTCTTCGTATTAAAGGCTACGTGCAGGAACACGAAAAAACGCTTGCCGACCAATACCCACGTCAACTCGGCAATTTGCGTTTGCAGTCATCCTACAAAGCATTTATTCGACTCATCAACACCGAGGTAAAAACAGACTCCCTTCCAATGGTTAATGCTGGCACTAAGCCCCTTACCGTAACCTTTGGTTTCATTCCTGCTCACCTCACCATAAAGGCTGTACCACAAACACTAAAGCCAGATGAAAAAGGAAACATCATGATTACCTACGATGCTGCAAAGAAAAACGACTGGGGCTTTGTAACCGACAATTTTGAGGTGCTGCTCAATGGCGAAAAGGTACCCAATAACCTGCTCACCGTAAGTGCCAACATTATGGAAGATTTCTCCAAGCTCACCCCTGAACAGTTGGCCAATGCACCTGCCATATCGTTCGACGAGATGGTTTATGACTTTGGAAGCGTGAACGCAGGTACTCCCGTTGAGCATGTATACAAATTCACCAATACAGGTAAGTCTGACCTTGTCATCAGAAAAGTTAAGGCCTCATGTGGCTGCACCACGGTAGCGCCCGACATCAGCGTAATTAAGCCAGGCGAAAGCTCTACCATCAAGGCAACCTTCCGTTCCGACCATTACTCTGGCCGTCAAACAAAGACCATTACGGTTACCAGCAACGACCCCAAAAACCCCAACGTTATTTTACGTCTTACCGGTAATGTAATTCCTCAGCAACAGTAAACCTGCATATTTTTCCTACCATATATTTTGAAACGAACGGAGGTGTCGCGTGACACTTCCGTTCGTTTTTTTCTTATAAATCTCACACACAACATCTACACTCTTAATACCCCATTTCAAATATTCACTCCTTGCACAGCCTCTCCTTTTCTCCCTACGGCCGCCTGCTAAAAAACATGGTGTTCATGCTTCCATTTTGCTATGGTCTTCGCCTGAATCCATACACATAAAATTGCTACATTTGTAAAAATTTCAGCTGAAATTGTGAGAAAGCAGGACCAGAAAAGCGCATTGACGGTTAACAGTGGCATTGACCAACCACCTCAGGTTAACCCCAATGCAGCAAACCATATTCGAAGGGTAAAGAAGAAAAAGTTCACCGTTGACGAATACGTTGAAGGAATACTAGCAGGAAACCGAACCATACTGAGCCAGGCCATTACCCTCGTTGAAAGCGCTCTTCCCGAGCACCACTCCATAGCCCAGCAAGTTATTGAGCAATGCCTTCCCCACACAGGAAAGTCCATCCGCATTGGCATTACAGGGGTTCCTGGCGTAGGTAAAAGCACCTTTATCGAATCGCTTGGTGTGCAGATTACCGGACAAGGGCATAAGCTGGCCGTATTGGCCATCGACCCCTCAAGCGAGCGGTCGAAAGGAAGCATTTTGGGTGACAAAACCCGTATGGAACAGCTTTCCAGCGATGCCAACGCCTTTATTCGCCCTTCCCCCTCCGCCGGATCGCTTGGTGGAGTAGCCCGAAAAACGAGGGAGTCGGTAGTGCTCTGTGAGGCAGCTGGTTTCGACGTAGTGTTCATTGAAACCGTAGGTGTAGGGCAGAGTGAAACGGCTGTTCACTCCATGGTTGACTGCTTTCTACTGCTCATGCTAGCGGGTGCTGGCGACGAGCTGCAAGGAATTAAGCGGGGCATCATGGAGATGGCCGACATTTTAGCCATCACCAAAGCCGATGGAGCCAATATGCAAAAAGCACAGATGGCCAGAGCAGAATACGCCGGGGCGCTTCATCTTTTTCCACCAGCTGAGTCAGGTTGGGAGCCGCAGGTGCTTACCTGCAGCGCTGTTGAAAAGACGGGGATTTTCGATCTCTGGAGCACAATTCTTGACTACATCGCACTCACAAAAAAGAATGGCTACTTTGCTGGAAAACGGCAGCAGCAAGCCAAATACTGGATGTTTGAATCGGTGAACGAGGCGCTTAAAGAAAGTTTCTACTGCGACCCATCGGTACAAACATTAATCAGCCAGCTGGAACAGGATGTGCTCAACAACCGTAGAACCTCTTTTGCCGCTGCAAAAATATTACTCGAACACTACTTTAAACAACTAAAAGGTAGGTAAATGTGTTACTTATCATATCTTTAAAACCTAAAATCAAAAAAAATGAAAAAACTACTACTGGGACTACTCCCAATCCTAGCATTGGTAGCCTGCTCTAAGGCACCAGGCTACGATATTAACGTAACCATGGAAGGGCAGCCAACTGCAAAAATGGCCTATCTCCAAAAAATTGTGGACCAAGATTTTGTCACCGTTGACAGCACCGAAGTTAAGGGCAACAAGTTTGAATTTACCGGTAAAGTGGATGTGCCAGACCTCTATTTCATCCGTGTTGGACAAAATCAACCCATCCAGCTGTTTTTAGAGAATGCTGATATCAGCGTTAAAGTAAATCTTGACTCAGTTGAGAAAGCAGAAATTAAAGGTTCGGCAACACACGACCTGTTTGTTAAGCTGAATGACGATATGCTCCCATTCCGTACTCAAATGGACAACCTTTACAAGAAGGCAGACTCCTTGAAATCGGCCAACGCCATTACCCCCGAAGTTGAGAAAGAACTTGATGCGGAGTATGACTCCATTCAAAAAGGGCAACAAGAGTTCCTAACCAAGTTTGTAACCGAAAACAAGAGTAGCGTTATATCTGCATTTATAACCTACCGTTTTCTTTCTCACTCCCTTGAATTTTCTAAGTTGGAAGAGTTGACCGCAAGCCTCGACTCCTCTCTAGCAAAATCACCCTACGTTATTAAGCTAAAAGAGAAGGTTGAAAGCCTCCGTAAGACTGCCATTGGCCAACCATACCTTGACTTCTCACTGCCAGATGTAAATGGCAAGGAGCTGTCATTATCCTCATTGGTTGACGGAAAGACCGTTGTTATGGTTGATTTCTGGGCATCGTGGTGTAATCCCTGCCGTCAGGAGAATCCCAATGTAGTAGCCATGTACAAAGAGCTCAAGGGCAAAGGATTTCAGATTCTTGGCGTATCACTCGACAAGAATAAGGATAGCTGGGTTAAGGCCATTAAGGACGATGGCATTACCTACCCTCAGGTATCTGACCTTAAATTCTGGGATTGCGCTGCCGCAAGACTTTACTCTGTAAACGCCATTCCTCACACCGTGCTCATCAGCAAGGATGGTAAAATTGCAGCCACCGATCTTCGTGGCGACGAGCTGAAGGCAAAAGTTCTGGAACTGCTTAAATAGGCACACCATATAGATTTAATAAAAAAGCTATCCTAGAAAGGATAGCTTTTTTATTTGAGTCAATATCCTGACAAACGTTTATTCAAGGGCCTGCTGCTTTACCAACCGCACAAATGCATGGCTATACCCCTTCACATTCAGCTCTTTCAATTTAGCAATAGCCTGTTGAAAAGAGGAATAGGTGCCAATGGTATAGCGGTAATAGCCATCCATTCCTTTATCCACTTCCACCGAGTCTAAGTTTTTAAAATAGCTCGTCTCTACCGGTACCTTAAGAGCCATGAGCTGTATGGTATAAGCCGCCTCAAAACGGTCGACCCGAATAAATGCTTGGCTATACCCCAACTGCTGGATTTGCTTCAGCCGTTCACTGGCCTGTGCAAGCGAGGTGGTGGTTCCCACGCTATAGCGATAAAAACCATCGGGTGAGGTAGTTATTTCAACCCCGTCAACTCCTTTAAAGAATTCCACTCCAATAAGCCGTTTGAGCGCCATCAGCTGAACAGAATAGGTGGTTTGCATTCCAGCAGATTTAGCGGCAGTAGTTACGGGTAAGGGTTCGGATGAACTATTAGATGTAGCCTCAGCCATCTTGCTGGATGTCTTTAACGGCTCCACTGACTTTTCTACGGTGGGCGTTGGCACCTCTGGTTTCTCCTCCTTTTCAGTAACCGTTGGCTTAGGAATATCTGCCACGGCGACTGCAGCGTCCTCTTTGGGAGATACAGCTTCTGTAACTGAAGTTGTATCAGGAGCGGACGTGGTTGCCATCTGCTGAGGTAGCGGGATTAGAGTAGCCTCTAAATCCACACTTCGCTTACCAAAGTTCTCTGGAATACTTAGCTTTTGAGTGCTCGGTTCAAAGTTACTATTCGCTACTGACACAACATAGCTGCCAGCACCCAAGCTATTTGTAAAATTGCCAGTTGCATTATCAACAGCAGGACGGGCAATAGTATCATGGGTAGCAGCATCAATAATAAAAACAGCAGTTGCGCCTTCTAGTGGCTGCGATGAAGCAGTCAGCACCTTGCCATTGAGGGTAAACATTCTACTAATGGACACTTGGTATATGTCTCGCCTACCAAACCCACCAGCCTTAGCAAGTGCCACATATCCTGATCGGCCATCACTTAATGGAAAGAAGAAACGATCGTCGCCCGGTGTGTTTGCCGGATAACCCAAATTTACAACCGAAGGAGTGCCCTCTAGGTTAACAAAGAAAATGTCGTAACCACCCATACCATCATGCCCCTCGGAGCTGAAGAATAGATACTTTTCATCGGGGGAAAGGAACGGCGTATCCTCGTTAAACGGAGTATTTATGGTAGGGCCCAAGTTCTCCGGCTCCATCCACTTCCCCTTTTCACCCAATGTGGATTTGTAAATATCAAGCCCGCCAACGCCTCCTTTTCTATCGCTGGTAAAGTAAAGAGTCCGTCCGTCTTTGGAAATGGTGGCGTGCGTTTCGTTCCACTTACTGTTTATTGGCTTTGGCAACTTGTCTGCAGTAGTCCACCTTTTTCCCGATAGACTGCTCACGTATATGTCAGCATTTTCTGGGTCAACGCTCGTAAGGTAAAGCTCCTTCCCATCGTAGGAGAGGCTTGAAGTCTTTAAAAAGTCTCCGCCAAGCTGTCTGGTAATCTTTTGCGGGGCCGTAATGCTATCGCCATTATACTTGGCAACATACACATCGAACCCCATTCTAGTTTGCGTGGTGTAAGCCAGCGTCTTTCCATCGCCAGAGAGCACTGCATTAAAATTGGAGAACTCGTTGTTCACCTTTTCCCCAAGATTTACCGCCTTCACCATCTCTGGGTTCTGCTCAAAACTAGGAGCGTTTTTACAGGCTAAAATGCAATTGTCCACCAGCTTGTGCATAGGATCATCCGCCTTAAGCATATTCTTATACTTGCTGTAGGCATCAATGGCATCGTTGAACTGTCCACCGATTTGATAAGCTCGTGCTAAAAGGAAATAGGTTTCAGGGGGTGCATCGGTTTCCTTAATGGAGGTTTCGCTATATTTTGCCGAAACGTGCTCCGCAGCCTCCTTAAGGAATGGCAAAGCCTCCAGCTGCTTATCATCGGTTTGAAGGTAGCAGTATCCAATCCTACTCTTAATGCTAGCACTTTGAGGAACCTCCCGCAGAATTTTCTTGTATGCTTCAGCCGCCTTTTCATACTGCATCGTAGCAACTAAATACTCCGCATCACGCTCGTCCATAACAATCTTATTCCAGTTCTGGCCTGTCGCGAAAATGCTCGTTGCCATGAATATAAGGATAGTTACCAGCTTGTTCATCCCTGTTACCGAATATATTTAACTCATTGTATTTACGGTAAATGTACGACGAAGATATGGATGCACATATTTTAAATGACTAAAATTCAAAATAATTACACTATAGCTCAGTATTGGAGGGTAAAACCACGTTTTTAAACCCAAAAGTATTCGTGTTTAACACAACATCTGTTTCAAACAAATTCAAGCTAAAGAATAACGTTTACTGCTATTGCCTTGACATTGCAATTAAAATCATCTATCTTTTGCTGAGTTTACCAAATAACCTGACCACCAATCGGCTAACGTAATAAACTTCATGAACTCTACCTTACCAAGAAAAGATACCATCACGCTGGTCATTGTAGCAATCACAATTGCAGCTATATTAACTTATGGAGGACATCGTTTTTACAGCAATCAGGAACAAAGTATCCGAAAGGTAAAATACAACGAGCTTAATGCAATTGCTGAACTAAAAACGCAACAAATTGATAGATGGCGAAAGGATAGAATTGGTGACGCCAACATTGCCGCTCAGAGTCCTTTTTTCCAGAAGGCAGTTAACGAGTATATTTCCAACAACAATACCGCTCTTAAAAAGGACATTCTCGACCGAATGAAATTGCTAAAGGCCCAGTATGGGTACGAGAATGTTATGATTTTTTCCGCAAAAGGAGAAAAAATGCTAAGTGTAGATTCTCGCATTGATGAATGTAAACCAAACAGGCAACTACTTACCGTTACTTCAGCATCGTTTTCCGATTTTTTTTACTGCAGCGTTAATAACCACATTTATTTGGATATTGTAGCACCTATTTCCATCCAAAACACCATAGCAAAGGCCTACCTTGTCCTACGCATCGATCCAGAACATTACCTATATCCGCTCATTCAGACCTGGCCATTACCAAGCAAATCTGGAGAAACACTGCTCCTCAGAAAGGATAGCACAAGAATCACCTTCCTTAACGAACTACGCTTTTCAAAGAATGCCGCACTGAACTTACACATTGACCTTTCGCACACAGAGGTTCCTGGAGTAAAAGCAGCCCTTGGCGGAACGGGTATTTACGAAGGCTACGACTACCGCAATGTGATGGTTGTATCCGACATTCGGCATATCCCAGATTCACCCTGGTTTATGGTGGCAAAAATCGATAAAAGTGAAATTTTTTCGGAGCTCTACTATAGAGCCATTGGAATTGTTGCCATCATACTTATATCGACCATTCTCATTACCATTGCACTTGCCCTTTACTTCAAAAATCGTCAAACGAGTATTTACAAAAAATTGTTCCTTACCGAAAAAGAACTGCGCAACGCGGAGGAGGAGTTTCGTACCATACTTTACAGTATTGCCGACGCAGTAATCACCACTGCAGCAGATGGCAAAGTAAAAATGATGAACCACATGGCCGAAAAGTTAACCGGCTGGACGGAGACGGAGGCGAGTGGCAAGAAATTGGAAGATATATTTCATCTGGTAACGGAGGAGACCAATGCCCCAGTGGAATACTCACTGAAAAAGGTACGATGCGATAAAAATTCAGTTATACAAGATTATCGTGTTATGCTCGTTGCTCGCAACGGTAATAGAGTTCCGGTCACCGCAAGTATGGCCTCCATTAACCCCTCTAGCAATAAGGCAAATGGAGTAGTTATTGTATTCCACGACCAAACAGCCGAAAGAGAAGCCGCTCAGCAGCTGGAGAAAAACGAGAAGCTGTTCAGGAACGTATTTGAATACTCCTTAATTGGAAAATCGATTACCGACTTCCATGGAAAAATAAACGTAAATAGAGCATTTTGCCAAATGCTCGGTTATACCAAAGAAGAGCTCTCCGGCAAACCTTGGCGTTCGATTACCCACCTAGATGACATAGAAAGGGATCAACAAAAGATTGAAGCCATTCGTGCTGGCGATAAACCATTTGACAAGTGGGAAAAGCGCTATATCCATAAAAACGGCACCGTTGTATACTGCGAAATCATGACTACCCTTCTCCGCGATGCTGCAGGGAACATGCTCTACTTTATCAGCGCCATCAACGATATTACTGAACGAAAGAAGATGGAGCAGGCCTTAAAGGATAGCGAGGCCATACTCCGAGAAACTGGGAGAATTGCCAAAGTAGGTGGTTGGGAATTTGATGTTGCCACCCTCAAAGGAACGTGGACGGAAGAGGTTGCCCTAATTCACGACCTCGATCCAAAAGATGAAACTAACGTAGAGGTCGGGCTCAGCTTTTACTCTCCAGCCAATCGCGTTAAGATAGAGCAGGCCATAGCTAACGCCATAGAAAAGCAGACACCTTACGACCTAGAACTTGAACTCACAACCCAAAACAACAACCATAAGTGGGTAAGAACCATAGGCAATCCAGTGGTTGAAAATGGTAAGGTGGTACGCATTCGCGGATCGTTTCAGGATATCACCAAAATAAAGCGCTCGGAGCTCAGCCTTAAACGCCAAAATGATGAGCTACAGCTGCTCTTCTCCATCTCACAAACCATGGAAACCTCAGGTGATTTTGTTTCCGCACTTCAACTCACCCTAGAGCAAGTTTGCATTGCCACTGGTTGGGCGCTTGGTGAAGCATGGTTTCCCAACAACAGCAATACCCAATTAGACTATAGTAAAGCGTGGTATTCTACCGAGCAGGCTCTTTTACCTTACATTGAACTAAGTAAAAAGTATCATTTTGAACGTGGAGAGGGTCTACCAGGAAGGGTTTGGCAGGAGAAAAAACCCGTTTGGATAAAGGATGTTCAGCATTATCATGACTTTCACCGATCCAAGGAAGCCATAGAGTTTGGCATTGTTGCAGGAATTGGAGTTCCTGTGCTATCGGAAAAGGAGGTAATATGCATTATTGTTTTCTTTCTGAAGGAACGAAGAGATGAAGATGAACAGTTTATCCAACTTGCATCCAACATTGCCTTACAGCTTGGGCAACTCTACCAACGAAAAAAAGCAGAGGAGTCGCTTATTGAGAGCGAGGCTCGGCTAAGATTATCGTTAAACGCAGCCCAACAGGGACTTTACGACTTGAATATTCAAACAGGGGAGTGTATTGTCAACGACCAGTATGCCCTTATGCTGGGTTACGATCCGGCCACTTTTGTGGAAACTAATAACTTCTGGATTGAAAGGCTCCACCCCGAAGACAAACCCATTACCGAAAAAGCATACCTCGACTATGTTAACGAAGTGACCGATGAGTACAAGGTTGAGTTTAGACAAAAGACAAAGGACGGAAGTTGGAAATGGATTATGTCGGTAGGGAAAATTGCAGAGTACGACTCTTCTGGTGCGCCACTTCGAATGCTGGGCACCCACACCGATATTACCATTCAAAAAGAGGCGGAAAACGAAATTAAAATGCTCAATGAAACGTTGGAGCAACGGGTGATTGAACGAACAGCCCAACTAGAGGCCGTCAACAAAGAACTAGAAGCATTTTCCTACTCAGTTTCACACGATCTGCGGGCACCCCTACGGCATATCAATGGGTTTGGTGACCTTTTGATAAAAAAGTACGCTAACGAGTTAAATCCTGAAGCCCAACGCTATATTAGCACAATTACACAGTCGGCTCAGCAAATGGGAACGCTTATCGACGATTTGCTGCAGTTTTCCAGAACCGGACGAGCCGAGATGAAAAAACACATGCTCGATGCAAATAAATTGGTTCAAGAGGTAGTATCCTCCTTAGCGAATGAAATGGACGGGAGGCAGATTGAATGGATTGTAAAACCACTGCCGGAAATTTACGGGGACTTCAACCTCCTTCGTCAGGTATGGATAAACCTCGTTGACAATGCGGTTAAGTATACCCGCACCAGAGAAGTGGCAAGAATTGAAATAGGGTGCAACAATAAGTCTGAGCCAGTATTTTATGTAAAGGACAATGGCGTTGGCTTCGACATGCGTTATGCCCAAAAGTTGTTTGGTGTATTCCAGCGGCTTCATACCGCCTCTGAATTTGAAGGAACGGGCATAGGGCTCGCTAACGTCAAGAGAATCATAACCCGCCACGGCGGTAAAATCTGGGCTGAGGCAGAACCCAATAAGGGAACCACATTTTTCTTTACCATACCAAAAAACCAGTAGCCATGTACATGGACGTTAAAACAATCTTACTTGCGGAAGACAACATGAACGATGTTGAGCTGACCCTTGCTGCGCTGGAAGACCTAAACATTGCCAACAGCGTAGTCGTGGTGAATGATGGCGTTGAAGCCATGGAATACCTTAGACGAGAGGGCAAATACAAGGAAAGACCTGAAGGCAATCCTACAGTTATACTCCTAGATATTAAAATGCCTCGAATGGACGGCTTTGAGGTGCTGCAAACCATTAGAGAAGACATAAATCTTAAAAAAATCCCAGTGGTTATGCTAACCTCGTCAAGAGAGGAGAAAGATTTAATTAAGACTTACGAACTGGGGGTAAACGCCTACGTTGTAAAGCCGGTTGATTTCGATCAATTTATGGATGCAGTAAAACAATTGGGTATTTTCTGGGCCTTGGTTAACGAGGTGCCCCAGCAGAGATAGGTGCCCACTTCTCAAAACGCTTTAAAAGCAGCAACCTCGCATTGAACAATACACTGCTAAAAAACGTTAATACCGCACTATATATCAAACATTTGCCATCACAAAGCCATCTATGGAAAGCAATAAAACATCAAAAATGGAGCTTAAAATATTATTCCTCGAGGATAGCCCTATCGATGCTGAACTGGTAAAAGAGCAATTGCAGAGTGAAGGTTTTTCTGCCCATTTTAAAACAGTTTCCACCGAATCGGAATTTATTGAAGAACTAAAAAGCAATGATTATGACTTAATACTTTCCGACTACAATCTTCCTACATTTAACGGCATGGCCGCCCTGATGTTTGCCAAGCAACACCGTCCTACAATCCCATTTATATGCGTTTCTGGCTCTATTGGAGAGGATCTTGCTGTTGAAATAATGAAGCAGGGAGCCACCGACTATGTGCTCAAAGATCGGCTCAATAAGCTATCCATTGCCGTAAAAAGAGCCATTAAGGAATCTCAGGAGCAAATAGCGCTTAGAGAAGCGGAAAAGGAGCTAGGCAAACTTTCGCAGGCAATTATGCAAAGCCCTTCATCGATTATTATCTCCGACATCAACGGGAAAATTGAATACATCAACCCCAAATTCACTGAAATAACAGGATACACCGCCGAGATGGTGTTAGGAAAAACCGTTCGCATTCTCAAGGAAAAATCACAAACGTCCGACAGCTTTACCCAGATATGGGAGACCATTAAGGCTGGAGAAATATGGCAGGGAGAATACTACAGTAAGCGAATGAACGGCGAGCGGTATTGGGAGAATGTTACCATCTCTCCTCTTCTTAACGAGACGGGGGAAATAAACAACTACTTAATAATTACGGAAGACATTACCGAACGAAAGCGCCTTACGCAGGAACTTATTCAAGCAAAGGAAAAGGCAGAAGCAGGAGATAAACTCAAAACTGCCTTTATGCAAAACATTTCGCATGAGCTACGTACACCACTAAACGGAATCTTAGGATTTGCAAGCCTCATTGCCCAGCCAAACCTTTCGGAAGAGACCAAAAAAAGTTACCTAAACATACTCAACACCAGTAGCGATAGGCTTTTAGCGACAATTACCAACTACATGGACATCTCGCTAATTGCCTCTGGTAATCAAGAAGTTCACAAAAGCAAATGTAACCCGGCAACCATGCTAACGGAGCTAAACTATGCTTTTGCCCCAACGGCCGAAGAAAAGAAACTCGCCCTAAATCTTCACATTCAAGAAGAAGAGAGAAGTTTCACACTATATACAGACGAGCTACTGCTCAAAAAGTCAATTTCACAGCTGCTTGATAACGCCATTAAATTCACAACCGAAGGGCAAATTGACTTTGGCTTTAATGTTGCTGACAACACTATTCATTTTTTTGTAACCGACACAGGCGTTGGCATCGACAAAGAAAGTCACACAAATGTTTTCGAATCTTTTATGCAGGAAAACATCTCCATTAACCGTGGCTATGAAGGAAGCGGTTTGGGCCTTTCTATTGCTCGTGGCTTCATCCAGCTTCTTGGCGGAACCATAACCATGGAGTCGGAAAAAGGCGTAGGTAGCCACCTTACCATTTCCATTCCTGCAGAATCGGCTGCAGATGCGGATGGAAAGCCAAAACCGCGCCACGATCACTTCTTTTCGAAAAAAGAGATTCCCACAATTCTCATTGCCGAAGATGATGAACTGAACTACCTATACACCAAAACAGTACTTGAAGAGGCCTCATTTGTGGTTTTGAGGGCGGAAAATGGAAAAGAGGCTGTGGAGCTTTGTCTTACACATCCCGAAATTTCCTTAGTGCTAATGGATATAAAAATGCCAATCCGCGATGGATTTGAGGCAACGAGCCTAATTAAACAGCAAAATAATGGTTTGCCAATTATAGCCCTCACAGCCTATGCCATGGTTGGCGATAGACAAAAAGCACTAGACGCTGGTTGCGACGACTACCTCTCGAAGCCTGTTATGGCATCTCAACTTCTCGACCTCGTAGCAAAATACACTATTCTAAGCTCTTCGAGATAGCTGTTTCTACCTTTAGAAAACGACCGTACCACATTCTGCACCGCACTAGTGGAAACGCCCAAATTGTCTAAAAAGCAATCCGTGTCGCTTTCAATGGAAAATTGCACTTAAATGGTAATTGTAATTTAACCTTCCGTTAAAACCGGTCACCGTTCAATAGTCTAACTTTGCTTACAAATAGATGTTACCACATCTATTCGGTTAGTGATTATCTCAGTACGTTTAGTGTTAGTTAGGGAAAGAGCGGTTTGAAAAACAAAACCGCTCTTTTTTATTGTAAGCTCACCCACATGGATTTTGGGAAGATTCAATAAAAATGTGAGTTACAACTTAAAGCCGATAACCAAGATATCATCCACCTGGTCGTTGTCACCCTTCCAGTCCAAATGGGTCTGCAAGAGTTTCTCTCGCTGCTGCTCCACTGGCAGGCTACTTATTTCGGTAAGCAAGCGCTTAAACGGCTTTGTCATAAACTTTCTACCATCCTCTCCGCCAAACTGGTCAGCATATCCATCGGAGAAAATAAACAGCGAATCACCCGGGTGATAATCAATCATCTGGCAAGAGAAGGGTTCATTGTCGGTGAGGTGAATACCAATAGGCATCTTATCGGCCTTATATTCAAAAAGTTCACCATTCCGAACGAGGTAAAGAGGATTGTAGGCTCCTGAAAACTCCACCTTCTGGGTAGCAGGATCAATAATGCAGATAGAAATATCCATTCCATCTTTTTGTTCGTCCTTCTTACCAGTCTGTGAAAGGGTTCGCTTAACGCTTTCACGAAGATGGTCGAGAATGAGGTTGGCGGAAACCACGGCCTCCTTCATCACAATCTCGTCGAGAAACGATACTCCCAGCATGCTCATGAAAGCACCCGGAACACCGTGTCCAGTGCAGTCAGCAGCCACCACAATAGTTTTCCCGTCACGTGCAGTTATCCAGTAAAAATCGCCGCTCACAATGTCTCTTGGAAGGAAAAGCACAAAACTTGCGGGAAGTAAACGGTTGAATCGCTCTAACGGTGGTAACACCGAAGTTTGAATTCGGCTGGCATAGCGTATGGAGTCGGTAATTTCCTGCTTTTGGTGTGAAATAAGCAGGTTCTTCTCGTTCAGCAGCTTGTTGGCCGATTTAATTTTTCGGTAGAGCTTAAAGAGCAGGATTACAAAAACCAAAATCAGCAAGAACCCGGCAATAAAGGTAAAAATCATTAGACGCTGCCGCTGAATAACACTGTTTTGAAGGGCCGTTTCCGTATTCAGCTGCTTAATGGCCTGCTCCTTTTTTTCGGTTTCGTAGCGAGTTTGTAGCTCCGAAATATTTTTCTGACTCTCCTCAGAAAAGATGGAATCCTTTACCGCAATAAATAGCTTAAGGTAGTCCAAGGATTCCTGGGGCTGTCCTAACTTTTCGTAAACCAACGACAACCGCTGATAGATATAACGCTTAATTTCCCGCATGCCATTCTGCTTTGCGAGGCGTAAGCACTGCTTATAGCTATCTATTGCCTGTAAAAAGTTGCCCCTACGGTAGCTCACTTCAGCCAAACCATAGTATGCCAGTGCCATTTGGTAGGTTAACCCAAGCGTCTGACCAGTCTTCAATACCCGGAGATTGTAATCAACAGAACGACTATACTGCCGCTCATACCCAGCAATTTTTGCCAAGTTAATATACACAATCAATGAATTGGGAACGTCGTCAATGGATTGGTAGACTTGTAACGCCTGATTGTAGGCATCCTTGCCTTTCAAAAACGCCTGCTCAATATCCCTTTCGGATATTTTCTGAATGGAATCCTCCCAGTTCTCACCATAATGGGAGGTAAACTCCAAAGAAGCGAGCCGAGTGTATACATTACCAATATTAACCATGCAGTTGGCGATGGCCTGTTTTTCGTCGTTCTCCTTAAAAATATTGAGTGCACTTTGATAGTACTCCAACGCCTTGTTAAAATTCTGCCTGTTCGACTCCACCGACATCTCGCTCTGCACCAAATTCTCGTAAACCGTGCCTATGTGAAAAAGGCAGTTGGCCATTAGCACCTTCTCCCCTATCTTCTCAAAATAGGTAGAAGCATCTTGAAACGGTTTGATGGCTGCTTGGTAGTTTCCCTGCCTCACTTCGCACCTACCAACATTGAAAAGCGAAAAGGCCACGCCATAGGTATCGTGCTGCTTCTCGCCAATCTTTAAACACTGAGTATAGTATGTTAGTGAGCTATCAAACTTCCCGAGCTGGTAGTAAACCTCCCCCAAGTTATCGGCCGTACGGGCCAACTTTCGTAAATCGGGCTGCTGCTCCCTCAAGCGGTAGGCATTTTGAAGCAAAATCGAAGCACTGTCCAAGCTACCCCTTGCCAAGCAGTAACGGCCAAGCTCATGGTAAGCATAGGCAATAAACTCCTCATCTTTTTTGCTTTTTGCCTTTACCAAAACTTCGTTGGCGAACTTCTCTGCCTCCTCGATATTGTTCTGTAAGTAGTAGTTTTGTCCAATGTTAATGAGGATATTCATCTCACCTTTAAAGTAGCCTATCTTGCGTGAAAGTTCCAGCCCACGCTGAAAATTCCGGCTAGCCTCATCGTAGTTATCCCTAAAGCTATACACCATGCCCAAGTTGTCGAAGGCGTCAACCTCGGCTTGGCTGGTTTTAAGCTGCTTCGCCAAACTTAACGCCTCCTTGGCATAGGGTTCCGCCTCCTTGCGATCGAGGATTTCCGGAGTGAGTTCGTTGAGTACGGTCAGCCGCTCATTTCCCTTTGCCGTTTTAAGTAAATTCACTAGGCTATCAACGCGAGCTTCCTGTGCATTCAGGCAACTAAAGGTGCCAACAGAAAAGGCCACTAGGAGAATACGAATTACGATTGGGCGCATGCTTTAGGTTTTTGCTTCAAAGCAAATTTAACAATTACAGCATTACAAAAACAGGTATGGCAGAATAGTTTGCATTTTTTTAGCATTGAGCATTGCTTCTATCCCGAACAAAAAGAGGGTGATGCTGTTTAAGAATCCCGTTAGGTAACGAGCCATAATGATTTCAGTGTAGTTAATAATTCCGTAACTTTGCTAAAAATAATTGCATTACTGGTGAAGTTTCTATGCATTCTGGCATCCAGTTTTCAATTCTTTTTGAAATAAGATTATAGTAGCAAACTGGTTAATCTATTTTTGCATTTACACAAAGAGTTACGATATAAAACAACCATATTTACATGAATCCCACATGTTGACTGAATCACCAACAATAATAAAAGCGAATAGAGTATCAATCATGTGCGATTCCTTCAACCTTAAATTTAAAAATACTCAAATGAAAATTACTGCTTACCTAGCGCTGGGAGTAGCCCTGATTGCAACATGGAGCGGCTGCACTACCAAAAAAGCAAATACAACCCAGAAAACAGTTGCCGTAAGCATTCTTCCTCAAAAGTATTTTATTAACCAGATTGCGGGCAATCACTACAATGTTTTAGTCATGGTTCCACAAGGCTCCAGCCCTGAAACCTATGAACCCACAGCAAGTCAGCTCGCGGAGCTGTCGAATGCCATGATGTACTTCAGGCTTGGCAACCTCGATTTTGAGAATACCATGCTCCGAGGCATTGCCGACAACTTTGCAAACCTTAAGGTTGTAAACTGCTCCAGCGGCATAGACCTCATTCGGGGTGAAGAGATGGATGAAGAAGAAAGTGACCATGTGCACCACGGTATTGACCCACACATTTGGATTTCACCAAAAACGGTTAAGGTAATGGCGCAAACCATGGTTGCGGCCCTTATTCAGGCCGATCCCACCTATGCCGACACACTTAAAGCGGGCTATGCCAAGTTTATCTCTTCCATCGACAACCTCGATAGCATGATGGCGAGTGCAGTGAAGAAGCACAACATAAGGGCCGTTATGGTGTTCCACCCAGTGCTCTCCTATTTAGCTAGAGACTACGACTTTAAACAAATAGCAATTGAGTCGGACGGGAAAGAACCTTCCCCTGGACAAATGAAGACCACCATTGATATGGCAAGAGCAAATGGTATAAAAACTATTTTTGTTCAGCAAGAGTTTGATACCGAAAGAGCCAAAGCCATTGCCAGCGAGGTTGGAGCAACCGTAATTAGGCTAAACCCGCTTGGTTACAACTGGGATGAGAATATTCGATACATCATTCACCAGTTTGAACAGGTAAAAAACAGTGAGCAGCATGTCAGCAAAGCTAATTGAGGTAAAGAATGTTACGGCGGGTTACGGTGATGCCATTATCCTGCGCAACATTAACCTAGAAATAGTAGCCAACGATTTTCTTGGCATCATTGGGCCTAATGGAGGTGGAAAAACTACGCTTTTAAAGCTGCTCCTCGGTCAAATAGTTCCCATTTCTGGAAAAGTAATCAACAATCTACGCACCGATGGCAGCAGAGGAACCATTGGCTACCTACCCCAAGTCCATAGTATCGACAAGACATTCCCCATTACAGTTTTGGATGTAGTGCTTTCGGGGCTTATGGGGCAAAAGAAGATGAACATTAGGTTCAGCAAAGAAGAGGTAGAAAAGGCAGAAAATTTGCTGCACAAAACCAACACATATGGCTATAGGAACAAAACCATTGACGAGCTATCCGGTGGGCAGCTGCAGCGAGTTTTCCTATCCCGTGCCTTAATATCGGATCCGCAGCTACTAATTCTCGACGAGCCAAACACATTTGTGGACAGCCAGTTTGAAAAGGAACTCTACTCGCTACTCGAGGAGATGAACGAAAAAATGGCCATAGTGATGGTTTCACACGACTTGGGAACCATCACCTCATACGTTAAAACTATTGCCTGCGTAAACCGCAACCTGAACTACCACAACTCCAACATTATATCAAATGAGCAGCTCGCCGTGTACGACTGCCCCATACAGCTTATCAGCCATGGGCCAATTCCACACACTGTACTTAAAGCACACAACCACAAATGAGCCAACTTCTCCAAGATATTGTTAGCTATCCTTTTCTCTACCGAGCATTTATTGCCGGATTCCTCCTTTCCATAGCGGCAGGAATCGTAGGAACCTACATTGTTGCCCGACGGTTGGTATTCCTCACCGGTGGAATTACCCACGCCTCATTTGGAGGTATAGGAATGGCCTACTTTGCCGGAATTAACCCAATATGGGGTGCTTTTGTATTCAGCATCCTTTCGGCATTGGGCATTGAACAGGCCACCACCCGAGGAAAACTTCGCGAAGACTCCGCCATAGGCATGCTCTGGTCGTTTGGAATGGCTGTTGGAATAATCTTCATTGCCATCACACCAGGATATGCGCCAAACCTAATGGGATTTCTGTTTGGCAGCATTGTTACGGTAACTACGCTGGACCTCATTGTAATTATCATTGTAAACCTGTTGGTGCTGCTTTCATTTGGCATTTTTTTCCGGTGGATACTATACAGCGCCTTCGATGCGGAATTCGCCAAGACGCAGAATATCCCCGTTAGAATGGTCAATACTCTCATGCTGGTTATGGTTTCCATAACCATTGTAGCGGGCATTCGAATGGTCGGTATTATCCTGCTGCTTTCCATATTGACCTTACCCTCCAGCACAGCCAACCTTTTCACACGACGATTTAAGTCCATTGCCATTATCGCCGTAACCATAAACATGATTACCATAGGAACGGGATTGATTTTTGCCTTTGAATTGAACATTCCAAGTGGGGCAGCCGTTGTATTTGTGCAAGTTATAGCATTTGCTGTGGCAAAGTTACTTGTAACCATGCGAATGCGGCTTAGCGTTAAAAGAAATCTGAGTGCAAACCAACTTTCTGAATAATACAATCAACGAATTAATAACCAAATTACAGAGTCGATGAACTACGATTTATTAGTTATAGGTGGCGGACCCGGTGGGTACGTTGCAGCAATCAGGGCAAGTCAGCTAGGACTAACAGTTGGCGTTGTTGAAAAAGAAAACGTAGGAGGGATTTGCCTAAACTGGGGCTGTATTCCCACCAAAGCCCTTCTAAAGAGCGCCAGCGTGTTTGAGTATGCATCCCATGCCGCCGACTATGGCGTAACCATTGAAGGTGGGGCCAAGCCCAACTTTGCCAAGATGATTGAGCGTAGCCGCGAAGTTGCCAATGGCATGAGCAAGGGTGTTCAGTTTCTCTTCAAAAAGAACAAGGTAGAAACCATCCCCGGGTTTGGCAAGCTAACCGACAGTCACACGGTGGAAGTTACTGCCGCAGATGGAACCAAGAGCAGCCACACCGCAAAGCATATTATTTTAGCCACCGGTGCCCGCTCTCGGGCATTGCCTAACCTACCTCAGGACGGAGTTAAGGTAATTGGCTACCGTCAAGCTTTAACGCTGCCAAAGCAGCCTAAATCAATGGTTGTTGTTGGGTCGGGGGCCATTGGAAGTGAGTTTGCTTACTTCTACAATGCCATTGGAACCAAGGTAACGTTGGTAGAGTTCCTTCCCAACATTGTGCCGCTTGAAGATGAAGAGGTATCAAAAGCATTGGAGCGCTCGTTTAAAAAAGCCGGTATCAGCGTAATGACCAACGCCTCAGTGGAGTCGGTTGACACTACAGGCGAAATTTGCAAGGTAAAAATTCAGACCAAGAAGGGTGTTGTGGAAGAGGAGGCCGAGATTGTGCTGTCCGCCGTGGGAATCACCCCCAACCTTGAGGGTATTGGGTTAGAAGAGCTCGGTATCGAAATGGATAAGGGAAAGGTTAAAGTTGATGAGTTCTACCGAACCAACGTTGAAGGCGTTTACGCCATTGGTGACATCATTCCAGGACCTGCACTGGCCCACGTTGCCTCAGCAGAGGGTATCACCTGCGTGGAGAAAATTGCCGGACTAACACCGCACCCCATAAACTACGGAAACATTCCCGGCTGTACCTATACCACCCCCGAAGTAGCCTCTGTGGGAATGTCGGAAAAGGCTGCCGTTGAAGCAGGTTACGAAATCAAGGTTGGTAAGTTCCCCTTTACTGCATCGGGTAAGGCTAGCGCTGCCGGAGCAAAGGATGGCTTTATTAAGCTCATATTCGATGCCAAGTATGGCGAACTGCTAGGCGCACACATGATTGGCGCAAATGTAACGGAAATGATTGCGGAGTTGGTTGTTGCCCGCAACTTGGAAACCACTGGCCACGAGCTGATAAAGAGCATCCATCCTCACCCAACCATGAGCGAAGCTATTATGGAGGCTGCTGCTGCTGCCTATGGAGAGGTAATCCACATCTAGTAACAGCCAACTGTTATAGAACAAATAAGAGGACGAGGCGCAATATTGCCACGTCCTCTTTTATTTATGCTCAGGTGTTAGGACAAATACACCGCAAACGCCTGCAGAGTCGATGCTGCTCCCAACAATTTGCCCCTGCGAAGTGAGAGTTCCCTCCCACTCGTCGAGGTTGTATTCCAAGTCCTCCTCTCCCGATGTAATATCAATAACCGAAATAGCCCGAAGCCACACCTTACGACGAAACCGTCGGCCTTCCACCTTAAGCTGAATGGAGAATGGTAAATCACCCTCTACCTCCTCGGTAAACGTCAGCACTCCAGATAGCGCACCACGCTGATCGACAACGGCTAATACACCACTATCATGACCAAAGCCAAAATCTTCTTTGAAGCTCCACCTTCCAGTAATATCCATCCGAAAACGTTTGCTGTGTTTTTAATGTTATTTTGTTAACAATTAATATTTCATCCCGCAAAGAATGGTTACCTTCGCATGGTAAATATAGCTACGGTATCGCAGACGATGGTCAGCGTAAAAAATAAATAATGGCTCGTGTGGTTTTCCTGACTCCACCCTCCCGGAAAATGCTGTAAGGGTCGCCACCTTACTCCACGCCACCTAAACCACCCCGCGATTATTTAAGGCTTCTCAATTTCGTCTACAAAGCCCGCAACAGAAGAATAGTAGTAAAGGTATACTATCTGCCACTGGTGGACTACACGCGGTTCTTCTAAAGTTGGCTAAACCTCCGTAACATGTTTGGGAGGAAAATTGAAGAATGCACTTTGAAACCTACAACATGTAAGACTTTCAGAGAAACATCTTCATATGTAGAACTAAAAAACTGAAATTTTTTTGTTCCGAAAACGATTTAATCAACACTTTTAGCCATTTTTGGCAAACAATATGTAAGGGTAAATGTTACCCAAATTGTATTTTTCAAAAAAACGAATCATGGAAAAATTAACGAAAGCGCTACAGAGCTATGGAATCACCAATGTAAAGGAGATTTACTACAATCCAAGCTACGAAATGCTGTTCGAGCATGAGACCGATCCAACGCTCGAAGGATATGAAAAAGGTATAGTAACCAAGCTAGGCGCAGTAAACGTTGATACAGGAAGGTTTACCGGACGTAGCCCAAAAGACAAGTATATTGTTAAGGAACCCTCGTCGGAAGCAAACGTTTGGTGGGCTCAACCGGGCAAGAAAAGTTCGGATAACAAACCCCTCTCCCAAGAGAACTGGAATAAGCTGAAAACACTGGCTGGTTCGCAACTCTCGGGGAAGAAACTTTACGTGGTTGACTGCTACTCTGGAGCCAACCCCGACACTCGCCTAAAGGTTCGTTTTGTGCTTGAGGTTGCCTGGCAAGCTCACTTTATTAAGAATATGTTCATTCGTCCCACCGAGGAAGAATTGAAGAATTTCGAGCCCGATTTTGTTTCGCTTAACGCCTCCAAAATTACCAATCCCGATTGGAAAGAGATGGGCATGAACTCAGAGGTATTTGTGGTTTTCAACCTAGGCGAAAAGATGTCGGTAATTGGTGGCAGCTGGTACGGTGGTGAAAACAAGAAGGGTATCTTCTCGGTGATGAACTACTTTCTGCCGCTTAAAGGTATTGCAGCCATGCACTGCTCGGCCAACGTTGGCAAGAGTGGAGATGTGGCCATTTTCTTCGGTCTTTCAGGAACCGGTAAAACGACCCTCTCTGCCGATCCAAACCGCGAACTCATTGGTGATGACGAGCATGGCTGGGACGACAACGGGGTGTTCAACTTTGAAGGTGGCTGCTACGCTAAGTGCATCGACCTCGACCCCAAGAAAGAGCCGGATATTTACGCTGCCATCCGCCGCGATGCGCTGCTCGAAAACTTGGACGTTGACGCAGAGGGGAATATCGACTTTACCTCCAAGAAAAAGACGGAGAACACCCGTGTTTCCTACCCCATTTACCATATTAAAAACATTGTGAAGCCAGTTTCGAAGGCTGGTCACGCCAAAAATGTTATTTTCCTTACGGCAGATGCATTTGGCGTTCTTCCTCCCGTTTCGCGACTTACCCCCGACCAGACCCAGTACCACTTCCTAAGCGGCTTCACCGCAAAGCTGGCAGGTACAGAATTGGGCGTTACGGAGCCACAGCCAACCTTTAGCAGCTGCTTTGGTCAGGCATTCCTCCTACTCCACCCAACGGTTTATGCCCGTGAGCTGGTACGGAAAATGGAGCTAAACGGCTCAAAGGCTTACCTCGTTAACACCGGATGGATTGGTGGCAAGTATGGTGTAGGCAAGCGCATTGACCTACCTTCGACCAGAGCAATTATCAACGCTATCCTTGATGGCTCCATTGAGAAGGCAGCGTTTGAGACCTTGCCCATATTTAACCTTCAGATTCCCACAAGCATTCCGGGTGTTGACAGCAAAATTCTCAACCCTCGCAACGCATGGAGTAACAAGGCTGAATACGACGAAGCAGCCAAAATGCTTGGCGCAAAATTCATCAAGAACTTTGAAAACTTCACCGACAACGAGGCTGGTAAGCGCCTAATTGCTGCTGGTCCGGAACTCTAATGTAACAGATACTCAAGATCTCTGAAAAGGCCGCCACCACTATGGCGGCCTTTTCTATTTAGCAACCTACCAAAGCAGCCAAGCAATTTGCCACATTTTGAAAAGTTTAACACTTTTTTATGAATAATACCAGACAAAACTTGACATGCCTCTTTTAACGTTGTACCTTTTAAAAAAAATTACAGCCATGACATCACCACTGCTTGCATCGGAAATTGAGGCCCTACAGAAAGAGAAGAAAACGGGTAAGGTATTTGGCGCCGCCATAGGAATTCTACTTGCCATCTCCGGCATTGCCATCTCCATTACAATGGGTAGACTCAGCGCTGTTCTCTACATCTCGATCAATATTTTGGTGGGCGCTGTGGCTGGTTACCTTGTATCGATGTGGATAAACCGAAAGGTAAATGCCGATCTTCGAGGTGGCATTAAGGAGATTAAAGTGGAAACTATCACCAACAAGGAGCAGGTAGACGAACCCATAGCCAACCTATCGGAATCGACAGGACTTACTGAAAACCCCTCATTTTTACCTACCGACCTAGGAACGCAGAAACACTACTTTCTTATTGGCGAGGACCTCATTGAGGTAGAAAAGACCCTCTACCAAAAGGTAGAGAAGGGAGAACACGTAAAAGTTCACATGGCCCCAAGGTCGGGAGTTATTTTCACGGTGGAGCTTGTGGATTAGCGTCGCTAAACCATTCTATAAAACACAATTCCACTTAGGCAAGAGCACTATATACCTATTCAGAAAAAAAATCAGACATTTTTAGCTTTTCTTTGGCAGCAAAGTGCAGGCATTGGGTATATATTGCAGGCAACTTTGAGTGCATCCGGCTGCGTATACATGAGCACCGTTAATGTGCTTGCCCAATGTTCAATATAACGATGTAACCGCATACAATGACTAGAAGGAATAGCGACCAAACCATTGCCGAAGATCAGGCTGTAACCAATTTCGCCAACGGGATGAACTGCGCCCAGGCGGTATTTTCGGTTTTTGCACCCCAATTTGACATTGAGCCAGAACTTGCCCTTCGGCTAAGTGCCGCCATGGGGGGAGGTATTGGACGTAAGCAGGAAGTGTGCGGAGCTTTCAATGCCGGTAGTATGGTACTTGGCTTGCACTTTGGCAATACCAGCACCAGCGACAAAGAGGCAAAAGAAAAAACAAGTGTTCTTGCCCAGCTATTTTTGGAGCGTATGGAGCATCGCTTTGGTGGAATCACCTGCAGCCACCTCCTCGGTGGAGCCTCTCTAAGAACTGCTGCCGACAGGGATTTTGTAAAAAGCGAAAACCTTTCTGAACTTAAATGTGTTCCTTGTATTAGGGAATCGGTAAAAGTGCTAACTGAGCTAACCATGCCCAAAACCCAAGAGGATTAATTGAAATGCCACATATACAGGTATATCTTTGGATATTAAGCGGACTAATTATCCTTTCAGCCTCAGTGCTCAAAGGGCTTACAGGTTTTGGCTTTGCACTTATTGCCCTACCCGTTCTTTCGCTCATTTTCCCCATGACTGTTCTAGTGCCAGCCATGAGCATCTTTAATATGTTTACAAGTCTACTAATTGTATTGCAGCTAAAGGAGAGAATTCGTTGGCACTACTTTGTCCCCATGTTTGCAGCCAGTTTGCTGGGCATTCCGTTGGGTATATACTTTCTGGAATACATCAATGAGTTTACGCTGAAAATTGTAACAGGCCTAGTGGTTATAATATTTTCCGCAAAAATGCTTGGTAAGATAAACCTTGCCAAGCGGTTTAAGGATATGCCCATAGTGTTTGCCGGATTCTTGAGCGGGATTCTAAACACCAGCATCTCCGTTGGCGGACCACCCATTGTAATTGCCATGACCCGGAAGGGCTACGGAAAAAATCTATTTAGAGGAGCGCTGGCTTGGTTTAGCATGTTTTCCGCGCTATTTACCACCGCAGCCTACTTTGCAAAGCACCTCGTACCTCACGAATCGCTAACGCTGGCCATAAGCTGCGTTCCACTGCTACTGCTTGGCTCACGCTGGGGAAATCGGTGGGCGCTAAAAATCCACCAGGAAAAATTCAGACGAGTGGTGGTGGTGATGAATATTATTACGGGCATAATAATTGTAACTGCTACGTTAATAAAGGGAAAGCACGGGCAACCGTAGCTGAGCGAAGGGAGCATCGTCGTAATAACAGAATAGGATACAGCCAATTATTGATAACAGCAGTGAACAAGCAATACATTGCAACCAACATAACACTTTAACACTACTGACAATGAAAAACAAGCTAACCCTAATTCTTATGACCTTGCTGCTTGCCGTACCAGCGGTTGCACAGGAGAAGCCCAAAACGGAGGTTTTACTCATTATCGACGAGCAATACTTTTACTTCCCCGGTGGCAAATCGGAGCTGGTAAACCCAATCCAAGCCGCCGAAAACACTCAAAAAATCCTTCTCCACTTCAGGCAGGAGAAAAAACCAGTAATATTTATTAAGCATAAGTTTGAGCCGGGTGGCGACATCTATGAACTGGTAAAGCCAATTGAGGATGAAAAGGTAATTACCAAGACCGACGTAAACAGTTTTAAGGGAACCGACTTGGAGCGCATGCTCAAGGAGCTCAACGCAGGCAAGGTGGTAATATGCGGAATGCAAACGCAAATGTGCGTAGAAGCAGCCGTAAGAGCCGCAGCCGACAAGGGTTATGAAGTAACGCTCATTGGTGATGCCTGCGCTACAAGAAATTTGGAATACAACGGTGTAAAGGTAAAGGCAAAGTTGGTGCAGGCTGAAACACTAGCCACCCTAAAGAACTACGCCAAAGTTATGACCACCAAGGAGTTTTTAGCCGGGGATTAAACCCATTACACATATAAAACAGAGATGGGCTGGTCAATGGCTAGCCCATTTTGGTTTAAGAAAATAGTCCAAAAACTTCAAAATGGGAATTTGGGAGATAAACGGATTGCTTGTATAACATCGAGATTGAAGTTACATAGCGCAATTGCACCGTGGCAGCACAAAAATCCAACTGCAATACTACTTTATTGTTTCCCGCCCCTTGCTGGAAAACAAAGAGTCGAGCCCTATCCGATGGTTACGGTATGTTCACATTATCCATGGAGGCAATTAGCGCTCTTACCTCCTCGTAGGACTCCTTCACATGCCGGTTTAAGGAGTTATTTACCCAGTTGGATTTAAGAAGGCAACCGCCCTTTTTATCAGGCTCAATCCATGCTACATGCAGCAGATTTAGCAAGAATTTTTCGCCATCGGAATCGGTTAGCTCGATATAGATGTTTTTCATGAGATGAGGGATTGGTGGTAAAGTAATTTTCTTAAATGAGCGCATGCGATGAACTGCTTTCCTTGCTTTTAGCAATTGCTAAGCAAATATAATCAATTGTCTGCTTAGTTGAGATGCCGCATGGAAGCAATTAAAGCAGAGGCAAGTGGGTACAAAACCGTTTAAATGGTACGCAAAGATATTAATGCAAACGCTGCCATTACGACTACCAAGCCGAGCTTATAGGAGTTAACCAAAACTGTAAGTAGGGTATTGGCCGGCAGCTTGTTCATCAGCGGAGATTTACTTTAAACATGTCACCTCGGAGGTAACAAGTCAAGTTAGCTCAAGCAACACTATATGATTTTATACCATATCTTAAAAAAATGACATTTCCACATGTGCGAAACCTTAAATAATCTTTTGAAGGAAACTGCTTTCCTGTAACGCAACGTTAGAACGTTAAAGGCTAGACTGAAGGTATGTTTAACTATACCAACGCCATGCCTCTATTAACGACATCCTATGCGATGATAAGTTTGTTTAACCTACTCAAAATTATTCTTATAAAACAGGATGGTTTACAGATGTTTTGCCGTAAGATTTTTTTCCAGTTTTATGACAATAATTTTCAGGATAATCAGGATTCCCAAATTGAGCCCAACTTCTATATGCTTTATCGCTTAACGGTCGCATTGGGTTATAAGGAATTTCTACACCTGTTCTAATGCAATAACCTGTATTTGGTTTCTCAATCGCATCTCTTGTAGGCATCTCTGCCTTTTTCGAACCTAGTTCAAGTGTTGCAGGAAAGTCAATAATTTTTTTAAAGACATGGGTATTCTTACTAGAAGTAAATGAGTTGTAAAACTTGTCTGTAGTGTCATGGAGTGTATCTGACTTGACATAATTTTTTCCTAAAAGAGAACTGAGTATTTTCTTTTCATAAACCGGACGTTTAACAAATACTGCTTCATTTTCCTCAGCAATCTGCTTGCTAGTTATCCATGCTTCAGTATCAGCGGTTGTCGTTAATTTGTCTATTATGCCCACTTCAGAATATACGCCAAACTCAATATTGTTCTTAAATGAATAGTCATAAAGGTTTATAGAAGTAATAACTCCCTTCTTTTCGTTTCCATAATATTTAGCATGCAAATTTGGGACATATACTATACTGATGTTTAGAAACTTCTTAAAATAGTCAAAATCTTTTTTACTTAAACTCTTAGAAACCGAACCTTCATTCTTCCCAAACAAAACAAGAAGATGTAGTTTTGGATTGTTGACGTGTTTATCAAACAGCGTTTTAAAATAGTCATCAAGCTTGATAAATGGTGAAACAATCAAAAGGGTTTCTTCAGCATCCCAAATAATATCACAAATAGCCTTCTCAAGGTCTTCTCCACTAATAAATCTTGCCATTTTTCTAATTTGAATAATAAATATTTTACATAAGTCTTGCTCTTCAGATCAATCCAGACAAATCAATAAGTAATTTACTATTGTTGATCAATAATCCGGCCCTCGAATCCTTTATCTTCTTTGAATTCTTGCAACGCCATTACTCCACCGTCACTCTTTCTGTTCTTACCTCTTCCCCAAAAACTCCTTCACCTTGCTTCTATACTCCGCCCTGTTAACAATGTAGGATTTAGCGTGGTTGGCGCCCGGTGATAGGTAGAGCATTTTAGGGGCAGGTTTCTTGGCGTAGAGCGCCTCGCTCATGCTTGTGGGCACGTAGGTGTCGGCATCGCCATGGATAAAAAGAATAGGCACCTTAACGTTTTGTATATGGGCAATAGGGCTTACGTCGCCAAACCAAAAACCGTAGAGCAGGCGCGACCAGAGGCTAGCCATATCTACAATTCCCACATCGGGCAGGTGATACTCCGCCTTGAGCCGGTAGGCAAACTCAGCCTTTAAGTCGGAGTATGGACAGTCGGCAATGTAGAACGATATGTGTGGCATGGAATCGGGCAGGTTGACGTTTACCATGCCGGCGTGCTGCAGCACCGTGGCCGCTCCCATTGATTCGCCATGGGCACCTATCACTCCACCCGGCTCTATGGTAGCAATGGTGTCCACCATCTGCTGCAGATCGTATTTTTCGAAGTACCCATAGGAGCAAAAGGCTCCACCACTCTCGCCATGCGCACGCTGATCGTAGAGCACCACATTAAAGCCTAGGTCAAGGTAGAGGTCGGCGTAGCGCATCATGAGCCACTTGTTGCAGCCAATGCCATGACAGATAACTATGGTGGTATCGGCATGGTGCGGATTTTCCACCAACAGCCCCTTAAGCTGGTATCCATAGTGGGAGTTGAGCACCAATGGGAACTTAACAAGTGTATCCCACCTGGCAATGTTATAGGTGGAGTCGTGGCGCTGCTTCTCCAGCGAGGAGTAGAAGGTGCGGGTATTGAACTTTCCCACCGCCACGCGGGCAAAGTAGTAGCCCACCCCAAGCCAGACAACCAGCATCACAAATAGAACAATCGAAATTCCTCGGAGAATACGCGCTTTGGGCATTACCATAATGTGAAGGATAAACATTAAACGGTTACGAAAATAGCGAATATTGGAGAAATTACTTCGCCGCCAACAAAATCGGGTTGCACGGTACAAAAAAAAGCAGACCCGAAGGTCTGCCCTAACAATCAAAATAAACCTAATTGAAGCACCTAACTTATATTTTTTTGATAGCCTTTAACACCATAGAATAGTATGTAGAGGTAACCAAGCATGGGCAGCACAAAGGCGTGGTGAACACCAAAGTGGTCGGCCAACATGCCCATTATGAATGGCAGAACTGCACCACCCACAATGGCCATGCAGAGGATTCCTGATGCCTGACTGGTGTGTGGTCCCAAATCGTCAATGGCCAGGGTAAAAATGGTGGGGAACATTATGGAGTTGAATAGTCCAACGGCAATAATGGGCCACATGGCAAAGTGCCCAGTGCTGGATACTGTAATAAGAACCAGTAGTGAAGCTGCACCTGCAAGAATGGCTAGCGTTCTGTTTGGCTTGTTTTTACCAATCAAGAAGCCGACTAGGTTAACCAATACTAACGCAAGGAATAGCAGAGAAAGTAAATGATTCCATAAAAGTAAGTATGAAAGAATATATGCGAAAATCAGAATTACAAAATACAATATGTAACGAAGAAATGGTCTGGCAAAGTGAGTAAGTGAGATGGCACCGAAGAATCGGCCAATCATGGCACCACCCCAATAGAGTGAAACAAAGGCTGTCGCAGTCTTTGCTGACATTGAAGCAATTTCAGGTAACTCAAAGAAATTAATAAGAAAGCTGCCTATGGAAACCTCAGTACCTACATATACAAATATGGCAATGGCACCTAGCACTAGGTGGCGGTAACGCCAAGCACTTCCAGGAGCTGTTGATACTAAATCCTCATTCTGAATTTTTGGAAGTTTTATAACCAAAAAAATAATTGCAATCAACAACAAAGTAATTGCTATGCCAATATATGGTAATTGAACTGTTTTTGCTTGCTCTACAACGCTATCACCAATTTTTGAAAAAATAAACCATCCACCCATCACAGGTGCTACCGTAGTTCCGAAAGAATTAAATGCTTGTGCCAAATTCAACCTTCCAGAAGCAGATTCAGCTGGTCCAATATTAGCCACGTATGGATTTGCGGCAACCTGCAGTATAGCAATACCAGATGCAAGTATGAACAGTCCAGAAAGAAATACATAATAGTTAACTAAAACAGAGGCAGGAAGGAATACTAATGCACCGATTGCTGTTACGATTAAACCAAGAACGATACCATTCTTATACCCAATTCGGCCAATCACAAATCCAGCAGGTAGTGACACCATTGCATAGGCACCAAAAAAAGTTAACTGAATCAGCATGGTTCTAGTGTAGTCTAGAACAAATAGCACCTTTAGATGGGGAATAAGAATATCATTGAGGCAAGTAATAAAGCCCCACATGAAAAACAATGATATTAATAGAAATAGTGGGCCACGGTAGTTGGCGACGCTCCCGCTTACTTTTACATTGGAGGTGTTTCCAGGTGTTGATGCCATAGGTTAAACTGTTTTTATGTTTTACTTAAACTTCAAGCCAGTGGCCCAAAGGTAAACAGTTAACTCAATGTAAACATCGGTGATGTAGCAAAAAAGTAAGGGGAAGAAGTGATGTAGAACTGTTGTAGTACCACATTTTCACTCTTCCCCTACCTCTTTCAATCAATAAACCAACTTAACAATCAACCTAATAAACTAAACCATTCACCTATCTATAAAAAAAACCAATGAAAAAATCCTAAACAGCGGGAGACTCACTTTTTTTTGCCGATAGCCTCATCAAACCCAATTTTTGAAAATTCTTGTCACAATCAAGTGAGGGAGGAATCCCTTTTTTGCCCATTTTTCGCTCATGGTCATCTTTGTACTATAAACGAAAAACACCTACACAAAACTTTAACTAAAAAACACTTGAGAAGAACTCAATTTTCGCCACAAAAATATGCACAATTTAAACGACTTCAAAGCATTACAAGGCCTTCAACAACTCACATGGGCAGCGCAATCGATTTAATTGAAGAAAAAATAATTCAAAAAAAATTAAAAAGACCGGCTAATAACCGGTCTTTTATATGAGCTACTGTTCAATATCTTTCATGCTCAGCTGTATTCGCTTTCGAGGAAGGTCTACCTCAATAACCTTTACCTTTACGTGCTGGTGGAGCTTTACCACGTCGGCAGGATTGCTAATATAACGGTTGGCCATCTGAGATATATGCACGAGGCCATCCTGCTTCACCCCCACGTCGACAAAGGCACCAAAGTTGGTAATATTGGTAACAATGCCCGGCAACTCCATGCCAACGTATAGATCCTCCATCTTGAAGATGCCTTCGGCAAACTCAAACACCTTGGCAGCGGTTCGAGGGTCACGTCCCGGCTTGGCTAACTCATTCACAATATCCTGCAGAGTGGGCAAGCCCACCTCAGCGGTAACGTATTTTTTAAGGTCTATCTTCTTGCGAAGCATCTCGTTGGCGAGTAGATCAGCTACGCTACACTGCAGATCGGCAGCCATCTTCTCCACAATATGGTAACTCTCGGGGTGAACGGCGCTATTATCGAGGGGATTTTTAGCCTCCGGAATGCGCAAGAATCCGGCGCACTGCTCATACGCTTTAGCCCCTAAACGGGGAACCTTGAGCAGCTCCTTGCGAGAGCTAAAGGGGCCCTGCTCCTTTCGGTAGTCCACAATATTCTGGGCAAGCTGCGGTCCTAGACCCGAAACGTAGGTAAGCAGATGCTTGCTGGCCGTATTGAGGTTAACCCCAACCATATTTACGCTGCTCTCCACCACCATATCGAGGCTCTGCTTGAGCTGTGTCTGGTCAACATCGTGCTGATACTGTCCCACACCTATGGATTTTGGATCTATTTTAACCAGTTCGGCCAAAGGGTCCATGAGTCTACGGCCAATGGATATGGCGCCACGCACGGTAACGTCATACTCGGGAAACTCCTCTCTAGCCACAGGGCTAGCCGAATATATGGAGGCACCATCCTCGCTAACAACAAATACCTGCAACTGCCGTGGGAACTTTATCTTCTTCACAAAGTGCTCCGTTTCGCGGCTGGCAGTACCATTCCCTATGGCAATGGCATCAACGCGGTAGGCATCCACCAAGGACTCCACCTTTTTCATGGCAAGACCCGATTCGCTCTGAGGTGGGTGCGGATATATGGTTTCGTTGTGCAGCAAATTTCCCTGGGCATCGAGACACACCACCTTGCAGCCAGTACGGTATCCCGGGTCGATAGCCAGAATGCGCTTCTGTCCAAGCGGTGAGGCCAGTAGCAGCTGCCGTAGATTATCGGCAAATACGCGAATGGCCTCCTCATCGGCCTTCTCCTTCGAAAGCCCCATGAACTCGGTCTCCATGGAGGGACCTAGAAGCCGCTTAAAGCAATCTTCCACTGCGAGGCTAACCTGCTCACTAGCGCCACTCTTTCCGGTTACAAACAGTCTAAATAGCTCCTCATTGGCCGTCTCCCCATCCACATCGATGGAGATTTTCAGAAAGCCCTCCTCCTGCCCTCGACGCATGGCGAGCAGCCGGTGCGATGGACAACGCCGAAGTGGTTCCGAAAAATCGAAGTAGTCCTTATACTTGGCACCATCCTCCTCCTTTCCCTTCACCATCTTTGAGGAGACTACGGCATCGCGACCATAGATTCGGCGCATTGCCCCTCTAGCCTTTGCACTCTCGTTCACCCACTCGGCAATAATATCGCGGGCACCTTGCAGCGCCTCCTCCACATCGGCCACCTCGTCGCTGAGGTAGCTCAACGCCTTCTCTGCTGGGTCAACCCTATCCTGCCGCATAATAAGGGTGGCAAGTGGTTCCAGCCCCCTTTCACGAGCAATGGTAGCACGCGTTCTGCGCTTAGGCTTGTATGGTAGGTATAAGTCTTCGAGAACACCAATATCGTAGGTGGCGTTGATTTTTGCCTTTAGGTCGTCGGTAAGTTTGCCTTGCTCTTCAATGGTTTTCAGAATAGATTCGCGTCGCTTTTCCAACTCCACAAACTTTGCATGCTGCTCCTTAATGGCTGCAACCTGCACCTCGTCCAAACTTCCTGTGCGCTCCTTACGGTAACGGCTGATGAACGGAACGGTTGCCCCCTCCAAAAATAGGCCGATGGTGTTCTCCACCTGCCAATCCTTTACGTTTAAAACTTGAGCAATAAGCTCAACATGCTTACGAATAATCTCTTCTGCCATTGTGAAACTATTTATGGTCGACAAATGTCGGAAATCAAAGGTAAGAAAAAAGGTTTGAACTCATTCGTCACTAGGCGAAGAATGGAGCTGAAGCAAAAGGAAGTTTGAAAACCAACAAAGGGTAGAGACGCAAGGTCGTGCATCTCCACAATAAATGTGCAAATGGTAATGATTAAACATCTGCTAGATAGACCGTAACAAGCCTCTCCCCGTCCAGAATCAGCCATCCCTTGCATCAATGGCACAAGCAACTACACTAATGTAGCGTAAAGTAGCTTCACCCAAAAAGGAGCAGCAGTGCCTTAAAAAAACAGCACAAACAACCAGTGCGCAAATACCCCAGCAACCAATCCCCCAATGGTGTGTGCTAGAATGGCCTTCGAGATAAGGTTACGATAACCTAGAGAATCGAGCATGGCGGTGTGAGTGCTCAAAAAACCGCTCCAGCACATGCCGATAGCTGTAAATACGGCAATCTCGTTGCCCGTAATAAATCCCTCCGAAACAAAGTGCTTAACTAACGAAAGGGCAGCGCCCACTGCACCTAAGGAGGTTATAGGGAAAGCAATTAGTTCAGGATGCCGAAAGCCAAACAGGGCATTGAAAAGCCAATCGAGGTATCCACCAATTTTGGGCAGTATGGGAACACCCTCATAGGCAATTCCCTGATAACCCACAGAAGGATCCTTGGGCCCAAAAGTTATTATCATTACAAGGGTGCTTATTACCAATACCCCTGGAATGATTGCCAGTCCCAAATCGACCCCGGACTTCCCCCCATCGAGAATGGAATTCAGAAAACGAAGAAATACGCTTCCCTCAGTTCTAAATGAGATTTGCTGCTCATCTCCGCCAACACCATTTTCCTCAACATTTGCCAATGCCTTTTTTGAAAACCGCTGCATCAACCGTGTGGAGACAATGGAGCCCGCAACGGCACCCAAAAGTCCTAGGACAGCTGGAGCAAAGTGCCCTAACCCTGACATAAAGGTGAGCACAATAAGCCCCATTCCAAAGGCCGTTCCAAAGTTGGTGAGCGAAACAAGCTGGAAAGGCTTAAAATACTTGTTAAAGTTATTATCCTTGGCCAGAGCAATTATGGCAGGATTATCGGAAAAAAAGGTCATCAGTCCACCCAGCGCTGCAACTCCCGGAAGGTTGTAAAGAGGCTTCATTAGAGGGGCCAGTACCAACTCCAGAAGACGAACAACACCAAACTCTATCATGAGCTTACCTAGCGCCCCAGACAGCACCGTGATACCCATAATAAAGAAAACTGTATTCATGAGCAAATCCCAAGATGTGCGCATGAGCGTATTGAGCATATTGGCCGTCCCCATCACCATTCCGAGGTAGCCAAAGAATCCAAAAAACACCACCAAAAAGACAACCGCCTCCAAGCTTCGCCTGTGAGTGAACTTCATTTTACCCTTTATTCCCATTACCTTTTCCCCTTTTATATTTGTCAAAGTTGAACATTGATACCACGTTCAAATCTGTGCGCAAAACTAGGGGCTTTGAATGAGACACAACCTTACAAAAATCAGGGTAGAAATAGTTATACAACACAAGTAATCGAGCCCTTGAGGCTTGTATTGTCAATAAAAAAAGAAAAGGAAGTTATGTGAACCCAACAAATGCTTCGCTACGAAGCTCTCAGCTCGCGCATCAACGATTCCACGCTCATCATCTTTACCGGTGAGGAATCGCGTTTGGAAAGAATAAATTCGGTAGGCAGGCCAGGCTTTATCTCAATGCAAATGGGAAGGTTGTGTTGCACCGATGGCGTGTATCCATTTCGGTAAAGAGCGTTGGCCACCCAGTGGCGAATAATGCCCTCGCCAATGAGCTCTACCTCACAGCACGCGGTATTCTCAGCCCTGAAGGTACCGCTCAGGTCATCAAAAACAATCCCATCGCGACCAAAGAACTTCATGATATCACCGTGCAGCAGTAAATCTTCCGGTGAACCGCACTCTACCTGCTTGTCGCCATCGATGAGCCAAATGGTGTCGGAAAAACGGAGTGCCTGCTCCAAATCGTGGGTGGAGAGCAGAATGGCCTTGTGGCGTTCAGCGGCCAACCGATGTAGCAGCTGCATCATCTCAATTCGGCTTGGCAGGTCGAGGAAGGCAGTAGGCTCATCGAGCACAATTATGGGCGTCTCTTGTGCCAGTGCCTTAGCCACCATCGCCTTTTGGCGCTCACCATCGCTTAGCTCGCTCAGCAACTTTCCCGCAAAATGTCCCATCCCCACGGCCACCAACGATTCCCAAACAATGCGCCTATCGTGACCAGTAAGACGACCAAAAAAACCGGTATAGGGATAACGTCCCGTTGACACCAATTCAGATACCGTTAGCCCAACCTGTGAAAGGTTGTCGGTGAGCACCACGGCAATCCGCCTAGAGAGCTCTTTTTCTGAAAAGTTACATACCGGCTGCGATTGCACAAATACCTGTCCGCCAAGCGGTTTTGCAAATCCGGCAAGGCTTCGAATGAGGGTAGACTTACCGGCACCGTTCGGTCCCATGAGAGAAGTTAACTCTCCAGCACGCAGCTGCAGATTCAGATTGCTCTGCACTACTGTGCTTTCACTCCCCTTTCGGCTGTAGCCAACCGTTAAATCCTTTGCCGTTAAAACTACTTCCATGCCCATCCCTCCTAAAAAGATATCCGTTGACGGCGCTTATCCAGCACAACCCAAATCACAATTGGGGCCCCCATGAACGAGGTCACCGCATTTATGGGCAACGCGCCATCGAGTCCCGGAAGACGCGACAGCAGATTGCAGAGTAACGAAATTGCCATCCCCGACAGTAGCGTAACCGGCAAAAGCGCTGAATGTTCGTTCTTCCCCACCAGCAGTCGAGCAATCTGTGGAACGGCAACACCCAAAAAGGCGATTGGACCACAGTAGGCCGTAATAGCAGCTGTAATTAACCCCGCACTAAGAATAACCACCAACCTTGCTCTTCTCACGTTTAGACCGAGATTGCTGGCATAGTTGTCGCCCAGTAGCAGCATGTTGAGCCATTTGGGCATAGCCATGGCAAATGCAATACCCACAATTACCAGTGAGGCAAACAGCGGCATCTGCTCCCATCCCACACCCGAAAAGGAGCCAAGTCCCCAAAGAGTATAGGAGTGTACATTTTCACTCGTAGCATAAAAGTTGAGCACCCCAACCAGCGACGATGTAATGTACCCCAGCATAAGCCCAAGGATGAGCAGCATAGCATTATCGTGAAGTCGCGATGCAAAGTAGGTAATGAGCAGAAGAACCAAAAATGCACCAATAAATGCAGCTACCACCGAAATGGCATAGAGCGAAAAACCCAGCAACCCGCCCACACCAGCCATGAGCATTACTGTTGCTACTCCGAGGCTGGCACCCGAGCTTATTCCTAACACCGAAGGACCAGCCAGTGGATTGCGAAACAGGGTTTGCATTAGTAGACCAGCTATGGCAAGGCCAGCTCCTGCCAGTCCTGCAGTAATGGCTTGAGGTAATCGCGATTTAATCAGGATATTCGCAAAAACCTCTGGTGTGGAATGGCTACCTACCAAAGCAGACAATACCCACCTCAACGGGATAGAAACAGAGCCTAGGCTTAGGTTCAATGCAAAAAGCCCCACAATTACGAGAACTAGAAATATGAGCAGATTTCCTCGCTTCATTGTCCTCTATTATTAAGGATGGAGTAGTAAGCGGGCTTATAGTTCGGCAGCAACTCTGGATGGAATGCCTTGATAAAATCGCCCAACAACCTGTCGGGCTGCAGCATACCCTCGTCGTAGTAGGTCGACTTGTTGGTATTGCAGAATACTATTCGGTGGTTCTTAAAGGCATCGAAATCGGCAAAGGGAGCATACTCGTCACGTAAAATGGAGTAGCTGTATTGACCGGGATAGTTTTCAAGCATCACCCAAAAGTCGGCATTGGCCGCTCTCTTATACACCGTTTCAAAGTCGAGTGGAATGGCGCCCTGCTCATGTTTATCGGCAAAAAGATAATGCGCTCCAGCATCAGCAAAGAGCCTTGCCATGTAGCTGTTACCTGGCGAAACATACCAAATTCCCTGATAGGGCTTCCCTGAAAAAACAGTTGGCTTAGTTTTGGCAGATTGGCCAATAGTTACAAGTTTTTGGTAGCGGTTAACCAACGAATCGAAGTAGAAGTTGGCACGTTGCTCTTTACCAAAGAAAAGCGCCATAAACTTTACCCACTCTGCCCGTCCAAGCGGATGCTCCTCCAAATAAGCCGATACCATGGCCATCGGAATGCCTGAAGCCGTTACCGACGAATATTTATTGTCCTTGAAGGGAGATACAAAGAAAATGTTGGGGTTCACCTTGATGAGCTGTTCCCTGTTGATCTCCATAGACTGGCCCAAATCGACTACCTTCCCTACACTAAGTCGTGAAAGAAGGTAACTATTGTTGATATAGTTGGGTTCGGCAACTCCAACAATGGAGTCGAGCAATCCCAGCTGCTGTGCATAGCATACATCAGTTGAAGAGGCACAGGCCATGGACAAAACAGGCACCCTAATAATTTGGCCGTCTACCTTTTGTGGAGGGATTCCACCCTGTTTTGGAACAAGATAGAAGCGCTGGAGAAGGATGGCCGTATCCCACGGATTTACCACATCCAGCTGTGTGTATCCACTGCCCTTATATACCCTAAAAAGACGAGCATACCGCAAGAATACCTTTACCAGCCCTTGGGGGGAGTCAGACTTATGGCTCCTACTACACGATGAGAGCGAGAACAGCGCTGCAAAAAGAACAGCAGCAGTAACAACCGAAAGGAAAGACTTTTTCATGACGCACTTTTATTCCCGAAAGCATTACAGCACTGGCAGGTCTTCTGGCTTGTCTTACCGCTGGAGCCTTCCCATTCACCTTTCGGCAAACAGTGGCATTTTCCAACGATTGGTTACGCGACTTACAGCTGCGGGTACAGCTCCCGATTCTCACGGGATTCCCTAACTCCTTTTCAGGAACCAATGCTATGGCAAAGAAACGCTTTTTCTATGACTTGAAAAATGTTTTTTTAAGCAGAAAATAATGGCTGGGGTGGAACATCTTCAACTGACCTTTATTCACGTTACGAAACATTAAGTATTGGCCCAGCATCATCTATTGCCACCGTTACCGAGTTAAGCTGTAAAGGCTCTAGCAGCAAAAGTTCAGTCCAGCATTTACGACAAAGACAACTATTCCTAATGCAAGTCGACAATAGGTTATGGCTCACCAGTGAAACGCTGTTCTAAATGTCATTTTTTACAAATTCTCAACCCAACAACCATCTTAATAATCTACTAATTAACATTATGCATTTGCAGACAGCCATTTTAAATCCATTAATTAATTTTAGTCATTGATTGAAAAGAGACAATAAAAATCACCTAAAAACCAAGTTAACGTTTAACCCAAATTTATGAAGTTATGAAAAGAACAAAATCTATTCGAATTGCAATTCTTGCAACGATTGTTGCAGTTGGGCTTAGCTCTTGCTCCAAGGATGATTCCACACCAGATCGCCAAAAAACAACCATTTCTGGCCAAATCATCAACTCACAAACTGGTGAAGGATTGGCAAACGCAACACTGAGCTTTTACGATGCTGCATCAAAATCTCCAAGCCTTAACGGTGTACAGCCAGCCTCGGCATCTAGCGGTGCAGTTTTTACAGTCACCACTGATGCATCTGGATACTACAGCTCTACAGAAGCTTACGCTGGCACATTCAACCTAATTATTACTGCTGAAAACTTTTACACTCAAACCATTTCAGGATTTGTAGTATCAACTGATCCTTTGGAGAATGAGTTTGAGCCAATTACTGTTGTGCAGGAACTGGGAACTGGCGATGGCGTATTACGCATTGTGCTAACCTGGGGTCTAAATCCATACGATCTCGACTCACATTTAACCGGCCCTATACCAGGCTCCTCTAATCGTTTTCACATGTATTACGGAGATAGTGAACCAATAGGATCGAACGTAAACCTAGACGTTGACGACGTGTCGTCATATGGTCCCGAAACAACAACTATTCTTAGCTACACAAATGGTGTTTATCGTTACTCGGTACACAACTACTCCAACACTGACATTACAGGAGCACTGGAGATATACCAATCACCTGCCACGGTGAGAGTATTTAACAACGATGGTCTAATTAAAACTTATACAGCTCCTTTGGCAACAGCTACCTCTGGTGACACCTGGGTTGTGTTTGAAATTAATGTTTCAAACGGAACTCCAACTATTGTTGACCAAAATACCTACACTTACGTGGGAAGCGATGAGGTTGCCAAAAAGTAACGCCCAACTTCGCATAAACTTTTACTGCATTTTTATAATGCATCTACACATTGAGCTGCCCCAAGCTGGGGCAGCTTTTTTGCGGTATAAAAGTTGCCATTATGAAATGCTCTCTCGGTCATCTAAACGCACCAGCGCCGACCATTGCTGATCGGCGCTGCAGAACATATTACACTTTATGAAACGGACTACATGAATTTACCAATTATCTCCTTAACCTTTTTAACCTTCTCGTCCAGCATTTCAGTGGTACGAGCTTCAGCCAAAAACCGCAGGTAAGGTTCAGTATTGGACGGGCGAATGTTAAACCACCAATCGGGAAACTCCACCCGATATCCGTCGAAGTCAAAAAAGGCAGTTGGCTTCTCCGTAGTATCAAAATATTCCTTAACGGCGTCCATTGCCTCCTGTTTTCTATCTAGCTTAAAGTTTATCTCACCAGAGTTAGCGTAGGCTTCAATGGCAGCAATGGCCTGCGAAAGAGTTTTACCCTCACGTTTCAACTTGCTTACTACGTTAAGCACGAGAAGGCTTGCAAGCAATCCTGAGTCGGAAAAGAAAAATTCGCTAAAATAGTAGTGCCCTGCTAGCTCTCCACCATAAACACCGTTTAACTCGCGAAGCTTTGGGGCTGCGAAAGCACGACCAACGCGCCACATGTGCACCTTGGCACCAAAACGGGCTAAGTATTCGGGCACTGCCTTTGATGTCCGAATATCGATAAGCACATCTCCCTTAAGACCTCTCTCCTCAAAGAAGTAGTGACCCAGTAAAGCAATAATTAGGTCGGGGGAAATAAATCGACCATTCTCGTCCACGAACATTACACGGTCAGCATCGCCATCGAAAATAACGCCAATGTCAGCCATCTCCTTCTTCACAAGAGCCTTTAAGTCGGCAACGTTTTCCTGAACAAGAGGGTTTGCCTCATGGTTCGGGAAGGTGCCATCGAGCTCATCGTAGATATAAACCGGGGCATTTCCCAGTAAATCTTTGATTAAAAAGGCAGCCATGCCGTTGGAGCAATCCACGGCCATCTTTAGGTTGGAATAGTCGCCTAGGTATTTCTTCAGAAAGGTAAGATACTCCTCCTTCACATCCATATTATGGATTTGACCCTTCTGCTCGCTTACCTTGACAGTTCCGTTCTTCACCAACTTTTCAAGTTCTCCAAGTCCAGCGTCGTAGCCAACAGGAAGGGCATTTTCACGCGAAACCTTCAATCCGTTATATTCTCTAGGGTTATGCGATGCGGTGATTTGAACAGATGCCTTGAAGTCGTAACGCGCAGTGGAGTAGTACACCATCGGAGTAGTTGATATACCAATGGAGTATACATCGGCACCAGAATCGGTAATCCCTTTGGTAAGATATTCGTAGATTTCCGGAGAGGAAACCCGCACATCGCGGCCCACCAAAACCTTATTCACACCAAGTAATCCTGGCAGGAAAAAGCCCATTTTGTAAACATCGTCCTTATTAAAATCCTGGTTGTAAATGCCACGGATATCATATGCGTGAAATGCTCCCATAGTCGTTTTGTTTTTTGTAAAAAGGGGGATAAAGATAGTGGTATTCATGAAAAAACGCCACAGCAAGACAACAAAAAAGTGCAACACGCCAGTACATTGCTATTTATAAGCCAATTAGAAAACAAAAAGCGGTCCTAAAAGATTTTAGGACCGCCAGCACCCCACTTCAACGGAGCTATTTCTGCTTCTCTTCAATCCACTTGAATGCACTCCGGAAAGCAATACTCCAAGGAGTTATCTCATCATTCTTTCTTTCCGAGGGATAGTATGCCCACTGCCATGGGTAAACCGATCGCTCCAGGTGGGGCATCATGGCCAAATGTCGTCCATCGGCCGAGCAAATGGCTGCTGCCCCTGCAGGTGAACCATTAGGGTTGGCTGGATAGCAGCATCCCGAATAGGTAATGGGAATAGTGTATTCCTGTAAATCGTAAGGGAAGCTAAACTTTCCCTCTCCATGAGCAACCCATATTCCTAGCCTTGAACCGGCAAGTTCCTTGAGCATTATCGAGTTGGTATGCGAAACGTCAACGGAAATAAAGCCCGACTCAAACTTACGGGAGTCGTTGTGTAGCATTTTAGGTTTAACTTCATGATCGGGGTAAATAAGCCCCAACTCCACCATTAGCTGACAACCATTGCATACTCCAAGGCTTAAGGTATCTGGTCGGGCAAAAAATCCATCCAATGCCTGCTTCGCCCTTGGGTTATAGAGGAAAGCTCCAGCCCATCCCTTTGCGGAACCAAGCACGTCGGAGTTGGAGAAGCCCCCAACAAACACTATCATGTTCACTTCCTCAAGAGTTTCCCTTCCCGAAATAAGGTCGGTCATGTGCACATCTTTCACGTCAAAGCCGGCCATGTATAAGCTCCAAGCCATCTCCCTATCACCATTAACTCCCTTCTCCCTTATGATGGCAGCCTTAACGCCGCTACGTGTCCTTCGCTTAACATCAATGCCAAAATCGGCACTCTTTCCGGTAAACCTTTTCGGAAATTGAGGGGTAAGCGCGTGGAACTTATAGGTATTGAAACGCATTTGCGCCAACTCCTTTGAGGTTTGTCGCTGATCGAGCAGGTATGATGAAAAATACCATTGGTCACGTAAATCATCTATATTAAGGGTAAGCGTTTGGCTACAGTGGGTTATGGTAACCAACCTATCTTCTGAAGGAGCACCTAACTTCACAAACCTAACTCCTGAACCTGAGAGCAACTCTTCCATAGCAGCAGCATCGGTAGCCTGTATCACCACCGAAGGCTTTTCGCTAAAGAGTAATTTCACCAAATCTTTTTCTGCAAAGCCATCCAAATTTATGCTTAGCCCAAACTCCACATTGGCAAAGCACATCTCCAGCAGGGTTACAATCATACCTCCAGAGGATACATCGTGACCTGCTGCAATCAGCTTGCGTTCAACTGCCTGTTGCAGCGTGGCAAATGTTTTGGCAAAATAGGCGGGATTGGAAACCGTTGGAGCCACACTCCCTATGCTGCTGAGCACCTGAGCAAACGAGCTACCACCTAAAGCAAACTCATCGTCACCCGAAAAGTCGATATAGTAAATTGGATAGTTGACGTCCTTGACCAGCACCGGCTCCACTACCTTACGAATATCCGTTACTTCCCCAACACTGCTAATTATTACTGTTCCAGGAGAGTAAACCACCTCCCCATCGGGGTATTTTTGAGTCATGGACAAGCTATCCTTGCCTGTTGGGATATTTACCCCCAACGCAATGGCAAACTGGCTAGCAGCCTCCACTGCCTTGTAGAGTCGTGCATCCTCACCGCTGTTTCTTGCTGGCCACATCCAGTTAGCGCTCAGCGAAACGCCCTGCAAACCATCCTGTATGGGTGCCCACACAAGATTGGTTAGCGCTTCGGCAATGGAAAGCACGCTGCCCCTTTCAGCATCAACCATTCCGGCTATTGGTGCATGGCCAATAGCGGTTGCAATTCCTTTAACACCCTGGTAATCGAGCGCAACGACACCAACGTTGTTTAGCGGCAGCTGCAACTCGCCGCAGCACTGCTGCTTGGCAATCTTTCCGGTTACAGAACGGTCAACCTTATTGGTAAGCCAATCCTTGCAAGCTACAGCTTCTAGATGCAACACCTGCCTTAAGTAGGCATCGATGTTGGTAGTATCATAGGAAAGATCTTCAAGCTCCGGAGCAGCCGTATGATCGGTAAGCACCGTTGCTGGAGGATTTCCGAACATGTCGGCCAACTGCAGGTCAATGGGTTTCTCTCCTGTTTTTGAATCTATAAATGCCAAATGCTGATCTGCTGTAGTCTCGCCAACTACGTATAAAGGAGCACGCTCGCGCTGAGCAACGGCATTGAGCAACTCAATATTTTTTTCATCGATAAGTAGCCCCATGCGCTCCTGTGACTCGTTGCCTACAATTTCGCGAGCCGAAAGCGTTTCATCGCCCACTGGCAACTTGTCGAGATGTATCACCCCTCCAGTAGCCTCAACCAGCTCCGACAAGCAGTTTAGATGGCCACCTGCGCCATGGTCGTGTATGGATACAATGGGATTGATATCGCTCTCCACCATTGCCCTAACCGCATTGGAAACACGTTTCTGCATCTCGGGGTTGGAGCGTTGCACTGCATTCAGCTCAATTTTATTGGAGAACTCTCCAGTAGCCACTGACGATACTGCACCGCCTCCCATGCCAATACGGTAGTTATCACCTCCCATTACCACAAGCTTCTGCCCAGGCTTTGGTGTATCCTTTAGGCTATCCACCTTTTTGCCGCAGCCAATTCCACCAGCCTGCATAATCACCTTGTCAAAGCCAAATTTCTTTTGGTTATGGACATGCTCAAAGGTGAGCAAACTACCACAGATAAGCGGTTGTCCAAACTTATTACCAAAGTCGCTTGCCCCGTTCGATGCCTTAATTAGAATATCGGCAGGGGTTTGGTATAACCATGGACGAGGCGTTATTTTTGCCTCCCAGCTACGCCCCTTTTCAGTTCTTGGATATGAAGTCATGTAAACCGCCGTTCCTGCAATGGGCAAGCTGCCCTTACCTCCTGCCATTCTATCACGAATTTCGCCGCCACTTCCAGTAGCTGCGCCGTTAAATGGCTCAACGGTTGTAGGAAAATTATGGGTTTCCGCCTTAAGGGAGATAACGCTTTGGTAACTTTTTACCTCAAAGTAATCGGGCTTATCCTGTGTAGCTGGAGCAAACTGCTCCACCTCAGGGCCTTGAATAAACGCTACATTATCTTTGTATGCTGAAACAATTCTGTTGGGATTTGCTTTGGACGTCCTTTTGATGAGCGCAAAAAGCGAGCTGGGCTTCTCCTCCCCATCAATTATGAAGACACCATTAAAAATTTTGTGCCGGCAATGCTCAGAGTTTACCTGGCTAAAGCCAAAAACCTCGCTATCGGTGAGCTTACGCTCAAGCTTACGGCTAAGATCCTCCAGATATTCCACCTCCTGATCGGAAAGGGCAAGTCCCTCCTTTCTGTTATAATCAGCGATGCTCTCAATGTGGTAAACGGGTTCAGGCTGCTTGTTGATGGTAAACAGCTCCTGGTTCAGATCGCTGTATAGCTGTTGAAGCATTGGGTCAAACCGTGCATGTTCATCCTTTACCACAAAGAATTCCTCAATGCGCGTAATTCCGCCGATGCCCATATTCTGGGTAATCTCCACCGCGTTGGTGCTCCAGGGCGTTACCATTTCAATCCGGGGACCAACAAAAAAGCCGGGCACCATTTCTTTATTGAGGTACTCGGCTTTGTCGAACAGCCATTGCAGCTTGCTGATGTCGTGAGGCGAGGGGACGTTCGTGGACTCAACCGCGAAAACAACCCCGCCATCTTTTGCAAAGAATTTAACCATTGGGAGTTATAGGTTTAGCTCATAACAGTAAATAATGGGCAAATTTAGAAAAAATTGGAATGATACCCTAAGCCATCGTTCACCAAAATTAGCCTGTTTGATGAGCATTCAGGTTTCCACATCCAATGCAAATTAAAATCCATCGATTTACGATAACGTTGTATGGCTCGACTTCTCTACTGGAGGGTGCTCAACGGGAATGGTAAAGTAGAAGGTGGCTCCATTATCCACCTGAGACTCGACCCAAATGGTTCCACCCAACCGTTCGACCAATGCTTTGCAGATAGCCAAACCCAACCCAACGCCTCCCGATTTACCCGCAATGGCCATTTTGCTATCCTGAAGAAAGCGTTCAAATATTCGCTGGTGTAGTGCTGGATCAATTCCGAGTCCAGTATCCTTAACGTAAAACTGAAGCATATCGCCCTCCAGGGTATACCCCCACTCCACTGAGCCCTGGCTCGTGAACTTTATGGCATTGCCTATCAAGTTGACAAGCACCTGTCGAAGTCGCTCATTGTCGGAATACACCACATAGTCCATATCCGAGAAGCCTTGGGTAAATTTCAACACTAGGGAATCCTTGTGAAGCCGTTGCTTCTCCTTGCTAAAGAAAACGTAGAGGTCGGATAGCAGCTGATTTACGGAACAAGCAGCCTTGTGAATGACCAGCTGATTTGCCTCAATCTTCGAAATGTCGAGAATATCATTGATAAGCGAAAGTAGCGCCCGACTATTCGCATTGATAATGTCCACGTATTCCTTCCTTTTTTCGGAGGAGAGCTTATCCGAATTTTTCAGCAGGTTGGAAAACCCCACTATTCCGTTCATTGGTGAACGTATTTCATGGCTCATGTTGGCAAGAAACGCGCTTTTAAGGCGATTGGCATCCTCCGCCTTCTGCTTGGCCATCTCCAACTTCTGATAACTTTGGCTTAGCTCTTCAACCAGCGCCTCCTCGCGTAATATACGGGCTCGCTTGAAACGGATGGTTATTACCAGAATCAGAATCACGAAAACCAGAAGCAAAAAGATGGTGAAAAGAATGATAATCGAGGACATGTTCTGCCTAATAAATGCATAGGGGGAGTTAATCACAGTGGAATCCTCAGGCAGATCGGAAACCGAAATGTGAGCCTTCTTCAGCTGTTTGTAATCGAAAAAATTTCTTGTAGAGCCGGAAATAACTCCAATATCAGCGGGATCTCCGCCAAAAAGTATCCTATTGGCAATAGTCCCAGCTTCACTTCCCTGTAGCCCAGGAGATATAAGATTGCCACCAACCACTCCATGATTTAGATAAAACTCCCACGTCCCATAAATTGGAACAGCGGCATAGCTGCTAACGGTATCCAAGACGTTCTCGAAGCTGTAGTATTGACCATTAATATCGTTATTGTATAGAAGAAAAAGAATAACGTCGGGAGCGGAAATTTGGGAAATACGCGTTGACAGCTGCTGAAATGAAAGCTCGCTTATGAAAACAACCTTACTAAGCATTGCAGCACCAATGGATGAGGCCAAGAGCTGACGTCTCAGTATTTTACCGGTAGTGGTTGTATCATCTACAACATATATGTGTTTTGCCGTTGGATGTAGATGGTTGATGAGGGCAAATGTTTTAGCAAAGTCAACAACCTCCAGTAGGCCAGCATAATTCTTGGGGAAATCGTATAGTACGTTAACTCCAGCAAAAACCACGCTTGTTTTTCCTGCAATGCGCTCCCCATTGCGCATCCAATAGCTTACAGCGTCATCGTCGGTTAGGAAAACAAGATCCAGCGATTTGGTTGAATACTTTGAGAGATAGAACGGCAGTGAGGTATCCACCCTATGTCCCGACAATGGGATACGTTTCGCATCAAGATATTCAATGTAAAACTCAGCGTTTGGGAAGGCATGTTTTACCGTGCGGGTAAACCCTGCAACCAAGCTATCGGTCCACGACAGACCTTGATGATAGGAGTTTACGATAAGGATATTAGGGCTCCCAACCGAACTCAATGAAATAGCGAGAAGGGCTACGCTCAGGTATAGCCAATGGAAGAACTTTAGGGGACGCTTAGCCATAGTCGTTCATTAAGATCGTGAAATTTACAATAAATGAACGTTCTTTTCAACCAGTTTGGCAATTACTTAAAAACAAAGGCCTACCCGTAACGGGCAGGCCTTTGCATATTGAACTAAAGCTTGTTTACTTAACAATACCGGTAAATCCCATAAACGCCATGGCCAAAATTCCTGCCGTGACCAGAGCAATAGGAATTCCCTTCATCTCCCTTGGCACTTCAGCTAGGTCGAGGGTTTCACGAAGGCCAGCAAACACCACCAACGCCAACCCAAACCCCAAAGCCGTAGAGGTGCTAAAAACAACGCTCTCCACAAGATTGTAATTTTTTTGAATGGCCAACAGGGCAATACCCAACACAGCGCAGTTAGTGGTAATTAATGGCAGGAAAATACCCAACGCTTGGTAGAGGGAAGGTGCCACCTTTTTAAGAATAATCTCCACCATTTGCACCAAGGCCGCAATCACCAAAATAAAGGTGATGGTTTGCATAAAGCCTATGTGAAGTGGGAGGAGAATAAAGTTGTAAACAAAGTAGGTTACCAAGTTAGCCAAGGCCATAACAAAGGTTACAGCACCGGCCATGCCAAGCGATGTTTCTACCTTACTTGAAACACCAAGAAACGGACATATCCCAAGGAACTGGGAGAGTACAACGTTGTTGACAAAGATGGCGGTTATGACAATAATAATATATTCCATGGCTACTTGCTAAAATATTTCCGTTTCATCTTATTAAATAGAACCATCAGGTAGGCTAACGCCAGAAAGGCTCCGGGTGCAAGCACAAAGATTAGCATCCCATCGCCAGTGCTGAACTTGAGGCCAAATATTGCTTTGCTACCAAGCATCTCCCTAACGGCACCCAGCACTGTAAGGGAGAGGGTAAAGCCTAAGCCAACACCCACCCCATCCATAAACGAGGCAAAAACTCCATTCTTTGAGGCGTAGGCTTCTGCCCGACCAAGCACAATGCAGTTCACCACAATAAGTGGGATGAAAATACCCAGCTGAGCATGCAAACCGGGCAAGTATGCGGCCATGGATAGGTCCACCATGGTTACAAAGGAGGCTATAATTACAATAAAAGAGGGAATACGAACCTTTGCTGGAATCAGATCCTTTACCATGGAAATTACCATGTTCGACATGGCTAGCACAAAGAGAGTGGCAAGCCCCATCCCCATACCGTTGATGGCGGAGGTGGTAGTAGCCAACGTGGGGCACATCCCCAAGAGGAGCACAAAGGTGGGATTCTCCTTAACTACACCCCTAACGATTTCCTTGAAAACATTCATTTCTTACCTCCTTTCACAAAGGCGTTGTAGGCCCTGTCAACAGCATCGCAAAAAGCACGGGAGCTAATGGTTGATGCCGTAATGGCATCTACATCGCCGCCATCCTTTTTCACCATCAGCTTAAAATCCTTAGGATTCTTACCCATGAACTGAAGGCTGAAGTTTGACTTTTTCTTTTCCATCTTATCACCTAACCCCGGAGTTTCGTGCTGCGATATCACAGCAATATCGTTAATCGTTCCATCGGGAAGGAACCCAACAATCAGATTAATGCGTCCACCAAACCCCTTATCGGTATATGTTTCTACAGCAACGCCAACAAGCTTTCCATCCTTCTTGGCGGGATACATTTTAAGGCTATCATTTTCGTATGCAACCTTGTAAACATCGGCACTTGGATTATTGTCGAAAGCGGGAACAACGGCCTTGATGGCGTCATTTACTTTCGCAACCTGAGCGGCCTCTATGGGTCCTTTAGTAAGCTCGTAAACCACACCCAGTGCAGCGGAGGCAACAAATGTTATTGCAAACAGTGTTACCACCATATTCTTGAACGTTGATTCTTTACCTGCCATTTTTCAACACCTCCCCAAAGCGTTTAGGTTTCATATACATGTTGATTAAGGGTACAAAACCATTCATAATTAGAATAGCGAAGGAAACACCTTCGGGATAGGCTCCAAATACGCGAATAAGCACCGTGATAACCCCAATGCCAATACCGTAGAGTATCATTCCGCGGTGGCTCATAGGCGAAGTAACATAGTCGGTAGCCATGTATATAGCACCCAAAATTACACCACCCGTAAGCAGGTGAAATGCTGGACCAGCAAAACGCTCAGGATTGCCTAGATTTAGCAAGGTGGTAAATACTGCCACACTACCCAAAACGGCAACGGGAATATGCCAAGTAATTACCTTACGGAGCAGGAGATAAACACCACCAATAATAAGCGCCAACGCTGCCACCTCACCAAGACTACCTCCCATGTTCCCCATGAGCATATCGCCATAGGAAGGAATCAAGCCCGAATGAAAAACTTCGGAAACGGGCTTACCCGCCTTAAGTGCCTCCTTCATGGCCGCAAGGGGAGTTGCCCCGGTAACGGCATCGGTATAGTGCATGTGGGAGCCAATAAAATTGCTTATACCATTAAATTGAACTGGCTTAGGCCAGCTGGTCATCTGAACTGGGAAGGATATCAACAAAAAGACACGCCCTACCAAGGCTGGGTTAAACGGATTGTTACCCAAACCACCAAAGCTCATCTTTCCAATACCAACGGCAACCAAACTCCCAATAACAATTAGAAAAATAGGTATGTTAGTAGGAAGGTTAAACGCCAGCAAAAGTCCAGTAACCAATGCAGAACCATCGGTTATGGTAGGTTTAACCTTAAGAATGTACTTCTGAATTACATACTCAAACAGGAGGCAGGAAGCTACCGAAACCAACGTAACAATTAGCGCGCCCAGGCCGAAATAGAATATGGATATAATCAGCGCGGGCAGCAGGGCAATTATGACGTCGAACATTAGCTTTCTGACGGACTCCTTCCCAAATGCATGGGGAGACGGAGATACGGTAAATATTTTTTCCATCAGCTGTGTTAGTTATTGGGTTGGTTATTTCTTACGACTTTTAATCATTTTAGCAACAGCACCCTTCCCCAACCGAATGTAGTCGAGTAGTGGTAAGTTGGCCGGGCAGGTGAAGCTGCAGGAGCCGCACTCAATGCAATCGAGGACGCGCTCACCTTCCATTCGTTCGTACAAGCCTCTCTTGCCCAGTTTTATAAGCAGGTAAGGCTCCAATCCCATCGGGCAGGCGCTTACACACTTTGAACAGCGAATGCAAACCGCAACGGGAGGACGTTTCGACAACTTTTCTGGGACAAGAAGTATCCCGGATGTTCCTTTGGTTACAGGGGCATTTAGGTTATTCAAGGCCTTCCCCATCATGGGACCACCGCTAATCACCTTGCCCGTATCTTCCGGCATACCTCCAATGGCATCGATAAGCGCAGAAACTGGAGTACCCACCCGAACGATGAAGTTGCGTGGATTATTTACAGATTTTCCGGTAATGGTAACCACTCGCTCAAATAGTGGCTTATGCTTTACCACCGCCTCATAAACGGCATAGGCTGTTCCAACATTGTGCACCACGGCACCCACGTCGATGGGTAAACCACCCGATGGTACTTCGCGGCCAATTACCGCCTTGATAAGCTGTTTCTCACCACCTTGTGGATATTTCACCTTAAGTGGAACTATCTCAATCCCTTCGTAGCTCTTAGCCAATGATTTCAGATGAACTATGGCATCCGGCTTATTGTTTTCAATCCCCACATATCCCTTTGAAACACCCAAGGCACTCATCAGTAAGCGAACACCTTCCAGCACCTCATGCCCCCTTTCCAGCATAAGCCGATGGTCGGAAGTAAGGTATGGCTCACACTCAACCCCATTGATGATTAGCACTTCTGCCTTTTTTCCAGGAGGAACAGAGAGCTTAACATGGGAAGGGAAGGTTGCACCTCCAAGTCCCACAATACCGGACATCTGTATGGTGTCGAGAATCTCCTTTGAAGAATAGTTACCAGCCTTTACAAAGGTGGAAGACCGCTCAATCTCTGCGCGCCACTCATCACCTTCAACAGCAATTTTCACTGCTTGGCGGGGATATCCACTGGCATCAACAACACTCTCCACTCCTATCACCGTTCCGGAAACCGATGAGTGGATATTGGCCGATACAAACCCTGCGCTTTTGGCAATAACATCGCCAACCTTTACCTTATCACCTTTGGCTACTACCGGCTCTGAGGGAGCACCAATGTGCTGTGAAATGGGAATGTAAACCTCACTTGGAATGGGCAGTATGGAAATTGCGGCAGAGGCCGACATTTTTTCTTCTGGTGGATGTACACCGCCTTTTGAAAATGTTTTCAACACGGTTTAGGCTATTTTAAGTTTTTACCAATACTAACTACCTGAAACTTCACCCTCTGCAACTTCTACCTTCTTTCGAGGAGGGAAGTTTAGCTCAAGAATGGCATTTGTTGGGCACTCCTCAACACACTTGCGGCAAAGCTTGCACTTCTGAGGGTCGATATAGGCCAAGTTATTCTGCAACGTAATTGCTTCGAACGGGCAAACCTTTACACATTTCCCACAACCAATGCAGGAAACCTGACATGCCTTGCGAGATATGGCCCCTTTATCCATGCTAACGCACGAAACGAAAATCTTCCTATCCTTTGGACTTTTCTTCCGCAGCTCAATAATATTCTTTGGGCACGCCGTTACGCAGGCACCACACGCAGTACACTTATCGTCCAGCACCTCCGGAAGTTTGGTAACCGGGTTGATGTGAATGGCGTCAAAAGCACAGGCATCAACGCAATCGCCATAGCCAAGGCATCCATACTGACAACCTGTATCGCCAGCGTAAAGGGAGGTGGAAATTGCACACGAGGAGGCTCCATCGTAGAAGTTTGTTTGCTTGCGGTGCTCTGGAGACCCTTGGCAGCGAATAACAGCCACCTGTGCCTCCTTGGCCGCAACAGCCTTACCTAAGAACTGGGCCACGTTAGCCATGGTTTCATTTCCGCCCACTGGACAAAAAAGAGAAGAGAGATCCTCTGCCTTTACAAGCGCATCGGCCAGTCCTCGGCAACCAGGATACCCGCAACCGCCACAATTGGCTCCAGGCAGCATACCCTCAACATCATCGATGCGAGGGTCTTCAAACACTTTAAACTTCTGGGCGACAAAGAACAGCACAACGGCCGACACCACACCCAGCAAACTCAAAGTAATTACTGTAAATAGGATGGTAGAACTCATTGTATTTGGGGGTTTCTAATCAATCTTTTCAACTTTAAACACAAACTTACTCTCGATCTTCTTCCGAAAAACGCTCAGCATCAAGTAGTATACGCCAACCGATCCCAGAGACCATAGCCCGGCCATTACCTCATTTCCAAACACTTGAAAGGTGGAAATAAGCACGACCAAGAGGATGAGCAAAGGAAAGATGTAGCCATAGGTCACCGCCCTCATGCCTTGCGACTGAAGTAGCACCACCCGAACTTGGTCATTCAAATTCAAGCCAAGTTCATTATTCTCCACCACAATATCCTTCTCCGCAGCATCACCAATGGCACATACCGACTTTGCCTGACACGAGCCACATCCGGCAACACCCTCAATGGCAATACGAACACTATTATGCGTCACCTCAACTACACGGCCAAGATGCTCGAATGTTTTTCCTGAAGTCCTAACCATTTGAACAATTGGAAATTTTAGCAACAAAAATAAATTTCTTTGGAATAGTTTATTCCTAATAGAGGTGCCGTTAAGAGCCCACAATCTAATTTATCATGAGTATAAATAAGAAGAAAGGGACAACCCTAAGATAATCAGTAAATCACCAACACCGAAAAGTAAGATTATGAGTATCAATTCAATAATTGTTATTTCACTAACAGTCAATAAAAAAACCAACTTTATCAAAGCGTTCCAGCCATTAATCAAACCGGCCCCTCTGTTTTCATAGTATTGACGTTTCTTTGCATGGATATCAACTGTAATCAATGGCAAGAAAAACCGTCCTCCTCCTTTTTATGATCACCTTTCTATGCCAGCTTTCGGCCATTGCCCTGATTCGCAATGCTACAATGGAGCTTATTATTGAGCCAAAAGTTGAACAGAGCAATGCCGAACAACAGTTAACCATTCGCGTTTACAATGGTTACCAGCTGGTAGAAAGCAAAACAACCACCAACAGTAAATCGGTAACAATTCTCCTCAACCTGTACTGCAACTACATAGTCTCGATAGAGCAAAATGGGGTTGTGATTAAAAAATACAGGGTGAGCACGGAGGTGCCCCAAAAAGAAAACAGAGATTGGAAATTGTTGCTTCCGGTGCAGATTCTTAGAAACGTGAACACCGAACAGCTCGCTGTTGTGGGAACACGCGCTGCAAATATCAGCTACAACTCCAGCGATCGTGAGTTCACCTGCAAAGAGCCAATGTATCCAATGGCAGACCAGACCATGGTAGATTCGCTTGACCGAACAGGCCAGAACATCCACCACATCAACCAGCAGTAGTCCTAATCTTCCTTTTCAACCTTTGAGGTTAGCGGATAGCGTAAATTTTGCATCTTAATTATACGGCCTCTTACCGTGCCAACCTTAACCGGCGATTCCAGGTAAATAGGAATCTTATTGTCATCATCAGTTATCCAAACAGTAAGTTCCTCCTTCCCCGAAAAAACGGTTCCTTTAACAAGTCCAACAGCAAACTTCATACAACGAAAACGGCCTAGGCCCTTCACATCAATCTCCTCCTTGCCAAGGTAACGATACATCACCGTATACAGCATGTCGTCCAGCGCAAGAGAAACAGGAAATCGCTGATTAATTTTAGCCTCAGAATAGTCAATGTTTCTGCTGTAGTAAAGGATGCTAACAATGTCGATGGAGCACGGAAGAACTTGCAATGTATCGGTCTTTTCCGGATGGTTTTTCCGTTTTACATATGCATACAACTTATTAGTAGACCAATCAAAGGTGTAGATATTTTTTATGGTATAGCCTCCTTCATCTACCTCACGATTAAAATATATTGGTCGAAGAGATGTTGGCTCTACCCAAGATTCATACAAGTCTCTAACCTTAAAAAACTTATCATAAAACGAGTAAGTTTTCCCTTCGGCTCTAAAGTGAATGGCTGGCTTACCATGAAAATCAACATTGTGTGTAGTAAAAACCACCTCACCAACATCGGTCCAAATAAAGAAAAGGGTGTAGCTCATGGCATAGGTAAGCTGCTCTCCCGAAGCAAAGGCACTCTGTGAAAACGTATGGCTTACACACGTGTTCTTAGGAGGCTCCTTTTTAGCGGATTCCTGTGCAAATCCAACCATGGAAATGAGAATAAAACTCAGAGAAAAGACACTGCGAAAGAGTTTCATGGCTAACTTATTTTGCTGAAATCGTATGAATTGGATACCTTAAAACGCTGTAATTCGGTTTTTAATATACTGTTTTTATGCAACTCCAGCAAAGGGTCCTCTTCCAACACCTCGGTGGCAATGTTGCGAGCCCAGCTCAGCAGCTGCCCATCCTTGGCAATGTTGGCAATTTTGAGGTCAAAAGCCATTCCGCTCTGCATGGTTCCATCCATATCACCAGGACCGCGCAGGGCAAGGTCTACCTCTGCAATTTCGAATCCATCGTTGGTGTTCACCATTGTATTAATTCGCTTGCGAGAATCGGATGAAAGTTTGGTCCCAGTCATGAGAATGCAAAAGGACTGATCGGCTCCTCGGCCAACCCGTCCCCTAAGCTGATGCAGCTGCGATAGGCCAAAGCGCTCGGCACTCTCAATTATCATCACTGACGCATTGGGCACATTAACACCAACCTCAATTACCGTTGTTGCAACCATAATTTGCGCCTTCCCTGCGGCAAAAAGATTCATGGAAAAATCCTTCTCCTCCGCCTTCATTTGGCCATGTACTACCACCACCACATACTGCGGAGGCGGAAACTCTCTGGCAATGCTCTCATAACCGTCCTGCAAATCTTTATAGTCGAACTTCTCCGACTCTTTAATTAAGGGGTAAACCACATAAATCTGTCGTCCAAGGCCAATTTGCTCACGCATAAAACCAAACACCTTTAGCCGCTTATTATCGTAGTAGTGCAAGGTCTTTATTGGTTTCCGTCCAGGAGGTAACTCGTCAATCACGGAGACTTCCAAATCACCATAAACTGTCATGGCTAATGTGCGCGGGATAGGCGTGGCAGTCATAACCAGAATATGTGGTGGATTGGTATTCTTCTCCCAAAGTTTTGCCCGCTGGGCAACGCCAAAGCGCTGCTGCTCATCAATGATCACTAGTCCCAAATCATGGAACTGTACGGTATCCTCAAGCAGTGCATGCGTTCCAATCAAAATATCGATGGTACCATTTTCGAGCTCGGCAAACATTTTTTTGCGCTCCGACTTCTTTGTGGACCCCGTCAGGAGGGCAACAGAAACGTTAAGCCCTTGCAAAAAGGTGGAAATTGTTTGGTAGTGCTGCATTGCCAATATTTCAGTTGGCGCCATGAGGCTAGCCTGGTATCCATTATCGTTGGCTAGCAGCATGGACATTAACCCTACCAAAGTTTTGCCACTTCCAACATCTCCCTGAAGCAACCGATTCATTTGCTTACCTGAGCCAAGGTCACGCCTAATTTCACGTAGCACCCTCTTTTGCGCCTCAGTCAGTGGAAACGGTAATTTCTCGCTGTAAAAGGAGTTGAAATGGTCCCCCACTTTTGAAAACACGTGGCCATTCACCTGCTTTTGCCGGTAATTTTTTTGTGTAAGAAGGTTTAGCTGAATAAAAAACAGTTCCTCAAACTTCAGCCGTGCCTGAGCTTTACGCAGTTCCTCCATACTCGAAGGGAAATGAATAGCCAGCAAAGCCTCATTCAAGGGCATCAATTTCAGCTGTTGAAGCAGGTGAAGTGGCAAGCTCTCCGTTACCTTGTCAGCCACCGTTCGGTGAAGATTTTCCTGCAGCTTCAGTATCACCTTTGAGTTAAGGAATGAGGACTTTAGCTTCTCCGTAGTATTGTAGTAGGCCTGCAGTCCACCACCAATGGTACCATCGCTCTTCAGCGCATCCTCTACCTCAGGATGGACAAAGTTCACCTTACCATTAAACATTCCTGGTTTACCAAAAACCACATACGGAACGTTTACCCGCAACCGTTGCTGAATCCACTTTATTCCCTTAAACCAAACTAGCTCAGCAACACCACGACCATCGGTAAATGAGGCCACCAGTCTTTTGCCTCGCCCTTCGCCGATAAAGCTAAATCCCACAATTTTACCCCTAACCTGAACGTAGGATTGATCCTCTGTAATCTCCTCAATTGCATAAAACTTAGACCTATCAATATACTTAAACGGGAAATAGTAGAGTAAATCGCGAAAGGTAGCCAGCTGAAGTTCCTTTTTAAGCAACTCAGCCCTTTTGGGGCCAACCCCAGGCAAAAATTTCAGCTCAGAATCGAGAATCTTATCCACCTAGCAAAAATAGTGGGATTTTTGAACTGTGGAAAAACTTGGCAGCGCATTATTTGAACATAGATTATATGAGCAAAGAAGTTCGTTTCATTGCTTAACTTTGCCCAAAATCAAACGATATGAGTCAAAGGAGGAGTCCTATTAAACTTTTCGTTAAGTACATTGTCTATAAATTTGTTGCACGACACCGCAAAGGGTTTGGCATCCATTCTCCATTCACGTTTGCGCTGTTAAATAAAACGTTTAGGGAGAAGATTCCCTCATCGGTGAAGGAAAAAGCCCGTGATTACAAAAAAGGCTTTTTAAGCAATAAGGAGATATTACCGCGCAGCATTCTTGGTGCAGGCGCGTTGTTACACAACGGTGAGCGCAAAAAGGCACTCGTGAGCCAAATAATGCGGCAAACGGCCATTCCTTCACATTATGGCAACTTACTCTACCTGCTATCGAAACATTTTGGAACCGATGGTATTCTAGAGTTGGGAACAGGGTTGGGGATGTCCACCTTTTACCTTGCGATTGGAGCACCAAGCAACACAGTGGTGTCAGTTGAAGGCCACCAGCCATATGTGCAGCGAGCTGAGCAAGAGCTCAAAAAAGTTGATGTGAATAATGTAAGAATAGTTACCGCCCAGTTTGAGGAGGCGTTAGAAAAGTTAAAAAGTGAAAGAAAACAGTTTGGCCTATTTTATATCGATGGCGATCACACACTTGGCTCTACAATTAACAACTTTGAGCGGTGCATCGATATTTCGACCCAAAATGCTATCTTTATCTTCGATGATATTCACTGGAGTGATGAAATGGAGCAAGCATGGAAAACCATTAAGCAGCACGCCAAATGCCGAATATCCATGGATTTATTCCGAATGGGAATTGTGTTCATTAACGAGAAGTTTCTAAAGCAAGACTATATTGTACGATACTAAATTCAAGGGTTATGTCAACAAGGAATCTTATTTCGATTGAAGGAATCACCAAATACTACAAAGTGGGCACCCAAGTAGTTAAGGCATTAAACGGGGTAAGCCTAGCCATATCTTCCAACGAGTATGTTGCAATTATGGGGCCATCGGGTTCTGGAAAATCAACCCTAATGAACATTCTAGGTTGTCTCGACACTCCCACTTCGGGAACATATGTGCTCAACAATACCGATGTGAGCAAAATGTCGGATGACGAGCTGGCAGATATTAGGAACAAGGAGATTGGCTTTGTTTTTCAAACATTCAACCTGCTTGCCCGATACTCCTCACTGGAAAATGTTATGCTTCCACTCATTTACGCAGGTGTTCCAAAAGCCGTAAGGGAGAAGAAAGCGGAAGTTTCACTCACGAGCGTGGGACTAGCCGACCGTATGGACCACAAACCCAATGAGCTATCGGGTGGACAACGGCAAAGGGTTGCTGTTGCACGGGCACTGGTGAACGAGCCATCCATTATCCTTGCCGACGAACCTACGGGAAACCTCGATACCAAAACATCTATCGACATCATGAACCTCTTTGAGGATATCTACAGCCAAGGAAACACAATAATTCTGGTGACACACGAAGAGGAAATTGCACTCCATGCACGAAGAATTATTAGGTTGCGTGATGGACTTATTGAGTCGGATAAGGTAAATACAGAGCCAGTTGGTGTGCGAAAAGTTGAACATTTCCACTAAATTTACGTTTCGGAATAATATTGTTCAACTTTTTTCAGCATGAAAATATACACAAAAACAGGAGATAAGGGCACCACGTCCCTCATTGGGGGAACTCGTGTGCCTAAGTACCATCCCCGCATTGAAGCATACGGCACCGTAGACGAGCTCATCTCCTATATTGGATTAATTCGCGATCAAGCAATCGACGCAAACACCTTTGATGTGCTTGTATCGGTGCAGGACAAGCTAATGGCATGTGCATCCATTCTAGCAGCCGACTGTGAAAATTGCAATGTTAAAATCCCTCAGATTACCGACGACAACATAATTGCCTTAGAAAAGGAGATGGACAAAATGGACCAAGAGCTACCTCCACTTACCTCCTTTGTCCTTCCCGGTGGTCACACTACCGTATCCTACTGCCATATTGCGCGAAACGTATGCCGCAGGGCCGAACGAAACACCATTCACCTAGCCGATAGCATTCCCGTTCAAGAAAATGTAATACGATACCTAAATCGTCTCTCCGATTATCTCTTTGTTTTAGCACGTTTTCTCTCTTTAAGGCTAAATGCAAAAGAAATTTTATGGAAGCCAAACATATAAGAAAAATTTTTTTATATTTTTGCGAGCTTTATAGGAAGTAAAGTACACTCATTACAAAAATAAAACTGAGCGCTATGTATTGGACACTTGAACTAGCATCGAAACTTGAAGATGCCCCCTGGCCGGCAACAAAGGAGGAGCTTATTGACTTTGCTATTCGATCAGGTGCGCCCATGGAGGTTATCGAAAATTTGGAAGAAATCGAGGATGAGGGCGAAATTTACGAAAGTATCGAAGACATCTGGCCAGACTATCCAAGCAAGGATGACTTTTTCTTCAATGAAGATGAATATTAAAAAAAATCCCGCAATGCGGGATTTTTTATCTCTTACGCTGAAGTAGCGTCCATCTCTTTCCAGGCTTTCGGATCAGCTCCAGAAATTCACCCGTAGGGCAAAAAAATCTGCACCAAGGCTTGGGGATGACCAATGAGGCAATCAAAAAAAAGATAGCCAACACCAGCACAACGCCAGAAACGGTTTGGTAGGCAAAGGCGCTAAAGGGTTCCAACTCCGTTAAGTCGACCGAATATCCGAGCAGGAGAATAAGCAAAACTGCAGCAAAAAAAGCTGGGCGAAGCCACCTAAGCCATTTTGCCAGCTGAATAGGAATCTCGAACTTCCGTCGTATTATCTTTCCGGCCAACTCCTGACAGGCCCCAAATGGGCATAGGTAAGTGCAGTAGAACGCCTTCCCTGTAACGAGTGGTAACACTACAGCAAGCACAAAGATGCAGCACAACACCAATCGGGCAGCCCAGGGAATACCATCAACCAGCCAACCATAAAGGAGTGCTGCCGATAGAAATGAGCCACCCCAGAAACCAACCACCACCACAACAGAGGCCAGAAGAACATTACGTCCCTTTCGCAACCTTTTTGTAAAAAAGAAGCTAAGAAGCGCAAATAGAATTACCAGTATCGAGGCAGCTATCTTTAAAAAATTGGCCCAATCGAAAGGTAGGTGCTCAGGTGAAATCTTTCCATTGGATAAATAGTTACCAACACGAATCCTCACATTTTTGATAATTGCCGAAGAGCTAAAGGTTGCCCCAGCCATTGCATCAACCTGCTTACTATAGGCTTCAGAAACGGGGATACTATTCCAGCTATTAAAGAATCCTCGTTTCTCTATTTTTCGAATAAAACCTGGTGATTCCACATTCTTCAGCAAGGTAATTCCCACCACCGTATCGCCGCAGTTAAGCCCAATTAACAGAGGGGTGCTACCAGCATAGCCAATAATGCTGTCGGCGTACGGGCTTGAACAGAGAATTTTACCCAAAAGGATTTTGCGGTTATTGTAAACAAACACCACCGATGAATCTACCGCGCTAGGCTTGGCATGAAATGCGCTTGGGAAGATATGCTGAATGTCGGCCAATGAAAAGGAGAATTGGCCCCCCAAGTCACACTCTGGCTGAACCGTCCTGTTTACGGAATGCGGTCGCTTCCCATGAAGAATGGCAATTGCCGCAAGAATAGCAACCAGCAGCAGCAAACGTGGAAGTTTATATAGGAATTTTTGTAGCATCTCTTTATTGTTCTTATCTGAATTAACACCCTAAAAGGTCAATCTAACGCCTTGCGAACTTCTGTATCGCCTTCAAAAATTTGATCTACAAATTTATTAGAAGTTTCCCACATCCGCTATGACAAGTAATCCATTAACAAAACTTTCACAATTCAAAAAAAAGGAAGGTTGCCGCCTTCGGCTGCAACCTTCCAAAACCTAAAATCAACACGATAATAATATGAAACGGGGGATTTTAAAGTTTTGTATATTCAGCCTTGTAACATTTACTAATTTCAGTCCTCCATACATACCAAGCATCAACGTAGTCTCTTCACCTCAAAATCCTGACAGACAACTTTTACAAACAAGAATAACATGACCAACGACAAAAAGATATCCATTGAAAAGACCCACGCCTTTGTGGAGAGTTTTCACCAAAACGACACCTCTGGGCATGATTGGTGGCACGTTGAGCGAGTTACCCGAACGGCAAAAAAACTGGCAGAGAAGGAGCATGCCAACCTTTTTTTGGTTGAAATGGCCGCACTGCTGCACGATATCGACGACTGGAAGTTGGGCACTACGGCAGAAAACAGAACCGAAGCATTCCTTAACCAGCTATCCATCACCAACGAAGAGAAGCACGCCATTATGAGTATTATTGAGGAGGTTAGCTTTAAGGGTGCCGAAGTGGCCACTCCCACCTCCTCCATCGAAAGTATGTGTGTGCAGGACGCTGACAGACTCGATGCCATAGGAGCTATTGGTATTGCACGAGCATTCACCTACGGTGGTTCAAAAAACAGGAGTCTCTACGAACCCAACGTTGCTCCTGCTCTCCATCGCACATTTGGAGAGTACAAGACAAAACATTCACATACCATAAACCACTTCTACGAAAAGCTGCTACTCCTAAAGGATAGAATAAACACCCCTGCCGCTAAGGTAATTGCGGAGGAGCGTCATGCCTACATGGAACAATTTCTTGCCCAATTCTACAAAGAGTGGGATGCCGAATAGCTCAAAAGTTAAAAACCAGTCGGGAAAACAAGGAAGCCGATTCGCCCGGTAGCGGAGGATGCCCCCCATTGTATGGCTGGATGGTTGGGAGATCCTTGTCAAGAATGTTATGCGCGCCAAGGAAGAGGTCGAGCCCGGGCACTCCTACATCCCTCATGGTGAGTGCAACATTCACTACGGCTGTAGCAGCATACTTCTTTGTTGACAATCCATCGGGGGTATAGCCATAGCGCTCGCCGTAATATGAAAGCGATGGGGTTAGTGCAAAATTCTTTGTTAGATTAATCGCCACAATAGCATTCAACCGATGGTTTGCAAAGCCAGGATAGGAAGTTTCATCCTGTTCCACAAGAAAGTTCTCTACGCTGTTTTTGAAAGCGGTGTAATAGGCATAGTTTAAACTAAGGTCGACCTGTTTAATGCTAAATCGAAGATCCGCCTCAAGCCCATAAGAGCCCTGTTTACCTCCATTTGCATACTGTCCAACGCCTGTAGCCGGATCGGCTGTGTAAACAATAACCTTTTCAAACAAGACACGGTATGCATTAAACGACAGCCATGTGGTATGAAATAGTCGGCACCCCAGCTCAAGTTCAAGATTAGTAGCCCGTTCAGGCTTAAGCATTGTTCCTACATCGAGATTTCGCTTTGGAATTATTCCACCAGGAACCCTAAACGACTGACTGGCCATAGCCTTGAAGTTAAAGGCTGTCCAAGCTCTGGTAATGCTTAGCCTAGGAACTAGTGAATTGCCATAGTGGTTATAGTAATCGTAGCGAGCACCGGCAGTAATGTTAACCCACTTTGAAAAAAGAAGCAGCTGAGCATAGGCCGAAATATTGGTAATACCAAAACTTCCATTGGAGGGGAGGTTATCGCTGGCAACGCCCAATATGTTGCATCTCGAAATAGTGGAACCAACCAGTATATTTGAACCTCCACCCAAGCTATAGGTTGAGCTGAGGTAGAAGCTCACTTTTTTGCTGTAGCGCTTGTTGTAGTATCCTGCGGTTGGAACCTGAAATTGCCATGGATACTGCTGTTTATACTGCAATTTTGGAGTAATCTTCAACACATCATTCACTGTATAGGTATAGCGTGCCTCACCAAAATAGCTATCGAATTGCTGATCATACGTTTTTGCGTTGTTCATGGCCGTTCCCCAAATGGTGGCCGTTTGCAGGTGATAGCTGTCAAGCATTCCTCGCAGCGAGAATCCCTTATAGGTAACGCGAAGGTTATAGTTTCCCACTTCAATCCCCGACCTGTCGGCCAATTTTACAGGAAAACCTGAAGCGTCAGTCCAAGTTCTGGTAGCCCTCGTGCCGCTTCCTTCGGTGGCGCTAAAGTTAACCACTCCATTGGTGAACGGCTGGGTTACACCGAGTGAAAAATCGCTGTGAGTGGCGGCGTCACGGGAAAAAGAGGAAAGAAAAGCACCATAGGATTTGGCGCTATTGCCAGAAGCTTTAGTAATAATATTGATAACCGCCAAGCTGGCATAGCCCCCATAAATTGCACTACCGGGGCCTCGAATAACCTCTACCCTATCAATCATGTCCACTGGATAGTGGCCACCCAACTGCAGCGTAGCAAACAGTTCCTCGTTGGCCTCTTGACCATCAATTAGCAGCAGCACCTTACCCTCATTCCCCCAAATGCCATGAAATCCGACGCCAACAACTCCTTCTACATCGGTACCAAATCCCATCCCCGGAACAAACAGCGTAAGCACATCAACCAAATCACGGGCACCTGCACGAAGCATCTCATCCTGCTTAATAACGGAGACTATTCCAGGCGTTTCACGAATATTCACAGCGCTTTTGGAGGAAACCTCCACCGGAATATTCATGAGCTGTTCTAGGGACAAATCGTAGAAGCGATCACCCGAAAGCATGGTGGTATCCACCTGTGCCAGCAGGGCATTGGAAAAACCTAGCCCGAGAAGCAGAGCGGCAATAAGTAACAAACGGCTAGCTATCTTCATCTTACATCTCAATTAACTTGATAATGTAGCGCGCCGAGGGAGCGAGAATGTGTTAGGAAATATAAGCCAATTGGGAAACAAGGTCAAGTAATTATTGAAGAAATCTTTCTTCATTTTACAGATATGGTTGAATGGGTTTGTTTTTTCACCAAATTTGCTCCATAAAAAATTGGCAAAATGCAGCTACTGCACATTATTGAAGCAATACTAGGTGCCTACCTGTTAGGGTCCATTCCAACATCCGTTTGGGTTGGGAAAATTTTCTACGGAATCGATATTAGGGAGCATGGCAGTGGAAATGCTGGAGCCACCAATACCTTCCGGGTGATGGGGGCAAAAGCGGGCATTCCTGTTTTCATCATCGATGCGGTAAAGGGATGGCTGGCGCTCTACCTTGTTGGTTTCACTGGCATTGAGCAGGGCTCAGAGCTCTACGTTATATTCCAGCTGATATTGGGATTGTGCGCATTTCTTGGACACGTATTTCCTCTTTTTGCCGGATTTAGGGGAGGAAAAGGTGTTGCAACCCTTGCTGGCGTGAGTGCTGGACTTCATCCACTGGCTACGCTATGCGCCGCAGGAGTATTTGTACTAGTATTTTTACTAACTGGCTACGTTAGTGTAGGCTCCATGTCGGCAGGTATTGCCTTCCCCATTTTTGTAATAGCGCTATTTAAGGAGCAAACCATTGCCCTTTCTGTGTTTGCCTGTGTAATTGCCGTATTCCTTATATTTACCCACCGAAAAAATATCAAACGGCTTAGAGCAGGAACCGAATCGCGTTTTTTTTATGGTAAAAAGCAGCAAAGCTAGTCGTTGCTGCTCAGTGCAGTCTCTATTTCTAATTTAAGTTCGGCAGGGGAAAGTTTTGATTTTACCTGCCCATCCATCACAAAGGAAATTTTACCAGTCTCCTCCGAGACAACCACTACCACGGCATCGGTATGCTCTGTAAGGCCTAGTGCAGCACGGTGACGCATGCCATAATGTGCTGGCACATTCAAACTCTCGGTAACCGGAAGCACACAGCGTGCGGCGTGAATTCTATTGTTGAGAATTATGACTGCCCCATCGTGGAGAGGGCTATTCTTGAAAAATATATTCTCCAACAGGCGCGGGTTCAACTCCGCATCAATTCGGTCACCGGTTTCGGAGTAAAGTTCCAATCCCGACTGTCGAGCTATTACAATGAGTGCTCCTGTCTTGGTTTCAGCCATATTCCGGGCTGCCTTCACCACTGCCTCTACGTTGAATTTTCGCTCTTCCAAATTTCGACTGGGGAAGAAGAGCTTCTCTATGGAAAAATTGTAGCGGGAGAAGTAACGGTTTCCAATATAGAGTAAGAACCTCCGTATTTCCTGCTGAAAAACGATAAGTAAGGCAATAACACCAAGCCCTATGACTTGCCCCAAGATGGAACTGAGCAGCTCCATGTTCAGTGCCTTTACAATGAGCCATACCACGTAAAGCACAAACACTCCCACAAAAATATTGATGGCTGCAGTGCCGCGAATGAGCATGTAGATCTGGTAGAACAACAGCGCTACAAGAAATATATCGACAACGTCGAGAATACGGACGGTGATAAAGGTTAGTTCAACCATGGCTAAAAGCTTCTAAACTTTTTATACTGCTCCATTATCCTAATGGTCTCCACTGCCTCCTTCACGTCGTGCACCCTCAGAATGGAAACACCCTTCAGCAGAGCTATGGTATTAAGCACCGTAGTGCCGTTAAGAGCTTCCGCTGGCGAGGTCTCTATCAGCTTATAAATCATCGATTTTCGAGAAAACCCTGCAAGTATAGGCAGGTCAAACACCCTGAAATCGTTAAGCCTAGCCAACAGCTCGTAGTTGTGGTCGAGCGTTTTACCAAAGCCAAAGCCGGGATCAAGAATCACATCATTAACGCCAAGCAGGTTCAGCTGCTTCAACTTTTCGGAGAAGTAAAGAAAGAGTTCCCGCTCTACATTGTCGTAAGCGGGATTCTGCTGCATGGTCTCAGGATTGCCTTTCATGTGCATCAGCACATAAGGAACATGTAACCGAGCCACGGTCTCAAACATTTGAGCATCGAGCTCACCTCCCGAAATATCGTTCACCATATCGGCGCCATACTCCTCCACCATTTCTCTCGCCACATGTGCACGATAGGTATCAACCGAGAAAATAGCCTTGGGAAATTTCTTACGCAAAACCTTAAAAGCAGGTGCGAGTCGCTCCATCTCCTCCTTAGGGCTGACCTCCTTTGCTCCTGGTCGACTCGAATAGGCTCCAATATCGATAATGGCTGCCCCAGCCTCAAGCATCTGAGAAACCCGCTCCACGACCTGGTCGACGGACTGGATACGGCTACCCTCGAAGAAGGAATCGGGGGTAATGTTCACGATTCCCATTACCACGGGACTACTCAAATCCAGTAGCCTTCCGCCACATGTTATGGTTGCTTTTTTAAGGAATAAAGAGGCACTATTTTCCATTTTTACTATCTTGCATCAATTTTCTGCGTTGCTTCAAAATTAATAAACATAATGCTTCGGCTTTAGCTGCCGAAGCTTTTTTTCGAAAAAACAGATTTTACCATGCTCATAGTATTCGAAGGGCTCGACGGTGCGGGCAAGTCAACTCAGGTTAATTTGCTCAAAGAATACCTTCACGCCAAAGGGATAGAGTGCGAATTTATGCATTTCCCTCGAACGGATTCCCCCCTTTTTGGCGAACTCATCGCCCGCTTTCTACGGGGTGACTTGGGCAACTTGGAAACGGTAAACCCTTACCTGATTGCACTCATTTACGCTGGCGATCGGCACAATGCCGCCGAAACCATTCGAGGCTGGCTTTCAGAGGGAAAGGCTGTTATACTCGACCGCTACGTATACTCCAACATTGCATTTCAGTGCGCCAAGCTGGAGTCCAAAGAGGAGCGCGAAAAGCTCCGCAGCTGGATTTTCGACATGGAATTTGACTACTTCAAAATTCCCAAAGCCGACGTAAATTTATTTCTCGATGTCCCGCTCAGCTTTACGGAGAAGAAGTTGGCCGAGCAGCGCAGCGGTCCCGACCGCGACTACCTTCTGGGAAAAGCAGATATTCACGAGGCAAGCATATCCTTTCAGGAAAAGGTGCGCGAAGAATACCTCGACATGTGCCGCTTGCAGATGAATATAAACATGGTTAGCGGTGCCAATACGGAGGGAACCATCGATACGCCCGAAAACATTTTCCGCCGAATCACCGAGGAGATGAAACGGCACGGCATAGCCTAGCAGCTGCTTTTTTGAAAAAATGCGTGCATAGCAATACTACCGACCAATACCGCAGCGTTTGATGCCTAAAATACAGTAAAGAATCGCACCATGAAAAAGATTATATCAGTAACGCTTCGTGTGGCAACCCTCATTATCGCTGCACTTTTTATCTTTTCTGGCTTTGTTAAAGGCATCGACCCCCTTGGTACAACCTACAAGCTGGTGGACTACTTTGAGGCGTTTCGGATGCCATTCCTCAACCCCATAGCAACTCCCCTTTCCATACTTCTTTCGTCGGCGGAGATGCTGATTGGCCTGATGTTGCTGTTCAAGGTAAGAGTAAAGCTGGCCGCTTGGGCTGCACTACTTTTCATGGCCTTTTTTACCGTGCTCACCTTTATTTTGGCCATTTTTAATCCGGTGTCCGACTGCGGCTGCTTTGGCGACGCCATAAAGCTGACCAACTGGGATACGTTCTTCAAAAATCTCATATTTCTACCCATAACCTACTTTATTTTTCGGTACAGAAACAGCATCAGAGAGCAGTTTGAAAAAGTTTGGAGCAACTGGCTCACCACGGCAGTGCTTGCACTAACAGCCATCATGGTCTCCGTAATTTCGCTTGCATACCTCCCCCCCATCGACTTTCGACCATTTCACGTTGGAGTTAACCTGAAGGAGGCCATGGAAATTCCAGCCGGAGCACCGTCGGACGTGTATAAAACCACCCTCATCTACGAGAAGGATGGTGTGAAAAAGAGCTTCGACGAATCGAACTACCCGTGGAAGGACAGCACCTGGAAATTTGTGGACAGCAAGTCGGAACTGGTAAAAAAAGGCTACACTCCCCCCATTACCAACTTCTCTCTCCTCGACAAGGATGGCAATGACATGTCTACCCATATTACTGATGGTACCGGCTACACCTTTCTGCTGGTTGCACCTAAGCTGGAGAACGCCAACCTCTCCCGACTGAAATATCTTCGCTACATTGATGGTTACTGCCTCGCCAACGGCCATCGCTTTATTGTGGCCACCTCCTCTGGATGGGACGCCATTCAAAATTTCCAGGAGGAGATGGAGCTGCCCGTTACCGTAACCCAAGGCGACGAGGTGCTGCTAAAAACCATTGTGAGGGCAAACCCTGGCTTACTTCTTATATACAACGGAACAATCATTGGGAAATGGGGATGGCGAACCATGCCCGTATTCCACGCACCCAACCAGAACTTCCTCTCCTTCTGCCTTAAGCAAGACCAATCGATGCTGGCGCGAAGAATGGTGGTGAGCCTTATTTTGCTTTTGGCTCTGGGATACATGGTTACCGTTCTGATAAAAAAGAGGTAACACCGGAGTCAGAAAAGTTGAAGCAAAGGGAGATTACGGTCAATGGCACGTTCAAACGAATTGTTGCATTGCTATCGTATTAATGCAGCAGAGACGCGATTAATCGCGTCTCTGCTGCATTAACAACGAATATTGCCCACCACTACTAAACACGCTACTCACCTCAATGGGATGGCATGCCAGTTGGGGTGTGACGCACTACAACCAGGAGATCAGGTACTGATCGTACTCCGCTCCCACTCTTACCTCACTATTAAGATCAACCCTTACCCCCGACACGCCCGTTTTTCGTATAAGGGCATCGAGTAAACCAATCTGAAGAACTGCGTTAAAGTTCTGGGTTTTTCTCATCAAAATGGATTTATCGGTGTGGTTTACTACTTCCCAGCCTCGCTTTTTAGGATCCTGAACACCCATCTGTGCGGTAATAATGAGTGCCTTCATTACATCAAGAGGGGTAGGTTTTCCAACAATCAACTTGTTGGTGAGCATTACGTCGTAGGTAGACTCCCCAATATTCCGTCCAATTCTGATAAGGTTAAACTTCCCAAGCTTGTTCTCAATCCAGTCGCACATATTGATGTAAACCTGAAGAGGAATTTTGTTGGTTGGCTTTGTAAAATCATAGCCGTTGGCAAGGTTAAACAGCTCCACATAATCCTGCTTCTTGTCTTGGTAGTTTTTTAAAACATCGTTAATAACGCCTGCGGTTACCGTTACGTTTTCGGTTGATGTGTCCATGATCGAAAAATTAGAAAATAATTAACTTACTGAATGCGTTACTGTAAAGGATAGCGAATATAAGCCATTTTTCCATACGAGTACTTCTTCTGTCCATTTATGACGAATCCACATTCATTTATGATGGACAAAAGTATTTCGAAACCACCCCTATCAAGCTAAGCAGATATTAAGAATTCAACAAGGAATGGAAATCTGACAAGTTCATTTCTCTTTGGATACAGCTGCTGATTAATGAAACAGGACGAGAACAATTAAGAGCAGTAAGGTCGAACTTCTAAGGTAGAAATGGACAAAATGTCCACTCCAGTAATGGTGACCTAACAATTACCTATTAAGAAAGTGTTGGGAAGTTCGAAGCAGATTGTATAGAATAATATATTATATTCTAGGTATCTATTTTTACTTGGTTAAAAAGTAGTGCTAGGTATAGAATAATTATCATTCTTCTGGTGTGGTAATTCTATTTGAACTTTGAATTTAATCCGACTAACATTTTGCTCACTCACGCTATTTTCGCCTTTTCCTCCAATCGAAAAAATACTCGCTACTTTAATTTCTCCGGACAATCCACTTGTATTATTCTCACTTGACGTAACAGCAACGTCAAACTCTATATATTCAACTTTATTAGAAGTTCTTTTAGGATGAATTGTTGCTAGTATATTTTTGTCCACAATATATTTTTGAGCATCAGAAACACCGTCAATTATCTGTTTTAATGTTTCAGTAATAAAACCACGTAATTCCATATTCTAAATATTAGGTTATTATTCCCAAGCAAATAGGCTTATAACTACAATACTAACCTTAACGATTAATCTTGCAAGATATAAAATACTTTTTAAAAAATATTCTCTCTATTTTGATAAAATATATCATCAGAAACGAAAGTTTTATCTTTGTTCGGATTGAATCAAAGATAAAGTTCTTTAGCCAATGGTAAGAATTCAATTGCAATAATTAACTCGTTATCATGTAAATAAAACATAGTCTCCAAAGCCCAACGACTGATGCAATTTTCATTATTGAGGTATGTTTTTACGTCCACTTTAAACGCACCCAGCTCCACTGGTCAAAAAAGGAGCAAAAAAACTTGACAACGCAATTTCTGCACGCTATATTGCAGCCGTTTTAATATCATATTGATATCACACCTACTTACCGTAAACTAAAAAACATACAGATGAAAAGTGAAAAGACAATTAAACCGACCCCCGGATGGGTGGGCGTTATCGTGGTGCTACTCTGCCTTGGCCTAGGTATTGGTGGATTGGTAATGGGATTTGTACCTGCACTAGTGCTCATTGTGCTGGCTATCTTCTTCACCATCGGCTTTGTGGTAAATGCCCCCAACGAATCGTGGGTGCTCATCTTCTTTGGACGCTACGTGGGCACCATTAAGGAGAACGGCTTCTACTGGGTAAACCCACTCAACGTAAAGAAGAGAATATCGCTCCGCGCAAAGAACTTCGACAGCGAGCCCATTAAGGTAAACGACAAGGTGGGCAACCCCATAATGATTGGCCTAGTACTGGTATGGAAGGTGGAGGAGACCTACCGCGCCGCCTTCGACGTAGACGACTACCAGCACTTTGTGGTGGTGCAGAGCGATGCCGCCCTCCGCAAGTTAGCCGGCCTATACCCCTACGATAACTTCGAAATAGAGAATGCCGAAATTACCCTACGGGCTGGTGGAGAGGATGTAAATGAGCAGCTGGAATCGGAGCTGCGTGAGCGCCTCAACATTGCCGGTATTAACGTTATTGAGGCCCGTATTAACTACATTGCCTACGCCTCCGAAATTGCTGGTGCCATGCTGCGTCGCCAGCAAGCAACGGCCATTGTGGCCGCCCGCGAAAAGATTGTGGAAGGAGCCGTGGGGATGGTGCAGCTAGCCCTAAATCAACTATCGGAAAAGAAAATTTTGGAACTCGACGACGACAAAAAGGCCACCATGGTAAGCAACCTGATGGTGGTTCTTTGCTCCGACGAAAGCGCCAGACCGGTGGTAAACACCGGAACACTTTACAGCTAACATGGCAAAAAAAGCATTTGTTCTTAGAATTGAAGAAAACACGCTAAAGGCCGTTGAGAAGTGGGCTGCCGATGAATTTCGGAGCACCAACGGGCAGCTGGAGTGGATTATCGACAAGGCCCTGAAGGAGGCGGGTCGGTCACGAGTTCAAGCCACTGAATCTAGCGACATTAACGAAAACGGAAAGGTGAAATAGCACCCATTACCTTTCAAATGAAAAAGCGGAGCGTTGTGCTTCGCTTTTTTTATGTGTAATAATGTTGCGCACCTACGGCGCGCTGCGGTATCTCATTCCGCATTCAACTACCAACGTATAGCCTCTACGAGGCCGCCGGTTGTATATAAACAGATACCATAGAATTTTGATGGTTGCAGCAAAGGCTCAATGGGTACAGAACGGCCTATCCTAGAATACATTTGACACACACTGCCGTGCGTCTTTACTTTGCGCTGCATTCTTTAATGTCCAAACCTCCGCCTCTAGCAATTCAGCAAACTCAGCGCAGCGGCTGCCATCACCCCTGCAGTTTCGGTGCGTAGGCGGCTGTTGCCCAAGCTAACGGCGGTAAAGTTTTTGCTAAAAGCAAGCTCCACCTCCGCTGGTGAGAAGTCACCCTCCGGCCCTACCAGCACAATGCACGACGCCCCTAGACTAAGCCAGTGGTGAAGCAACGGTCTAGTCTCCCCCTCACAGTAGGCAATGGCTCGGCTTTCGCTGTGCTCCAAGGCCATAAGCTGCTTAAATGGGGTCATGGGATTAATCTTCGGCATGTAGGCATGCATCGACTGCTTGGAGGCAGCCAGCACAACACGCATGCTTCTATCGAGCTTTACATCCTTGCGTTCCGAACGGTCGCACAGCAACGGCGTAATTTCGTCGACACCAATTTCGACAGCCTTCTCCAAAAACCACTCAAAACGATCGATATTCTTTGTAGGCGCTATGGCCACATGCAGCGAATAGGGTCGTTTACCATATTCGGTAGCTGTTTCGAGAATGGACAATGTGCTACGCTTGGGGTGAGCTTCCACAATTTCACCAAGATAAAATCCGCCAACGCCATCAATAAGGTTTACCCTATCGCCACGATTAAGGCGTAGCACTCTGGCGCAGTGAATCGACTCCTCCTCGGAAAGGGTGGCAATTCCTCCCTCTATCTGATTGGTGTAAAAGATATGCATATCGATAATTGGTTATCTTGCGACAAATTTAGCGAAACATTACGAATGGTTAAGGTAGGAATTCTATCGGATACGCACGGTCAGATGGACGACAAGGTGCTCAAATTTTTTGAAAGCTGTGATCAAATTTGGCACTGTGGCGACATTGGATCGCCAACGGTTATTAACCAGCTACAAAAAATCGCCCCCGTATCTGCCGTGTATGGCAACATCGACGGGCAGAATATACGAATTGACCACCCGCTATATCAACTGTTTCAGGTAGAGGAGGTAAAAACCTTATTTCTACACATTGGTGGCTACCCTGGACGCTATACCCCAGAGGCGCGGGAACTCATCAACCAGCATAAGCCAAAAATATTTTTGGCGGGCCACTCTCACATCCTCAAGGTTATCTACGACAAGAAGCACGACCTTCTATTTATAAACCCTGGTGCAGCAGGCTTTTCAGGCTTTCACACCGTACGAACCGCAGTTCGACTCACCATCGACGGAAGCAAGATTAAGGATCTTGAAGTTGGCGAATGGCCTAGACGTCAACTGGTAGACTACTCACCTGAAGGTTGATTGGCCGATGCCTCCCCTTCCTTAATTTCTTCAAAACGTTTCCGAGCAGCCCCCAGCACATTTCTATCGGTTAGCACATAGTTGTAGTGTGGCATTCCTCGTTTTCCCTTTTGGGTTCGTTGTCCCGACTTCTCGTTCCTAATTGGCACCACAAAAGCGTCGGCGTAACCTGTAGTATGCATTGTTCCCCTAATATAGGAAAAGAGGTAATACTTACCCTCGGCTGGTTCAATGTATAGGGTAAACAGATCGCCGGAACGTCGCTTAGTAATCTCCACAAATCCTTTAACCCGCTTATGCACCTGCACACCACCCACAATGCCAATGCCAATATCGCCCTTGGAGATGTAGGACTTGGTATCCTGATTCCATTCCAAGGTAAGGTCGGTAAGCACAATGGTGTGATTTAACGCCGGAGGAATAGTGGTAACCTTTCCGTAGAGGTTAATTTCGTTAAGGAGCACCTGCGACTCCTTGTAACCCACAAAATTTTCGATTCCAAGGATAAATGCTTTTCGGGACATATCCACAGGTTTCAGTCCATCGGTAGCATTTAGGTCGTTGGCCATCGAGACCAATGCGGGTTGGTTGAAGAAGAACTCAAGGGTCATCACCACATCCATTTTGGCCTTGTTGGTCTCCAGATTGTAGGTGTGCGTACCGGCCATGTCAACCTCCATCCGCCCAAACTTGGATGCCAAGCTCAGCTTTCCGGCCCCCTCCAGCATGCAGAAGTTCTTATTCAGAGTAACTACATTGCCCGTGGTATCAGTATTCCCATACATCGCAGGCGACGATATCACAAACTTGCCCTGCTTCTTGGTGTAGTATAAGTACCCTGATGCGGTAATCCAAGGTTCCCCCATAAAGAATTTGTGGTAGCTGAGGAATGCTGGAAAAATATGGACCGAATCGGCCGCAAGATAGGTTCCTGTGAACAGCGGTGATTGATTGATGTCGAACACTGGTTCGCCAAATGGGATAACAACGCTATCGGGGTCAATTTGAGTTTTGAACTTAAGCCAACTTCTAACAATTCCGGGGCAATCGTGAATAGGTCTTACACCTCCTGAAAAAACAAGATAGTGGTTTTGCCCACGAAGATCCACCGATCCTATGAAGTCAAAATGTGGGCTAAGCTTAAAGCTATCCGGCTCCGTAAGCGTAGCCTTGGCGTAAGTCTCAATCTTCGACTTGTCGACATTTACATCCTGAAAGAGAATGGTTTCCACATTCTTATCCTCATCAACGTAATCGTACTTTCCGCTAGCCTTGTAATCCTTACCTCTCAATACCGAAACATCGGCATCGTAAATGCGGTGAAAATGGCTTACCCTATCCACAAAAATTTCCCCCTTACGAAATGGTGTAAGCAAACCTCCTCGCTTCACGTCCACCTTCCCATTGCCAAGCATAATCTGGGCATCAGCAACAAGAAGGTACTTTACCTTTTCGGCCATTATAGTAGCTGAATCGATGCTATAGGTAGCCAACGGAGCAACAAAGTTTAGAGTATCTTGATCTGCCCTGTTCGACACAAAGAGTGCCCCAGTAGACACGGTATCGTTGGGAGTGACTTGGCTACGTCGAACGATACTAATCTGATCCAGCGGCATTGGTCGTGTTGCTGTCATCGAAAGCTCGTAGCTGCTCATGTGCCACAGCAGCTCATCCAAAAAGGAGGTATACTTTGCCTCAGGGAGTGATGCCTTGATAAATGCACCATTCTTGCTGAAACGCCCCTCCCGCTTATCCATATCTACAGTACCTTTAACGCTATCAGCCGCAAAAGCCATTACCTGCTCTCGGTTAAATATGGAGAGATCGAGGGTATCTGACCTGAATTTCCGAGCGTCGTAGGCATACTTCCTTGCAACCATCTGACCGTTCTCCACCTTGGTTGTTCCGTTGCCAATCAGCCCAACAGGCGTTAGCACGAGATCTCCACTAAGCGTGCTCATACCATTGAACATAGTAAATGGTTTCTCCCCATTGCTTATCAGCATTGTATCCTTACGTGGGTACCACTTCTGCCTATTCCCCACACCTGTAACTTGGGGAAACTGAATACCGGAGAACTGTTCTCCCAGCGAAAATTCATTGGTAATGGCCACCATGGAGTCGGGGAAGAAGAAGAATCCGGGTGAGGTGGTTCGAGAGGTTAGGTATGCAAGGGCACCTTTTCCTATCAATCCCCGATTGCTCATGTCCAAGCTATCGTTGAAAACGCCCTTCCCCTTATAAGCCCTCAAGCCTACGTCGGGTGTAACGTGAACAAAGCCCAGTGAGTTATCGGGACGAACCACCAGCGTCTCCTCAAAAGGTGGGAAAATATCGTCAGACTCAAACTCTCCGGTAAACTTTAGGTCAGTCTTCTCAAACTGGTTGAGGCTATCGATGGTGTATGGGTATATCCTGAAAAAGAACTTCTTTCGATTATATACGCCATTAAATATGTCAGGCGAATCGTAGTAAACGTAGGACTCCTTGGTGCTCTGAAAAATAGGATACTGAGGATTAAACTTCAGACCCGATTTGTTGTCGGGCTTATCGATGAGCAAGTTTCCAGAGATGGACTCTAGCGTGTTACCCACACGGGCAAGCATTCTACGGCCCAAGGCATCGCGGGTATCGGATCTAACGTCGATATTTAGTGAGTCAACCTTGTTTAGCTCAAACTTGAAATCGTCGTAGTTAAAGGTAAATCCGTTGCCAAAAAAAGTAAATAGCCCAGCCTGAACCTGTCCGTCGAAGGAGAAGTTCCTATTTTTCTTCATCACAATAACACCATTCCGAGGGGCTATGTAAACATTTTGCGAGTCGCTAACCGAAATATTGCTAATACCGCCAATCTTCATGTCGAGCGTATTGAGGTCGATGGTGGCGTTAGGTTGTGAGCCGTTTATTTGCGAGGAGAATCGAATTACGTCGTAGTCTATTTGCCCAGCCCGTGCCCTAAGCGCCTCACGCAGTTTGGGAGTCAGCGTTATCTCTTCATTCTCAATATCGTAGAAAATATAGCCCAATTGAGCAATTTGCATTAGAAGCATCTTTGTTTCGGTGATATTCTTATGCAAGAAAACGGCAAATGCCTGTGCTGTAAGTGGCTCCTTACCCCGTTTTTTGGCAAAGTTTCGAAGGGCAAACACCGGATGCTGGTCATCGCGTCCCATGAGATTGTCGAAAACATCGATGTTGAAAAAATTCTCGGACTCAAAATTGGCTCTACTGAGGGCGCTCCCATATCCACCCGAAATAACCAGCTCATTGCTCCCCTTCTTCCATTCAACCTGATCAGTGGTAATGGATAACTTATGGTATGAATCGTAGTAGGGACTATTGGACACAATCAATTTATTGGGAACAAGCATAGCCTCCTGCTTGGCATCGTTATAGAGCAAGTCGATATTGGAGTGAAAAAGGGAATCGCCATTCATGCTTACGGTGACTTGGGCATTGGATGCTCTCAGCTCCGACTTCTTAATCATCACCGTACGGGTAACCGCCTTAATAAAGTCATACTTCTTTCCGCCGCTATTCACTCTAGAAAACACAACTACGGCAGGATTCTCACGTGAGCCAAAGCCAAGTAATCGAGCACCCTTAACCTCTATCCCTCCATCAAATTTGACATTCTTGTATAGGTCGGGAATGGAGTAGCGCTGCTGGTAGGTTTTGAACCGTGGATAGGTCATAATATCCCCAGAAATCCCGTTTTCAATCTTCATGGAGAGCTCCCCTTCAATGCTCGATTGAAAATAGTTTTTATTGAAATAGGCAACGGTATCCGCCTTAAAACCATCCTGATCGAATAGTACAGTGTATCGCTGCAGCTTAGCATACACCTCGTTAGGATCAAGACCATTCTTCTCCCAGGTAACAGTTCCCCCCTTACCATTCCATACACCGGTCAGCAGATTAAGACTTCCCTCCGTTTGCTTAACCTGAATACTATCGACCCTAGTTTTACATAGCAGCGTAGCTTTCGACACCTTGGCCACAAGAGCCTTGCCACTGGCAAAGGTAAACTGTCGGGGTAATGCTTCCCAAGTGTGCCCAAGCGTTTTATAAACTACGTTGGAAGAGTCGAGAAGCACCTGGGTATTGACAAAAATGCGGTAGAGCTGCGATGGGGTTGCCTTGGCCACTTCATCCACCTCATTTATTCCTTTTATCCACTCGTGAAAACTCTCCTTGGGGTGATTGGCCTTTCCAAACATCAACACAGAATGGAGAAAGCCCGACATATGAGGAATGGCTAAAACCTTCCGTTCCACAAAGGCATTGGCCAAGGCTATTACCTGTTTTTTATCATCATCGGTAAGATAGGTGCCCGTATTCCAAAAGTTGATAAACTCTTCAATATTCTTTTTCTCCTCCTCCTGGATATCTTTTCCAAAATAGGTGAGTAGCTCTGGGCCAAAAGAAGCGGGATCGTCGGAAAAACCATCAAATCCATTTCGCTCAGCCTTAACCAGAAAAAGTGTGGCAACAAGCCCCACAAAAAGAAGAAGTTTCGCCTTACTTGGAAGTGTCATGGCCTATTTTTTAAATGACAGGGCAGCCCAACCGTTACGAGTTTTTGATGCAAGCGATACCAACCCTAAATTCAATGTTCTATCGGTAATAATGGCTATATCCTCGGGAAGTATACCGCTCAAGAAAAGTGTTCCACCGGGAACCAACACCTCTACATAGCTTGGCAAGTCGGCCAACAGAATATTCCGGTTGATGTTGGCCAGAATGGTGTCAAATTTCTCTGCCCCCAGCAAGGTGGCATCGCCCAGCAGCACCTCCACCTTTCCGGCAACATTCCGCTCCACATTCTCCACAGCATTGGAGTATGCCCACTCATCGTTATCGATGGCCACAACCTTGGCGGCTCCCTTCATTGCAGCTAAGATGGCAAGAATGCCAGTACCACACCCCATGTCGAGCACCCGCTTCCCCTCAACATCCATGTCGAGCAAGAAATCTGCCATTTGGTAAGTGGTGGCATGATGTCCAGTTCCAAACGACATCTTCGGCTCAATAACAATCTCATAGTCAGTTGGTGGTAGGTTGGTGTGAAATGGTGCCCGAACGGTGCAGCGGTTTCCAACAACGATGGGTTCGAAGTTCGATTCCCACACTTCATTCCAGTTTTTATCGGCCATTTCAGCCCATCCTACGCTGGCAGTGGAATCATTTACGTATTGCCCCACCAGCTGGAGTGTCTCCTTCTCGGAAAATTTGACCGCTGGGATATATGCCTTAAGCGTATTCCCATTGGTATCAAAAGAGTCGTAGCCAAGCTCAGCGAGCTCGGCTACTAGAATATCAAAAATATCGTATGATGGGCTGTTGATAGTACAGCTAAGTTCAATATACTTCATGCAGCAAAATTCAATTGGTACGAATCATGGGGCATGCCCCTAACCATTAACAGGGAGGCCAAATACCTCCCCTTGCTCTTTATGTCCAACAATACGACAGACAAAGGCGGATTAAAACGACTTTGCAATCTGAATAAACTCTGATGATGAGAGCGATGCACCACCAATCAAGCCACCATCCACATCGGGCATGGAGAATATCTCCTTTGCATTTGAGCCCTTCACGCTTCCACCATAAAGAATTGGAATAATGTCGGAAATCTGCTTGCTAAAGCTAACGGTGATGGCGTCCCGAATAAAAGCATGCATCTTTTGGGCCTGCTCAGGTGTGGCAGTTCTTCCAGTTCCAATGGCCCATACTGGTTCATAAGCAATTACAACCTTCTTTATCTCCGACTCCGACAGCTTAAAAATAACGTTGGCCATCTGGTGTTTTACCACATCAAACTGGTTACTGCGCTCACGCTCCTCGAGTTTTTCTCCAATGCAAAAAACGGGGGTCATCCCCATGTCCAATACCAACCTCACCTTCTTAAGGAGAATCTCATCCGATTCATTAAAGTATTCACGACGTTCGGAATGTCCAAGGATAACATGGGAAACCCCCATCTCCTTGAGCATGGCAACCGAAATTTCGCCTGTATAGGCTCCCGACGTTTCCCAAAAGCAGTTTTGGGCACCAACCATAACGCGAGTATCGCGGGTTCTCCGCAACACACTGGAAAGGTGGGTAAAAGGAGGACATACAATCAGTTCAACTCCTGCGTCAACCTCCTTCGACTTTTCAACTATCTCAATAACTAAATTTTCACCCTCATCTGGCAAGGTGTTCATCTTCCAATTTCCGGCTGCAATTTTTTTTCTCATGGCTCTTTGTTTTATGTTCCAAAGTTACCGAAAAAAACCGATGCAACGTCAATATTTCTTTTAGATAACCCGATTAGAATCGTCGGAAACGTTAACGGACTAGACAAAACCGCGTCCTACAAACAGTCGATGAGACACTCGCTCCCTACCGCAACTCCACCCGAGGGTCAATCAGGGTATAGGCAAAATCGACCAATAGGTTAACAACAATGAAGATGAGCGATATGGTTAGCACGCAGCCAGCAACTACAGGCATGTCGTAAGAGTTCAAGGCCTCAACAACCACATAACCCAGCCCCTTCCAGCCAAATATATACTCCACAAAAATCACTCCTGCCATCATGGAGGCAAACCAGCCGGAGATACCAGTAATTACAGGGTTTAATGAATTCTTCAGCCCATGACGATACACTATACGCCAGGTTGACAACCCCTTAGCCTTTGCTGTCCGGATGTAGTCCTGCGAGAGCACATCGAGAATGGAACTTCGGGTAAGCTGCGTAACCACCGAAAGAGGGCGTATTCCCAAAGTTAACGAGGGAAGTATTAAGTTTTGCAGTTTTAGAAACGGACCGTTACCAAAGTTGTCAATCTCCCATAAGTTACCGGTAAGCGGAAGGTTAGTAAAGCTATGCAGCCTAAATGCAAATAACCAAGCAATAAGAATTGCAGCAAAGAATGAGGGCAACGACATGCCAAAAGAGGTGATTACCAGGGCACCTCGATCAAACCAGCTATCCTTTTTAAGGCCACATACCAATCCTAAAAAAATTCCAAGCAGACTTGCAAAGAGCATGGAGGTGAAGGCAAGCACTAAGGTATTGGGTAGCGTTTCTCCAATAATCTGGGAAACGGGCTTTTGGCTTTGGTAGCTCCGCCTAAGGTAGGGTGCTTTAAACGCAACAATGGTTTTCCCTAGTCGGAATCCATGCCACTTGCCATACTTCGCTGCATCGAAGTAAAAGAAGCTGGCTGGATTGCTGCTGTGAAACGAAACTGGAGAAAGGTCGTTTAGAAAGCCAATGTACTGCACCAACTTTGGCTGATCCAGCCCCAAATCTTTGCGGATAAGCTCTACCGATTTCTTGTCGGAACGCTGTCCCGCCAACATTCTAGATGCGTCGCCAGGAACTAAGCTAAACAGCATAAACAGCAAGGTAACCACTCCAAAAAGGATTGCAATACTGCTAAAAAATCGCCGTAGAAGATAGGTTACCACTGCCTTTCGTTTCTACAAAGGTAATAACCAGAACCGGATGTGCAAGCAATACCAAGGCCTGCTATTGTAGCTAAGGTTCTTGCGGATCATTGAAAGTTGCCCTAACTTTTATGCTAATGGATGCTCCAACCAGTAATTCAGGATCATCATCCCGCTGATTATAGTGCAAAAGAGCGTGAAGATCTTTTTTTACCATTATGCTGTAGACCAAATGGCCTGAAACATACACATCAACTGGCTTATCAAAGTCAAACTCCAATGGTGAAAGTAGTAAGGTGAATTTATTTATGCCACACTCCTCAACGTCAACCCTATTACCACTTCTACGAACATAGATTTGCGCAAAACTTTTAAAACGTTTAAATGCAGTATAGTATTCGCCTCCATAAACAATGAGGTTTTTCTCCACAACTTTCTTGCACTTTCGGATTTGATTAACCTCTACCCAAAACTTACGATTACAGTAACGGCTATCATCAACAGCAAACATTACCGTATCAGGAAATGGATCTCTTGCCGTATTGTTTATAAAACTATCGATGGTATCCTTTAAAACAGAATACCATGCCAAACTATGACCACTAGTATCAATGGCAAAAAACATCACCTTTCGGGCAGCCAGAGACAGAGCATTTACATATGCGGATGCTAATTCAAAGTCAAACACATTATCGTTGCGACAGTTAACAACAAAAAAAGTTTGACCCGAATAGTTTTGGAGATAGTACTGACTAGGCGAAGTTCGCCACAGTACCTCCATACTACCAATCAATGGAACATAGGCAGAAAATGGAGTAGGTAATTTATTTGCAAAGTGGTAAAGCCCAACGGCTCCATCCGAAACACCAACCATCGACACATGATTCTGATCGATATTGAAGTTGCGCTTAATGTATGCTAAAAGAGAAGTAATATTCTCCATCTGACTGGTATCAACCCATTGTGATTGGATCCAGCCAGCAGGAAAAACAACAATTCTTTTTACCGACTGCCAAGCAGTATCGCTGGAATTAAACCGACTAAAAATCTGGCGAGGATTAATATTTCGTACACCACCGTGGAGAAAAAACTCAACCGACCACTTTTTATGGGGATTATAGTCGTATGGAACAAAAACCACATTGGGGTGAACGAGTCCATTCTTTGTGGTAATATCTACTTCCTGAAAGCCAACTTTTACTGCTGGGTTTATGCTTCTTCCAGCCGCCAACCACGAATAAACTGAATCGAACGATGGCCGAAGTTTTTCAATTCGCCTTGCAAGTTGGCGCTTGCTACTTCCTGTAGCAGACTGGTAGGCAACGACGAGTCCAAATGTGGAACTATCTATCTCCTGACTAATGGAGCGTTGAGGCCAAAGGACACATATCGCGAAGAACAGAAAATGAAACTTCCGAAACAGCCCTGGTGGCATAGCAAGACAATACAACAACTTCATTTGTTTACCAATCTTTATTAATAGACACGCAACAACCAGCCTCCCCTGCACAGGACAGCAAGTATTTTTCCATTAATAAAAGATTAGTATTTCAACATGCCCCATTCAGCCGACATTCTCCTAAAATCAGCAATCGCTCTGCCTAGTATTTCTCGGCAGCAAACTGCAGAATTCGAGCCAGCACCTCCTCCGAAGGTTCTGCCACTGCCATTTTTGGTCCAAGAAGTTTCGCCAATTCAGCATCCACCTTCTTAACCAACCTCTGGTCTGGCTCTGGCGTTTCAATTTTGCTTATGGGTAGGTGTTCGTACATGATGAGTAGAGTAGAATATTTTTTCATAGGCCAATACATGTGCTATTCTTCCATGAAACGAAACCACTCTTCGAAATATTTTAATAGGCAAGTTTTTTTTGTCATCACACTAGCGGTTCTCATCATAAAAAACCCCAGACTTGGCAAGTCCGAGGTTTGATATTTTGTGTGAGCAAGATGAGATACCTAGTGAGTTAGCACAATTTGCTTTTCGGCTACAAGCTTGCGAAGATTTATCAAGGCGTATCGCATTCTACCCAATGCCGTATTGATACTCACATCGGTAATATCAGCTATCTCCTTAAAGCTTAAATCCATATAATGACGCATAATAACCACCTCTCTCTGTTCGTCTGGGAGATGGTCAATTAAGGTTCTAACATCGCGGAGAATTTGGCTTTGAACTATCTCCTGCTCCACGTTATGATCCGAGTACCGGGATGAGTTAAACACATCCCACTCAAACGATCCAGCATTACTGGTGCCCAGTTGCTTCTCGCGTCGGAAGTGGTCAATAACGAGATTGTGGGCAATACGAATTACCCAAGAAAGGAATTTCCCGTTTTCAAAATATCGGCCTTCTCTAAGAGATCGAATAACCTTTATGAAAGTTTCCTGAAATATGTCATCCGCCAGTGACTGATCACGCACGGCCATCATAATGTAGGAGTAAACCTTTTGCTTATGCCTATTCAGGAGAGTCTCAAATGCGGAGTGGCTACCGTCAACGAACTGCCTTACTAGTTCCTGATCAGAAACAATTAAATTTTCCAATTCTACCTCCATGTACTTTGGTTCAGTGTAGAATGTTTCCTATAGGCAAGTCGTCATTTTGAGGTTTATGTTCGTGGTTCAAATATATAAACTTTTTTTATTCCACAAACGATTTTTGGTATGAGGACGTTTATCCTAAGCCAAAAGTTACAGGCAGCAACAGGTAGAGTTTTGCGCTGTCCAAGGACCGGAAAGGGCTGCATTAGAGAGGTAGCGATATTCAACCACAATGAATAAAAACTGTTACCTTTACCGATTATTTTTGAAAAACGATGTCCAGGGAAACCAAATCACAGCATATTGTCATTCGTGGCGCAAGGGTTCACAATCTCAAAAACGTATCCATAAACATACCGCGAAACGAGCTAGTCGTGGTTACCGGCCTGTCTGGGTCGGGCAAATCATCGCTGGTCTTCGACACGCTCTACGCCGAAGGTCAACGGCGCTACGTGGAGAGCCTCTCCTCCTATGCCCGGCAGTTTCTAGGGAGAATTAGCAAACCAGAGGTTGATGCCATTGAAGGTATTCCTCCAGCCATTGCAATCGAGCAAAAGGTCAACACACGAAATCCTCGTTCCACAGTTGGAACATCTACCGAAATATACGATTACCTGAAGTTACTGTATGCTCGCATTGGCCGTACCTACTCGCCAGTAAGTGGCAAGGAGGTAAGGCGCCATTCCGTAACCGATGTGGTTGACTTTATAAGCGGTTTTCCCCTTGGTACCAGGGTAATGGTGCTTGCCCCTTACCAGTCGGATGGAAAAGCACCTGCCACCGACAAGCTCCTTACCCTGCTTCAATCGGGAATAACCAGAATTGAGGCTTGCGATGAGATATTTCAAGTTCAGGAGCTTATTGCTGGAGAAGCCAAACTGCCCAACACCTGTACGGTTAATCTTGTTGTTGACCGTCTTGCTGTTAGTGAAGAAGTTGACTTTCCCGGACGCTGCGCCGATTCTGTTCAAACGGCATTTTCGGAAAGCAATGGCAGCTGCCTAGTAAAGGTCTTCCTCAACCCCGAGAAACCACGGGCGACCCTCTTCTCTAACCGCTTCGAGGAGGATGGTATTGCTTTCGAAGAGCCGTCGGTTCATCTGTTCAGTTTCAACAGCCCGCTGGGAGCCTGTCCTAAATGTGAAGGGTATGGGAAGGTTATTGGCATCGACGAAGACCTAGTTATTCCAGACCGCAGCCTTTCGGTGTATGAGGACGCTGTGGCACCTTGGAGAACCGAATCGATGCAAGCCTACAAAGAGCAGTTCATTAAACAGTCGGGCAAAACGGGATTCCCCATCCATCGCCCATACGACCAACTAACTTCAGAAGAGATTGACCTGCTGTGGCATGGAGCACGAGGAGTAGATGGCATCGACAGCTTCTTTGCCTACCTCGAGGAAAAAAAGTATAAAATTCAGTATCGCGTATTGCTCTCTCGATACATGGGCAAAACGACCTGCCCTGTTTGTAAGGGTTCTCGACTTCGGCCCGAGGCAACCTACGTAAAGGTGGGCGATAACAATATTGCCGATTTGGTGCAGCTCCCCATAGATGAACTAATACCCGTTTTCAACAATGTAAAACTGTCGGACCACGACGAAAAGGTTGCAGGACGAATTCTGACAGAAGTTCGGAATAGGCTTAAGTTTTTGCTGGACGTTGGACTTGGTTACCTCACATTAAACCGCCTCTCTGCTACCCTTTCGGGAGGAGAGAGCCAGCGTATAAACCTCGCTACCTCGCTCGGGAGCAGCCTAGTTGGTTCGCTATACATTCTCGATGAGCCCAGCATTGGCCTTCATTCGAGGGATACTAGCCTGCTGATTAACGTGCTGCAAAACTTAAAAAAACTGGGAAATACGGTGGTAGTTGTGGAGCACGACGAGGAGATAATGCGTGCTGCCGATCAAATAGTGGACGTTGGACCCCATGCGGGACAGCATGGCGGCGAGATTATTTTTCAGGGCAAAATAGACGAGTTAGAACTTGCAAAGAAAAGCCTTACAGCGAAGTATCTCACCGGTGCTGAAAAGATTCCGGTTCCACTCATTCGGCGAAAATCGGCCTCGTTTGTCGAGGTAAAGAATGCGAGAGAAAACAACCTTAAAGGTATCGATGTTAAGTTTCCGCTAAACACGCTTACGGTGGTTACCGGGGTAAGCGGCTCAGGTAAGAGTACTCTGGTAAAGTCCATCCTTTATCCATCCATCAGTAAGCTGGTGAATGGATATGGAGAAAAAGCTGGTCGTCATGGTTGCGTTACCGGTGACCTACACCGCCTAAAAGGGGTTGAAATGGTGGACCAAAACCCTATTGGTAAAAGCACCCGCTCCAATCCAGTGACCTACATCAAGGCTTACGAGGAGATCCGAAAGCTCTTTTCCGACCAACCACTTGCTAAGGCCAATACACTTAAGCCCTCACATTTCTCATTCAACATGGAAGGCGGTCGGTGCGAGGAGTGTCAAGGAGAAGGCATCATCAAGGTGGAGATGCAGTTTATGGCCGACGTAACGCTAGTGTGCGAAAGCTGCCATGGTAAACGTTTCAAAGATGAGGTTTTGGAGGTAAAATACAAGGGGCTCTCCATTTTTGATGTATTGGAACTTACCGTGGATCAGGCTATCGAATTCTTTGGCTCACAAAAGGGTAACACCGAACGAAAAATTGCAGAAAAGCTAAAACCGCTGCAGGATGTTGGATTGGGATACGTTCGCTTGGGGCAGAGTAGCAGCACCCTTTCCGGTGGTGAGAGCCAGCGCGTAAAGCTGGCATCCTTTCTTGGAAAGGAGAACGTTGGTGGCCCGTTCCTTTTCATCTTCGACGAACCAACCACCGGGCTACATTTCCACGACATTCGCAAGCTACTCGACTCCTTTAACGCTTTGGTGGAGAATGGCCACAGCCTGATTGTGGTGGAGCATAACCTTGAAGTTATTAAGTGCGCCGACCACATCATCGACCTAGGTCCTGAGGGTGGGAAAAATGGTGGCAGTTTGGTATTTGCCGGAACACCAGAGGATTTAGTTAACTGTAAAGACTCCTACACGGCAAAGTATTTGAAAGATAAGCTATAGCAAGTTCCACCAAACCGTTAAGTGCTGCTTAAACGCCCATCTCATTTGGTATTGCAATTATAAACGTAAGAGAAGATATCCAAACATGTTGGTCGGGCTAATACCAATAGAAATTAATACTTGCAGACCTGAACTTAACGAAAACACAAAAAGGCTATTCAATTGGATAGCCTTTTTCTATAAAAAACACCATTGGGTAAATCACACTTTGATATAATTTACTACTTTCGTATACCAAACACCAAAACGCAAAAGCCAAAACCTGCCTCATCTTCATGCTTAAAAAGGTAATATACACATTACTTATAGCTATTATCAGCATTTCACTTCCCGCCCAGGAATTAAGTTTATATCAGGACTACATTTTCAACAGCTTATACAACTTAAACTCCGCCGCGGCAGGATTCGATGGTAACTTCGTATCTCAAATAACGGCCACCAAAAAGTGGTTAGGCATTAGTGGTTCTCCCTCGAGCCAAATACTAAGCAACAGTATAAGGCTTGGAAAAAAGGAATACTATGACAAGAACAACTACGTATACCAACCCTACGGTAGTTTTATTAACCGGGTTGGGTTAGGGTTTACCATTTTCAATGAAACCGATGGTCCACTGCGGCACACCGGTGCACTTTTGGCCTACGCCTACCACATCCCAATGCGACGAGGGCAGCTATCGTTTGGAATTTCGGGAGTAGTAGCGCAGCATGGGCTCAACACCAGCGAATTTAAGCCAGTGGAAGCCAACGACCCCTCGCTATACACCTCCACCTCCGAAATAGTATCCGATGCCAACGTTGGCCTGCTGTTCTACAACCGGAAACTTTTTGCAGGCATATCAATCAACGGATTGATAAACATAAACCGCACCATGGACCACACCACCACTATACCTAACATGGTTGTATGTGGAGGTTACAAGCTTACCGTTAGTGGGCAAATGGATGTTGAGCCCTCCATATTGGTAACCAGAGATGGGTTAGGCAAAATTACCACCGACATAAACGCCAAACTCTACTACCTAACCAAATATTGGTTGCTCCTCTCCTACAAAACTAATAGGTCTATGGAGACTGGTATTGCAATGCATCTTAGCACAGGGCTACAGCTCAGCTACGCCTACGCGGTTAGCACTAGCGGATTAACCAACACCTACATGGGCAGCCATAACATCTCACTGCGAGTGGACGTAGCCTCTCTTAAGAACAAAAACAGAAGAAGATGAAGAAGCGACTTAGCCACAGCATAGTAGCCAAGCTATTACTAGCAACACTATTTGCATTTGGTTCTACAAATATTCATGCACAGAGAATTAGTAATGGGTCCAGTTGTGTTCTGTATATATGCCCAGATAGCACCATTTCAGCCATAGGTTACAATGTTTGTTTTCAACTTGGAGATGGTACTTATTCTTTGGATAGGCATATACCTGTAAAGGTAAAGGGATTGCACAATGTTGTTGCTGTCAATGCAGCAGGTTCACTAGCACTGTTAGCCGATGGTACTGTTTGGCAGTGGACACAAAATTGCAAATACATGTTAAAAAGAATTGACATCGATAGCGTTGTGGCAATTAGCTCTGGAATTCAACCAATTGATGGTAACTTCTACTGTGCTTTGCGAAGTGATGGCTCCCTTTGGATGTGGGGTGATGCCGACCACAAAAGTAACGAATGGTGGGGATACACCGACACCCTAGAGCGAATGGATTTGCCAAGGGTGAAAAAGGTGGTGGGTGGATATGATGGCGTGATTGCACTCTGTGAGGATGGAACCGTTTGGACTTGGGGTTGGTCTAATTTTGAAGGAAATGGCAATCTAATTAGCTATCCATACTACCAAATTTTTAGCCCTCAGCAAGTACTTTCACTTTCCAATATAGTTGATGTTGCTGCGGGATTGGATAATTGTTGGGCGTTAAAAGATGACAGCACAGTATGGGGTTGGGGATATTCATTCTATAATTATCCAGAAAAGATGAAAATATCTGAAATAAAAAAGATATTTAGAAGCAACTCACCTACTGATAAGTACCTTTATGCACTAACTAAAAATGGGACACTTCTTCGTACTGCTAGTTCTTATGGGGAAGAATTTATCGACACTATAAAGTCTATTAAAAACATAGCCGAAGTAACTTCGTGTTCGAGCATTATAGAGTCGACGTATATCCTAGATTCTAATGATAACATCTGGCGCTGGGGTGGGAACACTTTTGGCCAACTTGGCAACTTCACCACCTACCCCATCGACACCCCGGAGGTTATGCCCCATAAATGCTTGGCGGTTAACTGCGATACCATAACCAAAAATCCCGATGTGCTTATGCTCGACACGCTGGTGTATCCTGGCCAACCGGTGGATGTGGAGGCATCCCTTTCTGAAGCAGACCTATACTGGTGGTATCCTCAAAGCAAGGTAATTAGCGGAAAATACAGCCAAAAGGCCACCGTAAAAATCACCACCGACGATGTTGAGTTTAACGCCGTATTGATGGATTCCTACGGCTGCATGCGAAAGGAACGGTTCATGCTCCGCAAATTATGCCCGCCTGAAAAAACAACCCTCGATACCACAACCTACCCGGGTGCCACCATTCCATTAAATGCCGGAGATGGCACATTCTACTCTTGGAGCCCAACGGTGGGATTAAACTGCACCGACTGCAGCAACCCATTGGCAACAATCTATAGTCCAACCACCTATACCGCCTCCTACACCAATATCTATAATTGCCAAGCAAAGGAAAATTTTATTATTCGCATTCGCGATTGCGATACAATTGTAAAGGCAAAGGATAGCCTAATGGTGGATACGCTCATTACCCCCGGTAGCACAAACCAGCTAAAAGCATCAAATGCCGAAACCTACAGCTGGTCGCCCACAGCCGGATTAAGCTGCAGCAGCTGCCAAACCCCCTATGCGCGCATATATGCGAATACCGAATATACCGCCACAATGACGGACCGCTACCACTGCCAGTGGCAGGAGCGATTTAAGCTGACAAACTGGTGCGACAGCTCCACCCTATCCAACCCACCTGTGCTAATGGATACGGTAACCTATCCACAGGCCACCCTCAACTTTTTGCTTCCAGTTGGTAGGCAATACACGTGGCAGCCGGGAACTGGATTAAGCTGCACCAACTGCAAAAACCCAACAGCTACAGTAACAGCACCAATACTGTATGAAGCCGATATGGTAGACAGCTTCCAATGCAGCTCAAAGGCACGGTTCAACATTCGCATTAGGGACTGCGACACCATTGTAACGCAAAACAACATTGTTCGCTTGGATACCGTGGTTCACTTTACAACTAACATTCCGCTCACTGCCTCCGAAAGTTACAATGGATACACGTGGAATCCAACCACTGACCTAAGCTGTAGCGACTGTCAGGTCCCGACATTTTTAGCCACAGATTCAGCCACCTACACAGTTGAAACTTACGACAAATGGCGATGTCCACTCAATGAAATTTTTAAGATAGCCATGGTGCGAGAAGATGTTATCATACCCAACGTGTTTACACCCAACGGTGATGGCATTAATGATTACTTTGAGATAAAGGGTTTGAAGCCAAACTCTACGTTACGGGTATACAATAGCAACGAAATTTTAGTATTCAGTTCGGAACAGTACGATGGGAGTTGGAATGGCACCGATAGCAATGGCAACAAACTCACCGAAGGAACATACTGGTACATTCTCAATGTTCCAGTATCGGGAAGGTATACCGGGTGGGTATATCTTAAAAGGTAAAAAGTTTACCGTAGAAAAAGGGAGGCTTTTGCCTCCCTTTTTCTACGGTAAATTCATACAGAACTACTTCTTAGGAACAATGGCTATGGCAGCACCGCCGCCGGGAGCCAGCTTTAAGGTAAGCGTTGAACTGTTGTCCACGCTATAGTTCTCTATCTTAAATGCAGTTGGATTCTTGTCCCAATCGGCATCGTCGCCATCGCCGTAAACGGTGGCAACGTAATGCTTACCGGGGTCAAGAAAGTCGAGGTTAATGGTTAGCGTTCGAGCATCGCCATTGGTTACGCTACCCACAAACCAGCGCTCGCCACCCCTCTCCTTCCGAGCAATGGTTACGTATTGGCCAATCTCCCCATCCAAAACCTTGGAGGTTTCCCAATCCACCGGCACATCGCGAATAAACTGGAATGCCGGATTTTGCTCATAGTTCTGAGGCAGGTCGGCGGCCATCTGCACGGGACTGTAAATCACCACGTAAAGGGCCAACTGCTGTGCGAGGGTAGTGTTAACCTGATTGTGTGGCTTATAGGGCTTTAGCTTTATGTCGAAAATACCCGGGGTGTAATCGATGGGCCCAGCAAGCATCCGGGTAAACGGAATAATGGTAAGATGTGCCGGAGGGTTTCCTCCATCGGCGGACCAGGCGTTGAACTCCTGACCACGCAGCCCTTCACGGGAGATAAAGTTAGGATAAGTTCTGCGAATACCCGTTGCCATAATGGGCTCGTGTGCATCCACTGCAATACCATACTTTGCTGCGGTTTCCAACACCTTTTGGTAGTGATTTACCATCCACTGCCCATGGTGGTATTCGCCATCCGGAAGAATCTTTCCCACGTAACCAGTCTTTACCGCATGAATGTCCAACGATTTCATGAGGGCATAGGCCGTGTCCAGCTGCCACTCATAGGCCCTTGGCGTGCCGGCCGTTTCGTGGTGCATAATCAGGTCAACGCCCTTCTCCTTACCATAGCGCACCACCTCCTTAAGGTCGTAGTCGGGGTATGGAGTAACGTAACTAAAGGTGCTCTCGCGGTCGGCAACCTTGCCCCACTTTTCCCAGCCCTCGTTCCAACCCTCAACCAGAATAGCGCCAATATTATTCTTGGCCGCAAAATCGATGAGTTTCTTAGCGTTTTCGGTGGTGGCACCATGCCTACCGCTGGCCATGTCCCAGGTAACAATGCCCAGGTGCATTCCCCACCATATCCCCACATACTTGGTGGGCTTCACATACGATACATCGCCCAGTTTATTTGGTTCGTTGAGGTTTACTAGCAGCTTCGACTCAATGAGCTCTCCAGCGCGGTCGGTAACCTGTATGGTACGCCAAGGTGTGTTGAACGGTGCCGCAACCTTGGCACGGTATCCAAAGTCGGTGCCAACAAGCTTGCTCATCATCATCAGCTTATCGGGGAAAATTTGCAATGTGATGCCGGGATAGTTGTAGAGGGCGGCCTCGTGAAAGCTAAGGTAAACGCCATCATTGGTTTTCATTGTAATGGGCGTATTCACCGCATTATCCTTAATAGAGGAGATAGCTAGGTTGCCATCCTTCAACCGTTTAGCAACATCGATATCCTTAAAGCGGGTGGTGCTGTAGAGATGCTCGTAGCTGTCCCAGTCTCCGGGCTGCCACCAGCACATGGGGTTGCTGGTAAGCTGAAACTGGGTATTCTCATCGGTAATCACCATCTCCGTCAGGTTTGGCTGCTTTGGAAACTCATAGCGAAATCCCAAACCATCGTCGAAAACACGGAACACAATGTTCATTTGCCGTTTTAACCCAGCACGCTCCTGCAGATTAACCATCAGCTCGCGGTAGTGGTTTACCACCTCGCGCTGCTCGCCCCAGGGCATAGTCCACGTTTCGTTAAACTCGCGCGTCTGTTGCCCCGTAATTTTAAAGCCAGCTTTTAGCGATGGAGCCCCTTTAAAATCGAAGCCCATAGTGGAGGTTTCCACAACGGGCTTTCCCTTATAAACAACTCGGTAGGCCGGCTCGCCCTTGGCAAGCAGCATAAACTCCACCGCTAGGTCGCCCGAAGGTGAAGAAATGGTCAGTGGCTTATGACCGCTAGCGCTAAGAGAACCCGACCAAAGCATTGCCAATGCTCCTAGCCAGATAAAAATCAGTTTTGCTCCTCTTCCCATGGTAATTATTTTAGGTTGAATAATGTTCGGTATGGGCAAAGGTAGCAAAATGGTCAGGCCTTCATTTTTTAAAAAATGGCAATGCGGCCAAAAAGTGCGCAAACGTTTACGGAGAGAGATTATGAAAAGATGTTACACAGAAGCCTTCCCTACCAGTTAAACTTAATATCACTAGTCATCTTGTTTCCCACGTAGTATTGGGCATGAACATTTTTAAATTTATCGGCATCACTACCTTCTAAACTTTCATACTGCCCATCCCCAATATTCCATACCATAATATCATAATCTGTCTTAATTGCCTTTTGATTTATCTGATCTAGAATATTATCAATATCATGATAAAAGTCTATATAAACATAAGAATACAGATTGTCAGGCTTGACAGCAAATGCAGGTGCGTTATCATCATCAATTTGTTGCTGGGTTAAATATATAACGTTGCCCGTGACATATAAATCATTAAGAGGAGGAATTGCAATTAGTGGATTACGCGACCCATAATTTATGGTGTAGCCCGAAGCTGATAATCCTTCATAAATAGGCTTATCATACTGATAGCAAAAATCAGAAGTATCCAGCGAGAATCTAACCAAGCCATTTAGCCACTTGCTTTCATATGCGTCAAGTTCCTCCCCCATAGTAAAGTCTACTTTAAACGCATGATGAATAGGATAAACTCTAATTCTAGAAGTGGTACCAGAAACAAAGGTTGCCCACTTATCCTTAAAAGTAGCATATTTGCTAGTTCTAAAATAGACCTGTAACACCTTTGTAGTTTGATCTTGGACCTGACTATCTTTTGGCTTTTGAAATAGCGTATATGAATAAATGGTCTCTGGACTCAAATCTTGAGGTGTGTTGAAAGTGAAAGTATTAGTAGCCTGATCATATTGAGCACTAGAAGAGAAAATCTCTACATCTTTTCTGTAGAATTTCACAAAATGCTCCCATCTATCAGTATTGATGTAGATTTGCGGCGAAGGCTTAAGAGTCAAAAAGCCTTCGGAAGATTCCTTTGGGAGATAATGGTATTGGTCAATAGCAGGGTAACTTTGTGCAATATTGGATGCCGAAATGGCAACCGCTCCATCATATGATTTGGTTGAAAAATTATAAATAAACTCAGTTTGAGAGTTCGTCTCACAAGGCACTTGAATAGAATTCTTATACTGATAAATACCGAATTTGATGTCCAAAACATATGGCTCTCCATTGTCTTTAAATGGAGCTTCATGACAAATACGAATATAGTTAGCGAACAGCTTCACGTCGACAGGAATAGAATCTCCCTTGTGAGTCAACTTTATGCTCTCAACATTAATGGTGATTAATTGCCCACCAGAGAGAGTCACATGAGAATTCATCATGTAGTTAGGGAAAACCATTATTGTATCATAAACGCCAACATTTTGCTGACCGTCAATAATTGAGCAAGATTTTATAATTCCATTTGGAATATCTAAAGCTTCAGGTGTCGACGCAGATTCCTCTTTTTTGCAAGAAAGGTTAAATAATAATCCAGATATCAATAGATAAAATACAATCTTTTTCATGGTTTTTTTAGGATTTCAGCACAAAAGTAAAAGTTTTTAGTGATCGTGCAAGTAGTAGAATAATTTGATTTTGATTACATTTTGACTAGAAATCATAAATGCAGCAAAAAACATAGTAAGTTAACAACAAAGAATATTAATCACTGAAAAGGAAGATTTGATCATAATTTGATCATAATTTTTTCAGACTCAATTTAAGAATTATGATAGTCTCACTCACATTTGCTACACACAGCGTATTATACATTCAGATAAATAGAAAGAATGTAGTGTATTCCAATTTGTGGGTGCATTTATTTTTTAACAAAAAAGGGACGCACAGGCGCGCGTCTCTACAAACGGTATAATTTTTATAGCTTCCTAAAACTTCTTCTAACTCCTTTCTACATTCTTTTTGGAGATTGCGGTGCATGGCTGGTTCAATTCTTTGAACAACGCAATCAGCGTGCACCGCTCGCGCTTGGGGTAACCACTGACCCACGGCTAAAGCCGTGGGCTATAAAGATGCAACCCCTCTGGGGCTGTATTTAATCCATAAGATTTTTCGTTTCTACAATCTTTAACTTACTCTAAATTAATTCATTTCGGTGATTGCGGTGCATGGCAGGCAGGTCGATCTTGATACCATTTCAGCATGCACCGCGTGCGCTTTGCTCTTTTATTTCCGGAGGTTAACACCCCCGGCTACCATAATGACATCCCTTCGGGATTTGGTTTGGAATATTTCCATCTCTGCCGAGGGGAAATTGGTAAGGATAAAAAATGTTTCACACCGTAATATTACCAATTCTTTAACGTATCTGAGACGCACGATCCTTTACATTCCTTTAACTTCTTTGACTTCTTCTAACTTTCTATATCTTCTTTCCCTTTTCCCTTTTTCCCTTTTTCCCTTTTTCCTTTTCCCTTTTCCCTTTTTCCTTTTCCCTTTTCCCTTTTCTCCCAATTTCTTCACTTTTCCAAAACCTTTGCACCACAAGCTTGTTTACCTTAGGAAATAAGCAAAAAGTGGCTGGCATTGGCCAAAGTTTGCTACCTTTAGGCAAAGCTGGCAAAAGCGATGGAACGAGAAATTCAAAGCACCAAGAGCAAGGCGCTCAACATAAATCTGGATAGCACCATTTACGGCACGCTAGCCGAAATTGGCGGCGGTCAGGAGGTGGCTCGAGCATTCTTTCAGGCGGGTGGCGCCTCTGGCACCATTGCCAAGAGCATCTCCGCCTACGACAAGACCTTCTCCGACCATCTGTACAACGAAGGGCAGCCCGACCGATACGTTTCTGAGGAGCGGTTACATCGGATGCTGCACCACGAATACAAGGAACTCATCGACCTGTTGGGAGATAAGCACAGCCCCGACACCCGCTTCTTTGCCTTTGCCAATACGGTGGAGACCATCAACTTTGCCAAAACCAACCAAGGACACGGTTGGCTGGGTGTTCAATTCGAAATGAACGAGCGCGGCAGGGCCAACGAGGTGGTAATACACGTCAACCTACAGGAGAACGACCCACTACTTCAACAATACACGCTGGGAACGCTTGGCGTAAACCTTATCTGGGCCTGCTTTCAAAACATCGACAGACCCAACACCTTTCTGCAGTCGCTCATGGACAACCTCGACAACGACCGTATTGAGGTAACCATGATACGCATGAGTGGACCCGACCTCACCTGGGTAGACAATAAGCTGCTGGGAGTGCAGCTGGTGAAGAATGGCATGACCACCGCCACCATATTTGACCGACACGGCGAGGTGCGGCAACCATCGGACATGCTCTACAAGAAAAACGTGCTGGCCTTCAGAGGTTTCTTTCGCCCCATCACCTACGTTGGATTCGACATGCTCAAAACCAGCTACGCCATTTTTAAATCCGACCCCGAATATTCACGCGATAGCACGCTATCGCTCTGCGAGATAACGCTGAACAATCTGCTGCACGAAGGAGAGATTGACGAGCGAGACTTTCTCGACCGCGTGAACCTGCTCAACGGCATGGGCCAAAACGTAATGATTTCCAACTACCGGGAATACTATAAACTGGTTACATACTTCTCCTGTTTCAAAATAAAGAAGCTCCGCATTGTAATTGGCATACCCACCTTTAGAAAGGTATTCGACAAACAATACTACACCGGACTGAAAGGAGGAATACTGGAAGCCTTTGGACGGCTCTTTCCAGCAAACACGAAAGTATACGTTTACCCAGAATTAAATAAGGAAACTGGTGAGCTGGTTCACTCCGGCGACCTCGAACTTCCCGATGATATTGCACCTCTTTACCTCTACCTTAAAGCCAACCGAAAAATTCTTGAAATAACTAAGGCAAAAAAGGAGTGGCTTCACATACACCCTCATGTGGTGTTGGAAAAGATACGCCAAAACGATCCCGAATGGGAAACCATGGTTCCCAAATACGTTTCGGACGCCATAAAACACAAAAAACTTTTTGGCTATAAGGCTGAGGAGTCCTTACCACGATCAAAGTAAAATTCTATGGATAAATTTTCATTTGTAGGCAATTCTGAGATTGAAGCCATCGATGAGCTTTACCAACGCTACCGATCCAACCCGGAAAGCGTAGACGAAAGCTGGCGCTCGTTTTTTAAAGGATTTGAGCTGGCTCGCACCACCTATGGCGACCAACCTTCGGGTGAATTCGACAAGGAATTTAAGGTGCTCAACCTCATTGATGGCTACCGAAAGAGGGGGCATCTTTTTACAAAGACCAATCCGGTAAGGGCCAGAAGAACATATACACCAACCCTTGACCTTGCAAATTTTGAGCTCTCCGAAAGCGACCTCGATACGGTTTTTCATGCTGGCAAAAGCATTGGCATGGGTCCCGCCCCGCTTCGCTCCATTGTAAAACACCTAGAGCAGACCTACTGCGCTTCGGTTGGGGTGGAATACTCCTACATACGGAAACCTGAAATTGTGGAGTGGTTGCGACAAAAAATGGAGTCCACTCAAAACTTGAGCCAATACACCTCTGAGGAGAGAAGGCACATATACTGGCACCTCGTCCATGCCGTGGGATTTGAGCAGTTTATCCACAAGAAATTTGTGGGACAAAAACGCTTTTCGCTCGAAGGTGCCGAAACGCTGGTTCCCGCACTTGATGCCGTTATTGAGCATGGCGCTGAGCTAGGCATACAGGAATTTGTTATCGGGATGCCGCACCGGGGAAGGCTTAACATACTGGCCAACATACTCCGAAAACCGGCTGAAAAGCTATTTGCCGAATTTATGGGGGAGCGATACGACGAGAACATTGCCCTCGGCGATGTGAAGTATCACCTCGGCTACGACAACAAAATCACTACCGACAAGGGGAAAGAGGTCTTTCTCAGCATGCTGCCTAACCCATCCCATCTGGAAACAGTAGGCCCAGTAGCAGAAGGAATTGCCCGTGCCAGAATTGACCACAAATACGGAGGTGACTACAACCGCGTTACCCCCATCATTATTCATGGTGATGCAGCCGTTGCGGCGCAGGGAGTCGTTTACGAAACAATCCAGATGAGCCATCTAAAGGGTTATAAAACCGGCGGCACCATCCATTTGGTAATCAACAACCAGGTAGGATTTACAACCAACTACCTCGACGCCCGCAGCAGCACCTACAGCACCGACGTGGCAAAAGTCACCCAGTCGCCAGTATTCCATGTGAACGGTGACGATCCCGAAGCGCTTATCCACACCATTAAGCTAGCAGTGGAATACAGGCAAACGTTTCATACCGACGTATTTATCGACATTCTCTGCTATCGACGCTATGGGCACAACGAGGGTGATGAGCCTCGCTTTACGCAGCCCACACTATATGATGCCATTGCCAAACATCCCAACCCTCGCGATATTTACGCCAGTTTTCTACAGCAGGCTGGTATCATGAATACCGATGCATTGAAGTCGGTTCAAAAGGAGTACGACGACGACCTTGAGGCTAAGTTGGAGCTGGCAAAAACGGTTAAAAAGGTTACCATTAAGCATTTTTTACAGGAAGACTGGAAGGGATTTCGGCACTCCGTTGCCACCGATTTTGCTACCTCTCCCGCTACAGGTGTTCCAGAACAAACTCTTCACACCCTTTTCAACAAAATCAATACGCTGCCAGAGGGTAAAACATTCTTCAAAAAGTTGGCCAAGCTGCTAGACGACCGCAAGCAGATGGTGGAAAATGATAAGCTCGATTGGGCCATTGGGGAGCTGCTGGCCTACGCCAGCATTGCTGCCGAAGGACATCCTGTTCGCTTAAGCGGTCAGGACTCCGAGCGGGGAACTTTTTCCCACCGTCATGCCGCCTTCAACGTGGAGGACTCCGATGATAAATACTTCCCGTTACAGCATATCGACGACAACCAAGCGCCGGTGCACGTATACAACTCGCACCTATCCGAATATGGAGTGATGGGATTTGAGTATGGATATGCGCTAGGCTCTCCCAACGGTCTTACCATATGGGAGGCACAGTTTGGCGATTTCCACAACGTGGCTCAGGTAATCATCGACCAGTATATTAGCTCGGCTGAAGACAAGTGGGGCCTGCTCAACGGGCTTACCCTGCTTCTGCCCCACGGCTACGAAGGACAAGGACCGGAGCACTCCAGCGCAAGGCTCGAACGGTTCCTAACGCTTTGTGCCCACAACAACATGCAGGTGGTGAATCCCACCACTCCGGCCAACATGTTCCACCTACTCCGCCGACAGGTGAAGCGTGAGTTTACTCTGCCACTGGTGGTGCTCACCCCAAAGAGCCTGCTTCGGCATCCCAAGTGCGTATCGACCATGCACGACCTTAGCAGCGGAGCATTTCAGGAGGTGATTAACGACTCCAACACCGACCCGGAATCCGTGCTTCGCGTGGTTCTCTGCTCCGGCAAAATATACTATGACCTGCTTGCCCGTAAGGAGCAACTTGAAGCTCTCGACATTGCAATTATAAGGATTGAACAGCTATACCCATTCCCAAAGGAGCAGGTGCTAAACGCGCTCTCCAACTACCCCAACGCCATACAGTATTTGTGGGTTCAGGAGGAGCCAGAAAACATGGGAGCATGGAACTTTGTAAACAACCAGCTGCCTCGGCTGGAAATAAAACCGGTGACTCGACAGGCCAGCGGTAGTCCGGCCGTAGGGCTGAGCAAGCTGCACTTCTTAGAGCAGGAGGAGATCATTGGAAAGGTGTTCCGAAAATGCGAATGCGAACTCAAGAATAAGTATTGCGGGTTGCAGTGCAAAGTTGGCAGTGCCAGAAAGAACGTTAAGGTAGAAAGAGACGTGATTTTTGAAGAAGAGTAGTCGGGAGCCCGAAGTCAGAAGTCAGAAGTCAGAAGATGTGCAACGAATAGAGTCATCATGGAATTCAAATTTGAGAAGCTCATTATTTGGCAAAAGGCTATGGATTTTGGAGAAAGCATTAACCAACTTACCCATAGATTTCCTCAGGATGAACTTTATAATCTTTCATCACAAATGAGAAGAGCGGTAGATTCCATTGCATTGAATATTTCGGAAGGCTCAATTGGGCAAACCAATACAGAGTTTAAAAAATTCATAGGCTATTCCACTCGTTCATTGGCTGAAGTTGTTTCCTGTCTTCATAAAGCAAAGAGAAGAGAATACATTACAGAAGATGAATTCTCAACGCAATATGAATTTGCCTTCAACCTAATGAATATGATGACCGCATTTAAGGAGAAAATAAAATGATAACAACTCTTGCCATGCCTTTTCTCACTTCTATTTTCCAACCCTTGACCTTTTCTTCGGTCTCCGGTCTCCGGTCTTCCGACTTATTGCCTAAACCAAAAGATAAAACGCAAAAGTAGAAATATCATGATAGTAGAAATTAAAATTCCTAGCCCTGGCGAAAGCATCACCGAGGTGGAGATTGCCAGCTGGCTCGTAGAGGACGGTGCAGCAGTAGAAAAAGATCAGGAGATTGCTGAGGTGGAGAGCGATAAGGCAACTCTACCTCTTCTTGCAGCGGAAGGCGGCAAGCTGAAAATTTTGGCTCAGCCCAATACGACAATCAAGGTGGGAAGCGTTGCCTGCACCATCGACACGGAGGCAACAGGAACAGCACCCGCAGCGAAACCCGCGGCACCCGCCCCAAAGGCAGAACCAACTGCGGTACCAGAGAAAAAAGTCGAGCCAAAAGTTGCCTCGGAGCCAGCAAGTAGCGCCGAATCCAAGGTTAAAATTTCACCTGTTGCCCGCAAGGTGATGGAGGAGGAAGGCCTTTCGGTAAACGACATTATTAACGGTTTAAAGCGCATTGGCAAGCACGAGGTGGAGCTAGCCAAGTCGGGGTTGAGCCAAACGGGGAATACCGCTATTTCCCAACCACTAGAAGCCACACGTGAGGAGGATAGAAACCGTATGAGCTCCCTCCGCCGCAAGCTGGCACAGCGACTGGTGGCCGTAAAGAACGAAACCGCTATGCTCACTACCTTCAACGAGGTGGACATGAGCCGGGTAATGGAGCTGCGTAAAACCTACGGTAAGGAGTTTCAGGAGAAGTTTGGCATTAAGCTGGGCTTTATGTCGTTCTTCACTAAGGCGGTGGTGGAGGCGCTTAAGCAGCACCCTGCCGTAAACTCCATGATTGACGGCGAGGAGATTGTTACCCCTCGATACTATGATATTGCTATTGCCGTTCAAACCCCCAAAGGGCTCATGGTGCCAGTGGTTCGCAATGCCGAAACCCTATCCATTGCCGATATTGAACATCGGATAGCCGAGCTGGCCGACCGCGCCCGCTCAGGAAAAATTACTCTGGAGGAGATGACAGGCGGAACCTTCACCATAACCAACGGAGGCATATACGGTTCCATGATGAGCACCCCCATAATTAACCCACCACAGTCGGGCATTTTGGGAATGCACAATATTGTGGAGCGCCCCATGGCGGTGAATGGTAAGGTTGAGATAAGGCCCATGATGTACATTGCCCTCAGCTACGACCACCGCGTTATCGACGGCAAGGATTCTGTGGGATTTCTGGTAAACGTCAAGCAGATGCTGGAAAACCCCGAGCAGATGCTGCTGGGCGGACGGCGACCGGATAAGCTGTTGCTGGGGCTTTAGGATGTAGCAGTAATTTCACAGATATCCATTCGAAGGATCAGTCTTATGAATACAATTTATAGCAGCATTTTTGCTGCTATAAGTGCTTAAAGGCAGCACAGAAAAATCCAAATATAGATATGAAGACTTTAAAAATATGCTGTATTTGGCTATCTCCAAAAGAATTAAAAAAGACTCTAAAAAAGGTTAATTTTGTTGTATAAAGGTCATTCTAGCCATCGTTACACATTCACTTTCTGGAAATAACGATGATTTTTTCAGATGTATGAACCTGTCGTTCTAGGAATAGTGCATAATACAAGGATATGAATAAAATATTACTGTTAGTAAATGAATTGGTCTTGTTCGTTAAACGTATTTTCCTTTCACTTCGCTTTGGCTGATTTTTGTGTCATGTTTAACGCTTAAATTATTGAGCCATGAAAAAATCAGTAAGAGTAATTATGCATGCTTGTTTTTGGATATTATTTCCATTAGCTATTTCATTTTACAACTGGGCAAGACAAGCCGACAGTTTTCCAGGATTTTCCGATAGTTCAAAAAACTATTTCCAAATCTTGTCAGGTAATATTCAATCTCTATTTATCCGTCCTGACATAGGAAGTGAGATATGGAGCCTTTCAAATGTAACTGGAATATTTTTCAACATTTTCAGCTATATTATTTTCCCTATAGTTGTTTTCTACCTATTCTATAGCTGTTTTATTCCAAAGGCATTAGTTCGTAAAGACCTCAAAAACAAGATTACTCCAGTAATGTTTGTCTTAATTGTGCCTTTTGTAATAATTCAACTTTTAAGCTACGTCACATTCACGGTAGCTTGGAATTATACCTATTCGCTAAGCTTAACCTATGTAATTACTGCATTTTTTGCAACCTCAGGCTTTTTCTTTCGCATCCTTGAAAATTGGATCCTAACACAAAAACTTGCCCAACAGAACCTTCAAAGCGAATTGGCATTGCTTAAGAATCAAATTAATCCTCATTTTCTTTTTAACACCCTCAATAACATCGATAGTTTAATCAAGAGCAATGCCGAAGGGGCATCGGAAACGCTAGTAAAACTTTCAGGGATTTTGCGCTATATGATCTATGACACAAATATCGCCAAAGTACAACTATCACAGGAAATAGAGCACATTGAAAGCTACATGGACTTACAAAAAATACAATTTGCAAACAAAGATCTTGTTTCACTTTCGATTCAAGGTAATCCAGCAAATATCTCCATTGCACCCATGTTGTTTATCCCTTTTGTGGAGAATGCGTTTAAACATTGTAACGATAAGAGTATTCCCAATGCGATACGAATTGCATTTTCAATTCATGACCGCAATGTTATTTTTGAATCTATCAATGTGTTCGATAGCAGTAAAAAAATCAATAAGGATAAAAAGAGTGGAATAGGTTTAAGTATTGTTCAGAGAAGACTTGAGCTTATTTACCCTGGCATGCATACACTAGATATTAGGGAGGAGAATAACACCTATCATGTAATTTTATCAGTGAACACAAATGAAAATTAACTGCATAGTTGTTGACGATACCCCTTTGGCTGTTGATAAGCTAGAGGGGTTTATAAAACAGATTCCTCTATTGAACTTATTAAAGTCATTCAATAGCGGAATTGAGGCAATCTTATTCATGAAAACAAACCCCATCGATTTGGTTTTCCTTGATATTCAAATGGAGCAATTTTCTGGCTTGCAATTTCTTGAATCGTTACAGAACCGTCCAAAAATAATAATAGTATCTGCATATAGTGAATATGCTGTAAAAGGTTTTGATTATTCTGTTGCTGATTATTTGTTAAAGCCGTATTCATTTGAACGATTCTTGAAAGCCATAGACAAAGTGCAAGTTGATTTGGGTATCAAATCTCAAAAAGACTACATGTTTGTGAAAACAGAATATCGAATGGAGCGAATCAATTTTTCAGAGATTCTATACATAGAGGGTCAAGGTGCTTATTTGAGAATTGTCACATACAATACTAAAATAATGACTTTGCAAAATTTCCAAAACATGGAAAACATGCTACCTTCTAATAATTTTATTCGTGTCCATAAATCATTCATTGTGGCAATGAATAAAATTGAGAATATTGAGCGAAATAGAATAAAGATTGGGGAGAAGCACATTCCTATAGGCTTGAGCTATCGTGAAAAACTAATAAACGAATTAAACATAAACAGAGGCAGTTTCTAGTTGCACAGGGTTCATGGAGGAGTTAAGACCGAAGATGGAAGCCGCTCAACTCCGGACTTACGACTTTTTTGTAACTCGTCACTTTTAGTTATCTGTAACAAAAAAACCGAACCGCTGCCACAAGGGCAACAATTCGGTTTGGAGAAACAAAAAGGCATATCATTTAGGAACGACCTGCGCCAATTCCTCTTCTAGCAATAGATTATTATACAACTTCGCACTTCCAACTTTTTCTTCGGTCTTCCGACTTCCGTCTCCTGTCTTTTTTGTAACTCGTAACTCTTCTGTCACTTGTCACTTTCTTGTCACCTTGAAAGCTTGTAGCTTAAGCTACCGTTGGGACAAACAGAAACACAGCCAAGACATTTGGAACAGGCGTAGGCATTGCCCGGGCTCTTTTTCCCCGGCTTGTAGAGGCTGAACTTTGCTGGCTCCAGCGCCGCAATGTAGCACTCCCTATCGCAAACTCCACAACTTCTGCAGGTATCGGCATTTACCTTTATTTTCATCAGCGACAGGCGGTTCATTAACCCCTGCATCCACGCAATGGGACAGCCAATTTTGTGATACTGATACATCTGCTTGAACTTCTGATCGGAGTTCATGCCCATCATGAGCTCCATTAGAAAGCCAAGTGGGCACATCCAGCGGCAAAAGACCTTGCCAAAAATCAACCCTGTAATGGCCCCAGGAACCAGCAACCACCAAAGGGAGATGTGGTAGTGGCTAACGGCAATGTATAGTGATACCCCAATAACCGCCTGAATGATGGTTCGCTTGGAGACCAATAGCTTTAATAACTTCCGCATGAATTACCGGTTAAAAGCGAAGTTTTAGGTAATGAAGCCGCCGAACAAAATGTCCAACGAGCAACATTACCTCACCTCACCAAGCTGTTTTAGAAGAAACTTCTTATCCTTTACGCCCACAAAGCGATTAATCTCCTTGCCGTTTTTCAGCAGCACCAGCGTAGGTATGCTGCGCACCTTGTATTCAGCAGCCAACGATTGGTTCTGGTCAACGTCAACCTTGCCAACGGTAACCTTCCCCTCCAGCTCCTCGGCCAGCTCGTTGAGCACTGGCACCATCATCTTGCAGGGCATACACCAAGTTGCCCAAAAATCTACAAGGGTAACCCCATTTTTCACCTGATGCTTAAAATTATTTCCGGTAAGGGTCTTTATCTTGGCGCTTGCCGGCACGTCAATCTTTTTCATGCGGCGCAGCGCAAAGTAGAAGTAGCCCACCACCACTACAATAACTCCTAGGATAACTATCAACGTTGTTGACATAATGCTCTTTTTAAGTAGTGACTGCTATTTAACCTGCGATAGCTGCTGAATGAGAAACTCCTTGGTTTGAAGTCCCACAAAGCGTCCTATCTCCTTTCCGTCCTTGAAGAGAATGAGGGTTGGAATGCCGGAGATTTGAAACTGGGCGGCCAGCTGCTTGTTCTGCTCAACATCAACGTTCACCTTGGCAACGGTAACCTTACCATTTACCTCCTTGGCAACATCTTCGAGCACGGGAGCCATCATCCGACAGGGAGGACACCATGGTGCCCAGAAGTCTACCAGCGTAACGCCCGACTTGGTTTGCTCGGCAAAGGTCTGCACATTGAGGTGCTTAATGCCATCTTTGGAGGCTACCTCGGTGCTCTTCCCCGATTGCTGGGCACATCCTGCAAAAGCCATGGTGGTGGCAAACAAAAGGGTAGCAAAGTATTTTGAAAGTTTCATATGCACTGTTTATTAAAGTTATGCCGACTGCTTATGCTTGAGCTGATGAATGTAGCCTGAGGCAGCCAATGCGGCAACGGTAGCCTCACCCACCGCGGTAGTAACCTGACGGTAACGCTTGGCAATACAATCGCCAGCGGCGAACACTCCGGGAATATCGGTGGCCATATCGGCATTTACCACAATTTCCCCGTACTGGTTAAGCGGCACCTTTCCCACCAAAAATTCGGTATTGGGAACGTAGCCCACAAATATAAAGACTCCGTCGGTGGCAAATTTCTTCTCCTCACCCGTAGTAAGGTTCTTAATTACCACCCCTTCCAACTTCTCATTGCCATAGAATTCACCAATGGTGCTCTCCATCACAAAGTTGATTTTGGGATTACCTTGAGCCTCTCTCACCGCGTAGTCGAACGCTTGGAAGTGGTCGAACTGGTGCACAACGGTGGCCTTGGTAACGTATTTGGTGAGCGAAACAGCCTCCTCCAGTGCAGAGTTTCCACCACCAACCACCACAATCTCCTTGTCGGTAAAGAAGTCGCCATCGCAGGTAGCGCAGTAGGAAATGCCCTTACCCTTAAACTCGTTCTCTCCGGGGACGTTTAGGTAGCGAGGCCTTCCCCCCGGGGTAAAAATCACGGCGTGGGCGGTAAAAACCTTGCCATCGGCGAGCGTAACCTGCTTCACCTCATCCTGCAGCTGCAAGTCGGCAATGGTTACGTTCGACTTGATTTCGCAGCCAAACGTTTTGGCCTGCTTCTTCATGATGTTGGCCAGCTGAAAACCGCTAATGCTTTCCACTCCAGGATAGTTGGCTATCTCATGAGTTAGAATCATTTGTCCGCCAACTGTGCCCTCATTCAGAATAAGCGTTTTCACCCTAGCACGGGACAGGTAAATGCCTGCCGTAAGTCCGGCAGGCCCTGCACCAATAACAATAGCGTCGAAATGATTATTGGCTTCCATGCTTATTACTTTGATGGTTTACCAAAATTTGCATCGAGAATAGAGGTCACCTGCTCCATGTTCTGAATGCTGGAGGTAGCCTTTACCATCTTGCCATTCTTGTAGTAAACGGTAAAAGGGAGACCCATAAAGCCACGGCACTCAGGAGCGTTGCGGATTACGTGTGATTCTGGATGGTCAAACTCCATATCGGCGAATGCAACGTTGGTATACTGATCTTCGAGATCTTCCATAATACCGTAAACGGGAATACACATTGGTCCCATTCTGCCACAGCAGATCATCACGTTCTCGTTCTCGTTGATAAACTTCTGGTGCGCTTCAGCGCTCTCAATGTGCTTTAAGTTTGTGTACAACATGGTATAAAATTTTAAAGGTTTTCTGTTTTAGCGACCATCGCAAAATGGTCTTCATTGTTCGGCAGCAAAGGTATGGTGGGCAAATCAGAATTATCCCACATTTTCCAGTTCGTGCAACAGGCGAAGAGCTGAAATAGCACAGCTTTTTTATTGAGGTAGATCGGGAAAGAGAAGTTAGAAGAAGTTAAACGGAAGTCGCAGCGGAAATCCGACCATTGATGGATTAAAGGATTAAAAGAATTGAACAGAATGTAGAGACACACGATCGTGTGTCTCCTTTTTTACCGGTAAAAGAGTTCCGCAACCTGTAGGGACGAAAAATATTTCGCCCCCTTTATTTCGATGGAAGGTGTTTTTGAATAGTAACCTCGAAGAGGTTTAATATGAATAGCCCACGGCTTTAGCCGTAGGTTAGAGGTTATACCAAACGCGAGCAGTGCATGCGGGAATTGGCATCAAAATATACCTACCGACCTTGCACCGCAACAACCGAAAGGAAAGAAGCCAGAGGATGTTAATGATTGTAAGAGCGAAATATCTTGGGGCTTAAATACGGCCCCAGAGGGGCTGCATCTTTATAGCCCACGGCTTCAGCCGTAGGTTAGAGGTTATACCAAACGCGAGCAGTGCATGCAGGTATGGTGTAAAATATACCTGCCGACCTTGCACCGCAACAACCAAAAGGAAAGAAGCCAGAGGACGTTAATGATTGTAAGAGCGAAATACCTTTGGGGCTTAAACACGGCCCCAGAGGGGCTACATCTTTATAGCCCACGGCTTTAGCCGTGGGTCAGAGATTACACTACGAACGAGCGGTGCACGGTAGTTCGGTGTAAAAATCTACCTGCGTTGCTTGCACCGCAATCACAAAAAGGTCCTTAATAGCACCTCAATTTCCAAAACTTGTCCGTCAACTGGCGAATCTCCAAATTTTCACAACAAAATTTGTTCAATGCCATCGCTTAACTTACATTTGAAAAGGCATGAATAGCTACAAGGAGAAATTTCAGGAATATCTAAACAAAAATTTTCTGCCGTAGCAGGTTTACCATGAAGAACAACGTTACTAGCTGGTTACAAAAACCCTTCCCCTTCTATGCAAATATGAGGGAAAAGATAACCATCCCCCTCTACATTGGATTATCCATAGCGCTTATTCTGATACTCTTCAACCCATCGCGGAACGCGGAACAGCTACACATCCAGTCCTATAAAATTTTGGTGTATGTGCTTATTGCGTTCTTTACATCTGCCACATTCAACACGGCCGTTCCACCTCTACTTCCATCGCTATTCCACACGGACAGGTGGAACATTGGAAAGATGGTTGTTTTTACCGGGGTAAAGCTGCTTGCCATTGGGGCAGCCAACGCACTGTTCGCCTTCTACTTCGACAATCCCACGGAAAGCCAGCACTTCCTCCCCTTCTTTTTGCATGTGGTTTACAACACCTTTCTTGTCGCCATAGCCCCTGTTCTTCTTTTCATCTTCATACTGGAGAAACGGTTTTACAAGAAGCACTATCGCTTGGCGTTAGCGGCCAACGAACAAGTTCAGCGCATAGCGGAAGAACCCAACAACAACAAACAGTTCGTCCATGAGGCGCTCACCATTCCGCTTGCCGCCATCTGGTATCTGAAATCGGAAGGTAACTACACCACCTTTTGCTACGAAAAGGATGGTGAGGTAAAGAAAACACTTGTTAGAATTTTGCTGAAAGAGGTGGAGCAGCAGGTTGCCTCAAAAGACCTAGTAAGGTGTCACAAATCCTACATGGTAAATCTAAAAATGGTTAGCAAGGTGGAGGGGAATGCTCGGCAGTGCTGCTTCCATCTAAAGAACCACAGCATCACCATTCCCATATCCCGAAGCCTCTCCAAGTCGCTCAGCAGCGAGGTTGCACGGGAGCAGTAGCAACCGCCCATTCCCGTTCATCACAAATTCGTCCCACACATCACATCGCCCAGCAAGCGATTGATTTATGCCCTAATATTGCCAGCAAATACCAACGCTAAATATTTTGGTCATGCTAAAAATCGCGCTTTTACTCCTTACCATTCTGCTTGAGCCAATACCTCAAGCACCGGATAAAACCGTTACGCTCACCGTTGAAATATCGGGGCTAAGAAACAACAAGGGTAACCTCCTTATTCAACTAGCCAATGGAGATGGCCAAAAGGTGGCCAGCCAAAAGGCAAAGGTGAATAACAGGCGAGCAACCTTTTGCTTCAGCAAGCTGGCTGCAGGAACCTACGCCATCCGCTACTTCCACGATGCAAATGAGAATGGCCAGCTCGACACCACCTGGATGGGAATGCCCACGGAGGATTATGGCTTTTCGAACAATGCCAAAGCCCTATTCGGCGCTCCGCCCATGAGCGAAAGAATATTTTCAGTAACTCGCGATACTACCGTAACTTTAACCATTGGCTAACCATCAACCTATCGTCAAAATGCAAAGCAAAACAAAACACTACCTCTCCTTTTTTGGTCTACCCATTGCCGTTATTGTATTGGGAAACATTACCGTGAACCTGCTTCACAACGCCCTAGCCGTTTACACCTTCATTCCGGGAGTAATTGTTTACTGGGCCGCCACCATTGCCATTGTTTACCTCGATGCCCTACAGCGAAATATCTCCATTTTCTCCTATCTTCAAGGAACAAAAGTTAAGGCCTACTTGGTGGTCTTGAGCCTGCTGGTTGGGCTTATTCCCCTACCGATATTTATCCACTACCTGAAAAATTTAAACACCGCATTCCTGATTATCACATGGATTACGGTTGCCGTTATAAACCCATTCTTCGAGGAGATTTTCTGGCGAGGCTACATGCTGGAGCACCGGGCAAAGATGCCGTTCATTGCCAAGGCACTCTACTCCACGCTGCTGTTCACGCTATCGCACGTTTTTATCTGGGGCGTTATTTCGCAGGTAATGCTCACCAAGGAGCTCATCATCTCTGTATTCATTATGGGTTTGGCGTGGGCGTTTATCTACCACAAAAGCAGAAGCATTGTGCTCCCCTACTTCTCCCACATGCTGGTGGATATCCTCAACCTGTCGGTGCTGGCCTTTATGAATCTGCTGCCCGTTGTAATATAAACCAACCTCAAAAAACACAAAATAGCCTCTAAAATCATGAAGAAGATATTCTCCCTCAACGCCATGTCTCGGATAATCTTTCTGCTCCTCACCCCAATCTTTTTCCAGTATTTCGGCCTCGGGTTTATTTGGCACTCCATCTACTGGGGAGTAATCACCATGGTGGTCATCATCTGGTCTCTCTTCATACTGATATCGCCGCTGGTGGGAAGAGTTGGCTGCGGCTGGTTTTGCTTTATGGGAACTGCATCCGACCTTTCGAGCCAGCACGCCATATTTAAGACAAAATGGAAGAAGCCCAAGGTGTGGGTTAGAGTTCTTATCCTCATCACCTTTCTTACCTCGACAATAGCCTTCTACTTTGTGAATACCGAAAGAGGAATAACGCACGGCTTTGCCGTAATCCCGGCGCTTCTGAAGTTGGATTTTGGGCCACACTACAAGATGGTGTGGGCCATAGACGTAATGTCGGCCATAATCCTAGGCCTGCTGCTCGACCGGCGATGGGCCTGCAAGAATCTCTGCTTCATGGGAGCGCTCTGCTCGGCAGGCGCCAGCTACTCGCGCCTAATTCCGGTGGTGGATACCAGCAAGTGCACGCTGTGCGGCAAGTGCGAAAAGGATTGCCTTGTTAGAATACCCATGCTGCATTACATCCAAAACAACCGTGGACTAATTACCAATTCCGAATGTATCCTTTGCGGCAAGTGCGCCGAGGTGTGCAAGGCCGACGCCATAAAAATTAGGTTTGTGTGGAATAGAGCTGCGTTTAAAAATGAGACAATAGGACAATTAGACAATATGCCAATGAGACAATGAAAGAATTTGAGAATGTAAAAATTTGAAGATTTGGAAATGGTTGCGCAGCTAAATAGTTTTTTGCGGTTGCATACTGTGACTTTTTTTAACGGCAGTAGTATGAAACACGTTGGGGTTTCGAAGCGCGTTAGTATCTACCGATGGAAAAGTGGGTTAAAAAGACAAAGACTCGTAAACCAATGAGCCCTGCTGTTTTATATTGTGTGTGGCAACAGTATTTTTATCAAGCTACTCCAACTTTAAGATCGTTGTTGTATTTTCTCTAAATTGAAAAACAGTATCTTTCGGTATCGGCCAATAATCTCCATCTGGGCCATAAGGTTTGACATAATATTCAAATCTATATGTTCCTGTTAATAAATTGGATATAACTATTTTCCCTGTCTCATCTGTTTTAAGGTTAGAATATAATGGTGAATTAATTCCATTCGAATAAAGATTTCCCTTAATCAATCCTTCTTTTGGCCAATCAGCACGGCCATAGTTAACGTCAATTTCCAATATTGTTTGCTTATCCTTTGAACACGATATGAGTGTCGCTAGAGCAATAAGTGTTAAAAGCATCAACCTATTCATCATGTTTATATTGCATTGTTAAAATGTTGTTTTAGAAATTACTCAAATTAAGCCTACACTCCGAATTTTTTCCCAAAGTATAATTTTCTGTGTTGTTACTACAGTTTATGGTATGGTGTCGTGCGGGATTACGAGGCAATTTTCTATCAGTTTACACCGACTTTTTTACGAGCCACAAACGCTCGCAAACCACTTAGACCCTTATGCACTATACACATAGTTGCCTGCAGTGATTATTGCTGACTTGGAAAATTGTTAATACTCTCATCTATATGTTTAATTAAAAAATCCAATGAAGCATTTCTTAAATTCTTGACTTTTCTTTTCTGTGGTGAATTGATTTTGTTTTTCAAATCTATTAGAAAGTCTTTCTCTGGATAAAGTTTTTCATAAATATTAATTCGGTATCTATCCTGAAAATAAAAAGCTAATTCTGTCAATTGTATATTGCTTAGTTGATTAATCACCTTGTATACTTTATGGAGTGAGATATCCAACCAAAAAGGAGAGAATTTAAAAGAACCTTGTGTATCCCTTGTCGTTAAAAGAAACTTCTCAAAATCATTTTCAAATAATTGTTCTAATTCTAAAATATTCTGTTTTACATTTGCTCTCCCAACATTTTTATTTGTGTTAATGCAATACTTCATTATTTCAGACAAATCATCTTTGAATTCCGTATTTTCATCAAGTCCAAGTCTAAAATGTAAATGATTGTCGAATTTATAATTTGTCTTGCCTTTATCAATACCTTTCTTAAATCTAATTTTTAACTTATAAATATTAAATCTGAGTAAATTATTAAATCTGGTTGCAAAATGAAATGCTGTTGGGAACTCTACAAGCTGATATTTACCTTGGTCAACATAATCTAGCATTTTATTAGTGGTCTTTCGATAATTCTTATCATCAAGTTCTAAGCAATTAAAATATCCTAAAGAGTTAAGTGTTTTCTGAGTATCAGGTATATTCCCATTTTCAACCACAAATAGTTTGTTTAACTCTTGTTTCAAATTATCTATCTCAAAGGCGGATTGTCCAATGATATACATAAAAATAGAATCCAAATAATAATAATTATCATTTGAGTAGTACTTTTCCTTAAAAATATCTGAATACGATTTTTTAACCTCTTTTTCCTTACCAGTCTGTTTCGCCATGAGCATATCTAATCCGTGTAAACTAAATTCATTTAGTCTTTGAATTGTCTTAAAATTAGTTGAATTAAGATTGCCTACTTTATATTCAATAGAAATTGCTATGGTGAAGCTGAGTACAATTTTTAATTTTTCCTGCTTTGAAACTTTAAAATCAGCATCTGTATCAAACAGGTTTATTAGAGGGTAGAAAATAACCTTAAAATGCTCTAAGAAAAAAACCAGATTTCTTAGGTTATTTTCATTCTTTTTAATAATATCTATAATTGGTGCTTTATTCTCCTCAAGAAATTCAAAATATATTTTTGAAGAAGAACTATATCGGTCTTTTATTATTAAATCATAAACAGAATCAATATCGGGATTAAACTGTATTGAAACCCCAATTACTTTCTCCCTTAATTCGCTTGTATAATCCTCATCATCTTGGAGAGTTTTCTCATTTGCTATTATAAGAATCTTAGCACCATGATTCTCAACCAAAGTATTTATGAAACCCAAAATATCTTTAATGTTTAAATTGTCACTTTTCCTGTCTAAATCATCAAAGCATAAAACAATCTCATCATAATTAATCCACTCATTAGCATTTACACCAATATCAGCAATATATTTGTCAATGTCACCTAGTCTATTTATTTGAGCAATACCTCTAATTATAGATTTCCCAATCCCTGCTGCTAATTTTAATCCTTTATTTTTTAAGATAGGATATAAAGCAAAAAAAATCTGAGTTTGTACTTCCTCTACTGTGTTAATACCAAATAGTGAAATGTGAATAGGAATGTACTTTTTTTGTTCATCCCTCGGTATAGAAATCTCAGTTATTGCCGGTGTAAGTGAATTTTTAAAAAAATATGTTTTCCCAATACCATAACTACCATTCATTATAACTGCATAATTGGTTTCAATTTTCAAGTATTGCTTAATTATTTCAATCAGGTTTTCTTTCATGGTACTTCGTTTCTATTCATTGCAGTCAACGGCTGCATGCAAGATTTGTGGCGACTTGTAAAATTTAAGTTTTCTTTGGTGTCGCCAGACTTTAAAGAAACACTTTCTTTGTCTTATGAATGACAATTTTGCATGTTGTTGTGCAAAGTAATGGTTAATTGGGTACGATCTCTGGTAATAAAAACATGTCCCAAATCAAATCTGCACGATACATTTCAAGCATTAGCCTTAATGGGTATGATGCCTGAAAATCTTCAATTTCTGAGTAAAATTCTAGATCAATACCTTTTAGCTGCACCGAATATCCATCCAAGTTTTCCTCCAAATATTTAATTAAGTTTTCAATATCTACTTGAACGTCTAATCCAAGTTTCGTTAGTACTAATTTACTTAAATCCTGAGGGGAGTGACTGTTTCCATCGATATATCCAATTGTTCCACGAATACCTGGAATTTCAGTTTCGTCAAATTTTACAGGTAAGATATATTCGTTCTTCTGTTTAAATGCTCTTGCTTGAGCACTCTCTCTCTCATGATTGGTCCAAACTTTATCCCGATAATGTTTAGATATAAACATTATACAGTATAAGGATGTGTTTTGGTAAATATCATCAAGATGTGTATAAAGATTTCGTCCCCATAAATCAGCCTCATAGTATTTATCATAAAAAACTCGCACTCCCATTTCAGTTAAATAATGGGCAAGTTCCTCAACATATTTTCTATCCTCTCCGGCAAAAGATAAAGTTACATCATAATCAAAAGCCGGTTTATCTTCCTGAGGAACGTAATCGGAGAGTACTTGCGTTTGAATTTTAGTAAAATCCTCAAGACTTAACTTATCAAAATACGGCCAAACTATTGAATTGGATGAAGTCTTTGAAATAAAACCTTTCCATTTTTTAGATAAATAGGTCTTTATTGTAACAACACTCCATCCTGTACTTTCACTTATTTGTTCAAGAGTCACCTCTACGTCTGAATTGTCTAAGAAGAAACTGTAGGCTTTCTCTATTTTTGATTGTCTTGATTTACTCATAATCATCTTACGTAATTATTTTGCACAACTCGTTTATAGGCCTGACAAAATCATCCTTATCTACCCATTTTGGGGTGTATAGGTCTGATAGCCACTATCCCAAAATTAACCTTTTTCTGTAATCCATTGCAGGTTGTTGCCAATTTATTTACTCTAAGCATACTTACCAGGAGTATCCCCTTTTGTCGGCGCAGGGTTTCCGCTTTAGAAGTAAATTTTCCAAAAACGGAGCCCTAAGGTACTTTCAACCCCGCCCGGTTGGATTTAAAGCATAAGATTTTTCGTCCCGACAATCGGCTGTATTCATTAACTTCTCTTACTCCTTTAACTTCTTTAACTTCTCTAACTCCCATTTAACTTCTTCCTTATTCCCCTTTCGCGATTGCGGTGCAGGCAGCGCAGGTAGATGTTTATACCTAACTACCGTGCACCGCTCGCGCTGGTAGAATCAACCACCCACGGCTAAAGCCGTGGGCTATAAAGATGCAACCCCTCCGGGGTTGGATATAAACCATAAGATTTTGGGTTCCGACATTTGGCTACATTCTGCAACTGTCGTTAACGTTGAGTATATGCAAAGTAGGCGATTGCGGGCTTCAAACTTATCAAACCGTTACGATTTTGAAGCGGGCTACAGCCGTTGAATTTACTACTACTTCGCCTATTTTGTATATACATTGTTAGCAACTGACCTTATTCCTTCTGCCCGCATATTATCATATTATTTTCAGTTTTATTAAATCCAGATTCCATGATACGAATACCATTATTACTCATTTTTTCTATCTTTATGTATCCAAAGGATTTATTAATCTTTACTCCGATATATCCAATAGTAAAGTCAGTTTGAAAAGGTAAAGAACATCCCTCTAATAATAAAATTTCAGCTCTTGATAGCCATGTATTTTTCATATTTATCGTATCTGATTCACTAAAAATCCTTGGAGTCCAATATTGAACTGACGAATTTGCAATTGAATCTTTCGATGAAAGTCCCTCAATTGAAATATTATAAGTAAATCTATCACAATGTCCGCAATACCCTTCGGTATATTTACTATGAGCTACATTTATTCTAAAATCTGAAATTTGGTCGTTATCCAAATCCATATCATACGTAACAGAAGAATCTGTGGGAGTTGGAATATTTGCCGTGCAAATCGAATGGTCTTGCAAAGTATAAAATCTTACAGTCTGAATTTCCATATCAGGATTAATGTCCTTATAAACTATCTCATCTTTTTGGGGTTCAGTATTATTTTTTTCACATGAGAAAGTAAATAAACCAAGTAAAGTAAATAATAAAATTTTCTGTTTCATAATGTTGTGTTTTTTAGGTTTGTTGCTAACGAGCGTATAAACGCAGCTATAGTTGTTATTTCCGCCTTAGGCAAACCTTTTTTCTTGAAACTCACGTCGCATCATGGGCGGCAAAGAGCCACGTCCAAGGTTGATTTATCCCATATTTGCCATTCGTAGGTATATCAAACTTACAAAAAAAGAAGGAATAGCATTGCGCTCCCATGAACTTTTTATTTACCTCCCCTACTCCCATGGTAAGGAGGAGGTCGGCTGGGTTGGGCAATTCAATTTAAAAATTGGGTGGTATGTGAAGCAGCAGGCGAGCCGGCAAGATTTGAAAAGGATAAGCCATTATTAAACCGTTGGGCGATTGCGGTGCAGGCAGCGCAGGTAGATTTTTACACCGAACTACCGTGCACCGCTCGCGCTGGTAGAATCAACCACCCACGGCTAAAGCCGTGGGCTATAAAGATGCAACCCCTCCGGGGTTGCCGTTCAATAATTCTATGCACGGCAATATACGGAGGCGAAAAACATTTCGTCCCTGTGGGTTGTGAAACTCGTTGGCTGGTAAATAAGGAGACACACGGTCGTGTGTCTCTACATTCTGTTCAATTCTTTTAATCCTCTAATTTGTCAATGGCCGGTTCTCCGCTTCGCTAAAACTTCATTTAACTTCATCTACCTTCCTCTAACTTCTTCTAACTTCCGAATAACTCCCGTTTAACTTCCGAATAATTCCTCCTCATCTTCTAAAAAATTAAATTCTAACTTTGGGCAACAATTGTTACCCGATTATGAAAACCATTACCGACTCCGACAAGGAGTTTTGCTGCGATATTAAGGCCCCATGCTTTGCCAAGCTTACCAACGGTGAGGTGGAGCTGGTGAAAACCAGCCGCACCCAAGTGCTTTTTCGAAAGGGGGAAACGCTGGTAAAGCAGGGAGCGTATGCCTCCTACATCCTCTTTATCAGCAATGGATTGGTAAAGCACTACGTGGAGGGCGATGGCAACCACAACTTCAACATCCGCCTGCTAAAATCGGGCGACTTTTTGGGACTCTCCACCGTGTTCAACCGCTCCACCTTCAACTTTTCGGCACAGGCGCTCACGGAAACCTCGGTTTACCTTATCGAGAAGGAGGTTATTGCCAACCTGATGAAGCAAAACGGTGAGTTTGCCTTCCAGATTACCAAGCGTTACTGTGAGCAGGATGCCGAGCTCTACGACACCATCCGCAGCCTTATATACAAGCAGATGCCGGGCAAGCTGGCCGATGCGCTACTCTACCTCAGCTCCGAGAACTTTGTCGGCGAGGAGGTCTTTCCGCTCCTCTCGCGAAAGGATATTGCCGATTTTGCGGGAATATCCACCGAGAGTGCCGTGAAGCTGCTCAAGAGCTTTGCCCGCGACGGGCTCATTGCCCTCGACGAGAAGGAGGTTACCATTCTCAACCGCGACATGCTGGCAGAGGTGAGCCGCAGAGGCTAAATCGTTCTCCCTCTAAAATCAATTGGAACAGCCGTTCTCCCGTTTCTTCAGCTTTAACGGTATTTTCGGCCCCATCTCTGTGGCAGGAATCAGCAGCTTGTGCCCTCTCCGTCGGAGCAAGGTATGGTTAAACCGAATAGCGGTATCAGTGGAGGTGGGAAGGGTGATTTGATAGTAGTTGTTTGGCAGAGTATACCGAAAAGTTACCGAACCAAAGCCAAAGGCGTCGAAGCGAATAGTATCGCCATTGTTGAAGTCGGCATTTGAGAGCTGCATCACGCCATCCGCGTTGGTTACCCCATTTAAGAGTTGCCAACCACTCGATGTTTTTCGGCTCAACTTGGCACCACATATGGGCACCTTGTCAACATCGGCAACGCTCATGTTGACGCAATCCATGTGCTCGTAGTAATCCTGCGCCACATTATGGATAGAAGGGTTGTAGCTGGTAAGCTCCACTTTCCTGCCTGCCAGCTGCCACCGCCCCGACGTATTGCCAGCAACGCCGTCGATGCTCCAGTGAAACGTAAACGAGGAGTCGGACTTTAGATAGAGTGCAGCAGAGCTTAATTCCCCAACGCCAGCAACGTAGCAACCGGTGGAAGCGTCGAAGGCGTATTGCGCCCACCCCTGCTCTGAAGCAAAAAGGAAAGAGAAAAGAGTGACCATTTTCAGCAGTATGCGCATAGCAGGAAAATTGAAGAGATAAAAGTATGAAATGTTTTAGAATAGAGGTGGGAAAACCTTTCCGCAAAAGGCCATATGGTGCCAGCAAATTCCGCCAATGTGTCACCAAAGTCATTACAAAAACGTCTTTTACCAAAATATGAGCATAAAATGACCGTTCTGCCTAGGTTTGGCAACATTATTGCTAGGAGGAGACACGTAAAGCGTAAACCCATGAATAACGAAACAAAAACAGCCATTGTATTTGGAGCCACAGGTTTGGTGGGCTCACATCTCCTATCACTGTTGGAGCAAGACTCAAGATATTCACACATAAAGGTTTTTGGGCGCTCTAAACCAAAATTCACCACCGATAAGGTTGAATTCTTCCTTGGTGATTTGCGCAATCCCGAACGGCTCGCTTTCCAACTTACCGGCGACGATCTCTACATTTGCCTTGGCACCACCATTAAAGCGGCAGGCAGCAAACCCGAGTTCCGTCGTATTGACTTAGAGCTACCTGTAAAAGTGGCAGAGCTGGCAAAAAAGAACGGAATTTCAACCCTAGCAGTAATATCCTCCGTTGGTGCCGATGCCAACTCCCGCAACTTCTACCTGAGTGTTAAGGGGGAAATGGAGAACCAGCTTACTGCCCTCAACTTTCCCCAAACGGTAATTCTCCGACCTGCCATGCTGCTCGGCAAGCGTAACGAGTTCAGGCTTGGTGAAGCCATTGGCAAACCAATATTTAAGGCATTTGGTTTTCTATTCCACGGTAAGCTTCGACGCTATCGTCCAGTGGAAGCCTCTGATGTGGCCGCAACCATGATACGGATTGCCAACGAACCACTTGCCGGCCTAACCATTGTACAGTCGGAAGCCATTGCGGAGCTATAAAACTTGCCACAAGAGAGCCTTGCCCAAGGGGCTCTCGGCCTCAATGCAACGGTAAAAACAGATGGGTAAATGTTGCCCTATTGGCAGCACCTTTGCGTAAAGAGTGGCTACGGCTGCACCTCTCACCTCTGACCAACATGGGCTGCATGTGCAAACCTCATTGCTATACACAACCCTCAAATTATTTTTCCTAGGATATTTCTTTGAAGGCTTTCCAAATTTGCTACTTTTGAGATCCTCTTCGTCCTCGCCACTCAAAAACTGCAGCTATGAAATTCTCAGGAAAGATCCCTTTTGTTCTAATCAATAGGAGAAATATCGCCTTCGTATGGATTCTTCTCTCACTACTTATTACTGGGCTGGCTTGGACATTTTTCAACTATGAGAAGCAGATGCTCTCCACCAGGGAGAACAACGAGCTAAAGGAGGTAGCAACCTTAAAAATCAACCAAATTGAGGAGTGGCGTAAGGATAAGTTCTCCGACGCCCTTATGTTCTCTAAAAGTCCTTTTTTTTCAAAAGCGCTGAATGAGTGGGCAGCAAAGCCAAGCGACATCAACCTAAAAAAGGAGATACTGGAACGCCTCACGCTCATCAACGGGAATGAGCTATATAGCGACATTATTTTCACCGATTGCAAGGGCAACACGTTGCTTTCCGCCTCCGGCGCAACAAGAAAGCTGGAACCCCAAACCGTGGCGTTGGTTCAAAAGGCGGTGCAACAGAAGCAGATAATCTCCTCCGACATATACCATAGCAGCGCACATAAAACCATTCAACTGGATTATATTGCGCCCGTATTCAACAGCAGCAATGGTATTACGGGCACGTTAATATTTATTGAGAATGCAAACGAGCAGCTATTCCCGCTGATAGAGCAACGCCCCATTTTCTCTAAAACATTCGAAACCGTTCTTGTAAAAAGAGATAAGGATAGCGTTCTATTCCTGAATCAGCTACGGCATAGTGGGTACAGCGCCATGAGCGTTAGAGTGCCCTTAAGCCAAGCCAACGAAGTTTCGGTAAAAGCAGTGTCGGGCTATGTGGGATTTCATGAGGGAATAAACTATGTTGGCCAACCCGTTGTAGCTTACATGACCCCCATTAAGGGAACATCGTGGTTTTTTGTTGCCAAAATAAACAAGGATGAGCTTTATGCACCGCTCTACCTACGCGGCAAAGTCACATTTACCCTAACCCTACTGCTACTGTTGGTAATTGCCCTAGGGCTCACCTGGTATTTCAACTACCTAAAACGATACATCTACTTTGAATCGCTAAGAAAGGAAAAATCGCTCACCGGCTACTACAAGGAATTCTTCACCGTTCTCTACAGCATTGGCGATGGTGTAATTACCACCGACGTTATGGGAAATGTTAAGCGGATGAATGCCGTTGCCGAGAAATTAACGGGGTATAGCATTGACGAAGCCAAGGGCAGACCCGTTGAAGAGATATTCAACATAGTCAATGAGTCGTCGCGCATAGCTGTGGAAAACCCCATTCAGCAGGTGTTGAAAAAGGACGTAATAGTGGGACTTGCCAACCACACCATACTCATCGCCAAAGACGGAACAGAAATTCCCATTGCCGATAGCGCCTCCCCCATACGCGATGAGCATGGGCTAATGCAGGGAGTTGTACTCGTATTCCGTGACAAATCGGAGGAGCATCTCTCGGAAAAAAAGGTAAGGGAAAGTGAGGCGAGGCTACGGAGGGCAGAGGTTACCTCAATGCTTGGAAACTGGGAAATACACCTCACCGATGGAAAGGTTGAAGCATCGGAAGGGGCGTGCAAGATTTATGGCATGTCGGGAGAAAACTTAACCATAGAAAAAATCCAGCAGTCCCCCCTTCCCCAATTTCGCCCTATGCTTAATGAAGCACTGGAAATGCTTATAAAGAAAGGCTCGCCCTACAACGTTGAGTTTAAAATTAAAACCCGAGATGGGGAAATCAAGGAGATTCACTCCATTGCTGAATACGACGAAAAGGAAAACGTAATTTTTGGTGTAATTCAGGACATCACTGCAAGAAAAGAGTTGGAGAAAAAGCACTTCCAACTGCAGCAAATTATTGACAACAGCCTTAACGAAGTATACTTCTTCAATGCTCACACATTCAAATTCGAGTATCTCAACAAAGGCGCATTACTCAATTTAGGTTACACATACAGCGAGGCGCTGGAACTCACAGCCATTGATATTAAGCCTGAGTTCACTCGTGAATCGTTTACCAAACGGTTGAAGCCCCTGCTGGACGGAACTCTGGAAAAGTTGGAATACGAAACCGTTCATCGTCGGAAGAATGGCAGCCTCTATCCGGTGGAAGCGCACCTGCAATACTACAAAACAGATGGAGAGGGCGTATTCTTCGCCATTACCAACAACATTGCCCAGCGAAAAAGTGCAGAACAAAAGCTGCTACAGAGCCAAGAACGGTGGAAAAATCTATTCGAAAACAGCCCCAACGCCATTGCCATTTACAAGGCAGTAGACAATGGGAACGACTTCATTTTTACCGACTTCAACCGGGTAGCCCAGGAGATTGACGCCATCGACCGGGACAATGTGGTTGGCAAAAGAATTAGCGAATTGTTTCCCTCAGCCGAAGGCCTTGGGTTTCTCGAAGCTTTTAGAAGGGTGATGAAAACGGGGGAAACAGAGCATATCGACGCCACAATATACAAGGACAACCGCATTGAGGGTTGGCGCGAGAATATTATCTACAGGCTCAATACGGGTGAAATTGTGGCCATCTACACCGACGTTACCGCCCGTATGAAAGCGGAGCTGGAGCTGCGTGAAAGTGAGCAAAAGTTCAAGAGTCTTTTCAAAGATCACTCTGCAGTTAAGCTCCTTATAGAACCAAAAAACGGAAAGATTGTCGACGCCAGCAATGCAGCAGCAGAGTACTATGGCTGGTCATTGGAAAAGCTCAAACAAATGACCATATACGACATCAACGTATCTACCGATGGCGAAGTTGAGGATAGGATTCATAAGGTGCTCAGCCAGGACCAAGATTACTTTGAACTTAAGCATCGCAAGGCAGATGGTCAAGTTAGAGATGTGGAGATTTTTAGCAGCAAGGTTGGATTTCAGAAAAACCAATATCTATACTCCATAATCCACGACGTTACCGAGGCCCGAAAAGCCATTAAACAGCTGCGGCTCCTAAGTCGCTCAGTGGAACAGAATCCGGTAAGTATTGTGATTACTGACCAGTGGGGAAACATTGAATATGTTAATCCAAAGTTTTCAACCGTTACCGGGTACTCGTTTGACGAGGTGGTGGGAAAAAATCCACGCATTCTTAAATCGGGGCTGCAGCCAACAACCTTCTACCAAAACCTTTGGGAAACAATTCTAAACGGGAAAGTGTGGAGTGGTGAAATCTGCAATAAGCGAAAGGATGGCACTCTATACTGGGAAAGAGCCGTAATATCGTCCGTAGAGGATGAGCAGGGAACCATATCCCACTTTGTTGCTGTAAAGGAGGATATTACCGAGAGCAAGAAACTGCAGGAGGACCTGCTCACCGCTCTCCAAAAGGCAGAAGAGAACGACCGGTTAAAGTCGGCCTTTCTGGCCAACATGAGCCATGAGATACGAACCCCCATGAACGGAATCCTGGGGTTTACCGAGTTGCTAAAAAAGCCCACGCTTTCGCAAACAAGGAGAATAGAGTTTGTAGATATCATTGAGCAAAGCGGCAAGCGACTGCTCGGCATTATCAACGACTTGATAGACATTGCCAAGATTGAATCGCGGCAAATGGAGATATTCGTTTCGGAGGTGAACGTGAGCGAAGAGGTAAGAAACCTCACCGCCTTCTTTAAACCGGAGGCCGACATAAAAAAGATAGCCATTATTTTGCAGGGTGGCAGCCAATTGCCCGAGTTGGTAATCGCCACCGACAAGCAAAAATTCCTCTCCATAGTTACCAACCTGCTAAAGAACGCTCTCAAGTTTACGGAAACGGGGAGTATCAGCATTACCATGACCGTGGGTGCTAAAATGGTGAATTTTTCCGTAGAAGACACCGGTATTGGCATAGCAAAGGAGATGTTGCAAAAGGTTTTCGACCGTTTTGTGCAAGGCGACACCTCTCTCTCCCGCCCCTACGAAGGTGCTGGGCTTGGGCTAGCCATTACCAAGTCGTATGTGGAGATGTTGGGAGGAACCATTGAGGTGCAGTCGGAAGAGGGCAAAGGAACTCGCTTTACCTTCTCCTTGCCGCTCCTCAACGCTGAACATGCCGCACTGTCGACCACCGATACAGCAGCACAAAAGGCAGCGACTACCGAGCAAAAGTTTACCATTCTTGTGGTGGAGGACGATAAAATTTCGGCGCAATATCTGCACGACATTCTCGAACCCGTTGCATCACAGCTCCTGTTTGCAAGAACTGGCAGTGAGGCGGTGCAGTTCTGCCGCGAAAATCCAAACGTGAACCTGATACTGATGGATATTAAAATGCCCGACATGGACGGGTTAGAAGCCACCCGGATTATTAGAACCTTCAACAAGCAGGTAGTGATAATTGCACAAACGGCCTACGCCCTCACTGGCGACCGTGAGAAGGCCATTGACGCCGGCTGCAACGGGTATCTTACCAAACCATTAAATCGGAGGGAACTCACCCTTACCATTGAAAAATTACTCAGGAACATGGGAAACGAATCCTCCTCCCTTAATTGACAGGCTACCTGCCACAATATGCTTTAATTGGTGCTCACCAGCAATGGTTTTGCAATGCCACCGTTTACAAATTTCGTTAAAAGCGGAGGAGCTTATTTCGACGAAACAGGTAGACTTCTTTTACACAATTGCAAGACTTTTGCACCTACACCAACACTTTGGGGGATTAGGCAATTATTCATATCACACTTTACTATCTGTCTTTGGACTCGTTTCCTTTGAAAGAGACTTAAATGCCTTAATTACCTTTTTCTTGGCCTCTTCTGCTTTTTCACCTTCCAACACCTCTCTTTTCAAAACTTCTGTTTTAATCAACTCCACAATTTCTTCATTAGAAACTCTGACTTCTGGGTAAAGTTTCTTCATAATTTTTCTAACAGAATCGACTATGGGCTCAGAAATAATAAGTTGACCAACAAAGAACTTACTAAAAGTTTGCTTCTGTAAATGAAAGTCTGCTAAAACAGATTTACCCAAACTTTCCTTACAAACGTAGTACAGAAGTTCCAGATCGTTTTCTTTCTTAGAATTCAACTGTGTAATATCGAATTCATAGACTAACTCATTGCTTACTGGTTTACCAAAAATAATTTTAAATACTTTCCAACTACTCCCATTGGTAAGTATTACCCAATCTACACCAGCATTTGAACCATAATCTACAGCTTGCTTAATATGGTCCTCCTTCAAATCTAACCCAGCGGCTTTTACTTCGATAATAAAACGGACCTTCCCATCTATCTTAATGGCTAAATCACAAAACGTTCTCTTTACCGCCTGTTCCGATGTAATTTCAGAATATTTATCGTATCCAAATAGGTCAGAAAGTATGTCTGTAATTATTACAACTGTATCTGATTCATTAATATCCTTGGTTCTTGCTGCAGATACAATAGACTGAAACTTCTTCAAACCGCTTGTTAGTCGAGTCTGAACTTTTGTAGGAATTGTAGTCATGTCGCGTTAGATTTAAGTTAAAACTTCATCAAATACAACCATTTATCGGCCTTATGAAAAGACTTACCAACTGGTCAATTCACATATTATATAATGCTGTATTTATTTTTTTAAACTAAAATACGCAAAACATTTATAAACCAACAAACAGTAGACGTCATTTCAGACGATGTATTAGCTTAAAATATTTTGACATACAACCAACAAGGTTGAAAAATGCTCTTAAAAATTTAATATTTTATTCCGTTCTATTAACCTCCCGGTCAACCCACTCCTTAACAAAATCGAGATAACCAGCAGTCACGCGTGGCCAGTCCATATCGGGATACTTTGTAGGGTTAAATGCTTTTTTCATTGCATGGTTTGTGAGAGGAAACAGCTTTATCTCAATATTTGAATTCCTGAAATCCGTAAGAATTTGATTGTTCCGCAGCGCATTTACATACTCATCGTCCTCACCAAAGAGCACCAGCGTTTTAATGCCAATGCACCTCCAGTAGGGCAAAAAATTGGTTGTCTGCCCCTTCCAGTAGTAACCATCAAAAGCCACCTTGCTGATGCTCGTATTGCCATACAGACCCGTTTGGTCCATAAAGTTATACTTCCGGGCATTGCTGTTGATGAAGTTTTCCACATCGCCTAGACTGCTTTCACCGGCTATCATACGAACAACTGTACGGTGGCTTTCGGCAGCAACATGGCCATCGGCAGGGCTACTCCCCCTACTCACAATTCTAAGGCTATCGGAAAATGCAGCAGCTTCGGACACGCTCACAACTTCGGGCGACACGGCAATAAGGAATGAGGGAATGGTTGTTTTGGACGCAACAAACGGTAAAAGCATTGCACCCTGGCTAAATCCCCAAAGGCCAATTCGGGTTGTATCCACACTTTCCCTACTTTTCATGGTGGTGAGGCAGGCTATGGCATCCGTGGCTAGGTCGTCGTAGCTGGCAGCATCGTAGGAACCGCTCGATTCGCCACTGCCCCTTTTGTCGAATATCAGCACCTCAAAGCCCAAATTGGCAAAGAAGTTTGCGTAGAACGAATAGTCACGCTTAAGGTTTGTGGTGGAACCTTGCAGCAGCACCAATGCCGGATGCTGTTTTGCGGTTGTTGGACAGTAGATGTCTGCCGAAAGGTCAGCACCATTGCTTTTCACCATTAACTTTTCAACGGTGTATGAGCGCACTGGCGCAGTGCCGGCTTCCTTCTTTAGGCGAAAACCTATTTTCATGCTGGATGGCATACCCTGAATATTCACCGAACCGGATACCTCTCCATCATTAACCGTTCCATCAAACGTAAATATGGTTTCCACATCCACCGCAAAGGATATCCGATTCCCGTTACATTTCAAATCTTGAACCGGCTGCTCAAACAGCATGAGATCGTTACTCGAAAGCAGCCCTTTGTCGGAGTCGACGCTGACCGAAATATCAACAGCTTTTCCATTCATCTCCATGGTTCCAGCCCAGTAACCATCCATTGAGGTAGTGCTGGAACTTGCGCAGCTGCTCAGAAAAACTAAAGCCACTAATGCAAAAAATTCTTTCGGTTTCATACAGATGAGGTTTGTTACGGGATGATTTAAACTCCAAGTTTGTAAATCACAAACAGATGAATTTCTACTGTTGAAGTAAATGTACGAAAGATGCGGGAGGTTTCCTAAATCGAAAATGATATTCAACGCTTTATCATCTACGTTAGGCTCGTTGTCGTCGACGGCAATGCCTCACTACTTATCGGTATAGTATCTCACCATCGGTCGGTTTTTGGAGGTTTGGTCCACAATCTCAAAGCCGGCACGCTCAAACGACCTATACAGACCAACCCAGGCAAATGAATCGGGCAACCGCTCCTTGGTGGGAATGGTTGGATAAGCCTCAATAATGCGGATGCCCTGCTCCTTTGCATACCGAATAACACCCTTCAAAATTGCCACCGAAACACCCTGACGGCGGAATCGTTTGTCCACAAAGAAACAGGGAATTGACCAAACTGGATTACTGTCGATGCGCTTGTGAACCCGTGATTTTTCCAGCTTTAGAAAGTGTTCTCTGGGAGCAAACGCACACCAAGCAATGGGTTCGCCCTCATAAAAGGCGAGCATTCCGGTTGGCCTATCCTCCATGACCAACTTTTGCATGGCGGCCTTGTTTCCTCCATCCGCTTTGCCCTCCACAAAATCGGCTTTTTTGAGACGGTAGTACATGCACCAGCAGCTGCCGCAAGCGCCTCGTTCACCAAAGAGCTGAACGAACTTCAACCAGTTATCACGCCCTAAGAGTTCAAAGGTTATTGTGCTCAAAAAGTCCTCGTCGTAGCTGGATGCTGCCATTGGATGGTATTTTTTTTACAACAGCTAACTTGTTAGCTCTATTTTCCAGTGAATTAACGAATCGGTCTCCCCCGCTCTTACAAAGCCGTTTTTCACCAGCACGGCCATGGATGCCGGATTGTCCTTATCGGTGGAGGCCACCACCGCCATTACCTCGGGCTGCTCCTCGGCCCAGCCAACCATGCCTCCTACCGCCTCGGCCATATAGCCCTTGCCTCGAAAGGCAGGGTATGTGCCATAGCCAATCTCCACCTCTCCGCCATCGTTGGGTTCGCCCATAAAGCAGAGGTCGCCCACCATCTGGTTAGCCTCCTTTAGAATCACACTCCAAAGCGTGGAGTAAAGGTAGCTTCGGCTGGTATCGGCTACGCGAGGGAGTATGGCCTGCTCAAGCGCCTCAGCCAGTTCAGCGGAAATTACCCGTGGAGAAGTATTCAAGCATAGCTCCTGCTCTAGCGAGCCATCGTTTTGCCCATACTTAACCAGCTGCGAGTAGGTGAGCGGTATTATAAGAAGTCGTTCGGTTTCTACCATACCCTGTTGTTTATACCCTGTGTGACATGCCACATTTGCTGGCATGAAGATACCAAGACAAATTGAAAAGCATACAGAGGTGGTTGTTTTTTAGGACGAGGCAATATGCGCGACAACGTGTTGCAGATTTGACGCGTGCGGGTTTTCCACCCCGTTTCATTCCCCCCCGCTAACCAAATTTTAAGATAACCAAAACTGTCAAAAAATCAATGCACCCCGCATGCGCTAATACCTGCTGTTATAAGGCGTTATTTTCGTTCTTCAAACCATCTGTTATTACTATTATAGGCTGTAATTGAATATCCATTCAACTTTGTCTTAAGTGTCATTGAAGAATCAGAATGTATAACGAATAAAAAATTCTCTACAAATACAGTATCAAAATTATTTATTGTTTCGGGTAATTTATAAAGCGAATTTCGAACCGTATTTACAAACCTTATTTCTGGATTAGTAGTATCGTAAGTAAAAAAAGCACCTTTAAATCTTTTTAATCCAAGAGTATCTTCTGCTTCTGAATATTTATAAAGATATATTTGTGCCAGTTGAGTTGCTTCCACAAGCTCAATTTGTTTTTTTACTTCTTTAACATATATAACTTTATTAGCATACCTGACAAACGCAATCAAACAGAATCCCAAAAATATTAGAATTGGAACTAGAAGAGTATTTTTCTTTCTTTTTAATTCTGGTTTCTCAATACCTTTAAAATTGTCACAAGTGTCTGAAGTTTCAACAGGTAGTTTTGTTAAGACACAGAAATGTTGTCTTAAACTATCAATACTAAGGTTCTGACAATTGAGACACTTTTTTTCATTAGACTCCATTTATATTTCAAATTTTAATTCATAAATACACTCTGTCGAGAAAATAATGCCTTATAACTCATTTACATATACGGAAAAACAATACATACACCCGCATTGGTATTGTAGTTTAACTTCGCCGAACTCTCTTCGGTCGGTTAAAACCATTTTCTTATCCCACGATAGTAAAGTTACCAAAAAGCGTTAAGAACACCAAATGCGGCATTGGCCCAAACACAACCGATCCATCAAGAACCGGAGGGCTCGGCGAAGCCAATAAATACGCTGTTAGCTGTTTGTTAATTTTTCGTCAATAATCAATTCTTTTACTCTTGTCTGCAGAAAAGCAATTAAGCCATCTAACTTCTTATCTTTATATATTCCATCAATTACAAACTCCAAACTCTCTCCTCTAGATTCTATGATGAGCATTACTTTTTTCTTTAAGGATATGATGAGGCAATATAGTCCAAACACTAGAAGAAAAATCATTGCAATAAAACCGCTTCCTCTACTACCTTTCCAGAAAAGTAGTAGATTAGTGAAAAAATCAGTTGGACTAGAATTTTTATAAATAGTTAAGGTCATTAGAAATGCAAGTAGCATTAGAGCAACTCCAATGCTTAGTAAAAGAATCCATCTCCTTGCAAGTCCTTTCCGAATAATAATGCGTGTTATGTCAGGATATTCTACATTATCGTTATTGTATTCGTTTCTGATAAAATCTATCCGATGCTCGTAAATTCCTATATTCTGGTCTTGATATAAGTAGTAGTTAATCATTTCTATTCGTTTTCAATCATGTTTATTGTGTAATTGAGAATAGAATCATTTTTATCTTTAATATAAATATCGGGGTTAAGTCCGCCAACTGTCATTTCTCCACTTGGTCTTATATATCTTTTTGTTGAACACCAAACCCATAACCGGCTGTTGGGTAGATCAAATGGAACAACATCCCCAAACTCGTTAACTTCTGAACGTGTTTCTTCCCCAATAATTTTTCCAATATTATAATCTTTGAAGACGGTTGCAAATCCCAATGCTGTTGAACCTGTATAGTAATTTATAAGCAAATAAACATTGCCGCTATATCTATGAGGAACATTCATGGGATTTTTAAAGCCTTTAATATCGTTATAAATCCCTCCTATTGGTGTGTTATAATAATCTCGTAAGTTTTTAACAGATTTAATAAAAGGCCTAAACCACCACGAAAACATACCTTTCATGAAAACACCAGCCTGCTCACTACGTTTTTCCTGAATTTTAGAACTTCCTTTGTATGGTTTATCATAAATATTTGAAATCAAATAATCTGCAAGAGAACTATTACCCCCTGGGTTATTTCTTATATCAATTATCAGATTAATTACTGAATCCTTTTTAATCTGGTTGAAAACACTATCGGTTAGCCTAGCAAATTCGCTTTTGCCAATAGCAAAATAATTTATTTGAAGATACCCTATCCGGTTATCATAACTTTGGTATTTAATTGTATTTTTTGAATCTTCAAGAATCTCATCAAGACTTTCCTTATTATCTATGCCTTTTGATTTCTCGGGAAAATGGATATGCGTATGATTATCTTTCAATAATCTTACAAATGGTTCCAGTAGATGAAAGAGTTCGTCTCTAGTTGTCTCCTGATTAATCAATAGTTTGATTGAATCTCTATATGAATAAAACCGAGCCTTTGTGATATAACAATATGGATTAGGATGAATCTCCTCAATACTTTTAACCAAGAAATCCATGTCCTCAAAAACCTGTTCTTTGGAAAATTTTTCATCAATGTTTATCGAATCAATTTTTAAGTGTTGAGAATAAAAATATTCCATAGTATCATTTCGTACAATTTGAAATCTTGTGGTAGAAGCAACTATTACCAAAATGATTATTAGCACAATCCCCACCATAAAAGTTCTAAATATTACTCTCTTTAGTCTTCTCATTTTAGTAATTTAAAGTTTGACTTGGCACGTGGTTTTTTTATTTTGCCAACGTTGGCGGTATGAAACGTTGGGGGTTGTTAGCTACTTTCTTGTCCAGTTATACCGCACCTGAAGTGCGGTATGATGTTCAGATAACCACTTAAACCCCAATATTTTATACCGCATATTACAGACTGTATTTTTATCTCATTCTTATCAATTTGTCAGTAAAATTTCCTATATTATGTGAAATTAACGCTAATAATATACTTCCACTTTTTATCGTAATCCACCCCCATATCAAGCCTTTAATCATTGTTATTATGAATGGATACATTTTGAAATTTATATCAAAAGAGTCCGTTAAAAAAAATCCGTGAGCAAGTCCAAATAAGACTGCTGTAACTATTATAGAAGGATTTTTAATTGAAAACTTATATAAATAAATTTCGTCTTTAAAAATTTTAGTTAATAATCCAAGCATTATTCCGCGATATGCAATTTCTTCATCAACTCCTGGCATTGTCAATTGGAATAGAATTGTTTCTAAATCCCATTCTTGTGGTGTGCTTAGAAAGAAACTCATAATTGAGCCAATAAGCAATAATAATCCAATTATCAGAACACTTTTTTTTATAAATATCTGATTTTGCTTAAACGTTAAATAATAATCTTTTAACTTGAATTTTCTATATACAAGTAAGAATAATAAAGAACTTAAAATAGCAAATATTTTCCCTGACCAATTCCAATTTCCATCTATGAAATTTGTTTGACTATATTCAATTGGTAAGTGTAAAAGGGAAATACGGACTAAAAAATAGATAATAAAAACTAATAATACTTTTAGTGTCTCTTTATCTCGTTTATTCAATGATAAAAAAACTAGTGGACTCACTATTATTAATTGTAAAATATTTTCTATGAGAGCATTAATCATTTTTGGGTAGTCATTTTAATATTGCCTGTAACTCATTTACAACCCCACCTTTGGTGGGGTTATCCCTACCAATTTGGGTGGATAGCCTTACCTTTGGGTGAGGTTTATTTTTACTAAGATAAATACTTTTAGGATATTGTCAATGGCTTTCTGTGGCGGCAATACAGCTTCATCTCATTAAATCGCATTGAGTTGCGCTCCACCCTCTGCCACACCATCCACCAGATGAAATTAAATTAGGAACACAACTAAAGTGGTTAGTTGCCCAGCCACCTTTGCAGATTCAATGCCAATCGGAAGATTAGCACTTGGGATTACGGGCACTTAGGCCAAATCGAAGCGATCGAGGTTCATCACCTTTAAATCCATGCTCTTGAGCTCCTTTGAATAGTTAAAATCTTCACCCATGGGGCTGGACAGGAAAGAGTGCTGACACAGAATGTTCATTTTTAGCTGGTTGAAGCACCAATTCAGGTTCTTTGCACCGCCGGTTGCGGCACTATGCAGGTGAGCTGCTCCGGTTACGGGGCATTTGCTCACCTTATTTGAATCGTTTTCCATCTGTAGCTTGTTTTAGCTTATGGATAGTGACTACCTCGAAAACTTCCCTTCATACCAACCTGTCAACATCTACAAAAAAGCGGCTATTGGGAAAACCGATGCTCCTCGCCCAGCGGCAGTATGTTTAGGTGATTAACGAAATTTGCTTTGCCATACCAATTTGCGCTACTTATTTAATTCTGAACTGAACACGGTTGGAACTACAAAGCCCATTACAATTGTTCCAATAACTCCAACCGCCACAACTACTAGCTTTATGGAGAGAGTGTGAATAAAGAGTAGGCACGACAGGGTAATCATTGCCCACATGAGGCCAATGGCATAGAGCTTAGCGCGCTTTGTCATTCCTTTGTTGGCCTGATATTCCAAGATGTAGGAGCCAACGTATCGATTGGAAATCAATTTCTGGTAAAGCCTATCGGAGCTCTTAACGTACAATCCTGCCGTAAGCAGAAGAAATGGCGTGGTTGGCAATCCTGGCACTACAATGCCAATAATTCCGATGCCAAGCGACAGCGTGCCCAATACAATTAGTATGATTTTAACAAAGTTCATATTTTTCACGTTTTATTCTTCACGAACCGCCCCACCAGCTACAGCTTAATATCGTCAATCTCGAATCCGGGAATTTTATGCCGGTTGAAGTAGTCAGCAATCAACCCATCAAGGTACTGGTTAAAGTAATCCTCAATCCTATCCGTTTCTGTGCAATAGAGGTGATGATGATTCTCCATTATTGCATCGTAGCGCATAATGTCCTTGTCGGTTTTTACGCGCCAGAGAAGTCCATTTTCCACCAGCGCATCAAGCATCTTATAAACGGTTGCCGTTGAGATATTAGGGTGGTTGTTCCTAATAAAGTCGATAATGTGCTCGGCAGTGGGATGGTTGTTCAGCGTAACAATGGCCTCCAGAATAGCCAACCGCTGCGGGGTAACCTTGAGCCCCTTTTCCACCAGCTTATCGCGAATTTCGGTAACCTTCATTGCAAAAATTATTAAACGAGAATGATTCTCTTTTGATAGTTGTGCAATTTATGGTTTTAAAGGGGGAAAGTCGAGCTTAACAGAAACTAATCCTGATAGTTTTTTTGCAAAACAGAGCTGGAGCATAACGGTGGAAAATGGCAATTAAGCTGCCATTCCCTACATGTTGCATTACTAAATAAAGTGTTACTACTCCAATCTTTGTCGCAGATACACCAAGTATTTTGCAGCCTCTTCGTTTTGATATGGAAATTTTTGCTCGTTGCCATAGCTATCCAGTAGTGCCAGCAGCCTTTTGGCCTTATCTTTTTCATTATTTGTTATCAGCTCATCAATATGCCCAAAAAGATTGTATCGGAAATTGTCAAAAAGCCTTAGCTCATCGGAGCTGTTAATGTTTACAAATTTTGAAAGCTGCATTAGGTCACTAATAGCTTGATAGTAGCTCTCAAAGGTTTGTGGTGGCCTTTCAGCAGTTGTTAGCTTGTCCACAACCAGCAAGGAGGTTAAATAATCGCCTAGACTTAACCGTGCATCCTCATTAAAACCAATGGTAAAGTAGAAATCTCTCTCCAACCTGCTTTGCTTCAATAGGCTTAAAAAAACTCTATCCCCACGAAGCAGATATTGGTTATAATAGGATGGCTTTATCGTCCAAGTAAAATTATTTATGGTAATGGAGGAATCCACCCATGGCTCGTACTGCAATGTATCCAGCACTTCATCGGGCAAATCAAATGAAACAATGTTGTTCGTCGAAAGATAGCGTGTATACCAGGTTGTATTCAGTAAGCTTATGTCGATAACCTTAACATCGGGTCGATAACCTTCCAGTATTTGTAAATACCAAAGTGGAATTGTGAAGTTGTCGCCCGAGGAGATTAGAATTGAGTTTTGGCTACAAGCGTCCAACACTTTCCGATTTATTTCAAGGATATAGTCAGCAAATCCACCATGCACTTTTCCTTCATGGAAGGCCCATTTGGCGGAATCCGGCATATTATTATGCCAGTAGCTCATTGCCAATGAGCCCCATTCAGCAGAAATCTTGGAGTAAGGATCAAGAGCCACAATTTCGCCAACATACTTAGGCGTGAGCTGGATTACCTTCTCAAATTGCTCGCTTGATTTCCTGACTAGATCCAAGTTCATACCGATCATACTCCTGCCATCGCGGGAATTAATTCGGCTATACGCATAGCCCAACAAATATCTTGCCTCTGCGCTTTCGGGTTGAAGCTCTATTGCCTCCTTTAAAAGGTCAACAATCCGATTGTAGTCAAACTGATCGAGTGACTGCTGATCCAGCTCTTGTTCGCTCTTGAAAAGGGTTTTTGCACTATCCAACAGTGGTTGGAATTCCTTTGTTTGGCCGTAAACCTCAACTAATGCAAAAAACAACAACACAGTTACAATGGCTTTCATGTGCGTATACTGTTTAAAATATTGTTTATTAGGTGCTTTAACTATATCTGTAGCCACCCATTCCATACGTTTTATTGTTCAACCATGGCAGCCAAAATAAGCGAAAACCCGATAGTAAATTACGAAATAAATTTTGAAGGTTATATATACATCGCTTGCCATTAATTAGCAATTCTCTAATAAGCTTCACGGAAATAAAGTCGTCATAAGTGGGCAAACCGGATAACGCATAAGCCACGGTGCCACAGCATAGGTCCACGACGATCTCAAAAAATGAAAAAACCTCAGTAGATACAGCGCACTTGGTCCAAAGGTTGTGGGGGATGTATCGCTTAGCGGAACAAACTGGTTGGCAGGAAATATATTGCCGGCAGTTAATCTTCAAAAGGTTCAATCTTTAATGTTTTTTCAAACTTGTCATTTATCCATTTGAATATAAAAGTATATCCAAGTAACCACTCGTCTCTATCTTGATTCCATCTAAAGTCTATTGAAAATTCAACTTCATCCTTTTTAGTGTCTATTAGATTATAATAATAGTTATGTCCACCGTATTTTTCTATAATTGAATCAGGCGTATTTGGTTTAAAAAAGTTTTTTATGGGAATATCATCTGGTAATAAATTTTCGTAAAGAAGTAATTTCCCATTTTTAAGAGCAAAAGTATTTATTTCAAATTGCTCTTCTAGCCCATTAGTTCCACCATAGCTAGATAGAATTACTATTGTGTCTCCATAATTTTTTTTAGAAAATATCTTATTTCTGTTGTTCCGTGTAAAGTCTGGCCCGTTTCAAAATAGCTGCTAAGGCTAAGTCTATCATCATATTTGCTATTGTCTTGTATTTTATATACTTCAATTGATTCATCGGTATTATAGGCGGGATAAAACACCTTCTTATCTAATAAAACTCGTTTCTCCTTTAAGGTTAAATCAAGCTCATTATTTGGGAGTAATAAAAATATTTTTTCTATAGGTTTAATTTGAGAATAGGCATCTATTGCCGTTAGCAAAAAAATAAAAACGAAGTTTATATATTTCATATTTTAAAAAATTAAATTGCAGGTAATGAGCGTATAAACCCAACCACAACTATTATTTCTACCTTAGCCCCCCCTTTTTTCTTGCCGTTCTTTTGCTACAATATAGGTAATAAGGACTTTTTAAAGGCTAGGTTCACCCTAATCTACCAGTAGCCACTATACCAAACTTACAAAAAAATGGATACCCAATCGCTCGAGCAGGGGAGACAGGTAAAGATTGATATCATTTCAGCGTGCACCACATGCTCTTGGTATAACCTCTTACCCATGGCTAAAGCCATGCGCTATGTGTATTCTTGGAATGTTTTAGAGGTGAAAAATATTTCGCTCCCGTTGGTTGTGGAACTCTTTGGTTGGTATAAAGGAGACGCACATCCATGCGTCTCTACTCGGTTACATTCTCTTAATTCTTTTACTTCTCTGACTTCTTTAACTCCTTTAACTCCTTTAACTTCTTCTAACTTCTTCTAACTTCCGTATTACTCCCGTCTAACTCCTGCATTTTAAAAACTCTGCCGTAGCCGGAAAAATACCAGCCCTATGTTTTGGTAGCTGCCGCCGGAGCTGAGGCGAAACACCTGGCTGCTGAGGTCCACCTCCAGATTATCGGAAAGCGAATAGGTGGCGGAGGGGCCAAAGTAGTAAGCATTGGGCTGGCTGTAGGCCATGGCTGCAAGGCTCACCGAAAGTAGCGGCGTTACGGGGTAGCTTACCTGTGCAAAGGCAGAGTACTTCGAAAACGAAAGATTCTTAATGTCAAGCGGGCGGTAGTAGTAGCTAAAAAAGTCTACGTTGCTGCTATCGGTGGCAAAGCCGTTGTAAAACACCTCCCCCTGCAGCGATAGCGAGTTGCCAAAGGTGTAGTTGCCGCCAACGGAGGCAAGCAAATGCCCCCTCGCACCATTAAAGTTGGCGATGGGCCTGATGTAGGTAACCTCACCATCGAAGCCAGCACCCCCAAGGCTCCCCGACCAACCTGCACCGGCAAACAGATCGCTGCCCTTGAGCTCACCACCCAGCAGCTGAATGTCGTAGCCCCAGTGGTTAAACTTGTAGAGAAACCCAACGGTGACGGTGCTATCGTTCTCGAGCTTCGCCGCCATGTCGACGGTGGAAAACGAGCCGGGGTAAAGCGAAAGACGCACCGCATCGCTACCAGGGCGCTCCTCATAGTCGAAATCGAAAAAGGAGTAGGAGTTAAACACGTCGTTGGCATTCCACACAAAGGTCTGCCCCCAGTTTATGCGCTGTCGACCCACACGCAGGTCGAGCCCCTGCTGGTGGTAGTCGAGCCAAAGCCTATCGGCGGTAATATTGAGAAAGTAGGAACTTCCCGAGGATATATTTTTGGACATATCCATATACCCAGGATCACTCTCGGCCATGGCGGTGTAGCCGGGAATTTGCTTTACAAAATCGCCGTAAATGAGGCGGTTGCGCAACCCTAGGCCTGCAGAAAAGTGCGATGAGGGGCTCCACTGGAAGTTAAGGCGATTGTGAAACATATTCTCCGATAGCCAGTTGCCCCTAAGCGACTCAATAAGGTTAGTGTTCATAAACTTAACATAACCGCCAAGGGTAAGCGGGGAAGCTGTAGAGTCCAAATCTTGGGCATTTGCCGAGGTTATGGCCATGAACAGCGCGCCAAGAATAAAGCCGATTTTTTTCATGAAACGTTATTTAATCCGATCGTTGAAATATGTTTGTTGATCCCCTACAGGGAATTAATCTATAGTACCTTTCATTACTACAACACTAAAACCGCTACGCGGTAATTCTTCTTCATTAACTCCACCTCTGAGAAATTATTCCACATTCGATAATGGTATTCCTACGTGCTCCTTGCCTGTAGGGCATTTAGTATTGTAAAAAAATGACGTGCAAAGAACCTCATACCCCCCGCTGGGGTTCAGCACTATTCCTCTTCACAATCTTCTTTGTTGATCCC